>Ga0209460_1000006_pt1 | contig 647000 bp, 578 predicted proteins | sample EBPBio132013_DNA_FD_185868 | JGI IMG/M metagenome (GOLD analysis project Ga0209460, IMG submission 185868) | Wastewater treatment Type I Accumulibacter community from EBPR Bioreactor in Madison, WI, USA - Reactor 2_5/13/2013_ DNA (SPAdes)... | ecosystem: Engineered > Bioreactor > EBPR >...
GGTCAAAGGTGGTCAGGACATCTTCAAACATGGCTTGAAAATCGCCACGAAAGAGATCGCTTAAAAACGCCTGCGCTTTGCCGAGCATGCTTTGGTGATGATTATGCAGCACATCGTTAAACTCACGTAAAGCGGCGGCAGTGATGCGCAGTTGCTCCACATCGGCCTGAATTCGATAACTCATTTACGCTCCCTTCTTGATTAGTTAGGTTGGTTCACCATCATCAGCCAGTTCGTTGGTTAGATCAATTATTGGTGGATCGACATCACCAGCCAACTCTTCATGGCTTTGGAGTTCTTTGAAAATGGTGTTGAATAACATTTCACGCGTTTGCCAAAACTGTACAATCTGGGCTAACCCTCGCTGAATCAAAAATCCTCGGCCTGGAATATTATCCATTGTGTTAGGAAGTTTTACTGCATTAGGTATACCCATTGATAAATTCGATGGCTCAGGGCTTGTACCCAAAACAATGGCATTTCGATCAAGTTGTAATACTTTAATTAATGCATCTGGCGATGGATTTGAGGAAGAAGTTATTAAAATATGCAAATTCATCCGTTTATCCTGAGCCCATTTGGCCAATTCAGTCATAATCGATGGATCAGGCTTAGGTTCAAGTCGTTCATATTTATTAATTGCAATAATTGTTTTACGGTGATGTATGAATGATTTATCCTGCTTGATTTGTAATTGCAGCTCTCGCATTGAATGTTGAATTATTCCGGGATTTTTTTGATTGCTGCCAAAGAACTCCATAAAATTATCGCTCGTAATTAATTTAACATTCGGAAATAGACTAAATGAATCAAAACCCGTATCAACATAATCAATCAAATAAATCTCAAGTTCTGTGTTACGATACCAATAAAGCCATCCTGCGAGCAAGGTCTTCAGAAGGCTTGTTTTGCCCATACTAGAACCACCAACAATTAACATATGCCGATTTGTCGCGAAATCGATAGCAATATCTTCGAGAAAACGATTACTTCGCGCAAGATAAATTATTGGGTCTGGTAGCAAAAGAGTTTCATTATAAAGGCCTAAGGCATGTTCCTTCTGCTCCCGCCATCGCTCAAAATCAACGTCGATCGACGTATCAAGGACTTTGAGTTTATAGTTAGGAATTTCGCAATTACGCCAAGCCGCTTTAACGATCTCAACTGATTGCCGCAGTTGGCTATTCCGATCAAGGGTGTTCAAAGGTAAAGGTATCGACTCTTGGGTTGGTTGTAATAATCGCCGAATAGCAGCTGCATCGACTAGGGTAGGGTAAGCGATTTGACATTCGCGTGGCAATGGAACCTCAACGAGATAGCCCCGTCCATAATCTTGTGGGCTAAGTTCATAGGCATAACGTTTGTTTAATGCAGCGATCGACTCATCAATACTATTTAGGCGTAAAACGAGTTTTTGGCCGATATCTAAGGCTTGTTTAGGCCAGCGATCATTAGTAAAGAGGAAGTAGATGCCATATGATTTGGCTGTGAGTAGATCGACAATCGATATATTTGTATGGGTTTGGACAAAACTTTGCAGGTTCTCAATCACGATAATATAGGCGGGCATTGGGCGAGGTTTGGGCTGCTCATCATTAGTTTGTTGGTTTGTACTTGTTTCTATGGCTGCTTGTTGATCTGATTTAAGAGATTGGTGATATGAAACCCATGTTTGTGAGCCTCCAAATACTTGTGCTCGTTGATTCACTTCGTCTGAAAGGAGATTGAAAAGACGTTCGATTTTCAAAATATCGTTAAACCGTAAATTATCAGCCAGATGCGGAATTCCATGGAGATCCAAGCCATCGCCAGTGCGGTTAATCGTATAAATCACCACAGTGTTTGGGTCGTAGTTTTGGGCTATCGACAAGATACACGTTTGGAGAAATGCGGTTTTACCAGATGTTGAGCTACCGACTGCAACCACACTCCCAACCTCAGAAAGGTTAATTTGAAATGGCGATTGACGGGCTTCTTCTGGAAAATCTAACTTGCCAACAGTCATTTGCACCGCAATTGAATGAGCACTCGGCGTTAATTCACTTAATAAAAGGTTCGAGTCAAACGGTGGATTCCAAATTGGTCGTGAGGTTGCTGCAAACGTCTGGTTATTAATTGATCGATAGGCAGGGGTGAGCTGTAATTGACTAATAATGACTTCTGCTGTCGAAAGTACTAAGCCATTTTCTACCTCGCTTGGATCTTGCTGCTGGATCAGTGATTCATTTTGGATAACCCGCCCCGTTGCATCACGCCGCCCACTACGTATATGTTCTTGTTGCTGCCCAGAACGGTAAGGCAAGGTAATAATTGCTGATTGAAACGGAATAATTGTTCGATTAACCCGCTTGTAACCACGCCCAGGCATACTATTTTGAATGGTTGCGGCATCATCGGTCGTAAGCATAGTTTTGCTATCATCAACATTTACAAGTCTTAACGCGAGCCAATAGGTTAAATTTGCCTTCAAACCTTCCTTTATTTTTGGATTCGAGGGTTGTTGGGTTGCAAATAACAAATGAACGCCCAAACTTCGCCCTTGTTTGACCACACGAATAAGTTCTTGTACAACTTCTTCATGATCATTAACCATCTCATCAAATTCATCAATAGCAATTAATAAATTAGGAATCTCTGGGGTAAGTCGTTTTTCGCGATACTCACGGATATTTGATACTCCTTTCTCACCAAAGAACAACTTACGCTTATCAAGCTCGCTATTAATTGCAAGTAAAGCGCGTTCCGTTTGACTGCCAGAAAGATCAGTAATATAGCCAGATGTATGTGGTAATTTGGCAAGATCACGGAATGTTGCCCCACCTTTAAAGTCAATCAGCATCAAATGCAAACGCTTTGGGCTATGCATAATTGCAAGACTAATTAACAGCGTGGTTAAAAATTCGCTCTTACCGGAACCTGTTGTTCCGGCAACCATACCATGCACACCTTCTTTTTTCTCATTTAAATCAAGCCACATAATATCATTAGGTTGTGCGCCGGTTTTTCCAATTGGAACTGGATATAGCCCTGATGGATGATTGCTATCTGCTGGCGGTGGATTATCCCAAATACTCCTAGGATCATAGCTTCCAGCATCTTCAATTTCTAAAAGTTTTAATAGATCGATCTGACGTGGAATATCAGATGAAATATTTATTTCTGCTATAGGAATTTCTTCCAAATGACTAGCTATTTTATCAATTTGTTCAAAATTAAGTTGATCAGCCTTTATTTTAAACCTTCCGCCTCCCTCAGATTGATAGCCAATGGTGGCTAATTCTTGCTTGTTATCTTCTTTTGAAGATAAATCGATATAGGCACCACACTCAGTAGGAACATCTTTTAGTTTATTAACTGCATATAGAGCACTAACTCCAAGTCTACGCCCATAGTTTATAATTTGATACAAAATTGGCTCATCAAGTATATTCATTGTATGATACGGTAAAATAACTATTAGATATGGCAAGTAAATATTATTCTTAATCGCTGTTATCTGAGTTCTTTGTTGAATTTCTCTTTCTAATTCGCCTAAAATTTCCTCAAATTCTTTCCTTTTCTTTTGATAGTGACTATATTCAGTAGCATCAAGCTTTTGCAACTCATCTTCGGTTTTTTTAGGGTAATAGTGAGCAAGTAAACGATAATCTTGATTTCCTTGCAAAGATTGAACATGCGATAGTCTTTTCAGCCAAGACCATTGTTGATTATCTCTTTCTTCCCAAAATCCAAATATTCGAACATCATTTGGGGTATGATGCGTTACAATATGCGCAATTAAGGCAAATATCATAGTTGATGTTTGCGTTCTAGAACCAATAATCCCAATCGAACCATATAAAGGTAAGTTGATTGTTCGAGGAATATTTGTAATAATTTTATGGGTTTGGGCAATTGAACTTAGTAAATTTGTATGTTCATTAATTATATTAGCATTGGGTTGTTTGATAGCTGTAGTTGTTTGACATGAACCAAGGCCTATACGCACAACTAAAAAATCATCATCAGTTGGCCGACGTTCCCACAAACGTTCAGCTGGTTGCGCAACAATTTCTTTAACCAACAATACTTTATGGATTTTTGGCTTATTTGATCCAAATGCGGGTGCAGGATCAGCTTCGACTAAGGCTGGATTATTTGCCCGATACACATCAATTTGGGCAACATTTAAATCAATAATTAATTCTCTTTTATCTTCAAGATTATGTTGCCAAACTCGGCGTTCTTCAGTTGTTTTTGTAATCTGCTGCTTTCGTTGGATAATATATGATCCAATTGCAACTGATGCTGATACAAATGATATTGCAACCATAGGAATCACAAACCATAGGCTTGCATTGCCTCGAATAATCGCTACACCAAAATACACTAGCGCTGTAATCACCGGAATAAGCAACATTCCCCAACGAAATGGAGTAATTGGCGAGAGCTGCGGCGGAGCCGGCAGTTCTACTTCTTCAACTGGTAATTCGCGCAGAATTCGAGGTGGTCGATTGAATGGCCGTTGTTCGTTTTGCGGTATATGGCTCATCGGCGTAATTCCTATACGGTATGGGAGTGGAGATCGTGCATGATCTCCACTCTTACGATGATCATTTAGAATTTATCAGCATCACGGAATGCATTAGCAGTACTGTTAAGGCGGCTTTCCATTTCGCGCATACTATTAATCAAAGAATTAACATCGTTTTGCCAGCGCGTCCATTCTTCTTCGAAAGGGGCACGATTACGCCCAATCCATGTTTCTAATAACGTGGAGACGGTATTTTTCAATGTCCCCAGTTGTTGTTCAACTTCAGAGCTTTGTGTATTGATAGCACTTTTTAATGCATCAGCTAAATCAACATCAATCCCAATTTTCATAGTTTAATCCTCCTGAAGGTATTAATATGATGATCCGCCAAATCCAGAGAATGTTGAATCAATTTCACGAGCCTCACTATTGAGACGAGTTCGTAATTCTTCAACACGTTGAGTAAGGGTATTTACAGTTGATGTATAGGTATTCCATGCTTCTAGAAATTGGTTTTTACTATTACCAAACCAGGTTTCTAAGACATTATCAGCAGAAGATTGTAAGATCGAGCGCATACTTTCCATCTCTTCTAAAATATGCTGATAACCCCGATCTACTTCGGCTGCATTGCTCAAACTAAAACGAACTTCACCATCTGACATAAGATCCTCCAATTAAGCTATAATTCCTTTAAGATGGTCGATTGATCGGTCATTGTAGATAACCAAAATGTTATTCACACCTCCAGTTAATTATTTCATTAACACTATATTTCACATAATAATATATTCTTTAATTTAGAAAATAATATATTATTATGATAAAATCACGTAAAATCATAAATTTTATGTTATGATTAAATCAATTATCTAAATTGAAAGAGGTAACAGCATGGCCAACATACACATTCGGTTATATGGAATCTTTGCTGATCGGATCAATCAATCAGATACCTACACGGTAAATATACACGACCAAGTTACAAATATTATTAAAAATATTTGTCGTGATTACTCATTAGATGTTTCCTCCGATTATGAATTATGGCTTGTTAATGATAAAAATCCATCAAAGCTAATTAAATTACTTGAAAATGAAAGCAGATTGTATGAGCTAAATATAAGACAATTTAGCAATATTTTACTTCGAACAAAACAAATTAATCCAGCTAAACAACCTTCTCGTTGCTTACTCGGCTTACCTGATGGTAGCGAAGCACTTATTGGCAAAGGAAGTTGGTTAATATCACGAGAATGGCTTCTCAAGATTGTTTGGCTGCGTGATCGAAATGCGTTTCAAGTGGCAAAAGAGCAATCCGAGCAAGAGCACTCAGCATGGAATAGCCTCTCACGCGAACAAAACGGCGGACATTTTATCCTCAGTTACGACCCAAAGGTTGGAACATGGTCAATCATGCTTAAAGCTGATAAGCCACCAATTCAAATAAATGGAACATACATAAGCCCAGGCATTGCGAATCCCCTTCCTAGCCAAGCAAAACTTCAAATAGGCCGATCAAAGCCATTTATTATCAATCTACGCTTAGTCGATCTTGATTAATCAAATACATTTAATTGCTGGGTATGCCATTGTGTATCTAAAATCACCAATAAAATACCCAGCAATTGCTTCAATCGTTCATTGAACTACAAAAACTAAATAGGCTCGTTGATCGGAAGCACCATTCAGCCATGTTGCAGCACTTAGGTTATAGCCACTATGTCCAGGAACATAAAATAATACGCCCGCCCACCATGACCAACCTAACCCACATACCGAAAATTCGCCATTACCATTGGTAGTCCATGGAACTGATGATTTACCATTATTAACATTGCCAACAGCACCAGCCATCCCAACTCCATTGCTATTAATCACCCTACCTTGAAAACATGAATTAAAACTCCCTGTTTCTGAGCCTTTAGAATATCCTTGCCTGAACTCTGCACGTGGCAATTTTGGTCTAGTATCCTTGGTTGGAAGTGCAACAGATGTAGGTGTTGGTGGGGGATTCAGTTTTTTATCAAGTCGTTTCATACAATCGCGTGCCGTTTGATCCTCAGGCACATCGCCAGGCCAGAGGTCATTTGCTCGTGAACAATGGTTTAATGCTTCGCGCCATTGTTCTTGCTTGCTTTTCTTTGGATCACTCCCATCGGCTTGTTGTTCAATAACCGTAGCAAGGGCCATTAGAACATCATAATGAACAATGATACTATTCGGAAGTTGAAGCTTTTTTTCAAGCACCAGATTATATTGGGATTGTGCTTCGTTTACATATTGACGTTGAATATTTAGATCGCTTTTTTGCTCAACTGCTAAACGATATGCGGCTAAAGCCTGCAAGGTATTCAAAGTACCCGAAGTTGTTTCAATATACAACTTCAATTCATCATATAATGAATCAGTCGAAACTGTAAATTTTTGGCCTGTAATAAATTTATCATAGGCATTTCGTAATTGTTCAGGGTTATTGTTAGCCTTTTCAAGAATTAATATACCCCATAAACGATATGTTTGCCCTAGCATTAATCCAACTTCAAGTGAATTATTTGAAAGGGCATAGGCTCGATTATAATGATTCACCGCGTTTTCAAAATCGTTAGTAGCAATCGCAGCCTTGCCAGCATCAATCTGGCTTCGTACCAACGGATCTTCGGCAATTGTTATCGTGATTGAGGGTATTGCTGTTGTTGATGCGCCATCTAAAGGTGTAATTGTGGCCACTGAGGTATTAATACCCTTGGATGAATCACCACAGGCCACAATTAGCATTAAGCAAATCAACATAGTAAACCAACGTGCTCGCATAGATTCTCCTATCGCTTGTTAGAAACATGTTACTTAGGGCTGTGGTGGATTGATTGGATATGGATTATCAGGTATTGGATCAATCGGATTATCAGGTGGTGGTTCGGTTGTTGGTGTTGGCGGATTTGTATTTGGTGTTGGTATTGGTGATTCGATTGATGGTATTGGCACGATTGATGGTGTTGGGACGATTGATGGTGTTGGTACAAGCGTATTCGTCGGTATATTGGTTGGCACAGGTGGCACAACATTAGGAATATTCCGCGTTGGTGGAATCCGCGTTGGTGGAATCCGTGTTGGCGGAATAGGAGTCGGGCTTGGCGTTTGGGTTGCAGTAGGCGTAGCTGTGCGTAAATCAAAGGTCGAAGTTGGCTGGCCTGGCTGGGTTGTATTCTCAGGCAGAAGAGTCATCTTACCATCGATATTTAAAGGAGTTACAGTCGCTTGATTGCCTTGGATTGCTAAGGTTGGCGAAAGGGTCGATTCTTGGTTGAAAATAGTATTCAGAATAAATAAAGCACCTGAAACTAATACTATTAGTGCTAATATACCAATAATCATCTTCCATGAAATATTCGGTAGCCATCCCCAAAAATTCGATTGACCATATTGAATAACTGCAACACTAACATTATCTGCCGTTTTACGTTGTAATGCTAATTTCGTTAATTTATTAGCTGCATTTGATGATGAATTTTTATGTAAAATATTAATAATTTCTTGCTCACTTATCTTACCACTATCAAGTAAGCCAGATAATCCATCAGTACAAAGCATAAGCCGGTCACCTGCATAAAACGCAATATTACGGTAAAATTCTGGGGCATTGCGCACCGAATCTTCAGTACGACCTAATCGATGAGTTAGTCCATTGATCCCATGCTCACGCTGAGCTTGATCTAATGACATGCTTTCTTCTTTTAATAAATACTGTAAGCGATTGTGGTCACGAGTTAATTGTTCGAGGCGATTTTTATTTGCTTTAAGCAGATACGCCCGTGAATCACCAATATTACCAATGTGGACTAGAATATGATCTTTTTGGCGTAACATTAATGCAGCAACGAGGGTACTGCCACCTTCTTTATAATAGTCCGGTCGTAAACTTTGAAAACTTACTAAGGAATGATTGGCAATCTCAAAAGCCTTTTTAAGCTGTTGTTCTGGCGAATCTTCACTATCGTCACGTAGCGTGTCAATAGCTGACAGGGTAGCTTGAGAACTTAATGTACGTCCAATCGCGCCGCCACCCATTCCATCAGCAACCAGAACAATCGCCCGAGGCATACGTTGCTGCCTCAGGAGATTTGCTGATGGATGCACCGCAATTGAATCTTCATTACTGGATTCATGACCATAGGAGTCACGTCGTCCGCCAACATGCGAGGCGTATCCAATATCAAATACTGGTAATAGTTTAGAAGAACTCTTTGTACGTGTAGCCATAGTGTATGCTCCAAACAAAACCTAATCGATGGCTAAGGTGTGGGACTAGGCACAAATGTTGATGTTGGCTCAATAGTCGGTATACTTATAGTGGCTGTTGGGCTAGGTATAGGCGTTTTAGAAGGAATTGGCGTAACGGTTGCACTGGTTGAGGTAGGACTTAACGCTAGAATTGGTTGATTAAATGCAGCATCGATTAGCCAAACACCTAACACCACCATAAGCAGACTCACCATAACACTTAAGTAGATCCAGCTTGATATTGGTCGCCTGATTCGGCCTGATTGCTGGAATTCTGGTACAAGCTGAATTCGCTGCAGAAACAACGTCATCAGATTTTCGCTACCAAACTTATAGCGTCGTTGGGTAGGATTAGGCTCCAGGGCATCCATAATCAACATATTTAACTGCTCAGATACAACAGAATTCACCGTATTGATTGCAGGTAAGCCTTCTTTTAGTTTAATCCAGGCCTCTTTCGACTTACCAGCTTCGTTAGTATTTGAATCAAGCTGATGCTTCCCGCCAAGTAGCAAATAAAGTAACATGCCCATCGCGTATAAATCGACTAAATCACCTTGGGCAAATTGATGCAACCGAGGATCAAGATATTCTGGAGGTTGGTAACGTTCTTTGCCTAAACGGGAAAACTTAAGCTTATCTTGGGCTGCGGCTAGATCAATCAGCACATAATGGGGTAGTTTCTTACGCCAAATTGATAATGGTTCACGCAGCATAATATTATCCATCGATACATCATTATGGGCAACACGACACTCTGTATGAAGATAGGCCAATACCTGGGCAATTTGATAGCCTAATTGCACAGCCTGGCCTGAGGTAAATCGCTGTTTTTTAGCCTGCCAAAGACTGATTAGTGATCCACCACATTCATACTTTAATGTAATAAAATATCGATCATGATACTTAATCGGTAACGATTCTTTTTCACCAATCAGCAGTGCTAAATGTGTATGTTGAATTTTTTTTAGCAGATCAACTTCATTATGAATATCAAGTGCATTTTTTTCTTGGCGAGTTAGCTTTAATACCATAACTCGATAGCGTTGGGCAGTTCGTAATGATAAACATTGTGAATTTATCAAAAATCGCAGCCAATGCGATTTATAGGCCGAAAATAAGTCAGTTACAAGATAGACTTGCGCCTGACCACTCGGCTGGCGTAGTGCATCAATAATATAAAAACCATTAATCTGCTGTTCAGGTAAATCTTTCATCATTTAAGCCTCTTGCAACTCAAGCTCGATTCCAGTTTTACCCAAAATAATCACATCACCTAGTTGTAGTTCAGTTGGTATTTTATCCAAACGCTGATTGTTTATGCCAGGAGATGTGATAAATGTACCAAATTTACTTCCTTGATCATGAATAAAACAGACATTATTTTTGATTGTAATCTTGGCATGAGTTTTCGATATATGATCATTATCAAAACTAATATCTGCCTTTATTGAGCCGTAGGTTCTGCCAACAAGCACAACACTATCATTCATTAAAGGGTATTTGCGAGGATTTCTATTCGGTTCGCGAATTTCAATAACCCACTTTGAGCTTATATTTCCAGAATGGTCGGTATAATCACCTGTTACGCCACCATAGTCACCGGTTATTCCTCCGCTTTCACTAACTGGTGGTATTCTACTAACACTTTTTGAGCCTGATAAATCAATTCTTCTTTTATTTATCATTTTCAGGATACCAAAAATAATTAATCCAAGCACAACTACAGAAACAACGACAATTCCTATAATTACAGGCATTGATATATTCATGGAATCGGCTTTTGGAGATAAGACTATTTGCTTCTCAGAACTGCGATATGACTTTTGTTGCGCATCGATAGCAGCGGCAAATATAGTATGAGGCTGGTCGTGTGTATACGATTCTAATAATTGCTCTATATCAACTGAAACATTAAAATCAGGAGCATTTGTTGATTCATAAATCAGTGTATTATCTAAAAAATATTGAACTTTTGTAATTGGATTTGAAGTAAAACCCATGGTCACACTTAGCACAGCAGTTTCATTTAATATTGCTGGGGCATTTAAAATAATATCCGAATTAACTTGGCTTTCAGCAATAATAAATGGGATTTCAACATTTTGGTTGCCAATAACTAAATTTAATCGATGCTCTCCCGCACCTATTGAACCAACATCGACTGTAAGTGCATAGGCATCAGCATTTTGAATCGCTTGATCAAAAAGCGTCTCAACTTTAGCCATAATTGATCCTACTTCATCAATAGTGCTAGCTGAAATAGCAGTAAAATTAGCATCTAATGATTGGGCCAAACGCTCAAGACTTTCAGGATTGGCAGGATATTGAGTAAACTGGCCTGCTTGACTAGAGCCAAGCCCTATAATCGTCATTCTAGGCTTTTGAGTTGTTATCGCATTGAGAGAATCCTTAATTTCGCTAAATGGATAATCTGCATTAGGGGTTCCTGCGGCAAAAACGATAATATTTTTAGCATAGCCATCCAACGGTTGAAGTTCTTCGATGGCTAATTTTATAGCATTGCTAATATCATATGGAGTTTCATTAGGCATTGCGGTATCTAAAGTAATCGAGCGTAAACTATTGCGAAGCCCGCCGCCATCAGCCTTACTGGGAAAGACAAGATTACTGCTGGAATTAAAGGTAATTAGACTTACCTGCGATTCAGGCGGAAGTTTGCGCAATAAATCTTCAATTTTCTCATTGGCATCTTTCAATCGGGTTCGGAAGGGTGTACTTTGATCATTCATTGCAGCGCTGGTATCAAGCACAATGGCGGCTGCAACAGGCCGCTGGCCTTTATTGAAAGTAAGTTCGGGCACTAAAATTGTGTCTGAGTCAAGGGTTACCAGCACATCATCAGCCTTGAGGGTATCAATAACGGTACCATAGGGATCAGTCAAAGCGAAAACCACCCTAATCTCAGGAAATGCTTGGCTATCAACATCGATAACATCAATTATCACCTGATCAAGATCTTGGGCATAGATTCTAGGTTGAGACACAAAAATAAGTGTGATACTTAGGAATAACATTAAACAAGTAGCTGCTGTACGCAAAATAATGCTCTCCTATTTTAAGTACAAAAATAATCCACGCACTTACTATCAGTAAAAATCCGATTCGAACGTATGCTATAAACAATTATCCTAAAATAACTGCCAACATGAAATAACAGTTTATTTTTAAATAACTCATTCAATCATTGCTCCTAAGGATGGTATACCATTCTTTTTTAGCAATAAACCAACTGTTTTGCTAGAAAAGCCTCCTCCTAAGAAGGTAAGTCCCTTCTTTACTTGTCTATCAATGAGGCAGCTTTAGGATTATAAGCTTATAGTTTGGTATAGAATATAAGACGCATTATATACGGTTTGTAGGGAAAATCAAATACTAAAATATTAGATAAAAGAGCATTAATATCTAAAAAAATAAATATTATGTAAATCAATAATCTTAGAAATGCTAGGCAAAAAATCAAATTAACCTAACATTCATTTAGAATTATACACAAAAATATTATATCTAGTAGCATCAAAGGTTACTATTAGTTGATAGGCCAATTTTCACCCCATGGCAAAACTCAATTGAGATCATTTATCATTATTGTTTTAGATGAGTTTTCCCAAGAAATTTTCTCATAATCGAATGCCTATCGAATTTCGCCAACACCGGGACATCGAGCAGGCCAATCCGGTTATGGCGGTGCCCGACGGCACCTGACCTTCCAAATGGCTGACTGGCCGCTTGGAAGCGGGATGTTAGCACAAACTCATGGTTGAGGCGCGACTCAAAGGCGCAGGGATACATTGGGCGCGGGCAAGTGTCAATCCGTTGCTGGCCCTTTTGTGCTCTTCGTCCCCTGCGTGGATCAAAATAAGGCTTGACAAACCAGCGAATCTTCTATATAGTACCGATCAGTACAAAATATATGTACTGATCGGTACTATATTATTCTAATTGAAATGTAGAAGGATGTTCGATGAGCAAGCCATTAGCCGGAAAAGTTGCCTTGGTCACTGGTGGTTCACGCGGAATTGGCGCAGCTAGCGCGGTTGCCTTGGCCGAACAAGGCGCAGATGTCGCCATTAGCTATGTCGCCTCGGCCAGTAAAGCCGAAGCCGTGGTTGAGCAATTGCAAGCGCTTGGGGTTAAAGCTGTGGCCTTCCAAGCCGACCAAGCCGATAGCGACCAAGTAGCCGCCTTGGTCAATAAGGTTGTGGCCCATTTTGGCAAGCTCGATATTTTGGTCAATAACGCTGGGGTGATTCAATTAGCTGCATTGAATGATGCTAACGCCGATTTGGAAGCCGTTGAGCATATGTTCGCCGTGAATGTGAAGGGTGTCGCCAGTGCAGTGCGGGCAGCAACTCCACTCTTACAAGATGGTGGACGAATCATTTCGATTGGCTCAGTCTCGGCTGATACCGCTCCAATTCCTGGTTTTGGCGACTATTCAGCAACCAAAGCAGCTGTCGCAGGCTATACCCGTGCATGGGCCAATGAGCTAGGACGACGTGGCATCACAGTTAATAATATTCAGCCAGGCCCAATCGACACTGATATGGGACCAGGCGATGGCCCAATGCTCGATATGATCACCCAAGCAATTGCGCTCAAACGACTGGGCAAGGCTGAAGAAGTTGGAGCAACCGTGGCATTTTTGGCCAGCCCTGGCGCAGCTTTTATCACTGGCGCGACAATTAATGTTGATGGCGGATTGTTGGCCTAAAACAATAATGGCCTGTGAGTTCATCCCAACTCACAGGCCATCCATTCCATTTAACTATTGGGTTGCTAAGAAGGTTTTCAAATCGGCGCTGCGGGTCTTAATTCGCTCCATCAACGTGGTCACTGCGCTGTTATAGTCGTCGAGGCTGATTGTTTGGGCAGCACTTGGGCTGATCGTCGCTGCCAATGCTGTATATTTTTGTACCAAAGCCTCGGCATCAAATTGGCTACTGGTTTCGCGCAACGCTTCAATGTAGGCAGCATAGTAGGTTGGATCATCAAGCAAATAGCGAATTAATGGCCAATCGCTGGTAATGCTGGCTTTATCAAAGGTATTATTTTGACCACCAAAGCCGCCTCCCGGCCCACGCATGCCACCAGCATTAGGATTATTGGGCATTTGATTGCCAGCATTACCAGCTGGATTCGCTGCATTTGGCATGGCTTGATTGCCACGCATGCCACCGCCGCCCATCGCGCCCAAGACAAAGTTATGATCCCACGAAATCCAGGTTAGTTTGCCAGTTGCAGGGTTGTTGTAAAGATAATAATTATGGGTCATGGCTCCATAAGTGTCCCAGTGTTCTAACAGCGTGCTAACCCCCAACCATTTGAGGAAACTTGGCACATCGAAAATCGCTTCCAACTTGGCTCGCCAAGCCGCCGGATCGCTGGTGCGTTCACTGGAATGCAGCACATCATACAGGGCTTCAACATCAGCCCAATCCGTCGTATCGTTATTTTCTTTCTGAAAACTTTCCTCAATTGCGTCCTTTGTACCTTCGGCGAAGCTGGCGGCGCTACCATCGCCCTCATAAATATTGCCGCTATCATCGCCAAATACACGAGCAATCGCCGTATCATCAATCACCTCAACCGCCGTGTACAAACCCAGACTTTCAACCCCATCACCATGATCAAGCAAGACTTCATAGGTAGCAGTCTCGGCAGCAGGCAAGCCCATTTGCTCAAACACATCGTAGGCTAGCGTCTCGCGCATGGCCGTCGCATCGCCTAAATTGTTCGAGAGTGCCAATTGTTTGAAGCCATAAAACCGTTGATTTTCAATCGCAGGATAGCTTTTTTCAAATTCATCAAAATCAATTTTAAAGGGCAAATTGGCTTGTTGGCTGTTCCAAGCGCTCATCAACGACGAATTGCCTTTGTAGCGCACGCCCACATTCGTCCAGGTTTGGCCTTCGAAAGTCAATGTTGCCGTGACCCACATGGGGTTTTCGATCGAAAAATTACCCATATTTGGCATTCCGCCACCAAAACCACCTGGCATTCCGTTAGTGTCAGTAAAAGCGCCACCTGGCCGCATCGGCATTCCAGCGGTGTCGGTAAAAGCGCCATTTGGCAGCATTGGCATTCCGTTAGTATCAGTAAAAGCGCCACTTGGCATCATTGGCAAACCCGCCGTGTCGGTAAATACGCCACCAGGAAAACCACCCATCTGACGGCTGCCTGGCTCACCCAAAAGCTCGGTCATATTATCCTGCATGGCTTGCCACGAGGCTGGATCGATCGTGATGGTTAATTGATTGACCTTATTTTGGGCAAAAACCACTGCATAATTTGGCTCAGCACTATCACCATGCGATGCCTCGTTCCAGCCCGCTGGCCGCGTAACTGCCGCGTCCTCGGCGGTCGGTTCAGCAGGCACAACGGTCGCAGGAGTCGAAGTTGCACAAGCAGCCAAATTTAATCCAATAGCCAATAAGCAAAGCCAACGCCAAAATTTCATAGGAACCTCACAAACGTTACAACATCAAGCAGAGCGCCGCCGTATGACGACGCTCTGTGACACATTCCAAGTTTCAAAAATCGCTTAGGGCAATTGATGCTGATCGCGCAGCACGCGGGTGGTGGTTGATTGACGTTTCGCGCTTAGACGAGGCATTTCATCGTAGAAAATTTTCAAGTCAGCCATATCATGCAGCAAATCGATGCGGCCAATTTCAATCCGTTTGACAGCAATTCCGGTACGTTCGCGCAAATCGGCTAGCAATTCTTCGCTACGTGCAGGTCCAATTAGCTCAATTTTGTCGTAGGCTACGCGCTTGTTGGCTTCAAATTGAAAGCCCCAACCTTTTTCGAGCACAAACAGAATCACCAAAATCACGGCGTTGGCGATGCCAATTTGCAGCAAACTGCCACTATGCATCAGCGAATTCATCACGCCCAGCGCAATCAAAATAAACAAATAGGTCATTTCGCGAATCGGAATCTCATCGGTGCGATAGCGCAGTAACGAGAAAATCGCAAATAGTCCGAAGCCCACACCTACACCTACCTCAACGCTGGTCAGAAAGCCCAGCACAAAGTAGATGATCATATTGAAGCCAATAAAGGTAAAAACGAAGTTTTTATCTTGGGTAACGGGATAGTACACGCCGCGCACAATCAGCAGCGTTACCAATAAATTAAAGCCCGCTCCCAGCAAAAATTGAGTTAAATCGGTTGTCATTGGGCATACTCCATCAATGTATTCAGATAGCGAAGGGTTGGCTTGAAGCTATTGCGTGGTAAATCGGGATAGAGCAAGGCCGCCCCACTGCAATATTTACTCATGCCAATCGTGTGCAAATGTTGGCCGCGAATGCCTTGGATAAACGGCGAACCACGATTTATCCCAGCTTGTTTGACTTCGGCAATCACCACACCCGTCAGTTCAACCGAGCGCGAATCGGCTTGAAAGCCAATCCCAACATCGAGTGTGACGCGCTCTTGCTCAGCGATATTGACCAAGGTGATGCGGCTGAAATTGTTGGTCAAGGTTGGCTGTAATAAGCTCACTTCAAACGGCACAATTCGTTGCAAAAAGCTGGTACTGGCAGCTGTAAACGTTTCCACAGCATAGGGTGTTGCAAGCCGATGCTTGATCGTGCGATATTTATTCACTTTATGTTTGACTTCGAGAAAATAGTTCTGTGTATCAAGATAGGTTCGGCTACGCACTTTGTAGCGATTACGGCCACCAGCATGATGCCGACGGTACAAGGCAAAATCGGCAGTATCGAAATAGAGCGTATGATAGCGATGCATGCGCCGCCCAGCGATCTCCAACACCCGATAATCAGTCGCCAAGTCGGGTAAGATTGCGGCCAATTGCTGAATCGAACACACATATTTGCTGTCGGTGCGATTGAGCAAGGCCACCGAATCCATCTGTTGCAGGCTGATCGAGCGAAATCCAGCCAAACTTGGCTGAATCAAGGCTTGTGGCTCGGTGCAATATAGTTCGGCCAAAGTTGGCTCATCTGGCCAGATCAGGGTTGGTTGATAACGCAATTGTTGCAGCATAATCGTTGTTCCTTCGCAAGCCGCAACGCCAGAGCGGTCGGCCATCAGTGTTAGCTTCTGATTAAGAGTTTAGCCAAGAATTGTTATAAAACTGTTAGGAGATCTCGCATTTGCTATGTAGTTTTGGGGCGAATTTGCGCGTGAGGGTTTGCAACTGATAGGCTAATCGTAAAAGTCGTGCCGCTGCCTACCCGCGAATCGACGCTGATTGTGCCTGCATGAGCTTCTACAATCGCCTTGGCAATCGCCAACCCCAAGCCCGAAGTGCTACTCGCGTTGCGCTGACGCGCCTTATCGGCACGATACAGCCGATCAAAAATAAACGGCAGATCGGCTGCATCAATGCCACTGCCTGTATCTTGCACCGTAATTAACACCTGATCTCCACGCTGTTGTGCTCCTAAGGTAATCGCACCAGCGCTGGCATAACGTAAGGCATTCGAGACCAAATTGTTCAGCACTTGGGTCATGCGATCGGTATCTACATCAATTGAAGGTAATTGATCGGATGCTTCGACCGTTAACGCAATACCTTGGGCCTCGGCCTGCATAATATGGGCTAGGCCAACCCGCTCTAAAATAGCACGTGGATCGATTATCCGGCGATTAAGCACTAACTCGCCTGCATCAGCCAACGAAAGCACCCGCAGATCTTCGACCAACCGTTGTAAATGCTCAACTTCTTCGTGCAGCACGTTATAAATGGTCGGCGAACCAGCAAAACGCTGATCTTTCAGGCCTTCGGTGTAACTGCGTAAAATACTCAAGGGTGTGCGAATGTCGTGGGCAAGATCGGCGGTCATTTGTTGGCGCTGCTGGCTAGCACGGGCCAATTTAGCGCTCATCTGGTTAAATGCTTGGGCTAATTGACCAACTTCATCGTGCGATTGCACCGTCACCCGATGATCAAACGTGCCATCAGCCAATTTGTGGGTAGCAGTAATCAAGGCCCGAATTGGCCGCGTTAAGGTTTGGGCTAGCAATGCGCCAATCAACAACGCCAAAAGAATTGCTGCGCTGGCGCTAGCGGTTGCCGCCCAGGTCACCCGCGCCAAAAAATCTTGTTCAGGCGAGGGTGGTGGCAATTCAGGGTTTGGCACAGCTATCGGGTGCGGCAGCATATAGCCGACCGTCTGTTGATCGACCACAATTGGCTCGCCAGCAAAGCGCAAAATATCTTGCATGGTTTGGGTTGCGGTTGATTCTTGCAGGCTATTGATGATCGCACCGTTGGCATCGACCAACACCACATTTTGGCGCAATTCGATTAATGCAGGTTGGGCATCGAGCGCTTGGCTCAAGCCTTGCCAACTGCCAGTTGCCGCATAGTGCTCAGCGAGTGCATTCGCCAAAGCCGTGCGATCACGTTCTGAGAGAAAGCGACTGAATTCTGAGCGGGTGCGCACAACCACCAACAGCGCCACCAAGGAAATTCCAATTAAGCCAACCAACAAAAAAGCCAAGATCAGCTTGGTTGCCAACGAGTGGCGTAGCTGCCAAATTCGGCGCATAGCCCACCTCATTGTTTTTTAAAGCGATAGCCCATGCCGTAAACCGTCTCGATATAGCGTGGCTGACGTGAATCTGGCTCAATTTTGGTGCGCAGATTGCGAATATGCACATCGATTGAGCGCTCATAGCCTTCGTAGGCATCGCCAAGCGACAAGCGATCAAGCAAATCGAGCCGCGAGAAAATCAGGCCAGGCGCAGCCATAAAGGTGGCCAAAATTTCAAGCTCGGAGCGAGTTAGGCTTAGTTGTTGCTCGCCGACCAAGACTGTTGCCGACCCACGATCGAGCACCAAATCGCCAGCCCGAATCAGGTCAGGTTCAAGCGTTGGTTTATGGGTGCGGCGCAGCACGGCGCGAATCCGCGCAATTAATTCACGCATATTGAACGGCTTGGTAATGTAATCATCAGCGCCCAATTCCAAACCAATAATTTTATCGTGGTCTTCAACCCGCGCTGTCAGCATAATCACTGGTGTAGAAGATTCCTTGCTGAAGGCCAGCAAAAATTCAGTTCCATTCATCTCAGGCATCATCAAATCGAGCACCACCAAATCAGGCTTTTCGATCCGTGCCCGATACAGTGCTTCGCGCCCATTACTGGCCTCAACCACGCGATAGCCCTCTTGCTCAAGCGAGAGCCGAATCACTTGGCGCAGTTTAGCTTCATCATCAATTAATAAAATGGTATAGTCCATCAGCCAAATCTCCATGCTAACCAGCCCAAAACAGCCGCAGTAAACGCTAGCATAGCAGCCAATTATGGAGAAATTGTGAGGATCGCAGGGGAATTTTGTAACTTGATAGCTAAATCTTCAGAGCAATAAAATTCTAGGAGTCAAATTTTCAGAGCGTGCAGGGAAATGCCTTTCCCTGCATTTCTACTGAGCCGAGAGAGAAGTACTGAGGAATATCATAATGAATGGCTTAATTATTCAGAATTCCAACCAAGCTCAGCTAATTTTCCTCGGGCAATTTGGCGTTCCTCTTCAGTAAACAACTCAGCATACTCGGGTTTAAGAATAATCGCTTCTGCCGAAGTATTCAGCAAACCCATTAGGCAAAGTTGTTGCAACCCGCTACTAATCACAGGATCAGTAATGAGCCTTTTCGCCGCATTAATCGCACCAAATTCGCGTACCATTTGCATATAATAGGTAGCTTTATAACCTTGTTTAGCAGCTAGCCGATAACCATCTTCCATCTCTTGGAGAAATTGGGCTTCAAGATTGTTCATTCCAAACATCCTCCAAATTAATAAGCTGGTGCTAGCTTAATGATCATTCTACAAACTAGCACCACGAGATCATTAATAGCCTTCAGCAATTTGCTCGGAGAGCGTTGCCCGCAGTTCGGGCGAAACTCGCATATATAAACCAGTTGCCTCAGCCACAATCGTACCATCAGGCAATTGGGCAAAGCCTTCGACCTCAAGTGCTCGCCCGCGGTCGCGCACCATGCTGGCAGTAAAGGTAATTTCTTGATCAATCGGCGCAGGCTGGCGATAACGAACCTCAAACCGCCCAGTCATCGTCCAAGCATCGATCAAAAATCCCACCCGACCTAGTGTTTCATCAAGAATTGTCGCGATAATGCCGCCATGCACAAAACCAGGCCAACCTTGATGAAGTGCAGTTGAGACAAATCGCGTGATCACAGTTTTCTCTTCCTCGAAGAAATCCAATTGCAAGCCACTAGGGTTATTTTTGCCACAGACAAAACATGCCTGCGAATCTAATTGGCGATTCATGAACGCTCCTTTTGCAAATATAGGCGATTATAGCGCAAAAAAACCACGACTCGCGGTGAGCCGTGGTTGGTGTTTATCTGTAAGTTTAGGCTTAATTTAATTTACGGACCACTGGATGGAAGCTAAACAGAACGGTCATCACCAGCATAATCACGCCACAGGTTGCAAACAAGGCTGGTGCACCAAATTTGTCAGCAACTAACCCAGCCACCCCATAGCCAACTGGCAATAAGGCGATTGAGCCAAGCAAATCGATACTGGCAACCCGCCCAAGTTGTTCGCGCTCAACCATTTCTTGCATGGTATGCGTCCAAATCAAGCCAAAGGTCGCAATCCCAATCCCGCGGAAGACCAATACGCCCAGCAAAGCAGCCAAGGCGATCGTGCCCCCAAGCATACTGACATTGAAGCCAATAATCCCGACCAAGAGTGTAGCCAAGCCAGCGAGAAATAAAGCACCATAGCCCATCAAGCCACGGCGGCGCAAGCGATTACCTTTGCTCAACCAAATCGAGGCCGAAACCGCGCCCAACGCAATGCTGGCATGCGCCCAGCCTAGTCGTTCGCTGGGTAAATTCAAAAATTTATTAATCAAAATTGGCAGAGCGGTTTGAGCAGGCGCAGCCAGCAACAAGTTGGCCAGCGACGAAAGAATAATCGTCATCCACAACCATGGATTGGTGCTGACGGTTTTCAAGCCAGCCCCAACATCCTTTAAGATACCACTTGAGCGTTTGGCTTTGGCACGGCTGGCATCAGTCGAGAGCAGCGGAATCAGACACAAGCCCGAGACCAAAAATGAAACGCTGTTGAATAAAAAGGCCGTTGCCGAGCCACCAAAACCAACAACCAAGGCGGCAATCAATGGCCCCAAAATCAAGGTCATTTGGGCGCTCAGAGCAGTTAATGAATTAGCTCCAGGCAGCGATTCAGCCGGCACAACATCGGGCACTAAAGCGCTATAGGCGGGTTGGAAGAACGAATCAAAAAAGCCAAAGGAGATACTCGCCGCATAAATATGCCAGAGTTGCAGCGTATTCGTTAGGGCCAGAATCCCAACCCCACCCACAATCAAGGCTCGCAACATATCCGAGCTAAACATCAGCCAACCACGTGAAAAGCGATCAACTGCCGCGCCACCAAGTAGCAAAAAGATGATCATCGGCGCAAATGAGCAGATCAAGACGATCCCCATCTTCGTTGCCGAGCCAGTTTTTTCCAAAACCCAAAGTGAGAGCGCCACTTGATACATCGTATCGCCCAAACGCGAAATCGTCTGGCCCGTCCAGAGCAAAGCAAACAAGCGTTGTTGTAAGGGTCGAAATAGGCTATTCTCCGAGGTTTGTGAGGTCATGCTTCCTCCTACAATTTCGCGCTACGATGAGCAACATCCCAACTGTTGGCTTGCTCACCTTAAATATTGTGCATGGGAGATTCAGCGTGGAACCCTTAGCCCAACAATCTTGTACTAGCTACGCCGCGCTGCGTATGATCGGCTATCGTAAGCATTGGCAGGCCAGCTACTGGCACAATTGGCAAGTATTGGCGCTGAAAGCAGTTATCGGCGTGGATGGCTGTTCTCTCTGCCCTAGTATGCTCTTAATTCAGAAGCTGGGATGTAGGCTATGATCGCGTGGCGAATTATACCAATTTTTAACTTTTCCTGCAAGATGATTTTTTATCCTAGCATGGTATAGAATTAATATATCCATTAAAAGCTACCAGGTTTATCTAGTGACAATATTTTTATGATTAATTCATAACATTTTTATACAGCGTACAGCAATTATTTTGTTAAATGCGGTTATTTAAGCTTAATCGGCCCTGCGAATGAAGCCAAATTGGCCCACCAACCCTACAATCGAGCCAAGCAGCTTCATAGTTCAAGGATACAAACCTATGCCATGGCAGATTGTTGAGCGGCGGATCGGGCGGGCGGGCACACCCCAACAACGGCAACAGCGCCAACGCCGTTGGGATCAGCGTTATGGGGTCGATCAGTGGGCAATTGGCTACCAGATTGCTGGCGAATTTGTGCTTCAAGAACATGCAATCGAATCGATTTACAATGCTAGCTATGCCGCTCATTTTGAGCAAAACCCCGCCGACTTGGCTGAATTACTGGCACTAGCCAAAACGATTTACAACCCGCACGCCCAAGCAACCAATAATGTTGATCTACAAGTGCCCGCAATTCTGGCCTATCTCAAACGCCAAAACTTGCAGTTCCAAGGTCACGAGCGCGTAGCAATTGGCTCATGGCAGGGCCAAGCCAGTCAGCCACTGAGTATTCGGCTTAGCCCATTACATATTCACGTGATTGGCGACCCTGACACCACGCTTGAGCAGTTTTGGCAAGAGCAAAAATGTTTGGCGCAGTGGGTCGATTAGCCAGCAACAGCGTATGTTGCTGGCCCGCAAATTTTAATGATGATGATGGTGATGATGATCGTCGTGAACGTGAATTGGCTCAGGCCGTGGCGCTGCATAAACGTGATCGATCCAAGCAATCACCTGATCTAGGCCTGTCTCGGCTTTGAGGTTGGTGAACACCAGCGGTAATTCGCCGCGCATCTGTTTGGCATCGTGATCCATCACATCCAACGAAGCGCCAACCAACTCCGCCAAATCGATTTTGTTGATCACCAGCAGATCGGAGCGAGTTACGCCAGGGCCACCCTTGCGCGGCACTTTATCGCCACCAGCTACATCGATCACATAAATCCAATAGTCAACCAACTCTGGGCTGAACGAGGCCGCCAGATTGTCGCCGCCGCTCTCAACAAACACAAGCTGCAAATCGGGCAGGGTTGCACACAAATCGGCAATTGCTTCGAGGTTCATCGAGGCATCATCGCGAATTGCTGAATGCGGGCAGCCGCCAGTTTCCACACCGCGCACCCGTTCAGCAGGCAAGACACCTTGGCGCAGCAAAAATTCAGCATCCTCTTTGGTGTAAATATCGTTGGTCACCACCGCCACCGAGTAGCGCTTGGTCAGATGGATGGTCAAACAGTGGGCCAAGGCAGTTTTGCCACTACCCACAGGTCCAGCAATCCCAATTCGTAATAATTGTTCAGTCATAATTTCCTCATTCTAGAATAAGAAATAGCGCTGCGCCAAGGGCAAACTCGTAGCTGGCTCGCAGGTCAATAGCTCACCATCAGCTCGTACCGCGTAGGTTTCTGGATCAACTTCGATCAGCGGAGTAGCATTGTTGTGGATTAAATCGGCTTTTTGGACGCTGCGGCAACCACGCACCGCCGCAGTTGTTTTTTGTAAATTCAATTGTTGACCAATGCCTGATTCATGGGCGGCGGCGGAAACAAAAGTCAGGCTGGTAGCGCCAATCGCCCCACCAAATGCCCCAAACATCGGGCGATAGAGCACAGGCTGTGGCGTGGGAATCGAAGCATTGGCATCGCCCATGGCATTCCAAGCAATCAAGCCACCTTTGACAATAATTTCAGGTTTTACGCCAAAAAAGGCGGGTTGCCACAACACCAAATCAGCCAATTTACCTGGCTCAATCGAGCCAACTTCGTGGGCAATGCCATGAGCCAGTGCTGGATTGATCGTATATTTGGCGATATAGCGCTTGACCCGTTGATTATCGTTACGAGCTGAATCGCCAAGCAACGCGCCGCGCTGAACCTTCATTTTGTGGGCAGTTTGCCAGGTGCGGGTCACCACTTCGCCAACCCGACCCATCGCCTGCGAATCGCTGGAGATCATGCTAATCACTCCCAGATCGTGCAAAATATCCTCGGCGGCGATAGTTTCAGGTCGAATCCGACTTTCAGCAAAGGCTACATCTTCAGGCACTTGGGGATTAAGGTGATGACAAACCATCAACATATCAAGGTGTTCAGCAATTGTATTGACGGTATATGGGCGGGTGGGATTGGTCGATGAGGGCAGCACATAGCTTTCGCCAGCAATTTTGATAATATCGGGAGCATGGCCGCCGCCCGCGCCCTCAGTGTGATAGGTGTGGATAGTACGGCCAGCAATCGCGCGAATTGTATCTTCTAAAAAGCCCGCTTCATTGATTGTATCGGTGTGAATTGCCACTTGCACATCGTATTGGTCGGCCACACTCAGACACATATCGATGGCAGCGGGCGTTGTACCCCAATCCTCGTGCAATTTCAAGCCACACGCGCCAGCCTGAATCTGCTGAATCAACGATTCGGGCTGAGCAGCATTGCCTTTGCCCAAAAATCCAAGATTAACCGGCCAAGCGTCGGCAGCTTGCAGCATTCGCGCCATATTCCAAACGCCTGGGGTACAGGTTGTGGCTTTGGTGCCAGTGGCTGGGCCAGTGCCGCCGCCAAGCAGGGTTGTCACGCCATTCGAAAGCGCTTCGGGAATTTGGCCAGGCGCAATAAAGTGAATATGGCTATCGATCCCGCCTGCGGTGACGATCATATGTTCGCCAGCGATCACCTCGGTATTGGCGCCAACCATCAATTCGGGGTCAACTCCCGCCATCGTGTCTGGATTACCAGCCTTGCCAACTTTGACAATTCGGCCTTGTTTGATCCCAATATCACCTTTGACGATGCCCCAATGATCGATAATGATCGCGTTGGTGATGACTAAATCAAGTACATCGTGGGCACTGCTGCTTTGCCCCATGCCATCGCGAATCACCTTGCCGCCGCCGAAGGTAATTTCATCGCCATAGTGGGCAAAATCGCGCTCAATTTCGATAATTAATTCAGTATCGGCTAAACGCAAGCGGTCGCCTTTGGTCGGGCCATACAAATCGGCATAGGTTTGGCGCGGAATCCATAAGCTCATTCCAAATCTCCTTGGGGCCGATGGCCAAATTGCTGTTGTTGAACGGTGTTGAGGCTAGTTTGCCGCTGATCGGCAGCATCCAAAGCCCCATTAACCAAGCCATTATGGCCATAGATTTGGCGCGTGCCTGCAAAAGCCACCAAATTGATAATTTTGCTATCGCCTGGCTCGAAGCGCACCGCCGTGCCCGCCGGAATATTGAGATGCATGCCATAGGCTAGGCCACGATCAAACACCAGTGCCCGATTGACCTCGAAAAAGTGGTAGTGGCTACCAACTTGAATTGGCCGATCGCCAGTATGCGCCACCAACAGCTCGCAGGTTGCGCGGCCAAGGTTGGCGGCAATCGCATCGGTTGGTTGATCGATCAAATATTCGCCTGGTTGCATTTGCGGCTCCTCTTCAACGAATTGGGTCGTGCACGGTCACAAGCTTGGTGCCATCGGGGAAGGTCGCCTCAACTTGTACTTCGTGAATCATATTGGCGACCCCATCCATCACATCGTCAACCGTTAAGATTGTTGTGCCATAGCTCATAATTTCGGCCACGCTTTTGCCATCGCGGGCGGCTTCCAGCAATTCGGCGGTGATAATTGCCACCGCTTCGGGGTAATTCAGTTTGAGGCCACGCGCCTGACGACGACGAGCCAAATCGGCGGCCACCACAATCAGTAATTTTTCCTGTTCACGCGGAGTTAGGTGCATTGCACAAGCCTCACACTAATAAATTTTGCGCGGCAGATTGGGGGTTGTGCCGTACAACGCTGGTTTGGCGAAGCGCCAATAGTCAAACGCCGTCGCCAACAGATCGCGGCTGTTGCTGCTTAAACCGCGAATCACCAGCCCATGAGCAGCCAGACAACTTACGCCCCACAAGCAGCGCCCAAGCTTGGTTTGGCTGGCAGCAAAGGCCATTAATTCAGCTTCGAGGGCTTTCCACTGAGCGGCATCCCAACCAACCCGACAAATGTAGCCAGTTGCCAAATAGCTGTATTTGCCAAAATACAAGGGGTTGCTGAGTTGTTGCAGGCTTGGTTGCAAGCGCATTCGATCCAGCACAATTGGCCGACCCAAGGCATAAATATCGCAATCCAAGCGCAACTGACGATAGGCAAAACGTTCGCCATAGGCTTCGCGGCCTGGCGCAAGAAATTCCCACCAACATAAACCAGCGTCAGCAGCCAAATCGATGCGGGTTTGTTGCTGATACACACTCTCAGCAAACGGGATCGTCGTATCCGGCCAATATTCGAGCAAGCTTTGTTCGGCTAAAGTGGCCTGCACCTGTTGATAAGCGATTTGCTCACCATCGCTGCGATAAATGCGGGTTGAGCTGGTGGTGGTCAGTTGAGCTTTGGTCGATGCAGCAAGCGTGATTGTAGTGGTTAGCTGATCGCCCGCCAACACACCGCCAGCAACATTATGCAAATGCACAAAACTTGTGCCATCGGCCAAGCCAAAATCGCGCACCACCTGCAAGGGCGGGCGATGTTCGCGCACAGTCAAACGGGTACGCTGCTGTTTAAGCGTAAAATCGAGCGCCAAATGGCCATGCATGCGCTCAAGGCGGGTCGCGGTTTGCATCAACTAATAAAGAGGCGTGTACCCAGCAAGGGGTGACGCATACTCGCTCCATCTAAGCCAATGCTGCAAGGCGCGAGATCAGCCAACATCGTGTATGGAGTTTGGGCAACGACCGCCTGAATTGTGGGATGCAACTGCCACAATAATTGTTGGGCTTGCACCTGGCCGAGTGGCAAAATTTTCTGGCATGCTAAAATCAAGCTTAACGTCATTTGTTGCAATAAGGCTGCTAGCATGGCTTCGGCCTCAATCGCCATGCAGCCAGCCACCAAGCCAAAAACACAGCTATGATGGGTTTCGATCTGGTGAGATTGGGCTAAAGTGCTAGCCTGCTGCCAGCGTGGCAACGGTTCCAGTTGCAGAGCCAAGCCAAGCAAGCGCCGACCAAGCACCGCACTGGCATGGCGGCTTTCACGCGCAGGCTTGAAGGCCGCAGCATGATCATTCAAATTGAGCCAAGCCTGCTCAAATGCACTAGCATCAGCCAATTGCCAAGCCTGATACGCCAAGTAAGCCTCAAGCTGGCCACTCTCTTGAATGAAGGCTCGCATAAACTGGCCCAGCCCAGCCACGCCCAATTGACCCTCGGCAACCAACGACTCAACCCCATACGAATGGGCGGTTGAGCCAATTGGCAAAGCGCTATCGGCAAGTTGCAACAATTTTAGTTGAGCAAAAGCGTTCGTTAACATCACCACGCCAGTATAGCCGAGCCAAAAATCGCCAATGTTGGGCAAACTGCCTAAACCTCAACCAAGCAGTTTGCACAAAAATTAAGCCCACGTTGCAGCCACCAAGGCTGGCAATAGCTGTGCTGACGTGCCGCGTAACCGATGGCGAGCGTGGCGACTCAACGGCGTATCCTCAAGATTAAGATCGATCAAACGGGCACGATGAGCACGGGCAGTCATCGGAAAGGTCGCGGCTGGCGCAACCACGCCCGATGTACCAACTGCCAGAAATACATCACAGTTTTGGCTAGCCAATTCAGCCGCTTGAATTTTGGCAAGATCTAAACGTTCGCCAAACCAGACTACATCAGGGCGCAGCGGCGCAGCGCAAACTGAACAAAGCGGCAAATTTGGGCTATCTGGCCAAGCAAAACTGCCATGCTCAGCCGCACTACAGCTCACCGTATTAATCGTGCCATGCAACTCGATCACCCTGGTTGAGCCAGCTCGCTGATGCAGGCCATCAATATTTTGGGTAATAATCGTTACGCTTGGGATATGCTGCTCAAGTTGAGCTAAAGCACCATGGCCAGCATTCGGCTGAACATCAAGCATCTGTTGGCGATGCGCCTGATACCAACCCCAAACTGCCTCAGGTTGCTGCAAATAGCCTGCTAAAGTTGCCACTTGCTCAACATCAATCGTATTCCACAACCCAGCCAAGCTATCACGAAAGGTTGGAATCCCACTCTCAGCCGAGATTCCTGCTCCGGTCAAAATCGTTAGCGAACGGGCGGCGCGTAAAGTCGCAATCAACCCTGCATCAAATGGCGCAAGCATAAATTCCCTCGTTAGGCCGATCAAGCATCAATATGGCTAGTATACGATGCTGTTTCAAGCTGAACTAATTGGGAGCTAACCACAAATGCAGATCAATCAAGCCCTAGAAATCTTTATGTACGGCGAAATTGGCATTCCTAGCAGCGAAAATCACTCAAAACGTCATGTTATTGATGGCTTAACCATTCTGCATGTCGATGACGTTTGGAATCAGGAGCCACATGTTGCTGATGAGGTGATTGTGCAAAACCATGCACCTGCCGCTGTTTTAGCAATTCTTGCCAGCTACCAGCCAACCGCCGATCATCGAATTACTCTCGTTGATCGGCCGGCCAGCGATCATGCTATCTACCAAGCCGCCGGTTATCACCATAGCTCAAACGAGGTGCTGCTCGTCCGCAAACTCAGCGATCTGCCGCCGTCTGACCAACGCTATTCGGTTGGTCAAGCCAAGACCATCGCCGAAATGCAATGGCTGAACAACAATGATCCAGCCAAGCGGGCATGGATTAGCGAGACCCGCCTGCATGAGTCAGGTCTGCGCCATAACTTTATTGCGCTTGATCAGCGGGTGGTGGCACGAGTGCGAGCCTGCCGAATTGATGCCGAGCATAGCTATGTGATGAATTTATATACAGCCAGCGATTATCGACGGCGCGGCATCGCACGAGCGTTGATGATTCATGTGTTGCATGAAGCCGCTACCCATGGCGAACAATGGAGTGTCTTGGTGGCTTCAGAGGCGGGTCTGCCGCTGTATCAAGGCCTTGGCTACCAACAACGGGCAAGTTTGGTGGTATTTGAGCCAGTCGCTGAGCCAATTGACTAGGCCAGAACCCATCCAAGCACCGCAACCAAGCCTCTAGCCACAATACTTGCAGCGTGGGCTACAATAGAGTTATTAATGATCTTTTTAGTGATGGTGTTGTGTATGAGTCGCTTGTTAATTACTGGGGCATCGGGCTATCTTGGTCAGCGGGTCGCTTATTTTGCTCAGCAGACAACAATCTGGGATAAAGTGTATAGCCAAACTTGGCGCAACCCGCCAACAGCTGGCGAGCATGTAGCCTGCGATTTGGCCGATCAAGCCCAACTTGAGGCATTGCTTGAGCAGATTCAGCCAACTGCAATTATTCATACGGCGGCGGTCACACCTGCGATGGGGCCAGCCATGACCGACCAAGCCTTGTGGGCAGTTAATGTCCAGGCCAGCGCCACCCTAGCCCGTTGGGCAGCCCAGCATCAAGCCCGCTTCGTGCATGTTTCATCGGATGCAGTTTGGGGTGGGCGCGAGGCCGCCTATACTGAAAGCGACGTGCCAGCGCCAATTAATCCTTATGGAGCCTCGAAGGCAGCAGGCGAAGCCGTCGTAGCTGCACTTGCGCCCCAAGCTGCGATCGCCCGCACCTCGTTGTTGTATGGTCAAAACCCGCTGGACCCCAACACAACCATGGCCTTGGCAATGCTGCGCGGCGAACGTCATGGCGTGCTCTTTACCGACGAACTGCGCTGCCCAGTCTTGGTTGAAGATGTGGCCCTAGCCTTGATTGAGCTTGCACAAAAACCAAACCTTTATGGTATATTTCACCTTGTAGGCCCACAAATTCTCAGTCGATTTGAGCTTGGTCAAGCCCTGCTCGCGTGGAATGGTATTGATTCCACAGGCTTGCCTGCTGGTACCACCGCTGCCAGTGGCTTACGTCGCCCATCGCGAGTTGTTGTCGATAATCGCACAACTCAATCTCAACTCAGCACCATTCTTCGAAGCATTGATGATGTCACAAGGAGGTGACGCATGGAGCGCACACCTGAAACGATTGTTCAATTAGTCGCCGATTTGCAGCATGATGATGAGTTTGTGCGTTCGCAAGCGGCCTTCACGCTTGGTTTGTTTGGCGAGCCTGCCGTCCCATTTTTAATTCCGCTCTTGCGCTCTCCTCAGCGCGACATCCGCATGCGAGCCGCCTGGACGCTCGGGGTAATTGGAGCCGCCGCCGTACCAGCCTTGCTCGATCTGATGGAGCAAAAAAATCGCCAACTGCGGATCGAAGCAATTCGAATTCTCGGAGTTATCGGCCAAGCCCGAGTTTTTAATCATTTATTGGTGGCATTAACCGATTTCGACCCCGAAATTGCCGCCCGCGCCGCCCGTTCGTTGGGCAAAATTGGCGATCCTCGGGCGTTTCATGCCTTGGTCTTGGCGTTGCGTCACCCCGATAGCGATGTGCGCTACGAGGCCGCCGTAGCTTTAGCAGCACTGCATGTGCCCGATGCAATTACCCATTTGCAAGAAGCTTTAGTCCATGAAGATCCACGAATCGAAACAACCTGGGGCATGCAGGTACGCGAAGGCATGGTTCGCGCCTTGGAAGAGGCCGAAAAACCGCATGATCATAGTTTGATCGAGGCCTTGATGCGGCTGGGTGATATGTTGAAGGCCAACGAACAAGACGATGGAGAAACTCCATGAACGCTTGCCCATTTTGCGACCCCGAAACCCTTGAGATCGAAACCATGCTTGAAAATCGTTTTTGTCGATTTTTGCAACAGCCCGATAAGGTGCTCTCGGGCGCTGGCGTGATTATTCCCAAACGCCATTGCGAAACTCGCCACGAGATGGATCTCGACGAGTGGGATGCCATGCAAGATTTGCTCAATCAGGTCAAGGCCTTCATTACTACCAGCCATAAACCATTGGGCTATACGATCGGCTGGAATTGTGGGGCCGTCAGCGGCGTGGTAATTCATCATGTGCATATGCATGTGATTCCCCGCTTAACCAACGAGCCAATCAAAGAACAGATTCAATTTAGCCTCAAACCAACCACTGCCAATCGTTTCGGCAATTAACAACCAACACAGGAGGTCGTATGTCCCAACGTGCCTTTTTTCGGCTTATGCTGCTTTTGTTGCTGCTGGGATCGGTTTCAAGCCTCGCGGCCAATTATTTACCCCCAAGTACGACCTATATGCCAATTGTGATGGGCAATCACGAGATCACGGCCAATACGTATGTTCCTAGTTATTCTGCACTTTTTCAATTTGGGCTAAACCCTGGTTACTACGGCAACGGCTGGGATGATCAAAAAATTTATGCCATTGGGGCTGATGCTGGGGCACATAGCGCCCGTGCTTCACTCCCAGATAGTTTTATTGGCCAATGGGGCGCGGCCATTCGGGTTCCGGTCTTCGAATATATTTCTACTACGCTTAGTTTTCGTGAAAATACGGTCTTTTTAGGCGAGCCACGCGCTGCTTGGCGCGATACCGCCAGCTACTACAGCAATAACGGCACACCTGTACAAAGCAAGCTTTGGCAAGGCATGTACGAGCCAATTTGGGATAATGGCGAGAATGGCACACCCGTCAACGATGCGAACAAATTTGCTGTCTATGTTTGGCAAATTGCCAGCACTTACGGCAAATATATGCGCTTCTATGAAATTATCAACGAGCCAGATTATACTAACAGCGCTCGTTCATATGCCAGCCCAGGTGCAAGCGGAGGCAGTTGGTGGGATAGTGCACCAACTCCGAATGAATTACCAAATCTGAATGCACCAATTTACAACTACATTCGTTTATTGCGAATTGCCTACACTGTGATCAAAAAGACCGATCCTGATAGTTATGTTGCGCCAGGTGGCATTGGCTATGCCTCATTTTTGGATGCACTGTTGCGCTATACCGATAATCCCGATGCTGGTAAAGTCAGCAGTCAATATCCATTAACTGGCGGAGCTTATTTCGATGCGCTAAGTTATCATATTTATCCGCAATATGGTGGCTCCTATTGGGATAATGGGGTTGGTGGTTTTGTCTATGTGCGGCATAGCGACCGTATGAGCCAAGTTTTCGTCAATCAATACCAAACCATGAACGAAACTTTAGCGGCCCGCAACTACAACGGCACAAACTTTCCACGCAAGCCTAGCATCATCACTGAAACTAATGTTTCACGCAAAGCCTTCAATAATTATGCTGGCGGCGAAGAAATTCAGCGTAATTATCTCATCAAAGCCATCGTCAAAGGCCAGCAACTTGGTATTTTGCAAATTTATTGGTTTGCCACTGGCGAGGGCGCAGATTACGCCACCGCTCAAGATGAATACCAATTAATGGGCTTTTACGAAAATCTCAAACGTGATGCACCAAATAATCAGATTATGACAAGTGAAGGCATCGCTAACCGCACAACCTATAATCAATTATATGGCTGGCGCTACGATGCTGCTGCAACGGCTGCGTTAAATTTACCCAGTACAATCGACGGCGCGGCTTTTCGCAAAAACAATCAATTGCGTTATGTTTTATGGGCTAAAACCACGCTTGATCGCAATGAAACTGCCAGTGCCACAATTAATTTAACTGGAACCTACACCAAAGTGGCTTGGAATGGTACAACTAGCACAGTTAGCGGTAGTAATATTCAACTAACCGGCTCACCAATTTTCTTAACCCAACAATGAATTAAAAAACCCGCACCTTCTTTTTGATTGAAGGTGCGGGGTAATTTGAATAGATTAGCTTACTTGCCGTTTTTGCGCACTACATTGGTTGAGCCACAAGCGCTACATTTGGCATTCTTGGGCAATGGACCTGAAATCCGCATTTGATGCTTGCATTGCTTGCATTCCAAGGCGGTATCGGCAAAATCGCTGACATCTTCGTGATTTTTGATATTGATGAATTTCATAAATGCGCTCCTTATTGGCTGGGATGAATTTGCTTTTGCTACTAACAAGCTTAGCAGCTCGTCCCCGCCATGACGAGACTTGCAGATGACAGCTTGATGACAGTCGCTGAGCTTGCGATTTCACCATAGCTTATTCACAGCTAGCTGATTGAGGCTTCGAATTCCCCACGCCCAATAAAAGCCATCGATGGCTAATTTAGGCTATTTTTTAATAAAGTATTGACAATTATCGGCATTTTGGCTAAAACCAAAGCGCGAATTTAGACGAATGGTTGCCACAGGAACCATAGTCTATTGGAGGTTGTTGATAATGTCAGAACGTTTCAATCTATCGCGGCGGGGATTTTTGGGTGCAGTAGGGTTGGGCAGTTTGGCGGCGATTTGGGGCAGCAAAGGGGCCAGCGCCAAAAAATATGGTGGCGTAGGCAAAACCTTCGATCAAGCAACCGTTCCAACCAATGGCAAATTTACCCTTCCAGCGTTGCCCTATGATTACGGCGATTTGGAGCCACACCTCGATGCTGAAACGATGTACATTCATCATCAAAAACACCATCAAGCACTTGTTACCAATTTAAATGCAGCCCTGGCCGATTACCCTAAGTTGCAAAGTATGAATGTAGCCGAACTCTTACATGGGTTAAGCAGCTTGCCGAGCGCGATTCAAACCGCCGTGCGCAACAACGCTGGCGGCCATGCCAACCATGCAATTTGGTGGGCAACGCTCTCGCCAAAAGGTGGCGGCAATGCTGGTGGCGCGTTGGCCGCTGCAATTAATGCCAAATATGGCTCATTCAATAGTTTCAAAACCACGTTTAATGATATTGCGGCGCGGCGGTTTGGTTCAGGTTGGGGCTGGCTCTCGACCGATAGCAAAGGCACGCTCTATCTGGCTAGCTACCCCAACCAAGATAGCCCATATATGGAAGGCCTAACCCCGCTGCTTGGGGTTGATGTGTGGGAGCATGCCTATTACTTGAAGTTCCGCCAAAAACGCGCCGAATTTTTGAGCGCTTGGTGGAATGTGATCAATTGGGGCGAAGTTGGGCGGCGCTACGATCTGGCAATCGCCAAATAATCCAACAAAACAGGCTGTTGATTAATATCAGCAGCCTGTTGCTTATGTCAAATGACTACTGCTCTAAATTAAAGCTAGCTTGTTGAGTATCGGCTGGGCGCGGCGCTTCGGGAAAGCTCAAACCCAGATGATCGTAGGCGCGGCGCGTGGCGATCCGTCCACGTGGAGTACGCTGAATAAAGCCAAGTTGCAAGAGATATGGCTCGTACACATCTTCAATCGCATCAACTTCTTCAGCCGTTGCCGCCGCGAGGGTAGTTAAGCCAACTGGCCCACCATTAAACGTTTCGATCAGGGTACGCAACACTCGTCGATCGTTCTCATCAAGCCCTAGATCATCGATTTCAAGGCTGGCCAGCGCTGCTTGGGCCACTTCGAGCGTAATGTGATTATCGGCCATTACCAAGGCAAAATCGCGCACCCGCCGCAACAAACGATTGACAACGCGGGGTGTGCCACGCGCCCGCCGCGCAATCTCCAACGCTCCCGCATCATCCATTGGCGATTTGAGCAAGGCCGCCGAACGCCGCACAATATCGGTCATGGCTTCGACCGAGTAGAATTCCAGTCGATGCACCGAGCCAAAGCGATCACGCAAGGGCGAGGTGAGCAAGGCCAAACGGGTTGTCGCCCCAACTACGGTAAAACGAGGCAGTTTCAGGCGCAAATTGCGGGCACTTGGGCCTTTGCCCACAATAATATCCAGCGCAAAATCTTCCATCGCCGGATACATCACTTCCTCGACGGCGCGATTCAAGCGATGAACTTCATCAATAAAGAGCAGATCATCTTTTTTGAGGTTGGTTAAAATTGCCGCCAAATCGCCAGCACGTTCGATCGCAGGGCCAGAGGTAATTTTGATATTCACGCCCATTTCGTTGGCCAAAATGGTTGAGAGCGTGGTTTTACCCAAGCCAGGCGGGCCATAAAACAGGGTATGATCAAGCGGCTCTTTGCGTTGTTTGGCCGCAGCAATCGCAATTTTGAGGTTGGCCAGCACTTTTTCTTGGCCAATATATTCAGCCAATTTTTTTGGCCGCAAACTTTTCTCCACCACTTGATCCTCTTCACGAGGCTTGGGTGAAATCATTCGTTGAGCTTGATCAAACGCATCCGACATGGCATCCTCCTACAGCGATTATAGCACAGACGGTCGCATGCAGGCAGGCTTGAATCATCAGCAAAAAAGCCTGTTATAATGCGCCATGCCCAATTTACTCAATAGGTATACCGCGCATGGCCGATCGTCAAATTGCCCTCTGGAATGAAGAACGTGAACAGCGCAAGCGAGCCTTGCAACGTATTTTGATTACTGGCAGTAGTTTTATTTTCCTACTGATTTTATATTATGTGTTCGGGGTTGATCTCAGTGTGGGCCGCAATCAGCTGGCGCTGGGCTGTTTGATTGGGGTGCTGGTTGCCGCCGCCATTTCGGGCTGGCTGGTCAGCATTGATCAGCCAGAATGGGCCACCCACGCAATGTTTATACCCTACATGCTGATTATTTTGGTGGTGGCAACTCCGGTCGGGGTGACGAGCCGGGGCATGTATGGGCTATTTATTCCAATTGTAGCGGCGGCACTGCTGCTCCCAGCCCGTTGGAGCCTGATTTATGCAGCGCTGGCAGTCGTAGTTTTCGTCAGCACCGATATTTTAAGCCCTCAGCCATTTTCACTAAATACTACTATTTTGAATACATTGTTTGCAGGCGGATGTTTTGGCACTGCCGCCGCCACCACCTCGTTTACCGCCCGCCGCCTACGCCAACTGCTCAAAACCAGCATTGAACATGGCAAGGAGCTTGAGCGTAATCAGTCGGTGCTTGAGGAACGAGTGCAGAAACGCACGCTGTATCTTGAAAAAGCGCTCGACGAATTACAACGCTCCAGCGAGACGATTCGCCAGATGAGCGTGCCAGTGCTACCAATCGCCGAACGAGTGTTGGTGTTACCGCTGGTTGGCAGCATTGACCTCTCGCGGGCGGCGTTGCTCAGCGATGAACTGCTGAATACAATTTATCAACGCCGTCCACATACAATTTTGATCGATCTAACGGGTCTGACCACGATTGATCAGGCGGTAGCTGAATCGTTAGTACAAACCTTGAGTGCAGTACGTTTGCTTGGCACCGAGCCAATTGTGGTTGGTTTACGCAGCGAAACCGTCCAAGCCTTGCTCGATACCGGCATTGATATCAGCCATATTCGCACCTTCCGCGATGTGCAAAGTGGGCTTGGCTACGCCACCAGCAAAATTAGTTATTAATTCAGCTAATTAGGGTAGTGTTATTATAGTGCCATCAGCGTAGAATTGGCGATCTAAATTAATTGTGCGCGATGCTTGCCCCTGCATTCCATGCAATCGAATCTCGACTGAATCGCCAGCCACTAACGCTGTCCGTGCCACTGAACCACGCACAACAAATGGTGCAAATGGGCGGATGCGAGTTGAATCTAATGGATCAAGTTGCAAATCCAGGCTTGGTTGGCTCAACGGCTCGGCGTGTACCTTGGTAAATAATTCGCTATGATAGAGCGTAACTTCAAAATAGAGTCGGTTTGGATCAGCTGATTCGATTTGCTGCCACTCATCATACAAACCACCTTCGTGGAGCGTAACAGGCAGATCATCACGCATTGGCGGCCCCCAAGCCCAGAATGAAATCCCAAGGCAACTGCCAACCACCAACAAACTGGCGATCAAAAACTTAGCTAATTCCCGAATGCTGCGCAACATAGCAACTCCGTTTCACAACTTGTAATGAGTTGAATTCAGTGTAGCTTTTGGCAGCATTGGCAACATGCACGATCCTAGCAAAAAACCAGCACAATCATTGCAGCTTAAATCAGCTATCAGCCGCATCAACAAATGCCGCTTATGCCCTATAATGCATCTGAACCAGATGGCATTTGGTCATCGGTGCAACTAGCGTGTTATTGGGGGCGATGATGCCGCATTCATTTGAAGCATATCTTGATGAGCAACTGAATAGTTTGCGTGAGCAGGGGATTTTTCGCACATTGCGCGAATTGCAAAGCCCAACTGGCCCACGCTCAACCATCGATGGCAAATCGGTGATCAATCTCTCATCAAATAATTATTTGGGCTTGGCTAATCATCCCGCCTTGAAAGCCGCCGCTATCAAAGCAATCGAGGAATGGGGCGTTGGCTCAGGCGCAGTTCGCACAATTATTGGCACCATGAGCATCCACGAGGAGCTTGAACAACGCTTAACTGAATTCAAGCATACCGAAGCAGTATTAGTGCTACAATCGGGGTTTACCGCTAATGCTGCTGTGTTGGGGGTTGTGCTCAACGATGGCGATTTGGTAATCAGCGATGCATTGAATCATGCCTCGATCATCGATGGAATTCGCCTCACCAAAGCGGCGCGGGCGGTCTATCAACACAATGATATGGACGATTTGGAACGGGTTTTGCAGGCCAACCAAGGTAAATATCGCAACACGGTGATTGTGACCGATGGCGTATTTAGCATGGATGGTGATATTGCGCCCTTGCCACGCATCGCCGAGCTAGCCGAGCATTATGGTGCAATCACCATGGTCGATGATGCCCACGCTTCGGGCGTGTTGGGCAAAAACGGCAGCGGCACGGTCAGCCATTATGGCATCAAACATTGGGATATTCAGGTTGGAACGCTTTCCAAGGCAATTGGCGCGGTTGGCGGCTACGTCGCCACATCGAGCAAATTACGCCAATTAATGGAGCATCGCGCCCGACCATTTTTATTCAGCACCTCACATCCACCAGCGGTTGTTGCCACTTGTTTGGCGGCCATCAAACTGCTGCAAAGTGCCGAGGGCGAGCAATTGCATCAACAACTTTGGGAAAATACCAAATTTTTCAAGGCGGGGTTGAACAAGCTTGGCTTCAACACTGGCATCTCAGAAACCCCGATTACCCCAGTAATTGTGGGCGATGGAGCCAAGTCGATGCAATTCTCCGATGCGTTGTTCCAAGCAGGCGTATTTGCCCAAGGCATCGCCTTCCCAACCGTGGCGCGAGACAAAGGGCGGGTGCGCACAATCGTCACTGCCAGCCATAGCAACGCCGATCTAGCCGAAGCCCTCAACATCTTTGAACATGTTGGGCGGAGCATGCAGCTAATTTAAGGTTTCATGGTACACTGGAAGCAGAAAATACAGTTCTAGAAATGTGGAGGTCCACCTATCGAAGCGCAAGTTCTTGCCCGCCGTGCTGTTGATTTAGCAGACTCGAAACAGGCAAATGATATTATAATGCTCGACGTTCGTCCATTAGCCACCTTCGCCGATTTTCTGGTGATTTGTACGGCTGGCAATGAGCGGATGGTGCGGGCTGTCGTAAAAGAAATTGATGATCAATTAGTCCAAGAAGGCGCAGCCACCCCCAAAATCGAAGGTTCACCCGAAACTGGCTGGGTTTTGCTCGATTTTGGCGATGTGGTTGTGCACATATTTAGCCCTGAACAACGCGATTTTTACAAGCTCGATAAATTGTGGCAAAAAGCTACGCCAGTTGTCGTTCTTCAGTAATCGGCGGGTCAAGGACGATCACGTGCGAGGTACATCATGAACAAATCTACACAACGCGAACGCTATGTCGTCTTTGCGCTTGGAGCAGCAGCCGGAAGTGCCCTAGGCTTGATTCTCGGTTCGGTCTTGGCTTATTCGTTAGGCGAGGATACGGTTCGAGCGATCGGGCGAGGCTTCCGCCGCCTCACAGGCCGCGACCGGAAACCCAACTTCGAGCTATTCCTACAATAATAACAACAGCAAGGCCGACTCGTTTGAGTCGGCCTTGCTGCTTGAGTGGATATGCAAAACCCAATTTAAAGCTCAAGTGAGTTGGCGCGTAAGCCGCGATCACTTGCCGAAACGCTGACCCGCACGGTATCACCGACTTGCACTCGATTGCTGACATGGTTGAATAGGGTCGAATGAACATAGGCATCGCCGTGATTATCGCTCAGCGCGACAAACATAAACCGCCCTTGAGGGTCGATATAATCAACCCGCGCATTAAGCACGCCAGTTGGCGCATTGCCAGTAAAGGCGCGATTACGCTCACGCGGGCCATTGCTCCACTCGCGCCGCTGGGCATGTTGGCTTGGGCGAGCTGAACCAAAGCGATCACGACGTTCAAATGAGCGTTCGCTGCTATAGCCACCAGCCTCGCGCTGTTCGTAAGCGCGAATACGTGGTGTTGGCGGCAAGGCACTCGTCACCAAAACATCATTAGCTTCATCACCCTTCATGCCGCGAACCACCACAAAACTAACTTCTTCGCCCTCAACTAACCAGCGTCGTCCATCGCCCAAGGCCCGTCGATGGACAAACAACGATGCGCCTGCATGGGTTGTGATAAAGCCATACGATTTTTCCGGATCAAACCACGCCACCGTGCCAGTACTACGCTCATTCATGACCCATGTCTCCATGTTGTGTTGGTGCTCGCCATAACCATATGACGAATCAGGATTTATATTGATACAAAGTATCATTAAATAGAAAGCTTGTCAAGCATGTAGAGCATGCTAAAATCGAAGCGAATTTGGACTAGCAGGAGCGCGTAATGAGTGAAGATTATGAATGGACGGCCAAGACAGTTCAAACAGTAATTCAACGGCCTGAGCGGCTATTGGACGACCAAATCTGGCGGCAGCGCTTGCAAGAGTTTGGTGGTTTGGGCGATTTTTATCATTGGCTGAATCAATTACCCTTGGAACAGCCGCAACAATCGCTGCTCAAGGTGCTCACGACCTATCCTGGAGCGCCAGTTGATAGCTATTGTCAGATGTTGAATATTCATCAAGCGACCTATCATCGTTACCAAAAAGCCTTGTTCGAACAAATTGCCAGGGTACTCAATCAGCCCCATCAAAACCAGCCAAACAACCCAAATTTGCCTGCTGATCGCGCTCCGATTCACCAATTACGGCCTGCGGTTGGCGATTTTGTGGGCCGCGAAACTGAGCTACAACGGCTGACCTATGCCATCCAAATTGCGCACGAAGCCAAGCGCAGCGCTGCATTAGTAGGTATTCATGGCATGGGTGGCATTGGCAAAAGCGAATTAAGCCTGATCGTTGCCCAATATGTGTTGAATCTATACCCCGATGCCCAATTAATTCTCAATATGTATGGCGCACGAGAGCAAGCCTTGACGACCGAACAAGCGCTTGGGTTGGTGATTAATGCGCTTGATCCTAAAGCACGATTGCCCGAAAAGCGCGAACAACTGCTGGCGCGTTATCATAATGTGTTACACAACAAGCGGGTGTTGATCGTAGTTGACGATGCCCGTGATGCTGAACAGGTGCGCGACCTAATTCCGCCAGTTGGTTGTTGTTTGATTATCACCAGCCGCCAACGATTTAGCCTGCCCGCCATGCTCAATCTGCAACTTGAGGCATTAAATAGTACAAATGCAAGCAGCCTTGTTCAAGCAATTTGCCCACGTTTAGATCAGGTTAGTGCTGAACAATTGGCAATCGCCTGTAATTACTTACCGTTAGCGTTGCGAGTTAGCGCCAGTATTTTGCAAAATAACCCAGCCTTGAAGCCTGAACAGTACTTGAATCAACTTGCCGATCAAAGCCAACGACTACAAGCACTGCGCGATCCTGATGATCCGCAATTGAATGTCGAAGCCTCGTTAGCGCTCAGTTATGCCCAACTTAGCCCAGAGCAACAATATTTTATGCGCCAATTAGCGGTGTTAATTGCCGATTTTTCCAGCGCAATGGGCTTGGCAATGTTGGAGTTGCCGCATAATCTCGCAGCAGAAAATCAACTATATTATTTATTACGACACAATTTATTACAATACGATGGGCATAACGAACGCTGGAGTATGCACGATTTAATTCGGAGCTTTGCCAAAAACCAATTAATTGAGCAACAAGAGCAAGTTACAGCACAAATACGCTATGTTCAGGTATGTATCGACCAAGCTCAGCAATTACATCAGGCTTATCGGCATACTGTGTTAGCAACAATTTATGCCTACAATCATGAAAAAGAACATTTTGATGATTGTTTAGCGTGGCTGGCTAATGATGTAAATTCAAACCAGTATATCCAACAAATGCTTGATCTTGTGCATTTTACCACTACGATTGGCCATCATAGCTACAACTATCAACAAGAGCGTGGTATTTATGTGCAAAAAGCGCTTGAAGCTGCGTATATTCTCGATCAGCCAAGTTTAATTGCAAATAATTTAAGGCTAATTGGTAATGTCAAGCGCTATATTGGTGATCTTCCGGCGGCAATTAGCTATCTTGAGCAATCCTTAGATCTCGCGTATTCAATCGATTCAGCTCAAACTATTGCCAATAGTGCTAACGATTTGGCGACGATCTATGGCTTGCTTGGCGGCAAAGTGAATCATCAAAAAGCGCTTGAACTCTATCAAACAGCCTTATCAATTAGTCGAACAACAAACGATCGCTATGAAATGTGTAACCAAATTAATAATATTGGCACATGCTATGCCAATATGGGCATGATTAGTGAAGCTGAACCATATTTCAGCGAAGCCCACGAATTAGCTCAGGCTGCGGGGAATATGTATGTACAGTTATTAGCGTTATCCAATCTGGGCCAGGCTGCGGTGTGTTTGAACCAAGCTGAAGCCGCGTTACCGCATTTATATGCAGCAATTGAAATTGCTGATCAAACTGGCAATAAAAAGAGCAAAGGCTGTATTTTTGGTAGTTTGGCCGAGGCCTATTGGCAATTGCACGATCAGCCAGCAGCATTCACCGCCCATGAGCAGGCGATCATCACGTTTGAGCAGCAAGGCTATGGGTGGGAAGCCGCCAACGCCCAATGGCAATATGGCCTAACCTTAGTTGAAGCTCAGCAGATCGCATCAGCTCAGGCCTTATTTGCTGCAAGCCTCAACTATCGGGCAACCATCAATGATCCCGCTTTGGAGCGTGATCGCCAACTATTTGAACAACTCAAGGCTGGTCAAATTGCCCCAACCCAATTCCTCACAGAGGTGAAGGCGCTCACCTAGCTGGCAAGGATCAGGGCTAGCTCTTTAGTCCTGTCTTGCAACAAGCGTTATGGCCTAGATTTCTTAGGAAACACCAATACTTTAGGTATTGATCTTGCTTCTAAAGCCATGTAGGATAGAGTTACAAGGATTCGGACGCAGAGGAAATGCAACGGAGCCGTTGTATTTTGGAATGCACAAAGGAGTGCCATAATGCTGAAGAAACGCCTCGAGGGTACGGTCGTGCGGGTAACCTTTAACATCCCAGCCCCACTCACCGCCCAGACGATCACACTTGTTGGCGAGTTCAATAATTGGAGCGAAACCGCGACCCCGCTGTTGCGCTCTGGGGAAGGCTGGAGTACCACCATGGATCTGCCACCCAATCACAGTTACCAGTATCGCTATCTTGCCGATGGACGCTGGCTCAACGATTGGAGCGCTGATCGTTACGAGCCAAACGAGTTTGGCGGTGCGAATTCGGTGGTTTACACTTAAACCAGCCACGAACGACGAGGCATCAATGAGGATGGCTCGTTGTTTTATTATCTTCAATAGGTGTTATATTGACACAAAGTCACTCAATCGCATATGATAGCAACAGGTTTGATTTTGCCCATCAAGCTTAATCAAGCCTGTTGTTTTGCTTAATAGCTAAAAAGGATAGATTGCCATGCTCGATCTCCACCCAAGCTTTGAACGTGCTACCACCGATGCTGTGGCCCATTTCACCCCTTTAATTGAGGTGATCGCTGCGATTGCCCATGGCGATGCCACTCGCCGCGCCGAGGTCGAGTTTTTGTTGCCGCAAATTGATAATAATGGCTGGCAAATTCAGGCAGCAGTTGAGGCTATTTGGGCTGGCGAACGCAATTTCAGCCAACTCAGCGCTGGCCTCGACACTAATAGCGCGGCGATTGTCCAGGCTATTTTGGTTGCCGTCAGCCAAACGCCTGATCCTGAAGAAGCTCGCTTAGCTAAGCTGATCGGCGAATGGCGACCAATTATTTTGACCGTAGCTGCTGCTCATTTTGGGGTTCAGCATGCCTATACTGATCTCGATGGATTTTTGCCCCAGCTTGAAGCTCAGGCTCAATGGCAAACCCTCGCCCAACGACTACGCTTGCTCGTAGCAGGCGATACCAACCGCCAACGGCTCTTGGCAGATCTTGACACAACTGATACCGTTATCATGCAGGCAATTTTCCATGCGCTGGATGATCAAGCAACAACCTTGCAATTAATTCGCGAGGAACGGGATCGGGCTGCGGCCCAAGAGGAAGCCCATGAGCAACAACAGGCTTGAATATTGGCAATACTTGCCGAAAAAGCCGCTCTATCAACGACCTTTAGTGCTGCTCCACGGCGCTTGGCATGGCGCTTGGTGCTGGCAAAACGCCGCCCACGATTTTGCTGAACGTGGTTTTGCGGTGCATACGCTTAGTTTGCGCGGCCATGGCAGCAGCAGTATACCGCGCTTGTTTAATTTGGTTGGGCTACAACATTACATCGACGATTTGCTAGCGCTGGTTGATAGCCTTCAGCCAGCGCCAATTGTGGTTGCTCACAGCCTTGGCGGCTATGTGTTGCAGCATGCCTTGCTCCAGCGCCAATTGCCAGCAGCGGTATTACTGGCTAGCATGCCTCAAACAGGGCCATTGGGTTTCACATTGAGAACTATCCGTAATCAACCAAACGTGGCTTTACGCACGTTGTTGACTGCCGACGGGTTTAGTTTTGTGCGCACGCCAGCCTTAGCCAAAGCCCTCTTTCTGCGTGATAACGCTTCCGCTACCCAAGCTCAGGCACTACACAGCCAACTAAGCAGTGAATCGGTCAAGGTTTTGCTCGATGCACTCATGCATAAACCAGAGCCAAGCAAGATTAAAACCCCAATTATGGTGATTGCGGCTGAGCGTGATCGCGCATTTACGTTGGCTGAGCAGCGTGCATTAGCCAATGCCTATCAAGCACCATTGATTGTCGTGCCGCAAGCGGCTCATGATTTGATGTTTGATCCAACGTGGCCATTGGTTGCCGATGCGATCGAAGGCTGGGCCAGTCGCCATCAAAAATAGTTATTCGACTAACCACGCACCCAATCCGACTAACGCTGCATCCATCGTCGGCGGATGAAACAAACCAGCTCGCACATCACGGGCATAGCGTTCTAAGGCCAAATCGGGCGAGAGCGAAGCGCCACCGACTACAATCATAGCTTGCTCAACTGCGGCGATCGCATGCTCAATCGCTGTCGCTTTGGTTGTGGCAATCAGTGGGCGCAAATTGTTGCGTTCGGCGGGCGCTTGCTCCCACAATTGGGCAGTTTGGTAGAGCAAACTTCGCGCACTCAACAATAATTGCTCGACCTTGCCAAGCTGGCGTTGAATCGATTCTAGCTCGCTAATCGCTTTGCCCGCTAAGGCGGTTGGGCGACGTTCGCGAGCATAATCACGGGCAGCATCACGCGCTGCTTGGGCAATTCCTAGATAGACCGCCGCCATATTCAGTTGAAACCATGCCCCAGCATTGTTACGGCTTGGATCAACCAGCCCAGGCTGACGGCGCTGCACAAGATTCGCCTCAGCCACAAACACAGCATCAAGCACAATATCGTCATTGCGAGCTGCCCGCATCGCTGTGCCATTCCACGTCGGCTCAATCGTAATACCTGCTTGCTTGAGATCGACCAAAAAAATCGCGGTATCGCTGGTATCAGCAATCGTAGCGCTAATTAGGGCGTGGGTCAGGGCTGGCGCACCTGTTGTATAGATTTTGCGGCCATGCAATAACCAACCACCCTCGACCTGCCGCGCAACCGTGGCAAACAAACCACCACGGGCTGGGCTGCCCATTTCACGTTCGCTGGCCGCCGAATTGAGCAATATCGACTGATCGACCACCAAACGGCTAATCCGTTCGATTTGGCTTGGTTGCCACGCGCCGCCTTCGATAATTCCACCAAGCACATGAATCGGCATGGCCATAACCAAGGCTAGCGAGCCATCGCCATAGGCCAATTGCTCTTGAGCCAAAATTGCCTCAAACAGGCTTGCACCATGGCCGCCAAATGCTGCCGGAACGCTCAAGGCCTGATATCGCGCAGCAAAAAAGGCTGGCAAATGCTCGAAGGGAAAGCTCGCAGCCTGATCATGCAAGCCAGCACTTGGTTTAATCAACGCCGCCAAATCCTGCCCAAGTTGTACAAAGCCGCGCTGGCGTTCAGTTAAGCCGCGATGTAGTAAATCTATCGTCATTGGTTAATTCCTCAATTAATTGTTGCTACTCAAAAGCTTAGCACAAACCCATGGTCACTCATCAAATTATTAACTGAGCAGTGATGATTGTCGAATTTGTATCACAATCATTTTTTATAGTACTGCCATTGAAACCGATTAGCGATTGACAAGGAGTTCGGACATGCGTAAACATTTAGCGCTGGCAGTTGGAGTGGTATCGTTGGCCTGTGGTGGTTATCTCTGGACGAACAACACTGCGGCGTTTGCCGCCAACAAAAACGAGCAGCCAGCCGAAACCATCACGATCAGCTCAAATCCTGAGGAAGTTACAATTGAATGTAGCATGGCTGGCGGTAAAGGAATGTTCATGCCCACGTTGCACGGCGAAATCGAGGCAAGCGGACACTCAAGCCACATGCCAGCATTGGCAATGCATAAACCGATGGCTGGCGGCATGCTGCATCAGCGTAGCGCCTCAGGCTCATCCGCCGATCAGCTTGAAACCACCACTGAAGCCACTAGTGCACAGGTGACCAAGCCCTTTGCTATGCTAACCAATGCTGACGACGAATCAAGCGATTGTGGTGCAGTAATCGCAGTTGGGGCAATTGCTGGAATCGATTGGTTTGAGCTAGCTGCTGAAACGATTGGCGTTAGTGTTGATGAACTCCTAGCTGGGATTGAGAATGAGGTGAGCATCGCCGATCAAGCTGCCGCCAAGGGTGTAAGCAAACAAACCGTAATCGATGCAATTGTGGCCGCCGAAACTGCCAACATCAATCAACTGGTAAGCGATGGCGAACTGAGTGCCGAAGATGCAACGCTGTTTACCGCCGATCTGCCCGAAATGATCGAACATTTCGTTAGCACTGCACCACATTTCATTCCAGGCGAAGGCATTACCTGCTTCGCGGTTGAACTCGATGAATCAGGCACCAGCACAACTGAAGAAGCGGTTGACTGTGAAGCAATCGAAGCTGTGCCCGCACTACCAGCCGCGCCAACCACCGATTCAAGTCGTTAGATCACATGGCTGGTTGCAGCATTCACCACGCCTGCAACCAGCCTTAATCTACACCAAGGAAGCAGCATGGCCGAGACAATCATCATTATTGAAGATGAAGAACGGATTGCCCATTGGATGCAGTTATATCTTGAGCAGGCGGGCTTTACAACCTATTTGGCCAGCGACGGCCTAGCAGGCTTGGCTTTGGTGCAGCACTATCAGCCGAGTTTAGTCGTTTTAGACCTGATGCTGCCCAAATTGGATGGCTTAGCAGTATTCAAGACGATTCGCCAAACCAGCAATACGCCAATTATTATGGTAACTGCGCGTAGCAGTGATGAAGAACGAATCCATGGCTTAGAGCTTGGCGCTGATGATTATGTTGGCAAGCCGTTCAACGCCCGCGAATTGGTGGCGCGAGTGCGGGCAGTTTTGCGGCGCAGCCAGCCAATCCAAGCTAGCCAAACCTTGAAACGCGGCCCGATCGAATTGGATTTGGAGCAACATTCGTGCACCGTCAATCAGCAACCTGTCGAATTGAGCAAAATTCAATTGGCCTTGCTGGCGACATTTATGCGCCATCCCAACCAAATTCTTAGCCGCGAACAGCTACTTGAAGCAGTATTTGCTGGCGATTATGCTGGCTTTGATCGTTCGCTCGATGCCCATATCGCACGTTTGCGCCAACGCATCGAACATGATCGCACCAACCCACAGTATATTGTGACAGTGTATGGACTTGGCTATAAATTTGTTGATTAGGTAGGGTGTTATGGGCAAATCATTACGCTGGAAATTAGGGGCAGCATTTGGCTTGGTGATCAGCGCAACCCTCTTGTTGAGCGGGCTAAGCGCTTATTTGCTCACGACTCAACGCTTTGATATTTTTGTGGGCGACCAAAGCCAGTTGCGCACCGAACAACTTGCGCCATGGCTCGAAGCCAGTCATGCCTATAACGCTGATTGGTCGGCAATATCAACTTTATTGCAGCAAAGCGAAAATTTGAGCCAAACTCACACCCTGAGCCTAGCCCCAGCCATTTTCAGCATTGATAGCGGCCAACTCTGGCAGCATAGCGCCGAGGTCATTGGCATTAGCCCTGAGCATTTGCAGGGCGAGGTTGGCAGTGGCGGTAGTATCGAGAGCGTTGCATTAGCACATAATGTTGATCCTGAGGCGTTGATCGTGAGCCTTGAGCAAGCCCAAATGCCAATAACCACCATCCCGATGACTGCACCAATGACCATAGCCATGGGCGGAGTCGCCCCAATTGGAGCTGGCGCAGCCTTACAATCAGAGATTCGCTATTTTGTTGAATATCAAACCAGCCCCAATTGGCTCAGCCTGATTCAAAAACACCTTAATGCTAGCCCCACTGAAGTGCAACAAAGCTTGCAACATCCCCAAGGCTTCGTGGCACTAGCTCAGCGCTATCAAAGCGAGCCACGGCTGCTCGTGCAGGCTATTGTTGAGGCCGAGCTAGCACGCCTAAAATCCATGTCGAGCATTCCAATCAGCAGCATTTTGAATGAACTCCCGCTGATCGCCCAATCAGCCTGGAGTTTTATCGATCCTCAAGGCCTAGCGCAGCCAAATAACGCCCGAATGGGGCTGCTGCATCATGATAGTATGTTGCTGCAATGGGAATTACAAGCGCTACTGCATGGCGATGAACGGTTGATTATCCTCGATCCAATGGGCAATGTGAGCTATGACAGCGCTCAGCAACTGAATAACGACCAGCAACTAGACGACGATTTGCGCCAGCATGCCGTGCCACTATACGATTTAATCAGCAACCAACCAATTGGCTCAGCCCTGATTGTGACTGGCACGCATGCCTACACCGAGCACCAAGGAGCATTTCTGCGTAGCACTGGTCAAGCCTTGGTGATGAGCGGTGGAATCGTTGGCATGATCGTTTTGGCCTTGGGGTTTATCTTGGTGCGTACCATTACCGCACCAGTTTTGGCATTAACCCAAGCCACCAAGCAAATTATCGCAGGCAATTGGCAAACGCAAGTGCCAATCCGTTCGCACGATGAGTTAGGCCAAATGAGCAAGGCCTTCAATCATATGGCCAATTCGCTGGCCCAACAGCGCATGTTGCAAACTCGCCTAATTCACGACTTGACCCATGAATTGCACACTCCACTCAGCGTGATTCAGCTTGAAATGGAAGGCTTGGCTGATCAATTACAAAGCGCCGATGAAGCTGCTCGCCATGTTGAGCACGAAATTAAATTGATCGTCAGCTTGCTCGATGATTTGACCTTGCTACTCAAAACTGAATCACACAGCCTAGAATTTAACCAAGAAGCATTAGATATTGAGCAATTGCTCCACGAAACCCATCAACGCTGGCAACAACCAGCACTCAATGCAGGCATCCAATTGAAACTTAGGATTGATCAACCACTCCCCAAGATCGCTGTTGATCGCACACGGATTGTGCAGGCCTTGGGTAATTTGCTAAAAAATGCGATTCGCCACACCCCAGCGAATGGCGCGATCAGCATCAGTTGTAGTCGCGATCATGCATCGATCAAACTAAGCATCCACGATACTGGCGAGGGAATCAGCGCCCATGATTTGCCACATATTTTCGAGCGTTTCTATCGGGCCGATGCCTCGCGCAACCGCGATACAGGCGGGCGTGGCTTGGGTTTAGCAATTGTCAAGCAAATTATTGAGGCCCATGGCGGCACAATTGAGGTGAGCAGCAAACTTGGTCAAGGCAGCAATTTCCAACTATCATTGCCAATTAACCCAAGCCTCGACTGAAAAAATAATGGCCCAAGCCAACCGTAAACATCAAATTGCCATACAAGGCATGCTCCAAACACACCAAACGCAACGAACGGGTTTGGCGATAGGTATCAGCAAATAGCCAACCGCCAATCAGGGTCAACAGCACAGCGTAGGGATTGCGAAAAATAATATGCGCCCAGCCAAACAGCACAGCACTGAGCAGCAGCAGCCAACGCTCATTCAACAAATCGCGGTAGCGCTCGAAAAACAAACCACGAAAGACCAATTCTTGAATATAAACCGAAAAGATTGGGTAGGCCAACAGAATCATGAGCCAAAGCCAAGGTTGTTGGCGCGGCAAATTGAATAAATTAGCTGGTTGCCAAAGCCACACCAACAGCACCGCCAACAGACTAGCCAAGCCAAAACGTTGCAGCAAACGCCAAAACTGAGCTTGTTCAAGCGGATTAAACCGCCCTTGCCAAAGCCCAATTGGCACTGCTCGCCGCCGCAACCAAAACCACGCCCCAAGCGCCGCCAAACCCAGCACTCCAAACCACCAACGGGCTGGCACAACAAAGCGCAGCACCAACGGCACCAAGCCAAACAAAACCAGCATTTCAAGCCACAACCACCAACGCCGCATGCAGTTCCATCCTTTAGCCATTACAAGCAATAAAACATTGATCATGCTTGATTTGCCTGTGCAAGCCAAGCGCTAAAGTGCTAGCAAATAATGAACATGTATGGCAATAATTAAATACAAAATGGTGGATCAAGTTTGATCCACCATTCTCGCTATGAATAAATAATTAGCCTTGCTTCAACACCAAGTAGCGTTGCCAAACCTCGCGGGTTTCAGTGAAATCGCGGCGGGCATGCGCTCCACGGCTTTCCTCGCGTAATAAGGCGGCATAGGTTAACAAGGTTGCGGTTACCAACAAATTGGCATCTTCATACTCGCGAACGGTGGTTGGCTCGGCTTGGGCATCACGCCAAGCAACCAACTGCCGCAAGGCCGAACCCAAACCATCGGCTTCACGCACAATGCCCACATTGCGCCACATCAGGCGTTGCAAACCAACCCGACTAAATGGCGTATCATCAGCTTCGGCGGCCATGGTGATCGCTTGGGTGGTTTGGGGAAAGGTTGGTGCTTCGATTGCGCCATCGGGAGCTTCAATCACCCGTTTGGCCCAAACCAAGACCTCAAGCAAAGAGTTCGAGGCCAAACGGTTGGCTCCATGTACCCCTGTCATCGAAACTTCGCCAACCGCAAATAAATTGGCGACGCTGGTGCGGCCATGTAAATCGGTGACCACGCCGCCAGTCATGTAGTGGGCAGCAGGCGCAACCGGAATTGGTTCTTTGGTAATATCCAAGCCATGACTACGACAGACTTTGGCAATCGTAGGGAAGCGCAACAGCACCAAATCGGCTGGCAAGTGCGTCACATCAAGATAGACATGATCAGCATCGGTTGAAACCATTTCGGCGGCAATCCCCCGTGCCACCACATCACGCGGCGCTAATTCGGCATCGGGGTGCAATTTGAGCATAAAGCGTTCGCCCGCCACATTGCGCAAAAAGCCACCTTCGCCGCGCACTGCCTCGGAAATCAAAAAGCCAGGTGCGCCAGCCAAACGCAAAGCGGTTGGGTGAAATTGGAAGAACTCCATATTTGAGACACCCGCACCAGCGCGATAGGCCAAGGCTACGCCATCACCAGTTGCCACAGTTGGGTTGGTTGTAGCTTGGAATAATTGGCCAGCCCCACCAGTTGCCAGCACAATCCGCTTGGCGCGAACCTCACCGCGCTCGCCAGTTCGGGCATCAAGCGTGCGCACACCAACCGCTTGGCCGTTTTCCAGCATAATTTCGGTGGCTAAAGTCCAGGCTCGCACATCAACATTGGTATTGGCAACCACGCCCGCCAAAGTTGTTTCGATTGCAGCACCTGTTGCATCACCACCAGCGTGCAAAATCCGGCGTTCAGAGTGGGCAGCTTCACGAGTCAGGGCAATCGCGCCATCGTGCGTATCAAACGGCACACCCAAATTGATCAACTCATGCACTCGCGCTGGGCCTTCTTCGCACAAAACCCGCACGGCTGCTGGATCGCTGATGCCTGCGCCAGCGACCAAAGTGTCTTCAATGTGCAATTCGGGCGAATCGTGTTCTCCAATCGCGGCGGCAATGCCACCTTGGGCATAGCGCGTGTTACATTCCTCAACTGCCTCTTTAGTCACCAATACAACTTTAAGATTATGTTGAGCTGCCAGTTGGGCAGTGTATAAACCAGCGATGCCTGAGCCAACAATAATATAATCGTTCATAGAACGGGTAAATCCTTTCGTGGTTAAGCGCTACATTAAGCAAGATAGAGCTGTTGTTGGGCGATATAGCTGGCAACAGCATCAGGGACGAGATAGCGCACAGGCAAGCCAGCCTGCAAGCGACTACGTAACTCAGTCGCTGAGAGATCCATACGTGGGCCTTGAATCCGCACACTGCGCTTGGCTAGATCTGGAAATTGATCAAGCAAGGCTGGCCAATCCAATTCAAAGCCAGGTCGTTCTAAAATGGCAAAATGGGCCAATTGCACTAAATTGGCAGCAGCATGCCAACGCGGCAGAGTCGCCAAACTATCCGAGCCAACAATCAGCCACCACTCGATATCTGGTTGATCCGCGTGCAGTGCTTGGATGGTATCGATCGTATAGGAAACGCCGCTGCGCTCGACTTCGATCGTGGAAACCGTAAAGGCTGGGTTGTCGGCAATCGCCAGTTTGGTCATGGCCAGGCGCTGGTAGGCTGAGCTAAAGTGCTGTTGTTTCAAGGGCTGTTGAGCCGTTGGAATAAACACCACCTGACTTAAACCCAAAACCACTCGCGCCTCTTCGGCAATTGCCAAATGCGCATAATGAATTGGGTCGAAGGTTCCGCCCAAAATACCAACCCGTTGCATAGCCATTCCTTCTTTAATAGTCAATATGACACCAAGTGCAGAGTAGTATAGCGCGATTCTGCTTTTTGTCAATATCACACTAACTGAAAATATGAAGGATGAAGGATGAAGGATGAAGGATGAAGGATGAAGGATGAAGGATGAAGGTAGGTTGAGTGGGCAATTGAGTTTTAGTGGAGCAAAAGGGCCACTCAAGCAACATGCTGTGATTGCTATAATTCATAGCTTATTTAAAAGGGTTATCTATGGCACTTGATATGTATCCAAAAATAGCGATTCATGGCTTTAAATGGCCTAAACGCCCGACTGCCCAAGCAATTGGTTACCTGATTGGCACAGATCAATTTGGACATTGGCTGGGAATTATAGCTGGTAGCGTTTGGCAACACTGTAATGGTCAACAAGGTACATTTGAACAATCATTTGTTAAATTGATCCCCTATAACGCTTATTGGTCAGCGTGTTTTAATTGTAGCGGTAAACTAATTGATGTGGATATTGTGCTACCTCATATTTGGGCTAATCAACTGATTGAGGAAGTTGATCTGGAAATTGATCTCTTAAAAATGGATGATGGCAGGCTCGAAATTCGCGATCAGGCTGAATTCACGGTAGTTTGCCAACGTTGGCCAATGCCAGCAAGCCTAGTTAACCAAGTGCATGCAACAACTAGCCAAATCTATCAACAATTGGCTACAGAGGCTGAGCCATTTAAGTGCGTTGGAGTGCAATGGTTAGCTCGTTTTTTACAACAAATCGAGGGCTTGTAGTTCAAAAATTCTAACACTTTCATGGCTAGACAAGGGTGAGCGAATACCGTATAATGGCTAACACGTTCACGTGAGCAATCGCGTGGGCGTTTCTTTTGACTGAGAGTCCTCTCGGTTTTTTTTCATTCCATAATCGAGGCAAGTACTATGACCGATAAGCCGTTTTATCTGACTAAAGAGGGTCGTGCGAAACTGGAAGCGGAAATTGAGGAACTTGAAACAACTGGCCGTATGGAAGTCGCCGAGCGGATTCGTCAAGCCAAAGAACTCGGCGATATTTCCGAAAGCGGTGAGTACGAAGATGCCAAAAATAAGCAGGCTTTCCTCGAAGGGCGCATCCGCGAAATCCGTAACATTTTAAATAACGCCCAAATGATTGAAGAAGATGGGGATAACCGCGAGGTACGGCTAGGGTCATCAGTCACGATTCGCTATGAAGACGGCGAAGAAGAAGAATGGATGATTGTCGGTGCTGCCGAAGCTAGCCCCCGCGATGGCAAAATCTCCAATGAATCGCCGATTGGCAGCGCTTTGATGGGTAAACGCGCCCGCCAAAAAGCCACCGCCAGCACCCCCAGCGGGATTATGAAAATGACAGTTCTCAAAATTCGCTAACCAATCCCCACTCAATTCAGTGTGTGACAAAGCCTAAGGCGCACTGGAGAGTGCGCCTTTTGGATTATACAGCGCGTTCTCGGCTATAATAGCCAGCAGGATTCAAGCAGTAGGCCATCCAGCACAGCCCTTTTTTCTTTAGCATTAACACGGGCTGCGTTGGTTCGCTTTACTCTACTATTGAGATTAGCATGGAATTAAACGATTTACAGCAAACACGCTATGGCAAGCTACAGGCGCTGCAAGCCGCTGGCATCGAGCCATATCCAGCCCGAGTGCCGCAACGCACGCATACATTAACCGCCGTGCGTGAGCAATTTTCGGCCTTGGTTGAGGCCAACGCCACGGTGACGATCATGGGGCGCTTGCGCCAACGTCGCGTTATGGGCAAATCAGCGTTCGCCCATTTAAATGACGATCATGGCGCGTTTCAAATTTTTCTCAGCAAAGCCGATGTCGGCGATGAGCCATTCAAGCATTTTGTTGATCTGACTGATCTTGGCGATATTATTGCGGTCACAGGTACGCTCTTTACCACCAAAATGGGCGAACCAAGCGTACATGTCACCAGCTGGACGATGCTCAGCAAGGCGATCACTCCGCCACCCGACAAGCGCGAAGGTCAATTTAGCGACCAAGAAGCTCGCCAACGCCAACGTTATGTTGACTTATCAGCCAATCCCGAAGTTCGCGAAATCTTCCGGATTCGCGCTCGTTTGATCACGGCAATGCGGCGCTACCTCGATGAACGCGGCTTTTTGGAAGTTGAAACGCCAGTATTGCAGGGGATTTATGGTGGCGCAGCGGCGCGACCATTCACCACCCATCATAATCAACTGCACCAAGATTTATACCTGCGGATCGCCACTGAGCTCTATTTGAAGCGCTTGATCGTTGGCGGCTTCGATGGCGTGTATGAAATTGGCAAAAACTTCCGCAACGAAGGCGTTGATCGCACCCACAACCCCGAATTTACTATGATCGAGGTCTATCAAGCCTACGGTGATTATGAATCGATTATGCAATTAACCGAGGGAATGATTCGCTTTGCTGCTGAGCAAATTTTCAACAGCACCAGCATCGAATACCAAGGGCAGCAGATCGAGCTTGGTGGTTCGTGGCAGCGCTTGACCATGCGCGATGCCATTTTTGAAAAAACAGGGGTTGATATTCGCGAGTGCCGCGAATTTGATACACTATGGGAAGCAATTCGCGAAGCTGGCCTGAAAATTGAGCGCAAGCCAACTTGGGCCAAGCAAGTTGATGAGCTATTTAGTGAGTTTGTTGAGCCTGAGTTGATTCAGCCAACGTTTATCACCGAATATCCTCAGCCACTTTCGCCTTTAGCCAAACGCAAAGCCGATGATCCACAGTTTGTCGAGCGCTTTGAGCTATTTATGCTTGGAGCCGAAATTGCCAACGCCTTCAGCGAATTAAACGATCCCTTCGATCAAGAGCAACGTTTCTTGGAGCAAGGCCGCGATTATGCTGCTGGCGATGACGAAGCCATGCAAATGGACGAAGATTATCTTGAGGCGCTCAAAGTTGGCATGCCACCAACTGGCGGCTTGGGCATCGGGATTGATCGGCTGTGTCTATTATTTACCAATCAAACGACGATTCGTGAAGTAATCTTCTTCCCGCATTTGCGCAAGCAGGGCGAGGAGTAGCAACTGGTTGTCAGGAATTGGGGGTCGGGGATCGGGAGCATGATCCAATCATCTAGCTCCAATCAAACGTACCGATCCCCAACTCCCGACAACCAACAACCACATATAAAGGACCCACATAATGCCACGTTCATTAGTAATCGAGCGGGAAAATTTACCAAGCGTGGTGCAAGGCTGGATCGATGCAATCGGCCTTGAGCATCACGATACCGTCGAATTAGTCTTTACTGAAGGCGAATTGGTGTTGCGCAAGCCACTCAGCCCAGAATTACGGGCTTGGGCCAAGGGCGTGGTCGATGCCTATGATCGCGAGTTTCAATCATTAATCGGCTTATAACCTGAGCCAGCCGCAACGTTGCGCAGGCTTACTCAACAATGAAGTGGCATATGCACTACTTAAAACGTGAAGATATGTTGGATATTCATGGCTATTTAGTTGAACGATTCGGCGGTCGGCTCGGACTCAACAGCCTTGATCGACTGATTGGTTTGGTGGTAAGTCAAACCCAGACCTGTTTTGGCGAGGAATTGTATCCCGATTTACCTGCCAAAATAGCCGCCCTGAGCTATACATTGATTAAAAATCGCCCGTTTCGCGCGGGCAATACTGCGACCGCCTTGTTAGTTGCCTTACGTTTAGCCCATATCAACGATCAAACCATCGAAGATATCGAGGGCTTGAGCCATGAACTCGCTGCCGCCGCGCGTTCCGAACGCAGCCAAGAGCAGCTTTTACAATGGTTCAACGATCATCTGATACCTGGCTCATTGTCAATTCAACCACGCTAGGTCAACCGATTTATTCTTGCCGAGGAGCCACGTTTTTTTGCATAGAGCTTCACCCACGTTCGCTGCCACGCTCTATGTGCTCACCACGGTTGTGCTCGCATTTGGCTTTTTTTGGATAAGGAGCTTTTGTGGAACGACGCACAGTGCTGATCACAGGGGCTGCTGGTCGCTGGGGACGGCGATTAGCCCGCCAATTGGCAAAATTTCCGATTGTGCGCGTGATTGGCCTTGATATTACTCCACCAGAACGCCCAATTGATGGCGTTGAGTATATTCAGGCCGATTTACGCAACCCATTGTTGGTCGAATTGCTTCGCACCGAGAAGGTCGAAGGCATTTTACACATGGTCTTTACCTCTGGTTTATCTGGAGGTCGCGGCCTGCTTTCGCCCGAAGATGCCTTTCAAACCAATGTGATGGGCACAATGGAGGTTTTGGCGGCGGCAAACGCTGCTGATGTTAAACAAGTGGTAATCAAAAGCACAACCATGGTTTATGGGGCGCACGTTGATAACCCCTTGTATTTGCATGAAAACGCGCCGCTGCGCGGCACTGATGGTAAGCCATTATTGCGCCATCGCTATGAAATCGAGCGTTTTATCGCCGATTTTCGGCGTAACCACGCCATGAATATCGCGGTTTTGCGCTTTCCAGGCATTGTTGGAGCCAGCGGCGCATCATCAACTATGCGCTACCTAGGCCAACCAACCCCACCAACCCTGCTTGGCTTTGACCCATTGATGCAAATTGTGCATGAGGCCGATGTGATTGGCTCCTTGCTGCATGCCTTGGTCGCTGAAGCCAATGGGGTGTTCAATGTTGCTGCCGATGGCGTGATGCCGCTGAGCCAAATGATTCGGCGGGTTGGTCGCCAACCGTTGCCAATTTTTCACCCCTTGGCCTACGCTGCTGGGCGGTTTAGCTTTGTGCGCCACAATCGGCTAGCCAACCAAATTATGCCTTTTGAATTAGATTATTTGCGCTTTCCTTGGGTTGCCGATACCACGGCCATGCGCGGCGAATTAAATTACGAGCCACGCCACACTGCCGAGGAAGCTCTCGATGCCTTCCGTAGCTCGTTGCGCTTGAAAAGCTACAGCGATTTATTGCCCAAACGCAAAGCCTACGATGGAATTCAAGCCTTTTTAAATCGTCGCCGTCAGGAGGATGAAGCATGAGCGATCAACCCCAAAAACGTCGCCGTCGCGCTGCTGGCGGTGCTGATGAAGCCGAACAAACAATTCCGGTCGTCGATGCGAGCACTGAAGAAACTGCACTTGCAGCCGCCGATGAATATCCAGTCGAGCCTGAAACTCCAATTGAGGTCGTTAATATCGATAATGATCTGCGACGCACCAGCCAAACGCGGATCGATTCGTTACTCTCGGCATTAGAAACCGAAATTCGGGCCTTGCCACCATCGGAAGATGAACGCGAGAGCGCAATCGCCGAAGTGATTCATTTAATTCGTGAATCGCTGACCCGCTGGCCCAAAAAAGCAATCGAGATGGCCGTAACCACGCTCAAAGCCAATATCAACAGCGATTATCTTGATGCTGATTTTTGGAAAGGCATCGGCTTGGTGCTACGCTATCAGCTTGATGCCAACGCCGATATGGTCAAACGGCGCTGGCGTGGCGATTACGCGGTTGATGAATTTGGGCTGGATTATGAATTGCTCGATTTGGCCAAGCCGCTCTTGTTGTTTATGTACCGGAAATATTGGCGGGTCGAAGCAATTGGCCTCGAAAACGTCCCCGATTCAGGCCGCGCCTTGTTAGTTTGTAATCATTCCGGTGTGCTGCCGTGGGATGGGGCGATGGTTGGATCAGCACTCAGTTTTGAGCATGATGCTGGCCGCGTGTTGCGGAATTTGCATCTGAGCTGGTTCTCATCGTTGCCATTTATCTCGCCATTGCTCAGCCGTTTAGGCCAAGTTCAAGCATTACCAGCCAACGCCGAAGCGCTGCTAGAGCGTGATGAGTTGGTTGGGGTGTTTCCTGAAGGCTTGAAGGGTGTTGGCAAATTGTTCAAAGATCGCTATCGCTTGGCGCGGTTTGGGCGGGGTGGCTTTGTCAAAGTCGCGGTCAAAACTGGTGCTCCAATCATTCCGGTTTCGATTATCGGCGGCGAAGAAATTCACCCGCACTTGCATAATGCCAAGTCCGTAGCCAAACTCTTGGGCTTCCCTTATTTTCCAATCACACCAACCTTTCCATGGTTAGGGCCATTGGGCTTGATTCCTTTGCCCACCAAATGGACAATCGTGTTTGGCGAGCCAATCGAGACCGAGCAATATGGCTCGAAGGGTGCAGAAGATCCATTATTGATCTCACAATTGACCGAGCAAGTGCGCACGACCATCCAAAATACCTTGCTTGATCACCTCAAAGATCGCTCGAATATTTTCGTTTAGGCCTTAAGCTCCGCCAAACTCTAACTAAGCCTTGTTTTTTAGCAGGGCTTAGTTGGTTTAACCGCCTATCCTCGAATTCTCCTAGCTCATTCAAATGATTGAAGCCCAAGCCCAGCTTTAGACCTAAGCAGCACCGCCCAAATATGCATACAATTGATTGTTACTAGGTTTTTTTGGAGTGTATGACCATGGATGAAATGGATGAAACAGCGCTTGTTTTTGAGCGCCCAGCCTTGCGCAAGCTTTTTCGTAAAGCCGAGGATTACGAACTGCCGCTCGATATTCGGCTCTCGCAGCATGGCTTTTATCATTGGCTGGCCGAACGAACCAACCGCATCTATCTGGTTTGGAATGATGGCACTCAAACGCGAGGAATTGTATTCAACATGTCGGCTCATGCGGGCAAGCCGTTTCGCCAACGCCAATGCGATTTATGTGGCCAGTTCGTTGAAGTTGGCGATATGATTTCGGTGCGCAGCCTCAAAGGTCGTCAAGATGCCGCCTATCAAGCTACCTACAGCTATATTTGCGCTGATCTTGAGGATTGTCGGGGTTCGGCGATTAGTGCTGGGCACTTAAGCCATTTTCTGAACAAACATCGGGGCTAGCGCTCATGGGTAAATCGATCCACCATGGCGCTAATTAAAGGGATAACTTGGCGACCAAACGCTGCTGGTGATTGGGTGCGGGCGCGAGTTTTCCATTCTTGCGCCGCCCCATACAAGGCCCAACTCACCAGCGCGGCGCTCAATTCCAGCGGCTGATAGCGCAAAACTTGGGCTGGGATATGCTGGCGAAACCAAGCCTGGATGTGTTTGCAAACTTGAGCCTTAATTTGGACTTCAATCACCGCCTCAAACGTCGAAAAGGTATCTTGACATTCAGTGCCATTAAACATCGTCAGTTGATCGGTAATTGCCAAAAATAGTCGTTCTAAATAAATCTCAGGATCATCAAGCGGCCCAACCAGCCAGCGTTGCAAGGTATCGGCAAAACAGATCGCCATAATCGCATCGAGCAAGGCATGTTTATCGGGAAAATGCGCGTAAAATGTGGCCCGATTGACCCCAGCTTGGCGAGCAATATCGCGCACTGTGATGTCATCAAAGGGTTTGGCATGCATCAGCTGATTAAAAGCATCGATTAACCGCTGGCGGGTGCGGGTAATTCGTGGGTCGATTGGCAAATTAACATGAATCAAAGTTGTACCTAATTTTGCAACTAAACAACACTTGTAGCTTATTGTTGGTTGACGCAGGTTTTTTAGCCCACTATCATACACATGTTGTCTAAATTATTGATGGCTATGTATAAGGATGGTAGCACGGCCCCTAGCCACAAGCAAGCCACAATAATCGCGATAGCAATGGTTCAGCTAGTTAGGTTAACCAGAAGGAGTGTTCAATGACCACACCACGGATCGCGATCATCATCAGCAGCACCCGCCAAGCTCGTTTAGGTGAAAAAGTTGCCCAATGGGTGCTAGAGCATGCCGCTGCCCGCACCGATTTAGCCTTTGAGCTTGTTGATCTGCGCGAAGTAAATTTGCCATTTTTCGATGAAGTTGCCTCAAATGCGTGGGTTCCTTCAACCAACGAAACTGCCCAACAATGGCAAAAAACGGTTGGTAGTTTTGATGGCTATATTTTCGTTACCGCCGAATATAATCACAGCATCACCGCTGCTTTGAAAAACGCGCTCGACTATGCCTCGCCTGAATGGAATAAAAAGCCAGCAGCAGCGGTTGGTTACGGCGGGGTTGGCGGGGCTCGTGCCGTTGAGCATCTACGCGGCATCGCGGTTGAGTTGCAAATGGCTCCTACCCGCACAGCAGTGCATATCGGCGGAACCGATTTTATTGGGATTTGGCAACAAGGTGTCGCTTTGAACGATCTACCACACCTCTTACCAACCCTCAATACCTTATTTGATGAACTTAGTTGGTGGGCAAAAGCACTCAAAACTGCCCGCGAACAAGCATAATCAGCACTGGTAAAATTCCGTTGATTTTGCTAGCATAGATGCCATGCACGGTTAGCAATAGGAGTTGCCATGAACATCACTCTCTGGATTATGCAGGGCTTGCTGGCGTTGGTGTTTGGCGGAGCTGGAGCGTTCAAACTGATTCAACCCAAGGATAAAATTGCGGCTCAACTGGCTTGGGCTAAAGATTTTACCCCAAACACCATCAAGCTAATCGGTGGCATCGAAGTTCTGGGCGCACTTGGTTTAATTTTGCCATGGCTCACCGGAATCGCGCCAATTTTAACGCCGTTGGCGGCAATGGGCCTCGCTCTTACGATGTTTGTGGCTGGCCTAGTTCATGCTCGGCTCAAAGAGTACCCCATGGTTGGCATCAATATCGTTTTACTAAGTTTGGCGCTTTTTGTGGCCTACGGACGCTTTTAACAGCAATTGAGTCCAAGGCTGACTCGTTACTAAAACACGAGTCAGCCTTTTTAATTTAATCGATCATCGCCAGATTCGACTTCACTATAACTATTAAGATTCATTAATAACTCTAAAGAAATTAAGTAGATTTTAATAAACATCCCATGCTACGATGGCCTAACCAGTATCGGATTGATTGCTGATTGTTTTTGTTCTTGCTTGGAATCGATCCCAAATACGTTGACTGGTTGAAATTCTTCAAAGCTGTGGTTAGGAGTACCAATGATGGTGAATCCAAAACGGGGATGGCGTTTATTAATGATTATGCTGATGCTTGGATTGGTTTGGACACAGAGCCAAAAACCAGCCCAAGCGCAAACGAGCAATGCATGCTCAATCAGCTATAGCATTATTGGGCAGTGGCAAGGCGGTTTTCAGGGCGATATCGCGATTCGCAACACTGGCATAAACCCAATCAACAACTGGACATTAACCTGGAGTTTCAATAATCAAGTTATTTCACAATTATGGGGCGGCAATTATAGCCAAACAGGCAATGCCGTCAGTGTCAGCAATATGGCTTGGAATGGCACAATTGCCAGCAACTCCAGCGTGAGTTTGGGCTTTATTGCCAGCTGGACGGGCAGCAATCCAATTCCCAGTAATTTTCAGTTGAATGGTATCGCCTGCAATGGCAGCATTACACCAACCGCGACCGGCGTTGTGCCAACCGCAACCCGCACGCCAATGCCGAGCACTGCAACCGCAATTCCCACGGCAACCCGCACGCCTGCGCCTTCTGCCACAACAGTTGTGCCAACTGCCACGCGCACACCTGCGCCAACTGCAACTCGCACACCTGCGCCAACCGCAACCCGCACGCCAACCGTTACGCCAACCGGCTGGAATCCGCCAAGCAACTTGGTAACACCGCTGAATGAAGTTTGGCAGCATGTCGAATCAACCTATGGCAATTTGTATGGTTTTCGCAATTATGGCTGGGATCAAGTGATTGCGGGCAATGGCTCGATTAATTATTGTGTGCGCTGGGATTCTGATGCTCCAGTTTCCGCCGCCTTGCGCGACCAAATTCATGCCTCGCTGGCGCGGCAATTCAAAAAATGGATGGATGCGATGCTTGATAATGGTCAAGGCACCAATGGCTGGCCTTACACCAATGTCAATATCAACGTGGTCGGCTGGGCCGTGCGCGATCGCAGCACCTTGCAATGGAGTGATAACTCCGTTGATATTTATGTCAACAATATCGCTGAAAATGCGCCGCAATGTGCTCCGCCATGTGGCCGTTTCTTCAACCAAGATGGCGATTATTCCGATTGTCCTGGCGGCTTCGATCACCACTACGATATGTCGTTGTGGCTAACCAAGGGCATGGCTGGCGGTGCTGGTGGCGATTGGGGTCAGCGGGTTGGCAGCGAATATTTTGTCAACAACCTCAACAGCGAGAATATTCATATCTTTCTGCACGAAGTTGGGCATACCTTTGGGCTTGACGATTTTTACGATTGGACACCAACTGACATCAACAGCTTTATTATGAATGCTGGCAGTGCTAGCCAAATTACCGAGTTTGATAAATGGATGTTGCGCGACTTCTGGCGACATCTCAAGAGCCGCTACGGCTACTAAATTCGCTGCATACCTCACGCCAACGGCCAGCCTAGCGCTGGTCGTTCCTTTTTTAGCGCTTGACAAACTGAGTATAGGCTGTATATACTGTATATATGAACATACACAGTGACTTAAGTATTTCACGTACTGATGGCCGCCCGATGTATCTCCAAATTATCGAGCAGATCAAACAGCGGATTGCGATTGGCGACTGGCCAGCAGGCAGTGAAATTCCCTCAATTCGTCAGCTGGCAATTGATCTACGAATTAGCGTTATTACGGTCAAACGAGCGTATTTCGAGCTAGAACATGAGGGAATTATTGTGACTCAGCATGGCAAAGGCTCGTTTGTTGCCACTAATACCCAGCTTAGTCGCCAATTATGGGAGGATGAATTGGATTCGTATCTTGAGCAAGTAGCTCGTTTAGCAGCATTATTAGGCTTATCCAACGAACAATTAATCCAACGCTTACAAGCTTCAACAGCCCAACAACAACAGGAGCTTTTATGAATACGTATGCCGTCGAGCTACATAAGGTTGGTAAACGCTATAAATATTTCAGCTTAAACGATATTTCATTGAGCTTACCAACTGGCAGCATCACCGGATTTATTGGGGTCAACGGCGCAGGCAAATCAACCACGATTCGCATTTTATTAGGCCTTGTGCATCAAGATCATGGTTCGGTGCAGGTTTTGGGTCAAGCCATGCCCGAGCAACAAGTGCTGGCAAAACGCGAGATTGGCTATGTTTCCGAGGATATGCGCTTGTATCCCAAAGCTAGTTTGGCTTGGCATATGCAATTCATCCAATCAATTTACCCAAATTGGGATCAAGCCTATGCTGAGCAATTGCTCAAGCGTTTCGACCTGCGTGCTGAACAGAAGATTAAAGGCTTATCGCATGGTCAGCGGGTTAAAGCAAGCTTACTGTTGGCCTTGGCACGCCGGCCCAAATTGCTGATTCTCGACGAACCGACAACTGGGCTTGATCCGGTGGCGCGGCAAGAAGTGCTCACCGCATTGATCGAAGTGCTGGCCGATGAAGATCGCACAATCTTATTTTCATCGCATAACACGCTTGATGTTGAGCAAATTTCCGATCAAGTTGTGTTTATCGATCAAGGCTCAATTATCGAAGCACGTTCAAAAGAAGATTTGCTTGATGATTGGCGACGCTTGCGCGTGCGCGTTACGGCAGATCAAACGGTTGCCCAATTGCCGTATGTCCTACAACACCAAGGTCATGGTCAACTCCAAACAATTATTACCAATCGGTATAGCCCTGAGTTGCAGCAAATCTATCAACAAGCAGGCATAGAAATTCAGGCAGTCGAATTATTAACTCTCGAAGAAATTTTTGTTGCCTCGATTCAAGCGCGGCGCGAAGGGAAAAATCTATGAATTCGATGATTAACCATTTAGTGCGTAAAGATTGGCAAATTAATCGCACGATGCTGTCAGTTTACCTCAGTGCCATGCTAGTTGCGCTAGCAATGCTGCTTGCTGATGATAATAGTTTTGTATTTGGAATTGGGGTAATTCTGATTCTGACGGTATTAATGATTTTAGGCATTCATCTAACAACCAGCAACGTGATTAGCGAACACACTCAAAAAACCTTGCCATTTATTATGAGTTTGCCAGTTTCAGGTCGTCAATATGCCTTGGCCAAAATTATGGCCAATCTATCGATGTTTTTGCTGCCTTGGCTGCTGGCATTGATTGGCAGTTGGCTGATTATTCTCAGCCGTGATAGCCTGCCCAATGGCTTGGCTGCAATAACGACATTAGCATTGGTCGAAATTTTGCTGAGCTATTGTTTAATTATGATGCTGGGGATTGTGACAGGCTCGCAGCATGGGGCAATTGGAGCCATGGCTCTGGCAAATTTGGGGTTTCAAGGGTTTTTATGGGGTATTCTGCAAATTCCAGCAATTGCCCAACATCGCGATAGCAACAGCCTAGCCTGGAATAGCAGCGAACTGAGCATTTTGGCAATCCAACTAGCGGTTATCGTAGGTTTATTAGGCATCACGCTGGTCGTCCAACAACGCAAAACCAACTTTATTTAGCAAACAGCGCTAGCTACGTGGCTAGCGCAACCATGATTAATGATAGCGCTCAACCGTGGCATAGGCCACACCACTTTGCAAATTGCCGCGTACAATCAAGTCGTTCAGATTCACGCCCAAGCCAACCAAGGTTTGGGCAACTTCTGGGCGAATGCCAGTTAAAATAACCTGACCGCCAAGCAAACGTACCGATTGAGCAGCTTGAATCAGCACATGGGCCACTTGAGTATCAACAATCGGCACCCCAGTAATATCCAAAATGGCAAAGCGGGCCGTCATGTGACTAATCCCATGCAGCAAGGTTTCCATCATCTGCTGTGCCCGCCGCGTATCGACCGCCCCAATCAGCGGCATAATCACTACGCTATCGGTAATTGGAATTAATGGAGTTGAAATATCGGCCAGGGCTTCCTGTTGGCTATTAATAATCGCCTGCTGCTCCATCATATGGCGTTGGGCTTCGAGCACCTGCTTTTGCTCGGTAATATCGGCGACCTTGATACACAAAATATCGTTGGTAAGCGGAATTGCTGAAAGCTGAGCAATCCGAACCCCAATATCTGGCACTTTGACGGTTAATTCATTCAAATGCACCATCTCACCTGAATCAAGCGCATGCTGATAGCGTTCAAAAACCATTGGCGGAACATCGGGGAAAATATCTTTAATCAGCTTGCCAACGTGGAGGCGCATATCAATCGGCGCATTGGGCATCAAACCATTGGTAAAAATTAAGCGCAGCGAGGTCGGATCATCGGGATCTTCGCGTTGTAACAAATCGATGCCAATTGGCAAGCGTTTGACCAGATTTTCAAATAACTCGGCTTGGCGTTGGGCGTGGGCTAATTGGGCCTGTAATTCGGCAATTTGGGCCTGGAGTGCGGCGGAATCTGATGCTGAATTGCTCATGTCAACGCTCCAAGGTTGATACAAAGGAGTTCAACGATCACGACGATGCAGCGAGTGGGTCAGCCAACAGCGAAATCATTCAGATATGCAGGTTATTGTATGCGATGCTAGGTCTTAAGCATAGCATGATTTTGCCAAAAATCAGCGATAATGCAGCAATTAGCAATTGTACTTTGGCTGAACCATCAACCACAGTAGGCTTCAAATGGGAGTGTTGGCATGAAACGGGGAATTCTCTACGCTGCCGGGGCTTATGCATGTTGGGGATTTTTCCCGCTCTACTGGAAGTTGCTGCGCAGCGTTCCAGCGTTGGAAATTTTGGCGCATCGCATGGCGTGGTCGTTGGTATTTGTGGGTTTGTTGGTGGTTGTGCGCGGCCAAATGGGCCAATTTTTGCAGGTTTTGCGCAATCGGCGCACAGTTCTCATCTATGCGACCAGCGCTTTTTTGCTGGGTATCAACTGGTATGTCTACATCTGGGCGGTTAATGCCAACCATGTGGTCGAAAGTAGCCTTGGCTATTTTATCAATCCTTTGGTAAATGTAGCACTGGGCATGTTGTTTTTGGGCGAACGAGTGCGGCGCTGGCAGGCCATGGCAATTGGTTTGGCCACCATCGGCGTGGTCTATCTCACCGTAGCACTGGGTGTTTTACCATGGATCGCCCTAGCCTTGGCGTTTACCTTTGGGTTTTATGGCCTAATTCGCAAAACTGCCGCTTTGGATTCGTTGCAAGGTCTCGCGTTGGAAACAGTCGTCTTTTTCGGGCCAGCGGCGGGCTATTTGCTCTGGCTCGAAACCCAAGGCAAAGCCGCTTTTGCCCATCAATCGTGGACAGTCAGCTTGATTTTAGCAGGGGCAGGCATTGTGACAGCGATTCCATTGTTGATGTTTGCTGCTGGGGCACGCCAAATTCCCATGACGACCTTGGGGTTATTGCAATATATCAACCCAACCATGCAATTCAGCCTTGGAGTGTTGCTCTACCATGAGCCAATTTCAGGCACAAAATTGATTGGTTTTGCAATTATTTGGATTGCCTTGGCATTGTACAGCTTCGAAAGCTATCTTAATCGTGGTCAAACGGTAAAAACATCAGGTTAATGGAAAATCCCACACCCCAGCGCCCGCCACCATAGCAGAGGATTCAGGGGTGTGGGAACATACAGTTTAGTTAGTTTGGACACGATATTGGTTGCTGCGCACATATTGATTAAAGGTCTCAAATTCGGCCAAATACATCTTGCGTAACAAGCCAGGTGATAAAAAGCGCTCGATCAAGCCCATCAGGCCAGGTTTTGGCTCAGACCGAGTGTGCAAGGTTAGCTTCGAACGATTTTCACCATCAGGCGTAACCGTAAACGTGGTGATAATCCCCAAATCGTAATCAGTTTCGACTAACACACTGCCCGGGCTTGGCTCAGTCACATGCATGCGCATGGTTTGCTTACGGCCAAACGCCTCAGTTTCAGTAACAAAAATCGTGCCCTTGCCAATGCCACCTTGCTCAACCGTCAGGCTTTTGAAATATTGCTTGGGCACAATATGTGGATGCCCATCGCGATAATCGGCAATAATTTGATAAACCAGGTCGGCGGGGGCTTCGATCTCCCCGGTAATTTCAAAAATAATTGGTTTCATAGCGCTTAGCTCCTCACTAAAATACTTAAGCATTAAAGGCTACTATCGATCAAAAATCAAACAGACCTAATTCAGACGAAGCAGGAACCCGATCTGTGACATGCTCATTAATGCGTTATTCTAGGTCGAATTATGGTACGATACTAGCTACCATAGTCGGATATTAATTGTGTGCAGCCGCACAAAGGAGTTGCGATGCAAATTATCCAAGCAAGCTTGGATGAACTTGAGCGACTTGTGCCATTATTTGATGGCTACCGCCAATTTTATCGTCAAGCAAGCGATCTTACAGCCGCCCGCGCTTTTTTGCACGAAAGGCTGAGCAATAACGAATCGATCATCTTTTTGGCGCAAACTCCTGAGGCTGGTTTAGGCTTCTGCCAACTCTACCCTAGTTTTTCATCGGTTTCAATGCAACGTTTATGGATTTTAAACGATCTGTTTGTGGCAGAGCAATCTCGTGGTCAAGGTGTGGCCTCAGGCTTGCTCAATGCGGCTCGTGATTGGGCCGTTAGCACCAATAGTAAAGGCCTCGTATTAGAAACCGAAGCGACCAATACAAGCGCGCAACGGCTCTACGAGCAGCATGGCTGGCAACGCGATCTGACCGAGTACTATTACTTTCTCAATGTTTAACTGTTGTTCAATCGTTTACCGACTAGCCAAAAACCCAAAGTGGCTATGGTACAATAGCCCCATTGACTCGCAATGATGCGGGTCAATCCTCATTGTGGAGGAATTGAACTCACCATGGTAGAAAAGTCTATGCCAACGATTGATGACATTTATGCCGCAGCCCATGTTTTAGGCTCGATTATCACCCAAACGCCGCTCTTGCCAGCCGAACAACTGAGCCAAGAGCTTGGTGGCCAAATTATTTACAAAGCCGAAAATACTCAACGTGCTGGTTCGTTCAAAGTGCGTGGAGCGTATACCAAAATCAATTCGCTCTCGGACGAAGAAAAAGCCCGTGGCGTAATTACCCATTCGGCAGGCAACCATGCCCAAGGCGTGGCCCTCGCCGCTCAATTGAATGGCATTAAAGCTACTGTCGTGATGCCGGAGTTTGCTCCATTGGCCAAAATTACGTCGGCCCAACGCATGGGCGCAGAGGTAATTTTGCATGGGGCTTCGTTCGATGATGCTGGGTCGTATGCCCGCGAACTGCAAGCCCAAACTGGCGCAACCTATGTTCATGCCTTCGACGATCCCTTTACAATTGCTGGCCAAGGCACGCTCGGCTTAGAAATTGCCGACCAATTGCCCGACCAAGGCGGCACGGTCGTCGTACCAATCGGTGGTGGTGGGATGATGGCAGGGATTGCCCTCGCCTTGCGTTCGCTGCGCCCTAATGTACGCTTGATCGGGGTGCAGGCGGCAGGCTGTCCTTCGATGATCGCCTCGCAACAGGCAGGCAAGCCAATTGCTGTGCCCCATGCCGCGACCATCTGTGATGGAATTGCGGTCAAACGCCCAGGCGAATTGACCTTGCCAATTATCAATCAATTGGTTGATGATATCGTCACCGTTGATGACGATGCAGCAGCGCGGGGCTTAGTGCATATTTTGCAATATAGCCGTATGGTGGTTGAGGGAGCCGGAGCAGTTGGCGTGGCCGCCTTGCTTGAAGGAGCAATTCGCTTGCGACCAAATGAGCCAACGTTGGTGGTGCTCAGCGGTGGCAATATCGATGGCAACTTCCTTGCTCGGATTATTGAACAAGTGTTGGTCAAACAAGGTCGCTATTTACGCGTTCGGACCAGTGTCCCTGATCGTCCGGGAAATCTCGCTCCCTTAGTTAATGCCATTGCCCAAGCTGGTGCGAATGTCATCGATATTAGCCATCGGCGGGCAGTTTGGCAACTCCCACTTGATCGGGTGGGAATCGAGATGATTCTCGAAGTGCGCGATGAAGCGCATGGCCAATCTATCATTGACATGTTGGAAACACACGGCTATCACATCGAGCGTTTTGGCCAGCGTGTGTGGCCGGTGTAATCGATGGTTGATGCGAATCTTCGCATGAACTGTCTACGGTAGGGCTTATGCCAATTCGAATGATTGCAACCGATATTGACCTTACCCTGCTTGATGATCGCGGCCAATTGCCCCCGACCAATATCGAGGCGTTGGCCTTGGCTGCTCGTCAAGGGATTCGCGTGGTTTTAGCCACTGCCCGCCGTCGTGAAGCTGCTCAAGAAGTTGCTCAGCGTTTGCATATTCCAACTGCGCTGGTTTGCCATAATGGTGCCCGCGTTTGGGATGAACGTGGGCGCGAAATTGCCCATCACACCATCGATTTGGAGTTGGCGCAACGTATCGCGGCCATGGCCGATAAACGCAGTTTACCAGTGGTTTTCACGATCGATGAAACCAATTTTGTCACGGCCCAAGCGAGCAATTTAGTCGGCTCACGCACCGTTTGCACGCCGGTATCATCCCTTGAATTGATTGTGCGGCTGGCTCCCACTCGCATCTTATGCCATGGCGAGTTAGCAACCCGCGCGGTTGAAGAGATTTTGGGGCGTAATTCGCAATTACAGCAATTTCGCTATTTGCGCAGCACTGGCGAGGTTTACTCAGCAGTTATTTCCCATGCCGAGGCCACCAAAGAACGGGCCTTGGAACATCTCTGTCAGGCCTGGAGCATTCAGCAAAGCGAGGTACTGGCAATCGGCGATGCTGATGCTGATGTAGGAATGTTGCGCTGGGCCGGAGTTGGGGTTTCATTAACTGGTAGTATGCAACAAGCAATCGAGGCCGCCGATTGGGTTGCGCCTTCAGCACGCTTCGGCGGGGTCGCCGTTGCAGTGCATCGCTATGTTTTACAACATCAAAATGTCCGTTCCTAGGGTAAGGATGTATGCAAAAGCTATTAATTGGTTCAAATAATGCCCATAAAGTCGGTGAACTGCGGGCGATTTTCAGTGGCTTGCCATTTGAATTGCTGACGTTGGCCGATGCAGGCATCGATTATGAGGTTGAGGAAACTGGCACAACCTTCGTTGAAAATGCTCGTTTGAAGGCCGAAACCTATGCTCAAATCAGTGGCTTACCAACCTTGGCCGACGATTCAGGACTGGAAGTAGCGGCACTTGACGGCAAACCTGGCATCTATACGGCCCGCTGGGCATTGCCCGACCCAACTAACCCACATCGGGCCTACGCTCGGGTGTTGGAAGAACTCAAAGGCAAGCCCTTCCATGATCGGATTGCCCGCTTCGTCTGTGTGATTGCGATTGCCTGGCCTGGCCAGCCAACTGAGGTGGTTGAGGGTATTCTGCCTGGGGTAATTGCCGAGGAGCCTCGCGGTGTCGGTGGTTTTGGCTATGATCCGGTGTTTTACCTTCTGGATTATGATAAGCATTTGGCTGAACTTGACCCTGAAGAAAAAAACCGTATCAGCCATCGCGGCCAAGCCTGTGCCCTCGCCCGTGAAGTCTTAGATCGTTTGGCCAAGTAGGGATCAGTTGTCAGGGGTCAGGATTTAGTCCATCTATTGGCTCCTGACCCTCGTGTCCCTGAATTCTTGACCTCTAATTTCCAAATTGGCTTATTGGCTTGGAGCTATCGTAACAATTTCTGCTATGCCTAATAGGGGTAAACCCAATGTTGGCGGTGAACGGCAAAGTATGGATTTTAGGGCATTCTGGCGGGCTATGTTCGCCATATACTGATGCTTACAGACATTAAATAGAGCGTTTATATGCAGGGTTATCAGACCTCATGAGCGCTCAAATAGGCCATTCATGTCTGATAATTCCATGGATCAGACATAAAATTACTCCGTTATGTCTATTCTGCCGCATACCGCACGAATATTGGTTCTAGCCCATAAAACAGCGTGACATCCATTATGGTATCCAAACCAAGGCCAGTTTCATATGGGTCGGCAAAGCACCATGCCCGCCTCGTCGGTGAGGAAACCCATCGTGGTATTCCTGTCCTTAGCAGACGCTCCCATGGACGTATCAGCTAGAACCGAATAGCATTGTCCATTGCGCGATCATCATCGCCGTTCTCGCTATCGCATCAACGGTTCGCTTTGGTATCACCAAACAACCGCTTGAGGATACGCGCTTTGGCCCAATCAGTCACGAAATACCGCGATGAACGCACATCACCGGCTCGCGTTTCTTTTTTTGCGATGATATTTAAATCACATAATGTTTGGAAAATCGTCGCATTCCGAAATCTGATTTGAGAAACATCTCTGTCATATTCGACGGAATCAAACAGTACAAAGAGGCCTAATTTATCTAACCCATTAATAAAATCAATTCCCTTCTTTTTATTAACGAGTCTTGTTATGCCATACTTGAGTATCCGATAAACGCTATTAACAACGACAACGACCGTTAAACCACCTGCAATAAACATCCCCCAGAGGATAGTCGCTTGATACCTATCCAGCGCAGGATCTAAATACAAGATACTCCCACAGCTGATGATACTGAAAAGACTAATTTTCAGTGACCGTCCATGGTTACGCATGAACGCAGCCAAAAACGGTATCCGACTATTAACAAGTCTTGTTTCGCCATGGCGTAGGAGACGATGAACGATCGTGACACAGACAACGACCGTTAAACCAACCGCAATACATATTCCCCAGAGGATAGTCGCTTGATACAGATCCAGCGAGGGATGTCCATACAAAATACTCCCACAGATGACGATAGTGAAAAGACTGACTTTCAGTGACCGTTCATAGTTGCTCATGAACGCCGTCAAAAACGGTATCCTATCACGCATCGATGCTCCTCCAGAAACAACGCCCAACCCCACAATGTTTCCATCCAGCCGCACCATGATGCGTTTTAGGGCATAAGCATACCCAACAATGATGCTTAGGAAAGTATACGACTGATTATTGTCCAATGAGTGATCCAACGATACCACTATTATGCCTCAAAAAGTGCCACACGCGCAGACGTAGCGAACAAAAAGACCATTGTTTCATGATCGTGCGCTCGACTGCGGAAAACGGGGGTTTCAGCCTAGCCATCATTAAGCACGTCCGTTCGCTGCACTATTTCAGGGCCAGCTGTGCTCCATCCGTGGGAGGATCAGCCATGCGCTCTAAATCGGCCTCAGGATAGTACTTTGCCACCTTCCGAAACAGCACGCTTTTCCCACGCTCAATCGAATAGTAGTAGTAATATTGGCCTTTATGATGCCAAGCACAGCTGACAATAATCCCCTCGTGTGGAGTCCGATTCTGTGCGTTCAGCCGTACCCGAACGCGATCAGCAACCGAAAACTGGGGTTGTGGGAATCCAGCATCCATCCCTGATCCTCCTGATACCGTGGGAACCCTTCACGCATCTGCGTAGAGACGAATAGTCATCGCCAAAGATACTAAATCGATGCAAATGACAATCTTCCCACTCGAAGGCGATCTGAATGTAGGTGTACAGCTCATCTAAGGTGGTATTACTCTTAACCACCAGCCGCCGTCAAATACGCGGCGTGACATCTTCAATCGTGATGACAAGCTGATAGACACACGGCAAGGCGGTGGCGCTGCTCGGTACAAGAGGTCGATGCTCGCCCACATACGCGAGCATCGCTGACAATGGCAGAATGATTTGTTGGATAATCAATCATTGCTAGGCCTGCGGGCTAGACCAACGCATCCCATGCCAGCAAGCTCGCTCGTTCATTGGGGGCAAGCATCAATCGGTGATACATACACACGACATGGCAGCGTAATCGCGCTGCCGTGTCGCGTGCTGGCGGCGTGCCGCCCACGATCCTGCTACGATGTTTTGTTTTATCGAAAACGCCGCTTGACAATCATCATGGTATCTCTCTAATAACATCCCAAGCCCGAATCGCTAACCTGATCCCTCATCCCTGACCCCTGATCCCTAAAACAACTCTACTGCGATTTAACCGCCGACCAAACATCGGAGAAGGCCGTAGCATTTTGGCCTTTGCGCAACCAATCGAGCCGTTTGCGATCTTCAGCGCTCGGCTTGATCTTGGGATACACAGCCTTAAGTTCTTCACCGATCAATGGTTCGCCTTTGACGTTGGGAGTTAACGCACCAGTAAAATCGGCAACTTTGGCGGCAATTTCTGGCCGATTCATAAAATCAATAAACACTTCGGCAGTATATTGGTTGGGCGTGCCAGCCACAATCGCCATAGTGTCTTGCCAAATCACGCCGCCCTCTTGCGGAATCACCCACTCGATGTTTTCATTATCGATCATGGCCAAACCAGTGTAATTATTCCAGGATTGGGCCAAAACGACTTCACCCGAAGCCAAATCTTGATAAACATTATCGCTATTGTATTTAGCTAATAACGGTTTTTGCTCAATCAAGACTTTTTTGGCAGCTTCGAGATCAGCAGCATCACTGGAGTTGCGATCTTTGCCCAAGAACAGCATGGCCGCGCCAATTACCTCGCGCTCGTCGTTGAGCATGCTCACGCGACCTTTGTAGGCGCTCAATTGAGCAGTATCAAACAAAATTGACCAACTGGTTGGGGCTGGCGAAACTGCGGTTTTATCGTAGGCAATCCCCGTGGTTCCCCACAAGTATGGCACTGAAAATTCATTGTTTGGGTCGTAATACAAACCCATATTGGCTGGGTCGATATTGGCAATGTTGGGAATATTAGCCAAATCAATTTTGGCCAAATAGTTGCCCTCAGCCAACAACGCCACCATATAATCTGAAGGTTGAATCAAATCGTAGCCTGAATTGCCAGCGCGAATTTTGGCGGCCATTTCTTCGTTCGATGAATAGGTATCAACCGTAACCTTGACCCCAAACTCACTCTCAAACAGTTGTGGCACATCTTCGGGAACATACTCGCCCCACGCATAAATGCGCAAGGTTTTGCTCAATTTGCTGCGATCAACCGAGCCAGAATTCGAGCCAGTGGCCGTACCAGCAGGCGCAGTTGTCGGAACAGCGGTTGAGCTGGCTTCGCCACAGGCCACCAACAAACTCAACACCATGAGCACCAGCCCAAAGCGACGTAGTTTCATCAATCAGACTCCTTAAAACACACTAGTAGCAATAATTAGCCTTGGCGACGGCGTTGCATCCACAACGAAGCCACAACCAAGGTCGTTGAAGCAAGTAACATCAAACTTGAAATTGCATTAATCTCCGGCGAAATCGATTTTTTAATCCGCCCATAGACCTCGGTTGTCAAGGTGTTGACTCCTGGGCCACGGGTGAAAAAGGTCACCACAAAATCATCAAGCGAGAGAGTAAACGAGAGCAATGCGCCGCCCAAAACCCCAGGCCCAATCAAGGGAAACTTGATGCGCCAAAAAGTTTGCCATGGCGTTGCGCCCAAATCGGCAGCAGCTTCTTCCAAGCGCCGATCAAAATTAGCCAAACTGGTGCCAACCACCACCGTCACAAACGAAATATTAAAGGCCACATGCGAGATAATCACCGTCCACAGGCCCATGGCCAAATTTAAGCCGATTAGCGCTTGAAATTGGCGAAAGGCCAAGGTAAAGAACCCTAAGAGCGAGACAGCCATCACCACATCAGGAATAATCACTGGCAGATACAGCGCAGTATCAAAGGTTTTGCGCCCCCACCAACCACGTTTTTCCAGCGCCAAGGCGGCCAAGGTGCCAATTGTGGTCGCAATCAAGGTCGAAGAGCCAGCAATTTTAAGGCTCGTCCAGAGGGCATCGCCCAACCGAGCATCGGCAAATAGCTCGTTATACCATTGCAGCGTGAAGCCCTGCCATTGCGCCCCAACTTTGGCCGCGTTGAACGAAAACAACACCAGCACAATAATCGGCACATACAAGAAGGTATAGACGAAAATCGCATTCAGCGTTAGCGCCCATGTCCCCCAAGGCATGTGCCGTTTGGCAACTGGGCGCGAACGCCCGTGCTTGGTTTCGATGCGCTTATCAGCCAGGATTTTCGCCATCATTCACCTCCCGTGTGGCTTTGAAATAGAGCAAGATTGCGCCCAAGAGTAACAGCATAAAAATCATCGAAATCGCTGAGCCATAGGCCCAATTCGAGGCCGAACCAAATTGCAAACTCAAGGTATTACCAACCATATTCACGCTCGTGCCGCCCAAAATATCTGAGACGGCGAAGGTGCCAACGGTTGGCACAAACACCAAAATTGAGCCAGCCGTAATGCCTGGCAAGGTTTGGGGCAAGAGCACACGCCAAAATGTTTGAAATCGCCCAGCGCCTAAATCGCGGGCAGCCTCAAGTTGCACCCAATCAAAGCGTTCGAGCGCCGCATACAAAGGCAAAATCATATACGGCAATTCGCCATAGATTAGCGCCATAATCACCGCACTGGGGCTATTGATAATTTGCAATGGCCCTAGATCAAATTGGCCTAAAAAGCGATTGAGCACGCCATTATTGCCAAGCAACACTTTCCATGCGTAAATCCGCACCAGAAAGTTCGTCCAAAAGGGAATCATAACCGCAAGCACCAACACGCCACGAATTTTGGGGCTACGGGTTGCCATAAAAAAGGCCAAGGGATAACTGACCACTAAGGTGATCGCAGTTACCACCAGGGCAATCCAAGTCGAAAGCCAGAGCGTGCGCCAAAACGCACCATCAGCAAACAGCTTTTGATAGTTGGCCAGCGACCAATTCCAGAGCACCGTGCCATCGTCGGCGCGGCCTTGAAATGAATAAATTAAAATGAGCACCAAGGGAGCCAAAAAGAAGAAGCCCAGCCAAATCAGGGCAGGCGAGGCTTGCAACCAGGCACGGCGTTGCTCAGTTCGTGCATTATACATAGTTCCCCCATGGATGTTGTTTGGGTTGCCCAAACCAACAAACCTGAGCAGAGTACAATTAACGTTCGAGAATGAGGCTATTTTGAGTGGCCCATGTCACATACACTGGGTCGCCAGCAGTATAATATTGGTTTGGATCAAGCGTCGAAACGGTGTTGGCTTCCCATACATCAAACGGCGAACCATCAGGCAAACGCACAATAATCCGCGTATCAGAGCCAATATAGGCGACACGCTCAACAATCGCAGCAAATACATTTGTACCTTGGGGCTGTTGGCCTTCAACCAATCGGACTTTCTCAGGCCGGACGGCCAGCACCGCATGATCGCCAGCAGCAACCGGAAACATGCCAGTACCCACCACCCGCACACCGCCGTCAGTCTCCAAAGTTACCGCGCCGTTTTCAACCGCCAGCACCGTACCATCAATAAAATTGCATTCACCAATAAAATCGGCGACAAACCGCGTTTTGGGGCGTTCATAAATTTCGGTAGGCTGGCCGACTTGCAGCACCTTGCCCAGTTCCATCACCGCAATCCGGTCACTCATGGTCAAGGCTTCTTCTTGATCGTGGGTGACAAAGATAAAGGTAATGCCCAAGCGCTGCTGAATGCTCTTGAGTTCCAATTGCATTTCTTTGCGCAGCTTCAAATCAAGCGCGGCCAAGGGTTCGTCGAGCAACAAAACTTCTGGCTCATTGATCAAGGCGCGAGCTAAGGCAACCCGTTGTTGCTGACCACCAGAAAGTTGCTTCGGGCGACGATCGCCAAATGTGCCAAGTTGCACCATATCCAAGGCTTGCTTCACCCGCGTGGCAATATCGGCCTTGTTGATATTTTTCATGTGCAAGCCAAAGGCCACGTTTTCGGCCACCGACATATGGGGAAATAGCGCATAACTCTGAAAAACCGTATTGACATCACGGCGATTGGCTGGGGTTTCGCCCATCAACACACCTTCAATATAAATGTCGCCACTACTGGGGTTTTCAAAGCCAGCGATCATGCGAAGTAATGTGGTTTTACCACAGCCAGAGGGGCCAAGCAGCGAAAAAAATTCACCGTCCGCGATCTTTAACGAAATATCACGAACGGCTACGCTGCCGCGAAATTCTTTAGTTACGTGGTCGAGTTCCACCGCCCAAGTGGGTGTGTTCATTGCAGTGCCTGCCTCCTTAGTGCGCGAACCAACCCGCCTGAATCATGCACAATGCATACCATTTGGATGCTGAATTATACACTGTTTTTATCCTATTCTAGATCTAGGGTAGCTTGGTGCACCTCAGGGCTTTACTTGGCAACACCATTAACAATCTGCCAAAAATGTTGCTCAAAAGAGGTTCGATCAACTCCAATGCACACATCAACTAAGGTTCCATCAGCAGCTTCGACCAAACGGCCTTGCTCAGCACCCGCCGTTTCAACAACCTTTAAGAGCATTGGTTGATATTGCACTAACTCAGGATGCACCGCCACAAACGCCGCTAGTGGGTCCCAAAAATACAATCCATGCTTAGGCGAAAGTTTTCGCATCCGCTCCAAGATCTGTTTGATATGTGCAGCAATCGCTGTGTTGGGGGTTGACTCAATCAATTCAAAAAAGCTGGTTCCGACAGGCACGCTATTGGTCACATCCAACGGAACCAAGGTGATTGGCAGGCCTGATTCCAGTACAAGCCGCGTGGCATACGGGTCGATATAGATATTCCATTCAGCCGTCAGATTATTCGTGCGAATGATGCTATCAATATTGCCAGCCACATGCACCGCTCCACCCATAATCACCAACCGCTCGATCCGCGCGGCAATTGTGGGGTAAAGTTGCAATAATTCGCCAATATTGGTCAAAGGGCCAATGCAAAGCAGGGTGATTGGCTGCTCACTACCTAATAATTGTTGCAGCAGCAGATCAAGTGCTGATAACGTTTGGGCTTGTCGCACTTTAGGCACGGGCAGCAACAAGCCCACATCCATGGCCCAACGCAAATACCAAGGAAAGCGGTTATTGCCGCGTAATGGTCGCTTACGCCCCGCCCCAACCGGCACAGCCGCATGCCCAGCCAAGCGCAACAAGCCATGAGCACGCTTGATTGCAGGATTAGCATGCGCCTCACCTGTCGCTGCAACGGTAATCGCCAATAAATCAATTGCAGGATGACATGCCACATAGCCTAAAGCCAACCAATCATCAATTGCAAGATCGCTATCAACAATTAAGCGTAATCCCACAGCGCTGACTCCTGACTGAGCATTCCTCACCTCTAGCATTTTCATACTATGGCAGACGAATTGGCTAGAGGTGAGAAACCAGAGGATAACTCGTTCATCGTTGCGCGATGGTCGGCCTTACAACTGCACCTCAAGCGTGTGGGCCAAGCCATCGTCAGCAAAACTCACGGTTGTCGCGCCTTCGGCGTAGACCCATTCGATTGCATTCGTATCAAACAAAACTGCTTTGGGCGGCAACGAATGCAGATTCACCACGATCGTGCGCGGGGCAGGTTGCCAAGCACCTTGACGGGCAGCAACTATCAACCTAATTGCTTGCTCAGTTTCAACACAGCTAAACATTGTGGTCGCTGCTTGGCCCTGTTCATAATCGAACGAGATGCCATCGTCCTCGTAGAGCGTCCATTCGCTTGTGCCGCTAGGGTAAACATCAAGGGTTAAAGGATCAAGCGGGGCTTCACTAGTGTAGTTGAGCACTGGGCCGAGGGTCAAAATCGCCCCACCTCGCACATACAGCGGCAAACGTTCAAGCGGCGCATGCACCAAAATATGCTGCGAACCCTTGATTCGCTCACCCGTCCACCAATCGTACCACTCACCAGCTGGCAAATAAACCGAGCGATACTCAGCTCCAGGCCGTACAATCGGTGCAAGCATTAATTGCGGGCCACACAAAACCTGATCATGTAAGGCGTGCGTGGTCGGATCAGTTGCAAATTCATATACCAATGGCCGAATAATTGGCGCACCTGTGGTTGAAGCCTGATAAAACAAACTATACAAATAGGGCAATAAACGATAGCGCAAACTAAGGTAAGTCCGCGCAATCGCTTCGGTACGTTCGCCAAACGCCCACGGCTCAGCTGGACGTGTACCTGAACATGAGTGCCCACGGCAAAATGGTAAAAATGCCCCAACTTGAACCCAACGTGCCCATAATTCCGGCGAAGCATTGCCAAAAAATCCGCCAATATCCACGCCAACAAACGGAATTCCTGAAAGCCCCAAGTTGGCAATTTGTGGCAACATCATTTCTAAATGTTCCCACAATGCCGAATTATCGCCAGTCCAGAGGGTTGCCCACCGTGATAAGCCAGCAAAACCTGAGCGAGTTAATACAAATGGTCGCTCATTCGGGCGCAATTGACGTAAACCTTCATAGGTTGAGCGAGCCATTAACAAACCATACAAATTATGCACTTCGGCGTGAGTTACACGCTCATCGGCAGATCCTTGCGGAGCATTCAGATCGATCGTACCCCCATTGCCACCACCTTCGCTAAAAGGTCGGTCAAACACGGTTGGTTCATTCATATCATCCCAAATGCCGCGTACTCCAGCATCGATTAAGCTTTTATGTAAATTTCCCCACCATTCACGCACATCAGCCCGCGTAAAATCAGCAAATGCGCTATCATCAGGCCAAACATAGCCACTGAATAACGTCCCATCAGCTCGCTTAATAAAATAATCGTTGGCGATTCCTTCGGCAAATACTACATAATTTGGGTCAGTTTTGACTCCAGGATCGATGATTGTTACCACATTAAAGCCATCGCGAGCCAAATTTTGCAATAATTGGGTTGGCTGGGCAAAACGTTCAGGATGCCAAGTAAAAACCCGATAACCATCCATATAATCAATATCAAAATGAATCGCATCGCAAGGAATATTACGAGCACGTAATTCATCAGCAATTGCCTGCATCGTCATACTTGAATCGTAGCCCCAGCGACTTTGATGATAACCAAGCGCCCAATAGGCCGGTAAGGGCATTGCTCCCAATAATTCACGCCAAGTAGCGGTAATTTCGGCAGGTGTTGTACCCAAAACCACATAATAATCGAGATCTGGGCCTTGCGTTTTTAAGCTCAACAATGCAGCATCAGCCGCCCCAACATCAATACTTGAGCGAAATGATGTATTGAAAAACACGCCATAGCAAAGATTAGGCTGCAATCCCATAAAAACTGGCATCGTCGCATACATATTATCAATGCGTGGACTATGGTGCGGTTCGGGATCGAGTGTCCAATTTAAAAAATGCTGACCTGTTTTTTCAAGCCAGCCAGTGCGTTCACCAAAACCATAAAAATGCTCAGAATTATAAATTTGCTTACTAACAACCCATCCATCGGCGTTGTAGCTTGCTGGCGTAACGTCACTAAAAAATGGCTGCTGATCCAGATTGTTAAATGTAATTCGGCCATCAGCATGTGCAACATTTACTTGTAGCTTTGTCGTCTCAATCCTGGTTGAATCTGAATTTTCTGAAACCGACCATACAAGTGCATCCCATGCATCATCAGCGCGATTAACCGCCCATGAACGCCGTGCTAATGGTGCATCATTACTAATACAAACCCGAATAAGCTGTTCGCTACAGATGCTGATGCGAATTTGCTGATTTGCACGTTTAAACAAACAGCTACGGGCATCACGTTGATCAAGTGTAAACATTGATGAATGTTCCATCACAATTCCTCCAAAATTGGCCAAATCGAAACAAAAAAACTTGACACAAAGCAGAAATCTATATACGATAAGGCTATACAGAGCAAGAATATTGAGAATGGCGTGTCGTCACAAGCATAGTATCATTTTCGGAGGCTAAAACCATGGCAGAATTTACACTCTGGTCACCAGAAGAAATGCAAGAACGGGCAAAACCAAAGCGTGCCGTTCAGCGCGAAACCCGCGAACGCATTATTGCCGAGTATACCAATTATTTCCAAAACGCTAAAGCTGGTTTTGGTGGTCAAGTGGTATTAGGCGATGACGAAGACAAACGCAAGTTGCGAGCACTAGTACGCGAAGCTGCTAGCCGTAGTAACCTTGTATTACGCTTCCGCCCAATCAAAGATAAAAACCGGATTGAATTTTTGGTGATCGACCCACAAAGCCAACCAGCTCGTAAAACTGGCGCTCGCCGTGGCCGCCCCAAAAAGAAAAGCTAAATAGATTAAAAAAGGATGTGGCATACACCACATCCTTTTTTTGGATTTAAAAAACCCCTATGGATTAATCCACAGGGGCATTTAATTATTCAGCAGCAGTTTCAGCGGCTGGAGCTTCTTCAGCTTGTGGATAACCCAAGGTCAAAATCAAGGTTTCAACATCATCGAGAATTTCCACGGTAGCTGGCAAGCTCAAATCTTTAACCAAGATTTGTTGGCCAACTTCAGTCAAGCTGCTTGCATCAATATCAATTTGATGTGGCACATCGCCTGGCAAAGCCCGCACCCGAATCACTGATTGAACCAAGTTCAACACAGCGTTGCCACGGCTCACCAAATCGTTTTCGCCTTGCAATGCAACGTGAATATCCAATTCAACTGGCTCGTTGACATCAACAACCCGCAAGTCGGCATGGATGATCCGATTGGTGACTGAGTTGCGTTGGACTTCCAACAAGAAGGCAGCTTGGCGTTTTTGGCCAGGGATGCTCAACTCGATCAAGCCGCTATAGCCAGCTTGGTTGATCACTTTGTTAAATTCACGTTCGTCAACTTGGGCTGAGTAGGGTTCGATCCCACGGCCACAAATACCGATTGGCAAAATACCTTGGTCGCGCAAGCTTTGAACCTTTTTGCCGGTAATTTCACGCGGCTGGAGTGCCAACCGTAGAGTTTCGTTCGCCATTGCTATGCTACTCCATGTAGAGTTAAAATAATCTTAGATCGCTGCAAAACTGCGATAGTGTACCATAAAACAGGTTGTTACGCAAAAAATCAACCCAACGCCACGTTAAATGTGCGCTGGGTCGGTAGTTTTAGCGCCATTCGTTAATCAAGATAGCCACGTAATTTCTTGCCAAGGTGGGGGTGACGGAGTTTACGCAAGGCCACAGCTTCGATTTGGCGAATCCGTTCGCGGGTAATGCCAAATTCTAGCCCAACTTCTTCGAGAGTACGGTAGCGGCCATCTTTAAGGCCATAGCGCAATTGAATTATTTTGCGTTCGCGCTCAGGCAATTTTTGCAAAACTTCTTCAATTTGTTCGCGCAACATGGTCATGGCCGCAGCATCAACTGGGGTTGAAACTCGATCATCCTCAATGAAATCGCCCATGCGGCCTTCGCCTTCTTGGCCAACTGGCATTTCTAGCGAAAGTGGGTGCATCGAGGCTTCCAAGGTGCGACGCACTTTCGAGGCGGTAATGCCCATCGCTTCGGCAATTTCTTCGGGCGTTGGTTCGCGCTGCATAGTTTGTTGCAACTTATGCGACGTTCGCTTAACTTGGCTAATTGCCTCGCCCATGTGCACAGGCAAGCGGATGGTGCGGCTTTGGTCGGCGATCGCCCGCGTAATTGCCTGGCGAATCCACCACGTCGCGTAGGTTGAGAACTTATGGCCCTTGGTGTAATCGAATTTCTCGACTGCCCGCATCAAGCCAATATTGCCCTCTTGCACCAGATCCATCATGGTCAAGCCATATGAGGTATATTTTTTGGCAATCGAAACCACCAAACGCAAGTTGGCCTGAATCAAATGTTGACGAGCCGCTCGGCCAGTATCGATATGGCGTTTTAATGAAATCCGATCGCCATGTTCAAGCATGCCGTCATCTTGCAGCAACGTATCGTTGGCGGCGTGAGCCACTTCCATCTTCTTGGCCAGATCGACTTCTTCCGCCGCAGTCAGCAATGGTACTTGACCAATTTCTTGCAAGTACATGCGCACTGGGTCGTCGAGCGCAATATCCGAAAGATCAGGCAAGGCTCCGTCGAGGTCGTGATCACTATCAAGATCTAAATCGAGATCGAGGTCGGCAACGTTGGGCGCTTCATCTGCATCAACAACCTCGATCCCCGCTTCTTCGATTTGTTCGTAGAGGCTTTCGAGGGCTTCGATATTCGTTTCTGGCTCTGGCAACACGCTGAGAATGTCTTCGCGTTTGATGCGGTTTTGATTTTTTGCCGCAAGCTCCAGTAGCTTGTCAATCATTGAAATGGCTCCTCCGAGGTTGAGTCGCAGGCAAGATGTTTCTATCTAAACTAATGATCGAACGCCGCCCCCCAAGCATCGGCACGAGGCGCGGCGACAGTTTATCTATACATGCCTGAATGCTAAGGCAAATTGTGGCAATCTCATCGCGGTATTGTGCGTGCTGTGATGCCGTTGCTCGTAAGAGCAACAGCATTTAGCCACTCATTTCACTATAGCATTGTTCATAGTTGATCGTCAACCCTCTCGAAGTACTTTTTAACTAGCAATCTCCATCTTTTGACTGATCACGTTTAGGAAGAATGGATTATTGCACACTTAAAATAATTCGTCAGCTTCTTGATCGATCAGTTCTGGGGTGCGCGGTCGCAAACTTGGCCCACGTCGATTACCCTGCATCATCGCTTCATAAAAGGCTTTATCATAGGCTCGGGTACGCATCACCACTGGCATCGGCACAGCATGGCCCAACATCATGGCTTGCTGGCGCGAATCAAGCGAGGCCAACACGGTTTTCAAGCCTTTCGAGCCACCAACGCCCATAAATACCGCATCAATATCGCGATCATCGTTGAGCAAGGCGGTAATTCGCGAACCAAGTTGGCTCATCACTTCGTTATCAATCGATGATGGCCGTTGATCAACCACCAACAATGTGACCGAATACTTGCGTAATTCGCGGGCAATTTTGCCGAAAATGGTTTGCTTGGCCAAGCTGGGTGTAAGAAAATTATGCGCTTCCTCAATCGTAATCATCAGTTGCGGCGGTTTATCGCTCGATTTTTTTGTGGCAAGGAAGGTTTCGGTACGCCGCACCCATTCATCATAAATCAGGCGCGTCAGAATATTTGAAACCAACATATAGGCCAATTCACTGCGATATTGACCAAACTCTACCACTACATTTTTACCAGCCAACAAGGCATCAATAATTTGGCGAATTGATGATTGGCTCGATTTGCGAGTGACAAATTTGAGTTGCTCAAGCTGGGCTAATTTGCGCGAAAGTGCCGACATCGATGACATATTCGCGCCAGTCGATTCGACAAATTCCTTGAGTTGTTCTGTATCTAATTCACGCAGTTTTTGAATCCAATCGTCGCCAAAACGCTGAGCACAAATAAAGGCCGATTCTGCCGCAGTCGGATTGAGATTCAGCGCATCTTGCAATAATAAAATATCATCAACCCGAATTTCATTCAGGCCAATCGTAATATCACCATCGTATTTTACTCCGCGCCGCCGTGACGACTCAGGATCAAGCGTGTAGATATAGACTTGGCCAGGAAAAAGCTGTGCTAAGCCCTTAACTTCTTGAATCTTATCCTCGGTTGTACCGCTCCAGCCATATTCGGAGTGCATATCAAAAATCAAATTACTCGCAGCATTATGTTTAATTACGCCGCATAATAATAAACGCGTTAAGAATGATTTACCTGTGCCCGATTTACCAAACACACCATTCGAACGCTCAACAAAGCGCTCAAGATCGATACAGACTGGGACATCCATATCCAAAGGCGTGCCCATTTGAAACTTGCCATCGCCCTCAGCCCCAAACACCAAGCCAAAATCATCCTCGCTGGCCTCGTAAATTGGCGCAAAATGGGCAGGAATAGTCTTAACTGGGCGGGGTGTTTCGAGTGAATCTTCGGGCAACATCAATTGAGGGGTTAATTTAAATGTGCCATAGGTGTTACGCCCAGCCAAAATCTCACGCAACAACGGGTGCTCATCATCCGGCGGATCAGCCAAAATCGAAAGGCTAGTAGCGGCCAGTTGCACATCGGTCAACATTGAAAAAAAGCGGTTTTGGCGGCCTTGCACCACCATAAATTGACCAACGCGCAAACGCTCAATTTCGTAGCGTTCATCTAAACGGGCGGTTAGGCCTTCCAATAATGAGCCACTGGTTACTAGCCCAATCCGTGTTGCATGTGCCATACTCAAAAACTCCGTACAAACTCGGTACCTCATTTTAGCACATCTGCGCGACTGCAACAATGCAGGTTTGCTGGTCAGGGTTTGATCCACGAAGAGCACGAAGACTGAAACCACGAAGGCCACGAAGAGCGCGAAGGGTTCTATTCCCAAAGCTTCATCCCTCATCCTTTTATGCCTCATCCTTTTATGCCTCTGCGTTAAAACGTTACTCCTTTTTTGACTTTTGATTTCTGTCTTTTGCCTTGACTTGGCTTACATCTTGCTAGAAGCGTGGAGCCTTTTTCAAACTACGGTTGATCGCTACGATACAATAGAGTCAAAGCCGATCAACAAGTTAAGAGCAGTATCGCCGCTTGGTGCAAGGAGCAATGAGCTTATGCAAGCACATGCCGGTCAATCGCTGATTCAACTTCAGCAGGTGACAAAGCGTTTTGGCGATCGCGACGTGGTGCGCGATGTTTCATGGAATATTCAGCCTGGCGAGATTTTTGGCATCGTCGGGCCATCGGGCTGTGGTAAAACCACCACAGTGCGCTTGATGACGGGCGTTTATATCCCAACAACTGGCTCAGTCAGCGTATTGGGCAAAAATCCCGCCACATTCAATGCCCGCGATCGCGAGCAACTGGGTTATATGCCGCAACTCTTCGTACTATACCCCAACCTGAATGTGATTGAAAATATGCGCTTTGCCGCTTCGATGTATGGCGTTTCGCTAACCAAGCGTCGTAAACGGATCGACGAATTATTGAACTTTGTCGAGCTGGATCAAGCCCGTCGTACATTGGCTGGCAATATTTCGGGCGGGATGCAACGGCGTTTACAATTAGCTGCTGCCTTGGTGCATGAGCCAGAATTATTATTTGTTGATGAGCCAACCGCTGGCATCGATCCAGTGCTGCGTGGCCGCTTCTGGGATCAATTTCAAGAACTCAAGGCTATGGGCAAATCGCTGGTCGTCACCACCCAATATGTCAATGAGGTTGCCTATTGTGATCGGGTGGCCGTGATGCGCGATGGCCAATTATTGCTGGTCGATACGCCCGATGGCTTGCGCCGCCGCGCCTTAGGCAGCGACGTGCTGACAATTCGGGTTGATGCTGATGATCTACGCAGTGCCGTGCGAATTTTGAGCCGCCACCAATTGGTGTTGGGGATTGAACGGCCACACAATGCACCGCTGGGCAGCATGATGGTCTATGTTGACGATGCCAGCACAGCGTTGCCTGAATTGCTGGCCGCCCTCGCCACCGACCCAACCATCGATACCCGCCAAGTTGGCGAATATAACCCACCATTCGACGATATTTTCATCACCTTGATGGAACGGCTTGAGCAACCAGAGACCAAGGAGCAGAGCAATGGTTAAAGATTTAGTGCGCATCTTTGCGTTCTGTGCCAAAGAATTAAATGCAGTGCGGCGACAACCCTTGCTTTTGGTTGGCTTGATCATCGGGCCATTTTTGATTCTCTCGCTGTTTGGGGTCGGCTATCAAGGCGAGCAACCAAAATTGCGCACGGGCATCGTCGTGCCACCAGGCCATCGCGACGATCCCCAAGTAACGGAATTGCTCAAGCGCATCAGCAATACCTTTGTGATCGATCCACAGCGGCATATCTATGAAAGTGAGGAGCCAGCCGTCGCAGCGCTCAACAACGACGAGCTAGATTTGGTCGAAATTTTCCCGCTGGAGATGACCACAGTCTACTCTACGGGCAAGGCAGTTGATATTCGCTTTATCTATAGCGAAGTTGACCCATTGCTACGCTCGTGGATTGAATATCTTTCGTATACCCAAATTAATGAGCTGAACAAAGGCATGTTGTTTAGCGTGGTTGGCCAGAGCCAGCAGCAAATTGGCACATTGCGCGATTATGTCAGCGATGCTCGCCAGCAAATTAGCCAATTGCGCGAACAACTCAACAGCAACAAACGCGACGAAGCTCGCCAAACTATCAAAACATTACGCGAATCGGGAGCTTTGCAATTAATTGCCTTATCGATGACCCAAAATGGAGCCAGCGAAACCAGCAGCTCAACCCAAAGCCTTAGCTCATTCCAAGCCTCGCTCGATAGTCTTGATCGCGATTTGGCCGCAGGCGGAACCTTGGAGCAGCAAGATCAGAAATTAGCGGAACTCGATACACGGCTCGGTGAGCTTGATCAACAGGCTGATCGGGTTCAAGCCATCGATCCGGCAGTCGTTGTTTCGCCATTACGCTCGGTTGCCAACAATCTTGCGCCAATCGAAAGCCTTGGCGATATCACCAAAGATCCCGCGACGGCCTATGTACGTTTTTATACCCCAGCAGTGCTAGCGCTTTTGCTGCAACATATGATGGTGACCTTAGCAGGGTTGTCGCTAGTACGCGAGTTGCAACAAGGCTCACTTGAAATGTTTCGGGTCTCGCCGCTCTCAGCCTTCCAAACCTTGATTGGCAAATATGCCAGTTACACAATTTTGGCAGCAGTGATTGTCAGTGTGTTGGTCTCGTTAATGGTGTTTGGGCTAGGCGTGCCTTTCTACACAGGCCAATTGCTCAATTTCGCCTTATTGACATTTATGCTGACCATCGCCTCGCTAGGTATTGGCTTTTTCATCTCATCGGTGGTCAGCACTGATAGCCAAGCAGTCCAATTCTCGATGTTGGTATTGCTCATGTCGGTTTTCTTTAGCGGCTTCTTCATCTCGCTAAAATCGTTTTTGCCGTTTGTGCAGAATATTGCTCGTGGCTTGCCCGTCACCCATGGCATTGCCAATTATCAACAAATTATGTTGCTCAACCGTGCACCAGCGGCTAGCACCTATATTTGGCTTGGTGGAATAGCCTTGGTATCCTTTTTGCTTAGTTGGTTGATATTCAGTCGTCAATTTCAACGCAAATAGCGACATCGTTTATCAAGCACATAAGTTGGAGGAAACGCAATGCTTGGACATTTCTTCAAAAGTATTTGGATGGCTGCCAAATATTTCCTGTTGGGGCTAGCAACCGCCGCCCTAACTGCGCCACAAACTGGTGCTGAAAGCCGTCAACTCTTGAAAAAACGCATCTTGGGCTTGTTTGATCAAACGCTGCCAACCACCCCCAGCTCGATCGAACATAGCGACCACGGTGCGGCGGCCCTCGATAAACAAGAATATTGGCAAAATGGTGCTGAAAAGCACGCTGTATTGTAAGGAGGGCTAGCGCTATGTTTCCATTAGGCGACGATAACTCCAAACTACGGCGGCGCGGCTATGTAACCTATGGCCTGATTGCGCTCAATGTGTTGGTATTCTTGTATGAATTTTCATTGGGCAGCGAAAGCCAAGCCTTGCAAGATTTTATTATGACATGGGGCGCAGTACCCGAACGGATTGCTGCTGGCGATGGCCTGATCACCTTATTGACTTCGATGTTTTTGCACGGTGGTTGGGCACACTTAATTGGTAATATGCTGTTTCTGTTTGTTTTTGGCGATAATGTTGAAGATGCCTTTGGCCATGTCAAATACTTAGCTTTTTATCTGATTACTGGATTAATCGCTACGGCGGCACACATTCTGCTTAATCTCAATTCAGCTAGCGCTGGAATTCCCAGCGTCGGTGCATCAGGGGCAATTTCGGGTGTGCTCGGAGCCTATATCGTCATGTTTCGCAGCAATTCGGTCAAAGTCTTGCTCGGACGTTTCGTTCAAACGGTTCCTGCTTGGATGATGATTGGTTTGTGGGCAGTGCAGCAATTTATTGCAACGTTTGCCACAATCACCACAACTAGCCAAACCAGCGGCGGTGTCGCCTATGCTGCTCACGCTGGTGGGTTCATCGCTGGGGTTGTGATTGGCTTTGTGCTAAGCCGCATCCAACCAGCTCCGCAATTAGCCCAGCGCCGTAAAGCCTAATTAATTTGGAGGAATTGATAATGAGCAATCACGAAAACAATCATGATGAACGCGGTTTCGGCGAAAAAGCCAAAGATTTTATTCAAAATTTGTTTGATCGCGATGAAACGCCAAATGAGCAACCAACAACCGAAGAATCAAACAAGCCACGCGATCGCGGAATTACTGAATACACCAAAGATTTTGTTAGCAATGTTTTTGGCAATGATCGTGGCTACGAACGGCGTGAAGAAGGCGAAGCGAATACTCCTCACGATCGTGGTATCGTTGAATATACCAAGGATTTCGTGGGCGGCTTAGTTGGTCGTGATCGCGATGAAGATCCAACCAACACCGCAGTTGAAAAAGCTCGCGAGCAAAACGAACGTCAACAAGGCCAATAAATTTAATTGAGCCAAAAAGCAACGCAATCGGTTAGCATCGATTGCGTTGTTTGTTTAATGGTGTAAAAGCAGATCAATCACCTGCACTGCCATTGCTTCGTGCAATGGCTCGCCCGTCACGAGTAAACGCAAGAAAAATGGTCCAATCAACATCTCCAGAAAAATTTGGGCATTAATTGTGGCTGACAATTCGCCGCGAGCGATCGCTCGTTCAACCAATACTGCAAATTGATCGACCCAAATGCCCCAGACTGCTTGACGTGCTTCAGCTGCCTCGGCCAAATTTGAAACGTCAACACAAGCCCGACCAAGTGCTTCACCCTCTGGCGATTGTAAATAGCGTACCAAACTAGGCAAAAAGCTCAAGACATCCTCGCGAAACGAGCCAGTATCAGGGTTTGGCACATGCTGATCAAACAAGGCGAGCACGGTATCCGCCACCAGCATAGCCTTAGTTTTCCAGCGCCGATAAATTGAGGTTTCATGCACACCTGCGCGTTGAGCCACATCGGCGATCCGCAACTGAGCGTAGCCTTGCTCGAACAACAATTCGCCAGTGGCTTGCAACACCGCCGCATGCACCTTAGCACTGCGCCCGCCTGGCCGTTGGCGATGCAACAACGATTGATAAACATTCGGCTCATCAGCCCCCTCAGATGGCTCAGATTTCATGGGTTTGATCCTTCCACAGCTAATGCAAGAGACTTGCATTAAGCCAAAAAATACTCTATATTAAAGCGTAATGCAAGAGAGTTGCGTTTACAGGCGCAATCAATTCATGGCGATAAAGGGAGCATACCATGGATGAATACACGATCAGCGTTCAGGGTACGGTTGGCCAAGAGGCGATTCGGGTTTTGCAACGCAGCACTGGCGCTGAACAATTTATCGCATGGCATGGCATCACTGCCGTTAATCGCTTTTGGTTGTGGGATGCACTTTGGCCGCATGGCGAGGTGCAATTGGTTGGCTTGCCTGGCCATGGAGCCGTTCCCAACCAGCCCAACCAGCAATGGAGCCGCTGGACCCAAGAACACCTGATTGAAACTGGAATTGCCAGCCTCAAAAAGCTCAATAACGGCAAGCCAGCCACGATCATCGGCCACTCAACTGGTGGCTTGATTGCCTTGGGAATTGCCCACCGAGCGCCCGAATTGGTCAAACGCCTGATTGTGCTTTCGCCAGTTGTTTGGTCGGAATTGACTGGGATTGTCAACGTATGGCAACGGTTTGTCGGCCAGCCCAGCTTGCTCAAAGCGATTATTCATAGCTCACTGGGCTTAGGCCGCTGTAGCCATTGGGCTTTTTCCAAATCACTGGTGGCCTTCATTAAAGATCGCCAAGGCTTTTATAGTAATCCCAAAGTGGTAAAAACGATTCGCGATGGCTACGAGCAAATGCAACAAACCCCGATTGCTGGCATCGCAGGCATCACCACCGTGCTCAAACAGGCTGATATTCGTCCGTTGATTATGGCCAAACCAACCACCGTTCCAACGCTAATTGTGCATGGCCAGCATGATCCAATTGTGCCATTTAAACAGGCCCAATGGCTTAAACTCAATATTCCCCACGCCGATCTCTTGGCGATTCCCCATGTTGGCCATTTACCATATGCCGAACAAGAAGCTTATGTCAATAAAGAGGTAATTAATTGGGTCGAAAAAACTGCCTAGCATGCATCCACTTCGCAGGCCATTGGCTATAATACGCTAGATTGAGCAAGCATCAGGAGCGTTTATGCGTTGGCTTATGCGTTTATCGGTGTGGGAATGGATTGCCCTAATTACACTCGTGGGTTGGCTATGGCAACGAATCAGCAGTCGCAGTAGTTATCAAACATCACCGCAACAGCGTTGGTTAATTGATGCTTGCGTCATCATCACCGTATTGGCCTTGCTAGGCAGCGCGATCTGGCAAATTCGCTGGCTGGGTTTAGTGGCATTTGGAGCGGCGGCGCTTGGGCTAGGTTTAGGCATTCGCAATTGGCTTTTGACCTTGCGCGGCTGGTTTGGCAATCTATTTAGTCGCAAATAATTGAGATTTGGCTATAATACAGCAGGTCTTTTATTGGAGATAATCGTTGTGAAGCGCTTTTTGGCTGGCCTGCGCCCTTTGATTCAGCAATTGCCCTATAAATTTCCGCGTGCCTATGATCTGCTGGTGCATCATGGGATTTTTCGCTGGCTGGGCATGGCTGGCTCTGAACAAACTGCCTTAGTCGCCAAAGCCTTGCAACATGAGGGTTGGGCAATCGAAGCGCCAATCGGTACAGGTCGATTAACCATCGATTTATATGCGCAACGCCCCAATTTACAGGTGGTTGGGATCGATTTGGCAATGCCAATGCTGCGAACAGCCCAAGTTGAATTAGCCAAAAAAGGCATTATCAACGTACATTTAATTTGTGCCGACATGACTGCCTTACCTTTTCATGCTGATCAATTCATCCAAATTGTGACATTAAATGGCTTGCAAGTTGTGCCACATGCCGAAACATTAATTGATGAATTATTGCGCGTTGCAGAAGATGGTTGCGCAATTGCAGGCGCTGCCACAGTTGATATTGGGCTAGAGCCACGGGGCGGCGTGCAACGCTTGCTCGTTCGCAGTGGCATAATCAACAAACTGAATCCTGAGCAATTGCACGAAATTATTAGCCTGACTTGGAGCAAACTGAGCGCCAATCGGCGTGGCGCGGTCTACAATTTTCTGCGCCCTCGGCTTGATCGCGCAACCGGCGAGCCAATTGTTAAAGAATAGGCCGTAAGGTTGATAATTTTCCGCTTCCGCTATGGTCAAATAGCGCAATAACCCCAGTTTAGTTGAATTGAGAGGAAGTTGGCCATGATTTTTGGCAAGGACAGCAAGGTAGTAGATACCTTAAAGACTTTTTGGCATGCCTGCCCCGGCTGCAAATTGGGTGTAGCGTTTCATGTTCACATGATCTATGTCTATGTTCATTTGTATTTCATTTTTGGAGCAATTACCAGCCATCAGTATGTTGAAACTTGCCCCAACTGCTTATATCGTCAAGTTGTGCCAAAAGAAGCTTTGCCGCTTGAAATTCGCCAAGGCCGCTATGCCAATATCACTCATCAATATGGTTTAGCAGCTTTGGCCGTATTTATTATTGTAATGGTGTTGATCAACGCGGTTAAGTAATTTTACAATCAGTACTAGCTAAAAAAGGCGCTTGGCTGGATTATAGATCCAACTAAGCGCCTTTTTTAGCTACTATTATGGCAAAATTGGTACAGCAACCACGCGGAAGGTTTGCTCGCCCGATTTTACCAACGTTGGAGCGCCCGCAAAGGCCACAAGTGCAGCGGCTTCGCTATCGGTTACCACATTGCCTTCACGCAACTCAGCCTTGAACGTCCATTCTTGAGCGGTTGCAATTTCTTCAGCGCCTGCTGGCTCCAAGTAAATCGTTGCCCCTTGGGCTTGATAGGGCTTGGTTTCCACTTGCATCAAGGCTTCAACTGTGGTTAAAGCTTTGCGAAATTGGACAAAACGGCGTTGACCATCAGCATTCAGGCCTGAGCGTTGTTCGGCAAAGGCAGCGTAGGCTTGGGCGCTGCACGAACGCTCGGTCAAATTCACGGTCAAGGTTGTTACATTGGCATCTGAGATCATCGGCTCGGGATCGCCCAATGGTGTGTCGAGACAAAAAGCTTGCTCAGCGCCAAGCAGATCGTTCAGCAATTGCTGAATTTGAGTTTCAGTTAATGTGGTTTGTTGCCAAAGCAATTTACTATCTGCATCATAATATTGGTAAATCAGCTCGCCATTACCATACAAGCGAAACTGTGGCACAGACAATAATTTATTGTACAGCGGAGTGACAAAGCCGCCTTCATTGCGCAATTCTACGATAGTTACCGCTGCGCTCGTGTCATATGCAAAGCCACTGGCAACCGGCGGAGTAGCAGTTACGCTCGTTTGGACGGTAGGAACGCTGGTTGCGGTGGTTTGATTACCACAAGCAGCCAAAACTAAAAGGGCAACAATTGCCGTAATTCGTCGAAGCACTGGAAGATTCCTTTCAAATGATTTGTTTATGCTAGACTAACGACAGGTGAATCGTAAAAGTTCCCAGAACGAAATCTGGTACAATCGAGGCAGCAATGGCAAAACCTAAATCGCAGCCAAATCGGCTGGGGTATGCAATCGGTAGTGGAATTTTCAGTGGCATGATGGCAAGTATGGTTGGTTGGGTGCTAAAAATCGATCAACCAGTGCTGATCGTCGTGCTATTGCTCTCGGTCATCGGCGGGGCAATAATGGGCTACCGTTCGCGCTAGTAGTAATTGTGAGGATGCTATGTCGTTAACTCCTGAACAAGTGCGCCAAGTGGCCCACTTAGCTCGTTTGAAATTGAATGAGGATGAGATGGAACGCATGCGCTTGCAGCTTTCCTCGATTCTTGATCATATTGAGATGTTGCAAGAAATTGATGTGACCGATGTGCCCATTACCGCGCAAGTGACCGATTTGACCAACGTCACGCGGGTTGATGCAGTCACATCGAGTTTGCCAGTTGATGCCGCGCTGGCCAACGCACCCGATCGTCAAGGTGATTATTTCCGCGTGAAAGCTGTGTTTGAGGAATAATCGTTAGCTCAAGCCAACCCCTCTCTTGTGAATAAACAGGAGAGGGGCTTTACTTTATATAGGAGCAGCGTATGTTTGATGCTCAGTTAATTGGTTACACGCTCGCCGTCGCCTTATTAACCATCACGCCAGGTGCTGATACGCTGTTGGTTATGCGCAATGTTTTAGCGCGTGGCCGCAAAGCTGGGATGCTGGCGACACTTGGCGTTAGCTCTGGCTTGTTCATCCATGCACTGCTCTCAGGCCTCGGTTTATCGCTGATTTTAACTCGCTCGGCAATGGCATTTAGCGTGGTTAAATGGGCGGGAGCACTCTACTTATGTTATCTTGGGGTGCAATCGCTGCACAGTGCACTCAACCCCAATCAACCGACCAATGAATTAACAAGCACTGCTGAGCCAAGCCTCAACCCATGGCATGCCTACCGCGAAGGCTTAATTACCAACGTCTTGAACCCCAAAGTAGCCCTGTTTTATCTAGCATTCCTACCCCAATTCATTCGCCCGAACGATCCAGTGATGTTGCGCTCATTGCTGTTAACCTCGATTCATTTTGTGCTCGGCATCGTTTGGTTAGGCCTGATTACCTTGAGTTTGGATAAAATGCGCAGTTGGATGCTCAAGCCACGGGTGCGGGCTTGGATCGAAGGCAGTACGGGGCTGATTCTGTTTGGCTTTGGCATCCGCTTGGCGCTATCCAAACGTTAACGCAACAATTCAGAGCTTGCTGCCGTATCATCCACAGCAAACCAAACGGGGGTTTACCCGTTCTAGGAGGTTCTGATGAAAAATCAACGCGATACCATGATGACCGTTGGAACGGTAGTCGTTGTTGTGGTTGCGATCGTATTACTGATTATGATTGCCAATATTGCTGCCAATGTTGTGGGAGCGCTCGTGCCACTGGTTACTGGCAGCTTACTGTTATTTGGCAATCGCACCGAATTGATGAGCTTGTTACGAACTCGTAACTTGGGGCTTAATTCGCTCAATGTGTTGATTGGGATTTCGCTCGTGCTCTTTGGCGCTGGGCAGACGCTCTTTGGTGAGACATTCTTACGAGTTCTGTTCTACATTCCAGCAGTGATCTGTTTAGCTCTAGCAGCTCCGTTAGCCTTTGGCAAAACCGATACTAGCGCAACCTACCGCGCTTGGTGGAATAGCATTCGCAGCAAGGTGCGCCGCAAACCAAGCACGCCTAGCGTGATCAACACCGGTTTTGAGCCAGCGGTCAACAACACGCCGCCAACCAGCCAAGCGCCAAACTACAATCCTGCGCCAAGCCCACAGGCCAATTTCGACCCAATGACCGGCCAGCGCACCGTCAAGCTTGATCCCAACGAGATCAACAACTCTGGCGTTCGCCAATAACTGCAATCTGCTAAAAAGCCAAAACCCCCTGAGACACAATGCCTCAGGGGGTATTTTTTAATTACCAAGCACCATCAAGCCCATGCGGATACAAAGCCACTTTGGCAGCCTCGCCGCGCAGCATCAATTCAAACGCGGTTTCAAATTCTTCCAAGGGCAAGTGATGGGTGATAATCGGACGTAAATCGACTTTATTGCCAGCCACCAAGGCTTGGGTTTGATACCAGGTTTCAAACATTTTGCGGCCTGAAACCCCATATACCGTCGCACCTTTGAAAACCACATGGTTGGCAAGGTCGAAATCGGGTAAACCGTTGGGTGGCAAGCCCAGCAACGAGGCAAAGCCACCATAGCGCAACGAACGAAAGCCCTGATCAATTGCACTAGGATGGCCCGACATTTCGAGCAGCACATCAACGCCTTCGCCTTCGGTCGCTGCCAGCACATGATGCACCACATCGTCGCGTGAATCCAAGGCGTGGGTTGCGCCCATGGTTCGCGCCATTTCTAAGCGCTTGGGGTTGATATCGGTGGCGAAAATTTGCTTGGCTCCTGCTGCATGCGCGATCCCCACTGCAAACAAGCCAATTGGGCCACAACCAGTCACCAAGACATTGCGAGTTGAAAGGTTGGTTGCCAAGGCAGTATGCACCGCATTGCCAAATGGCTCTTGGGCCGCAGCCAACGCAGGCGGCATATTGGGGTCGTTGCGCCAAACATTGACCGCCGGAACCGCAATATATTCAGCAAAACAGCCAGGTCGATCAACCCCAATAATTTCGACGTTGCGACAAATATGGGCTGCACCAGTACGGCACTGGTAGCAATAACCACAGACAATATGAGTTTCGGCAGAGACAAAATCGCCAACTTTGACCATGGTCACATCGCTGCCAACTTCGACCACATCGCCAGCCAATTCATGGCCGAAAATCATCGGCGCTTTGAAGCGGCTTTGCGCCCACGGGTCCCATTTATAAATATGCAAATCGGTGCCACAAATCGTCGAAGCTCGCACCCGAATCAGCACTTCATCACGTTTTGGCTGAGGAATCGGCGCAGTGATCAGCTTGGCTCCAGGAGCTGCCGATGGTTTTTGCACCGCCCGCATCGTATTAGTTGCCATAGTTTGGTCTCCTCGTTGAAACCCATGGACGATCGTTTCTAGTTTGCATTGTTTCACCCAAATAGCATTTGATTCATTGGCACGAAGGTTTCGGGCAGTAGGTTGACAATCACCAACACCACTGGCCCCCAATATTCTGCCAAGGTTGATTGTTGAATTGCATCGATGATCCCGATTTGGGGTAATCCAACGCAGCCTGCCAGGCAAGCTCCAATCAGTACAATCCCTTGTACCAACCCCAACAGCGCTCCAATCACATGATCAGCGCGGCCCAAAAACAACAGCCCAACTTTGAGGCGTAGCCACGTTGCTATCGCACTAACGAGGGCTGTTACTGCCAACAAACTCAGCAAAAACGCAAAAACGCTAATAAAGCCCGGCGCGGTCGCAGGAATCAAGCTGATCAGCAGATCGGTCACGCCTGGATAGATTCGTCCAGCAATCGCAATTGCGGTAATCAGTCCCGCCAATGCTAGCAACTGACGAATAGTGCCCCAGTAGAAACCGAGCACGCTATACCACAGCAATATGCCGATCAAAACCCAATCAAGAATCGTCAAACGCACCTCCTTGGGCTATTTTAGCCAACTGCCACCAGATTGGTCAATTGCTGATTGGCAAATTGTACGCCAGCTTGCAACAAGGCTTGCACTTGCTCAACATTGGCTGCTTCGGCGTAAATGCGCAGCACAGGCTCGGTGCCTGAGGGTCGAATCAAAAGCCAGCTTTGATCGGCTAGCAAATATTTGACTCCATCGCGATCATTAATTGATTGCAAGGCCACCCCAGCAATTTCTTGGGGCGCTTCGGCTTTGAGTGCATGCACTAAATCGGCTTTTTTAAATGGTTGCACTCGCTGATCAATCCGATCATAGGCGAATGGGCCATATTGGTGTTGCAATTCATCAATTAATTCATGCAATGGTTTGCCAGCGCGGGCGACAATTTCGAGCAACAGCAAGCCCATCAAAATGCCATCGCCCTCAGGCACATGGCCCAAAATCGAGATGCCGCCTGATTCTTCGCCACCAATTAACACTGGTTCAGCCAACATCAGATCGCAAATATGGTTGAAGCCCACTGGGGTTTCTTCAACCCGCAAATCGTAGGCCGCCGCCAAGCGATTGACTAGTTGGGTGGTTGAAATCGTTTTGACGACCAAACCGCGTTGACCTTTGGTTTCGATCAAGTGGCGCAAGGCAAGCGCAAAAATTTGATGTGGGCTAACAAACTCGCCACGGGCATCCATCGCCCCAATCCGATCAGCATCGCCATCGGTTGCCAGCCCCAAATCGTAGCCATCGCGGCGAATCATTTCAGCTAAGGGTTGTAAGTTGCGGCCAATTGGCTCAGGGTGTAAGCGACCAAAACCAGGGTTCATATCGCCATGAATTTCGGCTACCATCACGCCCAATTCGCGCAACCAACGGGCAATATAGCCGCGCCCAGCACCATACATTGGGTCGATTGCTACGCGCAACGAGCTACGAGCAATCGCTGAAAAATCAATTAATGTGCGCAAATGGGCCAAATAGGCTGGCAATGGATCAAAACGCACGACCTCACCCGCTTGGGCGGTGGTGTTTTCTTGCCATACTGGCTCAGCATACAAGGCTGCCCGTCCCGATCCTTGCAAATCGCTAATTCGGGCCTCGATTTGCTTCATGGTTGCGGGCAAGGCCGAGCCACCAAAGGCAGCTTTAACTTTAATCCCGTTGTAGCGCGGCGGATTATGGCTGGCGGTAATCATCACACCGCCTTGAGCCGCCAACTGCTTAACTGCAAACGACAAAGCCGGAGTTGGACAATCGGCTTTGCTTAAATAGACTGCCAAACCATTGGCAGCCAACACATTTGAAACTGTAATCGCATAGCGATCGGAAAGAAAGCGCGTATCGAAGCCCACCACCGCTCGCGTTACCTCGCCAGCAGGAGTTTCAGCCAGCAACTGCTCAGCGATTGCTTGGGCCACTAAACGCACATTTTCAAAGGTAAATTCTTCACTGATGACAGCACGCCAGCCATCAGTACCAAAGTGAATTGCCACAGGTTTCGGCTCCTTCATTGGAATTCAATGCCTGTTACACAGACAATTACGCCATTGTACCGCGAATTTAGCACTTGTTGCGATACGAACTTTTAAGCCAAATTTGGGCTTAGGCAGTCGCTTTAGAGGCTATTTTGGCAACGTTGACCAAACCCAGCAAAGCAGGTGGCACACTTTTTGCTTTATAAGCAATCAGGAAATCGAAATAATGATTGTAAACATCAGTTAGGTAACAAAGGAGTTAATTGTATGACAACCACAATTGTAGGTGTATTCAGTTCAGACGCACAAGCTCAAGCTGCTGTTCGCGATTTACAAGCACTTGGTATCACTAATGATGCTATTTCAGTTGTCGCTCGCGATACCAGCCGTGCCGTTGATGCCGATGGTAACTTGGTCACCGTCAGTGACGATCATATGACTGCTGGCGAAGGCTTAACTGTTGGGGCGGTTTGGGGCGGGTTGGTTGGCTTGGCCGCGTTGGCAATTCCAGGCATCGGGCCATTAATTGGCGCAGGCGCGTTGGCCGCAGCCCTAACAGGCGCGGTTGCAGGCGCAGCCACTGGTGGAATCGCCGGAGCATTGATCAACGCTGCCAGCGTTCCCGAAGATCAAGCCTATGTCTATGAAGAACGGGTCAAAGCTGGGAGCACGTTGGTTACAGTTCACGCCGATGACAGCATGTCCGCCCAAGTTCGCAGCACTTTGCGCCAAGCAGGAGCCGAGCGCTTCCAATGGGATACCGATAGCGAGTACGACCAAAGCAACGAGCAAGCCTATGCCGATAGCAGCAAAGTTGGCACTGTCGGCGGTGGTGCTGCTGGCGCAGTAACTGGCGCAAGCATCGGCGCTGCTGGTGGTCCAGTTGGCGCGGTGATCGGCGGGGTAACCGGTGCAGTGGTTGGTGGTGCAATTGGCGCTGCTGGCGATACCGCAGGCGAAAAGTTAGATGATCGCACACTTAACAGCGATTATCCCAATAACACTGCCTACGATACCACCAACGCCTACTCAAGCAATGCCACCTACGATCAAATGAACACGGTTGATGCAACTCGCGAAGCAATTGCTAATCGCGATTACAGCACCACCAACGATACGCCTGTGAGCAATCGGATTGAAAACGCTGTGCGCAATGTGACTACCGATGACCAAGGCCACGATACTTTCCGTGCTGCCGACCAAGCCTACGATAATAGTAGCAAAGTTGGTACTGCTGGCGGTGGCGCTGCTGGCGCGGTAACTGGCGCAGCCATCGGTGCTGCTGGTGGCCCAGTTGGCGCAGTCGTTGGCGGCGTGGTTGGTGGGGTTACTGGCGCAGCAATTGGCGCAGTTGGTGATACCGTTGGAGAACAAGCTGACACCGAAACAGGTGCATTCAGCCATGATAATCAAGCACAATATCGAGGCACCGCCAACGCAGTCGGTGATAAGTTACGCGATGCTGGCAATAGCGTCGAACGTAAACTTGATGCTGATCTCGACCGCGATGGCGATGTAGGTCGCCGGGGCTAAAGCCCAATTCCTCCAGGTGCTTGGGCAGCGGAGCAATCTTGCTCCGCTGCTATTTTTGCTGTGCAGCAACCGTCATCAAGGCTTGTTGCAACACACTCAACCCATATTCAACTTGAGCTTGATCGAGGATAAACGGCGGCGTAAGGCTCAGCACATTGCCATGCATCCCGCCACCAAGCACTAAAACTCCTTGGGCTTGGCACAAACTCACCACCTGCATAACTGCTGCGGGATTTGGCGTAACGCCATCAGCTTGCACCAACTCTAGCCCGATCATCAAGCCACGCCCGCGCACATCGCCGACCAAGGCACAGTTTTCAGCAATCGTCCCTAAGCCGCGCAGTAAGTTTTGGCTTAATTGATTAACTTGATCTAATGTATTATGTTCGGTTAATACGCGAATTGCGGCGGCAGCCCCAGCGCATGCCAAGGGATGACCCATAAATGTGCCAGTATGTAAGGGTTCGCCATTGACCTGCCAATGGGCCATATGTTCAGCGCGGCCAACGCAGGCGGCAATTTGCAAACCACCAGTCATACCCTTTCCCATACAAATCAAATCTGGCTCAATCCCATCGTGATTCACGCCCCACCACTTGCCAGTTCGGCCCCAACCAGTAAAAATTTCATCAGCAATCAACAAGATTTCGTATTGATCACACAGTTGGCGCAGGCCGTGCAACCAGCCATCAGGCGGCACAATTTCGCCTTCCCGGCCTTGGACTGGCTCGACAATCAATGCCCCAATTGGGCTAGCACTGGTTTTGATTGCATGCTCAGTAGTGGTTAATGCCCAATCCAAGCAATCGCCAGCTTCACGCCAACGAAATGGATAGGGATACGGCGCACGTTGAATGTGGCTCGATAATTGCGGCAAGAATGGTTGGCGAAAATCAGCCCGATTGGTTGCCGCCAATGCCCCATAACTCAAGCCATGATAACCACCCGTAAACGCAACAATCCCAGGTTTTTGAGTTGCAAGCATGGCGGTTTTGAGGGCAATTTCGATACTTTCAGCTCCACCGCCCGCCAAAAACACCCGTCCATCTGCAATTGGAGCATGCTGCTTAATTAATTGAACCAACTCGATCCGCGCTTCATGGGCAAATACATCGCCCATCCCATGAATCAGGCGTTCGCTTTGAGCTTGAATCGCCGCCAACACTGCTGGATGGCGATGGCCAATCCCAACCACACCAAAGGCTGCCGCAAAATCAAGATAACGATTGCCATCAACATCAGTCACCAACGCACCTTCGGCCTCGGCCCAAACAATGCCGCCAGGCAAGGTTAAACTCGGTGCTTCACTGGCCGCCAATTGCGCTAAGAGTGCTTGGCTACGTGGCCCAGGCACAGCACTCACAATTTTGGGTAACATTAGCTATTCCATTCTCAACTATGTTCAGGATCAAAAAACCCATGGCTGCCAAAGCAACCATGGGTATTGTAGCAAGCTTCAAGTTTTTACAAACGAGCGCCGCATTCAGGGCAGAACACCGCTTGACCAGCCACTTTAAAGCCACAACTTGGACACAACCGCTCGATCGGAATCGCGCCGCTATCAACTGGTGGCACAGCAGGAACTTCACTTGGCGGTGCATAGCTCGTTGGTGGCACATAATTTTGGGCCTCAACTGGCGGCGCATATGGTGCTGGTTGCGATGGCACTGATGGCGCATATGGCTGAGGATAGGCTGGTGGTGGCGGGGTTTGCACTGCCACAAATTGCTCGTTTTGGGCACGCTCTAATTCAGCTTGAGCTGAAGTCAAACGCGCTTGTAAATCGTTGATTAAATTGACCAAGCTCGTAACTTCGGGCGCAGTCAATACACCTTGTTGGTGCAGTTCGTAGGCGCGTTGGCCCAACAACCCATAATTCGTGGCAATTTGCTGCTGCATATCGCCAATATCGCTGCGAACGCGACTAGTACGTTGTAATTTGTCGGCCTCGAACTTGGCGCGATCAACACCTTGCGAGAGTGTTCCTTTAAGATTGTCGAGAAATCCCATATATTCCTCCTACAATAGCCTGGAAACCATGGCTACACGCCTATTCTAGCGGAAATACAGCTCAAATGCTACCTTCCGCAAGCCTTGGGCCATGGGTTGGTTTAACGTTGCCAAATGCTCACAAGTTGCAGCAGCTTAGACCCCAGTTGGCACATCAACAAAGAAGGTTTTTACCCGAAAAGTTTGCTCTAGATGTGCGCCCAATGCCTTAACGCCCAACGTTTCAGTATGATAATGGCCAGCGCAAATCAAGGGCATATCGGCCTCGATCGAGGGAAAAACCGCTGCATAATTAGTTTCGCCAGTCAGCAAGGCATCGCAGCCATCACGCAGCGCTTGCTCCAATTCGCTGGCTCCATCGCCCGAAACCACCCCAACCCGTTTAATGCCACGCGGGGTTTGACCCCAAACTTTGATCTCGTTTTCGGGAATTGCCAAGGTGCTTTTGACATGGGCAACTAAGCCTTCAATACTCAATGGCGTGGTTAGTTGGCCAATAAAGCCCAACATTTGGCCACGATAATCGCCAAATGGCTGAACCATTTCCCAACCTAGAAGCTTGAGTAATTGGGCATTATTGCCAACTTCGCCATGAGCATCAAGCGGCAAATGCGAGGTATACAGCGAACAATCAGCCGCCATCAAGCGTTTGATTCGGCGGCCAAGCCAACCAACCAAAGGCTGAGCATTGCCCCAAAATAAGCCATGATGGGTCAGCAACAAATCGGCGTTGCCAGCAATTGCCGCTTCAATCGCCTGCAACGAAGCATCAACCGCCAGCGCGATGGTTTTAACCTCGTCGCGCCCTTCAACTTGCAAGCCATTTAAACTTGCATCGCGAAATTTGGCGGTTTGCAAATAGCCATCCAAATAGCGCACCAACTCTGTTAGTTGCATGATTGCTCCTATTCGCCTTGGATTCGAGCAGCAACCCGTTGGCGAAATGGCGCAATCAACAAGCCAAACAACCAACGAATTGGCCATAATAGCCAGCCAACCACAGTATCAAGGACTGAAGCCAATGGCAAGCCTAGCCGCAAAAATTGTTTGAGTGGCTTCAAGAATGGTAAGCGCGAAAGCCCAACGGTCAACGCTAAAATCGTCATCGAAATTGCAAATTTCAGTCCATGTGGCGTTTCAAGATGCCAAACAATCTTAATCACCGATTCAGTACCAATTGCTAGCAACAAGGCAAACGCGGCATGTTCAAGGTTTGGTTCCCATTCAATCAAGCTAGTGAAGATTTGGGCTGCGAACCGCATCACCAAAATCCCAATTGCTACGCCTAAGCCAATCACCCAAAAGCGCTTTTGCGGATCAGCATTCACCGCCACGACCACATTATCGAGGCTAAAGGCAAGGTCGATCATTTCAATAATCAAGACGGTTTGCCAAAAACCAGTGACTCGTTGCTTGGTCTCACCATGTTCAACTTCTTGATCACGGCGATGCACATGGGCAAAGTGATTGACACTCAACCAAACCAAATAGCCTGAGCCAATCGCCAAAACCCATGGATTTTCGGTAATAATAAAGGCCACCGCCAACATTAAGCCACGCCCAACATAGGCTCCAATCAAGCCAACTTTTAATGCAGCCGCTTGTTGCATCCCCAAAAAGCGCTCGCCATGGCCCTGCATCCATTGCAGCCATTTAGGCCATGGAATCGGCTGATCTTGCGGCAAATGCGCCACCATCGCGCCTAATACTGCGGCATTATCGATCGAAAGAATCCCTTCGAGAAACACTAAAAGAAACACAATTTGCAGAATATCAAAAATGTCTTGCCACACGTCGTCGGTATCCTTTCATGATAACTAGTCGTTCAACTAAGCTTAATTATACGTCACCTGAACGAATTCGATATGAATAGAATGTTGATTATTGATTAACCAACATAGCCCTAAAACCAAAGATGCCAGCGAAGGCTAGCATCTTCGTTCGTACACGTTGATCAGGTCGGATTGATCAAAAATACGTTAATTTAGCTGATTTGGTTACGCACTTGTTTGGTGGCGGTGACCATGACTTGCAGTGCTGCCGCAACCTCGGCATAGGTGCGAGTTTTCAAGCCACAATCAGGGTTGATCCACAGTTGTTCGGCGGGCAGATAGTTGAGCAATTGCTGCATTCGCGCAACCAATTGTTCAACTGTTGGAATATTCGGGCTGTGAATATCATACACGCCAGGCCCAATTTGTTGGGTGTAGCGGCCTTCTAAGCCAGCCAACAGCGAGCCAGCACTGCGGGCATCTTCAATGCTAATCACATCAGCATCAAGCGCGGCAATTGCGACAATAATGTCGTTGAAATCGCTGTAGCACATATGAGTATGAATTTGGGTGCTCGGTTTGGCCTCACTGGTCGCAATTCGAAAAGCTCGCACCGCCCAATCAAGGTAGTTTTGCCAATCGTTACGGCGTAACGGCAAGCCCTCGCGGAAGGCAGGTTCATCAATTTGAATGATGTTAATGCCTGCTGACTCTAAATCAGCTACTTCATCGCGCAAGGCTAAGCCAATTTGAGCAGCAACGGCGCTACGCGGCAAATCATCGCGCACAAAGCTCCATTGCAACATCGTCACTGGCCCAGTCAACATGCCCTTAACAGGTCGCTTGGTCAGCGATTGAGCATAGGCAGTTTCGGCAACGCTCAAAGCCGCCGCGCGATAAACATCGCCAGCAATTACTGGCGGTCGCACACAGCGACTACCATAACTTTGCACCCAGCCTTCTTGAGTGGCTACGTAACCGGCCAAATGTTCGGCAAAAAATTGCACCATATCGTTGCGCTCTGGCTCACCATGCACCAACACATCAAGTTCCCATTGCTCTTGCAAGTCAATCACATGGGCGATTTCGGTATTGATTGTTTCGGCATAGCCAGTTGGGTTGCGCTTGGCTTCGGCGCGGGCTTTGCGCAAGGCCGCAGTTTGTGGGAACGAGCCAATGGTGGTGGTTGGCAACAGTGGCAAGTTCAATTTGGCTTGTTGCAATGGCACACGTTCAGCATAGGCCAAACGCGCTGGCGTTTCAGCACCCAAGGCAGCGCTACGCTCACGCACCGCTGGCACAATTCGGCCAACGCCATCAAGCCATTGCTGACGCGAGGCCAGCGCTGCATCCCAGGTTGGTTGCACGCTTGCAATGCCAGCGCGCAAGGCATTAGCTAATAATTCCAATTCGGCCAAACGTTCTTGAGCAAAAGCTAAACCACTGCTGACCGCAACAGGCAAATTACGTTCAGCAGTCACAGTTTCGGGCAAGTGCAGCAACGAGCATGAGCTGCTTAAAATCAAGCGTTCTGACGCAACAAATTCGCTTAATCCAGTAATTTTGGCATGCAAATCGGCTAAATCGCTCCGCCAAACGTTGCGCCCATTGACCACCCCAGCAACTAAAATTTTATCCTGCGGAAAGCCATGATATTGAATCGCAGCCCAATTGGCTTGGCCTTGCACCAAATCCAAGCCTAAGCCATGGATTGGTAAGCGACACAGTTCGCGATACCACGGCGTAACATCACCATAATAGGTTTGCACCACGATCTTGCCGTGCTTGCTCAACTCGCGATAGCAGGCGGCAAAGGCTTGCCATTCTTCTTCAGTCACATCGCCAACCAAAGCAGGCTCGTCACATTGAATAAATGCCACATCACAATCATTCAATTCGCGCACAATTTGCGCATAGATTGGGGTTAATTGCTGTAGCTGTTGGGCTAATTCGGCTCCCGCCAAGCGAGCCAAGCGCAAGAATGTCCACGGGCCAAGTAGCACTGGGCGAGCCTTTGCCCCAACCACATTCTGGGCAAAACGCACGTGTTCCAGCACCAAATTGGCTTGGAGTTCCCAGCGTTCAGGAATTTCCGGCACTAAATAATGATAGTTTGTATCAAACCATTTGGTCATTTCCAAAGCTGGCAGGCCATCGCGGCCTCGCGCCAGCGCAAAATAGCCCTGTAAATTATTAATGTCAACCTTGCCAAAGCGCGCTGGCACGGCTCCCAACATCAGCGCCGTATCCAATACATGGTCGTACAAACTAAAATCGCCAACTGGCACCAGATCCAAGCGCTGGGCTTGGATCGCCAACCGATCGTGGCGTAATTCGTTAATCGCTGCCCTAAAACCAGCCTCATCAACTTTGCCGCTCCAAAAGCGTTCTAAGGCCTGCTTGTATGGGCGGCCAACGCCAACCCGTGGATAACCCACAACTGTTGTTTGAAAATTCATGCTTAATCCCATTCTAGGCTGGCCGCTGATTGATATTCAGTGACCCGCGTCTCAAAGAAATTCTTCTCCTTGGTCAAATCGATCGTTTCACTCATCCATGGAAATGGATTTTGTGAGCCATATTGAGTCGCCAAACCAATCCGTTGTAAGCGGCGGTCGGCAATATATTGCACATAATCGCGAAACATTGCTGCATGCAAGCCCATTACCCCACGCGGTAGGCATTCAGCAGCATATTGGGCTTCTAATTCAACTGCTTGGCGAATTAATTGCACAATCTCAGCTTGAAATTCATTCGTCCAAATTGCTGGGTTTTCAGCTTTGATTCCGTTAATCAAATCGACCCCAAAATTCAGGTGAATTGTTTCATCGCGTAAAATATATTGAATTTGTTCGCCAACGCCCGTCAGCACATTGCGGCGATGTAATGAAAGCAACATTGCAAAACCACTATAGAAGAAAATGCCTTCCATAATTACGTAATAGCCAATCAAGTTTTTGACGAAGATTTGCATTCCTGCGGGCGTTTCAGTGCTAAATTGTGGGTCGAGCACCGCCGCAGTTAATTGCATCTCAAATTGATCTTTTTGGCTGATAACCGGAATTTCATGATACATATTGAAGACTTCGCGTTCATTCAGGCCAAGGCTTTCGACAATATGCAAAAATGCGTGGGTATGAATCGCTTCTTCAAAGGCTTGGCGTAATAAATATTGACGACATTCGGCGTTGGTAATATGCCGAAAAATCGCCAAAACAATATTATTGCCAACCAAACTTTCTGCTGTTGCAAAAAAACCTAAATTGCGCAACACCATCAAGCGTTCGTCAACCGATAGATTCGTTGAACGCCAAATTGCAATATCACCAGTCATCGAAACTTCGTTGGGCATCCAGTGGTTAGCACAACCATTCAGATAATGTTCCCAGGCCCAGCCATAGCGCAACGGCATTAATTGGTTGACATCAACTTGATTACAATTGATCAAGCGTTTATCGCTGGCATTGAAGCGGCCAAATCGTTCAGTCATGCAACATTCCTCGCTACTCACAGGCTTCGCAACTAGGGTCATCGATTGGACAAACGTTATCGCTCAGCACGCTGGCCGATTCGCTGCGGTTGCGCATCCAGCGTGGTTGCACTCCAAAACGATTGATATCTAAGGTCGATTTTTCAATTTGGGTCGCGGCCAGCGTGCGTAGGTAATAGGTGGTTTTTAATCCCATACGCCACGCCGTCAGATAGATTTCATTCAAGCGTTTGCCGCTGGTTTCAGCCACATACAAATTGAGGGATTGACCCATATCGATCCATTTTTGGCGACGAGCAGCGCAGGCAATCAGCCATTCGGGGGCAATCTCGAAGGCAGTCAAAAATTGGGCTTTGAGTTCAGCCGGAACTCGTTCGATTTGGCTGATTGCGCCATCGTAATATTTCAATTCGGCCAGCAGATCAGCATCCCACAAATCGCGAGCTTTGAGCGCCTCGACCAACGCCCGATTGACCGTGGTGAAATCGCCCGAAAGATTGCTTTTGACATACAAATGGCGATAGGTTGGCTCGATTGACTGACTTGTGCCAACGATATTGGCAATCGTGGCGGTCGGAGCAATTGCCAACAAATTACTATTACGAATGCCATATTGAGCCAAAGCCTCGCGCAGCGGTTGCCAATCGTAATGGCTGCTGTGATCAAGTTCAGGTTTGGTGTCGCGCTGCTCGGCCAACAGCGCCAAACTATCGATCGGCAACATCCCACGATCCCATTTCGAGCCACGAAAACTGGGGTATGCCCCGCGTTCCCGTGCCAACTCAATCGAGGCGGCAACCGCAAAATAGGCAATGGCTTCCATCGAACGATCAGAAAATTCGACCGCCGCTTGGCTGGCATAGCCAATCTTCAATGCATACAAAGCATCCTGAAAACCCATCAAACCGAGGCCAATTGGGCGATGGCGGGCATTAGCTTGAGCCGCTTGAGGGCGCGGATAGAAATTAATATCGATCACGTTATCGAGCATGCGCACTGCTGTCGTAACCGTGGTGCGCAATTTTTCAAGGTCGAGCGAGCCGTTGCTGATATGCGCCGCCAAATTAATCGAGCCAAGATTACAAACTGCAATCTCATCTGCCGAGGTATTCAGCAGAATTTCAGTGCATAAATTGCTGCTATGAATCACCCCAACATGATCTTGGGGCGAGCGCACATTGGCAGCATCCTTCCAAGTAATCCAGGGATGGCCGGTTTCAAATAGGCGCGTCAAGACTTTGCGCCAGAGGGCCACTGCTTCGACTTGCCGTGCTGAGCGCATCAGGCCTTGAGCTGCTAGCGCTTCATATTCGGCGTAGCGCACAGCAAAAGCCTGGCCATACAAATCGTGCAACTCGGGAACTTCATCGGGCGAAAACAAGGTCCATGAGCCATTGCTTAACACCCGTTCCATCAACAAATCGGGAATCCACAAGGCCGTGTGCATATCGTGGGTGCGGCGGCGCTCATCGCCAGTTGGCTTACGTAAATCGAGAAAATCTTCAAGATCAGCGTGCCATGCTTCGAGGTAAGCACAAACCGCACCTTTGCGTTTGCCGCCTTGATTAACCGCAATTGCTGTATCGTTGACAATTTTGAGGAAAGGAATTACCCCTTGGCTCACGCCATTTGTGCCATGAATTGGCGCACCAAGAGCACGAACCGGAGTCCAATCGTTGCCCAAGCCGCCCGCCCATTTTGAAAGCATGGCGTTATCGCTGATTGCCCCGAAGATTGCCTCAAGATCATCGCCGACCGTCGAGAGATAGCACGACGACAATTGGGGGTGGGTAGTGGCAGCATTAAACAAGGTTGGGGTAGCCGAAGTAAAGTGGAATTGCGACAGCACCTCGTAAAAACGCAAGGTTTGAGCTTCACGATCAGCCTCATTCAAGGCCAAACCCATTGCGACGCGCATCCAAAAGATTTGCGGCAACTCACGGCGCAAGCCTTGCCACTGAATAAAATAGCGGTCATACAGGGTTTGCAGGCCTGGATAGGCCAAAAGAGCATCGCGCTCGGGCACAATTGCCGCTGCCAAACGCGCCAAATCGAAGCTAGCAAGTTTAGGGTCGAGCAAGCCTTGGGCAATTCCAGCCTGAATATAATCAACAAAAGCACTTGCATAGCGCGGCGCAACCGCTGGAGCCGCCAAATATTCGCCAAGCACCTCAAAGTGCAGTTGGCTAGCCAAGAGTGCAGCGGCCACAAAACTATAATCTGGCTCCTGCTCAATCCAGCTGCGAGCGGTTAAGCAACAGGCCTGCAATTGCTCGGTAGCCGCCATATTGGGATAAAAGCCCAAGCTGGCCGCTAGCCAGAGCGTATTCGCGTCAGTCGTTTGGGGGTAAGCAGCACAGGCTTCAACGATTAATTGATAAAGCCATGGAGTCTGTTCAGTAGAGGCGTTAGCCCCAACCTCGATCTCATTCATAGAGCATCCTTAATTGAGCTAAATAAAAAAATGCCTGCTCCCTAGCGGAACAGGCATAAACCATTACCAAACCATGAGCAGCAGCCCATGGGCATTAATTGCAAGCGGCAATGATCACCCCCTTTGACGCGAAGGGACATCTTGATCAACTCGAACTGAGTGGGCATTCGGACTTAGCATTGAGCCATACCGTTGCGCGACAGTGCCGGAATCTCACCGGACTTTCCCCAATATTCCAGCCAAGCTACGACACTTGGCCTCAGACGAAAAAAATTTGTAGGCTGTACTGTAGCAGAAGCCTGATCAGCCGTCAATCGCCGAGCAAGCAGCGATCAAAGTAGCTGATTAGCCGATTACAAAGCCCTAAATCAGCTACCTACTAGGCGAAGCTATTGAGCAGCAAGCCCAAAAATTGGCAAAATTGGCGAGCAACGCTAAAAGTCCTAGCAATTGGGGTAGGCCATTAGCTAGCTAGCGCAATAGCTAGGATCGAGGCAGCATAGCAAATGACAGAAATTCTTAAAACGCCAACCATTCTTGGCGGTCTGAGGTTGGATAGCTTTAACAATTGAGAGCGGTTTGTTGGCCCAAGATAGTACAAAACTCCTAGCCGAGAACGATATTGGTGGGAAAAACCAAGAAAAAAGCTCTTGACAAGAGCAAATTGGTTTTGTAAACTCTGAGTACGAATTAACCGCACTTGGCAATCGATGTTTATGTGAAGCAAATAGCATTACAACGTTGCAATAGCTAAATACATGGGGTGAGAGAATGTATTTGGTTAAAGCAGGCACACTCAGTAAGCGTAAAAATCACTAATTGAAACAACTCGTTTCTCGACGGACACGAATTTGATTAATTGGGGCATTTTTATAACAATCCTATCGCTTTGGTGGCAATAACAATCGATAACCCCTATTTGGTCTTTTTATACAAAAGCGGTAGTGTTGGGCTGATGGTGTTAGAAGTAGGCACTTGCGAAACTCGAACAACGCTTGACAACCACGGAACAATTCAACTATTAGCAATATCGGTCGCTCGGCATATCAACTCAGACTCAAAAGGAAAGGCTCGACCAACTACTTTCGTCAGATTGATGTAACCCGCAAGCACTGCGGATGTGTGGCCCAGTGCAGCCAACTTGGCTCCGAACACACAAGGAGGATTTCTCAATGGCAGCAGAAACCGTACAAGTTGACAAAGAAGCGATGGATCAAGTTGCCCAACGCTTCGGCAAGCTCGAACAAAATGTGCAACAGTTGTTGCAAACTCTCAACAACCTTTCACAAAACTTACGTTCACAATGGGAAGGTACAGCAGCAGACAAGTACCAAAATGAATGGCAAGCGGAAATGACTCCAACCTTCAACCGCTTGATCCAAGCTTTCAACACGTTCCAAACAACCACCGTTGAAATCAAGAAGACCTTCCAACAACACGAAGACGAAGCTGCGGCTATCTTCAAAGCCTGGCAAATCTAAGTTTCGCTATTTTTATTAGGAGGTACACTCAATGGGTGCAGATAAATTAAAATATAATCGTGCCGCGATGGAACAAGCTCAAGCAACCTTTGGCAAAGCTCACGAGCAAGTTCAAGATGTAACCCAAGAAGTCTTGTCAATTGCTAACACCATCGAAGAAGCCCTCAAAGGCGACGCTGGTAGCGAATTCGTCGATGTATTGACTGGCATGATGGCTCCATCATTGGCTAAATTGGCAGCCAAGATGACCGAAATCCAAGGCGATATCAAGAACGCTATGGCCGCAATGGATGCCGCTGACTCAGGCGCTAAAGCCACCTTCTAAATTATCATTGGCTCTTTTTTAGCTCTAATCGAGGAGTTTATCCATGAAAAGTCTCTTGATGCGCTTAGCTCGCAAAGTTTTGGAAAGCGTTCTGCAACAATTGATGCAACAATTCAATGTCATTCAAGAACAAGCTTTGGCTCCAATCAAACAAATCATCGCCACATCTGTAAGCAGCTGGGAAGGCGAAGGCGCTGAGAAGTTCCGTGAAGAGTTGACCAACTTGATGACCCCTCAGATCACCCGTATCGGGACTGGGATCACCAACTATCACAGCAACTTGAAGAAAGCCAGCGATTTGATCGACCGTGCTGATAGCACCGCCCGCAACTTGGTCAACTCAAAATTGCGCAGCATCGCTAAGTTCTACTAGTTTTGACATTGGATTCTTAAAGATAGATCTAAGGAGGCCAGTTCATGGCAGCAGCACAAATTAAGATGGTGATTCCTGAAGTGGCAAAAATTGCCAAAACCATCAATACAGTTGGGCAAGTTTTGAAGACCGTCGCTAAAGTGTTGGAAGTGCTTTCAACCACCCTCAAAGCTACCGCATTCATCGGGTTGGTTGGCGGTTATGCCGTTGCTCAATACATCGATCAATTCCGCCCTCAAATTGAAAAGATGGCTGAAAAATGTATTGAAATCACCCAAGATGTCAATACCGCAATCAAGAACTTCCAAAACCAAGACTTCAGCGCTTCAGGCCGCTTCGGCTAGTTCCATATACCAGTCATTTTACCCTGTATTTCAAACCGGTCATGCACTTGCATGGTCGGTTTGAATTTAAGCATCAAAAAAGAGCAGGGCGCAAACCCTGCTCTGAACGTACTACTTAGCCTAAATAATGTTGAGTTGGTTCAAAGTTACAAAGAAGGTAATCAAAAAGGCCACGGTCAAGAGGCTAATCACAATGATCAAGATCGTGTTGAGGCTGGGCCAACGGCTCTTCTTAGCAGTTGGAACTTCACCAAACAACTTGAGCAATTCTTGCACAACCTGAGCGGCATTCTGCGGACGATTGGCCACCTGGGTATCAACCATGCGCACCGCCAGCTCGGCAATCGCTCGCACGTCAGCAGTCCGGTTCATATTAATCCGATGGTTTTTCAAGACTGCTTGATAAACTTCTTCATCGCTTTTGAGTTTGAAGGGATAGGCAGGCACACCAACCAACATTTCATACAAAATCAGGCCCAAGCCATACACATCGGTGGCATAGCTGGGTTTTTGCAAATGTGGTTGCATAATTTCGGGCGAGGTATAAGCGGGCGGAACCATAAACGAATACCAATCATTGTTGATATTTTGTGGCGTGCTAGCAATCCCCAAGTCAAGCAAATAAACTGTTGGTACTGAAGGATTATCTTCAAAATGCACCAACAACGAATCGGGGGTGATGCCAAAATGCAACACACCTTTGCTTTGGAGCAAGGCCACTGATGAGGCTAAACGCATCACCAGCCAACCAATGTGATTAACCCACATTTGGGGATTTTTGGTCAGTGCATCGCGCAACGATTCGCCAGCAAAGAAATCTGACAAATAATAGTAAAAGAGGTGTTCGCCGAGCATGGCTCGACCATAGGCTTCGGTTTGAGCGCTAACTGTTGCATTGGCGTAAGGTGGCCGCCAATTTGGCAAAAAGGTGTTGCGTTCGTTGGAAACCCGCACTGTTTTAAGAAATTCCGCTTCACGTTTCAAGCGTTCAGTATTTTCGCTGCCAACGTGAGCAACTTTCAAAAACACTCGCTCTTTTTGATGGCTTGCCTCATATAAAACCGAAGAGCGTAATACCACAACGGGCCGCACGATTTCAATATCGCCCAGCCATTTTCCATATCCGAGAATTGTTGGCGATTTTTCAGCTTGACAATAAACTTCTTGACAATACAAATTATTATCAAACGATGTTCGTTCACATAACAGACATACCTGTTTCATGGGCGCTTACTCCGTTCCATGGGTAGTCATGGGAAACCAGATTACGGCTCTATCGTACCGCAACGTGGATTGCTAGGCGAGGATTGTTGGCACTACTCTACTCATTTATTCAAAAGCTGTCAACCACTAGCCGAAATATAGGATTGTATGGTATAGTTGGCACGTTACACCAGCTAAACGCTATTTCTCTCTCCTCGTGCCATTTTGTAGAGTGTGTTCAAGATTAGATCCGATCAGTGATTGATCGATGGGCGGAATTTTGGAGATGCACCGATGAAAAACTCTATCCAGATGATAGATCGTCCTCCACGGATTCAACCAGAGCTACCTTTTAACAAGTTTGAAATCCCATCACCCCCAGAAAATCCTGAGGATGCGATTTCCAAGCTGATCCAATTGGCTCTGCCGATGACGATGATTGTTGGCTATGTCTTTGTAACCATGTTCGGGGGACGAGGCGGCGGCAGCGGCGCTTTGATTCTGATTCCGATGGCTTTATCGGTGTTGGCCTCCACAGGCTTCTCAATCTATTCATTTATTCGCGAAAAAAACCAACGCTTAGAACGTGAGCGCCAATTTCACGAACAAATCGTTGAACTTAATAAGGATATGCACGGCTATCACGATTTGCAACGCCGTTTCTATCGCTATAACTATCCCGATACCCCCAGCACCATTCGAGTTATTACTGATGCCAAGCACGATCTAGAAAAACCTGAACGCACCCTCCGTTCAAATGCGCGGATTTGGGAACGCCGAGTTTCGGACGATGACTTTGGCTCGGTGCGGCTTGGTATGGGCACATTGCCATCAACTGTGGTCTATGAAGTGCGCAGCGGTGGCAATTTTAGCAGCCCGCTCGCCCGTGAAGCGATGAAACTTGATGCCGATTCCCGCTATGTCTCAGATATTCCGATTATCATCACCTTGCGCCACAAATCTGAGGATGAAAGCGACGGCAAGGAAAAAACCACGCCAATTACCCCAACGACCCATGCCTTGGGGATCGCTGGCGCACGCGATGCCGTCTATGAATCAATTCGCTCAATCTTGGCCCATTATGTGGTGTTTCACTCGCCCTCAGATACCCGTTTGTATGTCTTGGCTTCGAAATATAACGAGTGGGATTGGGTCGAAACCTTGCCCCACTGTCAGCCAGGCGAATACGAGCAACTCTGTTTTGTCAGCGAAATTAAAGAAGTTGCTGACGATGCCGATGAAGAAGGTGACGAATTAGATCAATACATGGAAGGCATTCGTAAAATTCTATCGCAACGTAAGATGCGCATGGAAGATAACGAAGAAAATAGCAATAATTCGGGCCGTGGCAACCCAGGCTTACCCTTTATGTTGCTGGTGGTTGACTTGCTCGATATGTATGAAAAAGCTGGCGAACGCCTACGCAATATCGAATCTGATGCAGCACTTTCAATTTTGATCGAAGAAGGCCCACAGCTTGGCGCTGCGGTGATCTTCCTCGTGCCTGAGCGCAGCAAAGTACCTGGTGGTTGTAAATCGGTGATCGAAATCGAACGCACCACGCCAGCAACCAACAGTAAACAAGCCCAGCATCAACAATTATTCTTCCGCTACGCCGAGCAGGGGGTCAATACCTTCCGCTATATCGGGGCTGCCGACAATATCGTCAATCGCGATGAATCACGCAAATTAGCTGAAGAATTATCAACCCTCAACTTACGCCAAAGCGCTGGAGCCAACCTTGCCGATGCAGTAGCCTTCTTCGACTTGATGGGCTATAGCTCGCTCGATGAACTCAAAGTTGATGCCCTGAAAAATTGGCAACGCAGCATCCAACCCAAATACGCCAACTGGCTTCGCGCTAAGGTTGGCCGGATGTCGGGGAACAAGGCCCGTACTTTGGTCTTCTCGGCCAAAAAAGACGGTGTGCACGGAATGGTCGCTGGGAGTACCGGTTCGGGTAAATCCGAGTTGCTGATCTCGCTGATTGCCGTGATGGCCGTTACCTACGATCCATCAGTGGTTAACTTTGTCTTGGTTGACTACAAGGGTGGTGGTGCATTCAAGGAATTTGAACGACTGCCTCACTGTGTCGATATCATCACCAACTTGGCTGGCGATGGCGTAACCCGGATGTTTACGGCGATTAAGTCGGAAATGCAACGCCGTCAAGTGCTCAACAACGAAACTGATACCAAAAATATTGTTGAATATCGCAAAAAGAATTTCCACACGACCCACTATCCCTACCCCTATCTGTTTATCATCATCGACGAATTCGCCGAAATGATCGCCGATCGGGCTGAATATCGTGGTGAGTTGGAAAGTATCACGCGGATTGGGCGTTCACTTGGGGTTTCGTTGATTCTGGCAGCCCAACGGCCAAGCGGGATCACCGACCAAATGCGCTCGAATATCAAATTTCGGATTAGCTTGCGGGTGGAAACCCAGGGCGAAAGCCGCGAAATGTTGCGCCGCTCGGATGCCGCCTTCTTGCCAACTGGGATTCCAGGTCGCGGCTACTTGCAGGTCGGTAACGAAGAAATTGAATTGATCCAAGTGGCTTACACTGGCGATCCCTATGTTGATCCCAATTCAGTTTCCCAAGAAAAGGTTATCTGGCCGGATCGCCGCCGCGCCGAAGGGGTTGATCCAGGGATTGATACCCAAGATCAAAGCCCACCAGAACTCTACAAAGTGATCGTGACCACGCTCGATACGTTGTCACGCGATAACAATATTCCAATTCAACGGGCACCATGGCCAAACTTCTTGCCACGCGAATTGGCCTTGACCCAACACTTGATCTCGGAAGATCCCAATGTTAATGCAGTTACCTTCGAAGAATATCTCTTAGGGATCGACGATATTATGGTTGGTTTGCCGCGTGAGCACGACCTCACCCTCAACCCAGCTTTGAATAAATGGATTAACGGTAGCTCAGGCTGGGTCGAAGATCTCAACTGGCGGGAATATGCGATGCGCCCAGTCGTTGGTTTGATCGACAATCCCTATGCCGCCAAGCAAATACCTTTGACAGTGGACTTCCCACGTGGGCATGCGGTGGTCTTTGGTGGCTCTGGTTGGGGTAAAACCACCTTCTTGCGCTCGATGCTGATGAGTTTGGCTGCGACCCACTCGCCCAATCAGATGCATATGTATATTCTCGATTTGGGTGGGCGGAACTTTAGCGTTCTGGATAAATTGCCTCACTCAGGTGCGGTGATTATCCCTGACGGCGAAGGGTATGAAGAGCGGGTTGAACAACTGCTGCGCGAAATCAACGACATTGTTGATGCCCGCAAGCTCTTGCTCAACGATGCTGGGATCGCCGATATTTACCAATACAATGCGGTTAATCCCAAAAACACGCAACCAGCAATTTTGGTTGCGATCGACAACTTTGCCGAATTTACCGAAACCTTCGGCGAAGGCCCAGACAGCAATGTTGAAAGCGTGCTCGATAAGCTGATTTCGATTGCCCGCCAAGCCAAGCCGTATGCAATTCACTTTATTATCACGATTGGCAGCATGGCCGAGCTATCGAACCAAATCTTTAGCTTGTTTACCGAGCGCTATACCTTGAAGCTCAGCGATAACACCGAATATCGGGCGATCGTTGGCGGTCGGGTTGATGATATTAATGATATTCCTGGCCGTGGCTATACCAAGGTTGGCCCACAACCGCTCAGCTTCCAAGTGGCAGTATCGGCGGGTATTAGCAGCGATGGCTCACTCGATTCAACCATCGAAATGAAGGAAATCGACCAACTGGCCCAATTTATGAGCGATTATGCTCGTACTAGTGGCAAGCATTATGCGAAGCCACGCCGCGTCGATGCCATGCCCAAGGCGATTCTCTTCAAATCGATGTTGCCTGAAATGTATGCCACCATGCTGCAACGTGAGATTCGCTTCGAGCCAGATTTACGCCCACAGCTCAATGCCTTGATGAGCGAAGCATGGGAAGATAGCATCAAACCTGAAAACGCCGATTGGCTCAAAGTGACAGTCGGGGTAATGTCGGGCAATCGCCCACGCACCCTGCAACTTGAAGCCAAAAAAGATGGTGTTCACGGGATGATCGCTGGGGGTACTGGGGCTGGTAAATCGGAATTGCTGATGACCTTAATCATTGGCTTGGCGGTGCGTTACGACCCCAGCATTCTCAACTTTATTCTGGTTGACTACAAAGGTGGTGGTGCGTTTGATCCGTTCAAGGATATGCCACACACCGTCGATTTGGTGACCAACTTGAATAAATCGCGGGTACGCCGGATGTTTACCGCGATCAATGCTGAAATGGGTCGTCGCCAAGCATTAAATGCCCGTACCGGCACCAAAGATATTGTTGAATATCGCGCTAAGGGCTTCCACCTTGACCCACAATGGGGGCCATTCCCGCATCTGTTCATCATCATCGACGAATACGCCGAAATGATCAGCGATACGCCGGAATTCCGCGATGAATTGGAAAGTATCACACGGGTTGGTCGTTCGATCGGGGTAAACCTCTTGCTGGCATCACAACGGCCAATGGGCGTTACCGACCAAATGCGGGCCAACATCAAGTATCGGATTTGTTTGCGGGTTGAAGATATTGAAACTAGCCGCGAAATGTTGCGGCGCTCGGATGCAGCCTTCTTGCCCAGTGGGATGCCTGGCCGTGGCTATCTCCAAGTTGGTAACGAAAATCTTGACCTGATTCAAGTTTCATACACTGGTGAATCCTACGATTATGCGGTGGCGGCTGATGGCACCAAGGCTAAGTTCTATGAACTGATTGTGAGTATGGCGCAGGAATTACTCAATCCACGCCCACGGCCACAAACGCCATGGCCAGCGCCATTGCCCGATGCAATTACCTTTGAACAATTGCTCAACCCACGCTATGTCGATAAAACCTATCTGCCGTTGATGACCCTTGGTCGTTCGCAGCGGGTTTCCTTGAATGCGTTCGTTGGCGATTGGTTTGAGAATAAAGGTCAGTGGTTTGGGATCGACTGGAATCACGTTGCCATGCGAGCAATCGTTGGGGTGCTTGATGATCCAGGCAATGCCCGCCAAATGCCTTTGATTCTCGATTTCAATAAAGGTCACGCGGTGGTCTTTGGGGCTTCTGGTTGGGGCAAGACCACCATGATTCGTTCGATGGTGTTGAGCTTGGCCGCAACTCACTCACCGAATGAATTCAATGCCCATGTGCTTGATCTTGGTGGGCGCAACCTTGAAGTGCTGCGCTCAATTCCTCACGTCGGGACGGTGATTCTGCCCGATGAACAAGGCTATGAAGAACGGATTCAACAGCTTTGGCGTGAATTGAATAATGTGGTTGATGAACGCAAGAAGCTATTTAGCGATGCTGGCGTTTCAACCCTTGCTGAATACAACAGCCAAAATGCTGCCAAACCCAAGCCAGCGATTTTGGTGGCAATCGATAACTTCGGCGAATATATCGAAACCTTTGGCGATGATAAAGATTCGAATAACCTGCTTGAGGTCTTTGTGGCCTTGGCTCGCCAAGGCAAAGCCTATGGCTTGCATATTCTGATCACAGCCAGCCGCCTAAACATTCTGTCAAGTAAATTGTATAGCCTCTTCACTGAGCGCTTGACCTTCCGTATCTCTGATGCTGGTGATTACTCGGCGATTGTTGGGGCACGTCTGCTGGAAGTTGAAGAAATTCCAGGTCGGGGTGCAGCCAAGGTTGGGCGTGATGCACTCAGCTATCACATTGCCTTACCACCAGGCACAATTGGCAAAGCCGATATTCTTGGGGCTGATGGACAACCACAAGTTACCGAGAAACTGCAAATTCGCGGCGAAGCTGGCCAAATTCGGGTTATTGGCAAGCATATGAATGCTCATATTGCTAATAATCCTGGCAAATACCAACCACCATTGGGGATCGCTGCCTTACCCAAGAGTTCATCGTATCGCCAAGTATTGCAAGAAATGCACAACATTGGCCGTGGCGATCGCCCATTCGTCGAAGAACTTAAGGAAGCCACCGCCAAAACATGGGAATACAACGGCGGAACAGGCAAGCAAGCGGGCTGGTTGGCCGCCTGTCTAGGGATTGTCTCAGGCAATCGACCACGCACCCTGCAACTTGAAGCCAAACGCGACGGTGTTCACGGGATGGTCGCTGGGGGTACTGGGGCTGGTAAATCGGAATTGCTGATGACCTTGATTGTTGGTCTGGCACTGAATTACTCGCCAAGTATTCTCAACTTCGTCTTGGTGGACTTCAAAGGCGGCGGTGCCTTCAAGCCATTTGAAAATATGCCGCATTGTGTGGACATCGTGACCAACTTGAACAAATCGGCAGTTGATCGCATGTTTACCTCGATTGATGCTGAAATTCGTCGCCGTCAAGCGCTCAACGCCATGACTGGTACGAAAGATATTGTCGAATATCGCGAACGTGGGTTCCATCTCAAGCCTGAGTTTGGTGCATATCCCCACTTGTTCATCATCATCGACGAATACGCCGAAATGTTCGATTCAAACCCTGAATATTTGCCATCATTGGAAAGTATCACGCGGGTTGGTCGTGCCCAAGGGGTCAACCTCTTGTTGGCCTCGCAACAACCCAAGGGCGTTACCGACCAAATGCGGGCTAATATCAAGTTGCGACTCTGTTTACGGGTTGAACAACCTGACACCAGCCGTGAACTGTTGCGCAAGCCTGATGCTGCCTTCCTACCAAACGGCATGCCAGGGCGCGGCTATTTGCAAATTGGCAACGAAAACCTTGAATTGATTCAGGTTTCGTATACTGGCGAAAGCCAAGTTGATGATCGTGAAGTTGGGGTGCTTTGGCCTGAGCGTGAGCCAGAACCAGTTTCGACCAGCGAAGATACACCCAAGCTGTTCGATACAGTGGTGCAAATTTCGCGCGAGTTGGTTAATTATCAACCAACGCCCAAGCCATGGCCCAATTTCTTGCCTGAACGCGTGACCTTGCAATCGCCAATTGTCAATGCCAAAGACAATACGATTATCGTCTTCCAACCAGCGGTGACCGACTGGATCAACGGCGATACCGAACGTCTCTGGCCTGGAGTCAATTGGGAAACTGAGGCTATGCGCACCACTGCATTGCTAGTTGATGACCCAAATGAAGCCACCCAAATGCCATTTGTCTTTGATTTCAGCACCAACCACTTGGCGATCTATGGCGACTCTGGTTGGGGCAAGACATCGTTGCTACGTTCGATCATCACAGGTTTGGCGGCAACTCACAGCCCTGATGAACTCCACGCCTATGTCGTTGATTTGGGTGGGCGCAACTTCCGCAGCTTGCGCAACCTGCCACACATCGGAGCATTGATCTACGCTGACGACGAAACCTTTGAAGAACAAATGCTACGCTTGTTCAGCAAAATGGAACGTTTGACCCGCGAACGCCAACAAATCTTTAGCGATGCCGGGGTCAACACAATCTATGAATACAATCAGCAATTCCCTGATCAAGCTTTACCAGCAATTGTGGTGGCGATCGATAATATTGCAATCATCCACGAAAATTACGATGCGGTTGAAGAATCGGTCTTGATTCCGTTGGTACGCCGCTCGCTAAGCGTTGGGATTGCCTTTATCGTAACTGCCAACTTCCCGAACAATATGTCAAATCGCTTTGGCAGCTTGTTTGGTGAACGGATCACCTTCAAACAAGGCCAGCAAGATCGCTATATGGATATTGTTGGTCGCGGCGCAATTGAGTTTGGCGATATTCCAGGTCGGGGCTATATTCGGGTTGGCAAGCGCCCATTGCTGTTCCAATCGACCTTGCCAGTCGGCTTAGTTGGCCCCGATGGCCGCGACCATCGCAACGAGGCCGAAGAACTGGATCTGATGGGCATGATGATGCAGGCCAAGGTTCAACAACTTGGTGGCATGAAAACCACACCTGATCCAATCCAGATTCTGCCGCAAATTGTGCCGTTGCGCGAGATGCTTGATACCGCCAATGAAGTTGCTGAAGGCAAAGTCATTTGGAGCGTGGTTGGTCAAAGCAATAATCTCATGCCAGCCATGTATGATCTCAAGAAGATTGGGCCACACGCAGCGATTGCCGGGCCGCCAATCTCTGGCAAAACAACCTTGCTCTACAACTGGGTGCTTTCGCTGGCCGATCGCTACACACCTGACCAAGTTGCAATGGTCTTGATTGACACTCGTGGACGCTTCTTCAAATATGGTGGCAAGCGCACCTTTGCTGATTTGCCGCATGTTTTGCAAACCGTCAGCGAAATCGACCAAATGTCGAGCTTGCTTGAAAATCTGCAAATTGAATGTCAAGCATTTGCCCAACAAGCAATAACTCGACCAGTGTATATCTTCATCGATAACTTTGAAGATTTCAGCGACGAAGCCGAAAGCAAACGTTCAGTCATGACCGATATTGCGGTGCTCACGCGGCGCTATGGTGGTGAAGGTGTGTTTGTGGTTATCGCAGGTACGCTCGATAGCTCAGCCAACGACTTGCGCCGTCGGGTTATGAGTGCTAACTTCGGGATTGGCTTACGCACAGCCCAAGCGGTTGAATCGCTGCGGGTTATGCGTACTCCAAGCGAAGTTCGCGGCAAAGAATTGCCAATGGGGCGTGGCTTTATGGTCAAGGCTGGTCAAACCACCCTGATTCAAGTTGCCAGCCCATATACCAACGGCAGCCAAGTGGTAGTCGAAGATGCCAGCGATGAAGCCGAACGCGTCATCAACGCGCTTGATGGCTGGGTCGAAACGATTGCTGAGCGCTACCCTGAACGCGCAGCTTGGTCAACCGGCGCAATCACAATTGGCGACAAGCCAACCAGCGTTGAACAAGATCCCAAAGTTGCACGGCTAGCAGCTTTGATCCGCCAAGGGGTACAACGCTTGATGCCACGGATCAAGGAATCCAATGGTGAAGGCAGCATTGCCGAAAGCATTATGCAAAATTACATTTCGATGGATTTTGTCAGCTGGAATAGCTCGGAGCGCCTACGCTCAATGCTGCATCAAATGTTGATCGATCAACATATGCACGATGGGCTTGATCTTGATACGGCCACGATGATGGCCGACATGACCAACAGCGACGATGAATCATTGATGCTGGCGTTTGAATCAACCCTAGTAGAAAGCTAGCAATACTTGGGTGGCAGGCTGAATTCAAAACTTGCCACCCAAACATAATCCTGTGCGAGGAGTTACGTTCATGGCTAAACAAGCCCGCTTTGAACTTTTCATCGATGTTTATGAAAAAAAGCAACAAGTTGCCCAAGCCCTCACCAACATGCCAACGGGCGAACTTGTTGAATCGATTCTGAAGGAATTTCGGCGTGATTTCGATTTTCTCGGCCAAAACCCCGATGCCTATTGCTTGCTGAAAGCTGATGGCACGGTTTTGAGCAATAATCGCACGCTCGATAAACAAGTATCCAATAAAGATCGCTTAATTTTTAGCGAAGCCATGCCGAATATGCCTGCTGACGGCCAACCAATGGCCCGGCGCATTTACCTACGCGAACATCCAACCGGCAATAGTTTTCGCTTACACTGGCAACCAGCAGTCATTGGCCGCTTCGATAATCAATCGAACAACGATCTTTTGGCAGTTGATTTGGGCAGCCATCCCAATGGCTTACGGGTTTCGCGTCGCCAATTTGAAATTACCGAAACTGGCGGCCATTTCTATATTGAAAGCCTTTCACCCAACCCAACCACGATCACCGATTCAACTGGGCGGCCAATTCAAGTCGATCGTCGCCAAGTGCTGCAACATGGCGATTTGATCACGCTTGATCGTAGCCAAATTACCTTTAAAGTGATTATCTCAGATTAGGCTATTCGCCGAAAAATCAATATGCAGTTAAAATAGCGCTTGGTTCAGATCAGCGCTATTTTTATGCGCAATTTAGCATTTAGGAGCAATAATGAGCGATTTAGAACACCTGCAAAGTTTGGTCGAAGATGCCTTTTTGGAAGCGCCCTTGATGTATGCCAATGGCTTTATCAACGGTTTAGGGGCAACCGATGCCTATACCGTTTTACAAACCAATGGCCGGGCCGTTGCCGTGGTAAATATGTCGCTACCAGTCGCTAAAACTCTTGGCCAAGGGCTTTTAGCCATGATTGCAGCCTACGAACAACAAACGGGCGAAACCGTTGCAACCCTCGATCAAATCCACGGACGCTAATTACGGAGCCTGATCAAACGAGATGCGATTGATTCATCTCGTTTGATCGATTTACGGGCCACGAATTAACTTAAAAATCCATCAAAAGCCCCTCTTGTAAAGCGCTAATCCATCGAGTATGCTGGAACAGATGCGATTCTATTATTCCTTGGTAAGGCTGCGCCATTTATTGCAGTCTTAACTAAGAAGGGTGTACGCTTAATCATGGTTTAACCTGAATAAGCGCATAGCATAATCATTGGCTAGTATCTCTAGCAATGATCACAATCTTCTGTTCTTTTTATACCCGATGGAGTTTACCTCATGGCTCAAGACACCGTTCAGGCCAAGTACGACGAGTTGGATCAAGTTGCCAGCCGTTTTGGCAAAGCTGCTGACACCACCACCGCAATTTTCAAATCGCTTGAAAATGTGGCCAATCGGCTCGAAGGCGGCGATTGGCAGGGCGATGCCCAAAAGGCATTTAGCGCTGAATTTCGAGGTGAGGTTCAACCAGCCTTTAACCGCCTCCATACCCTGTTCCAACAAGCCCAAAGTACAACCTTAGAGATCAAAAAAATCTTCCAACAAGCCGAGGAAGAAGCTGCGGCCCCATTCCGCAATGGCAATGGCATGGGTGGTGGCAACAATGGCACGACTGGCAATGGCAGCGGCAATGGGACTGCTGGCGATGGTGGCACTGGCACGGGCACGGGCAACACTGGTGATGGTGGCACAGGCACGGGCGGCTCAGGCAGTGGCCCAACCTTCAAGGGTAAAGTTAAAGTTCATACCTACGATTACAAAACCAAAACTGGCGAAACCAAGCCACAACTCAAATTAGGCGTTAGCGGCGCATTACTCGAAGACAAAGGCGATCTACTTAAGGTTGATGGCCCGATTCCTTACACCCTCAAAGGCAAATACCAAGTTGGTTATGGCGAAGCTGGGATCGGCTTAGGGATCAATGGTGATAAGAAATTTACAATTGGGCCATATGTTGAAGGAACAGTCGCCAAAGGCGAACTAACCAATGTCTATGGTGACAAAAACTTTGGGATAACTGAGACCCTTGAAGGCAAAGTGCTTTCGGTCGAGGGTTTTGCTGGCCTCAAAGATGGCTCAGTTGGCGCAACCATCGGCGGCACCCTGGCCTCAGTTCAAGCCACCAAAGGTCTGAATATTGCTGGGGTAAACGTTGGGGTTACCGCCGAAGTTGGCCTCAAGGCCGAGCTTGGCTTTAGCATCGGTAAAGAAACCAAAATCAAATTACCATTTGTTTCGTTTGGCTTCTCGTTTGGCGGAGCAAAATAACCTAGAGAGGGTGTTAACTCATGGATGGACTTATTTTAGAGCGTAACGAGTTTTTAGTCTTACTCGAAGCCGCTCGTACCAATAAAATCATTGGCTTAGATAATGAAACGTTGGTTCCGCATGATCAAGCAACCCACCTTGCAGCACTCAATCAAGGCGTACAAGGCTTAGTTGCCAAAGAATTAGCCACAATCAACGAAGATGAAGTCGTCATGATCGAACGCGAAATTTTAGAATTTTCGCAAATTGTGGCCTTTCCCGATATTGCCTTCATCACCACCCGCGATACGCCAAACGTTGGCAGCCAATTATTCCTACACTATGTCAATCAATTAGGCGTTGTCGAGCAAACCTTGCCAAACGAGCAACAGCATCGTTTAGCATTCTTGCCCGATATGTTGGTGCTCTTTGATCGTTTAGCGTTTTTGCTCGAAGTTCAACCGAGCAAAGCCTTTGAGGCTAGCGTGCGGCTCAGCCAAAGCGAATTTATGGCGATCAAAGAGTTGGCTGAAAATCGCGCCGAAGCCGAAGCCTTCAAACGCCTAAGCCGCGCCGGGCTTGATGAGCAAGCCGCTCAAGCCTTGATTGCAGCAATTCAAGCGCCAATCTTCAGTGCCTCGTTGGCAATTTTGCGCTGCGAAGATACTGAAATTGTCGATGCGATCAACCCAGCGATTTTGCAAGGGCCAACCAGTGCTTGGGCAATTCAGTTGGACGAAGCTGATCTCGAAACCTTCGAGGTTCAATCGATCGATCAAGCTTGGTTACGCCAGCAGATTCAACATTGGTTTGAACAATTGGCAACTGCCGCCTTATAGACTTAATTGGCCGATTTAACGGCCAGCGAAGAACCATGAACCAGCGCTTAACGCCTGATTGTTCATGGTTCTTCATTTTGATCGTTGTCCAAAAGGTAGGACTTTGGTATACTGACAGTGGAGTACTAGAGTGTCACTTGGCCTCATGGGTTATTTTCTATTTAATCAAAACTTGTTCTTTTTATTGGCTCCCAACTCATGAGTCACCCACCCTAGGAACTCTAATCGACTATCAACCCCATTTACAACCTAGGAGTATGTGTCATGAGCAAGGATGTTGTTCAGATACAGTATGAGCAAACTGCCCAAGTTGCTCAGCATTTTGGCCGCCTCAAGCAAACGGTTGAACAATTGCAAACGACAATTCGCAACGTCAGCCAACCATTGGTTGATCGCGATTGGCAGGGCGATGCCAGCGTTGCCTTTGCTAAAGAACTCGACGGCGAAATTTACCCAACCTTCAATCGTTTGATCACTGCGTTCCAAACCGCTCAAGAAGTCACACTCGAAATCCAAAAAATCTTTGGTCAAGCCGAAGAAGAAGCGGCTGCCTTATTCAAAGGCGAGTTACTCGGCAGCGCCGACGGTGGCAAGGGTGGCGGAAGTTGGCTCGATAGTGTTGGCGGCTTCTTCAGCAGTGTTGGTAATGGCATCAAAGATTTCTTCGTTGGCGCAGGCAAAGAACTCAAAGATATGGTGGTTGGGGTTTGGAACATGGTCACCAGCCCAATCGAAACCGCCAAAGGCATTTGGCATGCAGTAACCCACCCAGGCGAATTCTGGGAAGCCTTCAAAGCGCCGTATGTTGAAGCCTGGGAAAATGGCCGCCCGTGGGAAGCAATTGGCCGTGGCACGATGTTTATTGGCTCGTTGCTGATCGGCACCAAAGGTGCTGATAAAGTTGGTAAAGCGGCTAAGATTAGCAAAGCTGCCACCGTTGCCGATGCAGCATCAGACATTGCTCGCGTCAGCAATCCACTCCAAGCAGCCAGCGATATTGGCATGCTCGCCAAAGGTGGTGGCGCTGAAACTGCCATGGCTCGCTATATCGCCAATCAATCAAGCCATGTTGGCACTGGCACGGCATTAACTGATCGGGTGGTTTTAGGCGCATTCAAGGCTGATCCGGCCTCGGGCTTCCTTGGCTACATTGGTGAGGCCAATGCTAACGGCGGGCGCTACTTCAGCACCACCAGCGATGTGTGGAATAAACTCAAACCTATTGCTGAAGGTGGCAATAATCGAATTTGGCCCGTCAACCGCGAATTCTTGCAAGCGCAGCTTGAAAGTGGCATTAGCCGCATCGATATCAAAGGCAGTTCAATCGACGATATTCTGACCAAACGGCCTCAATCGTATAGCGCCATGGAAGTGCGTTTTATGCAAAGCCAAGCCTACCAATATGGCTATCGTCAAGTTGGCAATAGCTGGGTCAAGACTGGTGATTGGCGGGCAAGTACGACTGGTCGGGTCATTGGCGGTAGCATCGGGCCAGGCGGCGAGATTTTACAAACCAGCCAATCATTGAACGATTAAGAGGTTTTCTGTGAGCAACGATTGTGGCCAATGCCAAAGCTACATCAATTATGTTGAGCAAGAACTAAGCAGCTATCTGCAGGCTGGGCAATTTCAACGCGTTGAATGCGATTCGCAAGCCGATGGGCAAGAATGTTTGGCCTTGTACCATTCGCCAACCTGCCAATTGCTCATTCAACGCACCGATGGCGCTGATTATTGCGCTTTGGGCACGTTTGAAGCTCCGTTTTTGACCGATCAAGTACTTGAGGTCGATGGCTCACAAGGCTGGTTCAATTTGGTCTATTTGTTGGAGTTTCGTGCCAACAAAAAGATCATGACCCAACGGGTCATTGAACAATTTTGGGATGGTTCTTTAGATTATCATCAATGGTTGGTCCAATTGCTCACAGGCCAATTCGCTCAACTTTTGGCGATGTTTGAGCCTGGTGTACCAGCCACATGGTTGGCAGATTACATTCAGTTTATGCAACGCCAACGCTATTACGGCGCATAAATAGCTGCCTGCCTGTAACGAAAATTATAGGCAGGCACTAACTAAAGGATGTTCATGGATTCGCACTGTGCAGCATGTCAAGGGTTTATCAGCTATGCCGAGAACTGTTTGCAACGCCATTTTCAAGCCCAACAGTTCGTGCGCCAACAGTGCGATGCCCAACATGGTGGCAGAGAATGTCTCGTGCTCTACCGTTCACCAATCTGTAGTGCCTTGCTGGTGCTCTCAGATGGCGAGTATCACATGGCACTTGGCAAACACACTGCCCCATTTATCACCAACCAACAACTAAAACTCGATGGCTCCCAAGGTTGGTACAATGTACTCGATTTGCTTGATCGTCAAGCCAACCCATTGCAACGCTTATGGCAGACATTCAAGCGCCATCAACCGAATGATCTGGCATGGGTTGCCAAGCAACTTGATGGAAAGCTCGCACAACTTACAACGCTCTTTAAATAAACCAAACTTGTTAAGCCAGCCCTTCCAAATCAGGGTCAATCAGCGGAGCAACGCAGCCAACCTGAATGGTCGCATGCAACAACCCATGACAATTCATGCGGATGGTCATTTGAAACAAAAAGCTGGTCGCGCATCAACATCAGGTCTAGCGCGTATTCCTGAGTGAGTTGTCTGAACTAGTATCGAGGTGGCCCGAATGAATCGTTTTGTACTCACCCAGGCAGAATTGGCGATTATCTTACATTATTTGGTTGGCGAAGCCCTTGCCATCCAAAATACAACCAATGATCTGGCGGTTAGCACTGAGCAGTTACAAGCCGCCGAAGATGAATTGTATGATCGCGGGATTTTACTACGCGATCCATTTAGCAATCAACTGACGATCACTGGGGAGTTAGCCCTGCTGTTGGAGGCAACCTTACAGCCAAGCACGCTGGCAATTTTGAGCATTACCGAGCGTGAAGGCACAGGCTTACCCAAATATTTTAGTTTTACCGATGAATTAATCGTGCTCAATTATGTCGATTCACAAGGCTTGCAAACCTTTCTCGAATTGGGTACACTCGATCATGTGATTAATCAAATCATCGAACTAACAACCCAGCCATTCTTGGCTCATGCCAATCTACCAAGCACCGCCGAACTCACTGCATTGATGCCAGAAGCTGAAAAAGCCGCTTTACTGTTGATCATTAAGGAGCCAGCCGCCGCTACCAGCCAACCAACCAGTCTTTCCTGGCTCGTAGCCCACGATAGCCTTTGGCTGGCCGACCCACACGCTGCCAAACCCGAAACAACGCCCGTGCAGCGCATTGATCAAGCTCAGTTAAGCGACCTCTTACATACGACAATCTTGGCGCATCTTGTTCAACAACCATCCTAACTAGCCTACAGTACTAATGGATGGTATACTGCGCCGTATCCTTAATTGGTCTAGCCGTTTTTAGTTGCTGGAATGAGTGTTAACCATGAGAAAGCATAGTTGGTTCACCATCATCGCGTTGCTCAGCCTCTTGTGGGTTTTGCCAGCGCCTGCCCAATCCCAATCACAAGACGACAAGCCCAAAGTCGTCATTACTCACCAAGTCGTTACCGAAAAGAACGCCTTGAGTGTCGAGGCCTATTTTAGCGTTCGCTATAACGATGGTCGCGCGGTTCCGGTCAACGAGATCTCCTCAACTGTGCTTGATCTCAAAAATGGTGAACCACCTGTCCAAGCCGTGCCCCAAGATCCAACCACGCCAATCAAAATTGCCTTGGTCATGGATCAGAGTGGCAGTATGAATCCGTTCATCGAAGAAGTTAAACGAGCAGCCAACCAAGCCATCGATCAAGCCCCAGCCAATGCCAAAATCGCTGTCTTTACCTTCACGCGGATGAACAGTGTTGATGTGTATTTGCCAGCCTTTGATTTTAGTGATGATCGCAACGCCGTTAAAGATTATATCAATCAGAACTATCGTTCTGAGCCAGGCGGCGAAACCTGTCTCTACACCGCTGCGCATCAGGCTACTGATTTCTTATTAAATACGCTCAAACCAGAAGAACGGCGAGCAATTATTCTCTTTACTGATGGTAAAGATGAAGATATTAATGGCAATCAGTGCAGCGATAAAAGCGTCATTGATGTGACAACCAAAGCCGGCCCAACCCAAGGTACCAAAACTCCAATTTATACAATTGGGCTATGTTCAGCCGATTGTGCGCGAATTCAACCCGAATCTTTGCGCCAAATTTCAGATAACACCCAAGCTATCTCGTTGGTTGGCCCGCGTGACCAAATGTCAGCGGCCTTTATCACGATTATGGATAGCATCAAGAATCAAAAATATACCAGCGGTTTCTTACGGCCCTGTGTTGAAACCCAAGTAACCTTGGAAGTTCAACTTGTCAGCGGCGATACAATCGCTGGGATTATTCCAATTGGCGCACATAAATGCTATAACCCAACCGTGAGCGAGGCCAAAATCGCCAATCTCAATCCATTGCCTGAAAAACAAAAATACTCGTTCAATTTCACCACCACCAATACGAGCCCAGTAAATATGGTTGGGGTGGAGCTACAAGTGCTTGGGCCAAGCCAAACCTTGGTTTATACTGAGCCGATCGCGGTCAGTATTTCGCCTCAAGAAACTAAAACTATTCCAATGGAAATGAGCGATACCAAGCTAACCGTAGCTGGCAACTATACCTTGCATGTGCTTGGTTATAGCAGTGATGGCTTTACCTTCCGCATTGGTAACCCCAGCGAGCGCAGCGAAATCTTGGCAACCCAAGCCTTTGCTCACTCACCGATTCCAATTACCTTTGAAATTCGCTCAAATCCAGTCGTCGATTATGAAACCAATACCATTCGAATCGATGATGTCGAAATTACCGATGAACAAAGTATCATCGACCCTAAATTTACCTACTATAAAGTCCGGTTGTTCCGCGAAGATATGCAGCTTTTTGAATCGGAGCGGATTCAACTCGACCCAACCAATCCTAAAATTGCCATTCCATTAGCTGATATTCCCCAAGAGTTGATTCCAACTGAGCAACAGAGCCAACTCAATTTACAGATTATTTTAGAAACCTCGAATATTCGGCCTATCGAATCGCCGTTCAAGAGTTTCTTGTTCCCAGTCAAGCCCAAAGAGCCATTCCTTAAACGTTATGGGGTCTATGTGCTGATCGCCTTAGTGGTGATTGCGATCGCGGCTGGTTTCTGGTATCTCTGGCGCAATCGCAAGCCCAAAGCTGGCAATGTGCCGATGCCATATAACCCACCAACCCAAGCCTTTAACCGGATCGACTTGCCAGGCGTTAACCCAGCTTCACGGCAAAATGCCAATGTGCCCCAACAACCGCAGCAACAATCGGCGGTTCGGCCAGCTCCCCATTCGGCAGTCAATCAACCGGCTCGGCCCCAAAGCCCAGCCTCAAACGCCAACGCCAGCATTCCAACTGCCCATTTCGATGGCGGTATGCCCGACAATGGCGCAACCATGATTTATAACCCAGCACCAGTCGCTAGCCGCCAGCAACAGCTGCATGTCCGCGTGGTGCAAACACCTGATCCCAGCCAGATTCAAAATAAAACGATTACGATGTTCCCATGTACGATCGGGCGCAGCGAAGCCAGCGTAATCGTGACTGGCGATAAATTGCTCTCGCGCCAGCATGTCGAAATTAGCTTGATCGGCGGGCAATTCTATGTGGCCGATTTGAGCAAGAATGGCTTGTTTATCAACGAACAACGCCAGCAAGCTAATACGCCAATTCAATTGCGCTTGCCCACAACCATTCGCCTTGGCCAAGATACCTATATTGAGCTAAGTCAATAGTAGGGGCCAATTTCAGCAACCAGGGTAGCAGCAATGCTACCCTTTTTATTTGTAGTCAAAACCAACACTGAGCAGTGGTGACAGCGCAGCCGAGGCTTTATGCTATACTTGTCATATAGGCCGTGTCAACGAGGACAACGCCAGTTTTTCCTTGCTTGCCCTTGCCTCGGTCGCCATACCGGGGTTTTTAACTTAACAGGGTTCGACGGACGAACAAAGTAATCCTTCATATGAGGAGTTGCCTTCATGGAGCAAGAACGCGATCAAACGCGGTTGTTAGCGATGTATCACACGATGGTTTTGGCTCGTTCGCTTGATGAGCGAATGTGGCAATTGAATCGTCAAGGCAAAGCCCCTTTTGTTATTTCCTGCCAAGGTCATGAGGCTGCTCAAGTAGGCGCAGCCTTTGCAATGCGCCCCAAACACGATTGGATTGTGCCCTACTATCGTGATTTAGCAATGATGTTGGCCATGGGAATGACCCCGCGCGAGGTGATGCTCGGCTTGTTGGCGAAAGCCGAAGATCCTAGCAGTGGTGGCCGCCAGATGCCCGCTCACTATAGCCATCGCGCTTTGAATATTGTTTCGCACTCGTCGCCAACGGGCACCCAAGTGCCGCATGCCGTCGGTGTCGCGATGGGCGCACAAATGCGCGGCGATGATATTGTGGTTTGGACGGCGTTTGGCGAAGGGACATCATCACAGGGCGATGTCCACGAGGCCATGAACTTGGCTGGGGTGATGAAATTACCAGTAATTTTCTTCTGCGAAAATAATGGCTACGCCATCTCCGTGCCCCAGCACAAACAAATGGGCGTGGAAAACGTCTCGGATCGCGGCCCAGGTTATGGGTTTCCTGGGATCACGGTTGATGGCACTAATGTGCTTGAGGTTTACGAAGCTATGACGGCTGCGGTCGAACGCGCCCGCCGTGGCGACGGCCCAACCTTGATCGAGGCCAAATGTGTGCGTTTGACCGCCCACTCCTCTGATGATAATGATCGGACGTATCGCTCACCCGAAGATATCAAGGCCATGCGCACCCGCGACCCAATCGCGAGCTTTGAACATTTCTTGCGCGATGAAGGCATGCTCGATGATGCCAAAGTTGCCGCAATTCGCGCCGAAATTAAAGAAATTGTCAATGATGCAACAGCCTATGCTGAAGCAGCACCCTTGCCCGATCCCAGCACGGTGCGCAAATATGTGTTTGCCGAATAATCGTGCTCGCAGGCAGTTTCGCTATTGATTCATATGCATAGAGGTATCAGGTGGCAGAATTAAATCTCTTGGAAGCGATCAATCAAGCGCTCGACCAAGCCATGGCCAACGACGAGCGGGTCTATATTATTGGTGAAGATGTTGGTCAGCGCGGCGGGGTGTTTCGGGTTACCGATGGTTTGCACGCCAAATATGGGAGCAAACGGGTGATCGATGCACCACTCGCTGAGTCAATTATTATTGGCTCGTCAATTGGTGCAGCAATGTATGGTATGCGCCCAATCGCCGAAATTCAATTTGCCGATTTTATCTTCCCAGCCTTCAACCAAATTATCAGCGAAGCCGCCCGCATGCGCTATCGCTCAAATAATACGTGGGAAGTACCCTTAGTTATTCGCGCTCCCTATGGCGGCGGTATCCACGGGGCACTCTATCACTCACAAAGTATCGAGGCCTTTTTCGCCCATATTCCAGGCCTCAAGGTGGTTGCGCCGTCAACGCCGTATGATGCCAAGGCTATGCTGCTGGCAGCGATTGATGATCCCGATCCAGTGTTGTTTTTAGAGCACAAAAAATGCTATCGCTTGATCAAAGGCTATGTGCCAGATGAGCACTATACTGTGCCAATTGGCAAGGCCGATATCGCCCGTGAAGGCAGTGATGTTTCGGTCATTACGTATGGAATGATGCGTCATTACGCCGTTGAGGCCGCTGAAATGCTGGCCAAGGAAGATATTAGCGTCGAAGTCGTTGATTTGCGTTCGTTAGTGCCACTTGATCGCGAAACAATTCTCAATTCGGTTAAGAAAACCAGTAAAGTGTTGGTGCTCTACGAAGATAATTTGTTTGGTGGTTATGGCGCAGAAATTGCCGCAATCATCGCCCAAGATGGCTTTGAATACCTCGATGCGCCAGTGCAACGCTTAGCAGGCTTGGATATTCCAGCGATGCCCTATAGTGCGCCACTCGAAAACGAGTTCTTGCCAACTCCAAGCAAAATTGCCGATACACTGCGCGATTTAGTCAATTATTAGTGGCGATTGGCTGTAGGCGATTGGCTATTGGACAGTGAAGATCCAACTTAGCTTTAGCTTATAGCCCATCAGCATCGATACCATAGAAAGGACTGGGATGTCCGTCGAATTTAAGATGCCAAAGCTTGGTGAGAGCGTCACCGAGGGCACAGTTGGGCGCTGGCTCAAGCAACCAGGCGAGAGCCTTGAACTCTATGAGCCAATGCTCGAAGTTACCACCGATAAAGTGGATACCGAAATTCCTTCGCCAGTCAATGGGCGCTTGCTCGAAATTCGGGTCAACGAAGGCGATACCGTGCCAGTTGGTACGGTCATTGCGGTCTTGGAAGATAGTAGTAGCGCTACGGTTGCCGCCGTTGCTGCACCAGCTGCACCCGCCGTCACCAGCCAAGCAAGCAGCAATAACGGCGGTGGCAATAGCTTTATGTCACCAGTCGTTGCTCGCTTGGTCAGCCAGCATAACCTCGATATTAAGCAAATTGCTGGCACTGGCAAAGATGGCCGCGTCACCAAGCAAGATGTTGAGCGCTTTATGGCTCAGGGTGATGCTGCCAAACCAGCACCGATGCCCATGCCAACGCCAACCGCGCCAACCCCAGCGCCAATGCCCGTAATCAAACCAAGCTCAACGCCAGCACCAATGCCGACGATTACTGGCAGTTTGCTGGCTAAACCAGTGGCTTATACTCCGCCAGCCACGCCAGCCGTGCCGAGCATCGAGCCATTTGTTGGTGATGAATTACAACCATTGAGTGGCATGCGCCGCGCAATCGCTGAGCATATGGTGCGCTCAAAAGCAACCTCGCCGCACGTTACCACAGTGATGGAAGTTGATCTCAGCACGATCATCGCGCATCGCGACCAACATAAAGCCGATTTCGAGCGTCAAGGGGTTAAATTAACCTTTACACCCTATTTTGTGCAGGCAACTGTAGCAGGCTTACGAGCAGTGCCAATTGTCAATGCCACCTATACCGATGAAGGCATTTTGCTGCATAAATCGGTTAACGTTGGCATGGCCGTGGCCATTCCCGATGGCCTGATCGTGCCAGTGCTGCATAACGCCGATGAAAAGAGCTTGCTGGGACTTTCGCGCACAGTCAACGATTTGGCCGAACGCGCCCGCACGCGTCGCCTAACTGCCGATGAAGTTAAAGATGGTACTTTTACCATTACAAATCACGGCGTAAGTGGCTCGCTATTTGCCATGCCAATCATCAACCAGCCTCAATCGGGCATTTTGGGAATTGGTGCAATTCAAAAGCGGCCTGTGGTCGTGACGATCAACGGAGCCGATGCAATCGCCATTCGGCCCATGTGCTACCTCAGTTTTACGTTTGACCACCGTTTGATCGATGGCGCAACCGCCGATAAATTCTTGGCAATCGTCAAGCAACAACTTGAGCAATTTGCCTAGATCATAAGCAATAAAACCCCTTGCTGATCGCAATCAGTGAGGGGTTTTGTGTAATTTACGACCTCAAGCCCACTTTTATCCGATCAATGCATGGATTAATCGGCTCTTACTCTGCGGCTCTGCGTTAAATTGAGCGCTTGATCGCAATATTTATCCAATAACTGAGGCTGTCCCTACCAATTTCCAACCTTCGCGAGCTTCGCATTCTTCGCGGTTAAAAATCATACTCGTAATCGCGCATAATACCGCTGATGGCCTGCAAAAAATCATTTACAGTCGGTAGTAATCCTGCTATGATAGCCGCGATACGCCTTTCATTAGGGGGATTCTGATCATGGCCGATCTCTCAGCCTTCCTTGACAAAGCCTTCGAAAACTCAAGCTTCGAGGAACTCGCCGATGCCCCAGTCGATGCCCTCGCCGGAATTAGCAAAAGTGATGCTGAAGCCCTCAAACAAGCCCTTGGAATCAAAACAATTCGTCAGTTGGCCGAACACAAAGTCATTCTGATCGCCCAAGCCATTGCTGGCCTCGCCACCGCAAAGAAATAATCAAGTCGCACGTAGCAACAAAATTGTTTAACCAAAATGCAGGATGCAGCGCTAAAGCCACATCCTGCATTCGTGATTAATATTGATGTTTAGCGCACCAGTAAGCCGTTAATCATCAATTCCCAAACCGCTTCAAATTCCACCGCCAAGCTTGGCTCACTCCAAGCCGCCACAAACAGCGGGTTGTGAAAGCGGGCGGTTGCATGCCAAATCGCGGTTGCCGTCGCATTGGCATCATTCACCACAAACTCAGCACTAGCCACACCTTCATGCACCAAACGCTCAATCTGGGCGATCATATGTGCCACATGTTGATCGGTTACCTGACGTAGCCCTTGCACCAAGCCACTATAGGTCGCAAAAAGTTGCGGATCTTGGCTGGCTCGCTGTTGTTTGGTATGCATCAAACACTCCAGCCAAGCCCGTAATTTAGCTACACTTCGGTCTTGGCATTGCAGCACCTCATCCAACGGCGCTGAAATTTCAGCTAGCCAGCGTTCAGCAACCGCATCGAGCAAGGCCGATTTGCTAGCAAAATGGCGATACACACTGCCATGGCTAACTCCCAGTTCACGGGCAACATCAACTACTGTGGCTTTATTTGGCCCATAGCGCCGCAACACATCAACAGTAGCATTCAAAATTCGTTCGGGAGTCAGCGTTTCAGCGTGCATAGTTGGTCTTCCTGTAGCAAAGCGATTTGCACCATTTTAAGCGATTAGCGCAGCATCGCAAGTGCTTTAGCGTTCACTATCCAAATGTTGCATCAAATAGGCATTGTAGCGTTCGCCCGCCGCCGAACCTTTGGGAATCACCCGTTCAATTGTGGCTAATTCATCAGCATTCAAATTAATTTCAAGGCTGGTCAATGAATCGTGCAATTGATGCAAACGGCGTGCCCCGAACAATGGAATAATATCGACCCCTTGTGCCACAACCCATGCACTAGCAATTTGGGCAATACTCGCACCCTTGGCATCGGCAATTGTTTGCAACGCTGCAACCAGTTCTAAATTATGATCAAGGTTCTCGCCTGTGAAACGCGGGCCATGGGAACGAAAATCTGAGCCAGCCAAAACCCGTTCTTTCGACCAGGCACCGCTCAGTAAGCCACGTGAAAGCACTCCATAGGCAGTGATGCCGATGCCCAATTCGCGGCAAGCAGGCAAAATTTCGGCCTCGATGCCACGCGACATCAAGGAATATTCAATTTGCAAATCGACAATTGGATGTACGGCTGCTGCCCGTCGAATCGTTTCGGCCCCAACTTCCGACAAACCGATATGACGCACATAGCCTTTTTCGACCATCTCGGCAATCGCCCCAATTGTTTCTTCAATCGGTACATTCGGGTCAAGTCGCGAAGGCCGATAAACATCAATGTAATCGGTATTCAAGCGGGTAAGGCTATGATAAAGAAAATTCTTAACTGCGGCTGGCCGAGCATCGTAGCCAAGCCACGCACCATCAGGGCTACGCAATGCCCCAAATTTGACACTCAAAACAACATCGGAGCGTGAACGCTCTCCCAAGGCTTCGCTAATCAGCAATTCGTTATGGCCCATCCCATAGAAATCGCCAGTATCCAGCAAATTGACTCCAGCATCAAGCGCTGAATGAACCGTCGCGATGCTCTCGGCACGATCCGAAGGCCCGTACATCCCCGACATCGCCATACAGCCTAAGCCTGCTGCCGAAACCACCAAACCATCACGACCTAATTGGCGCTTTTGCATGATCATCACTCCATCGCATAAATTCGTAACTAAGCTTAAGTATAAATTATCAAATGACAGATGTCAATATCTGTCATTACATTTTCGTAAGCTATGATGAGCTATGCTATGATGAGCTATGCTATGATGAGCTAGGATTCTTGTGGATTGTGGTGAGGCATGTGATGCAACGGATTTGTATTGTTTCGGATACCCATGGCAAGTTTGACCCACGAATCGAGCAGCTTTTTGTAGGCGCAGCAGCGATTGTACACGCAGGCGATATCGGGCGAGCACAGCCGCCGATCATCGAACGCTTGGGGGCGATTGCCCCGGTTACGGCGGTGACAGGTAACGTCGATTGGAATACAGCCCTCGATATTTACCCAATTAATACAACGCTTGAGGTGCAAGGCATTCGGATTATGATCCAGCATATTGGCGATATTCCCAAACGCTGGCATCGCCAATTGCCGCAACCCTTGCCCCATGTGGTGATTTGTGGCCATAGCCATATCGCTTTAATCGAAGAATATCAAGGGGTCTTGTTTATCAATCCTGGTTCAGCTTCGCAGCCACGCGGCCAACTCGGCGAGCCAACTGTAGCTTTCTTAGATATTCAAGAAAATGGCGAGTTTCACGCTGAAATTATTCCGCTCAAAATGGCCGAATTTATCAAACATGCCGATTAAACAGCAATCCCCTCACCAAAATTAATGGCGAGGGGATTTGCCTTACCAAGCGAGTTTATTCGTGACGCAGCGCCTTGATTGGGTCAAGTCGGGCGGCCCGAGCGGCGGGATACAAGCCTGCAATAATCCCGACCACCAAGCCAAAGCCCAGCGCTAGCGCAATCAGCCACGGTGGAATATAGAAGAAATCGCCGCGAATTGGCACTTGTTCTTGTTCGAGGTAGGCGAGGGCAAAGCGATTGAGTACGCGGCCCGTACCCCAACCACCCAGTAACCCGACAACTCCCCCAAAGAAGCCAATCATGCCAGCCTCAGTCATAAAGAGCGTGCGAATATTGCCGCGCGAAGCACCGATGGCCTTGAGCGTACCAATTTCACGAGTCCGCTCATAAATCGCCATAATCATGGTGTTCATAATCCCGATTGTGGCGACGAACAGCGCCAAGCCACCAACCGAGCCAAGCATAATATTGATCACCAAGAAAATTTTCGAGGCCAATTCGAGTACAGTTTCAACTGATTGCACCCGAAAGCGCTGGGTTCGTAGTTCATTGGTCAATTGACGGGCTACATTCAAATCTTTGGCGCGAATCAAGGCATAATCGTAGCCTTCGGTTGCCAACAAATCTGGCTCGTTAAACCACCAAGCCTTGAGGGCTATGCTATCGTTGGGGGTTAATGCAACCAAATTATTATCAGCGCTCGAAACACCCACAAGCGTATAATCAAAGGTTTGCGATTCGCCGCGCGGGGTTTCCATCACCAACTGCACTTCTTGTCCAATCAGATTATTAACTTCAGCAGTGAGGCCCAAACGGCGCAATGCTCGCTGCGAAATCACAATCTCGCCATCTTTGGTGGGGCGCAACACACCAGCCAAGGCGGTTGGCGGCGTTTCAAAGGGATTATTGATGCCAACCCCAGGATCAACCCCAACTGCAATTGTTGCGGTCGCATCGCCAGGTAGCACCAACCGTTTCGAGATCGATTCGTTGACATCGACGATTGGGGTAACGCTGACAATATCGGGGCGTTGCTGCCACTCGGCAATTTTGGCAGGCGAAATTACCACTTCCCGTTCGGGGCGCACATAGCGTGTATAGGGATTGCGCTCGGCATCACGTGGCTGAACAACGACATTTTCTAGCCCGATGGCATCGAATTGTTGCTGAATAACTCGCTGAACCCCGACCCCCAGCGAAAGCATGACCACAATCGTGAAAATCCCAACCGTCACGCCTAGCGAGGTTAACGAAGTACGGACTTTGCGGCGGGTTAAATTGCTCCAAGCAGTGCGTAAAATATCGCCAAATGTCATGCTACAGCCTCCGCCGTTCGTTCAACAATTTCAATTTGCTCAATAATTCCATCGCGCATATGGACAATGCGATCAGCATACGAGGCAGCATTCATGTCGTGAGTGACCATCAGCAAGGTCACTTGTTGTTCGCGTACAAGCCGTTGCATCAACAATAAAACATCGCGGCCAGTGCGCGAATCCAGGTTCCCCGTTGGCTCATCGGCTAGAATCAACACCGGATCATTGGCCAAAGCCCGCGCAATTGCCACCCGTTGTTGCTGCCCGCCCGAAAGCTCAGCCGGACGGTGATCGGCGCGATCGCCCAGCCCAACTTGATCGAGCAAATGCTCAGCCCGTTTGCGCCGTTCGCTACGACCACGGCCAGCTAACATCAAGGGCAAGGCCACATTTTCCCATGCTTGATTGGTTGGCAAGAGATTAAAGCTCTGAAAAATAAAGCCAACCCGATCGCGGCGAAAGCTGACTAATTTTTTATCGGGGGCATGCCCAAGCTCCAAATCATCAACCCACACTTCACCTGAGCTTGGCCGATCAAGGCCACCAATCACATTTAATAAGGTCGATTTGCCTGAGCCAGATGGCCCAACCAATGCCACAAACGTGCCGCGTTCAATCTCCAAATCAACGCCAGCCAACGCCTGGACAGTATTTTTCCCCATTTGATAGGTTCGTTGGAGGTTGGTAGTTCTAATTAATGAGCTAGCTTGACCCATAGCGACTCCTTGGAAAATAAGCTGGCTTAACCATACCATAGGAATTTGCGCCTGTTATGGGCAATTTTATGATCATCTATGACACGCTGTCAGCAAGCACTCACTCGATCAAGCTAACGTAGCTATGTCAATAGCTAAATTGGCCCTTTTATTTATAGCCAGATTGGCCTATAATCAACCGCGCTTCCCAAGATTAATCAGTAATTAGCTATTTTAAACAAATTTTAATATCTGGCTAGCTGGGTTAGGATTGTGTGTGTGAGTTGAGGGAGGTGGGCATAATCAGGTTAATCTTGCTCGGATCGCGTGGAATACTCGCTGTCGGGATTATTTTTGATTATTAGGTTGATTATTATTATGCATTATCAAAATATGTTGTGTATTGGCGATAGCCAAACCTTTGGTGCCCGTTCGTATGGCTGTTATCCCTTACATTTGGCTCAAATGTTAACTCAGCGCACACCCTATCAATGGCGCACGATTAATCGCAGTGTCAATGGCTATACTGCACGCAACTTGTGGTTTAAGCTCAACGAAGAAATTGATACGATTAGCGATACCTATCAATCATGTGTGTTGATTGGTACAAATGATGTCGGTAATAATACCCCAATCGATCTTTTTGAAGAATATTATCGCCAAATTATTCGCACCCTCTTGATTAAAGGCCACAAAGCAGTTTTTTGTGGCGAGATTCCGCCAATCTATGCTGATGGGCATATTTTCTTCACCAAAGAAACCCTCGAACGCCGCAAACAATACAATGCGGTAGTCGGCAAAGTGGTTGCTGAATTTAGCAAAGCCATTTGGGTTCCGATGGTTGGCTTAAATCGCGAATGTTATGTTGACCCAGTGCACTTCAACGAAGATGGCAATCGGCGCGTCGCCGAATCATTCTGTGAGGTCATTGTAAATTTATGAAAATTGGGATTGTGCTTGGCACGCGGCCTGAGGTGATGAAAAATTATGCGATTGTGCAAGCCTTACGCGCGGCTGATGTGCCATTTGTGGTGCTTCATACCAATCAGCATCATGATCATTTGCTGCAAACCGCGATTTTTGGCCAAATGGGCTACATGCCCGACGAGGTTTTTCCTGGCAACTACAGCATCGGCGCAGCGATCGATTGGGTGCGTGAGCAAATTCGCCGCCATGACATCGACTTGATTTTGGTCAATGGCGATACTGCGGCGGCCTTGGTTGGAGCGATCGCGGCAGTCTACTCCGATGTTGGTTTAGCCCATGTCGAAGCAGGCCTGCGGGCCTTCGATAAACGCATGTATGAAGAGCGCAATCGAATTATGGTCGATGGTGCGGCGCATTATTTGTTCTCATACACTCAATATCAAGCCGATTATTTGGCTAAAATTCCCGATTTGCGTGGGCGAATTTTCAATATTGGCAATACGACGGTTGACTTGATTCATGATTTTGCCCATGAACTCACGCCACGCCGCACCGATACCTATGCCTACATCACCTTGCATCGCAAAGAATTTACCGATAGCCGCGAGTTGATGCAGCAAGTTTTCAGCACAATCAATGAGCTGGCCCAAGAATTCGATGCCATGATTTTCCCCATGCATCCACGCACGCGGGCGGCCATGGAGCACTATGGCTTGAGCATGGATCTGCTCAGTCGGGTGCAGGTGCTTGATCCCGTCGAGCCATTTGAATCGCTGGCCTATGAAAAATACGCCAACATTATCATTACCGATAGCGGCTGTATTCAAGAAGAAGCCTATATTTTTGGCGTGCCCTGTGTGACGGTGCGCGATAACACCGAGCGGCCTGAAACGATCGATTCGGGCGCGAATGTGGTCACGGGCTTCGAGCCAGCCACAATTATCGCGGCTGTGCGCAATCAGCGAGCCAAAAAAGGCCAGCAATTTGCCCCGGTTTATGGTGAACGTGGGGTTGGCCAACGGATTGTGGAAACCTTGCAAACACATTTTCGCAGTTGGTCGGATTACTAAATTTGACGCAGCGCATTACACAATAGCTTGCTAGAATCGACTAAAAACGCATCCCTTGTGGATGCGTTTTCGTTTATAATTGGAGCGAATTGAATTAGTCATCACTTGAGAACTTTAGGTCACTGTTTCGCCAAAGATGCCGACGCGGTGTTCCGCACTTAACACGAGGTCATCAATGCGCCGAACCAAAATTGTTGCCACGCTCGGGCCAGCCTCTGATACTGAGGAAAAAATGACAGCGTTGGCATTAGCGGGAATGAATGTTGCTCGCTTAAATTTCTCCCATGGTACTCATAACGACCATTCAGAACGCATTCGGCTCCTGCGTCAAATTTCAATTAAGCTCAATCGCCCGATTGCAGTGCTGCAAGACTTACAAGGGCCAAAAATTCGCACTGGCAAATTAGTTGATAAACAGCCGATTCCGCTCAAGGCTGGCGAAAGTTTCGTGATTACAATTGAAAGTGAAGTTGGTCGGGTTGGTCGGGTCAATACCACCTATAAAAATTTACCCAGCGATTGTAAGCCTGGCGATCGAATTTTGCTCTCCGATGGTTTGATCGAGCTGCGCGTGCAAGAATGCACCAAAACTGAAGTGATCACCGAAGTCGTAACGGGCGGGATGTTGCGCGAAAATCAAGGCATCAACTTGCCTGGCGTGGCCGTTAGTGCTCCGGCCATGACCGAAAAAGATCGTGAAGATTTGATCTTTGGCTTGCACGAAGGGGTTGATTATGTAGCAATCTCGTTTGTGCGCCGCGCCGAAGATGTGCAATTGGTTAAGCAAGAAATTGCTGGGGCTGGCTATCGCACCCCCGTGATCGCCAAAATTGAAAAACCTGAAGCGGTTGATAATATTGAATCAATCGTCGCCGTCGCTGATGGGATCATGGTTGCGCGGGGTGATTTGGGTGTGGAAATGCCGCCTGAAGAAGTGCCATTGATTCAAAAATTGATCATTGCCTCAGCCAATCGCGCTGGAATTCCGGTGATCACTGCGACCCAAATGCTCGAATCGATGATTGTCAATCCACGGCCAACTCGCGCCGAAGCCAGCGACGTGGCTAACGCGATTCTCGACGGCACTGATGCAGTGATGCTTAGTGGTGAAACCGCCAACGGAGCCTATCCAGTTGAAGCGGTGACGATTATGGCGCGAATTGCCGAAGTAACTGAGCGCGGCGCACCACCACGCGATGCCCAACAACGCAATGAGTCAGATGCGCCCGAAACTTATTCGCACGCAATCAGCCATGCCGCTTGTGCAATTGCTGAATCGATCGATATTGCGGCGATTGTTGCATTTACCTCATCGGGCTTTACGGCGCGGTTGGTCGCCCGCGATCGCCCACGTGTGCCGATTATCGCCATGACCCACGAATACGATGTCTATCATCGGTTGGCCTTGCTGTGGGGGGTTGAATCGTTGCTGTGCCCATTTGTGACGCGGCTTGACGATTTGAGCAACTTGGCGCGGGCAATTATGATCGAGCGCCAAGTGATCAAGCCAGGCGATTCGGTCGTGATTACTGGCGGTCACCCCTTGGCGGTGCGTGGTACAACCAACTTCCTCAAGATTCTTTCAATCTAAAAAACACGAGGCCGCTCAATCCTGAGCGGCCTCGTGCTTTAATCACTAAGCTTAGCGCATAGCAAATGGCGCATACACCACATAGGTTGGCACAACCCAGCTAGGCTCGCCATATGTCCAAGCAGCAATCATCGATGATTCGTAGGTATTACCAACAGTATCGAATACTCCACTGAGATACATACGGGTTGGGGTAGCAACCAAGCTATTGACCGAGATCGTTGTTGAAGTCTCATAGCGCCGCTGAACCCCACCACCAACACTATTCCAAACCCCGTTCCAGCGCAGAATGCCAGGGCTAACCACGCCACCAGTTATCCCTCTGAATTCGCCAGCAACATACAAACCATCAGCGCCCATTTCAAGATCATGAATTGTACCGTCAATAAGTCCAGCTAAAGCCGACCAGCGTGCGCCATTCCAGTAGGCGATTTTATGGGCGGTTATGCCAGTAATGCTGCTAAATGTACCAGCCACATAGAGGCCATCGGCACTGGCTTGAAGTTTCTCGATCCTGTTCACACCAGTGACAATCGTATGCCATTGCGTGCCATCCCAACGGGCCACTTGCGTGCCGTCGCTAATATAGACAAGGCCATTCAAGGCTTCAACCACAGTTACTTGACTGAATGAGGCTGGCGCAGCAAACGCTTGCCATTGGCCGTTATCCCAAACGATTAAGTTAGCGCTGTCTACCCCAGCGAATTGGCTAAAATCGCCTGCCACGTAGAGTTTGGCTTGGTCGCGAGCAATTGCCGAGACCATTTGCTCGGAAACGGCATTCCAAGTCATTGAGATCGAATTCGTGTAATAGAGTTTAGGACTTTGCAGCAAAAAGTTTGTATCACTCAACACTTCCAATTGCTTGGGTGTTTCCCAATTCGAAAACTCAATTGGTAGCTCAATGATCGATTGCCAACCGCTTGCTGAATCAAAACGAATCAATGCTCCGCGTCCAGTGCTCCACATTGCACGGAGAGAGGAATAGCCATAGATCGTTTCGCCAACATCACTGAGGGTAAGTGGGCCACTATACAGCCCATTGGGAGTCATCGATTCCCAATGATCATCGCGCCAGACCAACCGATTTAGACCACGATGCTCACCGCTGATCAGTAAATTGCCCAGAGCATACATTTCATTTCCAAACTCAATTAACGAATATTTGGGAAATATAATCCAACTATAGTGTGCATAGCCGGCTTGGGCGAGAATCGTCCAATTTGTGCCATCCCAATAATGGAGTGGCACATTAGCATAATTTATATGACCCAGGGCATACAAGCCGCTATCTCGTATAAGCAGACTTTCAATCCGATGCGGAATACCATTGCCAAAACTATCCCAGCTTGTGCCATTCCAAGCTGCAATATTATGCATTTGCAGGTTGGTAGTTGAAGTAAATTGACCGCCGATCACCAATTGATCATCAGCGATTTGTAAATCCACAACTTGACCAGTTATCCCGCCACCAACATCGTGCCATTGCGTACCATCCCAGCGGACTAGCCCACCTTGGTTCTGAGCACTAATTGGCTGAATCGAGCCACCAGCATACAAACCATCGGCGGTGCCTAGTAGCTTGAAGGCAAACCCATCAAATCCAGAGCCAACTTCACCCCATTCCGTACCATTCCAACGGGCAATATTTTGGTAGGCATGGCCATCGATCACCAAAGGATTGCTACTTAAATAAAGTTCATTCTGGTAACTCGCCAATACCATATGGCTATAATCATTCACCACCGTGGCTAATGCAGTCCAAGTTGTGCCATCCCAATAGGCCAAATCAATGTCTTGACCAGCAAGGTTTAAGATTCCAGCAGCATAGAGTTTATCTTGATGCCCTATGATCGATTCTACATGGCCACTAAGAGTCCCCAACTGCAACCATTGCCGACCATCCCAATACCGAACCCCGGCATTGGTACTCAGATTTATAGAATTCCGATCAACAGAGCTAGCATAGAGTGTACCATTCCATACCAATGGGTGTTGAAGCCCATAATCATTGGAATTGGCTCCAAAGGCAGCAAATTCATTGCTCCACGAATTGGCATTTGAAGCTTCACTCGGTTGCACAGCTTGAGTTGGATCAATCGCTAGGCTCAATCCGCAGCTCAATAAACCAACGATTGCACCGATGCGCCCTAAGCGCCGAAATAATTTTAGCATAATGTTTTCTCTTGCCCTCAACTAACTAATGGACAGGTGCTAGCATTTTAGTGCTAACACATGCCTCAATCTTATCGGGTAACTGCTGGTAAATACAGCTCACTCAAAACCACATTGGGGGTATTCCAAACATGCAGCCGTAATTGAGCTGTGGTTGTTACGGCATTGATTGGATCGCGCACGGTATAAGTCAGAGTATCAATCCCGGCAAATTGAGGATACGGCGTGTAAACCACCGAATTACCGCTAATCACAGCCGTGCCATGGCTTGGCGCTGTGAGATTCACCAGTTGCAATTGGGACGGCTGATAGCTCCAATCATTGGCTAAAACATTGACCGTAACTGCTTGAGGCCGATAAGTAATCGCATAATCTGGTTTAGCCTTGATCAAGGGTTCGTTGCCATACTCCCACACAGCAAAATTGTATGACTCATATTGGTTGCCAACCCAATTGAAGTCACCATACATAAACATACGGGTTGGAGTGGCGGCTAAGCGCTGAACCGTCCCATTGCCAACTCCACTTGGGTATTTAAGCGTTTGCACACCGCCACCAACGCCATGCCATGCCGCCCCATCCCAACGCAGAATGCCTGGGCTAACGATGCCATTGTTCAAACCGAAAAAGTTGCCAGCCACATAGAGGCCATCGGCTCCCATTTCAAGGTCGTTGATCGAGCCACTAATCGTACCACTCAAGCCCGCCCACACTGTGCCATTCCAATAGGCGATTTTGGGGGCTGTCACGCCGCCAACGCTGCTAAAGGTGCCAGCGATATATACGCCATTGGCGGTTGCTTCAATTGAACCAATATTGACCACATTGGTGGCAAGGGTTGTCCACTGCGTACCATCCCAGCGAGCCAATTGAAAGCCATCGCTGATATACACGTCATTACCATGGGCCTCAATCAGCACCACTTGATCAAATGAGGCTGGGGTATTCAAGGCTTGCCATTGCGTGCCATCCCACGTCACCAAATTATGCGCCGTGACCCCATTGAATTGCTCAAAATCACCAGCAACGTACAATTTATTGTTGGATTGGGCAATTGCATCAACCACATGAATCACGCCAATTTGATTCCAGGTTGTGCTAGCAGCTTGATACAACGTATTGTTAGCAACGATAAAATGGCTTTGTTGAAAAGCCTCCAGTGCTTGCGGTGGCTCCAATGTATATTGACGTTCAACAATTGTTTGCCATTGCTGGTTGCTGCCAAACTGGGCCAAGGAAGCAGTACCATTGCCCCAATAAAAAGTTCTTGCTGCTACCAAGAGATTTTCGTCGTCAGTCGCAATTGCAGCACTTTGTGGAGCAAAAATACCATTGGGAGACATTGAATCCCAGTGTGTGCCATTCCAACGTAAGGTTGAATCACCATGATGGACTGGTTGCGAGGAATCACTACTATAGCCAATTTCCCCAATGAGCAACAATTCTTGCTGATATTGCACAAACATAGCATGTGGGGGTAATAGCCAATTATTCCTATACGGATAGTTCATTGAAGCAAGATTGGTTAAGAGTGTCCATTCATCCCCATCCCAATGCAGATACTCATAGCCTACACCAGTTGGCCGATTCAGTACATAGAGTTCACCATCCATAATTGTCAGATTATGGATACTGCCAGCCAAGCCTGTACCGAAGGTATGCCAACTCGTGCCATTCCAAGCCGCCACATTCTTCATAGTTGGTACAAGCGTTGAGGTAAATTGACCACTAATATAGAGCTGACTATTGGCCCACTTCAGATCAAATACATGGCCATACACCCCACCACCAACAGTTTGCCATTGGGTGCCATTCCAATACAAAACGCCTGTCTTTTGATTATTGAATACGAAAGAGCCACCCAGATATAATCCATCAGGGCGGACTAGCAGGCTAAAGACAATACCGTCAATCCCGGCTGCCGCCGCATGCCACTGTTCCCCATCCCAACGCGCTAAACTACCATAGGCTTGACCATCGATAATCAATTGATAGCCGCCAACATAGAGCTGATTGGCGTAACTTATTAGATTTAAAGGACTATTTAGGGTGAATTGCGTGGGCATGGCTGTCCACAAATTACCATCCCAAGAGGCAAGGTTGAGGTTCTTGCCAGCGATGGTTATTCGTCCAGCCACATATAAGCGATTTTGATGAACGGTTAAACTATCAACAAAGCCACCTAGGCCATCGATCTTCAGCCATTGTTGACCATTCCAATAGCCCACCCCCGACTCAAAGTTGTCGTGCCCATGCAGAATTGCATACAGCGTGCCATTCCACTCAATTGGGCGCAACGGGGTATAGCTATTATCGGCAGTTTTGAAATACAAGCCAAAATCTTGGCTCCATGTGCCTGGGCTAGTTGGGGTTTGCGATTCCACGGCTGCCACCGGATCGGTTGGATTGGATACTCCACCCATCATGATCAACAACAGGGTAACGATGCTGATAAATTTTGAACTTCTTAGCATTGACGTGTCCTCTCAGAGCTAAGTTGAATAGCGGCAATCGCTCACCGCTACCCGCTAATCTCATTATTTACTGGTATAAGGCAAAAATAGCCGATAACTCAGACCATGTACCACAACCGTGCCCTCTCGCAAGCCACCATGACCATCACTGATGGTATAGGTGATCGGCTCTTCAAATGGATACATGCTTGGCGTAGTATAGTGCAGTCGATTATTGCTGATGATGACTGTTCCATAGGTGCTATGAGCTTGGGTTATGGTCAGTAGATCGCCATTCAGGTCAGTGGCATGAGCCAACACATCGACCGAGGTTGTACTATTGGGATGCATTGTAATCGTGATTGGCGCTACCGTTGGCACATGATTCTGTACCGCAATTGTCAAGGTTCCGGTTGCGGTTACGCCACGGGTTTGATTGCGCACGGTATAGGTTAAGGTTTCAGTGCCTTGAAATGTAGCAGTTGGTACATAACGCACTTGATTACCGCTGATTGTGGCCGTACCATGAATAGACTCTTCAACAGCCACCACCGCCAAGGGTTCTCCATTAATCGTCCAGTCATTGGCAATCACATCAACGCTGACTGAATATGGACGATAGGTTGTCGCATAATCAGCAGTTGCAGTTACGATTGTATCGATACTTCGGAGCTTGATTCGGGCGGTTTGTTGGCCGCCATGACCATCACTCACCGTATACGTCACCACATCGGTAAAATGTTGTTGCTTCGGCGGTATGTAGCGCAATTGATTATTGACAATCGTTAGCGTGCCAGTTACAACACTGGCTTGGGTGATCGTCAAGTCATCGCCATTCAAATCAATCAAGCCATCTAATGGATCAAGCAGCGTTTCAGTAAATGGATAAATCGCTTGTTCTCGATCGGCAATGCTTGGGAAGTGATTCCAGACATGGACCTGGAGTTGCGCTGTGCTGGTGACTGCATTAATTGGATCGCGCACGGTATAAGTCAAGGTTTCAACGCCTTCAAATTGGGCATCGGGCGTATACACTACTGAGTTACCGTTAATCACTGCCGTGCCATGGCTTGGGCTGCTCACATTCACCAACTGCAATTGGTTTGGCTGATCGCTCCAATCATTCGCCAGCACATTCACCGCAACTGGCTGCGGACGATAGGTAATGCCATAATCAGACTTGGCTGCGATCAAGGGTTCGTCGCCATATTCCCATGCCGCAATCTGACTCGATTCATAACTAGTACCCACTCGATTAAAAGGGCCATGCAAAAACATACGAGTTGAAGTTGCGGCGAGTTGAGTCACATTGCCCGACTGAACGCCACCACCAACGCCATGCCAAGCAGCGCCATCCCAGCGCAGAATACCTGGGCTAACGATACCATTGGTAATCCCACGAAAACTACCTGCAACATACAGGCCATCGGCACCCATTTCAAGATCATAGATCGAACCATCAACCACACCCGTCACACCTGACCAAGTTGTGCCATTCCAATAGGCAACTTTTGGCGCAGCTACACCGCCGACACTGCTAAATGTGCCTGCGATATAAACCCCAGTGGCAGTCGGCTCAACCTCACCAATATTGATCACATTGGTAGCGAGGGTTGTCCACTGTGTACCATTCCACCGCGCGAGTTGCAAACCATCGCTGATATACACATAATTGGCATCAGCCTCAACGATCGAGACTCGATCAAACGAAGCAGGTGGATTAAAGGCTTGCCATTGGCTGCCATCCCATGTCACCAGATTATGCGCCACAACCCCATTGAATTGCTCAAAATCACCTGCCACATACAACAGATTATTGGCTTGGGCAATTGCATTGACATGGGCGTTACTCACGCTATTCCAATCATTAGTGGCTGCCTGATACAGTCCATATTGTGAGATACTAAAAAAGTATTGTTGATACTTCTGGAGTGCTTGGACGGAAGACAAACTTTGCGAAGAACCACCAATCAGTGATTGCCATTGGTCGCTTGCATTTAGCTGCGCCAAAGTCGCATGCCCATTGCCCCAGTCCATACGATTATCAGCAACATACAAATTGTCGGCATCAGTGGTAATGGCAGCCTCATAGGCAGTGGTTCCATTGGGAGTCATGGCTTCCCAGCGATCACCCTGCCAACGCAAGGCCGAATCGCCGTAACGGTACTCGGGTGGTGTGGTATTAAAAAATTGTATCGGCCCAAAGGCCAACAATTCTTGCTGGTACGTCACCAACACTGCATCAGGAAAGCGTTCCCAAACAGGGTAATTATTCAATCGGGTCAGATTCGCTAAACTAACCCATTGGTTTGCATCCCAGCGTTGCAGTTGAAATCCTGAACCAATTTGACTTAGCGCATATAAATCACCATCGAACATCGTTAGATTATGGGTTTCATTGTTAAGGCCCGTACCGAAGGTTTCCCAATCGGAGCCATTCCACATCGCCACATTCTTCATGCTTGGCACAAGCGTTGAGGTAAATTGGCCACTGACATAGAGCTGATTATTGAAGGATTTTAGATCAAAAACCCACCCATGGATTCCGCCGCCAACTGGCTCCAAAGCTGAACCATTTAAACGGAGTAATCCATTAATTTGACCATTTAGATCAAATACTCCGTTCACATACAAACCATCAGGACGTGATAATAAACCAAGCACCAAACCAGGAACGTAAGCAGCGACCTGATGCCATTGTGTTCCATCCCACCGAGCGATTGTGCCGAAAGCTTGACCATCAATGACTAATTCGAAGCCACCAACATACAGTTGATTTGCATGGCTAACCATTTGTAGCAGGTTATTAGGATTCAATCGAGTTGGCATGGCGGTCCACAGGTTACCATCCCAAGAGGCAAGGTTGATGTTCTTACCAGCGATGGTGAAGCTTCCTGCAACATATAAGCGATTTTGATGGACGGTCAATGAATAAACATCACCAGTCAGACCATCAAGTTTCAACCACTGCTGACCACTCCAATAGCCAACGCCTGATCCCCAACCATAACCCCCAAATAGTGAGGCATAGAGCGTGCCATTCCATTCAATTGGGCGGATCGGGGCATAGCCGTAATATTGTTTATCTGGCCCAGCAAAGGCTTGGCTCCATGTGCCTGGGCTAGTTAGGGTTTGCGGCTCCACGGCTGCCACCGGAGCGGTTGGCTTGATGATCGTACTTACAATAAGTAACAGCAGGATAACGATGCTGATGAGTTTCGAACCTCTGGGCATTGACGTGTCCTCTCAGAGCTAGGTTGAGGAGCGGCAATCGGTGCTCGATTGCCGCTGATTTAATCGTTTATTTACTGGTATAGGGCAGAAATAATTGATACTTCGCGCTATTGACCACAATCGTTGCTACTTGCGAACCGCCATGATCATCGCTGACGGTATAGCTAATTGTGGCAGCAAATGGATAGTAGTTTGGCGCGGTATAGCGCAATTGATTATTCACCACGGCAACCATGCCCGGTGCGGCACTTGCCAAGGAAATCGCTACAGGATCGCCATTCAAATCACTGGCATGAGCTAATACATCGACCAAGGTTATACTATTGGGCTTGACGGTGATCGTCATTGGAGCAACCGTTGGCGCATGATTCTGCACCTCGATGGTTAGAATTGCCGTCGCGGTGACCCCACGAGTTTGATTGCGCACCGTATAGTTCAAGGTTTCTGTGCCTTGAAAGGTTGCGTTTGGAACATAGCGCACTTGGTTGCCACTGATCGTTGCCGTGCCATGGCTGGCTGCGCTCACCGCAATCAGCTGGATTAGCTCGTTATTAAGTGACCAATCATTTGCTAAAACTGCCACATTGACCGCATGTGGTCGATAGGTTGTGGCATCATCATCAACTGCAACTACCACAGCATCAATACTACGCAGCTTAATTCGCGCGGTTTGTTGACCACCATGGCCATCACTGACTGTATAGATCACCACATCCGTGAACTGCTCTTGGTTTGGCGGCATATAGCGTAATTGATTATCAACAATCGTCACCGTGCCAGTGATCGCACTAGCTTGGGTGATCGTCAAAGCATCGCCATTCAAATCAATCAAGCCATCCAATGGATCAAGCAGTGTTTCGCTAAATGGATAAACCTCGTGTTCTTGATCATCAATCGTGGGAAAGTGATTCCAGACCTGCAACCGCAATTGGGCGGTCGTGGTGACGGCATTAATTGGATCGCGCACGATATAATTCAAGGTTTCAGCGCCTTGAAATTGCGCTTCCGGCGTATAGACCACCGAATTACCGCTGATGACCGCAGTGCCATGGCTCGGGTTACTGACTTCTACCAGTTGCAATTGGTTTGGCTGATCGCTCCAATCATTCGCTACCACATTCACCGTAACTGGTTGCGGACGATAGCTAATACCATAATCGGGCTTGGCTTTGATTAATGGTTCATTGCCATATTCCCATGCTGCAATCTGGCTCGATTCATAACTATTGCCCACCTGATTGAAAACACCATGCATCATCATACGGGTTGGAGTTGCCACTAAGCGTTGAACCGAGCCATCGCGGCTGCCTGGGTACTGATACCATTGAACACCGCCAGCAAGGCCATGCCATGACATCCCATCCCAGCGCAGAATGCCTGGGCTAACAATCCCATTGGTAATCCCACTGAAAGTACCAGCGACATACAAGCCATCAGCACCCATTTCAAGGTCATTGATCGAACCACTAATCGTCCCACTCAAGCCCGACCAAGCCGTGCCATTCCAATAGGCGATTTTAGCTGCATTCACCCCACCAATGCTGCTAAATGTGCCAGCGATATACACGCCATTGGCATCTGGCTCAATTGAACCTATCCTGGTCACATTACTAGCAAGGGTTATCCACTGGCTACCATCCCAGCGGGCGAGTTGCACGCCATCGCTAATATAGACATAGTTGGCATCGGCCTCAACGATTGTCACCCAATCAAACGAGGCAGGGGTATTTAAGGCTTGCCATTGACTGCCATTCCAGGTCACCAGATTATGCGCCGTGACCCCGTTGAATTGCTCAAAATCGCCAGCAACATACAAGAGATTATTGGCTTGGGCCAAACTCTCAACATTAGCAGAGCTAACTTGAAGCCAAGTATTATTGCCCGCTTGGTATAACCCACGTTGTTCTGCAATAAAAAAGCTCTGTTGATATTTTTGAAATCCTTGGATCGGGAGCGGGGCATTTGAATTGCTATAATCAATCAATTGTTGCCATTGATCACTTCCATTCAAATGGGCCAAGGAAGCCAATCCATTACCCCAAAACACACGGCTCGCTGCAAGATAAACATCTTCGTTATCACTGGCTAAGAGCGCATCGCTAACAAAGTCAATTCCATTGGGAGTCATGGATTCCCAGTGATCGCCTTTCCAGCGCAAGGCTGAATCACCCCAATTGAATGATTGCTCAGTGCCAGACACAAAACTGATTGGGCCAAACGCCAGTAATTCTTGCTGATACTCTAGCAATACTGCATCAGGATTGAGTAACCAAGAACCACCCAAGTTAATTTGCTTAAGACTAGCTAAACTAGTCCATTGGTTTGTATCCCAACGCTGTAAATGCAAAATCGGAGTATTAGGAGAATTAGATGTTTTACTGAGCGCATATAGTTCGCCATCAACCATTGCCAAATTATGAGTCGGGCTGACAATCCCAGTGCCGAAAGTATCCCAATTTTTGCCATTCCATGCAGCCACATTCTTCATGGTTGGTACAATGGTTGAGGTAAATTGACCGCTAATATAGAGTTGACTATTGGCCCATTTCAGATCAAAGACTAAACCACGAACCCCACCGCCAACATTCTGCCATTGGCTACCATCCCAACGAATCAGGCCAGTGCCCTGTCCATTGAGGAGAAATGAGCCACCAAGATATAAGCCATCGGGCCGCGAGAGCATGCTAAAAATCACACCATCGATCGCTTCGGCGGCAGCATGCCATTGGGTTCCATCCCAACGAAAGAGTAATCCTGAGCCTATCGAATGGCCCCCAACATACAGTTGATCATTATGGCTAGCTAATACGAACACATTGGCATCAAATTGAATTGGCATCGCCGTCCAGAAGTTGCCATCCCAATAGGCAATGTTAACGTTCTTACCACCAAGATACAAATTGCCAGCGGCATATAAGCGATTTTGATGCACCACCACAGAATCAACTAAGCCCTTCAGTCCATCAATTCTTACCCATTGCTGACCATTCCAATAGCCAACTCCAATTTCAACGCCACTTAATCCGAGGATTCCAGCATACAATACGCCATTCCATTCCACTGGACGGCCTGGCATATACCCATGGCTTGTTTTATGTGGCCCCGCAAAGGCTTGGCTCCATGTGCCTAGGCTAGTTGGGGTTTGCGGCTCCACTGCCACGACAGGAGTAGCTGGCTTTTGTAAAGCTCCAACTAACAGCACAATGATTGCGAATAAACCGATTATGTTTGATGGTTTAGGCATATTTAATACTACTTTCAGAAAACAAAGTTCAAACGTTCCTAACGAGTTATCAATGGCAGATATACTTGCTGGGCTGTGCTCGTGACACTTATCGTTGAGGTTTGGGTACCGCCATGGCCATCGCTTACTGTATAGCTAATCGTTGCCGTAACCAGCCCTTGGTTAGGCGCAACGTAGCGTAATTGATGTTGCTCGATGCTGACCATGCCAAGCGTAGCGCTGGCCTGAGTAATGCTCAAATCATCGCCATTCAAATCAACCACGCCAGCTAACACATCGAATGTGGTGGTGCTATTCGGCTGCACAGTATGGGTCAGCGGTACAAGCGTTGGGAAATGATTGAGCACAGCGATCGTCAATGATCCAGTTGTGGTGATGCCACGCGCTGGGTTGCGCAAGGTATAGCTCAAACTCTCAGTACCTTGAAAATCGCTTGTTGGCGTGTAAAGAATCTGAGTTCCGCTGATCGTTGCCGTGCCATTGCTGGCCGAGGTTACTGCTACCAGTTCAACAGGCTCATTATCAATCGTCCAATCATTGGCCAATACAGCAACATTAACTGATTGAGGACGATAGGTCGTGGCCGTATCTGGGGCTGCCTGAATCAAGCTGGGTGATCCATATTGCCAGGCCGCAATTCGCGACGATTCATAGCGATTGCCAACCGTATCGAATGCGCCAATCGCATACATTCGGGTTGGGGTCGAGGCTAAGGTAGTTACGCTAATTGGCACCTGTGGGGTATAGCGATATTGCACCCCACCGCCAACGCTGTTCCAAACGCCATTCCAGCGTAAAATGCCTGGGCTAACCACACCGTTAGTAATCCCGCTAAATGAGCCAGCGACATACAAGCCATCAGGTCCAAGCTCAAGATCATTGATCGGGCCATTAATCACACCGGTTAATCCCGACCATGCCGAGCCATTCCAATAGGCGATTTTTTGGGCAGCAACCTCATTAATAGTGCTAAATGTGCCAGCGACATACACCCCGCTGGCAGTTGGCTCGATTTGGGTAATGCTACTAACCCCAGTCGCTAAGCTCTGCCATTGCGTCCCATCCCAACGAGCAACTTGCGACCCATCGCTGATATAGAGCTGACTGCCATATACTTCAACGATTGTTACTCGCTCAAAACTGGCAGGTGCATTCAAGCCTTGCCATTGGCTGCCATTCCACGTCACCAAATTATGCGCAGCAACCCCATTAAATTGCTCAAAATTACCAGCAACATATAACAAGTTATTCGCTTGGGCTATAGAATGAACTTCCGAGGTGGACCGCAACTCGACTGTGCCGCTAACAACGTTAAACAGCCCATTCCCCATTCGCAAAAACAGGGCTGATTGGTAGGCTTCGGCCTCATAAGCAGTGAAATTGAGGGTATAGGGTGGTAGTAAGCCTTGCCAAGTTTGCTCGGCTTCAAACTGTGCCAATGAAGCTTGGCCATTGCCCCAAGTAATATTAGTAGCCGCAGTGTAAACAGTTTCGCCACTAGTTGCTAGCAGATTAAGCTGCTGACCACCATTTTTAATGATCAAGCCATTGGGGGTCATCGATTCCCAATGCGTGCCATTCCAAGCCAATGACATCATGCCAATGCTATATTGATCGCTATTATCATGATCATGAACAAACGAAATCAAGCCAAAAGCAAAAAGTTGCTCTTGGTAGTTCAGCAATACAACGTCGGGATACCAAAGCCAATCAATTCCTCCATTGGCTCCCGTTGTGTTTGCAAGGATCACCCAAGTGGTGCCATTCCAGCGTTGCAATTGATGATACCCTAAAGCTGTATCAACTCGGCTCATTACATACAGTTCATCATCTAAAAATGCGATACTATGCACATCGCGACGACGACCATCACCAATACCATTGCCAAAGCTATCCCAACTACTTCCATTCCACGCAGCAATATTGTTAATTGCGGGATCAAGGGTTGAGGTAAATAAGCCACCAACATACAATTGATCATTGGCCCATTCTAGATCGAGCACCAAGCCTGATAACGGGCTACCAACCTGGTTCCATTGGCTGCCATCCCAGCGTAATACACCCTGCCATTGGCCATCTCCATGGGCAAATGTACCACCAACATACAAGCCATCGGGGCGTACAAGCATGGTAAGAATCATGCCCTGAACCCCAACATCAGTATCTTCCCACTGGCTACCATCCCAGCGTGCCAAATGCTGAATTGCTTGCCCATCAATCGTAAAAGCATGCCCACTCGCGAGATACAGCTGGTTGTTATAGCTCGCAAGCGTAACTGATGTGTGGTAAGAAATTTGGTGGGGCATGGCTGTCCAAGTTGTGCCATCCCAATAGGTTAAACTAACAGGTGTGCCAGCTAAAGTAAGCTTGCCATAGGCGTAGAGCTTATTTTGATGCCATGTGATGGCAATTGCTCGGCCTTCGAGGTTGCCAATTTGCAGCCATTGGCGGCCATTCCAAGCGGCTACGCCATGGTTATGCATGCCCGAATACAGCGTGTTATTCCATTCCATCGGGCGACGAGGATAATCATTTAAATCAGAGCGATCATAAGCAGCAAATTCGTCGCTCCATGTTCCAGCGGTTTGGGGTTGATCGATCGTTTGGGGAATTTGGGGTGGTTGGGCCGCCACTGGCAAGATTAAGCTTAATCCTAAACATAGCCCAAGCAAAAACCATCGCTGCATCATCTTCAACTCCCTCGCTTGATAAAAAATCTGGCTGGGCATGGCGTTCAGGCTTGGGCCATCCCACTAAACTAAACCAACACGCATGCTAGTTAAGTTCAGTTTGCCATCCAAAAGAGATTGAGATTATGGGGAAATCTCTCATAGTCGAGGATACCAGCATAGAATTCAAGCAACAATGGGTCAAAAGGTGTATCAGCGGGCTAGCCCCAGCTAAGCCAGAGGTGAGGAAGCGCAGCAAGCATTGCGCTACAAATTTAAGAGAAACCGCTATAATAAGGGGAGCTTGAACGTGCTGTTGATCGTTGCGCCCAAGAGCAAACTCAAAGCAAGCACAAAATCACAACTGTTGAGGAATATATCCATGGCCGATTCACTCTTTGATCCAGAACGTGACCCCTTTGCAGATATGCGCCAAGCTTTAGAAACTGCGCAACGTGAACGCAAAAATATTTTAGTCGAGCTTGGTGGCGATTGGTGTGTTTGGTGTCATCGCTTAGAGGCCTTTATTAATGCTCACCCCCAATTACGCTATTTACGTGACATTCATTATGTCAAAGTAAAAGTGTTGGTGGGCGATGAGCAACAAAAAAATAAGACCTTTTTAGAACACTTGCCAGGTTTTGATGGAGTTCCGCATATTTTTATCTACAATAGCCGCGGCCAATTGCTGTGCTCGCAAGATACCAGCCCACTCGAAGAAGGCGAGAGCTATGACTTTGGGCGGGTACGCGATTTCCTGAGCCGTTGGTCGGAATGGCGGCTTTCACCCTACGATGCCTTGGCAACCGACGAACTCAAACGCCTAGTCGAGCTGCACTATTTTGGCGAACATGCCAACCAAATCACCCCTAGCGCCTAAATAAGCCCAAATTAATTGACGAATGCGAGGGCTTGTTCTACCATGCGCCGCGCAAAGGAGTTTATATGCGTGTGTTGATCCTGGGGGCAAGCGGTCAACTTGGCACTGAGTTAGCCAAAACGTTTGCCGATCATCAATTATTAATGCCGAGCCATCAAGAGCTGGATTTAAGTCAAGCCACTGCGCGGGCAGCCATCAACCAATTAACCCCCGATTTGGTGCTCTTGCCAGCGGCCTTTACCAATGTCGATGGCTGCGCACTTGATCCAGCGCGGGCTTTTCGCGAAAATACATTAGGCCCAAAATACGCTGCACTTGCTTGCCGCGACCGTGATATTCCTTTGGTCTATGTCAGCACCAACGAGGTATTTAGCGGCAGCAGCCAGCAAGCCTATAGCGAATACGATCAACCAGCGCCGATCAATGCCTATGGTCGCTCCAAGTGGGGTGGCGAGCAGGCAGTTTTGCAGCATGCACCCAATGTTTTTATCACGCGGGTGGCGTGGTTGTTTGGTGGCCAGCGCAATTTTGTGCGCACGATCGCTCGCTTAGGCCGCGAACGCCTGCAAACTGGCGAACCGCTACGCGTCGTGACCGATGAAGTTGGCACACCAACCCATGCCGCTGAAGCAGCTTGGGCAATTCGCCAACTAGTCGATAGTAACATTCCAGGTATCTATCATGTGGTCAATGAGGGCGCTTGCTCCCGCCATGAATTGGCATGTGCGGTCTTGGCAGCAGCGGGCATCGACCTGCCAGTTGAGCCAATTACTTCCGCCGAATTCAGTCGCCCAAGCAGCCCACCGCCATTTTCAGCATTAAGCAACAATGCCGCCGCAGCCATGGGCATTCGTTTGCGCCGCTGGCAAGCAGCCGTTATTGCAGCGGTCGCGGCGATCGATGAGCCAGCTTAAATGAGTCATTGCATCGACATTCTGATTCCAAATTATAACGGGGCCAGCTTATTGGCGGCTTGCCTTGAAAGCTTGCGCCAGCAAACCCGCCGCGATTTCCTGATCACGGTAATTGATGATGCCTCGCCCGATGGGAGCGTTCCCGCTTTGCAGGCCGCCTATCCTGAGGTCAATTGGCTGATTCAGCCTGAAAATCAAGGCTTTGTCGCGGCAGTTAATCGCGGCTTTCAGGCAACCAATGCGCCTTGGGTTATTTTGCTTAATAATGATACTGAAGTTGAGCCAAACTTTGTCGCCGCATTAATTGATACGCTTGAGCGTTTTCCAGCTTATGATTTTGCTGCTGCCAAAATGCTGCTTTACCATCAACCTGATCATTTACATACTACTGGCGATGGCTATAATTGGGATGGCGTGCCATGGAGTCGCGGAGTTTGGCAAGTTGATCGCGGTCAGTACGATGCAATCAGCGAGGTTTTTGGGCCATGTGCTGGGGCGGCGGCCTACAAACGCACTAGTTTGCAACACCTCGTCAATCAAGACGGCCACTTGCTTGATCCATTGTTGGTGATGTATTGCGAGGATGTTGATCTCAATTTGCGGGCACGGCGAGCTGGAATGCGCACCCTATTTGTACCTCAAGCGCGAGTGCTGCATCATTTGAGCGCGACTGGTGGCGGAGTACGAGCTAGCTACTATTGTGGGCGTAATTTTATTGTGCTGTGGTTGCGCCATATGCCATTACAAGCTTGGCCGTATGCCTTGCCAGCCTTTTTGTGGTCGCAACTGACGATTTTTGGGCAAGCCCTACGCCATTGGCGCGGCGAAGCTGCCCGTGCTCGCTTGCGTGGTCAATGGGCTGGTTTGCAGCTCATTCCCCAAATTTGGCGTGAACGAAGGTTAGCCACAGCAGAAGCACAGCGGCTGCTTGCTTGGCTTGGACGATAGGAGTCCCCATGGCCCCGTATCTTTCGGTGGTAATTCCAGCCTATAACGAAGCCCGCCGACTACCTCAGACCTTACCTTTAGTTTTGCAATTCCTCAATGCCCAACCATGGTCATGGGAGTTATTAGTGGTTGATGATGGCAGCACTGATCAAACAGTGGCACTGGCTGAGGCTGCTTGTCGTGAATTCGCCCAAGCCCGTGTGATTCAAAATCCGCATCGTGGCAAAGGCTATACTGTGCGCACTGGCATGACCCAAGCGGTTGGGGAGTATGTGCTTTTCTCCGATGCCGATTTGGCCGTGCCTATGGAAGAATGGCCCAAACTCGAAGCCAAACTTCAACAAGGCTACGATATTGTGATTGCTTCGCGCGAGGGTGCGGGAGCCAGTCGCATCGATGAGCCATTTATGCGTCATCTGATGGGTCGAGTGTTCAATATCATCGTGCGGGTTTTGGGCATTGGTAAATTCCAAGATACGCAATGTGGTTTTAAGGTATTCAGCCGCGAGGCATCCCACGATGTTTTTGGGCGCATGCGGCTGTACGACGATAGCACCGAAGCGCCCAAAGGCGCAGCAGTTACCGCCTTTGATGTTGAGGTATTGTATTTAGCCTTGCGGCGTGGCTATCGGATTGCCGAAGTGCCCGTCACTTGGCGCTATGGCGAAGAAACCAAAGTCGATAATATCCGCGATTCTTGGCGTAATCTGCGCGATGTACTCAAAGTACGCTGGAATGCGATCTCAGGCCAGTATCGCGATGTGAAACCAAGAGCATAGCAATCAGGGGGTCGGGGGTCGGTTATTGGGGATCGGAAACTGAACGAGTAACGCAGAGCTTTATGTTGGGAGAAATTTTCACCAAAAGCTCTGCGCCTCTGCCTTCAATAATTAATATTAGTGAATCTTCGCGCTCTTCGCGGTTATAGCCAAGCTCCCGATCCCCAACCCCCAGCAACCAACCCCCAGATACTAGCCAATCGTCGTTGTACGTTCAGGCTCGGGCAGTCGTACCGTGATAAAGAAGGCTGGCAATAACAAGCCAATCGCGGCAATCATGGCCCAGGTTGGCGAAGTCCAGTCGGCGAGGCTACCAATAATGGGGTAAAGCACGCCCGACGTACCCCAAGCAAAGCCCATCATCATGGCGCTGGCGGTGGCAATATGTTGCGGTGCATACTCCTGCGCCGTGACAATCGAAACCGGAATATTAGCCATCACCATTGCCCCAACCACCGCCGTCAAGGGGTAATACCACCAATCCAATGGTGATGATAGCACTAAGCCAATAAACAGCGGAATCGTGCTCAAAATACTTGAACGTAGCACCACCGTGCGCCCAACCCGATCAGAAATGCGCCCGCCAATAATGCCGCCAACCGCTGAGGCAATATTAAAAACTGCCAAGGTTGGGCCAACATGAGCATCAGCCATCGCTTGATCAAAGCGATCACGCAGCATAAAGCCCAACAAGCTGCTATACGAAACGCTTGAAAGTGAACGCAACACACTCATAAACCAAAGCCAGCGCAACGGCCCCTGAAAAACGCTGATATAATCGCGCAACGTTTTGGGTTGGCTGCGATTTTGCGCCGCCGAAGGAATCATCAAAAAGGTCAAAACCCCAACTGCAATTCCCACAGGCAGCAAATAGGGCAAACTCACCAAATCAAACTGGGCGGCAATCAGTGGGCCAAAGGCCATGCCAACCGTGCCGCCAGCCGAGAAGATGGAAACAAATAGCCCTCGTTGATGAGGATTCGCACCCATGGCGATATAGGCTGCACCTGCTGGGTGAAAAATCGCGCTGCCCAAACCGCCAAGCATAATCAACGCACCCAACATAAAGAAATTGGGCACATAACCAATCAAAGTTAGGCCGATCGCCGTTAGCACAGGACCAAACGCCGCCAACCAACGCCGATCAATATAATCGCCAACTGCACCAAGCAAGGGCTGAAGCATCGAGCCAGCAAACGACAAAATCGCCACCAAAATGCCGGTTTGGCCAATACTCACCTGATAGGTATCGCGAATACTTGGTAGCAAGGGCGCTAACAGCGAAGTCCACATATCATTCATGGCATGCGAAAATGTCATCATTACCATGACCGAAAGGCCTGTCAGAGCGACAGCCTGCCCACTTGTCCGCGTTGCCATGAAGCCTCCAAAGCACCTATGAAATTTCCCGCATATTAGGATAAGTATATAGCAGATGCAGAAATTCAGCTAAGGCCTGGCGACCGATTAACTCACTACAACACGGTAAAATTCCGCTCATCAGCATACATTACCACAACGGGCGTATTGGCGGGCGGCGGTGGGGTATTGCGCAAATCGTTGCGAATATGGCTTTGAGTTTTGGTTATGCCAATGCCCTGAGGTGAAACAAATTGATAGTTAATCACTAAATTCCAATCGCCATCGCTATCTTTTTCAAAGCGGGCATTGATAATTTGCCCAGGCAACATTTGGCCACGCTCGCGCAACGCCTTGGCCAAACGCCATGGTCGCAGCACAAAGAAATAGAGGGCTAAACTACCGAATAAGCCGAATAAAACGACAAAGGCCAATTGAATTGATACCGAATTCCAATCGGTCTGCGATTCGGCTTGACCAACATCGCGCAGCAAAAAGCCCAACGCTCCACAGCCCACAAACAAAAATGGCAGGCTAAACAACAACATAAACAGCATAAATTTGCCGCTACCATAGGGTTTTTGGCGCGTTACCACGGCGGCATTCTTGGGGTCAAGTAAAAATGGTTGCATATAGTATCCTCTGATCAAACGGACTGAGATCTAGTTTAATCGTTATACGCTAGGAATATCAAGTTTTTGTTAAGCAGCCGAGCGTAGTACAATGGGCGCGAATATGTGGAGGTGCTATGTACAACCTGACGATTGCGCATCTATACCCTGAGCAAATGAATATCTATGGTGATCGTGGGAATATCATCACCTTACGACAGCGCTGTGCATGGCGTGAGATTACAACAACCCTGATTCCCGTAATGCCAGGCAGCAGCATCGATTGGCAAAGTGTTGATCTGGCTTTTTTTGGTGGCGGTCAAGATAGTGGTCAAGCGTTAATTGCTGCCGATTTTGTTGAACACCAAACCGAGCCATTACGCCGCGCCGCCGAAACTGGCATGGTATTGTTGGCAATTTGTGGTGGCTACCAACTGCTTGGCCATTATTTTCTAACTCACACCGGCGAGAAGCTCCCAGGTATTGGCTTATTGGATGTGCACACCGTCGGTAGCACCCAACGCTTGATTGGCAATTTGCTGATCGAAGCCAATTGGGGCACTGGTCACCAAACCTTGGTTGGCTTTGAAAATCATAGTGGTGGAACCTTCCTCGGCAAGGGCGTAAAGCCGCTGGGCAAGGTGCTCGCAGGCCACGGCAACAATGGTCAAGATGGTAGCGAAGGTGCTGTGTGGCAAAATGTGATTGGCTGCTATATGCACGGCTCGTTGCTGCCCAAAAACCCACATTTCGCCGACCACTTGCTGGAGCTAGCATTGCAACGCCGCTATGGCGCAAGCGCAACCCTCAGCCCGCTTGACGATCAATTGGAGCTAGCCGCCCACAGCACCATGGTCGAACGTTTGCAACGCTAAGCTGTTGATAAAGGATCTTCATGCAACATTTTTATAATAGCGATCTCGGCCAGCTTCTTGCGCTTGATCCCAACCAAACCTATGCCGCTATTCCAGTGATTTGCGCTATGCTCGAAATTCCGCATGCCCCACAGATCAAGCGGATCAAAGCCCATGCGACGCTGGCAGCGGGCTTACGTCAACTCAAAGTACCCAACCTTGATGGCGAGGATGAACGTCAAGCCTGTTTGAGGATTGATCTGATTCCCTTATGGGCGGCGGGGCTTGATCCCAACAGTGTCAGCGCCAAAGCTGCGCCGATCGTGCAAGCGCTGAGCAGCGAAATGGCCTCAGTGCTTTGGCAGAGCTTTCGCCCGCAAGCCTTTGAAACCAACGATCAACTATTGCCCAACCGTTGGGAACAAACTCAAGCCGAGGTGGCCTATCGCGGAGCCTTGGCTGTGGCCAACCTGACTCGTGAACAAATGTTGCTTGAGCGCCAACTGACCGCCGATGTTGAGGCTCGCGAAATGGGTGGAATGAGCGCCGAAATCGAAGCCAATGCAATGTTGTTGGCTCGCACCGTTCGGCGGGTGGCGCAGGTAGTCGGTGAGCGCTCTCGGCGCAACGAATACCCAGCAATTTTCGATGGCTTGTATCGCCAATGGGGCATTACCACCTATCGTCGTATGCCACAGGCTCGGCTCAACGAAGCCCTTGCTTGGCTCGAACGCTGGTATGGCGATGCCCTCGGCGAGCCTGAGCCAATGCCCGATATTTAGAAGGATGAAGGATGAGGGATGAAGGATGAAATAAGGGCTATAGGCTATCGGAACTATTTTGGAATTCGAATGAACTCCATCGCCAAAAGCCTATAGCCTCATTTCCTTCGTGTCCTTCGTGGTTAAAACTAATTCCTGGCCCCTGACCCCTGATCTCTGCCCCCTATATTCTATGTTCTATGTTCTATGCTCTCGAATTAACCTAAAATTCCGCCGACCAAACTGCCACCATCCATGGTGATAACTGTGCCAGTGGTGAAGGCAGCAGCATCGCTAGCCAGATACAGCGTAGCGGCGGCAACCTCATCGACCGTGCCAATTCGACCTAAGGGCGTGCCAGCCACAATTTTTTGATTCAGATCCTCGTTATCCCACAGGGCTGAGCTAAATTTGGTTTTGATTAAGCCAGGTGCTAAGGCATTGACCCGAATATTCATTGGGCCTAATTCTTGGGCCAACTGTTTGGTCATAGCAATAACGGCAGCCTTGGAAATGCTATAAATGCCCATGGCGGTCGCCGGTTGCAAGCCCGCCACCGAGGCTACATTGATGATCGAGCCACCACCTTGCGCCTGCATGGCCTCAGCCGCTGCTTGGATCAACCAAAAGTAGCCTTTCACATTGACTTCGTAGGTTTTATCCCATTGAGATGCATCGGAGTTGAGCAATGGGCCAAAGTGGGGATTGGTAGCCGCATTATTAACTACAATATCGATTCGGCCCCATTCTGCCAAAGTTTGTGCCACCACTGCCTGCACTTGTTCAGGCTTACCAGTATGACAAGCTATAGCGAGCGCCGTGCCACCTGCTTGGTTGATACTATCAGCAACAGTTTGCAAGCTTTCCAATTTACGGGCACAAACCACGACTTTGGCTCCGGCTCGGGCAAAATGTTGAGCAATTGCCTCACCAATTCCGCGTGATGCCCCAGTTACGATTGCCACCTTGCCACTTAAATCGAATGTCGTCATTGGCATTACTCCTAGCTCAAGGGCGAATACATAGCCTTAAATAATCCATAACTATCTTAGCAAAGATTCGGGTGCTCTCGTTCAAATTGATCAAGCTGGCGTTCACGAGCCTCGGCCAGCAAGGTTTTATACTGTGGGCCAGCAGCAATCCCTTGGGCTTGCAGATCGCGCCCAGTCACGGCGCTAGCAATTGGCCGTAAGTATTGCAGATAATACTTAATTCTGTGTTGAATTGATATTGCCTGATTACCCGCCCACACTTGGAGCAGCAACGGCTCAAATGGACTCAGCAAACGATCAAGTTGGCCTGCCGAAAGCGTGGTTTGGGTTAACGTTGCTGCAAACGTCGCCAGTTCAGGCCATTGTTCAACCATCAAGCGAATTGGTTTGGCCAAACTAAAGCGCTGGGTTTGGGTTTGGGCTACGCTGGGGGACAATTGGCTCATCAACAATAGCCACACAATCGCTAATTGCTGATCGGGCTGATTGGTAAGCAGCATTTCAGCTTGTTGATTGAGATTGCTTGACCAGCCGCTACCAAACAATTGCCTGAGCACCCCCCAACTATCCGCCAAGCTTAACGCCGCCAAAGCGCTTGGCTCGGTGAGCAACAAACCTAGCTCATTCCACAAACGTGCAGGCGTAGTTTGATCAAGCCATGGCAAGGCTTGCTGCAACAGTCTGGCGGTTTGTGATTCAAGCTCAAAATTCAAACGCGCAGCAAAACGGATCGCACGGAGGATACGGGTTGGATCATCGATAAAACTCTGATCATGCAATACTCGAATCAAACCATGCTGGAGATCAGCGTAGCCATGCTGTGGATCAATTAATTGGGTTGGCTGATTGATCAGGCGTAAAGCCAGACAATTGATCGTAAAATCGCGGCGGGCCAAATCAGCAGCTAAATTGGCAAAACTAACGACTGGTAAGGCCGCAGGCTGGGGGTAATATTCACTGCGGGCTGAAATTAAATCCAAACTGTAAGCACCAGCTGCATCCTGCCAACTCAGGGTAGCAGTGCCAAAGGGCGGGTGGGTATGCAGTTGATCCGGCCAAACGGCAGCCCAAGCCTCGGCCAGCGCGATCGCATCGCCTTCAACCACAACATCAATATCGCCAACTGGTCGCTCCAGCAACCAATCGCGAACACAACCACCAACCAGATAGCAAACTAAACTATAAGTATCAGCAGCTTGGATTAACCATTGTAAGCGGTGTTGCAAGTCAGGGCTTGCTTGGTGCATAAAAGGATTCAAATCATACAACATTGAGCGATCTCAACAAAAAAATGCCCTCACTCGCATTGAGTGAGGGCATTGTAACCGACAATCGTTCAAGGTTTACGACGAACGGCCAACCAATGGCATGAAGATCTTGAACACTGCTTGAACGGCTTCGATAGCCACAGCTTCAGTGCCGGTATTGCTATCAGCGGCTGAGCTATATTCAAGGTTATTGGTCAAGGTTCCAGCTTGGGTTGCGCGAGCGCGGTAGCTGAAGGTGCGCAAGCCTGGTTCGCCAGCACCCAACGAGGTACAGATAGTTGTACCTGCGGTTGGCAAGTTGGCGGCGGTTGAGCTATCACCACTGTAGTAGTAGGTGTTGCCAACCGTACCAGTCAAGTTTTCGATCCCAACTGCTACACCATCAGCGAAGGTGGTCAAATTGCCAGTGAGCGAACCGTAAACGGTACAGAACTCTGACTCAATGCCATCAGCGCGGGCATAGTTGGTAAAGTTGAAGTTTGAGGTTGGATCGTCATATTGTTGGGCATCTTCGTATTCAACTGCAACATACGGTACAGTTGGATCGTTTGGATTGACCCCATCAACAATCAAGATGTAATACTCGCCACCACCGGTATCGGTAGCTGACGTACCATCCAAGTCCAAGTCCGTCCAAAGACCAGCGTATACCCCGTTAGGAGTTGCTGAGTTTGGCATATCTTGGGCAACATAGTTGGTATTGCCTGATGGAAGCGTTGGGTCGAATTGAATCAAACCGTTGCTCCATGGGCGAACAGCGCCATAATTCACATCGTAGGCGCGAACAAGGTACGTGCCTAAGGTGAAGTTTGGTGCGGTTTCGTCACAGGTAGTACTGACAGCGGCACAAATCGCAATAGCGTTGGCATCAGCTGAAACATCGAAGTTATCGAATGCTACGCCACCATCGCGGCTATCGCTGAAGGTATAGCCAGTTTCAGCGGCATTGACCAAACCACTCCAAGTAACCGTGCGGGTTGATGAGTTGTAGCTCGCGCCAGCAGGCAAGCTGCTCACGTCAACTTCCAAGCCAACTGGCAAGGTGCTGGTTACATAGAAGGTATCGTTCATTGCGCTGTAGTTAGAGATTGCCACGGTGTAGGTGACATATTCGCCAACATCAACCATGGTATCGCTAACATCAACACTGACTTCTGGTTCCAAGACTTCGAGAGTGAAGGCAGTACGGCCAATGCTACCTGGGCTAGCTGGGCTGGTGCCAAGGTCAAATTCGCCGAACCAGACATCGCCAGCTTCGAGGGTTGGCTCATCCCAGTGAATATCAACACTGAATGGTTCGCTACCTGAAACATTGGCTGGGCCAACAACATCCCAGTTGCCAAGGTTGCTGCCAGGTACGTAGTAGATATCAACCGTGGTTGAGTCGGGAGCAGCAGCCGAAGCTTGCCAGTTTTGAACAACCACAATGTAGTTGCCAGCAGTAGGGTTGTTGATCGTGACGGTTTCGTAGGCCGATGAGGTTGCTGATTCAGCAACTTGTTCGCCTGCTTGAGGAATCCCGTCGCCGTTAGCATCGCGAACAACGAACAAGTCGATGTCTTCTGATGCGGTATCGGTGATCTTCGCGACAAACTTGCTTGCGCCAGCAGGAACTTGCAATGCGCGATAGAAGACACCGTTGGTCAAGCTATCGTATGGGTTACCATTGGTGGTATCGCCAGTGATAACTTCGGTTGCGCGAACACCCTTGGTCAAGCCAAATTCGCGGATGGTCAGGTTGGTTACGTTGAGGGCGCTAAAGCCACCAGCGGTCACCATACCAGTATCGCGGCGGGTGGTTGCTGAAACACTTTCGGGCACGCCACCAGCGCTAGCCTTGACGGCAATTGGGAAGTGGACAGCTGGGGCACGGCTGGCGGCTTCAGTCAAGCGGAATTCGCCAAACTTCCAAACGCCATCGATTGCTTGACCACGAACGTCAGCCTTGATCGTGATAACTTGGGTTCCACCAGCAGGAATGGTGAAGCTGGCTGGGGTTGCAGTTACCGTTACAGGAGCGGTTGAACCGCTAACATTCCAAGTTGCTGGAACGTTCAAGGTGTTCTTGACTGTCCGTGTCCAAGTACATTCGACTGGGCACGATTCGTTAGCAGCACTTGCAATGTTCAAGGTTGCAGGGTTGCCACCAGCTGATGGGTTAGCATTGATGAAGTTTGGAATGGTTTCATCAAGCACCAAGCCAGCGCTGAATACTTTGGTCAAATCGACGCGGCCAGCACCCATGTTGAATGGATCGGCAGCGGTTACGCCATCGGGTTTAACAACGCTGGTCTTAGCAGTCGTCATCAAGGCCGATTTGATTTCGAATGGAGTCCAAGTTGGGTATTTTTGGCGCATCAGAGCGGTCACGCCAGCATTGTGCGGGCTTGACATTGAGGTACCACCGATAACTTGGAACAACTCGCCATCAGCGAAGCCATCATCCCAAACGAATGCGGTATGACCAGCGTTGACATCAACACCAATCAAGGTTACGTCTGGTTTGAGCACGTTTTTGATGGGCGAAGGACCCATTGAGCTAAAGCCGGCCATCTTATCGCCAGCGCCCATAACCTTGACACCGCCATCGGCTTTACCGCTAGCGCCGCCTGCTTGAGCATAGGTGATTAAGGCTTCGCCAGCAACGCTTTCCAAGGTTGCGTTCTTTTCGAGGTGAACACAAACTTTGGCGCAGTAGTCGGCAACGATACCTTGGTTATCAGCAGCGTTGACGATGATCCCGCCGCCAGCACCACCAGCAAACACGTTAGCGTATTTGAGCACGCGGGCGTTGACACCACGGCGACAAATCACGATATCGGTTGCGTTGAAGGTTCCTGGGGCATAGGGTTGTTGACACAAGCTAGGGGCAACAGTTTCGCTGCCTTGAACTGGAGCCAATTTGATTTGGCCAGTGACCGTGCCTGGGTAGAGTGAAGCACCAACCAATGGTGACGGAGCCGCGCCCGTACCACCGCTCAAGTTGCTCACATAGCCTTTGAATTCGCGGGCTTGGGTGCTTGCAGCAACGGTAATCAACCATGGTGAGTTGTGAGCGACGCTCCCAACCGTACCAGCGTTACCAGCCGATGCGCTAACCAACACGCCAGCAGCGTTAGCGTTACGGAATGCAACTTCAACCCCGTCAGTCCATGGTGAGTTACCACCGCTGATCGAGTAGTTCAACACATCAACGCCGTCAATCAAGGCTTGGTTGATAGCTGAAACTGAGTCGCCACCGTTACAACCGCCGTCATCGCTGATTGCAGGATCTTCTTCCCAACAAACTTTGTAGGCGATGATCCGAGCGCGTGGGGCAACCCCCGAGACAGTGCCGAATGGTGAAGCAGTGCCACCATTACCACCAGCAGTGGTAGCGGTATGGCTGCCGTGACCATCTTCATCCATTGGTGAATCAACTTCACCAGGGAATGCGATGCCGCCACCGTTATACCACCAAGCCCCGATCAGTTTGTCGTTACAAGCGCCAAACGAACCATCTTGAGCTTGTGGGCTTGATGGCGCACAAACGCCTTTGTAGCCACCTGGCCATGCGCTATAATCGCCACCAACTGGTGATGGATCACGCAATGATGGGTGGATACCAGTCGTGGTCAAGGTGCTTGATGGGTTGTAGATCCCGCTATCGATCACCCCAATCACAATGCCTTCACCAGCGTTCGTGCCGGTGCTGCCACCACCAAGGTTTTGCCAAAAGCTGGCGCTACCAATGAATTGGTTGCTGCTATCTGTATCAAGTTTTTCAACGGGAGCAACTTCGACTGATGCAACATCAGGGTGGTTGCGCAAGACGGTAATTGCTGAAACATCAACATCCAAGAACATCCCGTTCAAGGCAACTTGATAATCAGCAATTTGTTTGATTTGGGTTGATTTGGCTTGCACATCCTTGAGGAAGCTGGCGTGCTGAGCATCAAGATGTTTCAAGTAGGCTTGTGATTCAGCCGTCTTGACATCAAGCTTGGTGCGGCCAGTTTGCGCATTGGCGGTAGCCTTCAAACCCTTAACTTCGCCAGCATAGGTTGCCAACGGAGCTTCGTGGAATTGAACAATAACTTTAACTTTGCCAGACTTGGGGAAATCACCATACAATGGGGCAATTGTGGGCTTGCTTGAACGATTAGCACTGGCTTGGTTCACTTGAACCGATTCAGTGGCCGTTTCCACAACGGGCTTGAGGGGTTCTGCCGCCCGTGTGACATTGTTAGCGCTTAAATTGCCCGCTAACATGGTTAACAACGCTAAGACCGTTGCTAAACGAGTGTAACGATGTTTCACTACCAGTTACTCCTTCAGCTATATCGAATTCAGACCTGGGCGAGTTGGGAATACTACGACGAAAATCAACCTCCTTATCGACAGTGCCTTAATTCGCATATCAATCTATAGCCTGAACCAAATCAGCGTTAAGCCTGATTTGGCAGATGATTGCAGATAAACCCCGTGGCTGAAAGTTGTACAACCTCTTTGGGGAGAACTCGAAATATCACGCCCCGATGGCTCTCAAATGGTATAAAAAAGCGGTACTTAATGGTGATTGCTGATATGCTGCGCTTTATTATAACACAGTCTACTTGGCATGATGAAATGATTAAGGGGGGATTATTAGGGTAATTGTAGTTTCCATAGTTGAACAATCAGCCAGCAATCATGTTAAGAACGACAAACTCTCTTCGGTAGCTTATTGCGGAAGATCAACACATGGGATCTCCATCAAGGTCGCTACATTAATGATATACCCAACACCAAACTTGAAACCCGTCGGTTGATGTGATCCTCCATGCTCCACATAGAGTGTATAAACTCCTTCCTGGGTAATCGACGGTGTCCATGCTTGCTGAAACACGGCTCCATTCGCGGCTAATCGCGCAGGCGGATCAATTGGTTCCCAATAATAGCGTTGTGGTTCCTGACCCAACGGGCCTGCCAAATAAAAACGGGTCTGGGCAAGATCAAGGTCAAAACTGCCCGCTTCGATCTGCATGACAATCGGTTTTGATTCTTGTGGTTCCCAGCAGTTTTTTGCAGTCTGAACCACCGCGTTTGGACCAAATATATTTCCCCGTTGCTGCAAGGCATACTCTACCGGCCCTGCAGTTGGATTAACAGGTTGCAGACTTATTCGCCCACATGCCACCAACAGAAGCATAATCACAAGGAACCTGAGTATGGTAATCCGCAGCACAACCATTCCTCCTTCTATAGATAAGCTATCCAAAACAGCGAAGAATCACCTTTTAAATAGATCGTGACTCCATTATCTCATTCAACAGCTACTTGAGATCGGCACACGCTATCTTTCTCGTGGTATGCTGATTAACAAGATATCCAACCCCAAAGCCGGCAGGTAGTGGAGTAATAGACCCCTGATCATCCTCCCACCTGAGGAGATAGCGACCTTCTATAGTCAGTGTGATCGTCCAGGTTGTTTGAATCATCGGTTAGCCGACCTTAATCAGGGGAGGAAGACCATCTGGTTCCCAATCGATCTGGGAAAGATTGGGAGAACTACCAGACTCCAACGGCCCTTCCACAAATAACCTTGATGTTCGTATATCCAAATCTCGTGTTCCTGCTTGCAGCGTGAGGTGTATGGCAATTGGCTCATTCAGGGAAAAACAATTTTTTGCTATCTCAATTGCTGCATCTGGGCCAAATTCGCTGCCAACATAAGTAGTCAAATGAGTGGTGATTGGAGCAAGGACTGGATCAGGTTGTTGATTAATAATACTACACGACGCGAGCATAAAAACTAACAACAAGAAAATGAAGCCATTATACCGTTTCATACATATTCTCCCACCAAGACCCGCGTTATAAACTACCAAACCTTGTTGTCACTACAACGCGCTATACATGCGTTAATCAGCCTGAACGAATGGTCAGGTGTACGCCATTTGGCACCATCAAGTATCGATCCAATGACTCCTCACGATGCATTGACGAACGAATATGGTTATTCTGCTTCGAGTTGATCACACGGAATGTTGACATCATAGAAATTCCGCAGATAGGTGACACCAAACTGCATACGGGTGATTTGTTCACTGCTTCCCCGCCCAATGACGAGTATATACATCCCCGGTTCGAGGTCGGGCAGCGTCCAGTCATACTGCTGTGCAGGATCGCTGGCCCGAAGCACAATTGATTTGGGCGGAGTCCAGACAAATCGCTGGGGAGCATCCGTATACAGCGGGCCTTTCACAATGAATGCGATTTTCGCAAAATCAAGATCGATGTTGCCTGCTTGCAAGGTGATTTGCATGGTGATTGCTTCATGCAGATCGAAACAGTTCTTGGGAAGGTAGACTTTTGCAGCATCACCGAATCGCATCCCTTCACCTTCTTTGGCAAGGCGATAGGTAATTGCTTGGGCCGTTGGATCAGGTTGGCTTGGCCCACACGCCGCCAAAATAAGAACCAACAACAAGAGAATGCAACATTTATACCGTTTCATACATCTGCTCCCACCAAGACCCGCGTTATAAACTACCAAACCTTGTTGTCACTACAACGCGCTATTTATGCATTGATCAACCTGAACAAATGGTCAATTGTACGCCATTTAGTACCATCAAGATCGATCCAATGACTCCTCACGATGAACTGACGAACTGCTATAGTTATTCAGCTTCGAGTTGATTACACGGAATGTTGACATCATAGAAATTCCGCAGATAGGTCACACCAAACTGCATCCGTGTGATTTTTTCACTAGTTGGATTGCCAATCACGAGCATATATATTCCCGGCTCGAGGTCGGGAAGTTTCCAATCGTACTGCTGTGCTGGATCGCTGACTCGAAGCACAGCCGCTGTGGGAGGATTCCAGACAAAGCGTTGCACTGTATCGGTATACAGCGGACCTTGCACAATGAATGAGCTCTGCGCAAGATCAAGATCGATGTTGCCTGCTTGCAAGGTGATGTGCATGGTGATTGCTTCATGCAGATCGAAACAATTCTTGGGAAGATAGATGCTTGCGGCATCACCAAAGTAATTCCCTACATCGTTAAGGTGATACATTATTGGCCCTGCAGTTGGATTAGGTTGGCTTGGCCCACACGCACCCAAAACCAGAACCAACACGCCAAGAACCAAGCACATGTAACGTTTCATACAGAATCCTTGTAAGCCGCGTTTCAGCAAGCCACTAAACATTGCCATCCAGCAGCTATCCACGAGTTGATGAGCCTGAACGAATGAGTTATCCATTAATTAATTAGCACATCAATCAATCCCTTTCACCCATAATAATCATGGTGCGATTGAGATGGTGAAGAGATTTTGCCAAGTAGGGAATATGATTAGGGGAAATAGCGCAGCCTCTCTTACATCTCGATTACGACTATACAACATCTATGGGCGCTCTGTCGAGGGGATGCATGGGTTATGTCTCACCAGCTTACAAGGCTATGTTTTCGCTGCAAACCACGGAGTCAGAGATTCATCGCTGGATGATTGCCCATCACCAAATGTTCTTGAGCGAGTGCAGGGGGATTAAAGCCCCCTGCGTTTCCCGCATTGAGGGAAGGATAGCAATATTAATGCGAAGTGAAAACCGCCCCTTAGTAAGACCTGAGCAGAAAAGACGAAACCCATAATCAGCATAATCAACCATTACCAGCAAACCACACCCTAACCCACCAAAATAGCTGTTTCTTGGCACAAAATGCCGTGTTATGATTAACCTAAACCATTGCGAAATGTGATGATTTAATCAGGTTTTAGGAGTATTACATGGCCCCTGTAAAAGTAGTTTTGCCAAATGGCCTGCGGATTTATACCGATGAAATGCCGCACACGCATTCGGTTTCGATGGGTATCTTTACCCAAGTTGGCTCGCGCTATGAAAATGCTCGCCTGACAGGAATCTCGCATTTTTTAGAGCATATGTTTTTTAAGGGTACTGCCAAATACCCCACTGCCAAAGACCTTAGCGAGGCAATTGAGGGCATTGGTGGTTATATCAATGCCTCTACATCATATGACACAACCTGTTATTATTGTAAAGTTGCCAATATTCATACCGAACGCGGCATCGATGTCTTAACTGATATGCTCAATGCAGCCCTGTTCGATCCCAAAGAAATTGAAAAAGAACGTGGCGTGATTCAAGAAGAAATTAAAATGTCACTCGATGTGCCTGCTCAATGGGTACATCAATTGCTCGATGAATTAATGTGGGGAGATCAGCCACTTGGCCGCGATATCGCTGGCACACTCGAGAGCGTTGGAGCCTTTACCCGCGAAGATTTGTTGAATTACCGCGATCAGCATTATGTTGCTGGTAATACGGTCATTTCGTTGGCAGGTAATTTTAATAGCACCGAAATTGTTGATCGCCTGACCAGCTTATTTAGCAATTATCGCGTGCTTGACGTGCCCAAACCAATTACCACTAATAGTTTTGGCACAGCTCCAGTTGTGCATCTTTTAAATAAACCAACCGAACAAACTAATTTTGTGTTAGGCCTCAAATCGTTTGGCTATGGCGATAGCGATCGCTGGGCGCTCAGCGTGCTCGATAGCATCCTTGGCGGTGGCATGTCCTCACGCTTGTTCCAAGAAATTCGCGAAGAACGCGGCTTGGCCTATAACGTCGGCTCCTACACCGCCGAATACGATGATGCTGGCAAGTGGATTGTGTATGGCGGGGTTGAAGTCAGCAAGGCAGTCGATGCAATTGCCGCAATTATCGAAGAACTGCGCAAATTGCGCGATCATGGGGTGACTGCCGCCGAGTTACACCGCATTAAGGAACAAGTTAAGGGTGGAATGCTGCTTGGGCTGGAAGATACTTGGTCGGTGGCTAATCGCAATGCTCGCCATGAACTGCGCTACGGCGAGGTGATTCCAGTTGAGCAAATTGTGGCTTGGATCGAAGCGGTCACGCTCGAAGATATTCAGCGCGTGGCTCAACGCCTAATTCGCCCAGATAACTTATACTTAGCAATCATCGGCCCGCATGCCGAGGCCGCTGAATTCGAACAAGCTATCACGTTATAGCAATTCGCCGCGAGATGCTGGTTGGCAATGCAGCCAGCCAGCGCCCATTGCAAGCATAAGGAGAACACCGCGTGAGCCGTTTTGATGAAATGCGCATTTTTAGTGGTTCGGGCAACCCAACCCTAGCGCAGGCGATCAGCTCGTACATTGGCATCCGCCACGGTGAACTGAGTATCCATACTTTTCCGAATGAAAATATTTTTGTCAAAATCGAAGAAAGCGTCCGCGAACAAGATGTGTTCGTGGTGCAATCATTAGGTGCTCCGCTTAACCATTTGATTATGGAAATGTTGATTATGCTCGATGCCTTCAAACGAGCCTCGGCTGGTCGCATTACCGCTGTGATTCCTTACCTCGCCTATAGCCGCACCGATAAAAAAGACCAACCGCGCGTGCCAATCACTGCCCGTTTGCTAGCCGATTTGATCGTTGCCGCTGGCGCTCAACGGGTGCTGACCCTCGATTTGCATGCTGGCCAAGTTCAAGGCTTTTTCAGCGTTCCGGTCGATGAAATGAGCACCATGCACCTGCTGACCAACGAGGTCAAATCGTGGGGCTTGGAAAATGGCATCATCGTCTCACCTGGCTTGGGCTTTGCCAAAAAAGCCCGTAACTTCGCCGAAGCTGTCAATATGCCCTTGGCCTTGGTCGAAAAACGCCGAATCAATCACCACGATGGCACGGTTGGTCACTTAGCAATTTTGGGCGATGTGGCGGATCACGATTGTGTAATCGTCGATGATGAAGTTGCGACTGGCCATACTATGGTGCGGGTTTCCGAGTTGTTGATGGAACGCGGCGCACGCTCAGTTCGTGCTTGCTGTATCCATCCTTTACTCTATGGTGATTCAGTTGAGCGGATCAAGCGCAGCCCAATCGAGCGCTTTGTCACCACCGATACGATCACTTTGCCACCAGAAAAACGCTGGCCAGCCTTGGTGGTCAAGTCGGTTGCCCCACTCTTGGGCGAGGTCATTCAGCGTATCCACACTGGGATTTCGGTTGGCGCAATGTTTCCGGCTGGCCCACAAATTGGCCGCTGGTAGCCATTAATATTAATTAGGTAGATAAGCAATGCAACCCGAAGATTTAAGCTAAGCCGCTCGATCTTCGGGTTGTTTAATCTGGCATAAGGATGTTTGGCGATGCTTGATTCGATTGATGTTTTGGTGATTGGTGGCGGCGCAACAGGCACGGGAGTTTTGCGCGATTTGGCGATGCGTGGCTTGAGTTGTGTTTTGGTCGAGCGCCGCGATCTGGCCGATGGCACAACTGGCCGCTACCACGGCTTGCTGCATTCAGGCGCACGCTACATTGGCCGCGACCGCGAAGCCGCCCGCGATTGCGCAATTGAAAATCAGATTTTGCGCCGCATCATTCCACATTGCATCGAGGATACCAGCGGCTACTTTGTTTCCACGCCCCAAGATCCCAAGCGCTACGCCGAAGAATTTCTAGGTTTGTGCTTTGCTGCTGGTGTGCCAGCCCAACAAGTGCGGGTTAGCAGCCTTTTGCAACGTGAGCCAGCACTCAATCGCGGCATTTCGCATGCCTTTGAGGTTGCCGATGGCTCGGCTGATGCCTTTTTGACGGTTGAAGCCAATGTACGTTCAGCTCGTGAGTATGGCGGGCAGACCTTACTCTATCACGAAGTGATTAATTTAATCGTTGAGGCTGGCACAGTCGTTGGCGCTCGCTTGCACAACACCCTAAATGGCGAGGAATTTAATCTCGCCTGCCGCTATGTGGTCAATGCTGCTGGGGCGTGGGCTGGCCGAATCGCCGCCTTGGCTGGAATCGCCGTTGATATTGTGGCGGGCAAAGGCGTGATGGTGGCCTTCAATCATCGCTTGGTTAATAGCGTGATCAATCGCTGCAAGCAGCCAGGTGATGGCGATATTATCGTGCCAGTGCGCACGGTTTGCGTGGCTGGAACGACCGACGAAAGTGTGCCCGACCCCGATGATCGTTCGATGTTGGCCCATGAAATTGCCACGGTTTTGGATGAAGGCGAGATTCTCATTCCTGGCTTAGCGCAAGCCCGCATGCTACGAGCATGGGCTGGCGTGCGCCCACTCTACCGCGAGCAAGCCACCACCGAAGATCGCGATCTTAGCCGCGATTTTAAAGTGCTCGATCATGCCCAACGCGATGGGGTAGCCGGAATCGTTTCAATTGTAGGCGGTAAATACACAACCTATCGCATGATGGCGGAACGGACAGTTGATCTGGTTGCCAAATATGTGCAAAATACCAGCGCCTGTCGCACTGCTGAGGAAGCTATTCCAGCCCCCGATCAACGCCGTTTATTTACGGTTGGTGCGCCATTAGCAACAATTGAGACCGAACAAAGCTATGGCGATTTAATTTGTGAATGCGAATTGGTTACACGCCAACGCTTGCTTGATGCCTGGCAAGCAGGCGCAACCAGCATCGACGATTTGCGCCGCGATACGCGCATCGGCATGGGGCCGTGCCAGGGTGGTTTTTGTACTATGCGTACCGCCGCTCTCGCCTACGAAGCCCAAGTTGCCGATCAGCAACAAAGTGTCGAGGCAATTGAGCACTTTTTGCAAGAACGTTGGCGTGGGATTCAGCCAATTCTCTGGGGCGATCAATTACGTCAAGCACGGCTCGACGAGCAGATTTACCTTAATCTATTAAATGTGCAGCCTGAGGATGCCCAATAATGCGGTGGCAACTCGCCCGTTGGCAACAATTGGCCCGCCAGCTGAAACAACAACTACGAATACTCTTGTTGGCATGGCGTGATCCGCGTGTGCCATGGTATGCCAAAGCCCTAGCAATTTGCACCTTGGGCTATGCTTTTAGCCCAATCGACCTAATTCCTGATTTTATTCCGGTGTTGGGCTATTTAGATGATCTCTTGATCCTGCCGCTTGGTATTATGTTAACAATTAAACTTATTCCCAGCGTCGTTTGGCAAGAATATACAATCAAGGCCCAGCAAACTCCAGCCCAATCCAAACCAGTTAGTTATATCAGTGCAGGCTTGATTATTGGGCTTTGACTTGGAGCAGCATGGTGGGCATTTAATTTGCTTCGCTAAGCATAAATTCAATCAAAAGTCGCTTCATTAATCAAACCTGTAATGCTATACTAGGAAAATACTGACCAAAGTACTAAACCAATGAGGGAAGAACAATGCAAATCGCCGCATTATTGGCCGAGGCTCGCCATGCCTTGAGTGTAGGAGATCGTGCCAAAGCCAAACAGTTCGCTTCACAAGCTTTGCGACTCGATAGCAAGCACATTGAAACATGGCTTTTACTGGCCGACCTGGTTGAAGTTCCCGCGCAAAAACGCGATTGTTTTCAACGAATTTTGGCCATCGATCCTACCAATACCATTGCCAAACAAGCCCTGAACCAACTTGATGCGCCAGCCCCAGTTGCTGCCGCCAGCTTTGAATTACCCAAATCGGCGTGGTTTGGCAGCAAAGCAACTGAGCCAGAGTTAACCGCCCAAGTTGGTGGTGGGTTAATCACTACGCCATCAATGCCAACAAGCTCAGCCGGCGGGATTCGTCCTTTGGCGCAGGCCCAAGCACCTTCATTGGTCGAGTTGAGCAATACGCCTGCGCTCCCAACTGGCTATGTTCAGCCAATTCAGCCTACCTATAGCCAGCCAAATTATGCTCAACCCAACCAAGCTTTCATCCCACCAGTGGCGAATTATGGCCAAGCTCAGCCACAATATGGTCAAGTGACCTACCCATATGTTGAGCCAAGTGGCGCAGCCAAATTCTTGAAATGGCTAGTTTTTGCAACATTAGGCTTAATAGTAGTTTGTGCAGGGATTGGCTTGATGGTCAATTTTGGCAAAGAGCCACCGCCAACGCCCAAAGTCAGTGCCCAAGATCGCACGACGGCGATGCTTGGTGATACCATGAAGATAATCGTTAATCCCGATTTTTATGATAAAAGCAAACAGAAAGCCATTGTTGAGCCTTATTTGAATAACTATTTTATTGAGGCTGCCCGTACTAATACTGGACGGTTAGACCAAACTGTTCTTGATAGCTTCGATAATGGAGTAGATCAACAGGCCTTTCTTGCGGCTCTGCCTTATATCAAAGATGCCTATGTTACGCCAACCCAATATACGGTAGAATCACAAACGAATGAGATGATTACGCTCAAGTTAATCAGTGGAGATCTTGTATTTACTTTTCATAATGGTAAATTTCTCCAAGTTCCATTAAAAGATACCTACGATACATTTACTTGGGTCAATGATGATGGAAGATGGTATCTTGCTGGGGTAAGTTTAAAATAAGTTAGCCAGAGGCATTATCTATTCTCAATATTGATATAGAATACAATTAAACCATTACTCCGCCCCAATGCTGTGGCTGGTATACTTAAGCGAGAGAGTCGAAGGCCATTCTTTGTGCGGAGGCTTAGAACCCATGGACGCAACAGCCGATATTGGCTTAATCGGGTTGGCCGTAATGGGCCAAAACTTGGTTTTGAACATGAACGACCACGGTTTTGTGGTCGCTGTCTATAATCGCACCACCAGCAAAGTCGATCAATTTTTGGCTAACGAGGCCCAAGGCACCAATGTTGTCGGAGCACATTCGTTAGAAGAATTGGTCAGCAAACTCAAGCGCCCACGCCGCGTGATGTTGATGATTCAGGCTGGCAGTGCGGTCGATGCCACAATCGATCAATTAGTGCCCTTGCTGGAACCTGGCGATATTATTATTGATGGTGGCAATTCGCTGTTTACCGATAGCAATCGCCGCACCGCAGATCTTGAAGCCAAAGGATTGTTATTCATCGGCACAGGGGTTTCGGGTGGCGAGGAAGGTGCACGCCATGGCCCTTCGATTATGCCTGGTGGTTCGCCCGCCGCATGGCCGCATGTACAGCCAATTTTCCAAGCCATCGCGGCCAAAGTTGATGATGGCTCGCCATGTTGCGATTGGGTTGGTGAAGGCGGCGCTGGCCACTTCGTCAAGATGGTGCACAACGGCATCGAATATGGCGACATGCAATTGATTGGCGAAACCTACGATGTTATGCGCTCGTTGGGCTTGAGCGCCGACGAGATGAGCAGCGTGTTTGGCGAATGGAACGAGGGCAAACTCGATTCATATCTGATTGAAATTACCCGTGATATTTTAGCCTTCCGCGATAGCGATGGCGCACCGTTGGTCGATAAGATTTTGGATAGCGCTGGCCAAAAAGGTACAGGCAAATGGACAGTCGTTTCTGCTTTGGATAATGGTATTCCGCTGACGTTAATCGGCGAAGCCGTGTTTAGCCGCTTTTTGTCGGCACTCAAAGATGAACGGGTGCACGCCGCCAGTGTGATCAGCGGGCCAGCCGATCAGCCAAACGTTGATCGCGCCGCCTTGGTCAACGATCTGCGCGAAGCCTTGTATGCAGCCAAAATCGTTTCATATACGCAAGGCTATATGTTGATGCGAGCCGCCGCCAAGGAACAAGGCTGGAATCTCAATTATGGCGGGATTGCTTTGATGTGGCGTGGTGGCTGTATCATTCGCTCGGCCTTCTTGGGCAAAATCGAGGAAGCCTATCGCAATAATCCTGAATTGGTGAACTTGTTGCTCGACCCTTATTTCAGTAACGAAGTGCAGCAATCGCAAGCCGCTTGGCGACGAGTGATTGCCCACGCCGTCCTCGCAGGCATTCCAGTGCCAGCCTTATCGAGTGCCTTGGCCTTCTTTGATGGTTATCGCACCGGCAATTTGCCAGCCAACCTGTTACAAGCCCAACGCGATTACTTCGGTGCACACACCTACGAACGCATCGATGCTGAGCGTGGCAAGTTCTTCCATACCAACTGGACAGGCAAAGGCGGCACGACAACTGCCGGAACGTATCAAGCCTGATACAAGGATGAAGTATGAGGGATGAAGGATGAAATCTCTGTTGATCTCCATGAATATTTAAGATTAATGGTCATGGGGGATGAATGTTCAGCTTCAGATAGCTAAGGCTTATTCATCCCTCATCCTTCATCCTTCGGTATGCATAGTATGTTAGGATTAACCAAATTCAGCCATTGATCAAAAAAGGCGTGCCCAACACTTGGTTGAGCACGCCTTTTGGTTGAGAGTAATCGACAGTTACTTGAGGCTTTCGGCAATCTTGGTGGCTTGTTCGCCATCGATGTTGCCAGTAATCACGAAGGTTACATCGCCTTCTTGCCAGGTCAACACCACACCAACATTGCCACGGCCTTCGATCAAGGTGCCTTGAACGCCACGGACAGTTACTTCAGTGCCGCCACGTTGAATCTTAGCATCTGGATCATCACCTTTGGCTTGAACCAAGGTCCATTCCACATCAGCGCCAGCGTAGGTTTGAATTACGGTGGTGGCTTTGGCAAGGGTCAACAATTGAACATCGCTCAAGGTTGTGCCCAAGGTTTCGTTGGGAGCCAACAGTTCGAAGCCTGCTTGCGCCTTAGCTTCGTCCAAGGTCAAATCGGTAGCTGGAGCAGCTTGTTCCATTTCCTTGATCATATCGGCGATCTTGACGATTTCGGCGTTAGCTGGTGGCTGAGCGCTGAAAATCGCCATATCGATACCTTTATTGACTTCAAGGGTTTCAGCGGCAAAGCTGACATTGCCCATATCTTTGGCATCAAGCACAAACTTGACTGGCATCCAATTGGTATCTTCCAACCAAACGTTGATGTCAACCAACAAATCGATTGGCAATTGTTGTTGGGCATCTGATTTTGGCGCAATGCTAACTTTGTAGGTATTGAAACCAGCAACTTTTTCTTCGCCCAAAATCGTGATCGTCAAGGCATCCAAGCCTTTTTCAACGACACCTTGCAATTGGCCGAGCATTTCGGTTTGGTCCATGCGACCGCGACCACCTTGGCCTTGCTCTTGATCTTGTTGGCCTTGGCCCATTTGCGATTCGCTCAACTCAGCGGCGGTACCAACATAGGCTTTATTTTCAGCGGGGTCGTAGAACCAGCCTTGCGTACCATCAGTCACGACTTCAGCGCCAACCATCTTGGCATCGTTGGCATCAAGAATTTTAGCGCGGAAGGCTTTGATTTCATTGCCTTCAGCATCTTTGTTGCCAGTTTTGCTCGACCAAACTTCGGCCTTGATAAAGCCAGTCGCTTGATCCGAGGTGTAATCGACGCGCATAATTGCATGAACATTGTTGGTATTGGCTTGGCCTTCCCGAATTTTGGTAACGATGTTTTCAGCCGTGATATCTTCTTGACCACAGCCTGCTAACACCATTGTTAACACGAGCATCAAGCTCCACATTCGCTTGAACATTTGATTCCTCCTAGCAGTATTGAACGGTTTTATAGTAGCACGGCCCCTGGTTACAAACTAGGTCAGCGATGTAATAAAATGATGAACAGCTATTAACTCACCAAATCCATGCCGCAACCAAACTAGCTGCCCAGAAACAAAACCAAATCAAGCTGGCTTGAGTCATTTTGGCACTCGTCATCCGATCAAGCTCTAAGCCTGGGATAGCGGGCCGTAGGAGTTGGGTCATTAAATTAAACACGCTCCAAGCAACAATCAATAATTGGGCCAAGCGCAAAACCGCCAGCCATGGATCACCCCACCAAACGCCGAGCAAACCCACGCCAATTCCTGCAATCAGCAACAAACTACTACGCCAAAGCATGGCGCTCAGCAAGGCCAAATAGGTTGTTCGACCCAAGGTTTCGTGCTGAATCCGGCTTTGGTTGTTTAATAATAGCCACCATGCTGGTAGTTGAATAATTGCAATAATTAGCCCCAGTTGCAGCACCACGCCAATCGCTTGCACCAAGCTTTGTTGCGCTAAATTGGGTGCACGCAACAGCAACATATGCACAGCCACCAAACCTGACCAAAGCCCAATATAGCCCCAAGTCGTGCGTTGATGGCCTTGCAAAACATCTTGCACCGCTCCCGATTCGATCATCGATTCAGGGCGTGGACGCGGCATGGCCACATTGCGAGCACGTGGACGCGGCTTGGTTGGTTGTTTTGGGGTGGCAGGGGTTTCCAGTGGTTCGGTTTGGCTAGGAATCGGCTGGGTGGGCGTGCCCAATGGCTTGGTTTGGTTGCGAAAGCGCTGCTCGGCCAGCTCAGCAAAATCTTCCAAGGCCGAAAGTGCGAGTTGATTGGTTGGATTAATCGCCAGCACCCGATCTAAGCAATAGCGCATTTTATCGGCAGAATCAACCACGCCGCTCAGCCAGAGCCATGCTTGCTCATGGTTGGGGTCGTGTTGCACAATGTTGCTCAACAATTTTCGCGCTTGTTCAGTATTACCTTGATTGGCCGCCGCTTTGGCTAAGCGCAACAATTCATCAATCGATTGTTCGGTCATGCTACTTCCTCAATATTAACAAGCCTATTTTAACCGAGGTTGACAGCACAACGCACAAGCATCAAGGCTGTATAATGGTAACAACCACTGATCAACGCTATCAATGGCTGCATTTGTCGTAAATGATGCAAGCATGTGCCTGCATCGCTAGTGCGGAGTGTCAACGGTGACCTACTTCGACTCTTTGTTAATTGCCAATCGGGGCGAAATTGCGGTGCGGGTAATTCGGGCTTGCCGCTCATTGGGCATCGAAGCAATCGCGGTCTATTCCGATGCCGACGCACGCGCCTTACATGTGCGCGAGGCTGATCGGGCGATTCGCATCGGCCCAGCTGCCGCCGCTCAATCGTATTTGAATATCGAAGCAGTGCTAGCCGCTGCCCAACAAACTGGAGCACAGGCGATTCACCCAGGCTATGGCTTTCTCTCAGAAAACGCCAATTTCGCCCGAGCCTGTAACCAAGCAGGCATTGCCTTCATCGGTCCGCCCGCTGAAGCCATCGAAGCCATGGGTTCGAAAAGCGCCGCTAAACGCCTCGCCGAATCGGTGGGCGTGCCAACCGTGCCAGGCTACAACGGCGACGATCAAAGCGAACAACGCTTGTTGGCCGAAGCCGAACGGATTGGCTTTCCGTTGCTGATCAAGGCTTCGGCTGGTGGCGGCGGCAAAGGGATGCGCAGCGTGCATCGGCTTGCTGAATTTTCAGCGGCCTTGGCAGCAGCGCAGCGTGAAGCCCTTGCCGCATTTGGCGATCAGCATGTTTTGCTCGAAAAGCTGATTGAACGCCCACGCCATATTGAGTTTCAAATTCTCGGCGATCAACATGGCACTATGCTGCATCTTGGCGAACGCGAGTGTTCGATTCAACGCCGCCATCAAAAAGTGCTCGAAGAATCGCCCTCAATTGCATTAACCCCAGCATTACGCGCTACGATGGGCGCGGCGGCTGTGCGTTTGGCGCAAGCCGTCAATTATTACAACGCTGGCACCCAAGAGTTTATGCTCGATGCCAATGGCGAGTTTTATTTTCTCGAAATGAATACCCGTTTGCAAGTTGAGCACCCCGTGACCGAGTTGGTGACAGGCTTGGATTTGGTGCAATTGCAAATTGCCATCGCCGCTGGCCAGCGGTTGCCCTTTGCTCAAGCTGATATCCAGCAAACTGGCCATGCGATCGAAGTCCGCTTGTATGCAGAAGATCCAGTGCAAATGTTGCCTTCAATTGGCCAACTTAGCAGCTATACGCCACCCGAAGGCCCAGGCATTCGACTTGATACTGGGGTCACAGTTGGCGATCATGTCACAATTAATTACGATCCAATGCTGGCCAAGTTGATCGTGTGGGGCGAGCAGCGTGAGCAGGCGATTGCCCGTTTGCGCTATGCCTTACAACATTTCGAGGTTGCTGGCGTTACCACCAACATCCCATTGTTGCAGGCGATTATTAACACGCCAGCCTACCATTCCGGAGCCACAACCACCGATTTTCTGCAAACCCATGCAATTAGCGAGCAATTGCAACATCGTCAGTTGCCGCCCAATTTGGCTTTGGCAGCCAGAGCTTTGTTTGATTTAGAGCCTGATCCTGATGCCGCGTTGGTTGGTGACCCTTGGAATGTGCCATGGCGGGCAGCCCATATGCCGCATCAACTACGCTACCAAAGCAACGATCAAACCGTGCCGATCAAGGCGCAACCGCAAGCGCCCCAAGCATGGCTGGTAACGATCAACGATGAGCAACTTGAGATTGTGGTTTTGCGTCGCCATCTCAATCGCATGGTTGTGCGGGTAGCCGATCGAATTTATCAATGCCAACTTGAGCAGGATAGCTTGATTTGGCAAGGCGTTGGTTACCAGATTCAGCCTGCTGCCGCTCCCAGCCTCGACCAAAATAATGGACACAAAGGCGATGCCAGCCTTGAAGCGCCCATGCCAGGCACAATTATCAAACTGCTGGTAGCCGAAGGCGAGCACGTTAGTGCAGGCCAACCATTGCTGATTATGGAAGCCATGAAGATGGAGCACACCGTGACCGCGCCCTACGCTGGCACTGTCGCCAAACTGCCCTACCGCCAAGGCCAACAAGTCAGCGGCGGGGTGGCGCTAGCCGAAATTACTGCTGAGTAATTTAACTGCAACTCCTTTAATCAATCAAGATTAAAGGAGTTGCTTAACTTTTTGGTGGCACAAGTACTTTAAATTCTCTAAACCGACATTGAACCGGTAATTTACCACCAGTCACGATCCCAACATCGATGCGCGAATGGCTTAATCGTGGTATTTGACCGCGCCATACCAACTGATCATTGACAAAAAAGTGATGCTCTTGGCCTAATACTACCATTGATAATGTATTAGGTTGGCGAATTTTGATTGCTGGATGAAAACTACGGTCATAATACACCGCCCAATGATCTCCGCCGTTGCGTGTTTCACAAATTGAAAACATACCCACATCATCACGAATTCGAAACATCCCATGGCTTAGATCGCACAATTCCTCAAAGAAAATACAATAACCGTCTTCTTCATTATTAGCAGGTGTTAAACGTTCAGCTATCAGCGAAACGTAATAATGTTCAGGTGTAAAACAAGGTGAATCGCCACCCAAATACACATTCGTATGAAAATGACTATAGGCAGTCAGTTGATAGGTTTGATCAACAAATTCCCGCTCCAAGCGACAAACTCCATCATCACGCCAACCAAGTCCCCAATGATGCCCATTCTGCACAAAATCATCATAAAAATAAGGTTGCCATGTTGCCTTTATCCTGCGCAAATCGATCGATCGTGCTTTAACGGCTGCTGAAGGAACAACATGTTCCCAAACTTTGTTCAGTTCAAATTCTTGAATGGCACTAACTGGAGTTTGATAACGCACCCATGCAGGGTTGATACAGTAAAACAACACATCAGCTTCAAAGGCCGTTAAATAGAGCTCGGCGGCAATTTTCTCAATTTGCCGAATATACCGTGGGCGAAATTTCCCGGTAAACCAATTATTCATGGTGGTCAGTGAGACCCCAACCTGCTCAGCGAGGCGTGCTTGGGTAAGCGTTTCATCACCATGCAAGATAAAAAAAGCTCGCAACAACTCGGCAAACGAATGGCGCGACATTTGTACGACCTTTCATTGACTTTGAAAAATACACAAGTGGCAGCATTAGATCAATGCTACAGTTTCCAACGAGCTCAATTCACCGATAGATCTATCGAATTTCACTTAGTTGGTATTGATTAGCTAACAATGTATTGGAGTACCTTGTCATGAACCAATTAACCAAACGTGAATTCGAGGTTGCCGAGTTATTGAACCAAGGGTTGTTAAATCGTGAAATTGCAGCCCAGCTCTGTGTCAGTGAAGTAGCCATTGAGCAGCATTTGACTAGGATTTATCGCAAGTTGGCTGTTCGCAATCGGGTCGAAGCAGTTCTAAAATTACGCGGAATGCAGCAAGAATGTATGGCTTCCCATAGTATACAAGATCTTTCGCACTAGCTACACTAAACCCATCGCAGCATTACCACCACATTACAGCCACAGCTACTTTTTTCAGTGTTTTGGAGGATCACTGTATGGATGTTGGAGCAAGAGCGTTCGGCGTTTTGGGATTGATGAGCTTACTGTTGAACTTAATCAGCATGCCCTTCGAATCAGGGGCAATTCAGCCCAACCTGCATTATTCAGTGCCAAGCGGAGACCACACCAAGAGCGAAAGCTTAAACACAACATCGCAAATAGCTCTCGCCAACCCTTCATTTGAAAATGGCTTCGAAAACTGGTTTCGCAATGGGCCATGCAATACCGTTACCTATTCAGGCTCGGCCCTGCATGGCAATTGGTATCTAGCGAGTAATCGCAACGGCACTGAAGCCTGTAGCTCGATCTATCAAGATAAGACCTATTCAGTTCAGAATTCCGAACACTACCGTTTGGCAGTTTGGGTGCGTTCAGCAAATGGTACACCACTCTATGGCACGGTTGCGTTGTGGGGGCTTGGTCAAAACCCAAATCAGAATGCAAAAACCCATTTCAACACTGCTGGCACCGGCTGGCAATGTGTCGAGACTATATTCAAGCCAGAAGAAAATCATACATCGTTGCGAGCTGAGTTCTATGTGCGCTCACTGAATGGTGAGTACCATTTTGATAATGTCATGCTAAGCAAAGAATCATGGAGCGATGAGCCAACATCACTTTGCCCCAACATTCCGCTACAAAATCCATCGTTTGAACAAGGGACGCAAGGCTGGTCGGCATCCGCACCATGTTATATCGGTACAGCCTCTGACTATATGACTGAAGGTACATATTATCTTGTGGCCAATCGCAATGGTTCGGAAAGCTGCTACTCAGTTTCACAAGATACAAGCTATCCTATCAAAGCTGGGCGAATTTATCGGGTTGCAACATGGGTTCGTTCGCCAAGTGGCGTACCACTAAATGGTACAATTGCTTTGTGGGGGCTTGGTCAAAACCCAAATGAAAATGGCTCTGCAAATTTCACCGTTTCAGGCATAGGTTGGCAATGTGTCGAAGCGGTTTTCCGCCCAAATAATAATCATTCAACCTTTCGAACTGAGTTTTATCTCAAATCAATGGGCGGTGATTATCATTTTGATGACGTTATCGTCAGGGAGCAAGCAACATCACTTTGCCCGACGATTCCACTGCGCAACCCATCGTTTGAGCAAGGGATTGAAGGCTGGTCAGCATCTGCTCCTTGTTATCTCAATCGCGGCACAAACGCAGCCTTTGATGGAACTGGCTATCTCGTAGCTAATCGCAATGGTTCAGAAAGTTGCTACTCAGTTTCCCAAGATACGCGAGACATTCAAACCATGCACTATGGGGTTGGAGGCAATCATACGTATCGTCTAGCAGCATGGGTTCGTTCACCAAGTGGTGCAGCATTGAATGGAACTCTCGCTTTGTGGGGGCTTGGATGGAATCCCAATGAGAATGCATCCACAAATTTCATCACTACCGGCACAGGCTGGCAATGCGTTGAGGTGATTTTCCGACCAGTCTATGATCATCTGGACTTTCGGGCCGAGATTTACCTCAAATCGATGAATGGCGATTATCATTTCGATGGAATAACGATTCGCGAACAAGCAACTCCGCTTTGCCCTTAAATTCTACACCCTAGTCATCATCAATCCTTACGAGCGTAGTTGAAATATACTACGCTCGTTTTGTGGCTAGCCAAAGCCTCAACCAGCAGCTATACTAGCGCCAAGCGTCTGGATTGAACGGAGGTTGCAACGATGGCCTTAACCTTTCAAACCGCCCCACGCATTTCGCAAGCAGAGTTTCGGCGCGTGCTCGAACGTGGCACAGAGCTTGGTCGCTCGCCCGTCGCCCCTTTTGCCGATGAGTGCTACCAAATTATTGTTGGCTATGGCTTAGATCCAGCGGTGGCGCTCGGTTTTTTCGCCCACGAATCGCAATTTGGCCTCGATGGTGTTTCAACCAAAAGCCTCAATTGGGGCAATGTTCGCACGCCTTACGATCCCAAACGCGCTGCCGGAACGGTGCAAAGCGCTAGCGGCCATGGCGAATTTGTCTGTTTTCGTTCGTGGCAGGATGGGTTACGCGATTGGTGTGAGCGGATTCTCAATCGTTATATCAAAGAACGTGGCCTAACCACGGTCGATGCGGCGATTCCGGTCTATGCTCCTTCATCCGATGGCAACAACGAAAAAGCCTATATCCAGCATGTTGAACGATTGGTAACTCGTTGGCAGGCGGAAGATCCCCAGCCTGTGGTAGTTTCAACAGGAGGTCCAAGCGTGGCTGAATTACAAGATGCCTTGATGGTCGCAGCGTTCGAGGCGGTTGGCGCAACCTATCATCCCGAGTGGGCTTTTCATCAATATGCCATGAACGAGGCCAAGGCTGGGCGGTTTCTTGGCTCGCCACTCGGCGAAAGCAAACGGATCACGGTTGGCGGCCAGCAATTTTCGGTGCAAGTCTTTGCGCTCGATACACTCTACACGCCGATTGGCAACCCTGAGAGCAGCACCAACTGGAGCGATATTCGGCGGCTCAGTGCTTTGCTCAAGTAAGCTAGAAGTTCGCAATCAAATGCAGCGCAAACCGCATGAGATCAGGCACAATCAAATCGGGAGTATGCTGCGAGGCTTCGGTGGTGGCTTGCGGGCGTTTGACCAAGGCCGCCCGTAAGCCTGCCAACTGCGCACCTTGCACATCACGAAACAGATTATCGCCAATATACCAAGGATGGTTGGCCGGAGTTTCGACTTGGGCTAAGGCATGAGCAAATAAACGCGGGTCGGGCTTACGATAGGCATAATCTGAAGAAATCACGATTGGGTCGAAATAGTCCAGAATTTCTAATTCAGCTAATTCAGCCAGGGCAATCACTCGCTGCGCATCAGAAACAATGCCCAAGCGATAGTGCCGATGTAATATTCGCAAGGCTTCTTTGGTATCAGGGAAAAGCTGGAGATGCTTGATGCTCAACACGCGTAATAATTGGGTGATACTGACCGCCTCAGTCGGATCAAGCCCAAATTCATCAAGCAACGCAGCCCAAATTGCCTCAGTTTGCCATTCGGGGTAAGCTTCGTGGGCTGGCAAATTGGCTTGCATCGCCGCAAAATAGCGCTTATGTAAACTATCGGCGCTACAAGCCACACCACGATAGCGCAACCACTGCGCTAAGTGCTGCCACAACGCTGGCTGATGCTCGTCGGTATGCACATCAACCAGCGTGCCATAAATATCAAACAATACTAGCGGACTACCAGGCATGCCTGTGCCTCCGCAACCAACCGTTGACGATATTCCCAGCTAAACCATTCGTTGCGAGCAATCCGCAACAAATAGCAGCCCATATAAAATTGGCCACGTTGGGTAAAGGCGGCAAATTCCTCTTGATCAAAATCGCTCAACAAACCATAGCGATCATAAACCCGACGAATTAACCACTCAGCAGCGGTTGGATCGCCGGTGGCATTGAAGAAGGCATGCTTCAATTCAGCCACCATACAGCCAATATCAATCGCTGGATCATCGTGGCGGGATCGCTCCCAATCGATTAATGCAAGCTCTTCCGGAGCAGTAAAGAGCATATTGGCCGGAGTTGCATCGCCATGAATCATCGAACGTAGGCCTTGATGCAGCATACCGCCGGCTTCCCAATGCACTTGGAGCATGCGTAAATTGGCCAACGCTGTATGATTGAGCAATTCTTGTTCGCGCAATTGGCGCAACAATTTTTCCCAATATTCCCAAGCATTGGTCACATCAATTTTATCGGTGGTGGCAGTTCGACGGTGCAAGGTGGCCAACCAACCAGTAATCGTATTGACATAGGCCATCAATGGGCCAAGGTTGCGGGTTTGCAGGGTGGTTTCGAGAATTGTGCCCCAACTTTGGCCTGGCAACCATTCAGTGATCAACAGCAGGCGCTCAGGGTCGGTGGCCAATGGGCGCGGCACCAAATAGGGGGCTTGGGCAAAACCCAGCGCGTGCAATTGCGCCAGCGTCGTGGCTTCGCGGTTCAACAATGTGCGTGAGTAGGTGGGCAAAAACCGTCGGCCATCTAAGCCAGTTTTATGCTCAAACGACTTAATGACCACGTGTACTCCGCTATGGGCTTCATGCACCCGTTGCACGCTGGGAGTATTCATAATTGGTTCGACATTGAACGTTGGATGTAACGTGAAAATCCCTAAACTTGGCAGGGCTTGATCACGTAGCGCAGGAAATGCGCGATGATCTGAGAGCAGCATGATCGTCATCGTTCGCCCGCTCCTTCCTTTATACGAGTTCCACCACCATCGGTTGGGCGGCTCACATTGCCGCTAGTGGGGAATGGCTAGAATGTGCAGAACCTAGCTAAATTCAAGTTTTGCAAATATTCACCTATTCAGCAATGGTTGAATAGTCCTTGCTTCCTCACAGATAGTTAGGCCTTTTTAATTTGTGTAAACGTTTACAAATACTAACATAGCTAGCTAGCATTGTTAATCACAGTCAAGGGAGTAGAAATAGGTGATTCGTTATCCTATGTTAAGGTGATTAACGATCCCCTGTAGGAGTTATTAATCACCTCACTTGACCACAGTTAACATTAACAAAAACTAACTATTAGACCACGATTGGCAGTTTAAATTTGATTTCTCTCGCGAGGCAGTTTATTCGACCGCGCCGTGCAATTTATGAGCTGATTTACGCGCAATCAGTTGTAATGGCACGAGTTCTGTAAAGAGAAAACGAAAACTTCCGCAGCGTTCGAGCATTTGGGGGCCGTAGAGTGCCAATACCCAGCGCCAATAGGCCGATAAGCCATGTTGCTCGCCATTACGCACTTCGCCACCTCGCGCAATAAAATCATCGGTCAATGATGTCAATACACTGTTGGCTTCTGGCTCGCTTGCCGCAAGTTTTTGCAACCAATGGCGATAAAACTTGCGCCATGGATTATCGTTTTGTTGCCACCATGCCAAGCGTTCGCTTGGCACGTTTGGTGCTGTAGCTTCTTGCCACGCTTGCTGGTAACTATGAGCAATAATCAACGGTTGTTGAATACCCAAGCCGCCAGCAGTGATTGGCCAATGAAACCAACCTTCGGGCAAACTAACGCTGTTGTTCAAACGCTGGTGAATCAAATCGCCAACATAGGCGACCATGCTGCCTTGCTGAATGATCTGTTGACCATAGCGCCATAAGGTTGTACGCACTTGCTCACGATGACTGGCTCCAAGGTTGACCCGCAGACCAATCGCTTGGCATAGGTAGGTACAAGCGCCATTATACACCTCAATTTTATTAAGAATTGCAGGTGTATTGGTGATCGTCTGGGCAGTTTGGTTAATATATTCGCCAATCAGACTATGATCAAGTTGCCATGTGCCTTGAGCATCAAGCGTCAAAAAGAGCCAATGTGGCGCTTGTTGTGGTAATTCGCTGGGTAATTGGCCATTAATTGCCATTGCACCAGTTTTTTGCTCATTCAGATTCAGGCCACAGCTAGCACACCAGGTTTGCAGTGCTTGCCATGCTTTGCGCATTTCATCAGGATCGGTGGCGATAATTGTTAGATCATCGACAAAGCGCACGATTTGCACATGGGCATGCAACTCAAGATATTGCTCCATTAATCGCAACACTAACTCGCCTAAAATGTCTGAAATTGGACGATGATTGGGGATGCCAACCCGCTGCTGGGTTGCTTGCTGATTGACCTGCAACGGCACTGCCATATATTCAGCAAAAAAGCCAATTTGCTGCTCGCTCAAGCCCATGCGCTGCAACACATCGAGCACAAATTGTTGATTGAGCGACGGATAGTAGTCGCGGAAATCAGTTTTGAGCACATAGATGGCTTGGTCGGGTGTGGCATGCAGGCCAAGCTGAATTTCGGCATTAATCAAGCGTAATGCAACTTCGAGATTATGCTCATAATTGCTATCATACTCGGCCAATTGGCTCCATTGCTGCAAGCGAGTAATTTCAGAAGCTCGACTGGCAAAAATCGAATGCGGATTGCCATACAATTCAAGCTGTTCAGCAGCATCAATTGCGAGCGGGCGGCGCAGGGTGTGCCACAAATTAACGCTTTTGGAAACTGCATAGCTTTCGGCAATCAGCTTATTCAAATCGCGATCATAGCCACGCTCTTGGGCGATGCGCTTGAGTTTTTTCAAGGGCAATGTGCTGTTAACCCGACAGAATTTGGCAAAATACTCTTGCCAATGCTCAGCAACGACGTGATGCAAACAGGCAGTCAGCAAATCTTCTTGCAAAAATAAGCGCCATTTAGTTCGCGCAAATTGGGCAACCGCCGTAACTCCGGCCTTGGGCCAGCGCCAATCGGCCAACTGGGCACGCACAATCATCAAGGCATCGGCCAATTCTTTGCGCATAATCGGATCGCCCAAAATCTGACGAGCCTCAGACCGAGTAGCGGTGCTGTAAAAACTATCTTTAGCAATCCGCCGCAAAATCGCGCAGAGTGTATCGCTATCAATTTCATCAGGCTCAGCCTGTAGCGCTTTGCTCAATTCGCTGCGAGTTTCAAGATCAAATTGATCATGAAAGATGGCATCAAGCACCGCCCCATGCTGGGTCGCCATGCTTGGCTGATTAATTTGGGCAACGAGGCTTTGGGCCTGCTCCGGGTAGCTCACCGCCACTTCAGCATGATCAAGCCATTCTTGAAATAGTGCGCCGAAAATCGAGACTAATTCGGCTCGTAGTTGGCCGCTGGCCAGTTCGCGCTCTAACTCAGCCGACCACCAAGCGGTTAATTCGCTGCTCGCAGGCGTAGCCGGATCGCTCAATAAACGCATATTGGTGATGCTTGGGTGCAGCGGCTGTTTGGCAAAGGTTAATTGCTGGAGCTGCTCGTGAAGCAGGTTAATCCGAGCATGGGGTTCTTCAATTGTGGCTAAATGTTGGCTAATTTCGGAATAGGTTGCAAGGGCTTGCTCACGTTGCAAGCCCAGCTCGCGCAATTTAATCGCAGTTACCAATTGTTCACTTGCAGTTAACATCAGTGCCTCCAGCGTGGAGCACCTTCTGCTAGCTTTTGTGCATCAACTCGCTCAATGCGGCAAAACTTTGGGAACGTTCGGCAAAAACATAGTGGACTGGCAAAACCGTAATGCCTGTTGAGCCAATCGAACGCAAATGATCGATCGCTGGCAAAATGTTGGCGCTATCGACGACCAACGACACCGCGTACCAGCCTTCACCACCATCGCGACTCCAAACTGGCGAAACAGTTGGGCCTTGCAATCCTGCCAAGGCGGCATGGGCTACCACTCTGGCCCCAACATCGGCGACATCGGAACCTGGCACGTTGGCAATCAACGAAACATAGGTTTTAGCGCGATGGCGAGCTTCGATCAACTCTAAAATCGATTGGACAACCCGTTGTTTTTGCGAACTTTCCCGTAGCGACCGTCGGTTGGCGATTAATGCAGCTTGCGCTTGCAGAATCGTGCCTCCTTGAATCATTTTGAGATGATTATCGCGTAGGGTTGTCCCAGTGGCTGTCAAATCAGCGATGATATCGGCATATCCTAACGAAGGCGCGGCCTCGGTTGCCCCTTGCGAGTCGATCAGCGCAAAAACATTGATGCCTTGCTGATGACACCATTGGCGTACCAAATTGGGAAACTTGGTGGCGATCCGCAATTGGCGGCCAGCCCGGGCATACTCCGCCGCTAAATCGGCCACATCACGCCATGAGGTTACGTCAATCCAATGATCGGGCACGGCCAGCACTAAATCGCAGTAGCCAAAGCCCAAATCTTTATAGACCACCACTAGATCATCGCTCTCGCCGCCTAGCTCCTCGACCAAATCATAGCCACTTACGCCCAAATCAATCGAGCCATCGGCGACTTTCTCGACAATATCAGGAGCGCGATGCAGCAACACTTCAACTTCGGGCAGCGTTTTGATCGAAGCTGTGTAGCGGCGCGGATTGGGCCGCGAAACTTTCAGGCCACAGCTTTCAAAAAAGCGAAACGTATCATCAGCAAGAGCACCTTTGGAAGGCACAGCAAAACGTAGCATTAGCGCGTTATCTCCACAGTCCATTCAGCAGTTACGTCGGGCAAATTCAAACGACGCACCTGCATTTCGATCTTCCAGCGCCCAACCAAGCTTAACGCTCCTGAGGTCGCGGTAAAACGTCCATCAGCAGCAGGTTCAAGAATTGCCACTTGTTGGCCAGCTTCGAGATCAAGCGATTCAAAGCGTAAGCGTACTCGATCTGGGCGAATTACGCCATTCGCATCGCGGACGGTTGCACTAAATTGGCGCTCACCTGGCCGATTATCATCAGTATCGAGGGTCATGGTTAAATCTTCGCGCTGCGCTGTTAGATAGAGCGGCTGGGCGACCCGTGGGGTTGGCGTTGGCAAGGTTGGCAAGGCTGTGCCGCCAGCACTAGGAGCAGCTTTGACTGGATGCGGCGTTTGGGTCAAAGCACTAGCAACCAGAATCACCCCAATCGCCAAAGCACTTTCCAAGCCTAGGGTCAGGCCAATTTTGACCACAGTTGTTTGATCTTTGGCAGCTTGCAAGCGGGGATTGAGCTTGCGCCAATGCCAAAAACCGAGCAACAAAGCCGCCAGCATCACCGCCAACTTGATCAACAAGGTCTGGCCGTAGCGCGATTCCCACAAGCCTGCCAAGGTTGGCAATTGATCAAAGGTACGCATCGTGCCAGTCAACACAACCATCGCAATGCTAAACAAGGCCAACGGACTGAATCGGGCAATTAGCCAAGCCAAAGCACTGTTGCGTAGCGCCACCTCAGTTTTACGAAGCACCCAAGCACTCAAAGCCATCCCAATCAAACCACCAAACCAAACCGCCGCCGTCAGCATATGCATCCAATCTGAGGCCACCGGCGTGATTGGGTCGTCGATGTTGGCCGCCGCATGACCGCTCATACTAAATGTTAACAGGCTTAAACTCGCCAAAGCCAAAGCAGTATAGCCCATTGGTTTTTGGTAAGCAGCCAAGAACGTCAGCGGAATTAACAGTGTAATCGCAACCAAGCGAATCAAAGCCAACACGCCCCAACGGCTAATCGCCATCGAAGAAAGCACATCGGCATATTGAATTGAGGCTAAACTACCATCACCAAAATCGCTGGCCCGTACCACAAATTCCCAAACCGAGCCAATCAATAACAAAACCAAACTCAACTGGGTCAACCAAATCGTTGGGCGAACCAGCAAAGGCAAACGCGATTCAGGATTATGTTGAATTGCAGGCAATAATAAAATCAACAACCACGCCAAACCGCCAATCGCGCCTAAGCCGCCAGTTAAGGCGATTGAGCGCCCGCTGACTACACCCCAATTCAAGCTAGCGTTGGCGGTTGCGCTAACTTCAACCGAGGGCGCAGTGGGAGCAACCCCAGTGCCAATGCTAAACAGCAACGAGCCAGCCGAACGATGGCCATCGGCGGTCGAAAGCACTTTGTAAATTAAGGTATATTCGCCAGGCCGCAGCTCAGCAGGCAAGGCCACCTGCATACTATCGGCAGCAGGAAACTGGGTTTGCGGTAGGCCAATTGGCTGCGATTGCTCATTGTAGAGCGTCAGCGAGCTATAACTACGATCAAGCGGCTCGCTAAATCGCAACACAACCTCAGCAGGTGCAACATCGAGCACCGCCCCATCAACAATGCTGCTTTCGATAACCAAGGCATGAGCTGCCGCCACGCTTGGCCATAAACACAGCACAAAGAGAGCTACAATTAAAATCCGCTTCATAGCTATTGTTCCTTAAATCTAGTAGGGGTCGGGGGTCAGGGGCTGGGGATCAGTATCCTGTACAATTCCAACACCCAATCCCCAATTCCCAAAAGCCAATAGCCGCAGTTTGATTGGTGGTCAGGGGCTGGGGATCGGTTACTTGTTCATTCCCTAGAGTTTTAGCCAAGCCCCAACAACCGATCCCCACTCCTCTATAGCAAAAAAGCGTGCTAGGCCGCAACCTAGCACGCTTAATCGCTCAAACTACAGGCTTAGGCACGAACTGAGCGGCGGCGCAAAGCCACGCCAGCAACCATAAAGATAATGATTGCAGCCACGAGCATGCCAAGATTGAAGCCATTGCTGCCAGTTGCTGGCAAGCCTGGGGTATGATGATCTGGCTCGGCGGGGGTTGGCACAGCAGCATCGCCCACAGCAAAGCCAATTGAACCTGTTACTTCGTGACCATCGCTACCAACCACCGACCAACTAACGGTATAGCTGCCAGTGCCCAAGCCCGATTTCAACGAAACGCGCATGGTTTTGCGCTCAAGATCAGCCAAATCGACCCGACCATCGCCGGTATCAACCACCGTGCCATTGGCATCGGTAACGCTTAATTTCAAGCCTTCGGATTCCAATTCGTCGTTGAAGGTCAGCACGACTTCGCTTGGAGCAGCGGCCAACTTCGAGCCATCGGCAGGCGTTGAGCTAGCCAATTTGGAGTGCGCTGAGCCAACGCTAGGCTGAGCAAAAATAATAACTAAGGCCAATAATGCAATTAAACGTTTCATTCTGTAAATCCTTGATTGCAGCAGATCACAACGATCTACCAAAGAATGCCAAAACCGATCAAACGAATGAGATTAAGCATTACAACCAAGGTAACGTGGTGGTGGGGCAAGTGGACGCTCGATCCATGAACGCCCAATATAGCCGAATTCGCGGTAGATCCAACGGGCAATTCGGATTGAGCCAAGCAAAATCAACAAGGTTGCTAAAGCCAATGGCACTTCATGGCCTCGCTCTAGCACGCCTGAGGTAAACGGCGCAGGTTGGAGATGTTGAAAATCATCAATCACAACCGGAATTTGCATTTGGTGATGATGATGCCCGTGATGGGCGATTAATGGATTATCAGCTTGAATCACGGCACAATAGACAATACAAGCCAGCGCAATCCCATGGGTGAGGATCAAGCCACATAGGCTGCCAGCGATCGGCAGCCATGCCTGTTTGTTGGTTAATTTGTGCCAGTACTGCTTCATGAATTTATTGCATCAAGGTCGGAGTTGGCCCCGGCGAGATCAAACATAATTGGCGTTGCTCGGATAGTTTACCCGGCCCCCACCATGCTTTCACTCGGGCGATGATCGTAATTATTTCTTCTTCGCTGAGCTGCGAGCCAAAGGCCGGCATTGAATTTTTGCCATCACGAATCAGCGAAATTAATTCCCAATCGGGGTGCGAATAAGCATGCATGCCATCGTTGAGCGCAGGAAACGGCCCCATACCCTCGCCACCTTGGCCATGACAATTGGCACAATATTGGCCAAATAAGGCCTGACCACTGGCTAGTTTTTCGCCAAATGCTGGCTCGATATAGGGCACGGCTGGCTCGCCTAGGGTAAGTGTTGCTTGCTGAACCGCCTCACCACAAGCAATTAAACTAGGAATTCCTAATGTTAACAACAGGGCAATTAGCCGCCACCGATTGAGTTTATGTTGCATGGGCATCCGACTCCATCGCCGCCTGGCGCAGCATACGATTGCGCAGCGCTGCCAAGGTAATTAAGATAGCTAGCACAATAATAGGTGCCATGTAGAGAATTACGTTGAGCCAGCGCATAATGCCACCAGCAACATTGACGGTTGTGCGAAATTCTTGGGTTTGGCCAGCCTCGCTGAAACTCATCAGAAATTGCCAATCGCCGCTGCTCGAAAAATCGAGGTCATGCGAACCATAAATTGCATCTTCTGGGCGACTTTCGGGCGCAGGCGTGTAGCGAAATTCTTGACCATCAGGGTCAATCAACACCAATGAAATCGCTTCAACAGGCAATGCGGCATAATCGCTGCTGTTACGCACCGCAATACTGGCATCGCCACGGCCAACGCTCATTGGCGCAGGAGCCAACGAAACGACCACAAAATATTGATTTCGCGTCTCATTGATGATGTAATTGCCGCCATGAGCTGCTGCTAGATCTGTCCACCACAAACTAGCTAGCACCACCCAACCAACGAGGAAACATAGGCGTTTCAGCATAGAGTGTATCACAATCTTTGGCCGGATAGTGTGGTAGTTTCTTAACCAACTGTCTCAACAATTCGCACTGCCCCACCATCATCGACCAACTGATCAAGGCGAATCGACAACACTTTGGAAGCCCCATCAGGATTCATCGTAACGCCATACAAGGTCGAAGCCGCTTCCACAGTACCACGGTTATGCGTCACCAAGACAAACTGGGTCTGTTGACTCATCTCGATTAATTGTTCACGAAGTCGCACAACATTGGCTTCGTCCAAGGCTGCGTCAACTTCGTCCATCACACAAAACGGCGTAGGATTAACTTTCAACAAGGCCACCAACAGCGCCACGGCGGTCAAGGAACGTTCGCCCCCAGAGAGCAAGGAGAGCGGTTGGCGGCGCTTGCCTGGTGGTTGGGCAATAATATCAATGCCACTTTCGCTGCTATTGGGGTCGTTCAAAACAAGCTGAGCCGTACCACCACCAAATAAACGGGTAAATGCTAAGCTAAATTCCTCAGCCACGGCGCTAAATGTTTGGGCAAAACGGCTATTCATGGCCGTTTCAAGCTCGTTAATCAACTCACGCAAGCCATCAGCCGCTTGGCGAATATCGCTGACTTGACCTGTTAAGAATTGATTGCGTTCGCCAAGCTCAGCATATTCTTGCGGCGCAAGTGGGTTAATCGTGCCCATTCGCCGCAGTTTATTGCGCAACTGATCAATTTGCTCATTCAAGGCTTGGGCCGATAATTCAGCCTGCTCAGCCTCAGGCGTTTGGCTCAAATCCAATTGCTCAATATCAATGTTCTCTTCGGCGCAACGTTCCCACACATGGTCGCGGCGGGTATTGGCCGTTGCCAATTGGCTTTCAGCTCGACTAAGGCTGGTTTGCGCTTGAACAAAGGCCTGCGAGGCTGCCCGTTCTTGCAATTCGGCGTGTTGTAGCGCCAAATTTGCCTGATTCAAGCGTTCGAGCAGCGGGGCTTGCTCGGCATAAACGGCCTCACGTTGCAGCTGGGCTTGCTGACGGCGTTCGGCTACAAGCACGCTTTGGGCTTCAGCCAAGGCCAATTGTTCAACCAACTCGTGCTGGCGTTGTTGATCCTCACGGCTACGCCGCACCAAGCCATCAATCACCTGTTGCTGATCGCGTTGGGCACGCTGAGTCGCCTGCAAGGTTGCATCGCTGGAGACAATCGCCGCCCGTGCTGCCGCAACTCGCTCCTCGCTCGCCCGGCTGGCCGCCGCAGCAGTTTCGGCTTGCTCGCGGGCGGCAACAACCAAACGTTCATGCTCAGCAACATAGTTTTGCGCCTGCTCAATTGCGGTTTGGCTGGCGGCAAGTTGCTCGGCAAGGCTGGCTTGCTCTTGTTGAACATTATTGCTGCGCAGCTGTTGCCATTGTTGCTCTTGCTCAATTTGCTGAAGGCCACGTTGACGTTGGGCCAAACTATCACGAGCTTTTTCCATGGTGGTGCGATGGCTGCGGCGGGCCTGATCGGCCTCGCGAACTGCTTTTTCAGCATTGCCAATTGCAGCAATCACCTGCTTGAGCTGTTGTTCATGCTCGGCGAGTTGTTGTTGGGCAGTTTCAAGTTGGGCGGGCAATTCGCGCAATTCGCGTTCGCGGCGCAAGGTACCAGCCTCACGAGTTCTAGCGCCACCAGTCATCGCCCCCGATGAGCCAACCTGTTCGCCACCAAGCGTCACAATCGTCCAAGCGCCATCAAGTTCGGCCAAAATACGCCGTGCCGTAGCTAAATCTTCAACCACAATTGTGCGCCCAAGCAGATGTTGCACTGCTCGTTCATAGGCCTCGGCATAGTTCACCAACTCGCTGGCAAGCCCTAAAACCCCTTTAGATTGGGGAATGCGGCTTGGGCGCGGCGTGCGCAGCGTATCGAGTGGCAAAAAGGTGGCGCGGCCCGCATCAGTGCGTTTAAGTTCAGCAATCGCGGCTTCGGCAGCTTCCCAATTGGGCACGATAATATTTTGCAAGCGAGCACCCAACGCCACTTCCAAGGCCGTTTCTAACTCGGCAGGCACTTCAATCACGCTGGCAACCACGGCAAATTGCTGGTGCTGCTTTTCGGCCCATTGCAAAGCCGCCCGAACGCCAGTAAACATGCCAGCTCCGGCAGCGGCAGTGCGGCGCAAGGCATCCAAGCGACTATGCAAGGCATCGGCTTCACGGCGGGCATAGGCCACAGCTTCTTCCTGCTCACGACGCAGATTACGGGCTTCCAACAAGCTTTTTTGAGCAGCCTCTTCATTGGCTTGGGCTTGGTTAAACTCAGCTTCGGCCTGTTGATACAGCTGTTGGGCTTGTTCAAGGTTAGTTTGGGCTTGCTGAATGCGTGTTTGGCTAGCGGCAAGCTGCTGTTGGTTGGTGGTTAATTCATTGGCCAACGCTTGCCAACGCTCTTGCTGCAATTTGGCTCGTTGCTGAGCTTCGTTCAGGCTTCTGGTTGCTTGTAAAGCAGCTTCTTGGGCTTGTTTAAGGGCTTGGTCAGCCTCGCGGCGGGCGGCAATTGTGGCCTGTTCGCCAGCCTCAATCGTAGTTAAGGCTTGGCGCTGCGCAATCAACGCAGCTTGGGCTTGGGCAGCCTGTTCAGCTAACTCAACCGCCCGCGCTTGGGCTTGGGTTTGCTCTTGTTCTAGGCTTTGCTGACGCTCGTGGGACTCAGCGCGACGAGTGATCAGCGCTTGTTGACGCTCGGTCAGCACCGCCCATTCACGCTCCACGGCTTCCCATTCACGCTCAAATTGGGCTAATTGCTGGTGTTGTTGCTCAACCAATTGCTGCTGCTGATCGCGCTGCTGGCGTAATGCACCAAGCTGTTGCTCAGCTTGAGCCTGGCCAACGTGAGCGCGAGCTAGAACGTTCTCGGCCTCAGCAAAAGCAATTTCGGCTTGAGCAACCAAGCTTTGGGCGGCCTGCCACTGGCGACGATAGGCAATCAGCAGGGCTTGCTGCAAGGCGGTTTCAATTTCATGAACCTGCTCAGCCTCACGCGCTTGGCGGCGCAGCACCTTCAAACGTGGCTCGATCTCAGCCAAGGTATCCAAAATGCGGCCCAAATTGTCTTCGGTTTGTTTAAGGCGACGCTCAGCCTCGGCGCGTTTACTGACCGAAAGGCTAATCGCGGCGGCATCTTCGAATAAGCTACGACGCTCTTCGGGACGCAAGGTCAAGGCAGCATCAACCAAACCTTGATTGATCAGGGTATAACTTGAAGCCAAGGGCGATGTGGCTTCTTGAATATCGCGCAACCGCACTTTATTTTTATTCAAGAAATATTCATTCTCGCCAGAGCGAAACGAGCGGCGCGTGATTGTGACTTCGTTGAAATCGAGCGGCAACGTGCGATCGGTATTATCGATCGTCAGAGCAACTTCGGCCATACCTTGGGCGGCACGTTTGCCACCGCCGCTATAAATCAGATCTTCGGTGCGGCGACAGCGCAAAGCCGAGAAACTTTGTTCGCCCAGCACCCAGCGAATCGCATCGGTAACGTTGGATTTGCCCGAGCCATTTGGCCCAACAATTGCCGTCACGCCTAGCGGAAACTCAATCACTGTGCGATTGGCAAAGGTTTTAAATCCCTGAATTTCAAGTCGTTTGAGATACATTCAAAGCCCTACTTTATGCTGCGGTGGTGCGCAATTGATGCTGCATGGTCACATAGGTTGGCGCAGGATAGCCTTGATGGCTGTGGTATTCAGTAATGGTATAGCCCAATTGTTGATACATGGCGATCAAATGCGGTAAGGCTAGGCGCACACCAATCGTAATAATCTGACGCTGTTCGGCTTGGGCAATTGCTTCAACCGCAAGAATAAGCTTTTTGGCCAAACCACGGCCACGATAGGCGGGCAACACCGACAAGCGCCCCAAATAGAGCGTATCGCTGCCACGCCGCTCGTACAGCACACAGGCTATTAATTGATTGTGCGATTCGACGACCAACACCCCGCCATCACCCATACGCGTGCGAAAACTCTCAACTGTTTCCCAGCCAACACTAGAGGGCGGATCGAGGATCGCTTCATATTCAACAAAGGCTTGGCGAATGATCTCCAAGGCTTGGCTATGTTCATCAACAGTTGCTTCACGAATCTGCATCGAACTCCCTCAACACAACGGACTGGTGGTCGCGACTGGCGCATATTATACCTGTATCGGACAGCTTGAATACAGCGCTAAAACAAAAAACTCAAGGGTTGAGCCTTGAGTTGATTTGGTGGAGGTGAGGGGGATCGAACCCCTTACCTTCGCAATGCCATTGCGACGCTCTACCAAGTGAGCTACACCCCCATATCGATTTAGTTACACCAAGCAAGTTGGTGGAGGCGAGGGGACTCGAACCCCTTACCTCGACAGTGCGATTGTCGCGCTCTACCAGGTGAGCTACGCCCCCGCTTGTCGGTGTTGTGTGTTTGTTCACAACGCGGGCGATTATAGCATAGGCGGCATGGGCTGTCAAATTTGGCGAACATAGCGATTGAAATCACTAAGGAGTAATGCTCTTTTTCTTTTTAACCACGAAGAGCACGAAGGGCACAAAGTTGCTTTAGCCACGAATTGCACAAATTCCACGAATTAGTTTCATCCCACATCCTATAGCAGAGAACCTCACACGATAATTGTGCTATAAAAACAGTTTGTTTATGATTATAATTAACCACCTACTTATGCAAGAAAGCACCATATGGATAGTTTTGAGCCATTACGCGCAGCTGGATTGGATGTAACATTCCATGTATGGGACGAGGAAGAAGTCGCAGCCGCGATCCGCTATGCTCAGCAACGTCGAAGCCAAGGACTTCCATCTCAAGTACCCTATTTTTGGTATGCCAACGTATCCAAGCCCGCCGATCACCCAACCTATAATCTGTCGCAGGATGGTACACAGGAAAAAATACCAAGGCCACTCGATAGTCTTGTATCAAGCATTGCATTGCAGATTGAAAACCGCCAAGCCTGCAATTGGAAAATCTGGGATTACATTCCAGGCCCAGTTCATCACGAATTTTTCTGTCATTACGAATCACTTGATATGCTGATACCCAATCTTATCAACTATTACTGTGGAGAGTCTACAATAATTGATGATTGGGTTGTTCCATTAAATCGGCATCCTGAATTGAATCCTAGGCGAGTAGCAACAATTATCGCACGGGCAAGGCCTACAACTTTCACTAAACTTGAGAATCATCAATCCAACCAATCTCAACGAGACCAGATGCAATGGAATCGTGAACGTCGCACACGCCATGCCTTCCTACGCCAATACATCATCATCAAGCATAATAGTGATTCGACGAGCCAACTTTATCTGCGGCGTGATTGCCGAGCTGCTTGGATTATTCCGCGTAGCAACGAAATCTCGGCTTGATAACCATGGGAACAATATGGTAAATCTCAACTACTTTTACTTATTGCACCTTCGTATTAGAGATTCAACAAGGCAGCAAAAGAATATGTTTCGTTCTTAAGTTTGGCAAAAAACAACCACCAAGTAACAAACTACTTGGTGGTTATAAGAATAATCAGTTAGCCCGACAACTTACGGCGTAACGCTACAGGCAACACCATTCAAGCTGAAAGCAGTTGGTTTGGCGTTCGTACCACTGAAGCTCGCTTGCATACCAAAGCTTGCAGTTGCCCCAGTGCCTAAGTAGCCATTCCAATTGACGTTAGTCACATTGACCGCTTGGCCAACTTGGCTCACATTGCCATTCCACAAATTACTAATAAATTGATTACCTGCGTAAGTCCAAGCAAGGTTCCAGCCATTGATCGCCGCACCGTTGTTTTTGATCACAACATCGGCGGTGAAGCCGGTTGGCCATTGGTTGGAAATGGTGTAGGTCACTTGGCAACTTGAGTTCGTTTGGGTTGGCACAACTGGCGTGTTGGTTGGCACAGGAGTTGCCGTCGCTGGCCGTGGCGTAGCGGTTGGCACGATTGGCGTAGCCGTCGCGGTTGGGCCAATCGGGGTTGCCGTCGCCGGAATTGGCGTAGCTGTGGCTGGGCGTGGCGTGGCGGTCGCCGGAATTGGAGTCGCAGTTGGCGGAATTGGCGTAGCCGTCGGTGGGGTTACCGAGCCAGCTTTTTCATCCAAATAGGCCGCGACCCAAGCTAATGGTGCATTCCAGTTGATGGTAATTTCGTTGGTTGACCACGATTCTATATGATCAACGAAACATTTTTGGGCTTTACAGCCAGGTAAACCAATGCTTTGAGCATAGGGATCTTGCAATGCCGAGTTAGGGCCGCCCGAAACTGCCCCGGCTGGTGGGCGAGGAAAGCCACTATTCGCTTGGAAGGCCCAGAAACGGTGATGCGGGTTTTGCAAGGGGTTTTCGCCATAACCCGTCACATACGATTTATCCATCGCATTGCGACCCAGCAAATAATCCATACCTTGGCTCATTGCATTGAGATAGCTCACGTTGCCAGTGAAATCATGGGCCAAGCCCAAAATAATCCCATTATTCAAGACAAACGAGTTGGAACCCCATGGATAACCAGTGCTGGTTGAATTAAATGGTGTGCCATAGCCTTGGCCAGTGGTGTTATTGGCAAACACAGTGGCTGCGCTAATCACTGCATTGCGCACGCCCGCCAGTTCGCTACTGTTGAAGCCGCTGGGTACAACCGCCAATGAAATTGTGCCTAGCGCCTCGGTTGTGCCCCACGTCATGGCTGGTTCGCGGCTGCTGTAATCGCTTGGTACATCTTGGTAGTAGCTTGAGCTTTGCAAATAGCTCTTGTATTCGGCTTTGCCAGTCGTGATGTAGAGTTCGCTGGCGGCCCAATAAAATTCATCGCCAACTTGTGGATCGCCATACGAACCACCGCCTGTTCCATCACTATCTAAGGCAATCACGTTAGGGTTAGCCCGCGCCGCTGCCCAAGCAGTTTCGGCAGCGCTCAACAAACGTGATGAATACGCTGGATCAATGAAACGCCAGATCCGTGAACCTTGGGCCGCAGTTGCCGCCAAGTTCAAGGTTGCAGCAGTGCTTGGTGGGCGCAATACCCGATCCTGTGAGTCTTGATCGGGGCGCAGTGGAATACCAGTCCAGTTGGCATCGTGCATTTTGTGGTGCACCATGCCAGCCCGTGGTTGACCAGCAGGCACTTGCATGCGCAACATAAAATCCAATTCCCAACGCGCCTCGTCGAGCAAATCGGCTACGCCATTGCTATTTTCAGGAATACTCATGCGGCCATCGCCAAAATCGGCTGCCGACGCACCTAAATATTGGTTGCGCTCATATTGATTAAGCAATGTCCAGACCGAAATCCCACCATTGACCACATATTTGCCATGGTCGCCAGCATCGTACCAGCCGCCAACTACATTCAGTGAATAGCTACAGCCAGTGCCAGGCGCACAGGGCACATTGGTATCGCCACGGTTGGGAGCGATGCCAACATGGCCAGCAGGTCGAGTCAGATCATTGCGCCCAGCATAGGGCATGGTGATCCCAATTCCGCTGCGATTATGGTAGAAGTAGGCGAGAGCATCGTATTTTAATTGGCGATAGACCGTCGCGCTAATATCAAATTGATGGCTCACATTGCCAGCTGCTGCCAAGGTAAAGCTGCTGCCAGTGCCAGTGTAGCCCGAAAAATCGATGATATGAATCGTATCGCCAGAGCTAGCATCATAGCCAAAAACCGTAGTATTGCCTGAAAACACGGTTGAGCCGGAGCTATTGCGCAGTTGCCAAGCCACAGGCGAGTTACTGCTATTGACCAAGCTTGCACGTTTAATCGCATTGGGCAAATAGCCATGCTGGTTGACCCGAATCAGCGAGGAAGCTGCCACAGCAGCAGCGGGGAGATTAGCCGGAGTTGTATTGCGGGATTCGTGTTGGATAACCCCAAACACCGAGGAGATGTTCCCAAAAGCCACACTTGCCGTCAGCGCAACCGTACTACAGGCTGCGATCAGCGTGCGTGATCGTTTCCGCCGTTGGAAATGAACAGTCATTGGTCGATCCTTTTTGGGCTATTGCAACAGGAAAATTATCTGCTGCAATAGTTCAACATAATTAAATAGAGCAGCATTTGGGATCGGTTTCAATCTAGGATGGAGATTGCTCAGCCAGTTTTTGCGTCATAAGGGTTTCAATTGCAATAACTATTTGAGATCGTTCCCAAATTATTGAGGCAAATATTAAATGATTTTTACAACTCTGTCAATGCTCTAGCACTATAATAGTTAAATCATGCTATGCCCAATTGTGGTATGGATTGTTAAACCAAGGTGATCGATTAGGGGCTTTTGCAACATATTTCTTAAAAATCATTGACTTTTGCTTAAGGAATCTTTATAATTCCAGTGAAATTATAAAGAGCGTATTAACTGTTACTGCGATCAAGCCTTTACGCTTTTGTCCGCCATCGTTGGTCGTGTTGAACTGGAAAACCCATAACGCGGAGCCACGCCGCTCCTAACCTAGTACGAGGGGGACAATCCAATGGTACAACGCCGTATCTTTAGTTTAACCGTCGGTTGTTGGTCGGCATTATTACTAGTTTTGGCGATTAGCAGCCAAGTTAATGCTCACGGAGCGATGCAAACGCCAGTCAGTCGGACGTATGCATGTTTTCTCGAAGGCCCAGAAACTCCTGATACCGCCGCTTGTCGCGCAGCAATTGATATCGGGGGCACGCAGCCGCTCTACGATTGGAATGAAGTTAATATTGGTAATGCTGCGGGTCAGCATCGTTCGTTAATTCCCGATGGCAAATTGTGTAGTGCAGGCCGCGCCAAGTATGCCGGCTTTGATCTACCACGCGCCGATTGGCCCGCCACGCCCTTAACTTCGGGCAGTTCAATGAGTTTTCTCTATCGGGCGACCGCACCGCACCCAGGTTCATTCGAGTTTTACATTACCCGCGATGGCTATAGCCCGACCCAAGCCCTCAAATGGTCGGATCTTGAGGCCACGCCCTTTTTGAAGGTCACCAATCCGCAATTAGTTAATGGCTCATATGTGATCAATGCCCGCATTCCCAGTAACAAAACTGGCCGCCATTTGATCTATTCAATTTGGCAGCGCTCGGATAGTGCTGAGGCCTTTTACACCTGCTCGGATGTGACCTTTGGCGGCACCAACCCAACCAGTGTGCCAACCGCCACGCCACGGCCAAGCGCTGTGCCCACTGCAACCGTGCCACCAACAGGCACACCAATTGCGACCGCTACACCGCGCCCAACCAGCGTGCCAACTGCTACGCCAACCAACCCAACTACCCAAGCTTGGCAACCCTACACCAGCTATGCCACTGGCGCAGGAGTGACCTACGCAGGCAGCACCTATATCTGCCGCCAAGGCCATACCTCGCTGCCAGGCTGGGAACCCTCAGCAGTGCCAGCGTTATGGCAATTGATTAATTAAATGGATCAAAGCCCCGCAGATCTGGCTGAAGCTGCGGGGCTTTGGATTTAGTTAGCTAGCGGCCATAACGCCACTTGGTTAGTCATAATCAGCGGCATCAATAGAACTCCACGTTGACGGTCAAGATTAATATCAGCAGGAGCGCCTGTTGTCCCATGGTACATGATGCGTTCGCTGCCATCAGCCATTAATTGATGAATATTGGCGGTTTGCCACGATGAAACCAACAAACTTTGATCAGCTAACACCACCAAGCCATCATGTTGGCTAGCGCTAGCCTTGCGATAAGGCTGCAATGTGCCATCAACAGTCAGTTCAAAAATCTCAACCGCAGTATCGTAGCGGCAAACCAACAGCGTGCCATCAGCAGTTATAACCAAGCCATTGGGGTTACCATCGGCAAGTTTGACCATCAGCGAAACATTGCCCGCTGGATCAATTTGATAGATCGCCGCCGTACCAGTGCTCGAAAAATCCTCTTTTACTCCCATATCGCTAACAAACACCATTCCATCATCACGCGCCACAAGATCATTTAAGAAGCTGCTACCGCTAATTGCAATTGTGCCTTTGACCTCGCCCGAAACTGCGTCAAACAAGCGCACGCTATCCAGATCAGCCACATACAGGGTATTATTGGCAATCGCCATGCCTTTGGGCGCGTTTAATTCGACCTCTGCACTCGCGCCATCAATCCATTTGGCTTGATTAAGTGTGCCATCGGGGTTAATTTGCGCAATATAGCCGTTATCATCGCGGCCAAATGGTGTACCATTAATATTTGAAACCAGATACAGATCGCTGAGCTGATTGTGCAGCATGCCTTCTGGTTGGGCAAAACCTTCGCTCAAGGTGATTGGTGTGGTAATTGCGGCAATTGGGGCGATTGTTGGCTCAAGCGTTGGGGCAACAGTGGCCGTTACTTCAGCTTGGCTAACGCTAGTTGCGATTGGCGCAATGGTTGCAGTCGGGGCGACGCTGCTCCCACAACTCGTTAAACTCACACCGATAATTAGTATTAATAGATAGATCCGAGCCATTGGAGCATTCCTTTCTGAATAATGTTCATAGCAGAATGCTACCAAGCCACGGCTTCGCTAGTAAGACATGGAAATATCCTATGATAAAAACTCCTAGCCTCGCGCCAACCAAGCCAAATCAGATTCAGCGCCGCCGTTTGCTGACCGATTTTCTGCGTGCTCGGCGTGCTCGCATTTCGCCGGAAAGTGTTGGTTTACCTAATGGCCAACGCCGCCGCACCCCAGGCTTACGTCGCGAAGAGGTGGCTTTATTGGCGGGAGTCAGCGTTAGTTGGTATACCTGGTTTGAGCAAGGCCGCGAAATTCAAGTTTCTAGCGCGGTTTTGGATAGTTTGGTGCGGGTGTTGCAACTTGATGGCTATGAACGTGAGCATTTGTATGTTTTAGCCCGTGATAGTGTTAATCCCTTGCCTTGGCTATGTCATGAAATTGATTCAGGCACCCAATTGATGCTCGACATGCTCGATCCGGCTCCGGCCTATGTCATTAGCCCATGTTGCACGGTGGTGGCGTGGAACCAAGCAGCCCAGCTCGTTTTTGGCGATTGGCAAGCCAAAAGTATGCGCGAACGCAACTTGCTTTGGATGACGTTTAGCCAGCCTGGCGCTCGTTTATTTTTTGCTGATTGGGTTGGCGAAACTCAGCGCGTGCTGGCATTTTTTCGCGCCAACAGCACCAAATATATTGGTCACCCAATTTTGCAAGAGCTAATTGCAGATTTGATGGCAATTAGCCCTGAATTTTGTCAATTATGGGCGCAACACGACGTTGGCGGCATCACGATCGAGCGCAAAGAACTCCGCCATTGGGATTTAGGCAGCTTGGTGTTTCACCCCAAAGTTCTGCAAATTCACAATAGCGATCAGCAACAACTGGTGGTCTATCTGCCCTTAGCCGAGGCACAAACCCGCGAGAAACTTGAACAAGCCTTAACCACGACGATCTAACATTCTGCTAACATGGCAGCAGCGAAAAGTAGCGCATAATACTACTACGTTGTTGTATCGAGATAGCCACATGTTTGAACCAATCACCACTGATCTCTATCGGGTGCCAATTCCTGTGCCGTTGCCACTCAAATATGTCAATTGCTACTTGCTCAAAGCTGATCATGGCTGGGTCGTGATCGATACGGGCATGCGCTATGCTCAAGCTGAGCAAACATGGCAAGCAACCTTTGAGCAATTGGGGATTGCATGGTCACAGATTAAGAAAATTATCGTGACCCACTATCACCCTGACCATTATGGTATGGCGGGCTGGATGGCCGAGCGCAGTGGAGCCAGCGTTTGGATGTCACCAATTGAAATTCAAAGCGTGCAACGTGCGTGGTATCAACCATTGCCCGATGCGGCTGATCATTTGGCCGATTTTTTCGAACTGCACGGCATGCCCGATGATCTCAATCGCCAAATTTGGCAACACACCATGGATGCAAGCCAATATGTTGATCCCAAGCCGCTGCTTCAACCACTCGATATGAGGCAACCGTTGCAGCTTGGGCAACGCTCGTGGCAACTCTTGCACGCACCAGGCCACGCCGATGGGCAGCTCTGTTTATACGATGCCGCCGATCAGCTATTAATTGTGGCTGACCATGTGTTGGCCGATATTACACCCAACATCAGCCTTTGGCCCGAAGCCAAACGCGACCCATTGGCCGATTATTTGGCATCATTAAACGAATTTGCAGCACTCGATGTACGCTTGGCCTTAGCTGGGCATCGCAAGCCAATTATGGCCTTTCGTGAACGTTGCCACGAAATCGCGCAGCATCATGATCAGCGGCTTGATTTGATGCACCAATACGCTAGCACAGGCAAAACCGCCTTTGAAGTCTGCGAATTTGCCTTTGGTGTAACCACGCTTTCAGCCCATCAACTACGCTTCGCAATCACCGAAACCTTGGCCCATCTGGTTTATTTAGAGGGTCAAGGGCGTTTGCAGCGCGAACAACGGGCTAGACAGATTATCTTTCTTGATCAACACTAACGCCGATTCGCAACGTTTTTTGGAGGGTGTATGCGCTGGTGGAAAAAACTTGGCTTATTGGTGGTAGCAATGGCCTTGGTGGCCTGTGGCAACGCCGATGTCGATGCAGCAAAAGTGGCGAGCGAAGGTGCAACCGCCTTTGAAAGCGTCAACAATTTTCACTTTAAATTGACGGTCAGCGAAGGCGAAGCCGCACCTTTGGGCGATATTATCATCATCGATGCTGATGGCGATAGCATTCGCCCTGATAAAATTCAGGCTAAAATCAAGGCCAAATTGGCAGGCGCACCAATCGCCGTCAATATCAACGGCATCATCATCGGAGCCGATGCCTGGATCACGCCGAATCCGTTCAACCCAACCGCCTTCGAAAAATTGGAAGATACTGGCGGGCTTGAAACATTTTCGCCAGCCAAAGGTATTAGTGATGTGCTGCGCGGCCTCAAAAACCCAACGTTTGTCGAAGAGGCAGAAATCGACGGCACGGCAACCTATCATATCAGCGGCGAAGTTGATGCTCAAAGCGTCTCAGCGCTGACTGGCGGAGTGGCCGAGGCTGGTACAATTAAGCTCGATCTGTGGATTGGCAAAGACGACAAATTATTACGGCAATTGGTCGCAGTTGGCCGCTTGGTCAGCACCGAAAAAGAAACCATCAAGCGCACCTTGGTTGTTTCGAAATTCAACCAAACGCTCACAATCGAGCCACCACAATAGTTTTCCGTAGGCTGGTTCGTTATGTCGAACCACGATGCTATGGATAGACCAAACACTGTAATCGCGAGGTATCCAAACATGCTTGATCAACCATTAAACGATATATTTACAGGGTGGGCTGCTATGACTGAACACAATAGCGATCTAGTGGCTGATCGTTTTGGCATGCCACGCGCTGAACTCGACGAATTAGTCCATGGCTCGGTGGCACATTTGGCACAAACCCATTACTATCATTATTTAGCGCGGCCAAAGCCTCAGTTTGATGATGATAGCGACGAAAACACCGCTGCTCAAAGCAAACCCCGCCATGTGGTGCTGTTTCGCACGCCCGATGATGCTCTATCGTTCGCCCAACGCATTCGCATTGGCGAAACACCACGAGTACGCCAAATTAGCCGTGAGAATATGATTTGGCATATGCTCAACGATGAAGCGATTGTGCGGGTGATTTTCTTTGAGCAACCACTCGAAGAATTGCCAACTGGCCTAAATTTGCAAACTTTGGCCGATTTACCTGGGGCAATCGCCATCGAACGCAACGATGTTTTGACCTCGCGCCAAATTTGACCCTTACCTATCTGGGTGTTAGAATCCCGATAGGCGGAATATTAACTAGTAATGCTGATACCAAGAGCTACGAATTTATCGTAGCTCTTTATCTATGTCATGCATTACCCAATGCGAGGTTGTATGTTAGTTGTCATGGACGCACACGCTACACCTGAGGATATTCAAGCTGTTTGTACAGTGATCGAGGACATGGGTTTGCAGGCCAACACCATGCCCGGCCCAACCCGCACAGCAATCGGGATTACCGGCAATAAAGGGGCAATTGCCGAAGCTGCGCGGCTTAAATTGATGCCTGGCGTGCGCGATGTGATTCGCGTCACCGCACCCTATAAATTGGTCAGCCGTGAGTATCGCGAAGCAGACACGATTATTGAAATTAATGGTGTGCAAATTGGTGGGCCTGCACTGGTGGTGATGGCTGGACCATGCTCGGTCGAAGGCCGCGAGCAATTGCTCAGCACTGCCGAGGCGGTCAAAGCTGCGGGAGCCACAATTTTGCGTGGTGGCGCTTTCAAGCCACGCACCTCGCCCTACAGCTTCCAAGGCATGGGCGAAGATGGGCTGAAACTATTAGCCGAAGCGCGTGAACTCACCGGCATGCCGGTGATCACCGAAGTGATGGATACCGAGCAAGTTGATTTGGTCGCCGAATACGCCGATATTTTGCAGCTTGGCGCACGCAATATGCAAAATTTTGCCTTGCTCAAGCGGGTTGGCCGCACTCGTCGCCCAGTCATGCTCAAGCGCGGGCTTTCTTCAACCGTCAAAGATTGGCTGCTTTCGGCTGAATACATCATGGCCGAAGGCAACCAAGCGGTCATTCTGTGCGAACGCGGCATCCGCACCTTCGACGACCACTCACGCGGCACGTTCGATTTGAGCGTGGTTCCGGTGTTGCGCGAATTGACCCACTTGCCGATTATCGTCGATCCCAGCCATGCAACTGGCCGCTGGCAGAGTATTTTGCCAATGGCTCGTGCTGGCATCGCATCGGGTGCTGATGGCTTGATGATCGAAGTGCATCCTAACCCCGCCGAAGCATGGTCAGATGGCGAGCAATCGCTCTTGCCCGAACGCTTCGTCGAATTGATGGATCAAGTCGAACGGATTGCCGATGCCATGGATCGACCAATTCAAGGCCGTACCAAAGCAGCCACAGTTTAGATCCCTCGCCCTCAACCCCTCTCACTGCGGTGGAAGAGGGGAGCCACAGAACTAAAAGCCCCTCTCCTGTTGGACGGGAGAGGGGTTGGGGTGAGGGCATTACCGCCCATAGCGCATCAAACGATCGGCCACGCTTGGCACAAAGCGCTGTAATTGAATCAGTAATTTGACTTTACCAATTGCCAATTGATACTTATCGCGGCTAAAACCCCGCCAAAACTCCTCAACCAAAGCTTCGGGGCTAATTTTGCCCTTACCACGGCCAGCAGTCATCGCGGTATCGACCAATGGCGGAATGATCTCAAACACCCGTACCCGCGTTTGCTCTAGTTGCCAGCGCAGCGCCTTGGTAAAAATATGGATTCCAGCTTTAGTAGCGCAATAAATCGGTGCTTGTTGCTTGGGAACCAAGGCCAAACCCGATGAAACATTGATGATCGCCGCTGCTGGTTGCTGTTGCAGCGTGGGCAAAAAGCGCTGAATCAAATCAATTGGTGCAGTTAAATTAATCGCAATTTCTTGATCGCGCTCAACGTGGGCATATTGCTGCTCGATCAAATCGCCATGATATTGCACCCCAGCATTGTTAATTAAAATTGAGATACTTGGAACTTGCTCGGCCAAGCGTTGACGCTCACTTGCTTGGGCTAAATCAGCTTGAATTGTGGTGATCGCTGGCTGAGTTGCCTTGAGTTCAGCCAATTTTTGGGCATCGCGACCAACCGCAATCACGTGGTTGCCTGCTTGGGCAAAACGCAAAGCTAAGGCTCGGCCAATCCCGGCTGCACCGCCCGTAATTAAGACTGTATGACCTGTGGTTTGCATTGAAGGTACCTCACTAGATAAATTTCCTGCGCTTACTCTAGCGGGTTCAAGGTCGTAACGCATTATCATAGGTTAATCGTCACGCAATTGGCGACGAATGCGGCTCAAACTAACCGGGGTAATTCCTAAATACGAAGCTATGTGATATTGCTTGATCACACCTGCCACACCTGCGAAATCAGCCAAGAAGCGTTGATAGCGGGTAGTCGCATCATCAAGCAACAGGCTACTTTCGCGCTGTTCTTTTTTGATAAACAAGCCTTCAGCCACCCGCCGCAACAAGCGATCCCAGCAGGGGTGCTGGGCGGTCAGGGCAGCAAAATCAGTATAATTGGCAACTAAATAATGGCTTGGCAACAGGGTTTCAATCGTAAATTGACATGGTTCGTTCAGCAATAAAGCCCGATAACCACCAATTAAATCGCCAGGCAGACAAAACGATTTCGTCCAGTCCTCGCCGTCGACAGTTAAGTAGTAGAAGCGCAGCAAGCCATCGGCCAAAAATCCCACTTCATGGGTTGTCTCACCAGCATGCAGCCAAATCTGCTCAGCATCAAGAAAACGCGGCTTGAACAAACTTAAGCAAGCCTGCATTTGCTCAGGCGGAATTGGCGCAAGCTGCTGAAAATTGCGCTGCATTAATCCATATCCATCGATTGGCATCATTCAACTCCTAGAGATTTTTGCTTTTTAACCACGAAGGACACGAAGAACACGAAGCTAGGAACTATTTTAGCCACGAATTTCACGAATTTCACGAATGATGTTTATGATACCAAACCGTATTTCATTCCACATACTTTATCTCTCATCCTTCTGTTCTCTACGACTCTGCGTTAAATATCGATCCTCGATTCCCCAACAACCGATCCCCAACCCCTGAACCCTAGCACCTGAACCCTGATCCCTAATCCCTGAATCCTGACCCCTCAATATGTTTGATTTAAGCTAATTAAGGTACAATAGCAATATTTGAATTGTTTAAAGCGGTGGCGCACAATGACAGATCATGTTGATACTTTGCTAGCCGATATTCAGGCGCTCTTTGCCAGCGAGCCGCAGCTTAAAGCAGCCTTGGCAACAGCCCAACCCAATACAACCCGCACAATCACGCCTGTACCAAGTGCAGCACGCCGCATCGTCGCAGCCATCGCGACCCTGCAACATCGTAGCAGTTTGTTGATTGCGGCCACACCTGATGCCGCAGTACGCATGCACGCCGACCTAACTGCATGGCTCGGCGAGAACGTCATGCTCTTTCCACCGACCGATACGCTGCCCTACGAGCATATGTCGGCGGATATTGGGATTGTAGCGCAACGTTTGGCAGTGCTAGGGCGCTTGCATGCTAGCGAACCGATCTGCGTGGTTGCTTCGGTCAAAGCCTTGATGCAGCCCACCATGACTCCTGAAGAGTTTCAGTTTGCTACGCGCTTGTTGCGCCAAGGCGACCAGCATGATCCACGCAAGTTGCTCGCCCACTGGGTCAGTTTGGGCTATCGGGTTGGGCCAACAGCCGAGCAACCAGGTGATCTCAGTCAGCGCGGCGGCATTATCGATATTTTTCCGCCAACCAGCGAGCGCCCAATTCGGCTCGAATTTTGGGATGATCAACTTGAAAGTTTGCGCATTTACGACCCGATTTCGCAGCGCTCAGATAAACGGGTGCGCCAGATTCAAATCAGCCCAGCTCATGAAATTCCCTTTTGGCGACGAACCGAGGCGATCAAACGGATCGAGCAGTTGCAAATTGCCAGCTTGCGCCGCGAAGTGCAACATGAATGGGCCACCGCCCGCGAACACCTTGAAACTGGCCAGCGCTTCGAAGGTCGAGCCTTTTATGCCCCATTCTTTCGCACGCCCCACGAAGCGGTCGAGGCTGGGCTATGGCAGCATTTGCCAGCCTCGGCGATCATCTTGCTTTCCGAAGAGCATGAATTGAATGCCCAAGGCATTGAATTGCAAAGCCATGCCGATTTGGTGCGCAACACGCAAATTGAAAATAATGAATTACCGCCTGATTTTCCGTTCCCATTAATCGCCTGGACCTTTATTCGGCGGTCGATTCAACGCTGGAGTTGCCTCAACCTCAGCAATCAGCCAATCGCCGATGATCAAAACGATGGCTTTGTGCATGAAATTAATACATTTAGCCAAGCTGCGTCGTATGGCGGCCAAACTGATCGGCTGTTTGAGGATCTGCGCGAACGCTTGGTTGGCGGCGAACGAGTGGTGTTGATTTCACCACAGGCTAGTCGGCTGCGCGAATTGGCCAGCCAACACAATTTAGCCCTAATTGGCGAAGAAGATGGCCCTGATGTTGACGATCCGCCATTTCAAAGCGGCACGATCATTATTCGCCATGGCAATTTATCAGGTGGGTTTAGCAGCGATCCATTGCGCTTAACGATTTTAAGCGATAGTGAGATTTTTGGCTGGCAGCAACGCCGAGCACTCTCAACCCGTGCCCGCAAACAGCGCACCGAAAGCGATCGCACGGCATTTTTACAATCGCTCAAAGTTGGCGATTATGTGGTGCATATCGAGCATGGCATCGCTCAATACGAGGGTTTATCACGGATCGAGGCTAGCGGCGCTGAACGCGAGTTTTTGGTGTTGCGCTACGCTTCGGGCGATAAATTGTATGTGCCAGTCGATCAGGTCGATCGGGTATCACGCTATATCGGCGCAGGCGAAGGCAAGCCAACCCTCACCCGTTTGGGAACCTCAGATTGGGAACGCGCCAAACGCAAAGTACGTGCCGATGTTGAAGAACTTGCGACTGAATTGCTCGATTTATACGCAGCTCGTCAGTTAGTCGAGGGCTTTGCCTACAGCAGCGATAGCTCGTGGCAACGCGAACTCGAAGATAGTTTTCCCTATACCGAGACCGACGATCAACTTCGGGCAATCGAAGAAGTCAAAAGCGACATGGAAAATACTCGCCCAATGGATCGGCTGATCTGTGGCGATGTCGGCTTTGGCAAAACCGAAGTTGCGCTACGTGCTGCCTTCAAAGCGGTGCAAGATGGCCGCCAAGTTGCGGTGCTTGTGCCGACCACCGTGCTAGCCCAACAACATTTCGAAACTTTCTCGCGGCGCATGCAAATGTTTCCTGTGCGGATCGAAATGCTCTCACGCTTTCGCTCAGCATCACAGCAAAAATCAATCACCGAACGCATCGCCAAGGGTGAAATTGATATTGTGGTCGGCACGCATCGGATTTTATCAAGCGATATCCATTTTAAGCAGCTTGGCTTGGTGATTATCGACGAAGAACAACGCTTTGGAGTTAAAGATAAAGAGCGGCTTAAAAAATTGCGCCATGAAATTGATGTACTGACATTAACTGCCACGCCGATTCCGCGCACCATGCACATGGCCTTGTCGGGTATTCGCGATTTGAGCGTGATCGATACACCGCCCGACGATCGCATGCCAATTAAAACCTATGTGCAACCCTACAACGAAATGTTGGTGCGCGATGCGATTTTGCGCGAATTAGGGCGCAATGGCCAAGCCTATTTTGTGCATAACCGGGTGCAATCAATTTATACGGTCGCCAATCGGATTCAAAAATTAGTGCCCGAAGCCCGAATTGGGGTTGGCCATGGCCAAATGCCCGAAAAAGCGCTCGAAAAGGTTATTCTGCAATTTTTCGAAGGCTTGTTTGATGTCTTTGTGTGTACGACGATTATCGAAAGCGGCATCGACGTGCCCAGCGCCAACACCATGATTATTGATGATGCGACGACGTATGGCCTAGCCCAACTCTATCAATTGCGTGGGCGAGTTGGCCGCTCAACCCAGCGCGGCTATGCCTATATGTTCTACAACCCCACCAAAGCCATGGGCGAAGAAGCGCAAAAACGGCTTGAGGCAATTCAAGAGGCTACCGAATTGGGCGCTGGCTTCCGCATCGCCATGCGCGACCTAGAAATTCGCGGCACTGGCAATCTGCTTGGGGCTGAACAATCGGGCAATATCACCACGATTGGTTTTGATCTCTACTCGCGCTTGCTTTCGCAGGCTGTCGAGCGCGTGCGCGAAGAACGCAAACGCGGCCAACAGCAAAAAACTGGCGAACAAAAAGCCCAACGCGCTCGTGCAGTCGAAGCCCTACGCCGAGCAGCGGTAGTTTCAGCCCGCAGCAGTTTTAGCGGCGATGTCGATGATCCAGTCTTGCCCGATGCGATGGTCAGCATTGATCTGCCGATTAATGCCTACTTGCCGCAAAATTATGTTGATGATGAACCGCTGCGTTTGCGCGTCTATCAACATATTGCCGAGGCTCGCTCCACCCGCGATATTCGTATGTTACGCCAAGAATTAGAAGATCGCTTTGGACCTGTGCCTGAGCCAGCCGCCCGCCTGCTCGATTTGCTGACAATCAAAGTTTTGGCCTTACAAGCAGGTGTAATTTCGATTATTTCTGATGATAATGAAATAACTGTGCGCTTGCCCAAGAGCGTCTATCTTGATCGCGAACAACTTCAGCGCGAATCACCACGCGGCGTAGTAATCGGCCCGCAGTTGGCGCGGCTTGATCGGCGGGTGTTGCGCGATGATTGGGAAGTTGTCTTGCGGCAATTACTCGAAGCACTCAACAAAATTGGCAATTAATCGGATTATGTACGATCAATATGCTTAATCAAGCATACTTTTTAATCAAATTTTGAGCTTTATTGGCATAAATATCACAGAAACCGCATATTTGCATAAAACTATGAGATCTGCTATAGTTTTGGGGAATGCACCGTCTTGAGCTTGCACAACCAACGTGCATTCACGGCGAGGTAGCAATACCCAGCCACAACAAAACAGGCCACAGCGAAAAAAAGCGAGGCGTGCGTTCCGGGAAGACGCAGGCGCAGCTTTTTTCGTTTTTAGTTGGCAGATTTTTGGATACAGGAAAGAGGAATCCAGTCATGTTCGAACGAAGCAAACGCTTAGCCGCCATCGTGCTTACTAGCGCGATTTTGGCAGCATGCGGTAGCGGCACCAGCACCACACAACCAACTACTGGCAGCAGCGAGGCAACCGCCGTCGTTGAACCAGGTACTGATACTGGGTCGCAACCCAGCAGCGATGGCATTGTAATCATTGGGATGAGCCAATCGCCAGATACCTTATTTGGGATGGAATCGCAATCGAGTGCTACCACCCAAGTGTTAAACTCAGTGCAACCAGCCTGCGTAACCACCCTCAGCTACGATTATCAGCCAGTCTGTTTCGCTGAATTGCCCACCTTTGAAAATGGCGGCGCAGTCGAAGAAATGGTAACAGTTGATCAAAGCTACACTGGCCCATTCGTGATCGAGAATGAACTGATCACTGATACCAGCGTTTTGACTGGGCCAATCGAATTGCCCCAAGTTAAAGTTACTTGGAAGTTGATCGATGGCATTACTTGGGAAGATGGCACGCCAGTAACCGCCGATGACTTTTTGTTTGCCGCTGAGTTGTATGCCAACCCAGGCACCAAAGTTGCCAGCCGCTTCACCATCGAGCACACCGCCAAATACGAAAAAGTTGATAATCAAACTTTCTCATGGTATGGCGTGCCAGGCTATCAAGATTCAACCTATTTCTTGAACTACGCTGGTGGCGCACTTGGCCCTGAACCCAAACATGTACTCGGCAGTGTCGATGCAGCAACCATTGGTGGTAGCGATTACGCCAGCAAGCCCTTGGCCTATGGCCCTTACAAAATCGACGAATATGTGCCCCAAGAACGGGTCACGCTGAGCGCTAATCCAAATTATTGGAGAGCAAAACAAGGCCTGCCCAAAATTAGCAACGTAATCTATAAATTCGTCACCAGCGAAGATCAAATTTTGCAACAATTACAATCAGGCGAAATTGATGTCGTTGGCCAAATTGGCTTATCGTTAGGTCAAGCTCCATCACTTGATGAATTGCAAGCAGGCGCTGAATTCGATATCCAATATGTACCCGCCACGGTTTGGGAACATATTGACTTTGCGGTTGAGCGCGGCGATGGCGTTGCTACTCCATTTGCCGATGCCAAAGTGCGGCAAGCAGTCGCTTATGCAATCAACCGCCAAGAAATCATCGATCAAGTGTTGTTTGGCAAAACCGTTGCCATGAATAGTTTCATGCCTGATGATCACTGGGCCTACCCCAGCGATACCAGCGTGATCAACCCTTATGCCTTTGATCCCAGCAAAGCGATTCAATTGCTCAATGAAGCTGGCTGGGTTGCAGGCGATGACGGCATTTTGGTCAAAGATGGTCAACCATTCACGATCGAATTCTTCACCACCGAAGGCAACGCGACGCGTCAATCAGTCGCCCAATTGGTCCAAGAATACTTGCGCGATGTTGGGATTAATGCTGAATTGAAGTTTGTGCCTGGCACCGATGCCTTGTTCAAAAATGGCGAAGAAGGCATCTTGGCTGGTCGCCGCTACGATATGGCGTTGTATGCCTGGGTCAGTGGCCCTGAGCCATCAACTCCATTGTATTTGTGCAGCCAAGTGCCAACCGCAGCCAATGGGTATGCTGGTCAAAACAACACTGGCTACTGTAACCCCGATTACGATAAAGTAGCGCTCGAAAGCCAAAGCATTATCGAGCGGGCTGGCCGCTTGCCATTGCTCAGCCAAGCCCAACAAATCTTCAACCGCGATTTACCAACCTTGCCGTTATATCAACGGATCAACGTCGGGGCTGCTCGCAAAACGATCAGCGGCTTCAAGCTCGACCCAACCAGCCAACAAGATTTCTACAACATCGAAACCTGGGAATTAGCCCAATAAGCAATGGCTATAGGCTATTGGCTATTGGCTCTAGTTAAATATTGATCCACGAAGAGCACGAAGGATTATCTTTCGTGCTCTTTACGATTAATGATCCACGAAGGACATGAAGAGCACAAAGGCTTTAATTGTTTAGCCACAGATTCCCACAGATGTGAATGATTCGTATGTTCTATGCTCTATGTTCTTTGTTCTACAACGCCTGACCCCTCTGTACTTTTGCCTTTTGCCTTCTGCCTTTTGCCTTGTTAACAATTGCTCATCAAATGCTTACACCATGTTTGCAATTTCTTTAACCAATTCAAGGTAGCCTAAAGCTATCGATCACATGAGGAGAACCATCGGCATGGTGCAAGCAAGCAAACAAGCAATTAATCCTTGGGCAAAACGTCTATATCAGACTGGTCGCTGGGCCAGCAACGTCGTTATTTGGCTGGTACTATGGATCAGTTGTGTAGCAATCATCTTTTTGATGATTCGCTATTTCAGCGGCGCAGAATGGCTAAGCAACCTACAAGGCTCGGCCCATTTTGTCGCCGAATTTGGCATGCGTCTGTTGATGGCAGCGCCATTTACGCTCTGGCTGTTGTTGATGTTGCGACCAATTCGCACCCGTCGCTGGGTCGTCAGCCACATTCTCAAATTGGCTCAACGCTTGCGCCGCCAGCCTAAGCTCCAGCCTACGCCAGCCGTTGATCAGCCAGATCGAGAAGTTCAACCTATAACTAGCCCAACTATGAGCGCAAAACCGCTCAGCCGCCGTCGATTTTTGGTCGAATCAGGGCTAGTTGGCGGTGTGGTCGGTTATGCGATGTTGATTGAGCCATATCAGATTCAGGTGCGTGAAGTTAATTTGCCAATCGCCAATTTGCCCGAACGTTTTCGCGGCATGCGCATCGCCCAAATGAGCGATTTGCATATCAATGCCTACACCACCAGCGCCGATTTGGCCCGTGCTGTGGCCCAAATCAACCAACTTAATCCCGATATGGTGCTGCTCACTGGCGATTTTGTTGATTGGGATGCGCGATTTGCTGATGCCGCCACCGAGCCATTCCGCCAGCTGCGTGCACCTGAAGGCATTTATTCGGTGCTCGGCAACCACGATTACTACAGCGGCAAGATCGATACAATCAAACAAGCCATTCAACGCCACGATTTAGGCCTGTTGGTCAATCAGCATACAGTTCTACGCCGTGGCGCTGATCAATTGGTCTTGGTAGGCTTTGATGATCCACGGCATAATCGTAGCGGCGGGCCACGGCTCAGCCCTGAGAGCATCAATCCTGAAGCGGCCTTGAAAGGTACACCAAAAAATGTTGCCCGCCTGGCGATGGTACATAATCCGGTGATTGTGCCGCATTTTGTCGCCAACTACCAACTTGATGTGATCCTATCGGGGCATACCCATGGCGGCCAATTCCAAGTGCCGATTCTCACCGATCAGTTGGTTGGCAATGCTGAATACTTTGTGCGCGGCCATTATGATTTGGGCAAATCACAGGTTTATGTCAATAGCGGTTTTGGCTTTACCGGGCCGCCGCTGCGGTTTCGTTCGGCTCCAGAAATTACATTAATCAATTTAGTTGATGCCAAAGCCTAGCCCGACTCAGGGCTGAGGCCGCGCAGGGCCAACGACTGAGCGCAATCTACGTTTTTGCTGTATAATAGTTATTACGTGTCAATTTTATGGTTGTACGAAACGCCAAATAAAGGGGGTGAATTCTAGTGGCAAGCATTTCGGTAGATTCAAATGAATCAATCGACAAAGCACTGCGCCGTTTTAACAAGGCCGTGCAAGCTGACGGCATTTTGACGGAAGCCCGTCGCCGTGAGCATTATGAAAAGCCTAGCGTTAAACGCAAGCGCAAGGAAGCTGCTCGTCTGCGTAAGTTGCAAAAGATGGCTCGTGAAGCCAACAACTAAGCAATTCGCATGACGCACCCCAAATCGCCGCAGCTTGTGGATACCCCACACTGTGGCGATTTTTATGTATCATGAGAGTTGCAGATTTATTAAAGAAGAGGTTTAACTATGTCGATTCAACAACAATTGCAAGAAGATATGAAAAATGCCATGCGCAATAAAGAGCAACAACGGCTCGATACAATTCGCATGATGCTCGCATCGCTCAAAAACGCGCAGATTGACCTTCGGCGCGAGCTTGATGAAGTTGAAGCAGTTGGGGTAATTCAAAAAGAAGCCAAGCGTCGCCGCGATGCCATGGCCGAATATACCAAAGCTAATCGCCCCGACCTTGCTGCTAGTGAAGAAGTCGAATTGGTGATGATTGAAGCCTATTTGCCAACCATGCTCAGTGCCGATCAATTGCGCCCTGAAATTGCCGCAATTATTGCCGAGCTTGGTGCGACCAGCATCGCCGATCTTTCCAAAGTAATGCCTGCAGCCATGCAACGCTTCAAAGGCAAAGCTGAAGGCCGGGTGATTAACGAGGTTGTGCGCTCATTACTTAGTGCCTAAGCCATGATAGTTCGTTCATATCGCTTAAAAACCTTGTTACGTTCGTTCATCGAGCATCACCACCATTTGGTGTTGGTGCTCTTTGGGGCCGTGCTCACCCTAATTTTGACCTTGATTTTTACGTGGCGCTCGGCGATCAACCAAGATATTATGGTTGGTCGCCCCAGCCCACGCACCATCAACGCCGACCGCGATTTGACCTTTGAAAGCCCTTTGCTAACTGAAGCCAAACGCCGTGAAGCCGCCAACGATCCGCGCAACTTGGTCTATAACGAAGATACCCAAATTCATGGCCAGCAGCGTGAACAGCTGCAAGCAACCTACAGCGTGATTAACTCAGTTCGCGAAAATCCCAGCCTCAACCTTGATCAACAACGCGGTCAACTGACTGAATTACCTTCGCTGCCACTCTCCGATACCCTCGCCATCACCATTCTTGAAGCTGATGACGATACCTGGCAACGCATCAAAGATCAAACCAATGCCTTATATGACCGAACTCTGCGCGAAAATAATTATTCAATTGATGAAACCACCCTCGCCGAAATTAAAGTGCGCTATTTGCCTTACAACTTGCCAAGCAGTTTAAAGCCAGATCAACGGGCGGTTGTGCTGTATTTGGTCGAACAAACCCTGCATGTTAATCGCACGCTGAATCAAGAGGAAACTGAGCGTCGCCAACAAACAGCCCGCAATGCCGTCCAATCGGTCTCAAAAGATGTTATCAATGGCCAAAATATTGTGCGCCAAGGCGATACGGTATCAGCTGAACAATATGAAACCCTCGTCAAAATGGGTTTGATCACGCCTGAATTAGGGCTTGATGGCTTTATGGGGCGCTTATTGCTGGCGCTCTTGGTCACCTTAGCCTTATGTACAGCGCTTTATATCGATCAGCATAATCTTTTGACATGGCCTCGTGCATTGCTGGTAATCTTAATTTTGATGGTTATTCCGATTTTGTTTGGGCGAATTTTCCTCAACACATGGTTGAATTTCCCTGAAACGTTTGCTTTGGCGGTGATTGCGATTCCATTGGCGGCGCTGTTTAACAACAATTTAGCTTTAGTTATTTCAGCTTTAGTCTCGATTGTGATGATGTTTTTGGGCGAAGGCGCACTGCAAGTTGGCATGATCAGCTTTGCCGGAGCTTTGTGTGGCATCTACGCAATTCGTCGCGCCGATCGGGCAATGGCCTTTATTATGGCTGGCGTTTGGATTGCACTCGGCGTATTCGCCACTGCCATGATTTGGCGTTTGATTCAGCCCCAAGGCGTAACTTGGCAACAAACCATGTTCACCTTGATTTTTAGCATGCTCAATGGTGGCATCACGGCCATGATGTCGTTGACCTTGCATAACGTGCTTGGGCGGATCGCTGGCATCGTTACGCCAATGCAATTATTGGAGTTGGCCCACCCCAACCAGCCGCTGCTGCGCCGCTTGATGCAAGAAGCTCCCGGCACTTATCATCACTCGGTCGTTGTCAGTAATTTAGCTGAACAAGCCGCTGAACGGATCGGCGCTGATACTTTGCTAACTCGTGTGGGAGCCTACTATCACGATATTGGCAAAATGCTGCGGCCATTCTTCTTCACCGATAATCAATATGATCGCTCAAATGTGCACGATAACCTTGATCCGCAAACCAGCGCCAAATTAATCGCTGATCACGTCATCGAGGGTGCTAAGATAGCGCGGCAGCATAAGCTGCCTGAGCAAATTGTTAATTTTATCGTTGAGCATCACGGCACCGATGTGATTCGCTATTTCTATCAGCAAGCCTTACAAGCCCAAGATAGTGTTGATATCAACGATTATCGCTACCCTGGGCCCAAGCCACAATCCAAAGAAACAGCGATTTTGATGTTGGCCGATGGGGTTGAGGCCACCGTGCGCTCCAAAGAGCAAGCGGGCATGCTCGTGGCTGAGCGTCACGATGACGATGATCAACAAGCGCCCAAAGGTTGCCAAAGCATTGCTCAAGTGGTCAACCAAAGCATCGATATGCGCCTTGCCAGCGGCCAGCTTGATCAATGCCCGCTCACCCAAAAAGATCTCAACACGATTCGCCAATCGTTTGTCAAAACGCTCCAAGGGATCTATCATCCACGGGTTGAGTATCCCAAATTGATGCGGGAACCTCAAAGTAAATAACCATCTACCAACAAGGAATTTGCGCGGTATGTTAGAACTAACAGCCCATATTGAAGTTGTGCCCACCGATCTTGCGCTTGATACCAGTTTATTAGAGCAAGTCGTGGCCCAAGTGCTCGCCGATGAAGGCCAAACTGGCACATGGGAAATTGGCATTCGCATCACCAACGATCAAGAATTGCATGAACTCAATCGCCAATATCGTGGCGTTGATCGGCCAACCGATGTGCTTTCGTTTGGCGAATATGAAGATGATGACGATGATTTTATCGTGCCCGACGGCGTGTACGATGATGATGAATTCGATGACCCTGAGGCTGATGAAGCGGCCTATCTTGGTGATTTAGCAATTTCGTATGAGCGGGTGCTGGCTCAAGCCCAAGAATATGCTCATTCAAGCCGCCGCGAATTATGCTATTTAGTAGCTCACGGTACATTGCACTTGCTCGGCTACGATCACGAAACCGACGAGGAGCGCGAAGATATGCGCCAGCGCGAAGAAAAAGCCCTCAGCACGCTTGGCATCACCCGCGAAGCCGAGCCGTTTGTTTAGTTTAAGGGCGAGGGGTTAGGGGTCAAGGGCTAGGAATTGCTCCACGAAGGGCAGGGAGATCGAAACCGCGAAGCACACGAAGATCGCGAAGGTTAAGTTTTTAGCCACAGATTCCACAGATTTATGTGATTATCCTGCTATGCCCAATGCCTGACCCCTAGCCCCTGATCCCCAGTCCCTATGTTCTATGCTCTATGTTCTACCTTTGGGAATTTATGGAATGCTTCAGGCGCTTTGGAAATTTATTTGTGGCTTTGGCTATGCCTTTCGCGGCATTTGGCTATTAATTCGCAGCCAACGCAACGCCCAAGTTCATTGTTTAGCCATCGTAGTGGTGCTTTTTTTTGGCTGGCTATTGGATATCAACGCCAACGAATGGCTAGCGGTAAGCTTAATTAGCGTGGTGGTCTTGGCATTAGAAGCCGTGAATACCGCCATCGAAAGCGTTGTCGATTTGGTTTCGCCAGAATATCACCCGCTAGCTGGCCGCGCCAAGGATGTAGCAGCCGGCGCAGTGTTGATCGCAGCAATCGGGGCATTAATTATTGCCGCGATCATCGTTTGGCCACGCTTAGCGCACTTGATAGCTGGTTGAACGTTGATCGAGCAAATAGGCTTGCCAAAGCGCCAAACCACCCTCGCCACGCAACGCAGACTGCATACGATCAGCCCCATCAGGCACTAAACTCAAATACTGCTCGGCAAAAAAGACGGTTGGCCGACCCTGATACTCAACCACAGGCGAAATTGGCAGACCGAAAATATCGGGGCCACCATGGGCACGCCAATAGCGCCATAATAAGGTTGGCATGGTGATGCTGGTCGTTGCTTCCACCGTCGTCGTTACCAATGGCAACAACTCCTCGGAACGCGCCATGACTGATTGCACCGCCCGCAAATTCTCAGCAAAATCAGGCAATTCGCCCGTCGATAATTCGGGCGTAATCGAGGCAATGCCAAGCGCTCCCGCCCAATCGTGCATGCCACCAGTAATCATATAGTTGCGCCAATAACGATCGTAGCGATAGCCGCTAGCTTCAGCATAAACTTGGGCTAAGGCGATTGATGGCCCATGTTCACAAAAAGCCGGAAACACATCGCCACCATCGCTATGTACCCAAACCACCGCTGAGGCATCAAGCACCAAATCCCGCACTAATTGGCTTTCCAACTCCGATTCAACGAATGCCCCGCCCGTATCTGAAACGATGCCATACGCTCCTTCAACGGTTTGATTCCAGTCGTTTTCGGGGCAAGCATCGAAATTGGTATCCATATTGCGGTTGAGATCAACGCTGCGACTATTGAAACGCGTGCCAATCGCCAAGCCATCGGGATTGACCGTCGGAATAATGTAGAGGCTCACATCAGCAGGCACTTGTTGTGGGTTTTGGCGAAAATGCTCAAGCAAAGCAAGTGCCAGTTGATAGGTATTGGCTTCGGGTCCGCCATGGGTATTTGATACAATGAATAATTTGCGTGGGCCATTGCCAAAGCGAGTACCCGTAATCGCCCGCCCTTGCAACGAAGTTCCAAAGGTCAAATCGACAACTGGCACAGCGCTGGGGCTAGGCGTTGGCGCAATGGTTGGGGTTTGAGCAACAAGCGTGGTCGCTGGAATGCCAAGCAATCCAGCGACCATTATTAGCATAAGCAGATATTTTTTCATTAGGGATTTGGCGTTGGTACTACAATCTCGCCACCTGGCGTTGGCTCTGGTTGTGGCTCAGGCGTTGGCTCAGGCTGTTGCGGCGGCTGTGGTTCTGGCGTTGGCGTTGCTGGATTAGCACATGGATCGGTTGGTTTACAACCCTTTGGTGGCAACGGAGTTGCCGGATTATGCACATAAATATCAGGCCATGGCTTGAAATGGGTATTGAATGGCTCGCGCAAAATCACTTGGCCATTTTGGCGGATAATGCGATAAACGATGATATCCATGCCATCGCGGGCGGTGTCGGTTTGATGAAAGACCCCAACTGGCTCTTTAGGATCAGCTATAAAGGTTGGCTCGGTTGGCTTGGGATACTCTTTGGTCACATAAGGGCCATCGAGGATCACTTCGCGCTGGGGAGCCGTACCATACAAGGCATAGGTTACAGTTGCCGTCGAATCATCAACATAGGTATTGAGCAACAGCCACTTGCCCGTATCGTTGACAAAGCGGAAATCCAAGGCTCCGGTGAAAATCGCTGCATCCATGCCATAGGGTTCATAGACTTCGTACCACGAAATGCGGAACGAGTGGGTATGACGCTCAGTGATCGGCAAGCCAGCGTGGAACGCCGCTCGAAACAGCGTGGTTGAATCTTGGCAAATCCCGCCGCCCCATTCTTCTTGGGTGCGATTGCCAACAATTGCATAGCCCTTAACAAAGCCATTGGATTCGTCGATTGAGCCAACCGCATTGTTGAACGAAAACTCCTCGCCTGGCTTGATCAAAATCCCATCAAGCAAGCGTGAGCCAGCTTTGATATTGGTCACACGATAGGATGCTGAACCTTTGTAGGAGCTTTTGCCAACCCCAACTGCTTCAACAATTCCCAGGCTATGAATATTTTCAGCGGTAACATCGGGCTGCACTTCGCGAATAACCAATTCGATCGTGCGGGTTTCGCCAATCGTGGCTTGCTCGATAATGCGGCGGGCCGAGGCTTCTTCATCGAGACGCAAACCGGTGCGGCCTTCGCGCACAATCGTGAGTGCCCCACCATCCCAGGCCACGCGCGGGTTGACTGAGCCACGCCCAATTTCATCGGCAAAGGTTGCAACCCGTTGACGAATCATTTGATCGTTCAACGAAGCCACCATTTTCGTTTTGCCATTGGCATCAGTGTGGGTGTCAAGTCGAATCAAAGCACGCAGATCATCGGTGCTGAGTTCCCATTGCAAATCGCCAGCAATCAAGGTTAATGGCGATTGCAACACTGCATCGATGGTTTGTTTAGCCTCAAACACCCCATCATCAAGCACGGTTGGCATCACCATTTCGGTGCGTAAGACAACTTGAGCAGGTGAGAGTGTTTGCAATTGGGTCAAAATATCTTGGGCAGTTTCATCGATCAGAATCAGCCGACCTTCACGAGCCGGCGTCATTGTGGCAGTGTTGCCAGCAACGATCAAATTAGCATTGACTGGCGCGGTGATCAAATCGTTGGTTGAAGTCATCAGATACTCACTCAGTTGCGCTTGATCAACGGTTACTGCCAACGGAATATCATAACCATTTTGCCAAATGCCCGAAACCGCCTGCAAGGTATTGATGATGTTGCCACCCCGCCCAAGGCTGTAAGCTTCATCAACCGATTGCTCAATTGAAAGGCTGATACCTGCTTGATCGGCGGTTGGCTCCCAAGTTTGGCCATTGAAACTTAGGCCAACTGGGCGCTTGAGCAAATCGGCATATTGTTCGGTGAGCAAAGCCTTGGCTTCTTCAGGGGTTTTCTGGCTCATATCGATGCCCTGAATCGCCACATTTGGGTAAATTCGACCTTCAAAAGTCCGATTGAGATACCACAAACCGATGCCAAACAACAAGCCAACCAAGCCGAGCGTAATGCCAGCGCCCCACATAAAAGTACGTAGGCGACTGCGTTTACGCTTTGGCGGCGCAGCGGATCGAACGGGGAGATCGTCGGCCAAGGGAGCAGTTGCATCAAACTGTTGCACATCGCCATTTTGGCGACGACGCTCGATTGGGCCATATTTCTGATAAAATTCATCTGCCATGCCAAGCGCTCCTAGCGACCAAACACCAAATATCTTCTCAGGCTAACAAACATAGCGTCGATATGCAATGATAGATTGCTTATACGCCAATAAAAATGCTAGCGACTAACGAAAGCACCAAAAGTACCACCAAAACAATCGAAACAATTCGATAGATTTGTTTAAGCTGCTGATTATTCACCGTGGACTCTCCTACTTAAACAATGTGGCTATTATACCATTGCTCTGAGGTTATGTCGTTCAGATTAAAGCTGATGTACGGGTGATAAATCAGCGAAGAGTTTGCCAGCAACCAAACGAGCAAGCCCAATGCCACCAAGTACATCCCAAAGATGGTGTTGTTTGGTGGTGAGGGTGCTGATGATGATCGCCATCGCCCAAGCACTGACCAGCCAGCGCCATGGTGAGCGCACCCGCCAATGGGCCTCGGCCAAAACCACTGCATAGGCAGTATGCAAACTTGGCAAAGCATTATAGGGTGGGTCAACCCGCCAAAGCCAATTCAGCAGCCGACTCTTGGTTGATTGAGGGCGTGGAACGGTAGTTCGAACACTACAAAATACAATCGAACCAAGGCTATTCAGCAGGGTGATTGCCTGAAACACCCGGCGGGCTTGCCTGGGTTTTGGCCAAAAATAGGCAGCATTCAAGCCCAAAAAGGGGTATAACGAAAGATAAGGCAACACACTAGTGGGCATGAGTGGAATTGCCCGATCAAGCGCGGTGGCAGGCACGACATAGGCAGGCTGATCGGGGACATGGCTTGCAGCAAAGTAACCAACAAATGAGCACAATGCGAGCGCAAAATCGGCGCTTGGCTGCGATGAAGTTGATTGTTGCTGCAAGCCCAGCATCGTTAGCTATTGACTGCGGTTTCTTTGGCATGATTGCCGTTGCGATAGGTGCGTGGCACTTCATGGCAGCGGCGGCAACGAGCTTCGTAGGCTTCTTGCGCTCCAACCAAAATAATTGGGTCATCATAAGAGGCTGGCATACCGTTGATCAAGCGTTGGGTGCGCGAAGCAGCCTGACCGCAAATCACACAAATCGCTTGTAGTTTGGTCACCTCTTCGGCTTTGGCCAGCAAGATTGGCAATGGGCCAAATGGCTCACCACGAAAATCTTGATCGAGGCCAGCGACAATCACGCGCACGCCACGATGCGCCAACAAATCGCATAAATCGATCACAGCTGGGTCAAAAAACTGCACTTCATCAATTGCCACAACGGTTGTTTCAAGCGCAATTGCGGCGGCAATATCGGCAGCAGTTTGCACTGGCGTTGCCAACACGCGAACGCCATTATGTGAAGCTACTTCTTCATCAGAATAGCGGGTATCGATCGCTGGCTTAAACACCTGAATTTTTTGCCGGGCAATTTGGGCACGCTTGACGCGGCGAATCAATTCCTCGGTTTTGCCGCTAAACATACTGCCGCAAACAACTTCAATCCCACCACGTTGCATGACAACTCCTTATAGCATTTTAGAGGAACGAGGGTCGCGAGGCAACAAAAGAGCCACGCGACACCACAAGGAATCGCGTGGCTCTTTCGAATATCAGAACAACGATGAAACCTTATTCTTCGGTTGAAGCTGATTCTTCGCCGTAGACTTCATCGTAGAGGCTGCGCTTTTTGGGGGCTTGTTGAGCGCGAGCTTCGCGGCGGCGTTGGGCATCTGATTGCTTTTCTTGGCTTGATTGCAAGCGCTTCATAAAGCGATCAACTTGGCCAGCGGTATCCAGAATGCGTTGTTCGCCGGTGTAGAAGGGGTGGTTGCCTGACCAAACGTCCAAGCGCAATTCAGGCTTGGTTGAGCCAGTAATCAAGACTTCTTCGCCGTTCACCACAATTTTGGCATTTGGATAATATTTTGGGTGAATGTTCTTCTTCATGATAACTCCTCGATGGTGATGCTGGTTTAGGCTTCAGCTTCAGCAGGTACAACGCTCACCATTTTTTGGGTGCGGCTGTAATCTTCGAATTTGACATGACCATCAATCATCGAGTAGATGGTGTAATCGCGGCCAAGGCCAACATTTGCGCCTGGGCGCACTTTGGTGCCACATTGGCGAACGATGATTGAACCAGGCTGCACCAACTCACCACCAAAGCGTTTGATTCCACGCATTTGCGGCTTGCTGTCGCGCCCGTTTCGCGAGCTACCTACACCTTTTTTATGTGCCATTTGCAGGCTCCTTTCAGACGCGGGCCAACCGCGCGGTCATATTACTTGCTGGGAACTACGATATCGTTGATGGTGATTTCAGTGTATTTTTGGCGATGGCCGGTGCGGCGGCGATAGCGTGCCTTTGCTTTGTAGCGGAACACGATAATCTTTTCGCCCTTCACAACTTCGCCAACGGTTGCTTTCACAACTGCGCCACTGATCAATGGGGAGCCGACAAGGGTGTCGCTGCCACCAACCATCAAGACTTCATTAAATTCGATAGTGCTTCCATCTTCAGCGTCGGTCAAGGCAATTTGCAATGTTTGGCCTGGCTCAACGCGATACTGTTGGCCACGGTCTCGAATAATGGCGTACACGATGCCGCTCCTTCTGGCGGTTTGGTCCGCCGCCGATAAAAAAGAGAGGGGCATCTGCCCGCCCTCTTATAACATTTTTTCTTTACAACACGGCATCGGATTATAGCAGAGAGCCTTGATGCTGTCAACCACGCCGATTTGAATTTTTAGCCCTCATCCATGGCTCAAATAATCGCTCAATTGTCGCCATTTTAGCAATGTTTATAGCTACCAGCATGCTTGATTTCGCATGATTAACTTACTCTGCTTACCCCTAAATCCCCCTTTGGAGCTAGCTCAATCGTCATTTTTAGACCCCACAAATATAACTAGCCTTTGACCCTGTTTTAATAAATTATTAAGTATGGTATTCTATAGTACCAAACTAGGAACAAAGAATAACGAAACGCCACATCAGATCAGCAATTCCATTCTGAAAGGAAGTTACATGAAGGATCGTCGGCTGATTACCCTGCTCGCGTTGTTCGTCCTTGGGTTTGTTGGGGCTAGCTTGGTGCAACCAACGCATGCCAAAACCGTCAGTAGCGATAATTTGGTCTTGGGCAATCCCAGCGGGGCTGTCGCCAGCAGCAGCTATCCTACCAATTATTTAATTCAACGCAACCAATACGCGCTCTCGTATCACCGCGATAATGGGATTGCCAATTGGGTCAGTTGGCACCTCGATAGCGGCGATATTGGCAGCGTTTCGCGCAGCGATTTCCAAACCGACACCAGCTTACCTAGTGGTTGGTATCGCGTTGCCACCAGCGATTACAGCGGCAGCGGCTACGATCGCGGCCATATGACTCCCTCAGGCGATCGCACCGCCACCACCGCCGATAACCAAGCCACCTTCTACATGACCAACATTATTCCCCAAGCACCCGATAACAACCAAGGCCCATGGGTTGACCTCGAAACCTATGCTCGCGAGTTGGTCAGCGCTGGCAATGAGTTGTATATCATCAGTGGCGGGGCTGGCTCACGGGGCACAATCGCCAGCGGCAAGGTGCGAATTCCAAATTCAACTTGGAAAATCATCGTGGTGCTGAGCCAAGGTAGCAACGACCTGAGCCGCGTCAGCAACAGCACCCGCGTCATCGCAATTAATATGCCGAATGTGCAAGGTATTCGCGATAACGATTGGCGCGATTATCTGACCACGGTCGATGCCCTCGAAAGCCTGACTGGCTATAACTTCCTTTCAAATGTCTCAACCAGCATCCAAGGCGTAATCGAAGCCCGCATTGATGGCTCAACCACGCCAATTCCCACAGCTGTGCCAACCTCGGTAACCAACCCAACCGCTACTCCAGTGCGCACGGCTACCCCAACTCCAAGCACTGGCTGTACATCGAGCCGCTTGTTCTTCTCAGAATATGTTGAAGGCAGCAGCAACAACAAAGCTTTGGAGCTTTACAATAATACTGGAGCCAGCGTCAGCCTCAGTGGCTACAGCATTCAGTTGTATGCCAACGGCTCGACCAGCGTCAGCAGTAGCGTAAATTTGAGTGGTTCGGTCGCCAATGGCGCAACCTATGTGATTGCCAATGCCTCGGCCTCAAGTAGTGTGCAAAATCTCGCTAACATCACCAGCAGCGTGGCCAACTTTAATGGCAATGATGCACTTGTGCTGACCTACAATGGCACGGTGGTTGATAGCTTTGGCCAAGTTGGCAACGATCCAGGCAGCAGCGGTTGGGGTGGCACGACCACCGATCGCACGCTGCGCCGCAAAGCCACGATCAGCGCAGGCGATACCAATCGCAGCGATACATTCACACCAAGCAGCACATGGGATAGCTATAGCCTTGATACATTCAGTGGCTTGGGCAACCACAGTGTCAGTTGCCCATAAGCTATAAATCGTGCTGAATTGAATATCTGCAATGGGCTGCTAGAGGAAGATCTAGCAGCCCATTCATTCTTAAGGACGAGGGCGGTTCGCTCTCGAATACCTGTTTAACGATCGGTCAGCCATGGTATGCTTAGGCAGTGGGTAGGCTCCTAGCCTACAGGAGGAAACGATTGCATGGCAATGTTAAATATTGTTGATGTTAAAAAATCTTTTGCCGGAACTGAAGCAGTTCGTGGAGTAAGTTTTAACGTCGAACCTGGCGAATTGTTTGGGGTACTTGGCCCCAATGGTGCGGGTAAAACCACCACTATCCGCATGATTTTGGATATTTTGCGCCCCGACAGTGGCTCGATTGAGGTGCTGGGCGGTGCAATGGATGAAGCCAAAAAGAACCGTATCGGCTACCTGCCCGAAGAACGCGGTCTGTATCGCAACCTTAAAGTTTTAGATTGTATGGTCTATTTGGCCACACTCAAAGGCCTTGAGCGCAATGAGGCTCGCAAACGTGCCAGCGCCTATCTCGAACGAGTCGAGCTTGGTCATGTTGCCCAAAAAAAGGTCAGCGAGCTAAGTAAAGGTATGCAGCAAAAAGTGCAATTTGGCACAACTATTTTGCACGAACCCGATATTGTAATTATCGACGAACCATTTGAAGCGCTTGACCCCGTGAACACGCGCATGGTCAAAGATCTGCTCTTTGATATTCGGCGTGAAGGTCGGGCAGTGCTGATGTGTACCCACCAAATGCACTTAATCGAAGAAATGTGCGACCGAATTGTGATGTTCAATCGTGGCGAGATTGTTTTGAATGGGACATTACGTGATGTGCGTCGCCGTTTTGCCCCCAATGCAGTGTGGGTCGAAGGTCATGGCTCATTCGATAATTTGCCAGGCATTGAGAGCGTCCAAGCTGAAAACGGCCAAGTGCAGCTCAATTTGCAAGCTGGTACCAGCCCTCAAAGTGTTTTCCAAGCCTTGGCCAGCCGCAGCGACACCACCGTTGATCGCTTTGAAGTGGCGATTCCCTCACTCGACGATATTTTTGTGCGAGTGGTTAATGGGGAGCGTGGCCAATGAACAAGGCAAAATGGTGGACGATCGCTGCTCATGAATACGCTGTCCATGCCAAACGCAAAGGCTTTTTGATCGCCACTTTTGGCACACCACTGTTGCTAGCAGCAATCTTTGCGGCGATTTTTGCTTTTATCGTCTTTGGCGATCAGAGCAATAGCTTGGGGGTAGTTGATCAAGCTGGCATCACCAACCAACTACCAGCTACAGTCACAATCACCGATACATTGCGCAAAGATGTAGCAATCATTCGGTTTGATGATGAAAATTTAGCCAAAACTGCGCTCAGCAATCAAGAAATTGATGGCTATTTGGTTGTTCCCAGCGATTATTTGCAAACTGGCGCATTGCGTGGAGTTGCCGATGAGGGCAATTTGAGCAGCGATGCCCAAGGCCGCTTCAAAGATTACCTACAAAAAGCCTTGATCAGCCATCAAGCACCACTGGATGGCAAACGGGTATTGGAACCAATCGATCAGGTTTATAACCGCAAGCCTAATAGCGATGTTGAAATCAGCGAAGGCCAAGGTATTTTGCTGTTTTTCACGCCCTACATCTTTGGCATCTTCTTCTTCATCACCGTCTTTAGCTCAAGCGCTTATCTGATGACCGCCTTGGTCGAGGAAAAAGAATCGCGGGTAATGGAGATTTTAGCCACCTCAATGCGCCCATTCGAGCTGATGATGGGCAAAATTGTCGGGCTAGGCTTGGTTGGCTTAACTCAAATTAGCATCTGGGTTGGCACTGCCCTGCTCGGCTTTACGATTGCCCGCGCCAATATCGAAGGCATGGCCAATTTAACTTTACCAACCAATGTGTTGCTGATTGGCGTGGTGATGTTCATCCCAGCCTATTTGATGGTTGCAGGTGCACTCGGCGCAATCGGGGCTGGCGTTTCGGCAGTTCAAGAAGGCCAACAATTCTCAGGGATTATCTCGCTGCTGATGATTTCGCCAGTCTGGTTTATCACCTTGATTATTGAAAGCCCCAATGGCCCATTAGCGCTGTTCCTGAGCCTATTCCCCTTCACCTCGCCAATTGTGATGATGCAACGGGTGGCTTTAGTTAGCGTTCCAGCCTGGCAAATTGGCCTCTCGGTCTTGTTGCTGATTGGCATGGCGATCTTTATGATTTGGCTTTCAGCGCGGATCGTGCGGGTTGGTATGTTGCGCTATGGCAAACGACTTTCGTGGGCCGATGTACGGCGTGCCTTGAGCTTGGGAGGTCAGCATGGCGAATAAAATGTTCAGCGTCGCCCAAAATGAATTTATCAAACATATTCGCAAGCCGACCTTTTGGTTGGCTGTGTTTGGTATGCCTTTGATGATTGCGGTGATTAGCTTTTTGGGTCGCTCGGATGCCAATAGCAATCGCGATGGTTTTGCGGTGCCAGGTTTAGGCGACCCCGCCAAAATCAGCGAAGATATTTTGGCGGGCAAACTCAAAATCGGCTTTGTCGATCAAAGTGGCGTGATCAAGGGCATTCCGAGCAGCTTTGATCCACAAACTGCCTCATTATATCTGCAATACCCTGATATCGACCAAGGTTTAGCGGCCTTGGAAAAAGCCGATATTCCAGCCTTGTATGTTATTCCTAGTGATTATGTGGCAACTGGCAAGGTGCAACGCTATAGCAACCAAGTCAATCCATTTGGCGATTCGCTCCAATCGTCGCTGCTTGAATTGCTCCTGAGCACCAGTTTATATCCCGATACTGGTAGCAGCTATGCCTTTTTAACCCAACAGCCAACCGCTCAGCTTAAAGTCGAAGGGCCAGACGGTCCAATCAACAAAGCTGCCAATGAAGGCGAACGTATGCAATCGGCCTTTATTTTGGGCATGGGCTTGGCATTGCTGTTGTATATCTCAATCTTCTCATCGGCCAACTTATTGTTGCAATCGCTGATCGAAGAAAAAGAAAATCGTGTGATTGAAGTGATGCTTTCGTCGCTCCGGCCACGCAGTTTGTTACAAGGCAAAATTCTTGGTTTAGGCTTATTGGGCTTAATTCAAGTCAGCATCTGGATCACGATTGGTGCGGTTGTAACTGGTCAGGGTGCGTCATTGAGCAGCATGCTGGCCAACGTTGAGATTCCACTTGGGGCGTGGTTTTTGGCTTTGATTAGCTTCTTGCTAGGCTATGCTATGTATGCCTCGCTGATGGCTGGAATTGGTGCGGTTGCCAATACCATGCGTGAAAGCTCGCAGCTAACCGTGATTGTTGGCTTGCCAATTATCATTCCGTTGATCTTTCTGAGCATCATTATTGATCAACCAAATGGTGGCTTTACCACAGCGCTCAGCATGTTCCCATTGACTGCGCCGGTTGTGCTGACAATTCGCAGCGTTTTAACCAACGTGCCATTTTGGCAAGTAGCGGTTTCGGTGGTCTTGATGACCCTGACCGTCTTGGGCTTGCAATTTGTTACGGCTCGTATGTTTCGGGCTAGCACCTTGTTGCGTGGTAGCAAAGCCTCGTTTGGGGCAATGTGGCAGGCCTTACGGCAACCAGAGTAATGCAACAAACCAACGATTGCTAGCGTACATTCTGCTAGCAATCGTTGGCAAAATTGCTCTCGTTTTTTAGCAGCAAATCTGCTAAAGTAGACCTTAGTTGGAAATGTTCGCATGTTGGGCTTTGTGTGGAAGAGCTTTGCTCTAGGAGGAAACAAGCGTTATGCGACGACGCATCAGCTTATTGCTGGCTTTGTTGGCGATCTTGTTTACGACAATGCCTGCCTCGGCAGAAATTGTCAATGTACCCTACTTTGAAGAACCTGAGTTGCTGCTTGACGAAGACGAGTTGCTTAAACTCGCGCAACTGCAAGACAACACCTATCCCCGCGTTGGCACCACGATCAGCCCCGATGATACAACCGTGGTGATTGGCAACTACCGTTATAGCGATACTGGTTCAGCTTTCTTAAATGTTGTTGATGGCTCGATTGTACCAATTCAGCCATTGCAACTACCCGAAGATAGCGATTTCTTCCCTTTGGCAGCCACCGAAATGGTTTGGCTTGACAATGACAATATTGGTCAAGTCTTATACGACCTGTTTATGGGTGGGATGGTGCTGTCAATTAATCGCTATAGTGGCCAAATTAGCTTGTATCCAGTTGATTTGCCATTCTTGCCGTTATCGATTGCACCTAACGGCTCACGCCTGTTGGTGGTAACCTTCGATCAACTTGATCTTGAAGCAATGCGCCAATCACCTGATTCGGTGAAGTTGCCCTTCAATATCGAAGCTCCTAAAACCACCATGGAGCGGGTTCAACCCAAGGATCGGATTGCCTACTATAGCCATACCGATTCACGCCGCCACATGAGCGAAGAAACCCTCGATTTGGCAATCTTCGATCTGACGACTGGCGAATTAACCCCACTTTACAGCGTGCCTGATCATACCTTGCTCTACGATTATGCTTGGTCAAAAGATGGCAGCAAATTTGCCTTGATTCGCGATACGGTGATTTTGGGCGAAGGTTTTGGCGAAAAGCGCTTGGTTGATATCATGACCCAAGATGCGCTTGGTGGTTTGTCGCCCAAAGATAACCCACTCTTCACCGAAAATGTGCTCGATATCTTCGATCTGACGACTGGCAACTTCCAGCCAGAAGCATGGCGAGCCGTTGATGGCGATGGTCGGGTGGTACGCGACATCGAATGGAGCACCGACGGCCAACGCTATATTGTGCGTTTGGAACGCCCAGCCCAAATCGCTGGTCGCCCACACCCAACCTATATCTTCCCAGATATGGCGAGTTTCCAATTCCGTAGCGTTGATGGCACGTTGCAACGTGAATTATACGCGCCCGAATTGCAAACCCCAGAAGCCTCGGGCTTCTTCTATCTCTCACCAGATGAAGTCTTGTTCAATGCGGTCAATGGCACCAATCAAGGCTTGTACTACTTCAACCAAGGCTCAGGTGAGTTCCGCAAAGTATCAAGCATGGATGGCACCTATTTTGGGGTGATTACCACCAACATGAGCCGCCAGTTGATCTTTAGCTACATGTCATTCAACCAACCAGCCGATGTCTATCGTTTGAACTGGGATGGCCAAGCGCTCAGTCGCTTGACTTGGGCTAACGCCGAGCTGGAAAAGATCAATAATATTCGGGTTGATAACGTTTCGTTTACCGTCAGCAGTGGCGCACAACGCAATGGCTTCTTAATTCAACCTGCTGGCGCTGAGTTCCCACCAAAAGATGTGCCAATCGTGATGTGGCAAGAAGGTGGCCCACGCGCCACCATGACCCAAATCTTTGCCTCAAACACCGAAAACCCTTACAACCTGTTGCCAAACTTTGGCATCGCCGTGTTGTATGTGCCACTGCCAGGCCGCTTGGGCTTCGGGCCAGAATTCTTGAACGCCTTGGCTGATAACGATAACTTCGGCAAGATCGACATCGACGAAGGCGCTGAAATTATTGGTCAAGCCATCTCACGTGGTTGGACTTCGCAAGGCAAAGTTGGGGTTACCGGTTGTTCATACGGCGGCTATTTCAGCGCCCAAAGTATCACCCGCCATCCAACTCGCTACGCTGCCGCCAACCCACAATGTACCTTGCTCAACAATGCTAATGAATTCCACTTTGGCTTGGGACCATTAATTGCCTACCTCGAAGGTGGCACACCAATGGATAAGCCCGCTGAATATGCCGCCGATTCGCCATTGAATCGCGCTGATCGCGTGCGCACCCCAACCCTGTTGTTCCATGGCGAATACGACTTCTTGCCAGTCAAGTATGCCGTTGACTTCCATGACCAAATCGAAATTCAAAAGCACCGCGTCAAGTTGGTGACGTTTGAACTCGAAGGCCACGGTTTGGGCGATCCAGCGAACCAATATCGCGCCGCTCAAGAACAAATCTTGTGGTTCCGCCAATATTTGAGCGGTAGCCCAAGTGTCGCCGCCGAGCCAGTCGTGACCGATGCCGCAACCATGACGGTACCTGAAACCACTGATGTCATCGTGTTTGCAGAAACCGCTACGTTTGCAGCACCAAGCTTGCAATTCGGCAAGAATCTGATTACTGCTGAATAACTAATTTCGGAATGAAACAGGCGGGGCAATAGTTGCTCCGCCTGTTTCATTTAAGCCAAGTAGCCCGACTGTAGCTCGCGTTCGATCATCGCCAACAACAGCCCTGAGCGAATGCTAACTTGCGCCGATTCTGTTGCAAATTCGTTGCTAACGCCTCGCGCTGGACCAATCGGCAAATCTTCGTCGCGCAATGGGTAGCGTAAACCTTCAGTCCGTACGCCTTGCACATCACCCAAGGGCAACAGCGAAACCCGCAAACCAAGTTTGCCGTGCAGCTGCAATTGATCACGAATCAAGCGCACTTCCCAGTTGGCATCAAGCAGCGCCACATCACGCCCAATTAAGGCTGGATGGGTCAGCAAGAGTTGGTTGGCCATATGCATATCGGGTCGACCACCAAGCGCCGCCAAAATCCGAATCTGATCTGCGCCGCGTTCAACCGCTAACAACAACGCCAACTCCAGATCGGTTTCGTTTTTGGCCGCCGGAAAGCGCTGAATCTCAACCTTGCGGGCTTGCATAATCTCCAAGGTTGCAGGCTGAATCGAATCTAAATCGCCGATAATCACATGCGGCGTTACGCCATGATTCAAGGCATGACGTGCCCCGCCATCAGCAGCAATCAATAAATCGGTACTGCTCAATAAAGGCAAAGCCGCCCGAATATCGGCTTGCGGCGCGTCGGCAATAATAACTGCTAGCATTAGGCTCCTTGGCTCAGTGGCGCTAAATCTAATAATTCAGTCAGCGAGTTAATTACATAATCGGTTTGCACAGCCCGAACTTTGGCTTCAGGCCGCTGGAGCAGTACAGTGGTCATACCAAATTTGGCTGCGCCAGCATGCTCTTGGGTGTCGCCATCGCCAACATAGACCACCTCACGCGAATCAACTCCCAAGGCATTAAGCGCATGTTGATAAATGCCAGGCTCAGGCTTGGCCGAACGCACATCGCAGGAGTAGGCAATTGCATCAAACAAATTCAGCAAGCCCAGCGGCTCCATCATCGGAATCGTTTCAGCTGAGCAGTTGGTAACCAAGGCAATTTGGTGGCCGCGTGCTCGCAAGGCTTGCAAGGTTGGAATCGAATCGGGATAAACGCGAAGCGTGCTGAAAAACTCCAAGCGTTGTTTGGTCAGCGTGGCATGCACTTCAGGCGTAACCGTAATGCCCAAATAGCCCAAGGTTTGATCAACAATCTCTTCGGCCAAGCGATAGGTGCCAACCATCCGCGCTTGATATGAACGCCCAGCCGCAGCATGAAAGGCATGCTGTTCGATGCCCAACAATGGGGCCGCCAAACTGGCCCAGTTGTAGGCTGGATCTGGTTCAATCAAGGTAAAGTACAAATCGATAAACACAGGTCGTGGCATAAACACTCCGTCGCAAAATATTCTTGCAGCTATTGTATGCAGATTGGCGTTTTATGGTACGATGCTGGCTGATTGTGGCCTGTAATTCCGAAGGGTTGTGCATGGATCGGCCCAGCGTTTCGATCATTGTGATCAATTTCAATGGTAAAAAACACCTTGTTGATTGTTTAAATTCGTTGTTTGCTCAGCGCTACCCAAGCAATGCGCTTGAAATAATCGTTGTCGATAATGCCTCGCACGATGGCTCTTGCGATCTGATTCGCCAGCAATTTCCCAAGGTTCGCTTAATTGAAAATCGTGAGAATCTGGGCTTTGCTCCAGCCGTCAATCAGGCTGTACGGCTCAGTCAAGCCCAATATGTGGCCTTGATCAATAACGATGCCAAAGCCGACCCTAACTGGATCGAGCATTTAGTTGCCGATATCGAAGCTCATCAAGCTGAAAAGGTGCTTGCGGTTGGCGCAAAAATGCTCAATTGGGAAGGCCAGCAGATTGATTTTATTCAAGCGGCGCTGAATATTTTTGGCCATGGCAATCAGCCTTTTACCCGTATGCCAACTGCCAGTGTTGCCGGCCAAGCTGGCCCACAACTGTTTGCTTGTGGTGGAGCCATGCTGGCCGATCGGGCGGCGTTTTTGGCCATTGGTGGCTTCGACGAAAGCTACTTTGCCTATTTTGAAGATGTCGATTTTGGCTGGCGAGCATGGTTGTTGGGCTACCAAATTCGCTTTAATCCAGCAGCAGTCGTCTATCACCGCCAACATGCCACCGCCAACACCATGGGCGGGCATCAAATTCGCACATTGCTTGAGCGCAACGCCCTGCGCACCATCATCAAACATTATGCCGATGAGCAATTGTGGCGCATTCTGCCAGCCGCCCTGTTATTGATTATTCAGCGCAGTTTGCTTGATGGCAGTGGTGGCTTTGATCGCAAAGAATTTGATTTACGTTTGCGTAAACAGGGCGATCAAACCAGCACCATGCAAGTCCCCAAAATTATGTTGAGCTATATCGCAGCCTTGGGCGATGTGCTTGATGGGTGGGAGAGCTTGTGGGCTGAACGCCAACGCCTACAAAAGCTTCGCCAACGTAGCGATGCTGAATTGTTTAATTTATTTGAACAACCATTCGGCCTGATCGATATTGATATTCAATTGCATATGCAACAAGAACAATTGATTGATAGCTTTAAATTGCGAGAACTTATGCCCAACCCTACCACAAATGTGTTGATTGTCAGCATTGATCCGTTACACGAGGCTTTGGCTGGTCCGGCAATTCGTAGCGTGCAAATCGCCAAGCAACTAAGCCAATCGTGCAACGTGGTATTAGCAGCGCCGGATCGATCAGATCTGGTTATTCCTAATGTCCAAACTATCGCCTTCCCTAGCAACGATGGCACAAGTTTGGGCGAGCTGGCGCTGAATGCTGAAGTGCTGATTGTCCAAGGCTATAGCTTGCAAAAGTATCCCCAATTGGTCAATGCTGAACGCATTTTGGTTGTCGATCTCTACGATCCATTTCATTTTGAGGCGCTCGAACTAGCCGAAAGACGCGGATTAAGCCTCGAACGCGCGATTGAGCTCAACGATTCAAGTGTGGCAGCCTTGACTGAACAGCTAGCGCTTGGCGATTTCTTCATCTGTGCTAGTGAACGCCAGCGCGATTTGTGGCTGGGAGCCTTGACCGTTAGCAAGCGCCTGACTCCAGAGCACTATCGCAATGATCCAACCTTGCGCAAACTGATCGACATCGTGCCATTTGGCTTGCCCAGTGAGCCACCCCAAGCAACCCAGCCGGTCATGCGTGGCGTAATTGAGGGCATTAATCACGCCGATGTGATTGCGTTATGGGGCGGCGGTATCTGGGAATGGCTTGATCCATTGACAATCATTCGCGCCATGGCCGAATTGCAGCAGAGCTACCCCCAATTAAAGTTGGTATTTATGGGCGGGCAACACCCGAATGCCCAAGATGTTGGGGTGATGCAGCGGTATGGCGAGGCTGTTGAACTAGCAAAACAGCTAGGTTTATATGCTAAAACGGTCTTTTTCAATCAAACCTGGGTCGCCTATGATCAACGGGTCAACTATTTGCTTGAGGCAGATCTTGGGGTTAGCGCTCATCATAATCATACTGAAACCCGCTTTGCTTTTCGCACGCGCTTGCTCGATTACCTCTGGGCCAGTTTGCCAATGATCGTTTCGGCGGGCGATAGTTTGGCCGATTTGGTGCAGCAACAACAGCTTGGCCAGGTTGTCGCAATCGAAGATGTTCAGGGTTGGGTTAAGGCGTTGGTGCATGCTGCCGAACAACCAGCCGATCGTCAGCAACGCCAAGCCCAATTTGCCCAAATCCAACAGGCTTATACGTGGGAACAAGCTTGTGCGCCGTTGGTCGAGTTTTGTCGCCAACCACACTATGCTGCCGATAAACGCCGCACCGTCAAAGCCCAAAGCAAGCAACAAGGCCACACCAGCATGCGCTACCGCATGGATGAGCTTGATCGGGTGGTTGCTGAAAAAAACGACCATATCGCTCAGCTTGAGCAGCACATCAAAGGCCTCGAAAATGGCAAAGTGATGCGCTTGTTAAAGTGGGTCAATCGGTTGCGAAAAAGTTAAGGGGCAGAGCATTTAACCACGAAGGACACGAAGAGCACGAAGAACGACATAAACACTCCTTCATGTAGCTGCGTGCCTTCGTGTCCTTTGTGAATCGAATCCCCGATCCCCAACAACCAGTCCCCGATCCCCATTCTATAGATAAGGTATAATGAGCCACGTTTAACTAGTATGGCTGGACTTTTCCCATGAAAATATTATCTGCCTTGACCTACTACGCGCCACACTGGACGGGCTTGACAATGCATGCCCAACGGGTGGCTGAAGGACTCGCAGCTCGTGGACACCACGTCACCGTCTTAACAATCCAGCATGAGCCAACGCTGCCAACCGAAGAAATCTTGAATGGGGTGCATGTATTGCGGCTTAAGCCTGCGGCTCAAATTAGCCGTGGCATGCTCGCACTCAATTTCCCATTTGTCGCCGCTAAACTGATTCGTAGCCACGATGTGGTGCATGTGCATACGCCTCAACTTGAGGCCTTGCTGCTCTCAGGCTTATGCCGCGCAATGAATAAACCATTGTTGATGAGCCATCACGGCGATTTGGTCATGCCAACTGGCTTGATCAATCGGGCGATCGAGAAGGTGATGATTGGGCAAATGGTTTTAGCAGGCAAATTGGCGCGGCGGGTTAGTGCCTATAGTCGCGATTACGCCGCAAACTCCAGCTTTTTGCAAAAATTCACCAATAAATTGACCTATATTTACCCACCAGTTGATTTACCAACCCCCAATCCAAGCCAAGTTGCCGCTTGGAAGGCTGAACTTGGAATCAGCGATAAGCCAATTGTTGGCTTTGCAGGGCGCTTCGTTGAAGAAAAAGGCTTTGATTTCTTGCTCAAAGCTATGCCAATGATCGCCGAAGTCTTTCCTGAGGTGCGCTTTGTGTTTGCTGGCGAGCACAAAATGGTTTATGAAGATTTTTATTCCACCTGTTTGCCAATGATCGAGCAAAACCGCGAACGAATTGTGTTCCTCGGTTTGTTGCGCGATGCGCAAAAACTTGCCAATTTTTATGCAATGTGCGACTTGTTTACCTTGCCCAGCCGCACCGATTGTTTGGCAATGGTGCAGATCGAGGCTTTACTAGCGGGCACGCCGTTGGTCACCAGCGATATTCCAGGCGCACGGGTTGTCGTGCAGGAAACCGGCTTTGGGCGCTTGGTGCAAACTCAAAACCCTCGCGCCTTAGCCGATGGCATTATTGAAGTGCTTAAAAACCCTGAAACCTATAAAGTGCAGCCAGCCAAAGTTGAACAAGTCTTTTCAGTCAAAACCATTCTCGATAGCTACGAGCGGACGATGGCCGAAATGTGTGGTCAGCCCGTTTCTGCATCGGTTGTATAAGGAAGAGCGATGAACATGACCGAACAACCCTATGCCCCACTAGCCCCACACGATGCAGCCCTGATGGATACAATGCTGCGCAACGAGGCCGACCCTGCCTATAGCCGCCGCGCCCGCCGCTTGATGCAATATCTTGATTTGCAAGCTGGCGATACGGTGCTGGATTGTGGCTGTGGCTATGGCTTCTATACCCAGATGATCGATAAGCTGCGTGATTTGCATGTTGTGGGCTTTGATGAAGCCTTTGATCGACTCTTGGTTGGTCAAGAACATGCCAATCGCGCGACCTTTGTACGCGGCGATGGCCAAGGCATGCCCTTTGCCGATAATAGCTTCGATAAAATTCTGCTCTCAGAAGTACTCGAACATATTCCCGACCAACAGGCAGCCTTGCACGAATTGCGCCGCATCATTAAGCCTGGTGGCATCTTGGCAATTTCAGTGCCGCATGCCAATTATCCGCTGTGGTGGGACCCCGCCAGCTGGATCTGGACGCGGCTTGGTGGCAAACCCTTCACCCATACCAAATTTGGCAGCATTTGGGAAAACCATGTGCGCTTGTATGAGCCAGCCGAATTGGTACGTCAAGTGCGGATGGCCGATTTCGAGGTTGAATGCTGCGAAGAAGCTACTCACTACGCTATTCCGATGACTCCTTATGTGGTATATGGCATTGGCAAGCCTTTAATTGAATCGGGTATCTTGCCTGAAAGCTGGATGAAAAGCGCCGACCGCATGCGTGGCGACCAAAACCAAGGCAGCAAATTGAATCCACTCAACCTTGCACGCGGCATTATCAATTATGTTGACCAACTCAATGAACGCCCAGAAACTTTAGATAAACGCAGCTTTGTGAATGTCTTTGTTAAAGCCCGCAAGCCCTTGAGTTAAGTCTGTCAGGAGATCGTGTCCATGCTACGAGGTGTCTTCCCAAGCCAGCGTCTAGGCTGGCTTTGGCTTTTAGGCTTGCTTGGAACAGCCCTAGCGCTCATGCTCAAGGTGCAAGCTCAACTTGAATTCCGCCATTTCAATGGGGCAGTTTTGCTTGGGGCAGCGGTTGCGCTCGGCATTTGGTGGTGGCTGATCAAGCGCCAACCGCCACAAGCTGATAGCTTGCCTGAACTCAATGATCAGCCGTTAGATCACCTAACCTTGCGGCTTGGCATAAGTGCAGTTGCTTTGCTCAGCGGTTTCGTCGCATGGAATAATCTCTTTGGCAATGAATTCAACCCACTCTCGACGTGGACATGGCTGCTTGCGATTGGCTTATGGCTGTTGGCATGGATGCCCTGGCATCGCCCACGCTTGCCCAAAGCTGATCGGGCCGAAACCCAACGGGCATGGCTGACCTTCGGCTGTTTGCTGATTGTCACTGCTTTTGGCTTATGGATTCGGCTATATCGGCTCGATCAAATGCCGTATGACATGACGGTTGACCATGGCTGGAAGATGGAAGATGTTTACACCATTTTGCAGGGTGGTCGCCCATTATTTTTGCCCAATAACACAGGCCGCGAGCCAGGCCAATTCTATTACATCGCCATGTTGATTCGCTTTTTTGGTGTGCCGTTTGGCTTTATCGCGCTCAAACTTGGCAATGTGATTATCGGCACCCTGACGATTCCGTTTATCTATTTGTTTGCGCGTGAGCTGGGCGGGCGCAAGTTGGGCATTTTGAGTGCCGCCTTGTATGCGCTGGGCAAATGGCCGCTCGAAACCACCCGCATGGGGTTGCGCTTTCCTTACGCCACCTTGCCCGCTGCGCTGGTGTTGTGGTCGCTCTGGCGCTATGTGCGCTTGGGCAAACGCAGCGATGCCTTGTTGGTCGGGTTATGGATGGGCATGGGTTTATATGGCTATATCGGCGTGCGAGCAGTACCCTTCGTCATTGCCGCCGTATTTGGCCTGATGCTGTTTGAGCGACGACGACGCAATCCCAAAGGCTGGCTCAAATTGCTCGGCCATGGCAGCTTGACGTTAATTACAACCGCCTTGATTTTCTTGCCACTAGGCCATTTCATGCTCGATTACCCCGATGTCTTTTGGTTTCGCGTCAGCACCCGTACCAGCAACCATACCGATGATATTAGCCGCGAATTTTGCCAAACTACGAGCAGCGAACGTGAATGCGATATTAAAAAATTCGTTGCCAATAATGTTAATTTAGCAGTCGCTTTTAACTGGCGTGGCGATCGTAACGAAGTTAATAATGTCCGTTTCGATCCATTGCTTGATATTGTCAGTGCGGCTTTGCTCTTGTTGAGTTTGCCAATCGTCGTATGGAGGTTGGTGGTTGAGCGTTCATGGCGTTGGTGGATGCTCGTCGTCGCATTGCCATTACTTGGTTTAGCCACAACGTTGAGCTTAGCCTACCCAATCGAGAACCCCAGCGCGGCGCGAACTGGCGTGCTGATGCCAGTGATTTTTACTATGGCCGCTGCACCGCTAGCCTTGGCGCTTGAATGGCTAACCAAAGCCAAGCCGTTTGAGCAATGGTGGCGCGGCAAATCAGCCGTGAGTGGATTGCTGAGCATTGGCTTAACCATCTGGCTGCTGGCATGGGCTGGGCGCGAAAATTTCCAGCGCTACTTTGTTGATATGGCCCGCCAATACACAGGCTTTATCCCGAATAACCGTGAGGTTGCCGATGCAATTCGCTACTATCGCGATGCCCAAGGCGTGCCCTACGAAAATGCCTATCTCATGCTCAACAGCTATTTCTGGAAGGAATCGCGCAATATCAGCGTGCATCTGAATGATATGCAATGGTATGTCAACAACACGATTAAACCCGAAATGGCGCTGGTCGTACCAGGCAATCGGCCATTAATTTACATTCTCAATCCCGACGATCAAGCGCATATTGATCAATTGCAACAGGAATATCCCGAAGGCGAGTTGCGCCGCATTAGCAGCGCCGTTGGCAAGGATTTTCTGGTGTTTCATTTACGCTAATGGGAATTACGCTCGGCACTGCTGGCCATGTTGATCATGGCAAATCAAGCCTTGTTCAAGCCCTGACAGGCATCAACCCCGATCGCTGGGCAGAAGAACAGCGCCGCCAAATGACGCTTGATCTGGGCTTTGCCTGGTTCAGCACACCCGCTGGTCATTCGGTCAATCTGGTTGATGTGCCGGGCCATGAACGGCTAATCAAAAATATGTTGGCTGGGGCAACTGGTTTTGATGGGGTGCTGTTCGTCGTTGCCGCCGATGAAGGCATGCAGCCCCAAAGCCATGAACATTTACAAATTCTCAATCAATTGGGCATTGAGCATGGGTTGATCATCATTAGCAAAATAGATCTGGTTGATGCTGAATGGCTTGAATTTATCAGCAGCGACATTCAGGCGCAATTTGCCGCTACCAGCCTTGCCAATGCGCCAATCGTGCCAGTTTCGGCGCGAACTGGGGCTGGCATGGCTCAATTGCGCCAAGCGCTTGACCAATTAATCAGCCAGCTGCCAGCCCGAACAATCCAGCAACACCATCCGCGCTTGCCGATCGATCGGATGTTTAGCATCGATGGCTTTGGCACAGTCGTCACTGGAACGCTGCGCGACGGCAATTTAAGCGTGGGCATGGAAATCGAAATTCTGCCCCAACAATTGCGTGGGCGGATTCGCGGCCTGCAATCGCAGCAAATCAGTTACGCCAGCGTGCAGGCAGGCATGCGCGTGGCGGTTAATCTGAGCGGCATCGAACGCCAAAGTCTCAAGCGTGGCGATGTACTGACATTGCCGCAAACCTTTGAGCCAACCAACTTACTTGATGTGTTGATTGAAACCACCGCCGATGCCCCAAGCTTGAGCCATAATCAGCCTCTACAACTTTACCTTGGTAGTGCCGAACTGAGTTGCACCCTCGCCCTGCTCGATTGCGACGGCTTGCCAGCCAAACAACAAGCCTTTGGCCAATTGCGCTTACATCAACCAAGCATTGCCCAACGCGGCGATCGTGGAATTTTACGGCGTGCCTCGCCTGCCGCCACGCTTGCCGGAATACGGGTGCTCGATGCCCATCCCCAACGCCATCGGCGCATGCGCCCAGCTGTGATTGAACAGTTGCAACAATTAGCCAATGGCTTGCCTCATGAAATTCTGTTACAGCACATTCAACAGCAATATTTAACCTGGCAGGAACTGCAACAACGCAGCGGCTTCGATTCGCCAACTGCCCTAGCTGCGCTCAATACTGGCTGCAACAACGGCTTAATCAGCATCGTCTCAGCAACAATGGCGACACTCACGGCTAGCAGTTTAATCACAAGCATAGCTTATTGGAGCCAATTACAAGCCAATTTGCGCCAGATTCTGGCCGAATATCATGCCATGTGGCCGTTACGCTCAGCCATGCCCCGTGAGGAATTACGCAAACGGATGGGGTTAGCAGCCAACAGCTTTAATCAAATATTAAACGCTGTAGCCGAGCAACCATGGCTCAGCATTGAAGCTACGCAGATTAAGCTAACTGAACATCAAGCCCAACCTAGCCCTAGCCAACAAGCCCAAATCCAAGCCTTGTTGGGATTGTGGCAAAGCAATCCAGCCCTACCGCCAAGCCGTGAGCAATGGCCCAAGCTTGATCAAGAACTTTGGCGCTATTTGCTACAAACCGAGCAATTGATTCATATTGGCGCAGAGGTCTATTTCTTGCCGAAGCAATACCAACAGATGCATACTTGGGTACTTGAGCAACTTGCTGCTGGCCAAAGCATCAGCCTTGCCCAAGCCCGTGATGCTTGGCAAACCAGCCGTAAATATGCCCAGGCCATGCTCGAACACTGCGATCAACTGCACATTACCCGCCGCGTTGGCGATCTACGGGTAGCCTATTGAGCTTAACAAAGTGTTAGAAAAGCTTGGCACGCCTAGCCCCACCCAAATGCTCGTGTTATGCTGAAGTGAATGGCGTTTGTGCCAGCGGAAAGGATGTCGAAACGTGAGGACAAAACGTTTATCAATTAAGCAACTTGGGAGTGTGCTATTGATCAGTGCCGCCGCAGGCGCTGGCGCACGCTATCTCGCCAATAAAACCCGCCAACAAGGCCAAAAAATCTACGATTATACAACCCCGCAAAAACTGATCGATTGGTCAGTTGCCCGCATGATCGCCCTGCGAGTCTCGCAATGGCAAGAGCATCCCGTGATCAATCGAGCTGAGCGCCAAGCCGAATACGATCAAATGGTTGAGCGTAGCCAACCCTTAATCGACGATTATTTGAATGTCAAGCTGCCCGAAACGCTTTCGCGGGTCAAAGTCGTTGATCGCAAAGAGTGGATCGATGCCAATTTGCGTTCATTTGAGCGCTTGTTTGAGCCAATTGAGCAACTTTATCGCCAAGCAGCTCAAAATGCAGGCCGCAATCCCTCGGTCAATGCGATCAATCGGGCGTTTGTCGGCGCACAAGTTGGGGCAATGGTTGGGGTTTTAGCGCGAAAAGTGCTAGGTCAATATGATCTCAGTTTGCTTTCGCCGCAAGCCGAGCCAGGCATGCTCTATTTTGTTGAGCCAAATATTGCCCGCGTGCAACAAGGTTTGGGCGTTGATGATCATGACTTCCGCTTGTGGATTACGCTGCATGAAACCACCCATGCCTATGAGTTTGAAGCTTATGGCTGGGTGCGCGACCATTTCAGCAACTTGATTCAGCGCTATTTCAACGAGCTTGGCGGCCAACTCGATGCGCTGCGCAATGGCGTTGGCAACTTCATCAACCGCATTTTCAGCAATAGCAAAACGCCCAGCGATGGCCATTGGATGGAGCAGCTGTTGACTCCAACCCAACGCCAAGTATTTAGTGAACTCCAAGCCCTGATGTCGTTGGTCGAAGGCTATAGCAACCACATTATGAATGCGGTTGGCCGCGAAATTCTGCCAAACTTCGAGCAGATCGAAGCTCGCATGAGCGATCGCAAAGAAAAACGCTCGATCTTCGATGAATTGTTCAATCGGATCACAGGTATGAGCCTCAAAATGCAGCAATACGAACAAGGCGAACGCTTCGTTAATGCAATTGCTGATCATGGTGGCAAGGACTTAGCTGCCCGCGTCTGGGAAGGCCCAGCAATGTTGCCAACCCTCGAAGAAATTCGCAACCCGCAACTGTGGATTAACCGCGTTGGTGCATAAATAAGCATCGATTAATTCGGCCATGCCTAAGTTGCTGCAATTTAGGCATGGTTTTTTGGTTAAAATACTGCTGCTCTTTTAACCAAATAGGTACAATTGTATGAATGAATTAATCAATCAAGCCCAAGCAGCCTTACTCAGCGGCGATCTCACCCGTGCCCGTGGTCATCTAGCCCAGGTCATTCAACAGGAACCCCTGAATGTTCTGGCATGGCTGATGCTCAGCGAAGTAGTGCACGAGCCAGAGCGCCAGCGCGAATGTTTACAGCGGGTTTTGGCTCTAGAACCACAAAACCAAACTGCCCAAAAACGCCTAACCGCCCTCGATCAACCAACTACCGTAACTCAAGCCGCCCAACTGTCAACGCCCTCAAAACCGCGCCAGCCACAACCAGCGCAACTAATAATTGCGCCACAAACACCGACCGCAGCCACCATGCAACCAATTTCGATTATTTCAATTGGCCTAGCCTTATTAATTCTCTTGGTTATTGCAATTGTGGTGCTACGCGGTTTGCCCGAAACTGCTGGCGAACAATCGCGGGTCGTGGAAGGCTTAATTATTGTTATTCGCAAACAGCTTTAACTAGCCTCTAGCCATCGATACAATGTGAAGCATGATACAATATCTTGAGAATTTTAGTGCTTGGAGTTGCCATGAATGCTTCGCAATTGCTTAAACAAGAACGCGCTGATGCCGTGGCATTACTTGAATCGTTAACTGAAGAACAATGGCAGGCCACCACGCTTTGCGAAGGCTGGACTGTCACGCATTTGGTGGCGCATATGGTCGCCCGCGAAACTCAGCCTGTGCGCTTTATTTTCGCCGAATCGACCAAAGGCAAGCTTGGTTTGCACCCCGACGATTTGATGCAACAGGCCTTGAAGCAAGGTCGGTTTGCCTTATTGCAAAAACTGCGCAATGGCCCACCAGTAGCGTTTCGCTTACCTGGCCCAGCTTTGGCTAATTTTGTTGAGCAGTGGGTACATAACGAAGATTTACGCCGCGCTGGCTTGAATAAACCCCGTGTCTCGCCGCCAGCAGTCCAAGATTTAATTTGGAAATTGCTGCATATTAATGCTCGCATGATGTTGCGCTCGTTCAAAACGCCTGGAATTATTGCGCTCGTTCGGCCCAATGGCAAGTCCTTGGCCTTTCAGGTTGGCACTGGATTGCCGCGCCAAGCGAACCCCAACGATGCAGCAGTTAAATTAATTGGTGAGCCAGGTGAGATTTTGCTGTATTTATTTGGCCGCAAAAGTGCCGCCAATATCAGCATCGAGGGCGACCCACGCTTGGTTCAGGCCTTACGTGAAGCTGTGATGGCGTTATAGGAGAGCAGCATGCAACAGCGCAAGGCCGCCCATATAATTGTAACTGGATTGATGTTAGTGCTCGGCTTAGTGTTCGGTGGTTTTTTTGTAGTTTGGTGTGGCCTACTCCAATTTCTCTTTACCGAAGATGGCTGGACTGGCTGGTTTTTATTAATTATGGCGGGCTTTATTGCTTGGCGAGCACTTGAGGCTGGTCGCGATGCTTGGGATGGCTTGCCCAGCGCCCCACCCAGCGCTATCGCCGCGTTGCTGGCTACGCAATTTTTAATCGTCGTGATTCAAGTGCATGCCCGTTGGACAGGCCAAAGCAGCGGGATTGATTTCTTGACGATTCTGCCGCATGCGATCAGTTTTGGTTGTATTGGCTTAGTTTTTGGCTTGAATGGCCAATTTACTGGTCACCTAATCGAGTATGCTGATGATGAGTTTTTGGATGAATCAGCGCCGAGCAATGAGCATGATGATGACGATGATTTAATGTATTTGGGGGGCGCATGATTTTATTGCTCGGTGGCACGGGAACTTATTTTCTTGAGCTTGAGGCCACGCTAGGAGCTGGCAATTACCAAACGATCGAAACGCCCTACGGCACGGCTGGCTCGATCTATCAACCAGAGCGCTTTGCAGGCAAAATTGGCCTTGCTTCGCGCCACGGTTGGGGTCGCTTGGATGTTTCGCCGCCTTTCGTCAATAGTCGCGCCAATATTTGGGCTGCCAAAGAGCTGGGCTATCAACAGATTCTTAGCTGGAACGGGGTCGGGGCAATCAATCAATTATTGCAAGTGCACGATTTGGTCGTGCTCAACCATGTGCTGAATGGCACCAAAACCCGCCCGATCAATTTTGCTGGCGATCTGCCCAACGCCAATGCTTGGCAGATTGCTCAGCGGGTGTTTGACCCAGCCAGCGCCAGCGTGCTTTACCAGCAGGCGCGACGCTATCAAGCTCGCAGCTTCGATTGTGGCACCTATGCCTGCTCAGAAGGGCCACGCCTAGAAACCGCTGCCGAAATTCGGGCTTGGGCCAATTTTGGGGCCGATGTGGTAGGCATGACGCTGGTACCAGAAGTATTATTGGCCTACGAATTGGGCATTAAATTTGCCTCGTTGGCCTATGTAACCAATTTTGCCACAGGCGTGGAACCTAGCACTGGCGCACCACGTTTCTTTGGAGTCGAAGTCGCCCAAACCTGTCTGCAAATTGTGCTAGCGACTGCTGAGCAATTGTTGGCAACTAACGAGGTGAGCACCCAATGAGCTTTACCATAACCTCACTCAATACCCCATTTGGTTTGGCAATGTTTGCCACCAAAAGCAGCGCTGGCGGCTCCTTAGCAATTTTGCTCGATGAACCAAATCCGCATGCCGCGATTTATGCCGCTAAATCGCAAGGGGTCACTTGGATTATCGAAGCGGTCAGCATGCTGCCATGCGATGGCTTGCTGCAACCTGATGATATCTTAATTCCCGACCAACTGGTGGATTTGACCCAGCAACGGTCATCGACCTTTTTTCGCAATCGCGGCTATGGCTTTATTGGCCAGAACCTAGTTTGGTGTCCCGATTTGCGAGCTAGTTTATTAACCGCCGCCCAAAGCATCAGCCAACGGGTGTTTAGTCGTGGTACACTGGCGGTTGGCGAGGCCGACACCACGCTTGAGGCCGCCCAAACATGGCAAGCTCATGGCCTGAGTCGCAGCGCAGCACCAGCGGCCTACCTCGCGAAAGAATTAGAATTATGTTACGCTGTTGTCGGGATTGTCGGCACAGCCGCCAGTAAACTTGGCAATACATTAATTGCAAGCGTTGCACAACATTTGCCCACAGCACCAACCTGTGCCTGCCGCCAGACCATGCAATCTGCGCGGGATCGTGGCTTGGTTGGCGACGATTGGCGTACATGGATTGGGGAATAAACACATGACACTCGTTTTACGCAACAGCACACAAATCGAAAAAATGCGCAATGCAGGCCGTTTGGTTGCCCAAACTCATGCCATGCTGCGCGAATATGTTGTTCCTGGCGCAGTTTTGCTTGATCTCGATCAATTGGTCGAGGAATATCTGCGTGAACATGGCGCAACCCCATCGTTTAAAAATTATAAGGGTTTTCCAGCGTCAACCTGTATTTCAATTAATGATGTGATTTGCCATGGCATCCCTGATAAATCGCGCTTAAAAGATGGCGATTTGGTGGCAATCGATATTGGAGCGTTTCTCGATGGCTGGCATGGCGATTCATGCGTAACCTATCCAGTTGGCACGATCGACGCTCAAAGCCAAAAATTGATGGATGTAACCAAAGAAGCCATGTGGCGAGGCATCGCCCAAGCGCGGGCTGGCAACACGCTTGGCGATATCGGCGCAGCTATCCAAGAATATACTGAAAGCCAAGGCTTTGCGGTTGTGCGCGAATACACGGGCCACGGAATTGGCCGCAACATGCACGAAGCACCAACCGTTTTACATTATGGCGAGTGGGGCAAAGGCTTGCGCTTACGGGCAGGCATGACCTTCACAATCGAGCCAATGGTCAACGTTGGCAGCTATGCCACGCGCTTGCTCAAAGATGGCTGGACAGTCAAAACGGTCGATGGCTCACGCTCAGCGCAATTTGAACATCAACTAGCGGTCACCGATGGCGAACCAGATATTTTAACGGTGCTTTAAACAATGGCAATCAGAATCTACAATCAATCGCAAATTAATGAAATGCGCAAAGCCGGCCAATTGGTTGCCCAAGCTCATGCCATGTTGCGCGAATATGTGGTGGCTGGAGCAGTCTTGCTTGAGCTTGATCAGCGGGTCGAGCAATTTTTGCGTGATCATGGCGCAACGCCATCATTCAAAGGCCATGGCGGTTTTCCAGCCTCAACCTGTATCTCGGTTAACGATGTGGTGTGCCATGGCATTCCCGATAAATCGCGGCTGAGCAATGGCGATATTGTTTCAATCGATATTGGAGCATGTTTAGATGGCTGGCATGGCGATTCGTGTGTAACCTACGCGGTAGGCAAGCTCGATTCGCAAAGCGCCAAGTTGATGAAGGTAACCGAGGAAGCGATGTGGCGTGGGATTGCCCAAGCCCGCGCCGGCAAAACCATCGGCGATATTGGCGCAGCAATGCAAGAATACACCGAAAGCCAAGGGTTTTCGGTGGTGCGCGAATACACCGGCCACGGCATTGGTCGCAAAATGCATGAAACACCACCCGATGTTTTTAATTTTGGCGAATGGGGCAAAGGGCTAAAACTGCGAGCAGGCATGACGCTGACAATCGAACCAATTGTCAACATCGGCTCGGCCCGCACCCGCTTGCTGCGCGATGGCTGGACCGCCAAAACTGCCGATGGCTCACGTTCGGCTCAATTTGAACATCAACTAGCGATCACCACTGGTGATCCGGAAATTTTAACCAAATTATGAAATTAACCAAACGCTATCTAAGTCTTGGAATGATGGTTTTAGCAATTTTGGCGCTTGATCGCTGGATCAAATGGTGGGCGCTCGACACGCTTACACCCTTGGGCAATCCAGGCCACGAGCCAATTCCTGGCATTTTACGGCTGGTTTATGTTGAAAATCGTGGCGTGGCGTTTGGCTTTTTGCAAAATAATTCGCTGCTGCTTGGCATTATGGCGCTGGGCGTAATTGCTTTTATGCTGATTCGTTCACGCACATGGTTTGGCGAGGCGGGCTTGCTTGGCCAAATTTCAGTGGCGGCGATTATTGCTGGCGGCTTGGGCAACGTTATCGATCGCTTTATCTATGGCTTTGTGGTCGATATGATTCATTTGATTCCGCTGCCAATTTTCCAAGTGTTTAACATTGCCGATATGGCGATTTCGTTTGGCGCAGTGGGCTTGTTTATCACCCTCTGGCGCGAAGATGCGGCCAAACGGCGCAGCGAACAAACTGCCTAAATCAAGGCGCTCCTAATGCTAGGAGCGCTTTTACTATTTTAGGCTGAATAGAGTTGCACATTGTTGCGGCCAGCAGCTTTGGCTTGGTAGAGCGCATGGTCGGCTTGTTGAATCAAGCGCTCCAAGGGAATTTCAGCGTGCGGGTAGCTCAGCGCCAAACCAAGGCTAATCGAAGTCGTAATCGATTGCTGGTTGTAAGTTAATATCTGCTGCTCAATCGCGCTGCGCAAGCGTTCGGCCACCAATAGCGCCTCGGCATTACTCACCCGCGTCAACATCACCACAAATTCCTCGCCGCCATACCGCCCAATCAAATCAGATTGGCGCAAGGTTGCTTGGGCCGTTGTGGCCACCAATTGCAGCATTTGATCGCCAATATGATGGCCATGACGATCGTTAATTTGCTTAAAATGATCAATATCAAACAGCAAAATAGCCAAAGCATTGCCAGCCTGCCAAGCTTGTTCCAACAAGCTTTGAGCCAAGCCTAAAAAATGGCGACGATTGTATAAACCAGTCAAACTATCGATCGTTGCCAAGCGTTCCAATTCAATTCGTTGGCGATCACGTTCTTGCATCTCAGCCACCAATTCCTGTGTTTTTTGATAATAAAACCGTGCTTGATGTTGAGCCTGAAGTACTTGATGTGTCACTTGCAATAGCCGTAACCGTTGATCTGAGCGCTCGTTAAACAGCTTTTCGCGAATCTGATGGTAGTATTTGAAGTGGTGCAAGGCCTCGGCACAAGCGTTGGTTTGTTCGTAGACATCGGCTAGGGCTTTATGAGCCAAGGCTTGTTGGCTAAGATCATCGGTATCCAAGGCCAAAGCCAAACCAGCGTGAATCAAGGCTAAGGCTTGGGTGTAATCCGGTTGGGTTGCTACTAGCATACCACGCTGGATCAATGAAAAGATCATATCCTCTTGAAAGCCAAGGCGCTGAGCCAACTCAAAACTAGCTTCAAACTCGGCCATGGCCCGTTCAGCTTGATCAAATCGCTGATAAACCACCCCTAAAATATTCAAAACCTCGACAATGCCCTGCGACCAATTCAGGGCTTGATACAATTCCAAGCTGGCATTGGCATAAATCAAAGCATCGTACAATTGACCATGTTCAAGTGCAACCCAACAAGTATTATCAAGCATCGTGGCATACAAACGTTTTTGGGCTTGAGTTTCTAAAGCTTCAGGTAAGCGCTGAAAAGCCCGTTGCAAATAATTTTCGGCCTCGATAGGTTGCTCAAGCACACGATATAAATAGGCAATATTACTATTAAGAATTGTTTGCATCCATTCATTTTGGTGCATAATCGCAATTTCTTCAGCAATCAGATAATGCTCTAGAGCTGCATCAAGCTGCGATTGCAAGGCTAAGGTTACGCCAAGAATATTATGTAATGCTAATTTATCTACCCGATTTTCAATAAACTGATCGGGCGCATCTTGGTAATAGCAAGCAGCCTGATTCTCAAAGCTAAGCAATGCATCATCAACATAATCACAATATTCGATTGCTTTATAAAAACAACCAAGTGCATCGGCATATTTTTTATGCACACTATAAAACTTACCACGCCAATACCAACATTCAACTAAACCTTGATAATAAGGAGTATGGGCAAACATGCCATTACGAGCATGATGTTCGGCTTGATAATTTAATTTCCAAGCTTGCGCTAAATCGGTGTGGCGTAAATTTGCGGCCCATACATTCAATAAATCGATCGTATGTGCAGGATTTGTCGATTGTTTTAATGCGTGTTGGATTTGGAGTGTTACTACCATAGTAAACTTTCGTTGGCAAGCTTCTTGCTCTATAGATAGCTAAAATTGCGATTCAGCAATCAACCTATAATCAATAACAAAACTTTAACATAAGCATAATCTTTGTGCCATCCCCTATATGGTGCAACCCATATTTGGTAAAATCTACCGCTTAGGGTAGATTTTTTGCAACGTAGGTGATTAGTTTGCTTACGTAAGCAATTTTGTTAGGAAATTGATCTAGACTGTCTACAAATGCTATTTTTAGCTGCACACTAGATGCAGTTCAGGCTCAACACCAACGATCATACAGGAGCATCGTAGCCATGACAACCCAGCGAATCTTAGTCGTTGGCGCTGAAGCAGCACCAAAAACCCAGTTTATTCAGCAAATCTGTGATACATGGAGCAGCCATGAGCTTGAGCTTTCGAGCATGCCAAGCTCGCAAAGCATCGCCATGGATATAGGCCATTTAGACTACGCCGAACAGCGTTCAGTCTGGTATGGCATCCCCGCGAGTGCTAGCCCAGTGTTGCACGACCTTGCGCAAACCGTAACTAGCTGTATTGTGTTAATCGATTCAATCAACGATAATGCAGCTATGCTCACATTGGCCGACCAAATCCAGCCCTGGATTACTGGCCCTGTCGTTTTGCTTGTATCACAGCAATCCAACTTACCCGCCCATCTCCGCAACGCCTTAGATCATTCAAGCCATCACATAGTAGACAGTTACAACATGAATAAACCAGAATCAATCCAACGCATCATGACCGCCTTGGGTGGTACACTTCCCACCGCTAGCTCTGTCCAAAAAGAATATATTACGCCCGATAACTTTGATCAATCAGCTGAGGTGCAAGCGCTATTTGAGCAATTAGCCCATCATAGCACCGATCTGATTGGCACAGCATTAATCGCTGCCAATGGCGATCTGCTGGTTTCAACCTTGCCCCAAGCGATTAATCCTGAGCAACTTGCAGCAATCGGTAGCCCATGGCTGCGGATTGCCGATAAAGTTGCGGCAAGTGCCGCCCTAGGCCAAACCGAAGAAAGCATTATTCGGACGGCGCAAGGCTTGTGTCTGATTCGGCCAATTCACAGCCATATTCTAATTACGCTGCTGAATCCACACGCCAATCTTGGTCTCTATTGGCTCAATCTTGCCGAAATCGAGCAGCCCTTAACTGAGTTATTGGCTGCCTGATGAACCGCTCGACAAGCGCATCCTGCTAGGAGTATCGCTAGCAGGATGCGGCATTTTTTTAGTTATTGAGTGACGTAGGGCAGGAATGAATGATATTGAGGAATAACCACGGTTGCGCTAACTGAAGGCGTAGCACTGGCAGTCATCGAAGGGGTTACGCTAGGAATTGTGGTTACTGTCGCACTTGGGGTAAGCGTATTGCTTGGGGTAGCAGTTGCGCTCGCCGTCGCCGTTGGGGTAGCGGTACGGGTCGCAGTTGGCGTTGCGGTTGGCGTGCGGGTAGCAGTTGGCGAAACCGTTCCAGGTGTGACGGTTACCACTGGCGAACCATCAACTTGAGCTTCAACAATCGCTTGAATCGCAGTTGGTACATTCGAGAGAAAATCGTAGCCAGTCATACTTTCAATATAATCGACGCTGACCCGATATTGCTCCCAAGCATTACTCCGAATTCCTTGATCATTCGGCATCCAAATCCCAATTACGCGGGTATTGGCGGCCACACGATTGGCATCATCATTCCCCACAGGCAGCACCACAATCACCTTCCACGTTACCGCGGGAATTAACACCCGACCACTAGCAATCGTGCCTTTCGTACCATAGCCACCACTAATAATGTATAACTCATTGCCAGCGCGTGCCCAGGTACGACTATCGTTTTCCAAATCGTTCCATGGGCCTTGGTTATTATCGGGCGCTTGAGGAATAATATTCGACATGATAAAGGTTTGATCGTTGGCTGCTCGCGAGCTTGTGCGGTCGCCCGATGGGGTCATATGGCCACGATCATAGCCGCTACCGCTGTAGTCGCTGGTTGCGACGCGATACCAACCACTGGGCAAACTGGTATCAACCGCAAAATCGCCGCGCGAAGTGCTGCCCAAATCTTGCACCTCCAAGTGCCAACTAACCCAGGCTGGAATTCCCGCATCGCGCTGATAGGCCAAGGCATACTGCGTGCGTTCAATTAAATAATTATTTGGCACTAATGGATCAGCCACAGCATTGCTAGGGTTGCCTAGTGTGAGGTGTAAACTATCGTTGGGAGCCGCTTGAGTAGTCGGTTGACGCAGGCCTAGCGCCAACAATCCTAAAACGAGTAGACCAAGAAGCCGACGCAGACCAGTCATGACAGCAATGTCCTTTCGCAATGAAAGTATGATGATAGCTTGCATACTGTACCATAGCTGTCTAGGCGTTAATCAGCAACGCGACCTCAGCAAAATCCTGCTTGCCTATCCCATCACCTGTTTGGGGGATATAGGACTACTCGAACGTTATCATATGATCATACTTGCAATTTCAGAAATTAGCTGTATCGTTACAGAAGTGAAGTAAGACCCATGCTTTGCAAAAACGAGCCGCTCTAGAAAGCGCTCGTTTTTTTGCAATCTACAGATGCAAAACCGCGGCAATGAAGCTGGCGAGGCAGGCGTAGCACTCGCCAGCTTTGTTGTATGCGCAAAATACCCAGCATGGCTTCCTTTCACGCGTTGGCATATTGTTGGAATCTATGAGGAGTCAGCGTATGGGCAGCCGTTTGGCGCTCTGGCGGTCGAATGCACGTCCCGGGGTTCGGGGTAGTTTGTACTATTTATGTTTTTGGTCAAGTGTTGGGATGTATATTCCATTCATTAATGTGTATTTCACCAACCTTGGCTTAAGTGGGCAACAAATAGCCATGTTTGGGGCAATTAGCCCGCTAGCAGTGCTGTTGTTCAACCCATTGGTGGGTGCAACAGCCGATCGACGTGGCTGGCATGTGCAGTTACTCCTAAGCATGTTGGCTTTAACGGGCTTAAGCCAAATTGCCTTGGCATTTCCAACAACCTTCTTTACAATCTTGCCAGTGATGGTCGTTTTGGCAGTGGTACGCGGGCCAATTGCGCCATTGGCTGATAGCATGATTGCAGGTATGGCCGTGCGTCATCAACTGGCCTATGGCAAATTGCGGCTCTGGGGTTCGGTTGGCTATGCCGTCACCTCATTATTAGGTGGCATTTGGTGGGCCAAAACGGGCTATCCAACCATGTTTATTTTGACTGGCTTGATGACTGGCTTGGTTGCGATCGTGGCCAATAGCCTTGATCATACGCCTGAATTGCGCAAAACTGCCACCAAATCGGCGAAAGCGCCCCGTGATGCCGCTTTTATCGCAATTGTGGTGATCACGAGTTTGGTTGGGGCCGCCTTCAGCATGGTTTCAATGTTCGATGGCAACCTCATCCAACGGATCAGCGGTAGCACCATCATGCTAGGAGTTTTACCATGTGTCATCGCCAGCACTGAAGTCCCAGTAATGCTCAACGCCGATCGGGTGATCGCACGCTTTGGCACAGCTAAAACGCTGGCCGCATCAACCTTGATTCTTGGACTGGGGTTTATTGGCAGCGGCATGGTGAGCGAAGCTTGGATGTTAATTCCAATTGGCATGTTTCGGGCTTGTGGATTTGGCTTGTACTCGGTCGCGATCATTCGCCTGATTACCGAGCGCATTCCAACCACCTTGCTGGCAACCGCGCAAGGCCTGATTAGTGCAATCGCTGGTGGTTTGTCGCCATTGTTGGCAACCCAAGCTGGTGGTTATATGTTCGATATATCAGGGCCACAATTGGTCTTTATTGTCGCCGGCTTGTGCATTGGCTTGGCAACTTTGGTCGTTTGGCTAGGCTTAAAACTAAATTGGTTCAAACCAATCGCTCAAACTAACGCCTAAATTCACTATTTGCTTTGCTCGCAGCATCACCCATCAAAGGGTGGTGCTGTTTTGATGTTAACCAAACTTGACAGCAACCACCGCATTGCGTAGAGTGGCAACTATTAATTATTAGTTAAAGGTAGGTTGTATGCTTGTTCGCACTCATGCTGTACGTTGGCTATTGTTTGTAAGTTTGTTCATGGTTTTGCTTGGCAGCTATGCTTGGCAACAACAGAGCTTTGCCCAACATCCGGCCACAATCACCAATCCTTGGGCCATTCGCCAAGGCCAAGCTACCTATTACACCGCCACTGGTTTGGGCAATTGTAGTATTCCTGTGCCCAGCGATTTGCTATTTGGGGCCATGAATAACCCCGATTACGCTACAGCCGATTATTGTGGCGCGTTCGTTAAAATTACAGGCCCATTGGGATCGGTCACAGTTCAAATTACCGACCGCTGCCCTGAATGCCAAACTGGTCATATTGACCTTAGCCCGCAAGCCTTCGACCGGATCGCCAATCGAGTTACGGGCATTGTGCCAATCAGTTGGCAGTTGATCAGCAATCCAGCCACCACAGGCAAGGTTAGTTATCATTTCAAAGATGGCAGCAGCCAATGGTGGACGGCGGTGCAGCCACGCAATCATCGCAATGCAATTGCCAAATTTGAATATCGCATGGGCCAAGCAGCGTATAAAATTGCTCCACGCTTTATTTTCAATTATTTTATTGCCGAGGCGGGCATGGGTACTGGCCCCTACAGCTTTCGCACCACCGATGTGTATGGCAATATGATTGTTGACGAAAATATTGTGCTTGGCGATGATGTAATTCGCACCGGAACCCAGCAATTTCCCTATATGGCTCCGCCTGGCTCGGCCACCCCGACCCCTAGCCCAACCCCACGCCCAACCATCCCACCCGAAAACTTCACCGAACATGTTTGGCTGCCCTATACTCGCAAATAGATACGTGTCCTCACCCCCGACCCCTCGCCCACAGCGGCGGGCGAGGGGTCGAAGGGGTGAGGGCATGAAAATCCTTAAAACAGCGACGCCCAGAGCAAATGCCCTGGGCGTTGACTTAACCTCGAACCAAGAATTAGAACTTGCTCCAGAGGAATTGGTTGGTTACTTCGTGATGGAATTGAACTTCCGAGCGCTTGATCAACGTGCCCAAGCGATGTGGACAGCGATCAGCCGAAGCAATTTTCAATTCAGCATACTTGGATTGAATTTCTTCGCCCAAGACTGAAGCGATAATTTCGCTTGCTTGGAAGGCATCAATTGCATCGTAGATGTTGTCGGGCAATACTTTTGCGCCCTTGCGAACTGAAGTATCAGCCTTTGGCCCTTCCAAACCAACCTTCAAGATCGAGTAAATTGCCATGTGTGGGTTGGCATCTGGAGCAATCGAACGCACTTCGATCCGAGCTGAACGAGCATTACCTAATGGAATCCGCACCATTGAACCACGGTCGATCGCCGAAGCCTTGATTTGGTTTGGCGCTTCGTAGTGTGGGTCGAGGCGGCGATATGAGTTGACGCTGGAGTTCAGCAACAAACACAGATCCAAGCCACTGGTCAAAATGCGATCAACATAGCTCCAGCCATATTCTGAAAGGCCTTCTTCGCCGTTAGCATCATAGAACAAGTTAGTATCGCCCTTGGCCAACGACATGTTGGTGTGCATCCCGCTACCATTGACACCAGTCACTGGCTTGGGCAAGAAGCTGGCGGTCAAATCGAGTTTGTAGGCCAATTGGCGACAAATCAATTTATACAGCAACACTTGGTCGGCTGCGACTGAGGCTTCGGTGTAGGAGTAGTTCATTTCGAACTGTGAAGGCGCAACTTCTGGGTGATCTTTTTCATTGGCAAAGCCCATTGCGCGTTGTGCTTCAGCAGCAGCATCGATAAACAAGCGCAGTGGATCGCCTGGCAATGAGTTGTAATACCCACCCGTGCTCACAAATTCGAAGTGGCCAGTATCACGGTAGTGTTGCTCGGCGTTGCGGCCCTTGAACAAGAAGCCTTCAATTTCGTTAGCAACGTTACAAACAATCCCTTGTTTGGCAAATAATTCAGCGGTGTAGGCTTGCAAGCGTGAGCGGAAGTCGGCAGGATAGGCCGAACCATCGCGTTCCAACACTTGGCCGAACACCAAGACTTTACCAGGCCCAAAGATATCGGCTGGCAACCAATAGAATGCACCCCAATCGATGCCCAAGCGCAAGTCGGATTCTGATTGTTGTGAGAAGCCACGGATTGAGGAGCCATCAAAGGTCAAGTTATCAGCTGATTTCAACAAGAATTTCTTGTCGTAATCGAGCATATGCAAGCGGCCTTCAAGGTCGGTGAAACAGACGGTCACAGCCTTGATGCGTTTTTCGTCGTTCAAATAACGCATGCGCTCTTCTTGCAACTTGTCTAATGGCGTGCGAGCAACCCGTTGAGCTTTAGCAGCCAGGTTCAGTTCTTCCAACTCTTCGTAGGGAATTTCGAGAAAATCGCGAAGTGTCATGGTGTGTCATCCTTTGTACTAACAAAGCCATACTCGGTGTCCCGCGAGCATGGTGGTTTAGTATTGTGCTTGGGAAAGTTTTGGGATCTTGCCAAGGAACGCGCGATCCATTCAACAGGTCGCATTATACGCAATCCCATCACACCAGAACTTGTGTATTCTATCCAAACTTTAAATCACGCTATTTGTACAAAGTGCACAAAAGGTTATTAAATTGCTTGCCGCTAGAGGCCTCAGCCAGCATGCTTAAATTACCAAAGTATGTAGCAATTTGCCTAATCAATCGCCTCAACCAAGCATGGAAAGACGATGGTAAAGATCGAGCCTTGACCAAAAACGCTTTCAACTTGAATTGAGCCGTTCAAGAGTTCGATAAAATGGCGACAAAGTGCCAAGCCCAAACCTGTGCCACCATAGCGCCGCGTGGTCGAGGCATCGCCTTGGGTAAATGGCTCAAACAAGCGTTGCATTTGCTCATTGCTCATGCCAATGCCGGTATCGCGCACCCGACATTGCACATGCTGGCTAGCCGGATCAAAGCTGACGCTGATGTTGATACTGCCTGCTTTGGTAAATTTGGCGGCATTGCTCAATAAATTCAGCAAAATCTGGCGCAACATCGAGCGATCAGTATGAATTAACGGCAGATGTTTGTTTGGTGCAAAGTAAAGACTATTGGCATTTTTCTGGGCCATTGGGTTAATTGTGGCAATCAAATCGCGCACAAGGCTGTTGAGATCAAAGGTTTCGGCAGCAACTTGATATTTGCCAGCCTCAACTTTGGCCAAATCAAGCACATCGTTGACCAAATTGAGCAATTGATGGCCTGCATCATTAATTTGGCCAATATCATGACGAAACTGCTCAACCATCGTCGGGTCATCAAAATCAGTATCGTCCATCAGCAATTCGCTGTAGCCAATAATTGCATTCAGTGGCGTGCGCAGCTCGTGGCTCATATTGGCCAAAAAGGTGCTTTTGGCATGATTGGCGGCTTCAGCAGCATCACGGGCATGGCGCAAAGCCTCTTCGGCCTGTTTGCGTGCCGTAATTTCTTGAATCGTGCCTTCGGCGTAGAGCATCGAGCCATCCTCAGCATACACCAAACGCGAGGTTTCGCTGATCCAAATTCGTTCGCCCGTAGCAGGCCGATAAACTTCTGATTCAATTTCATCATACGAGCCATCGGTTTGCAGCAGCTCACGCAAATATTCAAAACGCTGCGGCTCAACATACATCGTGGTTAAATCGGCCACATAATCGACCAATTCATGCTCATGGGCAAAGCCTGCCAAGCGCACCAACGCCGGATTAGCTCGCAACACCCGCCCATCGGGAGTAATGCGGAAGATGCCAATTTTGGTGGTTTCAAAAATTGTGCGATAGTCGTGCTCGGCCACGCGCAAGGCCTCAGTTAATTGATGGTGCTCAGTTACATCTTGCAGCGAGCCATAAATTTTGATTGGCTGGTCAAACTCTAGCTCAACTCGCCCAGTAAAACGCCCCCAGAACGAGCGCCCCCGAAACGTCCGCATTTCCACGCTCATATCAAACGAGCCACGCTGCTCGATCATTTGGCGAAAAATCGCCTCAAGCTGGATTAGCGTCGCATTGGTATGGAAAAAATTTTGATTCTCAATTGTGGGCGTGTATTCGTGGGCTGTAGTATCCAAAATATGATACATTTCGCGCGTCCAAAATACCTGATTGGTACGTAAATCGATCTCCCAGCCACCAACGCGGGCGGTTTGTTCAGTTTGCAACATCAAGCGCTCAAGCCGATTGCTCTCGCTAATATCGCGTACCAACCAAACCTGACGATGGCCATTGGATGCCAACGTACATTCTAAAAGGCAACTTTGATTCTGGCGATTTACCACAAAACCATGAATCGTTTGGCCTAAGGCTGCTGCCGCAGTTGTTGCATACAATTGGCGCATGCTGGCAGCTTCAGGGCCATACAAGGTACTAAACCATTGCTCAGTCGTCGTAATTTCAGCATTGCTATAGCCAATCATCGCCGTAACTGCTTGATTAAAAAAAACCTGTGCGCCTTGAAACCAAACCAAGCCAACCGGAAATTGCTCAAGCGTTACATCTTTACGGCGAGTTGCTTTAATCAAGCGGCGTTGCCATGCGCCAGCGAGTGGCCATTTCAATTTCCGAGGCATAACGATCCTCACAACACAAGTTTCAAGCCTAAGGTCTTATGCTGTATTGTAGTATGAGAAAGGCCACGATCCAAGTGGTTTTAGCGGCTTTTTAAGCCAATTTGGGGGTACACTATTAATATATGACGCACTGCACAGCAACCCGCAACGACCGTGCTATAATGAGTTTCCCGCAGCACAATTCAGATCGTAGGAGGCGTTGTGGAATTAATTAAGAAATACGGCAATCGGAAGCTTTATCATACCAATGCCAAACAATATATTACCCTGCATGGCATTGCCAAGTTGATTCGGGCAGGCAGTGATGTTCGGGTCGTCGATAATGTGACTGGCGAAGATTTGACGGTGCAAACCTTATCGCAAATTCTGCTCAATAGCAAAGGCCGCCGTTCAGGCTCGCTGCCAATTCCGATTTTGTCTGATCTGATTCAAACCAGCGGCGAGACGCTCTCGCAAATGCGCCGGAATCTGTTTCAATCGCTGGGCGGGAGCCAAATTGTTGATGCCGAAATTCGCTTACGCCTCGAACATTTGCTCGATGAAGGCAAAATTAGCGAAGATGTCTGTCAACATATGGGCCAATTATTACTCAAAGATTCGGGCCATGCCCACGCCGAGAACCTACCTGATCGCTCCGATGTTGAACGCTTGAAAAGCCAAGTTGAGCAACTAGCCAATTTAGTTGAGCAACTGTTGCACGATAAATAATCAATCTTCGTTTCACCATTTCGTTTGCTGATTTATCGCCAATGGCAATGAGGCCACGATCAATGAAGAAATCAACCCCATCCAAACGCGCTCTTGTCCTCGCTGGTGGTGGCATCTCTGGTGCCGTTTACGAAATTGGCGCTCTCCGTGCCATCGATGATCTCCTCACAACCCTAAGCATCAACGATTTCGATATGTATGTTGGCACAAGTGCTGGCAGCCTGATTAGCTCGTGCTTGGCGAATGGCATCACCACCCGCGAGTTGCTACGCATTCTCGAAGGTGCTTTGCCCGATGCCAAACGACTACAACGCGACCAAATTCTGGCGCTCAATTTGCGCGGCTTGATCAAGCGTGGTCGCCGTTTGCCACGCCTATTGGCCCAACGAGCAATCGAAACTTTGCGTCGCCCACAAGATTTTGCTCCCCTCGATTGGGCTTGGAAGTTGCTCGAAGGCTTGCCCAATGGCATTTATTCAACCAACAGCTTAGAGCGCTATCTGCGCCATTTCTTGACTGAGCGCGGTAGCAACCACTTTGCTGAGTTACAGCGCGAGCTTTATATCGTGGCAACTGAGCTGGATAGCGGTGACCGCGCAGTGTTTGGCGAAGGCAACCTGCGCAATGTGCCAATTTCAGCGGCGGTTGCAGCTTCCAGCGCCATGCCAATCGTTTATGAGCCAGTTCGGATCAATGGGGTTGATTATATTGATGGTGGGGTGCGCGGCACAGCCAGCCTCGATGTGGCGATTGATCGTGGGGCAAAACTGATTGTCTGTGTCAATCCACTGGTGGCCTTTGATAATCGGAAACATCAGCTTGGCAGCCGCATCGCTGACGCTGGCATTCAGGCGATTGGCAATCAGGTATTTCGCACCTTTATTCAGGCTGGCTTGCACTATCACATTAAAAAATTGCGCCAGCAACACCCCGATGTTGATATTATTTTGATCGAGCCACGCGCCGATGATGCGATTGTCTTTGCTGAACATGTGTTGCATTACGATGAGCGCATGTTGCTAGCTCGCCATGGCTACGAATCAGCCACAATTCGCTTAGCCGACAAATATCAAGATTACAAGGTGATTTTGGCCAAACACGGCGTTCAAATCAGCCGCCAACGCGTCGCCAAAGAATTACATCACTTGTTTGCTAGCGACGATGCCGATACCTTGCACTCATTATTAGAGAGCGATCCCAATGGCAAGCGTTTGACCCACCCCCAAAAAAGCTGGCGCACGGTCAACCTCGCTCACACCCTCGACGACCTTGATGCTCGCCTCGGCAATCTAGAATAAATGCCCAAAGCCCCACTCTCAACCTAAGAGCGGGGCTTTTTTTATGGCTCAACAAGCATCGAAGTGAACAACCTTCCGATCCCTAACCCCGAACCTCAGCTATTGCAACTTCAAATTCATTTGTTCTTGCGATTCAGTTGCCCGCCAGCAAGCCACAAAATGACCGCCACCATAATCGTGGAACGGCGGATCTTCGGCTTTGCATTTGTCGATCACAATTGGGCAGCGCGTATGGAAGTGACAACCAGTCGGCGGATTAAGTGGGCTGGGCACATCACCTTGCAAAATAATTCGCTGGCGTTGCTTCTCGACCTCAGGATCGGGAATCGGCACAGCTGAGAGCAAAGCCTGAGTATAGGGGTGCATCGGATTAGCATACAACTCTTTTGAGGGAGCCAACTCGACCATTTTACCCAAATACATCACCGCCACCCGATCGCTGATATGCTTGACCACGCTCAGGTTGTGGGCAATAAACAGATAGGTCAAGCCAAATTGGCCCTGCAAATCTTGCAGCAGATTAATAATTTGGGCTTGAATCGACACGTCAAGCGCCGAAACTGGCTCATCGCAGACGATAAAATCTGGCTCGACCGCCAAGGCGCGGGCAATCCCAATCCGTTGGCGTTGACCACCCGAAAATTCATGTGGGTAGCGGTTGATAAAGTAAGGATTGAGACCAACCACCCGCAGCAATTCTTCAACCCGGGTGCGCACCTCTTTGCCAGTGCGCAGGCCGTGCACCCGAATTGGCTCACCTACAATATCACCAACGGTCATACGCGGGTTGAGCGAAGCATAGGGATCTTGGAAAATAATCTGGACTTTACGGCGCATTTGGCGCATAGCCTCGCCGTTGAGTTTGGTCAAATCCTTGCCATCAAAGCTTACCGTGCCAGCGGTTGGGCGATGCAACTGCAATATTGCCCGCCCAGTTGTCGATTTGCCACAGCCTGATTCACCGACCAAGCCCAGCGTCTCGCCACGTTTGACTGAAAAGCTCAAGCCATCAACTGCCTTAACTGCCCCGATCGTGCGGCGTAATAAACCGTTGGATTTGACAGGGAAGTGCATTTTTAAGCCGTTGATATCGAGCAGAGTATCATTTTGTACTGCCATTTGGCCTTCCTCTGGTTCTACGATGCCTGTTCGTGGGCTAAAACATCTTCAAGCGCAGCATCCAAGGCGGCTTGTTCTTCGGCAATTTTCTTGGCGGCCATCGCTTGGCGCTGTTCACGATCAATCTCGAATAAACAGGCAGCGGTATGCTCAGGCGCAACTTGGCGCAAACTCGGCGTTTCGCTCCAGCATTGCTCTTGCACAAAATCGCAGCGCGGCGCAAATGGGCAACGCTCGGTTTTCTCCAACAAATCCGGTGGTAACCCTGGAATTGGCGTAAGGCGCGTTTGAATTCCATCAAGCCGTGGAATCGAATCAAGCAAGCCAATGGTATACGGCATGCGGGGATTATGGAACAGCTCGTTGGTTGAGGCCTGTTCGACCACCCGTCCAGCATACATCACAATCACGCGGTCGGTCATGCCCGCTACAACCCCAAGGTCGTGGGTGATAAAAATAATCGCCGTGCCGGTCTCGTTCTTGAGACGGTTAAGCAATTCGAGAATTTGCGCTTGAATAGTTACATCGAGTGCTGTCGTTGGCTCGTCGGCGATCAACAGCTCAGGGTTACAAGCAAGACCCATAGCGATCATCACCCGTTGGCGCATCCCACCAGAAAATTGATGTGGAAAATCATCAAGCCGTTTGTCAGGAGCCGGAATCCCAACCATTGAGAGCAAGTCAATGGCGCGGTTTCGCGCCTGTTTGGGAGTCATCCCCATGTGCAATTGCAGCGATTCAGTCATCTGCCGACCAATTCGTAGCACCGGATTGAGCGAAGTCATGGGGTCTTGGAAGATCATCGAAATCCGATTACCACGGATTTTACGCATCTCCGACTCGCTAAAATCGACTAGATTATCGCCATCGAATAAAATCTGGCCACCAGCAATTTTGCCTGGAGGCGAAGGAATCAAGCGCATAATCGAAAGTGATGTCACGCTTTTGCCTGAGCCAGATTCGCCGACGATGCCTAAGGTTTCGCCACGATTAACCGAGAATGAAACATTATTGACAGCATTGACCACACCATCAGCGGTTTTAAATTGAACTTGTAGGTTTTTGACCTCAAGCAAGGGTGCTTCAGCCATATATGCTCCTCATGATGTCGAGCAATTTGCCTTGATCTATTGACGGGGATCAAGCGCATCACGTAAACCATCGCCCAAAGCCACAAAGGCAATCGTAATTGAAGCAATTGCAATCGCCGACGCGATCAGAATCCATGGTTGCGAATCAATCGCCGACTTACCTTCCAAAATCATCTGGCCCCAGCTGGTAGGGAACGGATTATTGGGGTTGGTATCAGGCTGGATACCAATCCCCAAAAAGCTCAGGGTTGCTTCAGTGACAATCGCGCTTGGCACAATAAACGCGCCTGCCACAATAATCGGCGCGAGCGTGTTGGGCAAAATATGGCGGAATAAAATTGAGCCACGTCGGACTCCAACCGCTTCAGCAGCTTCCACGAATTCTTTTTCTTTTAATGAAAGCACTTGGCCACGCACCAAACGCGAAACACTGGCCCAGTTTACCGCCGAGAACGATAAGAAAATCAATAACAAACCATTGAAGGTTTTACCAAAGGCGGTTTGATTGAAGGCAGTTTGCACAATAATGAAGAACAGGATATCGGGCAGCGAAAAGACGATATCAGTAAAACGCATGAGCAAACTATCGAGTTTGCCACCAGCAAAACCTGAAATCAAGCCAATAGTGATCCCGATCGTCAGGGTAAAGATCATGGGAATAAAACCCACAACCATCGAAACCCGCGTGCCATAAATCAAACGGCTGAGCACATCGCCGCCAGCAGAATCGGTGCCAAGTGGAAATTTCCAAACTCCACTACGTTTCGGATTTTTCTCATCAACTACCCATGCAGCTTGACGATAGGTGCCTCGTTCGCGTAATTCGGTTGAGGTTGGGCGGCTAGGCGCATGCGGGGCAATAACTGGAGCAAAAATTGCTACCAGCGCCAGCAAAAACAAATAGACAATACTTGCCATTGCCAACCGATTGCGTCGCAGGCGCAACCAAGCATCGCTCCAAAGACTCCGAACAGGCCGCGTAAATTCTTGAGCTTGGGCAGGGCTTTTGCCTGCCACATTCGATGCGGTTGCCATACGTTCGGGTCTCCTAGCTGTTACGAATCCGTGGATCAATCAAGCCATACGAAAGGTCTACCATAATATTGCCCAAGGCAACCAGTAATGAGAAAAATAGGGTTGAACCCATAATCATCGAGTAATCACGGCTACCGATTGCCCCAATAAATTCACTGCCAATGCCTGGCACACGGAAAACTGATTCGATAATAAACGAGCCAGTTACCAAGCCAGCCACTGCCGGCCCAAGAATCGTAATCACTGGAATCAAACTATTGCGCAGGATATGGCGCAAAATTACCACGCGATCGCCGAGACCTTTAGCGCGGGCAGTGCGAATATAATCCTGGCGTTTAACTTCAAGCACACTACTGCGGGTCAAACGGGTAATATAGGCCATTGTTCCTAAACCCAAAATGATCGCTGGTGGAATATACGAAGTACTAAAACCTTGCCAAACCGAAGGATCTTTAATCGGAGCCACATCAAATACCTTGCTCATAACCAGCAGCAACAGCAAACCAGTCACAAAGGTTGGCACTGAAAACCCAATCGTTGAGAGAATCAAGCTAAAGTAATCGAAGATCGTATTTTGGCGCAAAGCCCCCAAAATACCAAGGGGAAAGCCCACCAACAGCGCAAAAGCCAACGAAATCATGCCAAGGCGCAACGAAATCGGAAAGGTTTCTTTAATTTTATCTTGAACTGTTTCGGTGCCTTTCGAAGCATAGGTTGGGCCTAGATCGCCTTGGACGGCATTTATCATATAGTTGCCAAATTGGCTATCGAGCAAACCGCGCAGCGCCGAAAAGGGGTTGCCCTCAGCACTCAAGCGATTATTAAATTCTGCCGAGTTGAGCCAAGCGGGTTTATCTAAGCCAAATTTGCGATTCAGCAGGGCAATCGTTGACGGGGCAACTTCTTTTTCTTGATCAAATGGCCCGCCTTTGGCCTGTTTCATCATAAAAAAAGTAATGAGTGCCACGAGAAACAACACCGGAATCATCGCCAAGACGCGACGAATTATAAAGCCAATCATGCCATGCCTCCATTGGCGCGAGAGCGTGCCGGGGTGTTGCCTCGCGAGCCTTGATTGCAATTTAACAGGGTGCTTGCAAAGAATTAATAAGTGGGAGCTAGGGTTGGTGGGGAGCAGCGCAGGCCCGCGCTGCTCCCCAGAAGGTTAAGCTATTACTTGACTTCGATGCTGTATGATGTCCATTGGCCAGGGAATTGATCATCAGCGGCGGTTTGTGAGAAGCCGCTCACCCGTGGGTTGATCACATATTTGTTGACCCGGTTGTACATCATGGCGGTTGGCAAATCACCAACAATCAACTTTTGGGCAGCCGCATAGGCTTCCAAGCGGGTTGCGTCGTCGGTGCTGGTGTCGGCCTTGGTCAAGAACTCGTCAACCGCAGGGTTGCCGTAACCTTGGCGTTGAGCAAAGGTTGCTTTGCTGCTCCAGAACACGCTCAACCAGTTTTGAGCATCTGGATAGTCTTGAATCCAGCCACCCAATGAAATTTGAGGATAGGTTGCGTTATCTTTCTTGGCAGCGCTCAAATCTTTGCTTGGCAATGGTTGCAACTTAACTTCAACACCTAAGACTTCGCGGAAGGTGTTGGCCAAGAACTCGTGACGAGCTTGGTTAGCGGTATCGTTGCTGCTGTAAGCAAAGGTGATTTCTGGCAACTTATCGGCTGAGCCATAGGTTGATTCAGCCAAGGCAGCTTTAGCCTTTTCAGGATCGAAGGCAAAGCGATCTTCGGTTGCATCATAACCAGGAATCCCTTGAGGAATCCAAGTCAGGGTTGGCAAACAGTCGCCGTTGCGGATCACTTCGCAGAAGGTTGCGCGATCGATCGCATAGGCAAATGCTTCACGAACCTTTGGATCGTTGAATGGTTCGGTTGTGGTGTTGAATTGCAAGCCAGTGGTGTTTGCCCCTGGATATGAAATGTACAATGGCCCAAGATCAGCATCGCTTTGGACGGCTGGAATTTGGCTTGGGTCTGGTTGGAAGATATCCAGTTGACCTTGGCGATAGGCTTCCAAAGCAACTGATGAATCGTCGATGTAGATCATGCTGATGCCATCAAGTTTGGCTTTGTTCCAGTAGTTTTCGTTCCGTACAAAGTCAATTTGTTGGTCTTCAGCAATCCGGCTGAATTGGAATGGGCCGTTACCAACTTGCAAGCTGGCATCTTTCCACCAATTTTCGCCACCTTTTTCGATCAACTCAGCTTTAGCTGGGTACATCACCCACAAGCCAGCGATGGTTGGCAAGTAAGGAGCAGCTTGGACGGTTGAGATGACGATGGTTTTATCGTCGGGAGTGCTCACGCCCAAAGCAGCCTTGGCTGCATCGTATTGAGCAGTATCGGTTACAACTGCGCTCGCAAAATCGGCACAACCAGTGATATCAAACAAAATTGATTGATATTCGCCAGCGGTTACTGGGTCACAGGTGCGTTCGATGGCATAGGCAAAGTTCTTTGAAGTTAGAGCTGAACCATCGCTGTATTTGAGGTCAGGGCGCAAGGTGAAGGTAAACACGGTACCTTCAGCGTTTGATTCCCATTTTTCAGCAGCACCAGGCACGGTTTCCAGTTTGTCATTGAGGCGAGTTAGGCCTTCGTAGTTTTGCGACAGCAACACGATTTCGGCGCTGTACGAACTTTTCTGTGGGTCAAAGACATCTGGATAGGCAACTTGGTGTACCCGTAAGACGTTTCCGGCGGTAGCGGCTGGCTCAGCGGTCGCTTCGGTCGTTGTTGCAGTTGCTTCAGCCACAGGAGCGGTTGTTGCAGTTGCTTCAGCACCAGTAGCAGGTGCGGTCGTTGCGGTAGCAGCGGCAGGTGCAGTCGTTGGAGTTGCATCCCCAGCGCCACAAGCGGCCAAGGTTGGTACTGTCAATACCATTAAGGCCAATAAGCGGGTCAAACGACGTTTGAGCATGAAGGCTATCTCCTTAATTCAAAGAGTCCGAAAACCAACACGATCTGAGAACTTGCAGTGTCACCCATCACCCCCTTTCAAACGCTTGGTTGATTGAGCAAGGCCTAGGCTGGCATAATGCTCCATGATGCTCGTGATGAATTCATCACATAAAATAGCAAATAAAAACTTGAGCAGGGCTGGCCACCAGGGCCGCCACCACGCAGGCGCGGCTCATAACTGGGGGCAGATTTCATACGTTGGGGTAAGCTCACTTTTGGTGCTGAATGTGTTAGTTCTTGCTTCAATGCATCACGAAACAGCATGTCCACGGTAGTATCTTCAAGATCGTTGTGAACTGGCATAAGCAGCTTCCTACCCTAATAGAGCAAAGAGTCGGTTAACCCTACCAAGGTGGTGCTTGGTAGTTGGGCAAGTTGGCGATGCAACAAGGCCTCAATTGCGGCGCTATGCTGCGGTTGCCCCCAAAGCCTTAACAACAATTGGCGTGCCATGACAAACGAATAGGCAAACTGGGCGTTGTTAAGCACATCATATGGAATAAAAAGTCCGTGCCCCTCTATGGTAAAGCTATTTGCCACAGCCCGCAACATGGTACTACGCCAGGTCTGGGTGTAGGTCAAGTTACTTTGCCACAAAATTGCCATCAACTCGCTAGGCGGTTGCAAAATATCGTCGAGATGCGGGCCAAGCAAGGCCTGTAAACGCTCAGTGGCAGCCTCATCACTGCGATACTGTTGCTCAAGCAACAAGCGTTGCATACCAACCGGAGCCATGCGTTGTTGACGTTTAACTGTGCGAATATTGCTTTGCAACCATTGTGGCTGCATATAGACACAGTTAATTTGGGCTAAAAGGGCACTTTGATCGCTATCAACTGGATGTTCGGCATCAAGTGTTCCGGTGATAATCACGTTACTGGGCAAGGCTGGCCATTTATCAGGTGGATAACCACGCATCACCAAGCGCGTAATTCCATCGGCATCGCGGCTAACATTGGCGAAGTAGGTATATACATCATGGGGTCGCAAATTATCGAGACATAAGAAGAACAAACGACCAGCATTGGCCGGAGCAGCGGCGTTCTCTAAGGTCTCGACAAATTTCATCCAACCAAAACGATCTTGGATTTCGGGTGCTTGCAGGCTGCTCCCTAAGTTCACATAGGTATATTGATCATCAAAGGGATGCACCAAAGCCTGAGCAAACAGCCGCGCCAATTCAGTTTTGCCCTGCCCAGTTGGCCCAAATAGCAAGACAAATGGGCTGGTTTTAAGCGCAATCACATAGTCAATCACTAACAGAGGCGGGATGGCATAACCAGCGGCGTGGCAATAGGTCAACACCTGAGCAATCAACCGATATTCATCGGCGATCAGATGATGAAAGCCAGTGCCACGCTGCAAACTGGTTGGTGGGGACATCCGGTTCCCTGCTTGATCATGCATTACTGAATCGTGCTACCAAATGTAATAACTGATGAATCACCGACGTTCAAGTGTTGGAATTCGCCTTTAATATGCGCTCCTTCACCAATAAGTGAGCCTTCCAAGGTTGATGATTGAATGCTGGCTCCTTGATTGATAATCGAATCACGCACAATCGAATCAACAATCACGCTATGGTCGGCAACTGAGACGTATGGCCCAATAATTGAGTTACGAATCTCAACATGTTCGCCGATAAAGACTGGCGGAACGATAATTGCGCCATCACGTTGTTCGACGTTGCCGGTTTCATGTTGCAACAAATAGCGATTGGTGCGTAACAAGGCGGGGGCTGTGCCACAATCTTCCCACATGGTTGCAGTTTCGGCACTAAATCGCGTGCCATTGCTAATCATGAGTTGGAGCGCATCAGCCAAATAAAACTCGCCTTTAGTTTGAATATTCTGCTCGATCAGCACATCGATCGCTGCGAACAATTCTTTGACTTCACGCACATAGTATGCGCCGATCAAGGCCAAGTTGGAAACTGGCGTACTGGGTTTTTCCACCAGCTTGGTAATAATCCCATCTTCGAGCAATGCCACCCCGAAGCGCGAGGGATCTTCAACTTCGCTTACATAGATCACGCCGTCGGCATCGGTTTGGTTCAAAACATTCAGGTTTGCTTCAAAAATCGTATCGACGAATAAAATCAAGGTTGGGCCAGAGACCATCTCGCGGGCCAAAGCAATTGCATGGGCTTGGCCTTTTAGCTCAGTTTGTTCAACAAAATGGCTCTTGAAGTTATAGTTCTTGCGAACATATTCCTCAATTTGTGTACCCAAATACCCGGTAATAAACACCACGTCGTCGAGTGGTAGCACCTTGAGTTTATCAAGCAGGTGGCCAATTACGGCCTTGCCTGCAACCGGAACCAACGGCTTTGGACGGGTATGGGTATGTGGACGCAGGCGGGTTCCAAGACCGGCGGTAGGAATAATTACATTCATACTGCATTTTACGGCGGTGTGATCACGTTAAACGCGCCACCAAACCGTACTCCCTTTCATTGATTTGCAGAATTTAGCTCTTGTTTTGGAATGCATGCACGCAGTTTTTTCAGCGTGGATTGCAAACCCACGGTACACTGAGGACGCATTGAGTATATCAGGCAGCCTGATGATTGGCAAATATCCCAATCGACTCTAGTCTAGCATACAAGCTGTATGTTAAGCCTAGCCTAAGGCCAATTTCACCCTATGGAGTGAGATCGTACCCGCCCCAACTAGCCCATTGCTTAAACGACGGCTACGGACTAAGGAACCATGGCGCTTATGCCTGAACTTGCATATACTTTTACTAATTACAGCTGATCGATTATTAATCACAACCACCAGCCTAACTAAACTTACAATCGACCAAGAGTCCTACCTGTAAATTGGCTAGTAAGGTTGTATCGCTATAGTACGTTTGGATACGAGTAACGAGAAGGCCCAAATTTAGGAGATACCCATATGCCAACCATCTTAGTTGTTGATGATATGCCTGACAACCGTCAGCTTTTAGGAATAATGCTCCAACGGTCTGGTTATACAACCGAGATGGCTCGTGATGGGGTTGAAGCTCTGGAAGCTATTCAAAAAAGCCGACCAGACCTGATATTGCTTGATTTGAACTTGCCGCGCCTGGATGGCTGGGCTGTCTGTCGCACCGTTAAATCCGACCCTCGCTTGGCGCATATTCCGATTGTGGCATTAACTGCTAGTTGCAGCCCTGGCGAAGTCAAGCAATTGATGACCCCCGATTGGACTGATTATGTGAGCAAGCCTTTCGACGTTATGTCATTAATGGAGAAAGTTAAGCTTTGGCTGACTGGTTCCAATCAATCCAAGCCATGGTATGGTTAAGCCTTCACACATTAATCAAACTTAAATAAATAGCGCTAGTTGAAGCAATTCAACTAGCGCTTTATCGTGTCTTTGGTTCATTGTAGGTTTAGGTCGAGGGGGCTTCGATAAATTGCAACATGGCATTCCAGAGATCGCGCAAATTGATCGGCTTAGAAACATAGCCATCACAGCCAGCCGCAATCGCCTTTTCAGCATCGCCCTTGAGCGCGTTGGCCGTCACCGCTACAATCGGAATCGTGGCCGTTTGTGGCGTATCACGCAAGCGTCGCGCTACCTCGTAACCATCAATATCGGGCAAGTTAATATCCAACAAGATAATCTGTGGATTATGCGCCAAAGCCAGTTCGATACCAGTTGAGCCATTAATTGCCTTGAGCATTTGGCAACCACGGGCAATCAACAGGCGCTCCACCAACAGCATATTATCAGGGTTATCTTCGATATATAAGACAACGGTTGTACTCATTGGTCCTCACTATCACGCTCTTTGTGTTCAATGACACTCACAACCTGTTCGACAAAGGCAACTGGTGAAAGTGAGCCTTTTTGATACACAGCACGGGTATGGGTTGCTAAATGATGGCGCTCAGCGGGCGTAATATCTTTGGCGCTCACCACAATAATCGGAATATCACGGGTTTTGGGGTGTTGACGTAAGGTACTCATCACCTGAAACCCATCCATATTTGGCATCATTAAATCCATCACAATGGCATCGGGCAAGCGTTGAATTGCTTGTTGCACGCCATCGGCTCCATCGGTTGCCCGATAGACACGATAGGCTTTGCGTCGCTCTAAAATACGCTGCACCAATTGAGCATCATCAGGATTATCATCGATCAACAGCACCGTTGTCGCTTTTTCATTCAATTGTTCCAGCGCCGCCTGAAGCCCTTCTTGGGGCGCTGATTGTTGGGTATCGCTGACATGCACATCAATATGCCATTGATCGTTCAGCACATGCTTATCGACTGGGAAGGTGTGCCCAGTACAATTTACCACAATTAATTCTTCAGGGTTAACTTGGCCTTGGGCCACCATTTTTTGCAGGCCCGCAAATGCTACAGCCGTGGCTGGCTCCACCGAAATACCTTCAGTTCGCGCCAATAAGCGCATTGCACTGAAGGCCTCTTCGTCGGTGACAGCTTCCATCGTGCCGCCCGATGTTTGGATGCGTTGCCAAAGCCGCGTATAGATCTTACCGGGATCGCCTGTTGAAAGAATTGCAATCCGCGTATTTGGCACAACTTTTTCGGCCACCGATTTGCCAGCCTGAAATGCCTGCACCATCGGTGAGCAGCCTTCAGCTTGAATAATCGCGGTTTGGGGTACGCGCTGGGTCAAACCCATGGCATGTAATTCGGCAAAGCCATGATACACGCCGAGTGGCCCCAAGCCACCGCTAACTGCCTGAATATACCAATCAGGTGCTTGCCAGCCAAGTTGCTCGCAAATTTCGTAGCTGATCGTTTTCATAGCTTCCCGTGCCGGAATACTGTTAGCCCCACGATCATAAATAATGTTTCGGTTTTGGGCAAAATCAGCGGCAATCTGCTTGGTTTGATCATAATTACCACTAACTTTGATCACCTCAGCCCCAAACAAGGCCGCTTCGCGCAATTTTGCTTCTGGCACCACGCTAGTCATAAAGACCCACAGTTTAATGCCAACTGCGGCACAAGCTGAGGCATAGGCGACCGCCGCATTGCCAGTCGAGGCAATCACGCATTCGCGAATATCATTCGAAACTAAGGCTGCCACAGCCAAGGCGGCTTGGCGATCTTTAAACGAATTGGTTGGGCTATAACGCTCATCTTTAATATACAAGCGTGGCAAGCCCAACAAACCACCAAAGCGCTGGGCATGCAACAAGGGAGTTCCGCCAACATGGGTTGGCGCAGCTGGTGGCGGCACCGGCAAAACGCTACTATAGCGCCATAACGTCTGGCCGCTCATTTGTTGATTGCGCACCAACTCGCAAAAGTTGGCATAATCGTAATGCGTCTCAAGCCAATCGTTAGCACATTGGGCACAGCTATTCGAGCTACGAAAGGTATATGGCTGAATATGGCCACAGTTCTGGCAAACTAAATCTGTCATAACGCCCTTACCACGCGCTTATGCCGCAGCACAATGCGCATAACCATTATTCTACAGACATAGGTTGATTGGCTGGCGTTGCATTAGGATTAACTTCATCTTCGCTGGCATTGATTGGCAACTCAATGGTAAAGAGTGAGCCTTCACCAGGATTGCCGCTACTAACCATCGAAAGTTTGCCGCCGTGCATTTCGACAAGGTGGCGACTAATTGGCAAGCCTAAGCCCGTACCGCCCGCCTTACGGGTTGTCGAATTATCGACCTGATGGAATTCCATGAAAATCGTATCTTGATTATCGAGCGGAATCCCAATGCCTGTATCTTGGATTTTAATCATACGGGTCGTTGGCGTTGTGTCAATGCCTATTGTCACCGAACCTTGCTCGGTAAATTTCAGGGCATTGCCTACGATATTCAATAATACTTGGCGAATACGGAAACGGTCGGCATAGACTGGCAATTTGAGATTTGGCTCAATATCGACCAGCAACTCGAGATGTTTCTGCGTAGCCAATGGTCCGACCGTGCTTGCCACTTCATGCAATACTTCCACCACATCGAAGGTTTCACGGAAGAGCGTGAGTTTGCCCGATTCGATCTTGGCCATATCCAAGATATCGTTGATCAAGTTGAGCAAGTGACGACCGTTACGATGAATAATGCTCAAGTCATTATGAATCAGGTCGTTGATTGGCCCGTTGATGCCTTCGAGAATGACCTCGGTAAAGCCAAGGATTGAATTGAGCGGTGTGCGCAACTCATGCGACATATTAGCCAAGAAGGCCGATTTAAGTTGGTCAAGCTCCTGCAAGCGCTGCATCGTCGCGGTTTGTTCAGCAAACAAGCGGGCATTTTGCAAGGCAATCGCAATTTGACTGGCCAAAGTGGTTTGAATCTTGCGATCATCATCAGTAAAGATGTTGCTTTGGTCGGATTGAACGTCGAGCACCCCTAGCAGCATCGAGCCAGCAATCAGCGGAGTCGCCATTTCAGCGCGGGTTTCAGGCAACAGTGGGTGTGGCAAGAAGTTCGGGTTTGAGCGCACATCGTTTTCAATAATCGAGCGTCGTGCCCGCCCAGCTTGGGCCACCAACGATTGCTCCCGATCCAATGGAATCGAGCGACCTTCCTTGACCATGGTGCGACCAATTTCACCAGCACCGAAGGCCAATTCTAAGAGTTGGCTCTCAGGGTTATACAAGTAGATATGAGCATGGTAGAGGCCGAAACGATGTTTGGTCAGATCAACCACGGTTTGCAGCAGTTCTTCCACATTCAACAAACCTGCCGCCGAGGTACTGACCTGAGCCACTGTTTCCAGTTCGAGTGCCCGATATTCCACTTGGCTCAACAATTGTTCACGTTCGCGTTGAGCATTGCGCTGCTCAGTTACATCCTGAATCAGCGAAAGCACCCCAGTTAGTTGTTGTTGCTCATCGAACATTGGCACAGCGACTGAATCAACCGAGACTCGCTTACCATCAAGCCGCATAACATCAACCAATTCGCGAGTGGGCTTTTTAGATGCTAAGGCCTTGAACAAACCAGTTTCTTGGACTTCCAATTCTTTATCTGTACCTTCATACAGGAACTTTGGTCGTGGCAAGGCTGGTTGTTCCAAGACTGCCGCACCCATTTGGCCGGATACCCCCAGAATCTCAATCGTCGAGCGATTGATCATCTGGCTGACACCCTTGTTATTGACCACATAAACCCCAATCGGCATGTTATCGAGAATCGCTTTGAGCAAGCGTTCTTGTTCGATTGTGGATTGCAGCAAGCGTTCACGTTCTTGCTCATTGAGTTTACGGTCAGTAATATCTTGCAAGAGGGCAATCCCGCTGATAACCTGGCCTTCGCTGTTGAGCACTGGTGCGCCGCTGGCCAAAACTGTGAAACGACGGCCATCAGGATGGGCAATATCAAATTCAGCTTGGGCATGTTCGCCGTAGCGCAGTGCCCGAAACACTGGAATATCGTTTGGATCAAAGACGGTTTCAGTGCCAGGAATAAAGAGTTGGTAGGTCTCGCCAACTGTATCAATTGCATCGGGGTTCACATCGCCAATCGGCTGACCGACGATCAATTGGGCGCTTTGATTTTGAAGCTGCATCTCAAAGTCAGCATTGTAAACCACCACCCCAACCGGCAGGGCTTCGAGAATCCCTTGTAGCGTCCGCCGTTGGCGGTCAGTTTCAACCAAGTTGCGCTCGCGTTCTTGTTCATCGCGCTTGCGGTCGGTAATGTTACGGCCAACGCTCATAATCAATTCGGGACTGCTGGTTTGATCATCCATAATTGGCAGCAATTGGAAGTCGAACCAAGTTTCCTCATTATTGACCATAAACATCGATTCACGATTGAGGTTTTGGGATGTGCTGAAAATAAATTCAGCATCAGCTCGGCGCGATTCGACCGTAGCAGGAGTCAATATTTGCTCATCAAGCAAGCCAATCAGTTCAGCAGGCTTGCGATTGAAGATACCAGCCGCAAATTCATTGATATATTGTAAACGATGTTCGCGGTCGAAAATAAACACCACGTCACGCGAGGACTCAGCCAAAGAGCGATAGCGGACTTCACTGTCGCGCAAGGCTTGTTGTTGTTGCTTTTGGGCGCTAATATCGTTGGCAATTTTGAGATAGCCGGTAACCTTGCCTTCACGGTCACGCAAAGCAGTAATTGAAAGCAGCACTGCGAAGCGGCGACCATCACGGGCAATATAGGTCCATTCACTATTTGATGCTCGTCCGCGATGAGCCTCATACACCAAAGCTTCATGGTGATTCAATGGCTCACCAGCTTGCTTGCTGAGTTCTTTGGTAAATTGCACAACTTCTTCAGGGTCGTTGGCCAACTCGATCAGACTCTTGCCAATTACCTCGTGAGCGCTATAGCCCAGCATTTGCTCAGCCGAGCGATTGAACGAGGTGATATTGCCATCAAGCGAGGTTGCAATAATCATATAGGTGGCACTATCGAGCATGGTTTGCTGGAAGCCCAAGGATTCTTGCAAAGCTTGTTGAGCCTCAACCCGTTCGCTTACGTCTTGTTGAACCCCAATAAAGTTGATCAACTCGCCGTTTTCATCAAAGACTGGGTTGATATCGAGTTCATTCCAGAACAAGCTGCCATCTTTGCGATAGTTACGCAAGAGCACCCGCGTGGCACGTTTTTCCCGCACTGCATAACGCAATTCGCGCAAACCTTGTTGGTCGGTATCATCGCCCTGCAAGAAACGACAGTTCTTGCCAATGACTTCTTCGGGTGTATAACCGGTAATCCGCTCGAAGGCAGGGTTGACATACACCACTGGCATATCAAACTGATGTGGATCGACAATCACAATCCCGTCGTTACTAGCGGTGATCGCCCGTTCACGAATTCGCAAAAGTTCTTGGGTGCGGGTGATTTCTTCAAACGATTGGGCATTTTCCAAGGCAACCGCCACTTGGGCCGCAATCGATTGGAGCAAGGTTGCATCATCGTTGGTTAGCGAATTAACTTCAGCATTTTGCACGTCCAACACGCCAAGCACTTCATCGCCGAGCATAATTGGCACAGCGATTTCAGCCTTGGTTTCGGGGAGCAAGGGATTGGCCAACCAGCCAGCTTCACGGCTGACATCGGGCACCAACACCACATCTTTGGTATTGGCGGCACGGCCAACCAAACCACGGCCTTGCGGAATACGGTGATTCCGCGCAAGCAAGGTGCGACCAGCCTGCCCCGTACCACCCATCATCACAAACTCATTGGTCTGTTGGTCAACCAAATAAATGTGGGCGTGATAGTAGTTGAAGGTATTCTTAAGCTGCTCAACCACTTCCAATACCAATTGATTGGGGTTCAAAATGGTTGAAAGTCGGCGGCTGACCTCGTTGGATGTTTCCAAAGCGATTGTACGTTGTTGCAAACCTTGTAGCGTTTCTTGCAACTGATCAGACATACTATTAAAGGTGGTCGTCAATTGACCAATTTCGTCTTGCGAGCTGACCGGAGCACGGGTTGATAAATCGCCTTGGCGGAAACGTTCAACAAATTCAGTCAAACGCTCAATTGGATTCGTCAAAATTCGCGCTGCAAACACAGCAATCATACTAATCCCGACCAATAACGCCAACACAATCAAGGTTGTATAGCGCTCCGATTGGCGAATTGGCGCTAAGAAGGTTGCTTCGCTTTGATGGTAGAGAATCCGCCATGGCACAGTTTTGGTCGCGGTGTAGGCATAAATATCGTTGCCTTCAGGATCGGGATCGCCTGGTTTATCCTGTTCAGGAATTGAACTGGAAAGCGAAATCACTTCGCCATTCGTTTGCGGATCAAGCACAATCGCTTTGATTGCATTGATTAATTCGGGATATGGCACAAGCAGATTTTCTGGATTAATGTTTTGCAAACGCCGTTCATCTTGCAAGCGTTTAATTTCATCAGGCTGCAAATTATCGGCAATTTTATACAAGAGAGTTAATTCGCTGCCCTGAGCAATCCGCATGCCATATTCATCAAGTACAATCCCAAACGAGTTTTGACCAGCGCGGTCATTACTGCGGGCTACCAATGATTGAATAATACTGGCGCTATAACGAATCCGTAGCACGCCGATAATTTCTTGGCTTTGTGGATTACGAACAGGCGTACTGAAATAAATTGAAGGCAGGTTATCGTTACCGAAGGTTACTGGTGAGATAATGCTCTGACCAGTGCGAATTGCATCTTGATAATATGAAAGCCCTGAATCATTGACCCCAACGTTGGTTGGCACAGTATCGACCAAGACCACGCCACGATTATTCAGCAACGCAACCGAGAGTGTATCGTTATTTTCGGTCGTAACTGCCCGAAACAAATTACGTGTATCACGATCTTGGTCGGGAACCAAGGTATTTTGTTCGGCAGCCAACAAATATTCGCTTAATTCAGGAATCCGCGAGAGTGCACTGACCCGGTTAATGTTCCGATTGACAAAATCATCAATTTCGTTGGCAATATTGGTCGCATTCACCAAAATCAAGCTATTAGCCTGATTTGTAAGCGAATCACGGGTTGAGCGCAAGGTAATAAATGAAATAATCGCAATTGGCAGGGTTGTCACCAAAACAAACGAGATCAGAATTTTGTTGCGAATCGAGAGCGTGCCAAATTCGCGAAACACAAAGAAAAGCAAGATGGCAATTGCCGCAATGCTCATCAAAGGCATGTAGATTTCTTGGCTGCCCGAAACCCGCACTTCTTGAATATTCAAGAAGGTTTTGAGCAAGGTGGCAATCACGCCAAGGCTAATTGTGCCCAAGATAACTGGAAAGATATGGCGTTCAGGCAGGGTTTGGATCGAAATAACCAGCACAAAGAACACATTCAGAATCGAGAGCATAAAGCCAAACTCAGCAATAAAGAGTTGGCTTGGAAAAGTGGCAACAGCAATTGAGACAATTAAGCTGTAAGCACCTGCAATCAACCAGCCATTTCTTGCCGAAATGGTGGCACATAAACCCCCAAATGCCGCAACAACAATGCTGATGATGCTCATGTAGTTTTGCCACGACGGCAAGCGCAAGGCTTCTAGGCCATAGGGTACGGCCATGATTAGGCCAATAATCATGGTAAAAATCCCAAAGCGCAAAATACGCTTGAGCCGAATGCTATTCAATGTGGTATCAGTCATTCCACTAGCCATAACCCTACCTCGTATACTGTGCCAAAATTTACTTTTGTGCTGTGTTGATTCAGGCCAACGTACCAGCGTTGTTCAAGGTTAACCACCATGAGAACAACTGCGCTTTGTGATTATACCTATTTCCCCCCCAAACTGACTGCTCTTGCGATTTGTCCTTAGTCCCGTTTATGATGCGGATTGGGGGGGATTTTTATTGACCCGTTCGTTGGCTACAAGGTTTAAGAGCATTTCAATGCGCTGGAAGGCTTCGATATAGCCATGCTGTTCATAGGCTGCTAAGTGTGGGTCATCGCAGCGAATATTCTCGGCTTGGGTATCCAAGCGGCTATGGCGTTGATGGACATGGGCCAAGAGCGCTGAACCAACCGCATTTGGATCACCAGCCTCGGTATGCAAACGAATATGCGAAAGCACCAAGGGTTGGCGACGGAAAATACACCAACCACGGCCACCATCAGCCAAATTGACCCGACAGCCTTCGACCATGGCCATGTGATCATATGAATCGGATTGGTTGGTCCACGGTACGCCATGTGGTTGTTGGCGTACCAGTCGTTGCAATTGCGACCAATCGAGCCATTCAATCGAGCCAACTGCTGGTTGTTTGACTGGACCTGGCGGTCGCCGCATTACCAACAGCTGGTTGGTTTCCTCAAAGCCCAGCGCCAAAAACAGCTTATGCGCAGGAGTATTGTTCAAAATAACTTCAAGCTGGACATATTTGAGCCAATGTTGGCGGGCGGCTTCAACCATGGCAACCATTAAAGCGCGGCCAATCCCACCTTTACGCCGATTGGGCAACACTCCCAAACGGGTGACCCACGCATGGTCGCGGCGCACACCCAGCATCGCGAGGCCTAAAATGTCGCCATCGGCCTTGGCGACAAACGAAGCATCCAAATTAACATCATATAACCGAATATATTCAGCGAGCCGTTGACTATTCATTGGCATTGGCACAATATAATCGATCCGAGTTTGGTTATAAATTGCGACCAATTCATCAATGGTAAAGCTGGCTGCTGGCGTAAGCTCTATGGCCGAACCATCGTGAAAACCATCTGTAGTCATATACATCCTTGATATATGGTGCTAAGCCTTTTAGGAAAGGTAACTGGCAATCGCTTGGGCAAAATCGATCACTGACAACGGTTTGCGAATAAAGCCATTACACCCATAGGCACGAACCATTTGGCGGGCGGTTTCTTCGGGCCAAGCGGTAAAAACCACAATCGGGATGTTTTGAGTCTCGGGCGTACCACGTAACACGCCGGCCACAGTTTGGCCATCGGCATCAGGCAAGCCCAAATCAAGCAAAATCAGGTCGGGATGTTGTTCTAGAGCCATATCCAGCCCACTCGCAGCATCAGCCGCCTCAAGCACCGAATAGCCATAGGCGTTCAGTACGCGACGGGCCAAGGCTGCATTATCGGGAATATCTTCAATCACTAAAATCGTCGGCATATATACCTCTATTCTTGATCATACCGTCGTCTATTGTAACGGCTTTGGTAGATCGTGCCTAGACCTTTTGCTGACGAGATCTTAACAATTTGACCCAAATTGGCGTTATAGTTCGATCTTGGTTGGTGCGATAAGGTCATTGTAGCATAGCCCTTAGGCTTTTTCAGTAGCCAATTCTTGCATAATCGCAGGCAGTACTTGTTCAAACGGGGTTGTTGGGCGTTGGCTCATAATCAGCCATTGAGTCTCGCCTAAAATTTGAATCAGCTTGGGTTTGAGTTTATCAATTGCTGCATGAATTTCGCTATCGATCGCTTCATGATGCAGCACAATCTGAATCAAGCCAGCGCTGGCCTCGGCTTGATTGGTCGCCAAACGCCATTCAGCCAAGGCTACCAAACTATGCAAACAGACTAGAGTCATGTGTTTGGCATAGCCCAAACTCAATGCTTGCTGCAAATAGGAGCGTGCTTCATCCCAAGCTTGTTCAACAATCGCCAAACCACCCAAATTGAGCTGATTGACGGCGATGCCAAAATCGTGGCCTTGCTCGATCGAAATCGCTAAACCATCACGATAAGCTTCGCGGGCAACCTGATAATCGCCCCGTGCAAACGCTACCACGCCGACATTACTAACCCCACTAATAATTCCACTAGGATAATTGACCTTGCGTGCTCGCGCGACGCTGGCTAGAAAATGTTGTTGGGCAGTGTAAAGGTCGCCTTGGACATAGGCAATGTTGCCAAATTGGCGCAGCACATCGGCCTCACCAACTCCATCGCCAATTTGTTGCGCGGTTACCAATGCCGCATCCAAATTGGTCAAGGCCATGCTGTGGTCGCCCAACCGCCAGCGGGCTTGGCTCAGATTAAATTGCATGCGCACGATTTGTTGCTGCGCAGCAAAATCATCATCAATTGCCAACAAATGCAAGGCTCGCTCAAAAAACGGAATCGCCTCACGATAGCTACAGCGCACAAGAGTTTGCTCACCCGCTCGCCGCAAGGCATCGATCGCAGGCTGACGGCTTTCTGGTTCATCAGGATCGATCGCATGGCTCCAGTGGTGGGCCAAAAGGCTGCTGCCTGCTTCAACCAAATGGGGATGTTCGCGGGTGTACCATTCGGCAATCGCGCGATGCAAGGCTCGTCGTTGGCCAAACAATAACAATGAATAGGCCACATCGTGGATAATTGCTTGACTAAATTGGTAGCCCTCGGCAGCCTCGTGAATAAAACCCTGTTGCAGCAATAACTCAAGATGCGCCGGAATATGCTCACGTTCATGAGCCACGGGATAAATCGCATCAAGCACTGCCAAACTAAAATCATGGCCGATCACACTAGCGATTTTGAGGGTTAATTGGGGTTGCGGCGGCAGTTGATCAATTCGGCTGACCAGCACGCCCTGAATTGTGCTTGGGAGATTGAGTTTTTCCAGCTGGCTAAATTGATCAAGCTTGCAAACTCCATTGTTAACCCGAATCATGCCAGCGTTGCGCAAAGCTTGGGCTAGCTCGATGCTCCACAGTGGATGGCCAGCCGCACGTTGATTGATAAATAAGGCCACACTTGGCGGAATCGCCTGCACACCCAATGATTGAGCAACCACCGCAATACAAGCCACAGGATCAAGCGCTTGCAGATGGATGGTTTGCTGTGACTCAAGGCAGGCCACGTTGGCAGGCGCAGTTGTAATCAGAATAATGTCGTCATGCTGCTGCAACAATAATTCCAGCGTTGCCAAGGCCAATGAATCGAACCACTGCAAATTATCAATGCACAAGACTAACGGGCGTTGAGCATGCAGTTGATACAACGCATGACCAATTAATTCATGGATGATTTGCACCTGTTGGGCATGATCGGTGGCGTTGGCTTCGGCACGACCTGGTAGTTCTAAAACATCGTGGAGCACATGCACCGATTTAGCGAGCTGCTCAGGCAATTGCAAACGCTGAATAATTAATTGATAACATTGAGCCGCTTGATTCGGCCATTGCTCAACCGCCAAACACGCCTCAAGCAACAAACGCCAGCCTGGATACTGAGCCGATTGACGCAGACTGCTGCTGGTAATCAACATAGCTTGGCGCTCGTAATGCTGAGCAATTTCAACGGCCTCATACAACAAGGCCGATTTACCCATGCCGCTATCGCCAGTGATTGCCACATGTTGAATGCTTGGTTGGGTTTGGTTGAATAGCGCCTCAATTTGGCCACGTTCGCGCCGTCGGCCAATTAAGCGCCGAGGCCGAATTTGGTCAGGGCTATGGTTGGTTTGCTGCGGGCGATAGATCGTAATTGGCTGGCTTTTACCTTTAATCGTAATTGGCGGCAATACTTGAAAGCGCACATGCTGTTGGCTAGCTTGGGCAGTGGTTTGATCACAGAGAATTGGCGCAAGATTGGCTTCCATCAAACGAGCAGCCCGATTGACGACATCGCCAATCATGGTAAATTCGCGGCGCTGGCTATTGCCAATCTCGCCGCAAAAGGCTGGGCCAGTGGCGATGCCAATCGTGTGGGTTAAGCTCAGTTTGCTCAATGCGGCTGAGGCTTCCAAGGCTGAGCGCACCGCTCGTTCAGCATCATCGCGATGCGAGAGCGGTGGCAAACCAAAAGCCGCCAGTAAACTTACGCCTTTATCATCAACCGATAGTTTGTCGATGCTGCCTTCGTAGCGAAAAATAACGGTTTGCAAAGCACTAACTGCGGCTTGCACTTGCTCTAGTGTGGTAAAAAAGCTCAAAGCTGGCACATTAATAAACATCACACTCAGATGGCGTAGCTCAGCCAGCCATTCGTGCAAACCGGCATTAATTCGAGCAATCACCGCCGTGGGCATAAACGGGGTCAACTGCTCAGTTGGATAATCGGGCATAGTCTGGTTAATTGTTGGCAAGGGCAGATTTTCGGCCATTGCAGTTAGGCGAAAAGCCTGAGCACGCAAATCTTCGCCCAAGCCATATTCGCGAATTAACGAACGCGCTTCGGGCGAAATGATCACTTGGCCAGCAAAGCTTTGTGAGCCAAGCAAATGCACTTGCAACAGCGCCTCGCCCGTAATCAACTGCTCCCAATGATTATTTACACCGCCCACGATAAAACTTGAAATCGAGCCAGCTCCAATTTGCACACGAATCGCCAAGCGCTCAGATTCGCTAGGATTGTTAAAGCTTGCTTGAATCGCTAGGCCACATTGAGCCGCAAGCTGAGTATTTTGGGTTAATTGATCAAGGTCGTCGGCCATCCAAATCGCAATTAATGCATCGCCAGCAAATTTCACCACATCGCCGCCATGGGCAATCACAGTATCAATTAATTGACTAAATGAATCGTTGAGCACATCGGAAATATATTCGAGAATGGTGGTTTGGTCGTAGGCAAATTGCTCACTGAGGCGGCTAAAACCAGAAAAATCGGCAAACAACACCGTCGCCAATTGATCTTCGGCTAGCGGCTGGCGCGGTTGATGCTCTTCGATAAGCCGTTGTAGGACATAGCGTGGCAGAAAGCTGCTGATCTGAGGGTTGGCGGCCATGCAGGTGCGTCCTTTATCAAACGATCAAGCATATGCAGAGATTTTGAACATGAATACATCCATCCTAGCGGCAGTAGAGTAAGATCGCAAGAGACGATTTTACTATTTCAGGGGTGAACTTTGTGGCTAGTCTACGTGTGGGGCATTGGGTTTGGGTGGGCTATTTGTTTGTTTGGGCTTGGAGCGTGCCATTATTGGCCTTCGATCTTGTGCCAGCTGGCGGCGAATTTATGGCAACCGTGATGCTGGTTGTGCCGGGCGGGCTAGCGGCGTGGTGGCTAATTCAGCGTTATGGCAAGTTGGGTTGGCTCAGCAGCATTATAATTGCGGTTGGCTCATGGCTCACTGAGCATCTTGGGGTTACCACAGGCTGGCCGTTTGGCGCATATCAATATAATGGTGTACTTTTGCCCGAAATTGTTGGAGTTGTGCCCTTAGCAATTCCGTTTGCCTGGCTGTTGGTTGTGCCAGGTGCACTCGAATTAAGTCGGATGCTGATGCCGAAAGTTGGTTTTTGGCCAACGGTTTTAGGTGCTGCCAGCCTTGCCATGTTGTTTGATTTGGTGATCGAGCCAGTCGCGGTGTATGTCAATCGCTATTGGACATGGCTCGAAACTGGCCCGTTGTTTGGGATTCCCACCGCCAATTTTGTGGCTTGGTGGGGCTTAGCCTTCATTTTAGCCTTGGCAACTGAAATGTTTAGCCAAACCCCAACCAAAACAGCCCAAATCCCAAAACTCAACTTGCCAATTGCGATTTATTTGCTCAATTTAGCGCTGTTCACGCTTGTCAACCTGACCCATCAGCAGTTGGCTGCGGGCATTTTGGGTTTATTATTGTTGGCTGGCTTTGGCTGGCGCTTGCAACAACGCCACGTTGGTTGGCATTGGCGTTACGATCAATTAATTCAATAATGATTATGTCAATAAATTTCGTAGCCGTGCCGCCAAACGATCAAGCAACGGCGCATCGTCATCAACTAAGCCAAGTTGGGCGGCTTTATGGCCAATCGTTTGGGCGACTGAATGCTGGATGGTTACAGTATTAATATCCCACAATGGATCACGTTGTGGCTCCAAACGCGGCCAGCCTTGCACGCGACTCAGGTGATCAGCATAGCCTCGTGCGGCCAAGGGCAAACTATGTTTTTCAGCCACATAGCGGCGAGCATTGGTTTCCATGGCCTCGCGTAGCGCCACATCGGCCCATAAACGCTGAGCATAGGCCGCGATTAAAGCAACTTCATCGCGATCAACGGGCACATGGGCCACCACATCGGCGGGCAATTCGCTGAAGGTAGCAATATCGCTGACTAGAACTGCGCGGCCAGCACCCAACAAGCGCAGCAAACTGGCCGAAGTCTCGCCAGCCGAAGGGTAGCGCCCATTAAAACAGAGATCAGCTGCAGCAACATAGCGATTAAAATCAGCATGATCAACATAGCCCGTGACTTGGACGCTCTCGCCAAGCTGCAAGCGTTGGAGCAAGGCCTTGAGATCGTAGCTTGGCGAGACGCTGCCAACCAATATATAGCGTGCATCGGGATAGGTACGGCGAAATTGGGCAAAAGCCTGAAGCGCCTGTTCAATTCGTTTGTAGGGGTTGATATGGCCAAAACTAGCCCAAATCGGAATTTCAGCGGGCAATTGGAGCGCTTGCCGAGCGGCCAAACGATCAGGGGCTGGTAGCAAAGGAACACCCATTGGCACTAGCGAAGTCGCCAAATTGGGGCGTTGTTGCTGCACCCGCTCAAGCACATATTGGCTATGGGCAATTAGGCTGCTGGCTTGGGCAATCACTGGCTCAGAAAGCGGAAAATCGAACACTGCATCGCCAAGTTGACCACGCTCCATGCGTTGGGCAATGCTTGTGCCTTGTTCAGCATAATAGTGTTGCATCAATTGGCGGTAGTTCGCCACATTTTTCAAACGATTGGCAGCATGCCACAGCATTAAATGGTGTAAAACATAATCGTGCAGCACCACAATTCCAGGCAAGCTTTGCAAACTTTGCCAAAAACGGCTGTGGGCGGGGCTATTGCCCATATGATAGATAATTGCATCGAAAGGTTGCCGTGCATGCTGCTTGGCTAAATCGCCAATGCGGATAATCGGCAGTTTCGCGAGCAGCTGTTGATTGGTCGGCTGAACCTCAGCATCAACCACCAACGTCAGATCAACATACTGCCCCAAGTAGGGCAATAATTCCTCGCTATAATCCGAAATACCCGATTCAACTGGATTGACTGGAGTGCAAAAAGCCACACGCTGCATGACAAGCCTCAACTAGCATTTTGGCCTATAGTACCTTAAGTGCTGCCAGTTGGTGCAAATCATCCAAGCGATTGAGATTATGTAAATGTTGATACCATGGGCTAGTGCTGGCAATTGGCCAAATTTGGGGCTGGAATTGCTCAATCAGTTGGGTTAATCGATAGTGCCCAGCGGCCAAGGCTTGCTCAAAGTGGGGCAAGCACGCCCGTTGATAGAGCGCACACAATGGTTCCCAACCACCCTGCTGTTGCGAATCGGCTTGGCGTTGCGGCACGACTGCCAAGCCATGGCGTGGCTGAGCTATTAATTCGTGCAGCAATTCAGTTGAGAGCAAAGGCAAATCGGCGGCTAGTACCAACGTCCATTCAGTGGCAAGCAGGCCCATGCCCGCTACAATTCCGGCTAGTGGTCCAGCATCAGGTACAGCATCTTGAAGCAATGGAACACTTAATTCAAGCCACTCAGCCGAATCGTTTAAGCTTATGATAACTTGATCGCATACTGTTTGAGCAACTGCCAGTGTGTATTCGAGCAAGGTTGGGCCATGCTCGCCCCACAAACGCAGGCGGCGTTTATCACTGCCAAAACGCCGCGCCTTGCCACCAGCAATAATCAAACAACCAAGCTCAGCCATCATTTGCTCAATTCAGCAATGCGCTTTTGAATTTCTGTAATATCTTGGAGCAAGCCATCGCGTTGATTTAAGAGATTAATCGGCTTATTGATACCATGGCGTTGCAGTTCCAGCTCCGTTTCATGGAGAGTGCGCTGCTTCAGAGCCAATAGTTCACGGGCATTCGCCAGCGCCTGTTGCTGATCATTGGCTGAATGTGGAGTATTTGGCTGAGTAGTGCCATGATTGGTCGTTGTTTGATTCAAATCACCAGCAACCACATTACCGAAAGAGAAATTACCGCCACTAAAGGTGTTGCCACTGCCCATGAAATTATTAATACTGTTGCCACTTGTAGGTGGTGTTGCGGGCGGAGCGGTTTCGACAGCCGGAGCAGTGGTGGGAGTTACCACCTGATTGCTTGGCGCTAGAGGATTGGGAATATTGAACAGCACGCCATCATCAGCCCGCATATAGAGCGTTGCCAAGCCCCAATCAAGCTGGCCAAAGCCATAGGCAATAATCGATTTGCGCCCTTCAGCAACACAGGCATCAATTGGCGTTCCTGTTGCGAGTACCCGATAAAATTCTTCAGCAAAAGCCTTGCCTGCTGTATCTAAAATTGATGATTGCATGGCGACAACCGCTGGAATATTGGCCGCCATCAGGGCTGGAGCAATCCCACGCAGCAAGGCAGTTGAGGAAACCGTGCTAGTTTTACAAGCATTCAACACCACCAAGCGTACCGAGGTATTGCGCAAGAGCGTTGCTAATGTGCGAGCAGTTGAAAGATGTTTTTTGCCATTGCCATCATCGAGAATTAATGCCCCGGTTGTGCCTTGGAAATCGCCATGACCGACATAATGCAAAATATGTGGTCGCCATTCACGCACAAGCCGCTGGAGTTTGGGCGCAGTTAATTGAGTTTCTTCAATAATTTCAACTTGATTTTGGGTAACCAACGGCTCTAACGATCGATGAATCGCCGCTAATTCGCCTTGAATATCGACTGGATGGGTGCTCGCCATTTCAGCTGGCAAGGATCCTACTAAGGCGATCCGTAATTTTTCTTGGCCCAAACTCAAGACTGGCACCGATTCAGGGAAGCTCAAAAATCGACAGATTGAATGATCGGTTGCCAGGGGAATTCCCGCACTGTCGCAGGCAAACTCCCATGGAATGGTGGCAACTGTCGCTAAAGCAGGGTTGTTGGCATCAATATTGAGTTTAATTCGCAATGATTGACCTTGAGCGCGAGCTGTCTCACGGGCTGCCGTAAATAACGCCCAAATTTTGCCTTTTAGTAATGTTTCGTAGAGCACAATTCCAAAATCAATCACCTGATCTTCAGTCAGCGGGGTGTTATAGTCCAAGGATGTTTGAAACGCTTGATAGCGTGGATCATCAACGGGCAAAATCAGGCTATCGCTATCTTGCATGCCTTTGGCAGTGCGCCCATGCACCACAAAACTATTTTCAGCATCTTTTGGGTTGATCGTTAATTCAAAGTCGGCATAGCTACTCATACGCAACAACTCCATAGCGCTACAGTGCGAAACTAGCAGCATCATACACTTAAAGGGCTTGTTGGGGCAAGAGTGGGCTGAGCCATTAAAACCATCAAAGAATTAGTTGTTTTTTGCGGTTAGTAGCAGCATCGGCAAGCACATGGCGTTTATGGTTTGGCACAATTGCTTAAATAATAGCTAGACGAGCCAATCACCTAATTGATAGCTCGTCCAGCTTAAATTAACTTTCGGATGTTACCAACCAAACTTAGACGGCTGGACCAGCCACACCAATCACATAGCGTTCGCTGGAAAGCAAGCGTTTGGCGGCAGCATGAATCTGCTCAAGCGTAACTGAGCCAATAATCTCAGGATAGCGCTGCACATAATCGAGGCCTAAATTGTAGCGCTCGATATTCAGCAACATATTGGCAATCCCACTATTGGCCTCAAGGCTAATCCCCAACATCCCCGTGAGGTAGGCCACTGAATCGCTGCGTTCGAGTTCGCTAATCCCTTCAGCCAACAAACGATCAACTTCCTCTTGAATGGCACTCAGTGCGCGATCAACATTTTTGGCGTTGATCCCAGCATAGATGATCCATGCGCCAGCCCCAACATCGGCATCAATTCGGCTGGTGGCATAATAGGCGAGGCCTTGTTTATCGCGTACATTTTCGCCTAAACGCCCCATCAACCCCAATTGGCCAAGCACCAAATTAGCCATCATCGCTGCATAGAAATCAGGATCAGCGCGGGCTAAACCTGGCACAGCCCAAACCAAGTCGGATTGGGTTTTGCCTGCAACCTCGATCTCGCGGCGCAGCACGCTGGGCGGCAGATCAACGCTTGGTACGGCAGTCGTTGGTGGTTCGCCTTGACCTTGCCAATCGCCAAACCAGCGCTCAACCTCGGCCAAAATCGTTGCTTCGTCAATGTCGCCAACAATTGCAATTGTGGTTGCAGCAGGGTGATAGCGCTTGGCAAAGGCGGCAAGATCAGCAGTGGTAATCCCAGGCACGGTATCTAACGAGCCATTGGGTGAAAAATAATAAGGATGATCGCTGGGATACAGTTGCTCCCGCGCAGCTTTGGAGGCTTGCGAACGGGTATCTTGCTCACTTTGGCGCAGCATGGTGGTAAATTGGGTGCGCAAACGCTCGATTTCTCGCTCAGGGAAGGTTGGGTTGCGCAGCACATCAGCCAATAATTCTAAAATTAACGGGGCATCATCGCTCAAGGCTTTGCCCCCAAACGAAGTGGTGTGGCGGCCTGCGCTAGCTGAAATCGAGCAGCCACGATCTTCGGTGAGGTTAGTAATATCGTGGAAAGTACGGCTGGTTGTGCCACGATTGAGTGCGGCGGCGGTAAACACGGCCACTCCATTTAATGCGCTTGGTTCATGGATTTGGCCCAGCGCAATTTCGCCCTGAATGCTAACAGTTGGGCTATTTGGATTGCGCTGCAATAACACCACAATGCCATTGCTCAGCACATGGCGGGTTGCTTGAGGTGCATTGTTGGCGGCAGCAGTGGCTTCAGATTCAGCCGCCTTGGCATCATAAAAACTCAAGGCTGGGTGAAATGTACGGGCAGTTGGGGTAATTTGGCCACCGCCACTGCTATTGCTTGGTGTAAAGACCCCAACATTGCGCTTTTGTGGGGCCAGATAATGCTGGGCCACTCGTTGAACATCGGCAGCAGTCACCGCTGCAATCTCTTCCAACGAACTATCGGCCCGTTCATAGGAATCGAGGGTTTGCCACATGCCCAGCATCATCGCTTGATTGCTGATTCGTTCGAGGCTATAGGCTTGTTGGGCACGCACTTGGCGCTGAATTTTATGCAATTCAGCCTCGCTAATTGGTGTTTGTTGCAGTTTTTCAATTTCAGTGTAGAGCGCTTGCTCAACTTGTTCGACTGTACGATCAGGCCGCACGGTTGCCCCAATTTCAAATAAAAATGGATCAAGCGTCGCCATAAACGATGAATATGCGCCAGTTGCTAATTCGCCCTCAACTAAGGCGCGATACAAACGGGCTGAGCGATTGGTTTGAGCGCCACCGCCTGTAAACGAAGGCGATTTACCACCCGTCAACACTGCATCGAGCACAGTCAAGGCGGCCCAATCAGGCGAGGTGGCTGGTGGGGCATGGAAGGCAATTTGAATCATTGAGTTGGGGCCAGGTCGCGAAACATGCACGCGGCGTTCGCCCTGTTGTTCTGGCTCCTCGCCGCGCACTTCGGGCAAGGGCAAGCCTTGGGGAATCGAACCGTACAATGCTTCAATTTGTTTGAGCACTTCATCGGTATTGAATGCCCCGACGACCACCAAAACCGCGTTGTTAGGAGCATAAAAGGTTTTGTAGTGGGTGTATAAATCTTCGCGGGTCATGGCGCGTAGGTCGCTCTTCCAGCCAATAACCCCATTGCGATAGGGATGGACTTTGAAGGCAGTTGAACGTAACTCTTCATCAAGCCAAAAACTGGGGCTGTTTTCGTTGCCCTCACGCTCCGAAATAATGACCGTGCGTTCAGAAGCAACTTCATCAGGATCAAATGATGAATTGACCATGCGATCGGCTTCGATTTGCAACCCCAAGCTGAGGCGATCAGCGGGCAAGGTTTCATAATAGGCGGTGTAATCGATCCAAGTAAAGCCATTGAATGTACCGCCATTGCGGGCAATCGTGGCATCAAATGCGCCTTTGGGCATCGATGGCGTGCCTTTGAACAACATATGCTCACACCAGTGCGAAATGCCCGAAATGCCCACTCGTTCATTGCGCCCACCAACTTTATACCAAATCCAATTGGTCGCGATTGGCGCGGTATGCACCTCGCGGGTGAGCACCGTCAAGCCATTGGGTAGCCGATGAAGATTGGTTGCAAGTGTCATTCAGCTGTCTCCTGCAAAAGAAACCTGTAGGTATTATAGGGCCGAAAAGCAGGCTGTGCCGCTTGCAAGCTATTAACATTGGCAGACCTAATTCACACCAAAAGGGGATTCAGTACGGGCGCATAAACAGGATTGCGAGCATGATTATTCTAGGCTATGATGAGTTTAGCCCTTGGTAATCAACTAAATGCTTCAGCGCCACTCTGATCAATCGCCGTGTTCGATCAATGGTGCCTCTCCAACGGAGCCTATCGATGCAATCTATTCTTGAGCATATTCAAGCGCACCTTGATCGCTACGTCACCACCGCCACTGATCGTGTCTTCGCAGCCAAAATTAATCTGTATCGTAGCTTTGGCTATGATCAATTGCAAACCTCAATTCGCTATGCCTATATGGCCTTTGTGAGCGATCTCAGCGCTGGCAAGGTTGAGGCGATGCCCAATTTTCTGATGCGGATTGGCCCGCAACGCGCTGAACAAGGCGCAACCGTCGAAGATATTTTGTTCGGCATCAATATGGGCGTTGAAGTGATTACTGAAGATCTGAATGCGACGTTTGCCGATAATCCTGCTGGATTATTGTGGTGGATGCAACAGATGCATGCGATTGTCTACACTGGGGCGATGAAACTCTCCGATACAATTCTCAAAGCGCGGGAACAGCATATTCGTGATCAGGCCAGTCAAATTGCCGAATTTTCGACCCCAATTATTCCACTTTCGCAAGGGGTGTTAGTTGTGCCGTTGATTGGGGTTTTGGGCGAACAACGCGCCAGCCGCATTACCGAAGCCTTATTGCAGCGCATCAGCGAGGAGCAAGCCTCAACCGTGTTAATCGATGTAACTGGGGTTCCGGTCGTTGATACTCAAGTTGCCCACAACTTAATTCAATCGGCGCAGGCAGCCAAATTAGTTGGAGCCGAAGTCTTGTTGGTGGGCATTCGGCCTGAAATGGCTCAAACGTTGGTGCAACTTGGGGTAAATTTGCAGGGCGTGCGCACCCAAGGCACGTTGCAAGCTGGGGTTGAATATGCCTTTGAACGCCAGAAACGCCAAAACGCCAAGCCAATGCGCCGCTAACTCAAGCCCAAATCTGCCCCAAATTGGTAGTACAATGAGTGCCAACAGAACCTGTGTGCGGCTCAGCGCCGAGTTGTTGCTGGGTTCTCTCGCTGTAGCAGCCAGTTTGTGGCCGTGAGGGAGCATTCATGATCACTGCGGATTTCTTTGATCAAGTGATTGATCGAGTTAACACCAATTCGGTAAAGTGGGATATGCGCGAGCAATTCTTGGGTGGTGCTGATGTGCTGCCTTTATGGGTTGCAGATATGGATTTTCGTTCGCCGCCAGCGGTGACAGCAGCACTGATCGAGCGAGCACAACACCCAATTTATGGCTATGCAGCGCGGCCTGAGCGCATGTTCAAAGCCATTCAAACGTGGAACCAAACCCGCCACAACTGGGAAATTCCTCAAGAGCAGATCGTGATTAATCCCGGGGTCGTGTTTGCATTAAATGTCGCTGTGCGGGCGTTTACCCAAGCTGGCGATGGGATTATTGTTCAGCCACCAGTCTATGCGCCGTTTTATGGTGCAATCAGCGACAATGGCCGCACGCTGATCGAAAACCGCTTGCTCGAAGTCGATGGTCGCTACCAGATTGATTTTGCCGACCTTGAGGCCAAACTCGCTCAAGCCAAAATGCTGGTTTTGTGTAGCCCGCATAATCCAGTTGGCCGGGTTTGGAACGCCGATGAACTAAATCGGATTGCCGATTTGTGTTTGCAACATAATGTGCTCGTGGTGAGCGACGAAATTCACTGTGATTTGGCTCTGTTTGCTGAATTCACCCCGCTTGGCCGTTTGCGCCCCGATTTGGCTGACCAGCTGATTACCTTGGCTGCTCCCAGCAAAACCTTCAATTTACCTGGCTTAACGACTTCGTATGGCGTGATTGCCAATGAGGAGCATCGCCAGCGTTACGAAGCCGAAAAAGGCCGCAGCGGCTATCATGTTGGCACGGTTTTTGGCGATATTGGCCTAGCGGTGGCCTATGAATCGGGTACTGAATGGCTCGATGCGCTGCACGACTATCTGCGTGAAAACTATCGCCTGATCGAACAAACTTTTGCTGATAATCCATTGGTACGACTAACCCCACTCGAAGGCACCTACTTGGCTTGGCTCGATTTTCGGGCAACTGGCTGGAGCGAAGAAGAACTAACTGAGCGGTTTCGCACCCATGCCAAAGTTGGGCCAGAAAAAGGCGGCTTGTATGGCGAAGTTGGCTTGGGCTTTTGGCGGGTCAATTTTGCCACGCCGCGCTCGTTGCTAGCCGAAGGGTTACGGCGTATGCAATTGGCGTTAGAGAGCATAGAACATAGAGCATAGATGAAGGCCATTGACCGTTGGCTATGGGCTATTGGCTATTGGAACAGACTTGAAGCTTACAATAGTTAACTGAGCGAGAATGAAAAGCAGCCCGAGATTCGATTGAATCTCGGGCTGTTGGGCTTGGAAGGGCTTCAAGTTTTCTTAGAACTAGTAATCTTGCCAGAGTAACGTAGGTTTATTTTCCCAATTATTGCAAGATACTTGCAAAATCCGAATTGCGTCAGCGCTTGAACCTTGCGATGGTTGCAAACATAAATTACTTTTCACCGATACGATGGAGTAGCTAGAACCCTTATATTTAAAGATCCAGCGCTGATTATTACCGCTATGACAGCCCCATTGAACTATCCGTGCACCAACTGCATCTGAATCGTTGTAAATATCAAGGCATTTGCCAATTTGGCCGCTATAAGTTTTGATTTGAAAGGTATCATAACCATTATGTGTGCCACCATCATACACAAAATCAAATTGTTCGTTAGCATCATTGTTACATGGCCATTGAATAATATCGGCACCATTATTTTGTGAGCCGCCATAAACATTCATACACTTTCCCGTGCCATTATTACGAATGCGAGAAACAAAAGCTTTATCAGGTGCTGATTTATCGCGTGATTGAGCGAGGCTGGAGGAACTGCCAATATGGTTAAAAATTGTGAGCAACATTCCGAGCAGTAACCATCCATACATCCGTTTGTTCATGCTAAAGACTCCAAATCTATAAAAATTCAGCTCAAATGGCCGTAAACCCTGCGATTAATTGAGTGGTCTAGGATCGATTGATGGATGGTGGCGGATGGTGAGCGGATTGTTGATGGTAGTAGATGATCAATCGAAGCCAACAATAATGTTTACATTTCCAAGCTCCTTTACCTAATTTAAAGCTCGATCTGATTGAGCAGAGTATAGTGATTGCGCTATAATTGCGCTGCTAGGATCTCCTAGCGTTCGACGGTGTATGCTAGGAATCCCGAGCATGCTGCGTAGGTTCAATTGCTAGATAGGCAAGAGTGGCACTAACCCGATTATCAACGTTGAGTTTGCTATAGATCCGATGCAGGCTGGTTTCGATCGAGCCTTCCGTCATGTGCAGCATATGGGCAATCACTTTGTTGGTTTTGCCTTGAATCAGGATTTGCATAATCCGATGTTCGCTGGCGGTAAGTTGGGAAGTAGGTTTTTGCATAGACGCTCCCTGTGATCTAGTTGATCTGAATGTGCTTTATCGTACCCAACACCAGCTTGAAGATCCATTTAGATCGTCTGTAATCTAACTAAAGGTTTTTTAAGTTGCTTGTCGAGGTAACTTGTTTATGATTCATACCACAATGGCCTTGGCCAAACTACTTGCCACCGATAGTGTTATTACGCCGCAAAGCTATTTTTTACTTGATCAACCGTGTACACTAGGCCGAATGGTTGATAACACAATCCATATCAATAAACGTAATGTTTCACGTTATCATGCTGAAATTTATTTCACCAATGATTGTTTTTGGCTCATCGATCGTGGCAGTCGTAATGGTACATTCGTCAATGATTATCAAATCTCAAATGAGCAAGCTTATTGCTTACAAAATAACGATTTTATTGGATTTGGCAATAATCGACGGTTATTAGTATTCATCTGTGATAATGCCACTACTGAGCTAGAGCATGGTACTGAGTATAATCTCTTATTTATACAAAAAACCATGCAATTTTATTTAAACCAAAACCCCATACCGATTCGTACAGGAACAATGAAATTCAAATTATTTAAACATCTTTACGATCATCGTGGGCAGATTTGTTCGCTCGAATCATGTATTTTGGCCTATCAACCGCCTAATTATCGCTATGACCCAAGCCTGGATAACCCTAACCTACATACTCATATGAGCCAATTACGAATGCTATTAGCAGATATTTATCCTGCTGAGATGATCGTAACCTATCCAAACCTTGGCTATAAGTTAGTATAAATGGTGAGCCTATGCAGGAATTAACGATCTTTGCGAAATCGAGTTTGATTCAACAACGCTATGAAGTCTATGAGATCATTGGGCGAGGTGGCTCAGGAGTTGTTTATAAAGCGCTTGATACAACGATTCGTCGTTGGGTTGCGATTAAGCAAATCGTGCGTGAGGACGGAGATTATCGACGCTTTGTTCAAGAAACCCGTATTTTAGGTGGGCTTAATCATACAGGGTTGCCAGATGTCTATGATTGTTTTGTTGAACAAGCAATGTTCTTTTTGGTGATGGAATTAATCGAAGGCGATACATTAGCTGATTTAATCGCTCGTCGGGCAACTTCTGCTACACTAGTACAAGTTTTGGAATGGGCTAAAAATTTAGGAGCGATTGTAGCATATTTACACAATCAAAATCCCTCAATCATTCATCGAGATATTAAACCGCAAAATATTAAAATAACTGCAAGCGGTAGTTTGATACTTTTGGATTTTGGGTTGGCCCAAGGATCAGCTCAAGTTACGGCTAATTCAACCCTTGATGAAGCAGCAACTGGATTTAGCCCCAACTATGCGGCCTTGGAGCAGCGCAATGGCAATCCGGTTAATCAGCGTAGCGATGTATATGCTGTTGCCGCAACCTTATATTATGCCCTAACTGGATACGCACCATGCGATTCGCTTGAACGAGCAGTGGCAATTGCTGCTGGTTTACCTGACCCGTTGATTGAATTAACCACCCATCGCCCAGAATTGCCTGTTCAGATCTTTCAAACACTCCATAAGGCACTCACTTTGAATCCAGATCTGCGGCATCCCACAATTACCGATTTTATTCAGCAATTGTTGAGCGCTGATTCAGTTCAAGCCCTAAATCGACGTTGGGTAAATCGGTTAGCTATTGGTTTAGCTAGCCTGATTGGGTTAGTTTTGCTGGCTTATCAAACTGGGCTTGCGACTTATGGGCTACAGCCAACTCAGCTACCACAACCAAATGAATTAAGTCAATTACCAAGCTCAACAAGCCAATCAACACCTACCCGTAGCGATTTATGGGCCTTAGAAGCGCCACAACCAACGCTTGTACCCACAATTTTACCAATTAGCCAATTGATTGACCCTGCTATTCTTCAAGCCGAAGCCGAACAACTCCGAGCTGAAGCAGCCTTGTGGACACCAATTTTTACTGATACGTTTGATCTCAATCGCCATAGTTGGCCTTTGACCACGACAATCGATGATTATGCCAATAGTACGCTCTCGATTAAGGATGGCAAACTTATTTTTGATGTAACCTCGATCACCCCAAGCGGCGCAACAGTTTGGGATCTCCACCGAACTATGCCCTATGTTGAAGATTTCGTAATCTCAGTTGATATTACTTGTGCGGTTTGTGAACCTTCAACCGAGCCAGGTTTATTGTTTCGCGAGAGCGGTTTGCTCAATGCTGAAACGTATTATTTTTTACGGTATGGTATCAACCAACGAGTTCGAATTGCCAAGCAACTACCAGATAAAGCAGTCCGGGTGGCATGGGATGTTGCTTCGGTGATCGATACACGTAAGAATCTAACCAATCATCTTGAATTGATTGTCAAGGGTGATCATATGGCAGTCTTTATTAATAATCAATATGCCTTGAAACTTGAAGATAGTAGCTTTTCTTCTGGCTACCCGCATATTTTTGTTTGGGTCGATGGGGCCACAACCGAGCAAGTTACCTTTGATAATCTGTATCTCGCAGTGCCACAAGATCAAGTCAATCGGACAAAACGTTAAGTTCTAGATTAAATGAGGCTCAAGGACGAAAGCGACAATCTAGCAAATATGCGGCTATTGGCTTGCGCCAGCACTGATCATGATTTCCGTGATGGCACAGCCAATAGCCAATTTCCCGCTATTGTTGGTGAATTACCAATGGCAAATAGACCAGTTTTTCATCAATCGTATCGGGAGCCGATGGCAAACTGACTTGGATAATACCTGAAACATTGTTGCTGCTATCGCGGAAGCGTGCATAGTAGGTATCAGCGATTGGCATACTCACATACTGACTAAAAGGTTGCCAGACATCGCTTGCTTGTTGGTTCGTCCAAAGTTGCATTTCAGCGATTGAGCCTGCATTGCTACTAGCAGCTAGCTCCAAAAACATTTCAGTTTCGGTATTGCTGAATAATGTGATGCTGCCAGTGATAACCTCAGTTTGGCTAGCTTGAATTGTTGCTGGAGCTGGGGCAGCTGGCTCAATTACAGGTTCTGCATTCAGCGAACCATTGCGTCGATAAATTCGCATACCACTTGGTGAGCCACGAAACCATGCTAATGTGCGACTAAGAGTGGTGCGTACACCATTTTTGATTCCAGGATCATTCACCATATAATTAGCTGGATTCGTCCCGCTTCCTCCAAGTACCACGATGAAGTGCGTTGAATTAGCGTTGCTTAATTCTACGATGACTGGCCCTTGACGCAGCTCTTGTTCCAAACGAGCATAACTAAAGCTATTGATTCGTTGGACAAAGCGTACTTTATTATTGCTACAAGGCAGAATTTTAAAGCTGCCCCAATTCATACCACAGGCATGATCGCCAAGGCAACTATTGAGGGTGCCTGGATTTTTATCTGCACCATAAAACTGAAAGACCATGGCAACCGAAGTTAATGCACAGCCTACATTACCAATGGTATTGTTACATGCTCCAATCCGATTATTCTTCCAAGCTGGATCGGCTTGCCAGAAAAAGGGCACATTCCATGGTGGGTTTGGGCTTGGAGGTGGCGGCGGTGGCGGGGTTGGTGGGGGACTTGGTGCAGCCAATGAAATATAGATTCGGCGTTGAATATTGTGCCATGAATTACTGATTGTGCTGTGGTAGCGAATGTGCAGGGTTGCAGCACCAACCGGAAGGGCACGAATATTGATGCTTGCCAGAAAGCCTGTGTTGCGAAAACGCATATCGCCATAAGCATCTTGCACATCTTGGCGTGGCTGTCCCGTTGAAACCGCATTGATTAAGCTATTGTTTAGGCGAACTTCGATTGCATCAACGCCTGAAGTTCCGTTAATCGATCCAAGATCACCTGCCCACCCACGAAGATTGATTTGGCCAAAAACAACCTGATTTTCAAGTGGCTCGTTAATATCACCGACAGGGACTGAAACTGCGGCTGGTTGGGCAGGGCTACAACTGCCAACCCCAATTCCGGTAATCCGACAATCGGTACGAGCGGCTCGTTGCATAAATGCTTCTTCGCTGAGAATCCCATCATTAGCAGTTGCATAAATTCTAAAAACTTCTCCAGTATTGGCTTGAGCATTGATAACAACCCGCCACCAACCGCTGGCATTTGGCGTACAACCACCACTGCTTCCAGCCCGATGGAATAATTCGCTGCGCCAATTGTTGACACTTTCTGAGCGAAATTGAAAATTCGGCGAATCGGCACAAATTCGTAAACCAATGGTCGTTTTGCCATTTTCAGCAATAAAAAATATTGGAAGACTATGAACGGTCGATTCGGGTTGGGTGGTATCAATGCTTGTCGTGATAGCGATTGGCTCGGTGGCCCGAGCCATATGGCTGCCCCAAAAAAGGCTTTGCAACACGATCAAGCAAGTCATTAAACACTGGCTAAGGCGCAACCATCGATAACGGGGGCTTACTCGGTTATGCTTCATCGGCGGCCTCCTTTTACCTCATTTAACATGTTTGTGGATTGAGCAGAGTATAGTGATTGCGCTATAATTGCGCTGCTAGGATCTCCTAGCTTTAGCTGATCCATGCTAGGAATCCCTAGCATGGTTATTGGGTTCAATTGCTAGATAGGCAAGAGTAGCACTAACCCGATTATCAACATTGAGTTTGCTATAGATCCGATGCAGACTGGTTTCGATCGAGCCTTCCGTCATGTGCAGCATGTGGGCAATCACTTTATTGGTTTTGCCTTGAATCAGGATTTGCATAATCCGATGTTCGCTGGCAGTAAGTTGGGATAGTGGCGTTGGCATAACTACTCCATATCTAGCCTATTCCAATCAAAATATTTGAAATGGCTACTACATCGCTCGGTCTTGGGATATTGCTATGATAAGCAATGATCGCGGTAGCCACATCGCTAATTTTAGCGATTTTTGGCTGTTGTTGTTTGTTGGAATGTTGATAATCTGCGGGCCGCATGCGCCGCTTGTTGGCGCGATTTCACCCCTAGCTTGCTAGCACTACTACGCAGATGGGTGCGAACTGTCCAGATCGAAATTGATAGGCGCTCAGCAATCTCAGCATCACTCCAGCCCTGATCAACTAATGCCAAAACATCGTATTCACGGGCGCTCAGCTTATGCATACGCGAGGTCTCCTTATATCAATTGAGCCTTCTGAATGGTCTAAAGCCAGATGCTGCGCAGCACAAGAACTTGTTGGAATGACTGTAACAGTAGCGGGGTTGTACGAGTTATATTTTTTTAGCACTCAGCTATAACTTTGAGCTTTAATCACAATCTGGATGGTTTTTTGGATGCAATCCTATGGATTTGTTGGGGGAACCATGGATCATCGCTATCAAGCCTATACCTTCGCTGAATTGCTTCGGCTGTTCTTTGAGCGAAGCCGTGAGGAACAGATAAACCAGAATCTGCTAGCCCAAAAAGTTGGTGTAGCAGTGCCAACCTTAAGCAACTGGTTTAACGGCAAATACACACCGCGCTTTAAAGATCAAGTCTTGCGGCTCGCGCAAGCACTTGGGCTAACCGCTTTAGAGGCAGATTTATTGCTTTGTTCGGTCAAGAATGCTTGGAATACCTACGGCACGCCGCATGATGTACTGCAGAAATACACAATTGTGCGCTATCGCGAAGAATTGCTCTCAAGTCGCCACAGTGCCAGCACCGACGATATTTCGTTAGCGACGGTACAAGCCACATGGCAACTTTATTTTTATGATCTATTTGTGGGCAATAATCAACATTGGGGGTTAGGCTATAAAGATGATGGGGTATGTCGAGTTGAACGAACGATCACCGATGGAGCTTATCAACTTACCTTACACAACCGCTTTCATAATGATGTTTTTATCGGTGGCGATTCCCATTGTTTTGCACCACCGATTTATTATCTCAGTGTTTACGCGAAACGCTGCTCGGGCGGAAGTGAAAATGATGGCTTTGCGCTCATTTTTGAGGAAATGAGCGATGCTAGCCATGCAATTTTCCGAATCCGCGACCAGCCCCAATTGGCATCGGTGATCAGCACGCGCAATGGTGGCGACAGCTTCCAAATCCATCTTGATCGAAAACATGTTGCAACAATTCGTCCAGGCGAGATCAACCAATTAGGCATGTTGGTGATTCATAATCAGCATCGTTTTTTTGTCAATAATGTTTGGATTGGCTCAGCCGAAATTGAGCGTATTCCTCATAGTCGGCTTGATGTTGGCATTATTAGCCAATCGATGGTTCCAGTTGTTTGTACCTTCCAAGATTTTCGGGTCTATATTCCGCCCAATATCTATGAACAACCCGAAATACTAGCTTAGCTCGAATTAACCCGATGAACGCCAAACCCCCAAAGCATATGATCAGTGATCTGGCTTATGGCACGGCATTTGAGTCCCCAACCAATGCCGTGCACCATTCAACCAAGATTCGTGCGCTTTGTGTCCTTTGTGGTTAACAACTCCTGATCGCTAACGACCCCAATCAATGCTCCCTTCAGCATCGACATTTTGAATCAAGGGAGTGCTCAGTTTGGTTTTGGGGTCGTAGAGTTGAATCGTGCCACTCCCACCAGGCGTACAAGCGAACCCATCGTTGGCGCAAACCACGAGTGCTAAAATCTCGCCTGCAGGTGCCCACGTAGCCTGCGAAACATACTCTGTTCCAGGATCAACCAGCGCTGAAACTTCAATTGGAATATCAATATAATTAATAATTTGAGGTTGATTGCCTGTGTGCACAAGATTCAACATTGGGCTACCTTTGGCTCCCAGCGAGATAAATGCGGCTCCATCACCACGCAAACTTGGCCGCACGCTGGCACTTTGCACATCCAAAGCTAAACCAATTGGCTTAGTTCCACCATTAATTGGATCGATCTGTTCAATCGTGCTGAAATCAATCAAGATTCGGTAGCCAATAAAACCAAAGCTATACAAGGCGCTACCATCACGGTTCCAGAACGGTGCATAGAAAATACGCCGTGGATCAGGGAAGGCGGCATTTTGTACCGGAGCACTCACCGGAGTCCAGCCATTTTGCCCTTGGCGACCAACCAAACCAACCGTGTTAAAGCCTTCGTTGATATCGCCAATTGTTGGTGAAACATAGGCTAAGCGTTTGCCATCAGGCGACCATGCTGGCTGGCAGCCTTGGGCAATCGTCGTGCTGGTATCGCTATTCAAATCAACCACAATCAATTGGCTATCGTTGGCACAAGCCAAAGGATAGCGATTATCAGGACTGCCGCTGACCACCGCCAAGGCTGTGCTATCAGGTGCCCAACGTGGCGCTTCATTGACATTTTGGGTCAAGGCTTGGCGATTTTCACCATCGCGATCAGCCACAAACAGCGTGCGATTATCCAAATAGGCAATCTTAGTGCCATTTGGTGAAACGCGGGCCAACTCGCCCTGCTCAGCAATCAGTTGCTCGCTTTTAGCTTTAACATCATAGCTCCACAATGCGCCTGCTCGCTCAAAGAAAATCAAGCCACTACTCGCGCTGGGTGGAGCAGGAGTTGCAGTTGGCTCAGGGGTTGGCGTTTCGGTTGGCAACGGAGTCTCGGTTGGCGTTGGGCTTTCCAAGGGCGTTGGGCTTGGCAACGGCGTAACCGTAATCGGTCCAAGATTAAGGGTTGGGCTAGCCTGCACATTACTTGCGCCAGTTGGCGTTGGTGCACCTGGCTCAGCAGTTGCAGTAGCTGTGGCGGTTGGGCGTTGCAGCGCTTGGTTTACTAAAGCAAAAGCCGTTGCAGTTTGTTGACGTAAATTCGGTGTAACGGTGATATTAACTGTTGCTGGGGCTGTACTGCATCCTACAAGAATGGCTGACAGCAGCAACCAAGAAACCAATCGACACATACGCCTTTTCTCCTACACAGTAACTTAATCATACCCAGTCAGCGCACGCTGTGGTTGTTGAGTAAGTAGTGCCCAATAGAGTTGCTCAACTTGCTCAGCCACAATCGTCGTCGCTAAACGGGTTTGGGCCGTTTGATAAGCAGCTCGGCCCAATTGTTCAGCTCGTTGTGGATTATGCAGCAATGCTGCCGCCAAAACTCCCAATTGCTTCGCTGAGCGGGCCAAATAACCATTCTGGCCATGCTGAATTAAATCGGGGGTGCCGCCTGTAGCCATTGCCACAATTGGCATACCCACAGCACAAGCCTCGAGCAAAACCCGACTCAGTGGTTCGCCCCATGTTGATGGAAAGAGCAAGAGCTTGGCCCCCGCCATCAAACGCAAAACCTCGTCATGCTCAACCCAATCCAATGCTAAAACCTCAACCCCTTGGGCTTGAATTTCCGCGACAAGCTCTGGATTTTTGCCGCCAGCAATGACAAGGGTTGCAAGCCCACCAGCCGCCCGAAAACTAGCCATGATTTCGGGTAGCAAATAGGCTCCTTTGTTGCGGGCTAATTTGCCAGTAAACAAGATATATGGTTGATTAATGGTCGTTTTAGTGGGCGTTGCTAGCACTTTGCTAATCGCCGCTAGATTGACCAGATTAGGAATTGGCCATAATTTTTCGGCTGCAACCACTGTGCTAAGCCGCTGCGTGATGTAATTGCTCAATGAAATAACAGCATCACAGGCTTGCAACAATTGTCGTCGCCGTTGCATATGCGCTTGGACGTAGGGCAAAGCCAAGAGCGAAAGCACTCCTAGCCATGGTTTGCGCCGTGCAACTAAATCAGTAGCCGCCGCCGCCCAACCAAAATCCTCAAGCGGGAGCTGATCGCCATGCAAATTTGTGCCAAAATAATGGTTTGGCCAATGATCACGCACGGTTGCCACAACTGGAATGTTAAGCTGTTGCCCAGCCAAAACTGCCGCGCCAATTCCTTGGACATGCTGTCCATGGATGATTACCTTATCACGCTGTTTGCCGATCGTCTGGACAATTGCTTGGGCAAATTGGGGCCAGAACAACTCAAAGCGCGACCAATTGGCGACAAACGGCAAGCGGGCAGGCTGATAGCCAACCTCAACCACCGGAACACCGGCCTCAACCCGCCGATGCAGCCCACGCATACCAGCTTTGGGAACCAATGCTGTCACCTGATGGCCGCGTTCGAGCAAAGCCAGCGCCAAGGCATGACTACTCCAGCCTGCGCCACCAGTGCGCGGTGGAAAAACATCGGTTGGCAACAGCACGTGCAGCGGTTTCATGGCCGCTCCTTAATCATGGTTTGCAATAATTGCTGCAAAGCTTGGCAATGTTGCTCCCATGAATAATGTTCAACCACCCGTTGGCGGGCATTCAAGCCCCATTGTTGGCGTTGCGGGTCGTTGGCAACTGCTTGCATGACGCGAGCAAGGTCGTTGATATTGCCAGCCTCAAACAATCCGCCTTCTCGCTGAGGCCGAATAATTGTATCCAGCGGCGGAATATTGGCCGTCACTACTGGTAGACCAGCCGCCATATATTCGTAAATTTTCAGCGGTGACCAAAAGAAGCCTGCCGCTTGCAAAGCTGGATGCCGCGCTGGATTGAACGGCGCAACTCCAACGCTGGCACGGGCTAATAACCCTGGCACTTCTTCATGAGCTACGGCTCCCGCCCATTCAAAACGCTCGGCATACGCTGCGGCCAAACGTTGGGCTTCGGCTTGTTCTGGCCCACTGCCAATTAATAAAAATCGCGCTGGACTACCTTGTTCAATCAACCGAATCGCTGCGCGAATAAAATCGGTCACCCCATGCCAATGGCGAAACGAGCCAAGAAAGACAAACACTGGTTGGGCTGGCGCTTGGGTCTGCGGGCTAAATGCCTGAACATTTGCGCCCCAAGGCAACTCGACAATCCGGCTGCGTTCAATTTCTGGCGGCACGGTTGTATGCAATGGAGTCACAATCTTGGTGCTATGGCGACATTGCCAAGCAGCCCAGCGCCGCATCGGGCCATGCTTGCCTGGCAAAAGCCAAGCCAGCCCATCATCAAGTTGGCGCTTACGCACTTGGGGTGGGTCAACAATCAAGGCATTGACTTCCAAAAGCGTTGGAATCCCTTGGCGAGCCGCTGCCAAAATGCCAGCCCCCGCAAAATTGTAGTAGCGCTCCATCACTGCATCGGGCCGCAATTCACGTACAAGCCGCGCAATTGCTGAGTAGCCGAGTAAACTCAAGGGCTTGGGTAGATCGGCCTCGTACCACGTAATGGCCCCGATTTGTCGCTTCGGCAGTTGCCATGGTTTGCGGCGCTGGCCTTGAGCTGGCCGCGTCACGACATGCATTTCAACCCCAAGTTGGGCCAAGCCTTGGGCAACTTCGGTTGTATGAATTGCGCCACCAAATGCACCAGGCACGCGAATGCCGCTGGCGATATACAAGACTTTCACATGCAATCCCTACAGTTTGTCGTTCAACGCTTATTATAGCCGCAAACAGCGAAGCTTGAGCAAAGAATCTAGGGTAGAGGTCAGGGGCCAGTTATCAGGGGTCGGGGCTTTTAACGCAGAGACGCAGAGCATAATCAGGCTATAGACGAAAGACTATTGGCTATCGAAAATTCGTTGGAAAGCTCAATAGCCAATAGCCCACTTTAAACCTTCTCCATCGCTGACTTCTCAATGTTACCCTTTGCGAATGGCTTCGGCACGAGTAGCAAACTTGTTGGCATAATCGGCATCATCAGTCCAATTATTGCTCAAGCCAGCCAACGTTTTGGCAACTCCACGCAAATTAGCCGGAATTTTGCTATGGCGTGGATTGGCGGCCATCATGGTTTTTTGGGCTTGATTAGCCTCATCATCACGTAGAGCTAAGGCCAATAATTGGCCAATATGCGCTTGAACTGCTCCATCCCAAGTGCTGAACGAAAGGCCACCCTCTTGGCGCACGCCCAAACCAGCCGGATTGCGTTTTGGCCGTGCAGCCCAGCCCGAGGTCAAGCCAGCGGTTTCAAAAATACATTGTGATGCAGCCAAAAAGGGATCAAGCCCGACACTAGGAGCATAGACCCAGTAATATCCCATAATCGTCTCGACATCGTTCTTATATTCGGAATTATCGGGTAGGCTTTTGCGAATAAAAGCGATCGCCTTTTCGCGGCTGCCTGAGGGCGTTGCGCTCAACAACGATGTATTAGTAGTGATTGGGCTATCAGCAATTGGGGTGCTTTGAACATTGCTTAAACGATCAAAGGCATTTTGAATCGTGCTGATGTAATACGATTCGGTGATTGCTGCGCCTGGACATGAAGGTTTATTGTAATCGCGGTGCGATGAAATGCCACCACCAAATTTCTGATAGCGAATCTCAAAACTGTTTAATTTGCGTTTGAGCACTGCCACCGCATGGCCAACCAAGGCGGCAACTGGAGCCGACCACTGCGTTTTTTCAAAGTAACCACAAACTTCGATGCCGATTGAATATTGCAATGTGCCTTTACTATCGCGATAGCCATTACCTTGCGCGGCGTGAATCCCTTGATCATACATTGGAGTGAACAACCAAATCCATGTTTCATCGATAAATAAGTGTGGGCCACGATCCCAGCCAGCGCTGGTGCGATAGTATTCGCGCAGGGTTTCGAGCTGTTTGAGGCGTTTGCGGTAAATTTGGCCTTCACTCAAACCAGCTTCTTGGTTATCCCAGCGCCAGCCTGATGGGTAGGGTGCGGCGGTGGTGCTTGGTACAGCGGTATGGTGCAATACCACAAAGTTAGGCGGCACAGCTCCAAAGTCATAAGTATCAACGTAATGGGTAAATTCATCGGCTTTCAGACCCTGACCGACATATAAAAACTGGTCAACAGGCACGACCCCGCGCGTGCCTTCCTCGCTGAGCGTATCTTCATGCGGCATCGCATCTTTGGGGTCAGGCAAATCAAATTCGGGTAAGGGTTCGTCGTGCAGCGGTTGATTGGCATCAGTCATTGATTGATCTCCTTCGCACAAAACACCGAGAACAGCCCAATTATACAATTCAAGCCTAGAGGTTGGCTAGGTACGATTATCGCCCTAGCCAATTCAAGCCTAGTTGCCAACATACAAACTGGTGAGCGTAAACAGAAAGAGCACGCCAGCAATATAGCTATTCACATTGAAAAAGGCAATATCAATTTTAGAAAGGTCGCGGGGGTTGATTAAGCTATGCTCATAGACCAACAAGCCTGCTGCCGCCGCAACCCCAACGTAAAACGGCCAACTTAGGCTTAATGAAACTCCCACCGCCAAGAGCAAACCAATCATGGCAATATGGCAAATTTTGGCGACACGCAGTGAGGTGGCAATGCTAAAACGCGCAGGCAACGAGTGTAAACCTTCCTTGCGATCAAAGTCAACATCTTGGCAGGCGTAGATTAAATCGAAGCCAGCAATCCAAATACCCACTGCTGCCGCTAACAAAATCATCGAAAGCCGAAAATTGGGATCAACTGCCAGCCAACCGCCAGCAGGTGCAATGGCATCAGTAAAACCTAAACCAAAGTGGCACAACCACGTAAAGCGCTTCATGTAGGAATAACCTGTCAGCGCAATTAACGCAATCGGCGAAAGCAGCAAACACAATGGATTTAACAAGCCAGCCGAAATCACCAACACCGCCAACGAAACCAACCCAACAACTAAGACTGATGTAGCCGAAAGTGTCCCAGCCGGAATTGGCCGAATGCTCGTGCGCGGATTACGGGCATCAAAATGGCGATCGAGATAGCGATTAAAGGACATTGCGGCGGTGCGTGCCGCCACCATCGCTAAAGTTACCAAAATCAGTGGTTGCCAACCAGGGAACTGTTTATTGGCTAAAAACAGACCCAAATAAGCGAAGGGTAGGGCAAAAACCGTGTGTTCTACCTTGATATTGATCGCGGTTTGGTGCAAGGTTTGGCGTAAACTTGTCATGCTGCGTTTCCTATGGTCGATAAATCAAGCCTCTCTCTGTATTCATTATATAGCAGCAGCATGCTTGTGGTAATCCTACTTTGTGATCGCTATTTGGGCTAATTTGCCAATTAATCAAGCTTTGACTTTTATGCCAGCATTCCCTACAATGTGCCTTGTATCACAAACTGCTGGCAATGCTGCCTGAGCTAAACGACCACCTCGTGTTCAACGTTGAATACGTTTGGATAGGGGCTTTTTTTGTTTGCGCCGAGGAGTGTACAAATGACGGTCTACAATTTCAATGCCGGTCCTGCGATTTTGCCACCCAGTGTTTTGAGCCAAGCCCAAGAAGAACTTCGCGATTTTGCGGGCACTGGTATTTCGGTGATGGAAACCAGCCATCGCGCCAAAGAATTCGAAGCGGTTAATAACGAAGTCGAAGCGAGGTTTAAGGCTTTACTTGGCATCGAAAGCGGCTATCGGGTCTTGTTGCTACAAGGCGGAGCCAGCACTCAATTTGCCATGATTCCCATGAATTTCTTGGGAGCCGATCAGGTTGCTGATTACATCATCACGGGCACATGGGCCGAAAAAGCGCGTGATGAAGCCCAAAAAATCGGCAAGGTGCATATTGCAGCTACCACCGAAGCCGAAAATCACAACCGTATCCCCAGCCAAGCTGAACTGCAATTCAGCGAAAATCCAGTTTATGTGCACTTAACCACCAACAACACGATTTATGGCACGCAATGGCAGAGCACCCCAGAAACCAACGGCGTGCCGATTGTGGCCGATATGAGCAGCGATATTTTCTCGCGGCCTTTCGATGCCAGTAAGTTTGGCTTGGTCTATGCTGGAGCACAAAAAAATCTTGGGCCTTCAGGGGTAACGGTGGTGCTGATTCGCGAAGATTGGCTGGATAAAGGCGCAAAGAACGTGCCTACGATGTTGCGCTATAGCACCCACGCCAAAAATAATTCACTCTATAACACCCCACCAACTTTTGGGGTCTATATGCTTAACCTCGTTCTAGCTTGGATTCAAGAGCAAGGCGGTTTGGCGGGCATGGCAGCATACAACACCCGTAAAGCCAATGTTGTTTATAACGCGATCGATAATTCGGGTGGTTTCTATCGCGGCCATGCCGTTGCTGATAGCCGCTCACAAATGAATGTGACCTTCAATCTACCTAACCAAGAGCTTGAAAAGCAGTTCTTAGCCGAGGCTAAAGCCCAAGGGATGATCGGCTTGCCGGGCCATCGCTCGGTTGGCGGGGTGCGGGCCTCGATCTACAATGCCATGAGCATCGAAGGGGTTGAAGCCCTCGCCAGCTTTATGGCCCATTTTGCCGCCAAACAAGGCTAATTAACCTATAACAAAGCCCTCAGTGATTGGATGGTGAGCCAGTCGCTGAGGGCTTGTTTGATCCACGAAGAGCACGAAGGAACACGAAGAGCAGGATCTTGGCTATATTTCATTGAAATACCAACGAATGGCCGATAGCCTACAGCCTTCAGCCAACCTCAAGACTGAATCCTAATCCCTAGCCCCTGATCCCTAAACTAGGCTTTGACCTCGTTTTGCATGGGGGTAAAGCTAGGCTGGCAGGTGGTTTGGCGATTGTAGGGCAACTTGCTAAGCAGCATACCCATAGCACAACTGTCAGTCAGCGCCGAATAGGTCAAGCCAGCACCCATAAATGCGGCAACCCAACGCAGCGGCGACCAAAACAAGCTCCCAATCATGCTAAACAGCACAATACTGCCTGCTAAGCCACGTACTTGGCGATCCAAAGCCCAGCGTTGGCGGCCTTGCTTCACTGGCTCGTTAGCAGCCTGCCACGCTTGAATCCCGCCCTCTAGAATATGTAAATTCGGCAAATTAACATGCTGTAATAAGGCCGCTGCTTGACGTGCCCGATTGCCACTGCGACAGACTAAAACCACAGGATGTTTGAGACTTTCGCTCAGTTGCTGGCGTTGCTGTTCGATTTGATCAAGAGCAACATTCAAGCTTCCATCGATATGCACACTTTCAAATTCAGCAGCAGTTCGTACATCAAGCAACACCAAATCATTCCCCGCTTGCAGTTGTTGCTTAACTTGTTGAACATTGACCATCAAGGGTAATTCCATGAACAAGACTCCATAATCACTAAACTAAGGTCGTTGGACACTCTCATCGCAAGGTTGCGCTTCCGTAGTTTAGAGATGCAGGTTGCTTGTCAAAGGTTACATGGCTTATAGTTTTACAGGTTTATGTGTGGGATTGGCGTAAAGTATAGCATGGGAGTGAAAGGATTTATATGTCAACGACATTTAAATGCTGAGGATGATCAATAAACGGCCAAGGAACAAGATCCTTGGCCGTTGCCTATTTTAGTGGTTGACCCATGAATAGGTGTAATTTGGCTCTTCGAGGTTTAAGGCTTCTTTGGTGAGATACAGCGGCTTGAAGGTATCGACCATCACGGCCAATTCTTCGGTCGCAGCCTTGCCAATTGACCCCTCAACCGTACCTGGATGCGGCCCATGCGGCATGCCCGATGGGTGCAAGGTGATCGAACCAAGATCCACCCCACGCCGCGACATAAAGTTACCTTCGACATAATACAGCACTTCATCGCTCTCAACGTTGGAGTGATTGTACGGTGCTGGAATTGCCTCAGGATGATAATCGAACAGGCGTGGCACAAACGAGCATACCACAAAATTTGGCCCACTGAAGGTTTGGTGGACTGGTGGTGGTTGGTGCACGCGCCCAGTAATTGGCTCGAAATCTTCAATATTAAAGGCAAATGGATAGAGATAGCCATCCCAGCCAACTACATCAAAAGGATGGTGATCGAGCACATGCTTGGTCATGCGGCCATGTGCCCGCACATGCACGGCAAATTCGCCTTTCTCGTCGTGCGGCGTAAGTTCCAGCGGCACACGAATATCACGTTCGCAAAACGGTGCATGCTCCAGCAATTGGCCATGTTCGTTGCGATAGCGATTGGGCGTGGTAATTTCGCCCATCGTTTCGAGTACCAGCATCTTGGTTGGCGTGCCATTGGTGTTCACCCGATAGGTTGTACCAATTGGAATCACCAAGTAATCGCCACGGCGATAGGGAATATTACCAAAAATCGTTTCGAGCACGCCCTCACCCTCGTGGATGAACAACATTTCATCGCCTTCGCCATTGCGATAGAAATAGTTTTGTGGCTCGGTTGGGTGCACAATCCCCATGCGCACATCATTGTTGACCAACAACATCCGTCGCCCGCCGATGGGGTCGCCACCAGGCTTGTGGGCAAAGGTTTTGAGGTGACGATGGCGTAATGCCCCATCTTCCTCAAGCGTGATCGCGGTTGAACCGAGATCTTCGACTTTGAGAATTGCAGTTGGTGGATAATGGTGATAGAGCAGAGCCTCGACCCCACTAAATCCCTTTGTACCCATCAACTGTTCCGAATACAGCGAACCGTCGGGCTTGCGAAATTGAGTATGGCGCTTGTGTGGAATGTTGCCAAGTTTGTGATAGAAGGGCATCTTTGACCTCCTGCAAAAGTGAAAACGACAAGACCAATTCAGCCCTACTTCTGTATTGGCCAACAGCCTGATTATAATGCCAAATTGTAAAATTGGGGAGACTTAGGCTGAAACAGTCGCGGTCAATTAATTATTTCAAGCGATCAATCGTTCTCTAGACCCATGTTGCTAGCGCACAGTTGAGCTATGCTAATCACCAGATGATCAATTGTTGATAACGAATACTCATTACACTGCCGCGAGGCGGTGTTTACTTTCTGTGCGAGGAACTATGCAGCCTGAATATGCCATTCGAACCGTCAATTTGCAACGAACCTATAAAACCAAAGAACGGGTCTTGAAGGCGCTTGATGGGGTTGATTTAGCAGTGCGGCCAGGCGAATTATTTGGTTTTCTCGGGCCAAACGGCGCTGGCAAAACCACCACAATCAAAATTTTAACCACCCTATTATTGCCAACTGGCGGCACTGCCGAAGTTTGGGGCTTCGATGTGCTGCATGAAGCCGATGCAGTCCGCCGCCATATCAATATGGTTTCGGGCGGCGAATCGTCGGGCTATGGGTTGTTGACCGTGCGCGAAAATTTGTGGATGTTTACCCAGTTTCATGGCATGGATAGCAAACTCGCCAATAAGCGCATTGACGAATTACTCGAAGTCATGGGCTTGGCTGATCGGGCTAAAACTCGCGTGAGTTTTCTTTCGACAGGCTTGCGCCAAAAAATGAACTATATTCGTGGTTTATTGACCGATCCTGATGTGTTGTTTCTTGATGAGCCAACGCTTGGGTTGGATGTTGAGGCGGCTCGCACGCTGCGCAACTACACCCGCCATTGGCTCGATACTAATCCAGGCAAAACCGTGGTGCTAACCACCCACTATATGCAAGAAGCCGACGAATTATGTGATCGGGTAGCAATTATCAGCGGCGGCACGATTCTCTCGTGCGATACACCAACCAGCCTCAAACATTCGCTTCAAGAAGATGTGGTGTTTCGCTTATTCACCACACCCGTAAATCCGGCCTTTTTGCAAGCAGTTGAGCAAATTGCGGGCGTGCAAAGCATCAGCCAACGCAGCGGCGATCAACGCGATGAATTAAGCCTGATTCTGCGTGATGATGCGATTTTGCCCCAAGTGTTGAGCCAACTGGCCGCGCATAATGCCGGTTTGTTATCGCTCGAAAAACGCCAACCAACCCTTGAAGATGTGTTTGTCAACCTCGTTGGCCACTCATTATCAGAAAGTGAGGCCAGTGCATGAGCGTGATTCTCGATAAACATACAGCGGTTGAACGTCAACCAAACCCACGCCGTGGCAAAGGGCCAAGCGCTTTTACAATCTTTTGGCGCTCAGTCATTGGGCGAGCTTATCCACGGATCATCGGCACGCAACGCGAACTAAGTTGGTTGTTTTTCGATATCTTTTTGCCGTTTATGGCCACCATGTCGTATGTGTTGGTTTACGAGGCGATTGGTGCGCCTGCATCCTACAAGGGCTTGGTATTGGTCGGCGGAGCCATGACTGCCTTTTGGCTGAATGTGCTTTGGTCGATGGCCATGCAGTTGTATTGGGATAAAGAGCAGGGCAATTTGCAACTGTATATGCTGGCCCCAACCTCGCGCATGGCAATTTTAACGGGCATGGCCTTGGGTGGCTTGTTTGCAACAACGATTCGCGCCGCAATTATTTTGATTGGCGGCTCGTTGATCTTTGGCATTCGCTATCAAGCCACCAATTGGTTTGCCTTGGTCGGCATTTTCTTCTTGTCGCTGATTGCCTTGTATGGTTTGGGCATGCTGCTCAGCTCTATTTTCTTGGTTTATGGGCGCGGCGCTTGGCAAATGACTGCCGCCTTGCAAGAGCCAGTTTTCTTTGTTTCCGGCTTTCACTTTCCCGTCAAAGCGCTGGGCACGGTCGTCGCAACTGGAGCTTCGGTTGTGCCGTTGACCTTGGGTCTTGATGCAATGCGCCAATTGCTGTTCCCTGAAATGATGCAGCAATTTCAATTTTTGAGTGTTGGCACAGAAGCCGCGATTTTGGCTGGCCTAGCCTTGGGCTTTGGCCTTGTGGCACGCTGGGCTTTGCTGCGCATGGAGCGCAAATCACGCCAAGATGGCCGCCTAACCGAGCGAGGCAATTAATAAAAGGATGAATTATGAGAGATGAGGGATGAAGCCACTATCAAAACTCTACTTTCATCCTTCATCCTTCATAATTCATCCTTCTAAAAGGGGTTTCTATGCAGCGATTTTTGCAGGCGTTTCGGGTGGGCTTTTGGTTGGGCTGGAAAACCGAAAGTAACTGGACGAATCCGCTTTTTTATATTTTGTGGTCATTGTTAGTGCCAATGTCGAATGGTTTGATTATGACCATGATGCTGCGGGTGTTGCAGCGCACTGGCAATGTGAATGGGGCCGATCTGTTGCCCTACGTGTTTATTGGCACTGTGGTGTATTCGATTGTGGCTTTGTTGCTCGATAGCATGGCATGGGCGGTACTCGAAGATCGCGAACGAATGGGCATGCTCAAATATATTGCGATCACGCCATCGTCGATGTATGGCTATTTGTGGGGCCGTGGCTTTGCCAAAGTTTCAGTCAATTTCTTGGCAGTGCCGCTCACCTTGACCTTTGGCGCATTAGTGCTCGATATTCCAATTCAGCTAAGCACGATCGATTGGCCGTTGCTGCTAGCAGTTGTCGTACTTGGTTTATTGATTGTCACCTTTGCCGCCCAGATTTTGGCTGGCGTGACGTTGATGATCGCCCGCCATGCAGGTTTTGTCGGTCAAGCAGTTTCCGGGGCGCTATACCTTTTTACCGGAGCCTTATTTCCAATCACGGTGCTACCGATTTGGATGCAAACGATTGCTCGCGCTGTGCCGTTAACCTATTGGCTTGAGGGCATGCGCCGTGCTTTATGGGTCGATGCACGCAATCCAGCCTATAAAACCGGGCTTGAGCAATTGAGCACCAGCAATCTACTATTAATTTTGGTTGGCGCAGCCGTGGCAATGGCGGTAATTTCGATTCCATTGCAGCGCCGCGCCGAGCATCGAGCCAAAGAAAAAGGCTTATTGGATATGAACACGGCCTACTAAGGCGTGAACAACACTTTGCCACCAGTCATATTCTTTTGATACAGTTCAAGGGCGTTTTGGGCTTCAGAAAGCTTGAAGCGCCCTTGAATCGTTGAAGCCAGCTCATCAATCAACAATTTTTGGATATTTTTGGTAATCCGCGCAAAATTCAAAGGGTTGATCTGGCTAATCCAATCGGTCAGCCAAAAGCCCGTCACATGTTTATTTTCAAAGATCAAGCTTCGTGGATCGATTTGGCATGCACCATCAGCCAATGCGCCATACACCATCAGCGTGCTCCCCTTGGGCATCGCTTTGAGCACTTGCCCAACTAATTCCCCGCCGACTGCATCAAAGGCCAAATTGGCTTGCTGGGCTGCGCATAGGCTGGCAAGTTCCTCAGCAAAATCAGAGCTATTGGAATTAAGCACATACTCGGCCCCTAAAACCCGCAATAATTCAACCTGCTCTGGCCGTCGCACAATGTTGATCAGGGTTATTTTTTCGCGTTGCGCTAAGCGTACCAACATCCGGCCTAATTGGCTGGCAGCGGCGGTTTGCACTAAGGCTTTGGCATTGCGCTGACGGGCAATTTCGAGCAAAGCCCAAGCACTCACTGGATTGACAATCGCTGAGGCGGCTTGCTCAAAACTCAGGCTATCAGCCAAGGGCAGACATTGACGCGCCGCCACAATCACATAATCAGCCCACGCGCCATCATCATCGGGCGATTGGGTGGCAAACGAAACCCGCTTGCCCAGCAGCACTTTGCTATATAATTGATCACCAGTGCTCACAATTGTGCCACTACCTTCGAAGCCAGGCACGGCAGGCAGCGGCTTTGTGATACCATAAACACCATTGATAAACATCATATCTGAGGGATTGATCGGGGTGGCAGCGACTTTGACTAAGACTTCATGCGGCTTGAGTGGGCGTAAACTGCGCTCGACAAGCTCAAGTTTGGCCAAATCGCCGCTATAATCGCTAATAATCAAGGCTTTGCTACGAATAATCGTCGGATCAAACGCTGGTTGTTCGCTCATAAAATCCAGATCCTTCTCTAGGAACGGTGCGCTGCTATCATACCGCGTTTTGGTCGGAATGATCGCCTTATTTTTAACAATCTGCTACTTGACGCTGCCTTATTTTGCAGTATGATCAAGATAGTTAGTTAACTTAACTAAATTGTAAGCGGCAATGCAGCCGTTAGATATAGTGACCTATTATGACAACAAGCCGTGAATATGCCCAACAATTCATTCAATTGATCGATCGTACCAAGCGCATGCCCTTGGATGGAGCCTATGCCAAAATCCATGAGCTAGGGTTATCGCATTCGCATCTGCGGGCGATGTTTATTTTGGAGCACCAACCAGGCCTGCCGATGAAGGATTTGGCCGAAGCGTTGGCGATGACCCCACCTTCAGTCACGGTGCTCACCCGCAAGCTTGAGGCCAGTGGTCTACTCGAACGCCTGCCCGATCAGGTTGATAGTCGGCGGGTGTTGTTACAGCTGAGCGCTGATGGTTCGCGGATGCTCGCCGAGATGCACAATGCCCATCTTGATCGCTTTACCCAGCTACTGAGTGGGCTTTCGCCCAGCGATCAAGCCCAATTTTTGGAGCTGATGAATCGCGCGGTCGAGGCGTTAGAGCGGATGTATCGCGAGGAATCTGAGGTTTAATCAATATAAGAGCGCTACCTTGAACCAAAGCAGCGCTCTATATTTTAGGCGATAATCTGTTCTTGGTCGTCGAGGTTGCTCCAGTAGGCGTGGGTCATGCGCTGCGAGTTGAAGGCTGCACCAATTTGGCCATTGCTAGCAACCAAAATCAAACCACCTTCACCACCTTCGATCCGCTGGCCGAGCACGGCGACAGCAGCTTCAGCAGCAGCTTGCACATCCATGCCGCGTTCAAGGTTTTCGATCGACCGCCGAGCCAGCAATACGCGGGCAATAGTTTCGCCCCAGCCTGTGGTCGAACAACCACCAGCATGGCTATCGGCATAAAACCCACCGCCAGGAATTGGCGAATCGCCGATGCGGCCTAGGGGCTTACCGCTCATGCCACCAGTTGAGGTTGCCGCTGCAATATTGCCCAAACCATCAAGTGCTACAGCCCCGACAGTATCGGCAATTGTTTCGCTATCAGTGCTGCCCGAATCAACTTTGAAATCGCGATCGCCACTAGCCCATTGGGCATGCCGTCGAGGCGTGATCAGACTGGCATTATCGACAAATTCAACGCCTGCTGCCCGCGCAACTGCCTCGGCATCGGCTTTGGCAAACAAAATATGCGGGGTTTTAAGCACCGCTTGCGCGGCCAAAATGGGATTTTTGATGCCTTCGACGGCGGCAACTGCACCTACATCAAGGCTCGTGCCATCCATCAAGCCAGCATCCATTTGCACAAAACCTTCGCGATTGAGCACACTGCCATAGCCAGCATTGAAGGCGGGCAAATCTTCCAAGACAATTACTGCGGCGGTAGCGGCTTCAAGTGCCGTGCCACCAGCTTGCAACACCGCCTTGCCTGCTTGCAATGCAGCTTGAATTCCAGCAGCGTGGTCTGGGCGTAATGCATCGGGAATATCGCCAGCGCCACCGTGAACGGCAATTGCTAAGGGCATAGATACCTCATATCGAATTAAATAAAAAAACTACGCCCAGCAATTATACGCTAGACGTAGTAATTTTTTAGAAGGCTTTTTTGAGCAAACCAATCGCGCCTTGTTTCCATGGCACGCGGTGGGTCACCCCTGAAGCATTGGCAAACGAGTTACGATTGTCAATATACCACTTGAAGTTGCGAATCAAGGCATCTTGGTTGGAGAATTTGGGCTTCCAGCCAAGTTGAGTTTCGGCTTTCTCGATTGAGACAAATGAGTCTTTCGAGGCGGTTTCATAAACCCACTTGTAGAGCGGTGAAACCCGCAAAAATTCCAAGGCTCGCAGCGTCCAGATGGCGGGAGTTGCTGGTGAACCGATGATCTTTTTGCCATGGCCAGCGTAATCGAGCACTGCTTGATAATCTTCCTTCATGGTGGCGAATTCTTTTGCGCCAACATTGAAGGTATCGTTGGCAACCTCAGCAGGCAAGGTCATCGACAGATAAATCGCATCGCAGAGATCTTCTACATCAAGCAATTGATAGCGATTTTTGCCATTGCCAATCATTGGAAAGTTGTGGCCGTCGATCGCCCAATCGTAGAGCAAAGCGAAAACACCGAGCCGTTCTGGCCCGATAAACGATTTTGGACGAATAATCGGCACTTCCATGCCTTTAGCGCGATATTCCAAGGCCACATATTCGGCCATAACTTTGGCTTTGCCATATGGCCCAACGCCATCCAAGCGGTCGTTTTCAACCAATGGATGATGGTCGGGAATGCCATAGACAGCGGTTGACGAGATATGTACCACCCGTTTTACGCCATGTTTTTTGGCAACTTCCAGCACATTGCGCGTGCCATCAATATCGGTCGAAAAAATATCTTCAGCTGGATACAGTGGCAAGGCCGCAGCAGTATGCACAACGAAATCAACGCCTTGCATGGCCCGATCAAGCCCAGCGACGTTGCGAATGTCGTCTTTAACAATCGTGATATGATCTTTGAGATCGGTATAGGTCCAATCGGCAAAATCATAGGAAACTAAGTCGTAGCCTTTAGCATCAAGGTAGCGCAAAAGGTTAATTCCAAGGAAGCCTGCGCCGCCTGTTACGAGCACTTTTTGACGAGTCATGATTGTATCAATCCTCAAACAATTCAATTTTAGATTATTTGCACATAATATCACAATTTGTTGGGGCTATGCTACACTAGGTGAAAGAGGTGGGGATCGGTGCTTGGGGATCGGGGATCGGGATTGGTTCGCGACGCTTGGTTTGTTGATTTGATAGCTCGTGTTCGGCATACAATTAATCGTATTGGATGTTGGTTGTTGAATTCCAACCCCCAACAACCGATCCCCGATCCCCTAATAGTAACAATTTCGCGCATGAGGCGCTGTTTGATATGAGTGTTGACGTTGAAGTTCTGCGGCAATTTACCCGTTTTGCTGCGCTCGATCCATTAGCTTTGCGCGATCTTGCTCGGGCGATGGAAGTTCGTTCGTTTCGGCCAGGCCAATATTTGGTGCTGGAAGATGATCCGCGGTTTGGCTTATTTGGCATTCTCGAGGGGCGGGTGCGGCTTTCACGTACCGCCAGCGATGGCCGTGAACAGGTGCTCTCAATTGCTGAAACTGGCGAGTTGTTTAATATCGAACCGTTTGTTGATGCTGGGCCAGCTCCGGCAACCGCCCGCGCCATGGCTCCAACCCGCTGTGTGCATTTGCCAACCGCCGCCTTGCCCGATGTGTTACGCAGCCATCCTGAATTCACCTTGATTTTGCTGCGCGATCTGGCGGCCCAAGCGCGTGATTTGGCGGTGCTGCTGGAAGATTTGGCGTTTCGCACAGTACGGGCACGTTTGGCACGAATTTTATTGCACGAGGCCGCTGATGGAACCGCTGCCTTAACCCATCAAGAATTGGCAGCTCGTGCAGGCACGGTGCGCGAGATTATTGGCCGAACCTTGCGCCAAATGTCCGATGAGGGCTTGGTGGAATTGGCTCGCGGCCATGTGTTGGTCTTAGATATGCCAGGTTTGGCAGCGCTGATCGAAAATTAAGCTAATTCAATATATTCATACACATCATTCAGCTTGAGTTGCGCATTAATCGCCTCAAGCTGAATTGTTTGTTCGAGCGACCAAAACTCGATCAATAACCAACGATGATCAGTTTGGCGCAGATACAACTCACAATGGCAGCGATCTTGCGCAATCACAAGATAAATTTGCAAGCTGCTGATGGTTCGATAGTGTTCAAATTTCATGCCACGATCATAATTTTCGGTACTTGGCGATAGCACTTCAATTAAACATGTTGGATTAAGCAAGGTATCAGGGCGTTCACTGCCAAATTCCAAGGTTCCACAGGCAACTGAAATATCAGGATAGGTATACAAACCTGTTTGACTAATTTGTAAGCGGAGATCGCTAGGGAAAACTCGACAAGGGCTTTGGCGTAATTGCTGATGTAGACTAGCAATAATGTTGCTAACAATTAAATTATGCCGAGCACTAGCCCCAGTCATTGCATAGACTTGGCCTTGATAGTATTCGTACTTGACTCCAGTTTCTTTTTCGATTGCTAGATACTCAGCGAAATTCATCCTTCATAATTCCAAAAAGCGCTTGATCGCTTGCTCGGAGCTAAGTTGTGGGTCGGCTTTGAGCCATTGTTGGTGCAGCCGCAAAAATGGCACAACATGATGCGTACCAAGTTGGACTTCGCGCAAATAGAGGCGGCTCATGGGGTAGGCCGCTTCGTAATAGCCTGAGCTATGAAAACGCTTGACTGTGGTTTCAATATCGTAGATCACCACTCGATGTTTGACCCGCCAACCCTGTGGCTTGCGCTCGGCAATTGCATATTTGGCCCACGGATTGCCATCAAGCGGCTGGCCTACTGCTCCGGTGGTAACAATCATGCGCCCATCCCAAGGCCGAAATTGGGGAATATGGTTGTGCGAACGAATGATTGTTTGGGGGGTATCAACAAACATCGCGGCTAATTCGCGTTGCGGGGTAATTGCAAACACTGAATCTTGATCGTGGCGCGGCGAGGCATGCACCACCAATAGATCATCGGTATGATAGGTTGTGGCAAGATTATGTAATGCAGCCCGTTCAGCTTGGCTAAATTGATTGACCGTCCACAGCGAGGGTTTCCACAGATCGCTAGCCCATTCCGGGGGCCGAACTGGCAAATCATAATCGCGAATATAACGCTCATGATTGCCCGCCAGCAAGGTGTAGCCAGTGGCACGAGCCAAATCAAGGCATTCACGCGGATCTGGCCCGCCGTTGATCACATCGCCATTAATGACGACGTGATCAAGCGCTTGGCTTTGAAGATCGGCCAGTACAGCCTCGAAAGCAGCTAAATTGCTATGAATATCGCTGAGGATGGCAATTCGCATTATTCTGCATCTGGATCTGTGGGTGGTTCCCACGGATACACAATCCACTGATCAGTTTCAGCGGCAAAGAAATCGGGCTTGCCTTCGACCTTCGATGAACCTGGTTTGAAGTGCAGCACCGCAACCTCATAGTTGGCTCCCGCAGTATCGAGCCGTTGTTTCACAGCAGCGATCGTGCGGCCACTATCCCAAATATCATCAATTACCAATAACTTCTTGCCCACAATCAGCGGATCACTGGGGAATTGCAAGAAAGTAGGGATTTCACGGGTTGTGCCAATTCCAGTGTAAAATTGCACCGCTGCAACCAGAATATTGCGCCAGTTGCGACGTTGGCTAATCAAGCAGGCTGGAATCATCCCGCCACGGGTAACAACGAGCAAGGCATCATAATCATTATGCAATTGTTCGTTAATAATTTCAACTAATGATTGAATTTCATCCCATGAAAGGACATGTTTGATGGTCATACGTTCTGCCTCGTTGAATCGCATTAGGCCTCTCATCGTGGGGGACCTCCCCAAACTAGGCGGTAATGAGCGCCGTCAATTAAGCTATTCGCGCTATTGTACCAGATAGGAGCTAATATGAAACATTCTTCAACCGCAATCGCCCAACTGTTGCTCGAGGCCGGAGCGGTGGTGCTTTCGCCCGATCGACCGTTTCGCTTTGCATCGGGCATTCTTTCGCCAATTTATTGCGATAATCGTTTGTTGTTGGCCCAAGTAACCGCCCGCCGCACCATCACCGAAGCTATGTGCCAGCAAATTAGCGACGAATTGTTGAACAGCGAAGTGATTGCCGGAACCGCCACTGCTGGCGTGCCATGGGCGGCTTGGGTTGCTCATGAATTAAGTTTGCCCATGGCCTATGTTCGTTCAGGAGCCAAAAAATATGGCCGTGGTCAACAGGTTGAAGGCGGGGTGCAAGCCAATCAGCGGGTCGTCGTAATCGAAGATTTGATCAGCACGGGCGGTAGCTCGCTTGATGCCGTCGCCGGGTTGCGTCAGATTAACGCACTTGTGGCCGATTGTTGTGCGATCTTTACCTATGAGATGGAAGAATCCAAACAGCGCTTTAATGCGGCTGGCGTGCGCTTGATGACCTTGACCAATCTTTCAACCTTACTGGATGTAGCGGCCCAACAAAATTATATTCGGGCCGAACATCGCAGCTTAATCAGCGATTGGGCCAGTGATCCGGCTGGTTGGGCCGATCGGGCTGGAATTAGCGCTGAGTAATTATCGTCACTTACAGATAAACTTCAGAGCACGAAGCTTAGTTCGTGCTCTTTTTAATTAACTGGTTGTCCAAGGCATTAACGTCGCAATCACCCGCTCGATATGCTGTTCAAGCTCGGCCTCAGCCAGAATATTGATTTGCGCCAAGGCGTTACTGAACGAAGCCAGTGCCAAGGGTAAAATCCCCAACGAAATCACGGCGAGCAAAAACGTAGGATGGCTAAATTGTTGAAATTTACCTTCAGCCCGCAATGCCTCGAAAAATGGCTGCATCATAGCGCTGAGCGGGCGTAATTGCTGCATAAAATAATTCAGCCGTTCGCCGCCAGTAATACTTTCGTGCACCATCAAACATGGCACTTCGCAAAAGCTGGCCGAGAGCCGAATAATTGTAGCGAGCGAGCGTTTGATCACGGCGCTTGGTTCGTGCTGCTCAGCAATTGCGCTATTGACCAATGGCAATAAAGCCGCGAGATATTCAGCCAGCGCTGCATCGACCACCGCCTGCCAAACCGCCTCTTTCGAGCCAAAATGATGCCGTAACAGGCCATGGGTTACCTCGGCATGGCTGGCAATGTCGCGCAAACTAATCCCTTCAAAGCCCTGCATTGCGAAGAGCGTGCGAGCGCTGACCAAAATCCGTTGGCGGGTTTGTTGGGCGGTGCTGTCGGGCTGGCGACCGCTGAGTTTTTCGTTAGGTTGGTTCATTGTTAATTCATTTCTTGCCTAAAAAATCGCTCTTGACAAATTATGCTATCCGACTGTATAGTCATTGTCAAATACTACACGAACGGATAGCATAAAAATAATTGAGGAATTGATGATGACTGAAACCGCCTTGACAAGCCCAGCCTTGATTGCCCCAGGCCCACGTGGCCGCCTGTTGATTGGCAATTTGCACGATTTTATTGATGATTTTCTGGTAACGATGCAGCGTGATTTTATTAACCATGGCGATATTGTGCGCTACCAAATTGGTTCGCGGATTGTACATGTGGTCTCAAATCCCGATTATGCCCAGCATGTGTTGGTTGAGCATCAGCGGGATTTCCCCAAGGTTGGCGGCAACGGCGGTTTACAAATTATCGCTGGCAATGGCTTGATTTCTAATCCCAGCCCTGAATCGTGGCTCATTCAGCGGCGTATGATGCAGCCAATGTTTCACCGCAAACGCCTCGCAGCCATGGGCGAAAAAATCGATGGCGCAGGTACACGGATGATCCAGCGTTGGCAAGCGTTGCCCGATGCAGCACCGATCGATATGGATCATGAAATGCTGCAAGTGACGCTTGATATTATTATGCAAACCATGTTTAGCGCCGATATGCTAGGCGAGGTGGGCAAATTGGCTCCAGCAGTTACGGCAGCAGTTGATTATGCAAATTATCGCATTTTTAACCCGTTCAGCTTGCCCTTACCAATGCCAACCCGCCGCAATCGCGCCTATATGCAAGCTCGCAAAGTATTGGATAGCATGATTTTTGGTTTGATCAAACAACGGCGGGCTGCCACTGAGCCAGTTGGCGATTTGCTGGATATGTTGCTCGAAGCCCAAGATGCCGAGACTGGCGAGCGCATGAGCGATGAGCAAATTCGCGATGAGGTGCTGACAATTTTTGCTGCTGGCCACGAAACCACTGCCAATACCTTGACCTTTGCCTGGTATTTGCTCAGCGAACACCCTGAAGTTCGCCAAAATCTGCAAGCTGAGCTTGATCAGGTATTGCAAGGACGAGCGCCAAGCGTCAACGATTTGCCGCAATTGCCCTACACGTTGCAAGTATTTAAAGAGGCCATGCGCTTGTATCCAGCTGCACCAATTACTGGGCCTCGGCGCGTTACCAAACCAACCCAACTTGGTGGCTACGACTTGCCACTCAATTCGCAAGTGATCGTCAGCATCACCAATTTGCATTTACATCCGGCTTTTTGGGAAAATCCTTTGCAATTTGACCCGAGCCGTTTCGCCCCAAATGCCAATCAGCCCCGCCACCATTTGGCATTTATGCCGTTTGGCGCGGGGCCGCGTAAATGCATTGGTAATAATTTGGCCGAGATGGAAGGCGCGTTATTACTGGCATGTGTGGCGCAGCATTACGACCCACAATTACAGCCAGGCCACCAAGTTAAGCCTGAAATGGCGATTACCATGCGAGCCAAAGCTGGCATGCCGATGTTCTTGAAACGCCGTTAAATACCCAAGCCCCGCGATCAAATCATTGATCACGGGGCAAATCGTAGGATTAAGTTTCTTTCAACAGTTTGTAATCATTAGGGTTATCGAAGCCCGCGATCCAAGCGGCAGCCTGATGGCAACTGCGCATAGTTGGCGGCACACGCAAAACATAGCGGCGATCAGTTGAAGGACATTGCACCGCCAAACAAACCAAATCTTCATCGTTGGGCATGGGCATTTGCAACAAGCGCCGCACGCCGCCAGTATCACGGTCGCGATCAAGCTCTTTGGCTTCAGCTTGAGCAAAAAACTCTTCGTAGCCTTTGCGTTCAAGCAACACCCGCCGCCGCTCAACATTAACTTCATCGATAATTTCGCTAACGCTGATTGTTTCGGGTTGAAAGGCGATCCGCTCATCAATTGGCACGCCGTTCCAACGCAATTGGCTAACTTGGCTATCCGCAGGCAAACCGCTAATTTCAGTATTGCCCAAATCCAGCCATGAGTGGACCACCAAGCCTGCAGGCAATTCGGTTAGGCTGCTGCAACCACGCACACTGAGCTGGGCTAATTCGCCAAGCCAATTGGGCAAATTGGGCATGTTGATACAGTTGCGAGCCACAATCCGCCCAATGCTGATGCGGCCTGTGCTTGGCCAACGCCGAAAGTTAACACAATCGGTCAAATCAAGAAAATTAACATCAATTCCTTCGGGCAGGCTTTCGAGCGCACTACAACCACGCAGCACCAACGAGCCAACTTTGAGATTGCGCGGCAAACTCTTGAGATGAATATTGTTGCTCAGATTCAGCCGATTTTGCACATGCACCAAGGGCAAATGCTCAATGCTCGTACCACGGAGATCAAGCTCAAAGCAGTGCAAACCTTCAGGAATGCTGGTCAAGCCGGTACAACCACTGAAATCCAAGCGACCTGCATGCAAATCTTTGGGCAAATAGCGCAATTTGGTGCAATTTTTGGCTTCGATGGCGGTTGCTACTAGCCCGCGTGGCAAAAATTCAATATTGTTATCTAAAACCAACGTGCCATTAATTGGGCGACCACCAAAATCTTCGACCCCAGCGCGAATTTGGGCTAAGGCAGTGGCGACAGTCAGCATTGCATCATTCATCGAACTATCCTCAAGGGCTGGTGGTAACGGGAGAGTATTACCACCAGCCGCAGCATTAATCAACGACTCGGCGAATTTCTTGGGGTGAATATTCGCGTTGCATCCAAACCCGATACGTACCGCGTGGCAATTCGATCATGGCATGTTCTTCATGAATAAGTTGGGCGTTATCGGCAGTTACTTCGACAAACAAAGAATCGCCGCGTTGCCAAAGTGCCACAGTGTCGGCCAGCTTAAAACGATGGCTATGGCCCGTGACTTCGCCATAGGCTAAAGTCGAGCCATTGCGCGGCGTTGCATCACTGGGAATTTGATCAATTGCTGCGATGAGGACATCACCATGTCGCCACATTGAAGCACCCTTTCTGCTCAGTTGAGCACTAATGCCGCTGCGAATGCTGCCGTTCCAGCGACCTTGCTTAAGCTAGTATAGGGCTTCGACGTGTCAAAGAATGTCACAGTGATTAAGCGTTGGCGCTTTCTCAATGCTAGATAGTTATTTTGTAAAATCTTTAATCTTGGTCGGCCACCATCATCCTTTTAATCAGCCAAGCTGCTGCTTGATCCACTTGACCACAACCTGCAAACTATCCAAATTAATTTCATGGCCCATAGCAAATTCATGGTATTCCAGTTGCACAGGCAGGGTTTGCAGAAAATCGCGAATCGCCCGCCCATATTGAATTGGAATAACCTCATCGTATAAGCCATGGACTGCCACAATCGGCTTGTTGGTGATGTGTTCGCGGTCGGTTTGCGGGCCAACTTCGGGCATCCAACGGCCACTCATCAAAATTGTGCCAGCAATCAATTCGGGCTTGGTCAGGGTTGCGCCTAAACTCATAATTGCACCTTGCGAAAAACCGCCCAAGTAAATTTGCTTAGGATCGCAATCGTAGGCGCTGCATGCTTCGCCCAAAAAGCGCTGCACCGTCTCCCAGCTTTGTTGGGCTTGTTGGGTATCAATATTAAAACCCTTGGCATGCCAATGAATATCGAACCACGAAAAGCCGCCAACTTGGTAGCGATGTGGTGCGCGGGCCGAAACGACGCATAAACGTGGATCAAGATATTGAGCCAAAGGCAGCAGATCATGCTCATTGGCTCCCACGCCATGCAGCATGACCAACAAGGGAGCTTTAGCCTCGGCAACGGTTTGGCGTGGTTTAACGACTTCGTGGATTAATGAAAATTGACTCATGGATTTAGGATGCTCCTTAAGCCCAGCGACGACCGCCATCAACAAAGATGGTTTCGCCAGTAAAATAGGGCGATTCGACGATAAAACGCACAGCTTTGGCGATATCTTCGGGCACGCCTAGCCGTTTCAAGGGAATTTTGTTCAATGAGTTGCTATCTTCTTGCCAGCCATCAGGCAAAAGTGCCACCCCAGGCCCAACAGCCCCAACTCGAATATTGGGAGCTAAAGCCAAAGCCAAACCACGGGTCATCATGATTAATGCAGCTTTGGTCATGCCATAGGGCACAAAACTAGGCCATGGCACTTCACCACCAACATCAGCAATATTCACAATCACGCCATGGTCAGGCATGAGTTTGGCGGCAGCCTGAGCACAAAAAAAGGGGGCACGTTGATTGAGCGCAACCAAATCATCCCAGGTTTGCTGGCTCACGCTGCCAATCGGCGTGCGCGGAAAATCGGCAGCACTATTGACCAAAACTGCCAAGGTGCCACAACGTTCGCCAATTTCCTGAAACATTGTCTCGATTGCAGCCACATCGCGCAGATCGGCGCTATAGGCCCATGCTTCACGCCCAAGCGCCTGAATCTCACGACAAGTTTGGTCGGCCTCAGCCTGCGCCGCATTGTAGTGAATAATTAAATTGTAGCCAGCATGGGCTAATTCAAACGCAATTGATTTGCCCAAACGCCGAGCTCCACCCGTGACGATGGCCCAGCCATGATTCATAATTCGCCCTCTGCTTGCTTCTGAAAAATTAACAAAAATTGATGGACCTGATTGGCGACAAAACTATAGGGATAGCCAAATGGATAGAGCATTGCACTTTGATCGTACCAGATGCGATAGCCACGATAGCGGAGCTGCGATAATTGATACAACGCTGACACAATATCGGCATGGAGCATGTTATGATGCTCTGAGGTTGGTTGCAGATCTTTGACAAACAACACCAAATGGCCGCCAACCCGTAATGGTTGCAAGGTTTGCGCCACAATCGTGGTCAATTCACGCAGAAAGGTTGGATAATCGACATTGCCAAGATCGGCGGGATCATCGGTGAAGGGCGTGGCTGCGCCGTTGCCCTGTTTGCGACGCTGACCAGTCCGCGCTCGACTAAGCATTGAACTATAGGGCGGGTCGGTCAAAACTAAATCAAAGCGTTGTTGTTGAATAGTTGGGCTGTTGAGCACTTCGCGGGCATCGCCTTGCAAGACAGGCAAACGAGCCACATTCAGCGCATCAGCCGCCTGTCCATACAAATCGATATATTGCGGCGATAATTCGATGCCGATTGCTTGGCGTTGGGTTTGGGCACAAGCCAGCAGCGTGCCACCAACCCCAGCAAATGGGTCGAGCACCCAACCGTTGGGCTTGGTAAAAAAACGAATAATTTCGCTGAGCAAGGCTGGTGGTTTAGGCGATGGATGAGCTTTGCGAATATGATGGGCTGCCGAAGCAGGGCCACGGGTTGGGTAGGCACTAGCTAAAATTGGGGCTGACCAAGCTGCCCATTCTTCGGTCGTCAAATCGTTGAGCGGCGTTGGTGGCGTGCCAGTTAGCGCAATCGAACGCGTTGCATAGAGCCACTCGCGCCCCGATAAATCGTTTAACTGGTTGCGACGGTGGGGCTGTTGCGCTTCTGAATCGCTCATAACGGCTCCTTCTTTCGCGGACACACGGGTTGAGCTATTGTAGCATTGAACCAGCAGACCTCAACATTGCCCAAACCAAACTGCCATGAATTTAGAAAAATCATTCTTAAGGAGTACGATAGATGAGCGACCAATCATCACGAGCAGCGTATGCTAATCAAGTACAAATTAGCGGCAGTCCTTACGATTTTACAATCGATTTTGCTTGTGTCGAAGATGTTCGCAATAATACTGCCAGTGTTCAGCCAGTCGCGCGAATTATGATGAGTCCGCAACATACCAAAGTGTTGGCGTTGATGTTACTCAAACATGTGGCGGCCTATGAGCATGCCATTGGCGTAATCGAATTACCAACAGCTTTGCTCAACGATATGAAACTGGGTAACTTAGAACATTTCATCAGCCAAGTCAATCTCAACGAATAATCGGCAGGGACAGAGGAGAAATAGCATGTCAGTCCATTCGAAGTCGTTATCGCCACTACCAACAACCCGCCAACGTTGGTATCAGCGCCTGCCTTTGGGCTGGGCGATCGTAATTGGTTTTTTAATTGTGGGTTTATGTTATCCAGTCATCTACTTTGGGCGCACTGCCGTTCCATTGATCTATATTGATCAAGGCGATCAGGCTATGCTCGATGGCAAATGGGATACCGCGCGTGAAGCCTACAACAAGGCGATGGATTGGAGTGTCGATTATGAGGAGCCATTCGATCTGCGCTGGAGTTTAGCTTTACGCGCTGACGCGATCCAAGCAGCAGTTGATGATTTTGGCGCGGTGATTGCGGCGCATCCTGGGCGGTATATGGCCTATTGCTATCGCGCCGAAGCCTATCTGGAGTTGGATCAACCAAATGCAGCGTTGGCCGATTATCAAGCCTGTCTAGCGCATGATCCTAGCCCAATTTGGCAAGCAACCGCGCGTAACATGATCGATTTTTTGCAAAAATAACTAATGGAATTCGCTGATGCAAGCACTATTGATTATTGGTCATGGGAGTTTATTGGCGGCTTCGGGCGCAACCATGCTACGTTTGGCCGCGCGACTGCGTGAACGGGGTGTTGCCCAATTGGCGGGAGCAGGCTTTCTCAATTATAGCCAACCCGATCTGGCCCAAGCAACTGCTCGTTTGGTAGCGCAAGGCGCAACTGCAATTAGCGTCTTGCCCTATTTTTTGATCGATGGCTATTTTGTCCAAGTGAGTTTACGCCAACAAGTTGAGCAGATTGCCGCCAATTATCCTGATGTGGCTTTTGCTATGGCCCCAGCGTTTGGCGAACACCCCGCCTTGGCCCAACTTGTGCAAAAACGGGCTGATCAAGCATGGCCTGAATTAGATTATGCCCAGGCTGGCTTGTTGGTGATGGTGCATGGTAGCCCACGCCCAGCCTCGAATGCACCGATTGTGGCAGTTGCTGAACGGGTACGCCAAGCAACACCTTGGGCGGCAGTACAGGTCTGTTTTATGGATTTGAACGAGCCAAGTATCGCAGATGCACTTGATAGGCTGGTTGCCCAAGGTTTGGAGCAAATTGTAGCCGTGCCCTATTTTATTCAATTTGGCAGCCATGTGCGCGAAGATCTGCCCGAAATTATTCAGGCAGGCCGTGAACGCAATGCTCATGCCACAATTGTGTTAGCGCAGCATCTCGATTACGACGAATTATTGATCGATGTACTAACCGATCGGGCAGCTGAGCGCCGACCTATTATCAATCTTGGATGAGGCAATAGATGAGTCGTTTTCCAAATAGCCAAGTGCATCGCTGGGATTTAACGCCTGAGCAAGCGATCGAGCTACAACTGCAACTACGCGATCAAGTGCGTTTAGTCGATGATTTTGCCCAGCCACTTCAAACGGTGGCTGGCGTTGATGCTGCCTTTGAAGATGATGGCGCAACGACGCGGGCGGCAATCGTGACCTTGGGTTTTCCAACGCTTCAACCAATCGAAAAAACCTTAGTTCGTCGCCCAACCACATTTCCTTATATTCCTGGCTTATTATCGTTTCGCGAAATTCCGGCAGTGTTGGCGGCCTTGGAGCAATTACAGCAGTTGCCCGCTGTGTTGTTATGCGATGGGATGGGCGTTATGCACCCTCGTCGTTTTGGTATTGCTGCTCACTTGGGTGTTTTGACCAACTTACCAACGATTGGCGTTGGCAAAAGTTATTTATGCGGAACCCACGAACCAGTGCCCGATCAGCAAGGCGCGTGGGTTCCCGTCTATGATGCTGGTGAACAGATTGGGGCGGTTGTACGAACGCGAGTTGGCACAAAGCCACTCTACATCTCGCCTGGTCATCGCGTGAGCCATGCCACGGCTGTTGATTTAGTGTTGCGTTGTACAACCAAATATCGATTGCCCGAAACCACCCGCCACGCCGACCAGCTTTCCAAAGATAAAGCCAACAATGGCGGCCTGCAATTGCCCTAACGATGTAAACATGAGTCAAATGGCTATAGGCGTTAGGCTATCGGAACAGAGATTGCGAATCTTCAATAGCCAATAGCCTTCAGCCCATCGCCATCCTTAGCTCTGCGCCTCTGCGTTAAAATCTTCATCCCTCATCTCATCCTTTTTGGAGATCTAGGCTAAATCTACGCCATGGCCTGCGACATCGGCTAATTGCAGGGTTCCGCCAGTTTGGGCAAAGCCACCAACAAACGGGTGTTCAGCAATAAATAATGGCGTATCAAGATCGATAAAATCGAAGCCGCCATTACCAGCCGCCAGATTGGCCGAAAAGCTCATGGCCAAAATACTTTCAACCATGCCGCCAATCATCAAGCCCAAGCCAGCTGCTTGGGCAATTGCAATCATCTTCAAGCCTTCAGCTACACCAGCCTTCATCAATTTAATGTTAATCACCGAGGCTGTACCTTCGCGGGCAATCCGTAGCACATCGTAAGCCGAACGTGCCGATTCATCGGCGGCCACCGCAAAGCCTGATTGAGCAGTAACTTGGGCCATGCCTGCCCAATCCTCACGTGGCAACGGTTGCTCAAACAACACCATCGGAATTGACTCGGCCTTGCAGGCGGCGCAAAAAGCTAGTGCCCGCTCAACATCATAGCCACAATTGCCATCAACAATTAATGGTGCGGTGGGCGCTGCTTGATGAATTGCCCGCAGCCGCGCCAAATCATAGGCCACATCAACCCCAGCCGTTTTAACTTTGATCGATTTGATGCCACGGGCAAGAATCGCCTTGGCTGAGGCCGCCGCATGCACCTCATCACCTGCGGTAATCGTCATGTCAGTTTCAAGTTGCTTGCTCACGCCGCCAAAAAATACGTGTAATGGCATGTGATAGTGGCGAGTTAGCGCATCGAGTATGGCCATTTCAAGGCCACAACGAGCGGCGGCAGCCTCATGTTCAGCATGATCAAGTGTGGCCGCTAGTTTGCGCCATGCACGCACATCGGCTCCCAGCAAATGGCGTTGCAAGCGCTCAATCGCGGCGATTGTGCCAGCCTGGGTTTCGCCGCTAACCGCTGGAAAAGGAGCCGCCTCGCCTAAACCAAGCGTGCCATCAGCCAACTGAACTTTGACTAAAACATTGGCGGCGACCGCTTGCGCCCCACTGGCAATTGCAAACGGCTCGGTCAAAGGCAAATTAATCGCTTCGGCACTGATGGCTTGAATCGTCGTCGGCATAGCAAAGCTCCTATCCTACAAAGCTGTTGATGCTTGTATTATAGCGGCGTTAGCTGGGCGACCCATGCTTGAACTTCGTTGGTGCGGCGATGGCCGATTGCCTGCAATATTGCTAAACTAGCCTGACCGAATTCTAAGGCTTGCTCAGGCTGCGCTTGGGCCAAATAGGTGCGAGCCAAGCCATAGCCCATCAAGCCTTGCCACTCTTTGAGGCCAATCGCATTGGCTTGCTCGTAGCCTTGCTGAAACTTTTCCAAAGCTAAGCCATAATCAGCTTGCACCAGCCCAAGCTCAGCAAAATTATGCAAATAAAGACAAATAATTAAGGGAATATTCAGGCTGGTTGCAATCGAATAGCCAGCGTTAGCCACATCCAAGGCCTCAGCATACTTAGCTTGCCGCCGAAGCGTTTCGCTCAAATGACCTTGCGAGAACGCGATAATTAATTGATTGCCAACCTGACGGGCTAGCGCTAAACTCTGATTAAGCTGCTGAGACGCTTGCTCATATGCACCTTTATGGTTGCTGATGCTACCCAAATAGACCAATAAAAAGCTCATCCGCTCTTGTTGGCCTTGGCTACGAGCAATTTCAAAAGCTTCGTTGAGGTAGGCCTCAGCTTGATCATCAAGCCCTTGGCGCATACAAATCACGCCTAAATTATTCAACAACTCGCTCATCCGCTCAGGAATATTCAACTGGCGGCAGATCGTCAATCCTTCGGAAAAATAAGCTTTAGCTGCTGAATAATTGCCACGATTGGTTTCAACTGTTCCCAATAAAGCCAAGGCCTTACCTATCACATCAATATAATTTGTTAATCGAGCTGCGGCTAGGGCCACTTGCAAGTCGGCAAGCGCAGCATCGTAAGCTCCACGATTGGAATAAGCAGCCCCACGTTTGACCAAAATATCGGCAATTAGTTCGTTATCCTGATGCGCTTGGGCTATTTCTAAGGCCTGTTCTAAATAGGCATAGGCTTGATCATAAAAGCCTTGGTTAATCGCACTTGCTCCTAAATCATTTAATAGACTAGCTTCGATTAAGCGTGATTGGGCTTGGCGTGCCCGTTGTAAGCCTTGCTCAAAATAATTCATTGCTACCGCATACGATTTAGAAAATGTTGCTAAACGGCCAGCGTACAACAATACTGAAGCAGCACTTTGATGATCATTACTGGTTTGGGTGGCTTCAACTGCCCAATTAGATAAATTATGCCGACGCTCAATATCGCTACTATATTCAATAAAATAGCTAAATGCCGCAGCACTGGCTAAAAATTGTGAATGATTTTCGTTATAGGCGGTTGCCAAAGCATTATAAATATTATCAGCATCCAGCTCAAAAGCAGCGAGATCACGCGGGTTTTCAAGCACAAAATTAAGCCAATAATTCAAAAATCGCTGATGACATTGTTGATAATACAATTGCCAATCAAGATTAGGCTGTTGGATGGTTGGTTCAAGAATGCTCATATCACAACACCTGAGCAATTTCAGAAAGCACAAAATGCTGAGTTAATGGGTGCAAATAGTAGCGTAATTGACCAAAACGCTCGCCTTCATTCAATTCTAATAGCGATAATTTCCACAGCATATCAATACTATGGGCTAATTCAGCCGCAGGTAGGGCGCTAATTTGCTGCATCGCTCGCCAATCGCAGCCATTCGATGGAACAAACCGTGCTAGTGAAACTAATAATTGCTTGGCACTTAGCTCCAGTAGCGTCCATGAACGTTGAAACAGAAACATATAAAACCGCACATAGGCATCTTCATCGCCAGGGTTGAGTTGAGTCACACTTTGAACATGCTGCAACACCAAATCCAATGGCAACGAAGCCAATTGACTGACAACCAATTTCATGGCCAAGGGCGAACCACCAGTTGCCTTGATAATTGGCTGAAGATCGTCGAGACTGGCCTGTTGCAGCCATTGCACGCCTTTTTCGCTCGCATCTTGGCGAATAAACAGCGCTGCTTGTTCAGCTTCCAAGCCAATCAAGTGCACGCTAAATACTTCGCCCTTGAAGCGCTGGCGGCTGGTCAAGATAACTTTGCTTGGCTGCAACAGCGGGCGCAATTTTTCTAATAACACTTGCTGTGGTTCGCCTGAAGTTTCCAAATTATCGAGCACTAACAGGATGGGCTGATGTTTAAGCACCTGTTGCAGCCGTTGAAATTTTTCTTCAACGCTCAACTGAGCTACATCAGCCAAGGCCAATTGCCGCGCCAAATTGGTGATCACGCTATCAAAGGTGAGGGGCTGATTGGGTAAAATGCCGCCGCCCTGCTGAGGCTCAGCGCTAATCCAAATTGGGCGATATTCAGGCTGTTGCACCACAAAACGCTGCATTAAATCCATCGCCAGCGCCGTCTTACCAATACCGCCCATGCCATCAATTGCAATTACCCAATAGCCTTCACGATCACTGAGGTGTTGCAACACTTGGCGCACAAGGCTATCACGGCCAACCAATTGGCGATAGCGTTTGGGCAAATTTGGATCAAGCGCTTTGCTCGCTGCCACTGGTTGGGTTAGCGTTTGAGCTGGTGGATAACCACCAGCCGTCAAAAAAGCCTCGATCCAGCGTTGATCGTGCAAGCCACGTTGTTGCAGCGTGCGGGTCAGTTGCTCCAAATCGGCTAATTTGGTAGGGAGATTACCACGCCGCCAATAATCGATCACGCTGCCGCCATTGCGCCCCATGGCATAGCCCAATTCATCTTGGATCACTTGGAGCGGTTTGGATTCACGCAGGCGAATCTGATAGAGCGCCTCGGTTAATAATTGGGCAAATTTTTCCCCTGAAGCAGGCATAGCAAACTCCCAACAAGCAAGATTGACAACTGGTAGTAGCAGCAACTATAGCATAGCTGGCTAGCTGGCTAGTATGACTTTTTGCACACTGCTCGGATCATTCTTGGAGCAAATTCGGAGCACAAAACTAACTCCTCGGAGTCGGCTTGCATTATGCTTTGGCTACAGTAGAAGCACGGCGAAGGGCTGTGTGAGTAGTAAAAGGATGCAATGATGTCACGAATTTTCGTTGTTGGCTTGTTGGTATTGATGAGTTTGTTTAGCTCGATGGTTGTGCCGTTGGCCGCCGCCAAACCACAGGCTGCTCCAGCATTTTGTGAGTGTACCCAATATGTCTATGCCAAAAAAGGCTTAAGTGGTAGTTATGGGCATGCGCATACGTGGGATGATAGCAATGGCGTGCTCCCACGCAACGGCTATCGGCAATATTCAATCCCGCAAGTTGGTGATGTAGTGGTTTTCTCACAAGCAGCTATGGGCAATCAATATGGTCATGTTGCGATTATTACGGCGGTCGCGCCAAACTATGGACCAATCAATGTGCGTGGAGCTAACCAAGGTGGTAGCGAAACAGAAGGCAATTGCAATAATGTTAATACTCGTAGCTACAGCCGCAACGGGGCAACCTTCTGGCGTAAATAATTAAAAAGCTAGCTAAAACACCAAACGCTGGTTGAATAATTCAACCAGCGTTTAAACGTTTGGAGGCGACAATGGGATTCGAACCCATGGATCGCGGTTTTGCAGACCACTGCCTTACCACTTGGCTATGTCGCCAACAGGCGGGATTATACCATAGCATCGATTTCACTGCAAGAATAAGCAGCATGCGCATTCGGGAATATGTTCTATGTTCTATGTTCTATGTTCTGCTTTGCCATCAGCAACTCATCGTGATAAACGCCTTCGTAATAAATCGCCATTGGCTCAACCCCATACACTCGATACCCGCAGCGAGTATACAGCTGAATGGCGCTGGTATTGGCCACATTCACGGCTAAGCGAATAATCTGCACCGATTGTTGCCAAGCCCAGGCTTCGGCCATGCCCAAAAGCTGACGACTCAGGCCATAGCCGCGCCAAGTAGGGTCAGTATAGACCCCTCCCAGATCGGCTTGGTGGCTCGATTTTGGGTCGGTATAGCGCCGAATCATCACCATTGCCACAAACTGCGATTCAGCTACCGCCACCAAGATTTGCTGTGTGCTGGGATCTAAATTGGCCATACGTTCTTGCCAATAGCGATCAGGCTCAGCGGCATTTTGGGCGTAATCCGAGCCAAAAAAGCTGGGGTGTTGCTGAAGCGCCATTAAGCGCAAACGCCGATACGCTTGCCATTCATCAGCTTGGGCTGCTCGCAGAGTAAGATCGCCACGTTTAGTTGATAGTTGCATTACGATTGCTCCACACTAGCGAGGAAACCGCACCATGGTACAATAAGCGCGGATTCTTTCTCTACAACTTGAGGTGGATATGCTGCTTTTGCTGATTAAATTAACCATGCTTGCAGTAATGGTTGCAGGTGTTGTGGCAGTGACCCGTCAATTAAGCCAAGCTGCGCGAGGCAAAACCTTGGTTCAAGCCAAACCTACGACGGCAGCAGCAAGTGAAGGCGAGGAAGCGGCTTAATGGCATCGACCATCCTGCATCTTTCCGATTTGCACGCTGGCCCACCATTCAACCCCGAAAAAGCCCAACAAATTCTTGAGGCAGCTTGGCAAATCAAGCCAACCTTAACTGTGTTGTCTGGCGATTTTGTGCAACGAGCCGATATTCGCAGCCAATGGCTGACAATTCGCGATTTTGTCGCCCAATTGCCTCAGCCAACAATTGCTGTGATGGGCAATCACGATGTGCCGCTTTACAATGCTCTCTATCGGATGCTGCGGCCAAACTATTACTACAAAAAATATATCTCGCCAATTTTAGAGCCAGTGTGGGGCAACAGCGATTTTGTGGCGGTTGGAGTTAACACCACCCGCTCATTCACGGTTGATGGCGGTAAATTAACCGATCAACAATTGTTGGAGCTTGAACGAACTTTAGCCCGCTATCCTGATAGCTTATGTAAAATTGTGGTCATGCACCATCATCCGGTCATGCCACCAGGCGAAACTCGCGATGTGATTCAGAATGCAGCGGCAGCGCTCAGAACTTTCGATCGCAGCAATGTCGAGTTGGTGCTATGTGGACATACCCATGCTTCATACATCGGCAACACCTTGGAGTTCGACCCTGATTTACGCCAAGGCACCGTGATTGTGCAGGCTGGCACAGCAACCTCGCGGCGTGGGCGGCGTTGGTATCGTGGTAAAAATGCTTTCAATGTGTTGGAAATTGAGCATATGCGCAGTGTTATCACCCAATATCTCTATTTGGAAGATGCAGGCCGCTTCTTGCCAGTTAGCCAACATCAATTCCCACGGCGTTCAGCGGGCACATATGCCTTACCATTAAATGAGGCAGTGCTCGAAATTGTGGAGCCAAGCGAGTAAAACCAACGAGCGCTGAACATTCAGCGCTCGTTCTACGTTAAATCTACGGTTGGGTTGGAATTTCAAAGCCACTATTTGCCACCAACCATGTGCCATCTTGCTCGATCAACTCAACTAACTGGTTGGCGGGATATTCAACAGTTTGGCCATCGGTCATTTGCGCCACCAAAATACCATTAACTTGCACATACGCCCGACCATCATCAATTTTTTCGAGTGTATATTGATCATCTTGATAATCGATTGATTGAATTCGTGGCATCACCTGCCGGAGCTGCCAACCAGCATCACGCCGCATTTCGGGAACCATCAAGGCAACCATCCGATCAACATTCCGTTCTTCAGTTGCTGCAACAAATGCCTTGACTTGGTTGACGGGTGCGGTATCATCGCCACCACAGGCTGTGAGTGTAAGCAAAAGGCAGCCAATAAGCAACTGTTTGAAACGCATGGGGAATCCTCCAGCGTGCTGAGTGTTTGTCAGGAGGCGATTATATCATGAGCCGTCGCATTGCACTTGTTTTTTGTTTGATCTTGCTGGTCGGCACGCCAGTCTATGCCCAAAATGCCTTAACTGGCCCACCCAACGACCCCGACGCAAATAAACAATGGGTCATTCGCCAACTTGGTTTGACTTGTGCGTGGGAGCATCTGACGGGTAACTCCAATGTTACTGTGGCCGTCATCGACTCTGGCGTTGATATGAACCACCCCGATTTGGTCGATGTCTTGCGCACCGACGGCTTTGATGCTGTCGATGGCGATGATGATCCGTCGGATGAGAATGGCCATGGAACCCATGTTTCAGGCATTATCGCCGCCACCATCAATAATAGCAAAGGGATTGCTGGAGTTGCCGGTGGGGGCACGCGCATTTTGCCCATTCGGGTGATGGAAGCCGATGGTTCGGGTACGAATCAAGATATTATTGCAGGCATTCGCTATGCCGTTAGCAAAAATGTGCAGATCATCAATATGAGCCTTGGCTCGATGTTGCCGCTCGATAGCGAAGATATTGTCGCAGCGATCAAAGAGGCCGATGCCGCTGGCGTACTGGTGATTATCGCCGCTGGTAATTCGTTTGTGCCCTTGCCAAACTTCGCCTTTGGGGTTGAAGAATTTGCCATGGTCGTCGCCGCAACTGATCCCGATGACCGCAAGACCGATTTCTCCAACTATGGCAAGTGGATTTCGGTTTCGGCTCCAGGGGCAGGCATTTACTCAACCATGCCCACCTACGATGTGTATATGACCAGTCAGTTGCCTGCCGAAGAACGCTTCAACAAAAACTACGATCAAATGAGCGGCACATCGCAAGCTACGCCTGTGGTTGCTGGCTTGGCAGCCTTGCTGTTTGCCCAACACCCCGATTGGAATGCCGACCAAGTACGGGCTGAAATTGAAAAAACTGCTGATGATATTTCCGATCAAAATCCAATTAAGCGCTATGGCCCAATCACCTATTTCGAGCCAAGCAACCTTGGCAAAGGCCGCGTTAATGCCTGTAATGCCTTGGGTGGCCCGATTAAAGGCAGTGCTGCGGCAGTTGGCGGCCCTGAAGGAAAATCCAATTTAATCATGTTGCTGGGGTTTAGCGCGGTCATGTTGGTGGTTTTGGGCGGATTAAGTGTGTTTTTAATTCGCCGCCGCAAGCGCAATGCCCGCCCTGCGGCAATTCCCGCTGGTGGTTTCGCCCCACCTCCACCAATTCACTACGATCAAGCAATGGCCCAACAACAACGCAACCTTGCCTCACAACCAATCGTCGGATCAACGCCGCCATTGAACCAGAGTTATGCCCCACCCAGCGCGGCTCCGGCAGGCGGGCCAGCGTGGGGCAAATTGACGGTTGTCCGGGGAGCCGAATTGAACAAGTTCTATTTGCTGCGCGAAAATCAAATTTTTATTGGCCGTGAAGCCTCGCTCGCCGTGGCAATTAGCGGTGATAGCACCGTTTCACGTCGCCATACGATCATCTATCGTGATCCTCGTGGCATTGAAATTGAAGATGCAGGCAGCAGCCATGGCACCAAAATCAACGGCATTCCGGTTCAAGGCCGCCAACTGGTTCGACCAGGCGATGTGATCGAAGTTGGGCAGACCCATTTACGTTTTGAGGGCTAACATTTGGAACTAGCACTTGCATTATTGATTATGTTTCTCGGCTTGGTGAGCGTGGTCATTTTGCCAATCTTGCCAGGAGCAGCCTTGATTTGGCTTGGGGCATTGTTGTACGCCTCAATGACCGATTTCGTGGTGATTGGCTGGGGCACGTTGGCCGGTTTGGGGGCGATTGCCCTGATCGCGATGACCAGCGATATTTGGGTTGGTGCGTTGGGCCAGCGCCGTGGAGGAGCCTCGATCTGGGCAACAATCTTTAGCATGATTGGTGGTATCATTGGCCTATTCATCCTGAACATTCCAGGCATGCTGATTGGCTCGATCATTGGGGCATTATTGCCAGAATGGCAACGCTGGCGCGATCGAAAATTCGTGCTCGATGTTTCATGGCGCACCATCAAAAATTGGCTCGTAAGTATTGCAATTCAGGTTTCACTGGGGCTTGTAATGGTTACGATCTTTTTGGTGCGCGTGATTACTGGTTAAGTAACCCCCGCGATTGCAATAACGTATAGCCTAACGCTGACAGAATATATGCGCCACACGGTTTGTCGCACTTGGCAAAACCAGTGGCGCATTTTAGAGCGAATTAACCAAGTGGCGAAGGCTGTCAATCCACTTTGAAAGGACATCAACCATGAATATTAAACAGCTACTCATCGGGAAGCCGTTCCCCAGCAGTAGTGCCCAGCACGAACGGCTCGACAAAATTCGCGGATTGGCAGTCTTTGCATCCGACCCAATTAGCTCCAACGCCTATGCCACCGAAGCGATTATGCGGGTGCTGATTTTGATCAGCGCCGCAGCGTTAAGTTATACCTTGCCGATTGCGATCGGGATTGCGGCATTGGTGTTGTTGGTCGTCTTGAGTTACAACCAAACTATCCACCACTACCCAATGGGTGGCGGCGCGTATATGGTCAGTAAGGATAACCTCGGTCGCACAGCTTCATGGTTGGCAGGTGCTTCGATTCTTAGTGATTATGTGCTGACTGTGGCGGTTTCGGTTTCGGCGGGGGTCAAAGCGATTTCTTCGGCGTTCCCCGAGGTGGCGTTTTTTCATGAGCATCGGGTATTAATCGGGATTGGGATTATCCTTTTAATTACCTGGCTCAATTTGCGTGGGGTGCGCGAAAGCGGCACGATCTTTGCCATTCCCACCTATGCCTTTGTGTTTGGGGTGTTCGTGGTGATCGCGATTGGCCTTGCCCGCTATTTTGGGATTTTCGGCGAGCCATTGCCACCACGCAGCGTCGCAACCGACGAAACCGCTCGTTCAGGCCTCGATAACTTTGGCTTGATCTGGCTGGTCTTGAGGGCCTTTGCTGGTGGCTGTACTGCCTTGACTGGGATTGAAGCAATTAGCGACGGCGTACAAGCGTTTCGTAATCCAGCACCAAAAAATGCGATCATCACGATGCGGGCTATGGCAGTAATGGCCATGACCTTGTTTATTGGAATTAGCTTTATTGCTACCCATATTCCAATTACCCTGCTGCATGAAGGCGGCGAGAGCGTGCTTTCGCAAATGACTCGCACGATTGTCGGTAGCGGATTTCTGTACTACTGGGTTCAATTTACCACCATGTTGATTTTGATCCTAGCCGCTAACACTGCCTATGCCGACTTCCCACGAATCGCGGCCTTCTTGTCGAATGACGGTTTCTTGCCGCGTTGGCTCTCGCGCTTGGGCAGCCGTTTGGTCTATAGCTCAGGTGTGATCGCGCTGGCCTTTTTGGCTTCGGCCTTGCTGGCAGCTTTCGGCGGCGAAGAACATCACCTGTTGCCATTGTATGCGATTGGGGTGTTCCTCTCGTTTACGCTTTCGCAAGCTGGCATGATTGTGATGTGGCGCAAAGTTGCCAAACTCAAGCCCGGCGAAAGCCTCGACACTGGCATTACAACCCTGCACTATGAGCCAAACTATAAGCTCAAACGAATTCCCAGTATGATTGGGGTTGGTTTGACGGCTGTGGTTTTGGTGGTGCTGACAGTTACCAAATTTACTGAAGGCGCGTGGCTAATTATTGTGGCCTTGCCGTTGATCATGCTGTTGTTCCGTGCGATCAAAAAGCACTATGATCATGTGGCAACCAATTTGAGCCTAACTGGTTTAAAACCAAGCGACTTGCGTTCGCCCGCTGATGTGGCGATTGTGCCAGTTGGCAGCATTCATCGTGGCTCGTTGCGGGCAATCAAATATGCCTTGAAACTCACCGACGATGTGCGCGTGGTCCAAGTCGTGGGTAGCGAAGAGGAAGAGATTAAAACTCGCAAACGTTGGGAACAGTGGGATGAAGTGCTGGGCAAGGCCAAATTGGTCTTCTTGCACACCGACTACCGCGATTATCTCACGCCATTGGTCGATTATGTCGATCAAGTTAATAACAAGGAATTTCCAGGCGATTTGATTACCGTGGTTATTCCCGAGTTTGTGCCCGATTCGACCATGGCCAAAGTGCTGCACAACCAAACTGCCGTGATGCTGTTGCTGGCATTGCGCAAATATGAAGATGTGGTCGTAATCAGCGTCCCTTATCACTTGCACTATATTCCAACTGGCTCGGAAGATATTGTGGCCCAAAAACCAGCCGCCTAATTAATTGCCCCACCCTAAAATGCCCTTCTCCTGCCGCAGTGGGAGAAGGGTTGGGGTGAGGGCAGCCTAAATTCACATTCGTTAACAATCTCATTGACAAAAGTTTAGAGTGGACTATAATCAAAGCCTGTGTTCACCGCCGACATATCTGAATAGTGGCGGTTTTTTTATGCAAATGGAAACGGGTATGCGCTTTCAGCTACACCAATCCAACTTAACCAATGTCGCTTTACCGTATTGTTCGCAACAAGCACGGCACTCACCGCATTCTCCACCTCAAGCCTAATTTCACTCCAACAATAATGCTCCAATAAATACTGTTTAAGCTGCTCAGTCGAGGTGTCATTAGCTTAAAGGTAATTTATTGCGACCTTAAAATACAGAACATTTGTTCAATTAAATATGTGCTATTAATCCTCGTTTTGAGGAAACGCCAAGGAGTTTGTCCATGTTGACCCAATTGAAGCGGGTTTTAGTGGGGAATCCGTTGGAGACTGCGGCCCAATCGCATGAGCGCTTGGATAAAAAAACCGCGCTCGCAGTCTTCTCATCCGATGCTTTATCATCAGTCGCCTATGCCACCGAAGAAATGCTTGTCCACCTTGTACCAGCCGGCATCATTGCGTTTAGCACATCGCTGTGGCTGGGCATCGGCATCGCTGTTTTGTTGATGATCGTGACGATCTCGTATCGCCAAACAATCACGGCCTATCCCAGCGGTGGCGGCTCGTATATTGTGGCCTCGGATAATTTGGGAACGTTGGCGGGTTTGATCGCTGGCGGCGCATTGTTAATCGACTATATTTTGACCGTGGCGGTGTCGATCTCGTCGGGCGTATCGCAGTTAATCTCGTTGGTCGAGCCGTTGCGTGATTATCGAATTGAAATTTGTTTGATTGGGATTCTCATTCTGACCTTGGCCAATTTGCGTGGGATTCGTGAATCGGGGGCAATTTTCTCGCTGCCTACCTACTTTTTTATTACAGTCATTATGTTGACCCTCGGCTATGGCTTTTATAAACAATTTACAGGCGATATTCAGCCGTTAGTGCTTTCGGATAACCTGATGGGGCCACATGAACAAAGCTTCTCGCCATTTGGAACTGAGGCTATGACCGCCTTTTTGCTGATGGGTGCGTTTGCCTCGGGCTGTTCAGCATTAACTGGGGTTGAGGCAATTTCGAATGGCGTGCCAGCCTTTCGCAAGCCAGAGCCACACAATGCTCGCGTCACCATGGTTTGGATGGCGGGTTTGCTCTTGGTGATGTTTGCAGGCATTACCTGGTTTGCTCATAAATATGGCGCACGCCCGCAATTCAATGAAACTGTGATTTCGCAAATTGGGCGCGGCATTTGGGGCCGCACCACTGGTAGCGAAACGGGTTTTCCCAAAGTGATGCATGGTATGTTGCAAATCTCGACCGCGGCAATTTTGTTGGTTGCAGCCAACACCAGCTATGCCGACTTCCCGCGATTGATGTCGTTGCTGGCGCGAGATGGCTTCTTGCCTCGCCAATTCTCATCGTTGGGCGATCGTTTGGTCTTCTCGAATGGGATTATCTTCCTATCAGTCGCCGCAGCGCTGTTGGTGATTGGCTTTGATGGCTCGGTTACCAACTTGATTCCCTTGTACGCGGTTGGCGTGTTCCTTTCATTTACGCTTTCACAATCTGGGATGGTGTTGCGCTGGTTGCGGCTCAAAACCAAGGGTTGGCAACTTAATTTAGTGGTGAATGCAGTTGGTGCAATCGCAACTGGCATCGTTTTGATCATCAATGGTACAACCAAATTCAAAGAAGGCGCATGGTTGGTGGTTATTTGTATTCCTGTCTTGGTCTTGATCTTTACCGCGATCAATCGTCACTACAAAGGCGTAGCCAAACAACTTTCCTTGGAAGGTTTTAGCAAACCCGTGCCATTAGAAAATAATGTGATTGTGCTGGTATCATCGTTGCATCGTGGCACAGTTAAAGCGCTTGAATATGCCAAATCCATTGCTCCAGGTAAAGTTCGCGCTTTGTATATTGAATTTGAGCATGAACACGAAAAAACTGAACGTCTACAAGAACGTTGGCAACAGTGGGAGCCAGATGTGCCCTTGGATATTGAAATATCTAAATATCGTTCATTGTTACGCCCAGTTTTACGCTATGTTGATCGGATTGAAGCTGAGCGCAATGATGATATTCTAACCATCATCTTGCCTGAATTTATTCCCGCGCGAATTTGGGAATATGCCTTACATAACCAAACTGCCTTCTTCTTGAAAGGTGCGTTGCTATTCCGACGCAATAAAATCGTGATTAGCGTGCCATATCATCTTGAACGCTAAAACTTAGCAACTCTTAATCAAAAAAACGCCTGAACTGCCTATGCAGTCGGGCGTTTTTTCTTGACAGGCAGTGATGGGCAACGTATGATTACCGCCGTCTAAACCGACACCCACCACAATCTTAGGAAGGTCAGAAGTGATGTATTTTGTGAGTCAAACCAAGCGCCGCCTAACAGCTGGTCTGTTTGGCGCTGTTGCGTTGGTGCTTGCCGCCTGTGGCAGTAGCAATCCGCCACTGACGGGAATTGTAACAGATAGCTATACCCAAAAGCCCGTTGCTGGAGTAACCATTCAAGTTGGCGAAGCAAGCGCTACAAGTGATGCTGATGGTAAATGGACGATTAATGAATGGGAAAATACCAATTCACTTTTAGTTCAAGCCAGCGATTATAGCTCAGCCACGCTTAGTTTGGCCGATAAAACTCCTGTCGATGAGCAAACTCCGGTAGAAGTTAATCTGACGATTCGTCCCAACACGATCAGCGGGGTTGTGCTTGATCAATACTCACAACAGCCGGTGGCTGGTGTGACGGTCAAGGCGGGCACGAGCCAAGCCACCAGTGGTGCTGATGGTCGCTATAAATTGACCGATATTGGCGAAAAAGCCGAAGTGGTGATTGTGGCAACCGATTACACCAGCGCCACCGCTACCCTCGAAAAACAAACCAGCTACGATGTTTCGCTGCGCCCAACTAGCTTAACTGGAATTATCAGCGATAAATATAGTCAAAAACCAGTCAGTGGAGCCACGGTCAGCGTTGGCAGCGCCACGGCCCAAAGCGATGCTGAAGGTCGCTATACAGTCAAGAACATCGACTTGAATGCTCCCGTTGTTTTCAGCGCTACCGATTACAGTAGCCAAACCTTAGAATTGCCGCAAGCCGCCTCGTTGGATGTAGTCTTGCGACCTTCGACCGTGCGTGGCTCAGTCGTCGATAGTACAACAGGAAAGCCATTGACCAAGGGCACGGTTATCGCCATGGTTAAGCCATTTGAAGGGGCTGACGAAACCTACCCCTACACTGGCACTGCCGTCACTATGGCACGGCTGAATTCCGATGGTACCTATGAATTAACTGATGTGCCCGAAAATGCCCAAATTCAGGTGCTCTCACCTGGTTATCGCAAGGCTTGGACGGCACTCAGCGAAGGCAAATTTACCGCCGATCTAGAAGCTGAAGAATTTGTAGCCAAGGCAATTTATATTACCGCAGCAACCGGCTCGTCAAAAGCTTCATTAAGCGAATTGTTTGATTTGGTTGATCAAACCGAAGTTAACGCGGTGGTGCTCGATATCAAACTGGATATTGCTGGCGCAGTTGGCCAAGTTGGCTATATTTCCAACCATCCCTTAGTGATTGAAGCTGATACCGCTGTTGATTATTTGGATATGGAATGGATTGTGGCCGAAGCCCGCAAGCGCGATATCTACTTAATTGGCCGTATGGCAGTGATGCGCGATAATAGCTTGGCCGATGCTCACCCTGAATGGGCTGCCCAAAGCCGCGAAACTGGCGGTGTATGGGAAGACGATGGCGGGCTGAAGTGGCTTGATCCATTCAACCCCAACGTCACCGAGTATAATGTGGGTGTTGCCAAAGAAATTGCCGCTTATGGCTTTGATGAAGTACAATTCGATTATATTCGCTTCCCATCGGATGGCAGCACCAGCAATTTGGTTTTCTCCAAGCCGATTGATCCCAAAAATAATCCGGAAGTGATGTACGAAGCAATTGGCAATGTGCTCAAACGCGCTCATGGCGATATCAATGGTTCAGGCGCATTTTTCTCAATCGACGTGTTCGGTTATGCCACATGGCGGAATATGTGGGAAATTGGCCAAAGCCTTGAAATTATGGCCGATCACACCGATTATGTCTGTGCAATGGTCTATCCTTCACACTACGATCGCAATGAGTTGGGCTTCGATAATGCCGATGCCTACCCCTATGAGATCGTCAAGGATAGTATCGAAAAAGGCCAAAAGCGCATGGAAGGCAAATATGCAGTCCAACGACCATGGCTGCAAGCCTTCACCGCGACATGGCTTGATCCAGTAACACCATATGGTCGCACCGAAGTTCGCGCCCAAATGCAAGCAGTTGCCGAAGTCGAAGGCACGTATGGCTGGATTCTCTGGAATGCTGCCAATTATTACGACCCCGACTGGCTCGATTAATTAACCTTCGCAACTAGCAAAAATTAAGGGCTATAGGCCACAGATATCAATTATCTGTGCCTATAGCCTATAGTCCTTAATTTCGTAGTCGTTATCGACGAGGTACCTATGCGCCGTAAGTTTTTCATGGCAGCAATTGGCTTATCGCTAGCATTCGGTGGCCTAGCTTGGCAAGCCCAAGCCCAAACCAACACCGCCAGTAAGGTGCAAACTGCCACATTTGCCCAAAGCTCAGTCGCCGATTGGCAAGCTGGCACGCTCGAAGGCTTGTTGGTGACCAATAATAGCGATGGCGAGTTGCGGCTCGATCAAGCGGCTACCCAAGGTACTTTTACCTCAGTTGCCCACGAAGTACCATTCGTTTGGAATGCGGTTTCGGCCCATTGGAATTTTGAGTTGCCAGTTGGCACGAGCCTCAGCCTCAAACTACGCACTAGCGCCAATGGCACCGAATGGCGCGAATGGCAAACCCTGAATGTGGCCCAAATTTTGGCCGAAGGCGAGCAATTGCTTGGGCCAATTGGGGTTGAGGCCGATTCACGCTGGTTGCAATATCAGGTTGATTTTGCCAGCAGCAATCAGCCAGCCGCTCCGAGTTTGCAAGCGATTGCATGGCGTTTTATTGACACCAGCAATGGCCCCAAGCTAACCGATCAGCTTAATCGTGCCCCTGCCGCCTTTGGTGGCACAACCTTCACTCGGCCACCGCAAGTGATTAGCCGCAATAGCTGGGGCGCATTGCCTGGTATTCCCAATTTGTTGCCTTCACGCCCACGCCGAATCGAGTTAGTCAGTTTGCCCTTGAATAACCAAGCTGATCCGCCGACGATGTTGCGAGCCTTGCAAGCCGCTGCCCAAGCTGAGGGAGCTGCTGATCTACCTTATCATTTTGTAATTGATCAGGCTGGCAATGTGTATGCTGGGCGTAATGGCTTTCCGGCCAGCAATGGCACGATTCGCTTGGCGCTGCTTGGCGATTTAACCGATGCCGCCCGCACAGGCTTGGGCCAAATTATCGCTTGGATTAGCGAAGCCTATCGTTTGCCGCAAACATTAACGGTCTTGGGCAGTTTGAATGTTGAGCAAGCTGAATCGATTCGGCGTACCGCTGACCAACTGACCGTGCGCAAGCGTTTGACCTTCGTTGAAAGCAACACCCGCGATTACAACGAGCGGATTATGTTGTTCAATCCAACTAACCAAATTGCCCGCACGATCGTGACTTTCTTGCCTGGGCAAACCAACGCCGTGCGTCGCGAATATGAAATTCAGCCTGGCCAGCGAGTTAACATCATCGCCAACGAAATTTTCAGCGATACCTTTAATTTACCAATTGAAGTCAGTTCCAATCAAGCGATTGTTGGTGATCGCACGATGCTGTTTGCCAACGATGCTTTGGGCGAATCGGGAATTAGTCGTTGGAGCCGTACTTGGTATTTTGCTGAGGGCGATGGCTCGAACGATCGCAGTACCTTGTTGTGGCTCTATAATCCGCAGCCCAGCGAAGTTGTGGCTAATTTACTGATGATGCCAACCGATGGTATTACAGCTACGCGCCAAGTGCTGCTGCCACCATTTACTCGCACCCAAGTCGATTTGAGCAGCAACTATCCTAAGGCGTTTGGTTTACGCATCGCGGCAACTGCTCCGATTGCTGCTGAACGCACAGTCTTGGTTGGCCCAACTAAGGGCGGTGGATTCCTAACCCAAGGCGCAGTTGCCCCATCGAATACCTGGTATTTTGCCGAAGGCGCAACCCTCGATCCCTTCGTCACAACCTTGGCCTTGCTCAACCCAAATCCGGTTTCAGCAGCGATTACCACGACCTTTATGACCGAAGAAGGCTCGACCTTTACGCGGCGTTATCAAGTGCCAGCCTTGGCGCGGCTCGATGTCGATATGCGTGAGATTGTGCCATCACCCCAAGGTGTTGGGACAATGTTGACCTCAAGTCAGCCGATCGTCGCCGAACGCACCAGCTATTTCAATAGCGGCAACAGCGCCACAAACACGCTAGGGGCTGCTGAGCCAGATTATGTTTGGCACTTTGCCGAAGGCCGCACCGCCGATCCAGCAACGGAATTCTTGCTGGTGCTCAATCCCAATCAACGCCCAGCTCAGGTCAAGGTAACGCTCGGCAAAGACGATGGCACAACCCAAGTTGTCGAGTATACAATTCCACGCACTGGCCGAATTTCAGTTTTGCTTGATGCGATTGATCCAAATTTGCAATCGCACACAATCAGCGTTGAAGCCAATTTGCCGGTTGTCGCCGAACGCACAATTTTGATCGACAATACCAGCGGCGGTGGTGGTCATAGCGCCCTCGGCACGCCCGAACGTTAATCAGCAAACAAGCGGGTTGCAACTGCAATCCGCTTGTGTATTTTAGAAAAAAACGCTTATGCCTGAACTACCAGAAGTTGAAACTGTTCGTCGTTCGCTTGAGCAAGAACTCGTTGGGCGGCATTTTGTAGCATTGCGCAGCCTTGGCTGGCCTAAGATTATCGATACGCATAGCCCTGAATTGTTTGCCGAAGCCATCGCTCAACGCCAAATTCGGCAAGTTCAGCGGCGAGCCAAATATCTGCTGATCGAGCTTGATAACCACGAAACCTTGATTGTGCATCTGCGCATGACGGGCCAAATGTTGGTTGTGGCTGCCGATGAACCCGCCGATCGCCATACTCATGTGATCGTAGCGCTGGATAATGGCCGCGAACTGCGCTTTCACGACCCACGCAAATTTGGCCGCTGGAGCCTCGTTGATCGCAGTGGCGTGGCGGCGCTCAATCAACGTTTAGGGCCAGAACCGCTTGGCGACGATTTTACTTTAGATGATTTTGCTCAGCGCTTGAGCCGCAAAGCCACTAAAATCAAGCCAACCTTGCTTGATCAAAGTGTCTTGGCTGGGGTTGGCAATATTTATGCTGATGAAGCGTTGTGGTTGGCCAAAATTCACCCCTTGCGACCTGCCAATAGCCTAAACGCCAATGAAATTGCTGAGCTATTCGAGGCGATTAAAACTGTGCTACGCAACTCAATTGAGCATCGTGGCACAACTTTGGTCAATTATCGCGATGCCTATGGCGCAAGCGGCGAAAACCAATATCACCTTGAGGCCTACGGGCGCACGGGCGAGCCATGTCGGCGCTGTGGCACACCAATCGAGCGCATCGTTGTGGCCCAACGCTCAACCCATATTTGCCCAATATGTCAAGTATAATTTGGGGATCAGTTGTTGGTTGTTGGGGATCGGGATTAGGTTCTACTTTTGAACGCAGAGGCGCAGAGCATTAAAGTATTTTCCTCGATAGCACCTAGGTAGACTCTAGCCATACGTTCCTCTGAACCTCATGTGTTAAAAAATGAAGATCGAACTACTACGAGTCCGATCCCCAACAACCAATCGCCGATCCCCAGCTTTAGGTGCTACTCTTCGCCCAACACAAAATGGCGAATGCCATAGGCTGCGCCATCGTCGCTGAGCGTAGGCAACACATGATTAGCCGCAGCTAAAGCGAAGCGATCAGCATTGCCCATAGCCATGCCAAAGCCTGCCCAAGCCAGCATCGAAGCATCATTCTCGCGATCGCCAATTGCCGCAACTTCGGCTTGGGGAATGCCCAAATGTTCGGCAAGCACGGCCAAACCAACGCCTTTGGAGCTACCAATCGCCGCCGCCTCGCCAAAATGATCGTGCGAACGAAAAATCTCCAAGCGACCTTTCCAGCGTTCACCCCATTCTTGCATCGTGCGCTCTAATTCAGTTGGGTCGGTAATCCAAACCAGCTTGGTAACGGGTTTTTGGCGCACAATCTCAACCAAGTTGGGGGCAATATTCACTGGAATATCAACCAGCGAGAAGCCCAAATATTCTTCAACCTCGGGGCTGCGCTCAACAATCCACAGCTCATCATCGATATAGGCCTGAATATACAAGCCCTCAGCTAAGGCCAATTCGACCACTTCGGCAGCCAAGTCGGCGGGCAAGGGATTATCGTAGAGCACCGTACCATCGGCAGTTTGCACATGTGCGCCTTGGTAGGTAATCAGAGGGGTGGTTATCTGCAACATATCGGCAAATGGCTGAGCGGTGCGAATCATGCGGCCAGTGGCAATTGTGACATGCACTCCGGCTGCTTGGGCATCAGCAATCGCGGCTCTGGTAGCGGCGCTTGGCTCTAAGCGTGAATCAAGCAAGGTACCATCAAGATCAAGCGCCAACAAACGATATTTCGGGGTCATGAACCATCCTCTAAAACGCAACAACGACGTGCGATTAGTATACCGCAGCGTCGTTGAGTCGATATCCTGTAATGCTCGTTAGTATAGCACCATCACTTGGTTTCATCCTTGGGTGGCTCGATCACGATCATTGGTTGCAGATTTGGATCAATATACACGATTGGCTGGCCTTGAAATAATTGCTCGGTTTCAACCGGCAACGGTGAACCTGCTCGATCCAAGCGCCCGCGCAATTTGGCATTCAGCATATAAATCGTCAGCGCAATCATAATCAGATAGCCAATGACCAAAAAGGTATTGATCCATGGATGTAATTCAATACTCAAAAGAAAGCCCAGCCCCAACAAGCATCCCCAACGGAATAAGCCAATCAAGCCTGCTTGCCAAGCAACACTGCGCACCACAGGCTGCTCATCAAACAGCAACAGCAATGGCAGCAAGGCCAGCACAACGGAAACTGTGCCAAGCAAGCTATACAGCAAATCATTCGAATTGATCAACTGATAGCTCGCAATACTAATCAGGCTTTCTTCCCATGCCCATTCTAAGAACACGGGATACAGTGCGATTAGCATAATTACGGTAACAATTGGCTCGATCAGGCTAATGCCCAATAAATGCTGCATGCGCCCAATTGAATTTTTGGCGCGGATCGACCACCAAATTGCCCCCGCCAGCGCCAACCAGATTGCAAGATAGATTCCGATAAACATTCAATTCTCCCTCGTTATAAACCTAGGCTACGCCACTTTGCGACATAGCGCCTTCTAAAACATGCTGAAACGCATCCATGTCGGCATTCAAATTGCTCAGTCGTTCAGCAACTTCTTGCGAGGTTTGAGTGGCACTAGCAGCCTCGGATGCTCGCAAACGCACGGTTTCAGCCAAAACATTATCAAGGTTGGCGGCAATATTTTGCAACTGGGCCGTAATCCGATCATAGTAGGTTGCCAAGGCTTGGGCATTTTGCTGACGATCAATCAAGGCCGCCCGCGTTTCTTTCAATTGATCAACCGTATAGCTATCCTTAGTCATGGCGATCCGTTGATCAAGGCTGTCGATTTGGGGTTGCAAGCCATGCGGTTGCGAGGTTTGCAAATATTGCTCGATCAACTGGCCTTTATCCGCTAAACCATGGGCCTGCTCAAATAATTCATTGGCTTGATCAGCAATTGGCTGGAGCAGGCGTTGTAACGGGCCAGCCGTCACATTGGTTGAGCGCACAATCTCGCGGCGCGTGCGATCGATCGCTTCCAGATGCGATTGAAAGGTGCGGCTGGTAATTTTGGCCAATTTTGGAGCTTCTTGCTTTTGCACTAAGATATTTGGATCATTCGCCAACATCCAGACCATCAGGGCATAGGCGATAATCGCAAGCACAATCAACCATGGATAAATTGTTAGCGCCATAACCACCCCGACTGCCAAAACAATCAAGGGCAGTGGTTTGGTGGCGGCAACTTGTAAAGGGTGGCGTGAGTTCATAATGCGCGATCCATTTCTCTAGAAAAATGTAGCAATTTCATGATAAACCTGACGAATTGTCGCCGGATCGCCAGTATACGATTTCGCTCCGGTTATTTCGGCAATTCGTTGCAAAACCTCTTGATTGGCATCAGAGCCATAGGCAATCGTGAAAATTTTAATCGATGTGCCAGCTTCATCTTGGCGAATTTGCTCATTCAATTGTTCTAAACTTAATGAGCTAGCCGTATCTTCGCCATCAGTCAACACCACCAAAGCGCGAATCCGCTGCTCTTCGGTTTGTTGCTGAATATCGGCATAGACTTCGCCAATTGTGCTGTACAAACGAGTTTCGCCATCGGCCACCAAGCCATCGATGCGAGTATGCAAATCGGCCCGTTTGGGGCCAATCGGCGAGAGATCGGAAAGCTCGGTTGCATTGGTGCTGAAAATCGTCACCTGCACATTATCTTGATCAGCAAAGATATCGATAAAATCGCCAAGCGCAGTTTTGGCTTCGCGCAAACGGTTTTCTTGGCGCATCGAGCCAGAAGTATCAATAATCAAGGCTACATCAACTTGCTTTTTGTGCTGCTGCCACAATTGGGTTATGGCCTGCAAAACGTCTGCCGAAGGCGTTGGCAAGGCAACTTGCAATTGGCTTGGATCAACGCCATGCGCGGTATCAATCGGCGCTGCTAGGCTAATATCAACATTGGCAGGCCGAAAACCATATTGCATGGCCTTGGCTTGTTGGGGTTGAGCCAGCAAAAACTCTTGAAATACTTGCGCTGCAGCCCGTTTGTCGGCATTCATGCGCTCGGTTTCTAGCACCACCAAAGGATGGTCACTCCAAAATGAGCCTTCTTTGGGGTAAATCGCCACCATCGGCAACTCAAGGTTGGGATACAAGGCTTGATCATACGACTCGATGATGAGATTTTCATACAAAATCGCCGCCGACAAATACGAAGAGCCATGCTCATACATGGTTTTGGCAAAAAAGCCTGTGCTTGAGCCATAGTGAATGACTGATTGCTCAACAGCATTGATCAAACTGGCAGTTTCGGGCTTATCCAAATCAGCGACAGTCAGATCGCTGGTTTTTTGATTGGCAGCGTAGGCCATCGCCACAATCGTGGCAAGCCCACTATTGGAGAACTCAGGGTGCGTGTGGCCAAACTGAAATGCACCCCACTCAGGATGGCCAAAATCGGCCCAAGTTTTGCCACTAGTCGCCAAATCGGCCAAATCCGCCCAGCCAATTTGCTTATCGGGGTAGCCCAAGGCTTGAGCCATTGGCTTCCACATGCCAATTACAACTGGGCTAAGCACCAACGAAGCGGGAGTTTGGTCGCTAAACAGCAATTCGCCTTTAGCCGTCTTCCAACGTTGATTGGCTAATGGCAAGGATAAACTGCTCGCTGGACTCCATAAATCGGCCTGTTGCGAACCATCAAGCAAGCCGTTGATCGTTTCGAGCGAACCAACGGGCACTGCTTCGACCTGAATGCGTTGGCCGCTAGCGGTTTTAGCTGAGCTGGCGTTAAAATCGCTCACCACCGCATCAATCCAGAGTTGCTTTTCGCTGCCATAGAGCAAGCGCAACACCAGATCATTACTGCTCGTTTGATCTGATTGGCTTGGTTGGGTTGGGTTAGCTGCCTGACCACAGGCGCTCAAAAGTGTGAAGAGCAACAATAAGCGTAGAGCAAATCGAGAACGCATTGGCAACACTCCTTGATTAGCGTTTAACACTGGTCGCTAGCGAGTTCCACAAATCCAGCACTGCCTTGATCGTGGCAGCATCTGGCTCAGCCGCCAAATTTGGAATGCTCATTTGCACTCCAGAACTTTGATATTTAACAAAAGGCGAATCGGCGGCATCGATTGCAATATCGGGATCGACTGGGCGAAAGCCTTGTTGGACAGCCGTGGTTTGTTGCGGCTTGGCAAGTAGAAATTCGCGCAATGACCCAGCAGCTTCACGTTGATCGTCGCTGCTCCACGAGGCATCCAAAATTGCCAAAGGATGGTCGCTATAGAGATTTTGTGGTGGATACACCAAGATTAATTTACCAAAACGGCCTTGGGCTTTGGGCAAATATTCAAGCGCAGTGCTTTCATAGACCACGGCTGCACCATAGCTACTTGGCCCAAATTGCACCATTTTCTGCATCAATGAGCCAGTGCTTTCAGCAAATTGCTCAACATTTTTGGCGTAGCCTTGGAGCCATTCCACAAATTGAGGATCATTAACATCCCCAGCGGTTAAGCCACTAGCTTTATTATGGTAAGCATAGGCCATCAAAATCCAAGCCTGAAAACCGCTATTTGAAGTGGTCGGGCTAGTTTGGGCAAATAGAATTTTTTGACTGCGCTGGGGGATTAAAACCCCATCGTGCAATGCTTGCCAAAGCTGAGGATCTTGCGATTTCAATAAGTTGGCGGCGGGCGAACCTTCGTAGGCAGCTAGCACCAATGGCGAAATCAACAACGGTTCGGCATCAGCAGCCAAATTGGTTTTACCATCGATTTGGGCGGCATTAATTTGGGTAATTTGTAAGGTACTGGCGGGGCTGATCGCGGTTGGCCGCAAACGTCCATCCTGCAACTGAGCCACAATCTCTTGCGAACCACGCGAAATTAACTCGACTTGAATCGGCTTGCCATCGACAGTCGGATTGGTTGCCAGCCAGGCATTGACCGATTGCTTGAGCCAAGCCTCTTTTTCACTGCTATAGACTAATTGCAACTTAATTGCCTGGCTTGGGTCGGGCGTGCCAGGCACCCGCGTGGGCAAAATTGCCAAGGGCGCTGATGAAGCCAACCAACCTTGGCTCACCGCAACCACGACTAACGCACAAATCAGAAAAAAGCCAGCTGCAACCACCCATGCCTTACGCATAACAACTCCGTTCTATCCAAAAATCCAGAATGCTAAAATGTTATGGTTTTGTTAAGCAAAAATAGCATTTCAGCCCATTAGAATGAGCAATTTATCTACGTCACCAGTTTGGTTTGGTTACAGCAAGTCTAGTGCAAGTAGGGGCAAAAAGCTAGCCCGAAAATAGCGTATACCATGCCTAAGTCCCCATAACAATAGCCAAACCTACGCCGAATTCCAGTGATCGTTGATTTACTAACCCATCTCCATAAGTGCAACGTTGCTTCATCCCTTATTCTTCATCCTTCATCCTTTTGCTGGCCAATTGGACAGGTCTGGGCCTGTCTCGTTGTGCTAGCTTTTGCCCCACCCTTGGCTGAGTTGAACTCACGGGCCAATCGCTATACTGCTGGGCAGATGGAGGTTGGCTATGAACAACGATGATTTTCGAGGCTGGTGTAGCAGCCTCGCCACAGTTTGGAACCAACAGAAACTGGCTGTTTTACCCAAATTATTCAGCCCAGCCATTCGTTATCAAGAACATCCTTTTGAGCCGGCCTTGCATGGTTTGGCGGCAGTGATTGGCTATTGGCGCACAACCTTGGCCCAGCATGAACAAGTCGAATGTGTGATTACGCCAGTCATCTTTGCCCATGGGCGAGGAGTTGCCGAATGGCGCACCAAGCTCTATCACCACAATCAACAGCAAGCCCAAACTTTAGTCGGAATTTTTATTGTGAATTTTGATGCCTATGGTCAGGCTACCGAACTCCGTGAATGGTGGTTGGCGCAGGCAGTTGAGGAGCAACATTTATGCAACGCATTGGATTAATTACTGGTGCTTCGCGTGGTTTAGGCTTAGCCTTGGCGCAACAATTAGCCTTGGAGGGCTGGCACTTAATTATTACTGGCCGTGGAGCAACTGCGCTTGAGCAGGCCCGCGCCGCCTTGGCAACTCGCACAACAGTTCAAGCAATTGCTGGCGATATTGCCGACCCGTCCCATCACCAAGCCTTGGTGGTTGCTGCTCAAGAATGGGGTGGCCTTGATCTCTTGATCAATAATGCGAGCATTTTGGGGCCAAGCCCCCAGCCAAATCTGCTCGATTACCCGCTTGACGTGCTAGCCCAAGTGTATGCAATTAACGTTTTTGCTCCATTGGCAGCAATTCAAGCCTTGGCTCCAAGTTTCAAGCCTAGCATTCGAATTATCAACATCAGCAGCGATGCGGCAGTACAAGCCTACGAGGGTTGGGGCGGCTATGGCTCAAGTAAAGCTGCGCTCGATCAATTAACTGCAATTTTGGCCGCCGAACAACCAACATGGCGAGTGTATACCCTCGATCCGGGCGATATGAATACCCAAATGCATCAAGAGGCCTTTCCTGGCGAGGATATTAGTGATCGGCCACCGCCAGAAGCAAGTGTTCCTGCAATCTTGCGCCTAATTAACGATGATCTGCCAAGTGGGCGTTATCGGAAGTAACGAATAAGGGGTCAGATGGCAGGGATCAGCAAGCAGGGATAAGGCTAAGCCCTAACGATCTGCCAAGTAGGCAAGATGACAAAAATAAGAATTCAGAGGTCAGATCAAGGAAACCTAACCCCTAGCCCCTGACTCCTGCCCCCTAATAATGAAAGTGACAAATAAATGCTTGCAACGATCGATTTTGAATTGCCCGCCGTGCTTGAGGCAGGTGAGCCACCCGAAGCGCGTGGCCTTGAGCGCGATCAAGTGCGCTTGATGGTTTCGCACAGTCGCTCGAATCAAATTGAGCATTATCGGTTTGACCAACTAGCAACGATTTTACAAGCAGGCGATGTGCTGGCAATTAATACCAGTGGCACACTGAATGCGGCAATTCCGGCGACAAATGCTGCTGGCGAACGCTTAATTGTGCATCTTTCAACTCAGTTGTTGGCTGAGCTATGGCTAGTAGAAGTTCGTCAGCCCTATGCTACCAGCAGCCAGCCCTATCGTGCACCGCTTGCTGGGAGCAGCCTAAATTTACCGTCTGGTGGGCAGATTGATATTCATCGCGGTTATGCCAACGATGGCCCAACTATCAGCCGCTTGTGGGTTGCTAGTTTGCGATTACCTCAGCCCTTGCCGCACTATCTGGCTGAACATGCCAAGCCAATTCATTATCAATATGTGGCGAATAATTGGCCTAACAGCTATTATCAAACGGTCTATGCGACCGAACTTGGCAGCGCCGAAATGCCCTCGGCTGGGCGAGCATTCTCCGAGCGATTATTAACGCGCTTGGTAGCGCAGGGTATCCAAATTGCGCCATTGCTGTTGCACACAGGGGTTGCCAGCCTTGAAGATCACGAGCCGCCCTATGCCGAATGGTATAGTTTGCCAGCAACCAGCGCTGATCTGATCAATCGGGCGCGGGCAGATCGTCGTCGCGTGATCGCCGTCGGCACAACCAGCGTGCGGGCGATCGAAAGCACCGTTGATCAACGGTGCTTGGTGCATCCCCAAACCGGCTGGACAGAATTGGTAATTACTCCAGAACGTGGGTTGCATGCGGTTGATGGTATTTTAACTGGTTTGCACGAACCTAAAGCGACCCATTTAGCGATGCTGGCAGCCTTAGCGGGCTATCAACATTTGGATTTATGCTATCGCGAAGCATTAGACCAGCACTATCTCTGGCATGAATTTGGCGATTTACACTTAATTTTGCCCTAGCCAAACTCATTCGTTAGATTGATCAGCATTCAAGCATTGTTTGGCATACTGCTTGAATGCTGATATTTTAAGGATGGTGATGCGCTTGATGCACCCAAATGAACAACCAATTGATTATGATTTAGTACAAACTTTATTGACAAGCCAATTCCCTGAATGGGCTGAATTGCCGTTGCAAAAGGTGGATTCAGCAGGAACCGATAATGCAATCTATCGGCTTGGGTCAGATTTGGCAGTGCGGCTCCCACGAATCGATTGGGCCGTCGATCAAATTGCTAGCGATTTTCGTTGGTTGCCATGGTTGCAAACCCAATTGCCATTGCAAATTCCTCGGCCCATTGCCCAAGGTCAGCCAACCGCCGATTATCCTTGGCCGTGGGGCGTTTATGCTTGGCTGGCTGGCGAGAATGCAATTAATGCAAGGCCGAAACATCCAGATCTGGCGTTGAGCCAATTTTTGCATGCGCTCCAACGAATTGATTCAAAGATCGGCCCCGCTCCAGCCTCGGCAACTTCACGGGGTGTACCCTTAATTCAGCGTGACAGTGCTACAAGGGTGGCAATTGGCGAAGCACAGGCCTTGCTCGATGCTGAACGAGTGCTAGCAGTCTGGGACCATGCCCTACAGCTTGCGCCATGGCCACACGCACCAGTTTGGATTCATGGCGATTTGCATGCTGGTAATTTGTTAGTTGTTGATGGCAAGATTAATGCAGTGATTGATTTTGGAGTGTTGGCGGTGGGTGACCCTGCTTGCGATCTACTGCCAACCTGGAATATGTTTGATCGTCAAACGCGGCTGCATTTTCGCCAAGCCATGGCGGTTGATGCCGCCACATGGCTACGTGGGCGGGGCTGGGCGTTGTCGGTGGCCGTAATCGCCTTGCCCTATTATCATCAGAGTAACCCTGTATTGGCTCAGATGGCCCGCTATAGCATCGAGCAAATTCTCGCTGATTGGGACTTGGAGCAAATATGAGCATCTATTTTACCCAATTAATTTACCTAAACGAAGGCCAAGCAGCAGTATTCGAGCAATTTGAAGCGCAGGTTTTGCCGTTGTTGGCGCAGCATAACGGGCGGTTGCTGTTGCGTATTCGTCCAACTGACACAACGATCATCGAGCAAACGCTTGAACCGCCCTACGAAATTCATCTGCTTGAATTTGCTTCGCAGGCCGATTTCGAGCGCTACCTTGCAGATCCTCAGCGCCAAGCCTATTTACCCTTGAAAGACCAAGCCATTCGTTCAACGTTTGTTATTCAGGGGCACGTGCTTTAAATTAAAAATGAAAACCCTTCACTATTTATGAAAAGTTTCGATAAAAACATCAGTAGCAACCCATTGTCCATTCTCATTATGAGCACTACATAACCAATTCCAAGTTTCAGTTTGCACGATTTTGGCATTCATTCGCATCATTACTAAAACGGTTGATCGAATGACACGAACATTTGGCTCAGGTTGGAGAATTGTGTGATTCGAATCGAGAAAAACCACAGTCCAAATATTGAATTTATCGATCACAGCTTGTTTGCAGGCAGCTAATGCCTGTGCTTCTAGATCGACAATTGGAACTGTTGGGCTTGGTTCAGTCGTTGCAGTCGGTTGGGTGGTAGGCTGGACAGTTTGGTTGGCACAGCCAGCCAAGAGGCTTAGAGCCACAATTGCAATGCTCATTAGCTTGTGCATACATTTTCCTCATCTCTCAACAATGCTAATTAATTGCCCGAAGTATACCCGATTAACAAGATTTTACTTATAAATGCACCACCAAGACCAATAATAATGCCGCAAATAACAATAGATACCTAATGTTGTTTGCGGCACTGTTAGTCTAAAGGTTAAGTACGATTAGTTGCAGCCTTCCCACCAGCAAGGGTTGGCCTCTGCCCAATCAGTCAAGGCTGTCCATTTTGGAGAGCTAGGTTGGGTGACATATTCCAAAGCGCCCCAGTTGCCCCACTTGCTGTAGGTTCCGGTGAAGTTGAAGGCAACAAATGTATGTCCGCCATTGCTGCGCCAATCATCAAGATGTTGGCGATAGACTGACTCCATACGTGGATCGCGATTGGCAGCCCCAAATAAGGCGGTAAGCGCATCGTTGTTTTCGGCTCCACCATGGCCAACCAAATGCTGGCCACCTTCATAAGCTACCATTTCAACCCCAAACTCATCGGCAACGCTGGCCGAATCGATCATCCATTGGCTTGCCTGTGCCAATGCTCCGCCTGCTGGCCCATTTGCTAAAACACCACCTGTCTGAATTTCGGTGAAAAGCTGATCGAGTGTCCAGGTTGATACTTTCGTTGCGTTCTTGGGATCGCCTAGATAGCCACCAAAATAGGGCGCTACCGCCAAGGCTTCAATTCCATGATCAACACATGGATCACCATCAGTCCAAAGCGGACAGCCTAAGATTTGTTGACTAACCCAGAGATTGCCTGCTTGCGAACCAGCAACACAATGCACTCGATTCGCTTGATCGCCCCAAGCAGCCTTCCAGATATCGCACATCTGCGCTGTTCGCATCCCATGCCAGTTCATACCACTTTGGAATGGATCAAGATCAATGTCATCATCTGGATCATCAAAGAGCGCCAACCCTTGATTTACCGCATACTGGGCTTGAGGAAACATACCGTTCCAGACTTCATTGGAAAACTCAATATAGACCTCAATATCGCCATTGAGCAACTGCTTGGCTTTGGCGGCAAAACGCCGCATATAGTCATCGTTGGCGGTATGCGGCAGATTAAACCAAGCATCATTGCCCAGCCGATTGGTCAGCGCCGCCATAATTTCTAAGGGAACGCCCTTCTTGGTCGTATAGCGAGCGTCGTTGACGACTGGCCGATCAGCCCACGCTACCTGCGTAGTCTCGTTTGTGCGCATCCAATCCATAAAGCGAATAACCTTGGTTGAACTCAGTCGCTCTAGAAAGCGTGGATCGAAGACTTGGGTTTTATAGCTCGTTTCGTAGGCAATTGGCACAACATGCATATCACGCAAATAGTTGCCAGTATTGAATGGATCAGTCGCGGTAATTTTGATTTGGACATAGCCATCGTGGCCAACAGTAATGACATCGCGGCCTGGCGCGGAGCTAACATTGGTTACGCCCAAGGGATATTCGATCGTGCCTTCGCCTTTGTACAACACCACATACTGACCACTAAAATCCAGTCGTGGATCACCCAGCATAATCAAAGTTGAGATGCTGGTAAAAATGGGGGCATCGCTGGGTTTGGGCAGTGAACGTACCCAGCCTCGGCTGTCAAGATCAATCAGCTGATATTCGCCAGTATCCCAACTCTTTTTCTGGGTACAGCCAGCGTCTTGGCCAACCCGACATTGAGGAATCCATTCACGCGACGTTTTGAAAAAATCCAACAGCGCCAGATCATCGCTCCAATCCTGCATCGCCTCAAGATTAACTCCTAACGGCGATTGATCGGCGGCTTGGGCAGCGCTGGGCGGCGGATAAATCACCCCAGTCAGAATAATTAACAATGCCAGATACGCAGCCAACGAATAATAACGCATCGATTCCTCCAATGGCTAGCCAGCAGTCATTGCTGGTAGCAAATAATGTGGGGAGTTTTGGCAACCTCATCCTTCAACAAAGAATTAGATAATTGGATTGCATTGCCGCTACCCCTTAAGATGACATTAATAATGACGTTTAAGTTTGGCAATTCTGGACAGGTGACGTTAAAGATTTTTAAAGATTGTTTTAGTAAAAATTGATTGGTGATTAATCCTTGACAACTAACGATAGTTACGTTATCATCAACTAACGATAGTTACGTTATATAGAAAGAACAAAAACTATGGCACTCTTTAATCATCAACTGGCAGAACAAATCACGGCTTTAGTGTTGCAACGCTATCGCAGTTTGGGTCAAGCTTTGGGGGCAACCAACCTAGCCGAGGAAGCCGCCGCCGAAACTGCCTTTCAACATAACCTTAATCTGTTGATCGAGGTGGCCAACGGGCGGCATATGCGCAGCGAAATTATGCTGCGCCGGATTGAATTGGCGCTTGAGCAATTACTTGATCTGTTGCTGGGCAATGCCTTGCAAAGTAAAGCGGTGTTTCCTGAGGATTTTTGGCAGAGCGATATTGGCATTTTGGTGTCGCGCACACGCTGGTGGATTTCCGCCGAAGATTTGATCACGATTAGCAATGCTGCTGCGCTCGCCTTTGGCCAAAATAATCAGGCCAATCGCATGCGAATCGCCCGCGCAATCGACAACGGCTTGTTGGATTGGGTTCCCGATCCGTCGGTGGCCAATCCACAGCAAAATCGACGGGTTTTACGTTCGCAAGTCGAACGTTTGCGCGATTTGAGTCGTTTGCCTGAACTTGGCGATTAAAGGAGCAACGATGAATCAGCCAATTCCCCAAACTGCTAGTGAATTAGGCTTGATGCAGGGTTTTCCACCTAGCTCAAGTGTTGACCACGCCCAACAATTACTCAAACCCTATAATCGCTGGAGTTTCCAACATATTCAGTTGCTCAATCCAGTTGCCGATGTCTGGCGTGGCACTGAGCCAAGCAGCCCATTTGAGTATGATCTACACGATTTAGATTCAATAGCCTATAAAAATTATCTTGGGCAGGAATTGAGCTTTAATCATATGGTTGAGCAAAGCTACAGCGACGGCCTGATGGTTCTGCATCGCGGCAAGGTCATTTACGAACGCTATTTGAATGGTATGCAGCCGCACAGCTTGCATGCTTGGGCTTCAGGCAGCAAATCGGTCACTGGCACGTTGGCAGCGCTGCTGGTTGCTGAGCAAGTGCTTGATCCTCAGGTAACGGTTGCCGATTATTTGCCCGAACTGGCCAACAGTGGGTTTGGCGATGCAACCCTCGCTCATGTGCTGGGCATGAGCACGGCGGTAGGTTTTGCCGAGCAAACTGCTAATTTGGTTACCGAAAATTTCAAGTATGGAGTGGCCTTGGGCTGGAATCCGCGCCCAGCCGATTATCAAGGCCCAAACAATGTCTATGAATTTTTGCCAAGTATGCTGAAAATTGGCGAACATGGCCAACGCTTTACCTACCAAACTCCCAATACTGATGTGCTGGCATGGATTATCAAGCGCGTACTGAATTGCAGTTTGGCAGAGGCTGTATCACACTTTATCTGGCAAAAACTTGGGGCTGAGCGTGATGGGTTGTGGGTGGTTGATTCAGCTTGTGCTGAAACCGCTGGATCGGGTTTTTGCTCAACGCTGCGGGATATGGCGCGATTTGGTCAAATGTTGCTCAAGCGTGGCGCATTCAATGGTCAGCAAATTCTGCCCGAAACAGCAGTCTTGGCGATTGAGGCGGGGGGCGATCAAGCAGCTTTTGGGCGGAGTGCTATCGCCCATCCCAGCAACGCCAACTATTCCTACAACTATCAATGGTGGCATACCCACAATCAGTATGGCGCTTATATTGCCAATGGCTATGGTGGGCAGATGCTCTACATCGCCCCCAAGGCTGATTTGGTATTTGCTAAAATGAGTTCGTATCCCACACCTACGCCCGATGGCTCGGAATTTTATGCGGCGATGGGTGCAATTCCGAGCTTGATTACCGCCTTACAAGCATAATATCGAATTTTAACCGCAGAGACGCAGAGAACATAAGGCTATAGACTGGTGGCTATTGGATTAGATCTTAGGTATACCAATACATTTTCGATAGCCCAGAGCCTATAGCCTTTCTTCGTGAATCTTCGTGCGCTTTGTGGTTAAAACTGACCGCTTAAATGAGCTTGAGGCTTGGCGTGGCATCGAGCGACCAATCTTGCTGCACGCCCGCTTGATAGCGATAATAGGCGGCAGCGCCAATCATGGCGGCATTATCGGTACACAGCCAAATTGGCGGGTAGGCTACTGGAATAGGCTTGGCGGTTGCGCTCAAGCGTTCGCGTAAGGCAGTATTTGCAGCCACACCACCCGCCAAAATAATCGTTTTGGCTTTGTATTCGCGGGCCGCAGCCACGGTTTTTTGCACCAACACATCGACTGCCGAATCTTGAAAGGCCGCTGCAAGCTGAGCGGTGAAGGCTGGGTCAACTTCAGCAAGTTTAACTTTCTCCATGCGTTCACCCAAGCGATCATTGACCACATTCAGCACAGCGGTTTTGAGGCCGCTAAAACTCCAATCGTAGGTTCCGCGCAACCATGCTCGGGGCAATTTGAGTGCACCTGGATTAACCCCACGCGCCACTTTTTCCATTTGCGGGCCGCCTGGATAGCCCAAGCCCATAATTCGCGCCACCTTATCGAACGCCTCGCCCACAGCATCATCACGGGTTTGCCCAAGCAAACGATAATCACCATGATCGTTGAGCAACACCAAGGCCGTGTGTCCACCAGAGACAATCAAGGCTACACACGGAAATTCTGGGGCTTGGTAGGCCAGATCTTTAGCGGTATGCAGCCACGAAGCATAAATATGGCCTTCGAGGTGATTAACCCCGATAAACGGCAAATTGCGCGACCAAGCAATCGCTTTGGCGGTGTTAATTCCAGTTAATAAAGCGCCAGCTAAGCCTGGGCCATAGGTTGTGGCAACCGCATTAATCGCGCTCCAACCGCCGGGCACTTGGGCCAACACCGTATTAATCACGGGCGTAATCGTCAGAATATGTTGGCGCGAAGCCACTTCGGGCACAACGCCACCATAGCGTTGATGAATATCGATTTGCGAAGCAACGCTATTGGCCACAATCTCGCGACCATCGCGAATAACGGCGGCGGCGGTTTCATCGCACGATGTTTCAATCGCTAAAATCGTAAAACCTGCGGGCATTTGCTGTGACATGAATTCCTACGTTCTATTTCACCTAGCTGTCAGTTGCGCTACATTGACGCTGTGCCGTGGCTATGGCATGATATGAGTGGTAAAAACGACAACACCCCGTTTTTGGGGTGCTGTCGTGCGTTTAGTGCTGTGAAGTGGTTTCCTCAGCGTGACTATCAGCAACAACATGCACATCATTTGGATTATGATGTTCAGCGTCGTGATGCTCATGACCATGGTCTGCATCATGATGATCGTGATGGCCATGCCCACCAATACTATATTCACGGACTTCACTGGCGGCTTTAACTCGCCGATCATATTCGCCATCGATGGCATCTCGAAATGCCACAAAAAACTCTTTAATGCCCATTACGGTTCTCCGTTGAATGATCTGCTGTCGCATTATACCAAAAGTGGCCGCAGGGTGTAAGAAAGATCATAATTCATGTCAACTGTTGGTTGTTTAATTCTTCACGGCTTTACGTCATGCGCCGATTCAGTCAATCGCGTGCCGAGCCGTTTAGCTCCCCATCATATTCCGTATCGCATGCCCTATTTGCGTGGTCATGGCACCTTGCCCGAAGATTTGCAGGGCGTAACCTGGCACGATTGGTATGCTGATGCCAATGCAGCCTTGCGCGATTTACGCCACGAGGTCGATAAAGTTATTTTGATTGGGCTTTCCATGGGTGGCCTCGTGGCCAATCACCTAGCAGCGGCCCATCGCGATGACGTTATTGGGGTAGTTAGCGTGGCCGCTGCCATGCGCTTCCATTATAAACATGCCGATCGGGCACGCTATGTTGCGCCAATGCTAGGGATGTGGGGCGACGAAAATCGTGATATGGGCGCAGGTTGGTACGATAAAGAGACCGGTCGCCAACATGGCAATTATCGACGCTTTCCGGCTCCGGCCTTTGTTTCGCTTTGGCGCTATGCCAAAGTCGTGGAACAACAATTGCCACGAATTACTGCACCAATCTTAATCATTCATTCACATCAAGATCGTACAATTCCAACATCTGCCGCCGAAGCGATCTATCGCCAAGTTGGCTCCAGCGATAAACAATTACTATGGTTCGATAAAAGTGGCCACGAAATGCTCCGCGATGGCGAATCGCCAGCAGTCTTAGATGCTGTCGAGCAATTCGTGCTGCATCATCGTGCTCAATATCAATCATCAACAAACAAGGAGTAGATAGCTGCATGCCTGCAAAAACCGATACACCTGAGGAATCGACCAACGGGTCAGCCAATGATCTATCGCTCGATGCTGAGCATGTTCGTAGTCAAGCTACCACGCCCTTGCCAACTCGTTCACGTGCCGCAGCTAAAGCCGATGCTGCCAACGATGCGGCGTTGATGAATGATCTGTTGTTGAATAATAATTCGACTGCTGCTGCTCGTCCTCGTCCTCGTACCGTACCACGCGCTGAACACGAAGGATCATATGTTCGCGTGCCCAAGGCAGTCCAATCGGCGGTTGGCAGCCGACCAACCTCGCGACCATTGCCACCCAAAACTGCTCCCGTCAAAAGTACCTCACGTGGAGCTGGTTGTGGCATGATTATGCTTGGAGTATTATTGACGGTGGTTTTGGTCGGTGGTGGTGGGGCACTTTGGGCCTATTTAAAGGTTAAAAATGCCACGAGCGATGCTTTAGTAACCATCCCAACCCAAGCGCCAAATCTGGTCGAAAATCCTAATAATCCGAATCCTCAGCCCAATCAACCTTTGGCAACCCCCGATATCGTCAAAGATCCTTTTAATTTGTTGTTGATTGGGGTCGATTTACGCGAGAATGATACCAAAGCTCGCACTGATACGATCATTGTGCTGCATATTGATCCAACCCAAAAATGGGCAAGCATGGTCTCGATTCCGCGCGATAGTTGCGCCGAAATTCCAGGCTACGATGCCCCAGGCACATGTTCGCAGCGAATTAATGCGGCCTACGAACTGGGTTATAAAGAAGGTATCGCCCAAAATATGACGATTCCTTCAACTCAGGCAATGGCATTAACTCGCGATACCGTCGCCAATATGCTGAATATTAATATCGATTATGTCGCCCAAGTTGATTTTAAGGGCTTTCGCAAAATTGTTGATGCCGTTGGGGGCATTACAATCGATGTACAACGCCCGCTGTGGGATGCCACCTACCCAACCGATGATGACGATTATGGGGTGATTCGGCTATTTATTCCGGCTGGTTTGCAACATATGGATGGCACAACCGCGCTGCGTTATGCCCGTTCACGCCATCAAGATGCCGACTATGGCCGCTCACGCCGCCAGCAAGATGTGATTCGGGCGCTGGTTCAAACCCTCAAAGACAAAGGCTTGCTCGACCAAATTGATGCCTTGGATAGCCTTGCTGCACAACTCAAAGGCTCGTTCTATACCGACCTGCCAATCGATGACCTTGGCAATTTACGCGCCTTGGCTGGGCTTGGTAGTGATATTGCCAATGGCCGGATCAAGAGTGTCAAATGGGATACTAGCTCAGTAATCGGCTATATGGATGAGGCGCAGTATGTGCCAATTTGGGACCCAGCCAGCATTGCGGCCACGGTTGATCAATTATTGACCAGCCCAATTCCTGATACCAATAGCCCAGTTGATGGTAGCTCAAACACACCTTCGGACGACAATCTAAGCATCGAAGTGATCAATGGAGCGCAAATTAGTGGTTTGGCAGGCGATGTAGCAACCCACCTCGAAAACCGTGACTATCAATTGCTCAATCCTTCAACTGCCTCAACAGTGTATGACACCACCAAGATCATCGATTTTGGCAACCATAAAGAACTGCGTGAGCAACTTGCTGCTGAATTGGGCATTAGCAGTCGCAACATTATTGTGGTAAGCAAAACCAGCCCAGCCCCTGAACAACCCAAGGGCGACGCAGCGTTGGTACTGTTGCTTGGTCGCGATTACGACGAGGCTTGGCGCAAACCCTAATATAGGCTTTAGGCTATTGGCGTTATAAATCTCCGATAGCCTAGCCTAAAGCCTTCGTGTGCTTCGTGTCCTTCGTGGATAACATTATTCCTCGGCCAAAATATGGTAAAGCTGGGCGATGGCTTCTTTGCGGCGACGATAATATTCGCTTTTCGAGAGGTGTAATTGCTGGGCTTGAGTTTGAGGGTCGTGGAGTTGCACAAATTCGCCCTCTAGAATTGCCAAGGTTTCGAGCACATTCAATTGCATGGCCTCACGAATCACCTTAGCAATTTTGGCTTGGGTTTGCAGGCCACGTTGATAATCGCTAGCAATCTGCGGAAACAAATATTTGGCCAAATGACTCGTACCCAAACCAACCAAGCCTTGCCGATGCAATTGCAACAGCGCTTTGGTCAGATCTTCTTCGTTCAACGGCGGGCTAGGCGTGGGGGCTAGCAAGCGCAAGCGCAGAATATTCAGCAAGGCTTGACTGCCAATCGGCGCTAGTTGAGCGCTTTTCGCTAGCGCTTGCTCAATGCGCTGGGCCAAATCGGGAGTAGCGGGCTTTTCAAGCACGGCATCACAGCCAAAGGCAATGGCTGTTTGGTGTACTTCGCTGGCACTTAAGGCAGTCAATGCCACAATTGCCAACGGTGGCAGACTGCCGTTAGCAATCTGAATTTGCAATTGTAAAGCCAAATTTGCACCCGCCAACGATGAGGCAACCACTTGCTGAAGCGCAGGATCGTTGGGCATATTTAAATCCACAAGTAATAATATTTGGCTTGGCTGATAGGTCTCCAAGGCCTGCTGTAATTGCTCGGTAGCCTGTTTGCTGGAACGCGCCATACTGGTTTGATAGCCAGCTGCCTGTAAATAACGCGCCGCCAACTGCCGATCGACCGCCAGATCATCAACAATAATGCAATAATTCATTGCGTAGCCTGTGGAAAATGGAGTTGAATGGTACAACCTGTCGCAACGTCGGGCACATGCAGCCAAGCTTGGGCCTGCGTAAGCATCTGTTGCACTTGCTTCAAACCCAAGCCTTGGGTGATTGCACTAAAATCAGCCTGATTGAGCGCCGTGCGTAAGGCTTGATGCATGCCAGCCCCATCATCACGAACTTCGATGATCACGTTTTGCTCCGATCGATAGCTACGGATATGTACTTCGTGATGGCAACGGCTCAAACTATTATCGAGCAAGTTGAATAAGGCTCGCTCAAATTGCTCACGATCGGCCACAATCACGCTGCCCGCATCAATTTCAAGCTGCACTTTGGCGATTGGCTCGCTGTAGTAGGCCGCCAAACCGTTGATTGCTGGCTGCAATTGCCTCAAACAGTGCTGTACATCGATGATTTCGAGGCTCGCCCGCTGGCGACCAAGCTGCTGACGGGCTTGATCCAGCAAATTATTAAGTTGACGTTCGACCCGTTGGGTTGCGGCTAGCGCTGGCTGAATCGTACTATTTGTGCTTGGTTGTTCAAACGCCAAGCCTTGTAACAAGCCTTGGACGCTTTTCAAGGGCTGGCGCAAATCGTGTTTCAGCAAACTCAGTTGTTGCACATGGGTTTGTAAATCGTGGAGTTGCTGTTGCATGCTGCTCTGTTGTTGCACCAAATCAGCGGTTTGGCTCTGTTGTTGGCTGGCATGCCATAAGGTTTGGCGCGAAACAAAGCCAATCGTGCTGCACATCAGCACAATGCTCAGCACGACAATCATCACCAAGGCCCATTCATTGAGCACAATAAATTGGCTGGCAAAGCAATAATTCAGCCCAATCAGCCCGCCACTGTACGCCAACACCTGCCAAAATGGCATCACCACCGCAAAACTGGCCAACGCAAACAGCTCTACAATAATCACATTTGGCAAGTGCATCACATAGGCTAAAACCGTATTATGTGTCATTGCAAACACCATCGTAGCATGCCACGCCCAATTAATCTGTTTACGCCGGATCAACCACCAAACCAGTAAAGGATTGAGCAGGCTACGGGTAAGGTGTAAAACTAAAACACTACTTGGCTGCTGATGATTGGCCACCGCTACGATTAATACAAATGTAAATGGCAAAGCCAAACCACCAGCCAACAGCATAATCCACTCTATCAAGCGACGTTTGTTGTGCTCAAGCAGGTGTTGGTAATGACCTACAATAGCTGGATCGGCATGATTTTTGGTTCGATTAATGATCGTTTTGAGCATTGTTGAACCGTCTTTTGAGGCTAGCCAGCATCGTCTGATAATCGTGATCAAACAGCCAGCCAAAGCAACAAAACAGCATCAGGCTATTCAAGTCAGCACTCACTACAATCGCCAGCAACTCGAATGGCAACAAATAGGCAATGATGCTATGCAAAAAATCAATACAGCCAACGATTAATAACGCAATCAAGCTAAAACTAAGAATTTCGAATGCTCCACGCGGGCGAAAATGCTGAATTAAACACCAACGACTAAGCGCAGTAATTGCCAGATGCACTGGCCATAGATGACTGAAGATCATCAATTCACCAACGCTCAACGATCAATTGCAGTACTAAACAACTAAACAGCCCCAACCCGCAACCCAAGCCAATCCCAATAATTGGCCAGAACAGCCGTTTAGCCTCACGATCAAACTTCAACACGCTACACTCATGAAACTAGCTCCAACTGATTCGCTCAGCGCTAGTTTAGCTGAATCGGTTGTGTTTGAATCGGGCTTTTTCCCAGCTTTTTCCCAAGCTAGATGGCTAAAATGCTGGCGGGGCTAGGCACTAAATCGCGGGTAACTACGCGCTCATTGGCTCGATTGGGAGCCAAAATATCAATTGGTTCTTGAGGTTCGAGCTGATTGTTGGAGCCAGTCGTAAACCATGGCGTAATTCGCAAGCGCCAGCCATTCAAGGTTTCATCAAGATTAAGCGTAAGCAAGCTTTGCAATAATGGTGAGCGATCGTGATTAAGCGCATTGGTGTAGCCGCGATTTAAAATATTTGGCTCTTGGCCGACGAGCCAGCGGCGCAAGCCCCACATTTGGTCATCAAGCTCGATTTTGCCGTTGAATTTTGACCGAAGCTGTTGCGCTGTTGGAAAGACTTCGCGCAACATCACCTGATCGACGATATCCTGTTCATCGTCACGGTAGACAAAGCGCGATTCCAAGGGGGTCATGCCGCTAGGCGTGTGCCAATGTAAATCAACTGGCTTGCTCAGATACGCGCCACCACCGCCATTGACCAGATGATGCGCAATATGTTGGGTTCCGCGCAAAGTGATATAGCGAGCTTCGTAATGTTGGAAGGCATGGGTATCGCCGCCAATCACCACATGGGTTTCATAGCGCCGCAATAATTCATACAATTGGCGCATGCCAGGGTGATCGGCAAAGGCTCCATTAACATATAACGGCTCGCTGAGCACTACCGCAATAATTTTTTGTTGATTGAAGGCCGCTAGTAAACAGGTTTCCAGCCATTGCAACTGAATTGGATCGACGCTGCCGATGCAGCCGGTATCGACCGCCAACAACACAAATGGCACAGGATCAAAGCTCAATTCAAAAAATGGCAAGCGTTGGTGAGTGCGCGGCTCATTCAGGTCGCCGCCAAGCCGCGTCAGGCCATAGCGTTGGCGCAAACTTTGCACTTCGTTCCAACGTAATTGACCCCATGGGTAGCCATAGCGTGCCCAAGGCCCAGTTTTGAGTGCTTTGGCCCATTGTTGCAATTGCGGATCGCGGCTTTCGACATGGGCGGCGGCATAGCCAAAATTCAGCATCAAGCCCTTTAAATCGTTGTACCAATCGTGATTGCCCGCCAAACCATACATTAATGGCGGGGTTGGGCTATCGCTCGCATAAGGTCGATACAGCGTGCGTTCATAATCCATCAACTCGCCAGCTGGGTAAACAATATCCGAGCTAAGGATGGTAAAAGTGGGGTAAGCCGGATTGGCTGGGCCTTGTTGCGCCAATGCGCTTTGTTCGGGCACAATTGGCGGGGCAATCTGCGATTCGTCGCCCTCACCAGGATCGCCAATCACCGCGAAGGTAAAACCGCGTTGCGGGTGAGCGACTGGCTCAATTTTGGCGGCTTTGGCGACATCACGCGGCGCTTTGCTACCCACAATATGCTCGATATAGGCCATACGCACCGTATCAGCCAAATCGCTTTCGGCCAACGGTGGAATCCCCCAACGTGGCATCAAACTATATTTCAAATGGGGCAACAATGTGCGCCAGTTTGGCGGGTCGATCCACGAGAAGCTGCCACTTTTGAGCAAACGCCGCGCAAGGTAGAATCCCAAATAGTAAATGGTGAGTAGCACACACAGGGTTGCTAGCAATTCAACCCAATTTTTAATCGCATCGATAAAACGAGTGTCGCTATCGAGAATTCGCGCTGGAACCAGCAATAGTTCTAATATGATGGCAATTCCGCTGACCGTCAGCAAGACCATACATAAAAATTGGATGACGACTAGCACGCCGCCAGTATAGCTTGAGGGTGAACGATCGCCTGCGCGTAAGCGTCGCCGTAGCTCGCGATAGAGCGTCAGCAAGCCCATAATTGCTAATGAGCTGGCAATCACCGTGCGTAGTTGAGGAAACGGCAGCAGTGCGAGGGTGAGCATGGTTGTGCTGACCGCAAAAATCTTAATCAGCAGCAGGGCTGCCCCAGCCAATTCCATCATCGTCATGGTGCGATGTGCCCAGTGTGAGGTTTCGATCCAAATTAAACTGAGCACTAAGATTGTGGTGATGATTAAGTAGGTACGAGCCGAGCTTGGCATGCCCAACGCAACCAAATATTCAGCGATTGTTCCAAGCAGCATAACGCACCTCAACACACAACAATCCTTGGGGCATTTCGATTGATTCAAGTATCCCTGCTATGGCTGATGATTCCAAGCAGGGATGATTGCAATTAGCTAACAAATTAGTGGCGTTTTTGTTTGGCAAGCCGTTCGTTGCCCCGTTTAAAATTACCAGTGATTTTGGCCATCACCAGTTGGGCAGCTTCACCATCAAGCTCGGCGATGTTGGCGAGAAAGTGTTGGGCTTTGGCTCCACTCAAAATCATCACTTGCTTGCCATACCAACTAATAAAGACTTTGCCAGCTTTACTGACGGAGTAATCGAAGGCTTCATCCTCGACGGCATTGGTTTTACGCGGGGCGGGTTCGGTCTCAAGCTCTTCCAGTTCGGGATCAATCTGTTCGCTCAACGTTGGCGACTCCTTGGCAAAAAATTAGCGTCTGCGCACTTCAGGAGGAATTGCCGCCAGCCAGCCAAGTTCAACCACCGCCCATAATCCCAAAAGAATGGCTTCGGCTGCATCGTGACGCAACGAGGTAGGGCGTGGTGCATCCGACCATTCGATCACGCGGCGGGCTAATTCATCGGCCACAGCTTTGGCTTGCTCTCCGGTGCGTTGCTCACGAGCATATAACAAACTCGCTCGCCAAACCTCAGCACTTGTACGGATCAACTGTAGGTCGCGGCGGGTAGCTTCGCGCTCCCAAACATCGGCAATCGGGCCGCCGCCCTCAAGCACCAACACGCTCAGATCGCTAATTTCGGCTAATTGGCCGCTACTGCCACGGCGTAAGCGCGGCAATGAACCATAGTTATGCGAACGATACCAAAGTAGTTGGCCTGCGCGGTTGTAGCACGCAAAACCAGTGCGAATGCCCAAATCAACCGCTAGTAACATTAGCGTTCTCCAAAACTATCGCCCCGTTGCGGGTTGCTTAGCTCTTGATTGTAGGCTTCTAGCCCACCAATTGCTCGTTGAAAATGGCCATCGGCCTCTTGCAAACGTAGGGCAGCACGGTTGGCAATCGCCACATTATAGTTAGTATAGTATTCCAAAATATCATCAAAGGCAGCTTGTTCTAATTGCAGGCCTTGTTTATATTCGTTATGAATTTCGGCCAAAATATCAGGAGCTTTGACCCGCTCCAAATCGGTGTAGGCTTGACGCACCACATCGCGATAGATTTTGGCGGCCTCAATTTGCTCAGTTGCCACGGTCGAGGTATCACTGGTTGCGCGATAGGTTGTGACTGCTTGGTCGAGGCGTTGGCGAATTTCACCAACTTGGCTCAGATAGCGCAATAATTCAACCTGATTCATTTCCGAGGCCGCGACCACCGCCTGCGGATCAGATTGATCATTAATGGCGACATCAAGGCCTGCGGGAATTTGGGGTAAGGGCTGGGCTTTGGCAACCGAAAGCATCACTGCGGTGAAGCTAATTGCCAAAATCACGGCAACGAGCGAAGCAACGCGCACAACTTTACCGCTGCGCTCAGAATCGCGCCATTCTTGCCACCAAGCTTTTTCGGCAGTTGGGGCGATTTCGGCAGCACGCTCCTCGGCGGTTGGGATGCTGATTTGTTGCAAGCCACTAGGCGGTTTGGGCGTGGTAACACTAGCAGGCTTAGTTTGCTGCTGCTGAATCCAAGCTAAACCTTTGCGGGCTTGTTGGTTATGCGGGTTGATTTTGAGCGCCGATTGCAAACAAAATTCGACATCACGCGGCTCGTCGAGCACCCCACTAAGCCAAAGCCAAGCTTGTTCGTGGCGCGGATCAAGCTGAACCGCCTTGGTCAATAAGCCTGCTGCAATCCGCCGTTGACCGCCACGAGCCGCCGCCAAGCCACGCTCATATAAGCGCTGCGCCTCAACACTATAGGTTGTAATGCCTTGTTCCATAATCCTCTGTAGGGATGAAGGATGAAGTATGAGGGATGAAGCTTTATCCTTCAACAATTAGGTTAATCACATGCCAGAAATCACGCGGAATCAATCAGTCTCGATTAAGTTTTCATCCTTCATCCCTTATCCTTCATCCTTCTAAATCAATGGCCAGGAATATAGCGATTGATTGAGCGTTGGACGATCAAGGGATCTTGTTTCAACGAGTCACGAATATAGGTCCAGTTTTGGGGATCTTCGCTGCCCAAGCGCCAAATTGCAATGCCCGCTAAATCGTTTTCGCGAATCATCTCCATTTTGGCGGTTAGCGACCGATAATTGGAGAACCAAACCGTGCGTCCAGCATAGTTAAAGGTTGATTCTTGGATTTGCAGCCCGCCATCTTCTTCGACCAAGCGAATTTGGGGCTGGTAGGTGGCCTTAATTTCTTCAACCTCGGTATAACTTCGGGCAATGCCAAAACCGCCATTACCAGGCCAATCGTAGGCATAAAACGAAATTCCAATTTGAATTTTGCTGGGGTCAACTTGGGTTTTGGCATATTCGGCCACCGCTTTGACCCAAAACATCGGAGCAATTGGGCCTGGCTCCGAGCCACGCCAGCTATAATCGTAGGTCATAATCCGCAGGCGATCAACCACTTTGCCCAAATCGGCATAATTTTGGTAATCGGGACGGCCTGTATGGGCATGCACTGCAACCGTTAGCAATTTATCTTCAGCATGCAACGCAGCACCCAATTCAGTCATAAACGCGGTAAATTCATCTTCATAATCAAGCGAAAGCGATTCATAATCGATGTCAATGCCATCGTAGCCGTAGGTACGAACCTCATCCATAATAATATTAATATGGTTTGTACGGCTTTCGGGCGTAGCCAACACCACCGAAGCTGCTTCCAAATCTTCAATATTATGCACAGTTGGGATAATCAGCACATTATTTTCTTTGGCAATTTGCACCAATTCGGCATCACGTGAGCCAACATCGGCGATTAACGTGCCATCAGGGCGCACGCCATACCAAAACGGGCTGACCTCATCGAGAATATCTTTGTTGGCTTCAAAGGTTGCACGAGCAGCCTCGGCATCAAACGATGTTGGTAGCCAAGCAGCGACATAGCGGCCTGTTTTGGGGTGGACTCCGCGCACATCATTGGCGCTAGCAGGCAACTCTGAGCCACCTTGACCATCGGCTACCGTGTTAGGCAGCGGCTGCAAGGTTGGCGCAACAAAGGTAGGGACGGGCAGAGCGGTTGAAGTTGCTCGGGGCAATAGAGCTTGGGCGGCGGCATCGGCGGCGCGACTGTGCTTGATCCGTAAATCAATAAACTGCCAGAGAAACACGATCCAGACCAAAATCCCAATTGCAAGAACCCCACGGAAGAGATGACGAAACATAACAATTCACTCGATCAGCAAAAAATCCACAAAAAAGACCACTCAAAGTATAACCGATTAAACAAGGCTTTCCAAGAAAGCCTAGATTAAAGGATGAAGTATAAGGGATGAAGGATGAAGCAAAGGTTTTAACGCAGAGGATTCAGAGGTCAGGATTCAGGGGTTAGGATTGAGCAGCGCTGAGCCAATTAGTCCATTAGGGATGGCAAAAGCATCATTCGGGGCAAAAAACAACCTAGCACTCTTCAGGTGCTTTGCGGTTTTAGCCCTTCGTGTCTTTCGTAAATCAATATTCTGATCCCTGATGCCTAACCACTGACCCCTAATCCTATTCTCTGTTCTTGATCGGCGTTTGCGTGAGGGTGATAGCCTCGTTTATAATGAAGGGCAGTTTTGAAGACGAGGCATATCCTTGATAGCTTTTTGGACAACCTATGGCTTCTACTTATGGATCGGCAGCGGCCTACTGATTATCGGCTTGCTGATCTGGATCGGGCGTTTAAGCAAACGGCTGAGCGTCATCGATCAACGCTACACAGCCCTCACTAAAGGTGTTGATGCTGAACATCTTGAAGATATTTGGCTTCAGCGCTCGCTGCAAGTTGCTCATCACGATGATCAAATAACCGCCCTCGAACGTGAAGTTCGGCGTTTGGGCCGCAGCAGCCTGCATCATGTTGGGTTAGTGCGCTTTAATCCCTTTGGCGATGTTGGCGGCGATCAAAGTTATGCTTTGGCGCTGCTTGATGGCGAACAAAGTGGGGTTGTCCTGAGCAGTATCTACAGTCGTTCAGGGGTGCGTACCTACGCCAAGGCTGTGCAACGCGGCCAATCAACCCATACGCTTTCCGAAGAAGAAGTTGCATCAATTGCGCAAGCCCTTGGTCAATTTACCTCGGTGGAATCAGCAGCTCAACCCGCTACAACAGGAGGCAATTCATGAGCTTATTCGGTAACAAAAAAGTGGTACAACCAATCGCCCAATCGCCAACCGGCAAGCCCGAAACCGTGATTGGAGCCAATACCACCTTTGTTGGAACCCTCAAATCCGACGGGAATGTTCGGGTTGATGGCTCTGTTGAGGGCGAGATCGAGGTGCTTGGCAATTTGATTGTTGGTTCAACTGGGCGGGTTATCGCTACGCTCAAGGCTCAAAATATTCACGTCTCGGGCGCAGTCAAAGGCGAAATTATCGCGACTGAGCAACTGGAAATCTCGCCTTCGGGCAAGGTTTGGGGCGATATTACTGCCGCTTCGTTACATATCGAGCCAGGTGGCTTGTTCCGTGGCCAAAGCAGCATGACTTCAAATATCGACGAGCCATTGTTGCTCGATGCTCCACGCTCACGCTTAAACGAAGAGCCAAGCGGGGTTTAATTCCTCAATGCTGATTGTTAGCAATTTGTCATCGATCAAGGCAGTTTTTTGCCCAAGCGGTGTGCTAGGCTAACACGACTATCTAAACCTGAGGATGATGTTATGGCTCGTTGGCGCTGGCCACAATGGCGTAAACCACAAATTCCGCAACCAACGCAATTGCGCAGCGGGGCGACGTTGGCCGTAACTTGGGGCTTGGCCGCCTTTGCCCTGTATTTGATGGTGCTATTTGGCAGTTTGGTGGTTCAAGGCTATACCATGGAGCAACAAGCTCAAGCCTTAGAGGCTGAAAATGCTCGTTTGGCCGCCGAAAGCCAAGCCCTGCGTGACCGCGCTGCCTATGTGCGCTCCGATGCAGCGATCGAATTGGCCGCCCGTGATATGCTCGATATGGCCAAGCCAGGCGATGTGGTGTTGCATGTGAGTGTCGTTACGCCAACCTTGACCGTTTCGCCAACCATTGCCTTAGAAGCTCCCGCCGCCGATCCAGTGGCCTTGCCGCCTGTGGACTCAACGCCCAATTGGCGGCGTTGGCTGGAAGTGCTATTTGATTCTTAATTTTGGATGAAGGATCGAGCGATTGGGTGACCAATCGCTTTTTTTGTATGAATTGTTCTGTCATTATTTTAAATTGGAATGGCCGCGCACTGCTCGCTGATTGCCTCAATGCCTTATTGCCCCAATGCGATGCTTCAATCGAAGTGTTGGTGGTGGATAATGGCTCACATGATGGCTCGGCAGCGTGGCTGCATCAACATTATCCTCAAGTGCGCTTGCTGGCGCTCACCAACAATCGCGGGTTTAGCGGTGGGGTTAATGTTGGCTTGCATGTGGCGCGTGGCGATGTGCTGTTGTTGTTGAATAATGATGCAATCGTTGAGCCAAATTTTATCTCGGCCATTCTCGCGCCGTTTCAGCACCAACCAACGCTTGCTGCTAGCGCTGGTCTGCTGACCTTCGCTCATCGACCCGAAATCATTGCCTCAGCCGGAATCCAGCTCTATCACGATGGCGTGGCGACTGATGCTGGGTTGTTGCAGCCAGTTGCTCAATTAGCCAGCCAACCCAGCCCAATTTGGGGTGGCAGCGGCGGAGCAGTGGCCTATCGACGCGCCGCTTTAGCCGATGTCGGCATATTTGATGAAGGCTATTTTGCCTATTTGGAAGATGTCGATTTGGCCTGGCGGTTGCAGTTGCGTGAATGGCAAACCGTGCTAGCCCCACAGGCCGTCGCTCGGCATATCTACTCGGCAACTGGCGGCGAAGGCTCGCCCTTCAAAGCTTGGCTGATTGCGCGTAATCGCTGGCGGGTAATTTTGCGTTGCTGGCCAACGCCGTTGTTGGCCCGTGATCTCCCATTAATGCTAGCTTACGATGGTTTAGCCTGTGCTCAAGCCATCCTGCGCCGCCGCTGGACGACGGTCAGTGGGCGCTTGCATGCCTTGCGTCAACTACCGCAACTACGTCAACAGCGCCACGCGATCCAAACCCGCCGCACTGCTCCAATCGCTGAGCTTGATCGTTGGATTAAACCAGCCCGTTCGCCGCTGGCAATTTGGCGCGAAACCAAAGCTCTTGGTCAATTGATCGCCCAACGCTAGCCTTTGCTGGCCTCGATCATTCGTTGCATGCGCTGATTAGCAGTGCCAGTGTCGATGGCCTGTTGGGCTTGACGCAAAGCTTCGCCAAATGAATCGGCGCGTTCGCAAGCAACCAAAGCGGCGGCGGCATTCAACAGCACAATATCGCGGCGCGGGCCAGTATCGCTGCCATCAAGAATCGCCTTGGTCATGGCCACATTTTCTGCGACCGAGCCGCCAGCAATTGCTTCACGCGGCGCGAGGCTTAACCCAAAATCACTGGGGCTAATTGTCGAGGCTTGGGGCGTAGCCCCAGCTCGCACATCAAACACTAAGGTTGAGGCGCTGATTGAAATTTCATCAAGCCCATCGCTGCCATGCACCACCAACGCGCGGCGAATGCCCATTTTGCTTAAGGCGTTGGCTAACTTTTCGGCCAAACCAGCATTAGCAACCCCAATCACCTGATATTCGGCGCGGGCTGGGTTGGTCAGTGGCCCCAGCACATTGAAAATCGTGCGAATGCCAATTTCGCGGCGCACCGGCCCAGCGTAGCGCATGGCTGGATGAAACTTAGGCGCAAACATAAAACCAATGCCTGCTTGGCGCAAACAACGGGCCACACCGTCAGCATCAAGCTCGATATTGACCCCTAAACCTTCGAGTACATCAGCTGAGCCACATTTCGATGACATGGCGCGATTGCCGTGCTTGGCGACGGTTGCACCTGCACCTGCTGCCACAAACGCCGCAGTGGTTGAAATATTAAAAGTATTCGAATGATCGCCGCCAGTGCCACAGGTATCGACCACGCCGCCATCGTGAGGCACGGCCAGCGATTTAGCCCGCATCACTTGGGCCATACCAGCAATTTCTGCGTCAGTTTCACCTTTAAAATGTAACGCTGTGAGCAAGGCCGCGATTTGGGCTGGCGTGGCCTCGCCATTCATCATCTGCTCCATCACCGCCGCCGCATCGTCTTGGCTTAAATCCGTTCGATTGGTAACCGTAATAATTGCATCGCGAATCTGCATGGTTGGCTCCTTGCAGCAAAACAACAAAAAAACAACGAGAGCAAATTGCCCTCGTTGTAGTGGTCGGGGTGATAGGATTCGAACCTACGACCTCAACGTCCCAAACGTCGCGCGCTACCAACTGCGCTACACCCCGTTGCTTTTGTTTTATCGTTGCGCGTGGCATTATAGCGGAGAATAGTTTGTTTGTCAAATTGTACGAAACCGAGCATCAAACTGCTGTTTCTGGTAGCAGTTTGATGCTCGAACAAAACTAGCCGAGCTTACTCAGCAAAGCTTGAATTGCGCTAATTTCGTCGTCGTTGACAGTATGACCCATATTTGGGTAGAGCCGCAGATCAACCTTGGCCCCAGCTTGCTCAAAAACGCTAGCACTTTCGCGCACCCGTTCGGCAGCAATATGAAAATCACGGTCGCTACAGCCGAGAAATGCCGTTGTACCTGCGAGGTTGGTGCTATAGCTAGTCAAATGCGTGCCAGCGCCAATCAGGCCGCCGCTGAGCGCAATTACGCCAGCCAAGCCCTGACCATAGCGGGCCACCCATTCCAAGGCTAAACATGCGCCCTGCGAGAAGCCCAACACTACAATCTTATTGCGCGGAATTTTGTGAGCTTCGGCCTCAGCCACGGCGCGACCAACCGCCGCTAAGGCAAAATCGAGTGCTGGCTGATTGACCGCGACTGGCTCGATAAAACGCTGCGGATACCAGGTATGATTATCGGCTTGGGGCGCAAGATAAGCCCAATCTGGCCGCTCAAACGCTTGGCTCAAACTGAGGATGCTGGCAGCATCAGCGCCGCGTCCATGCACCATAATCATCACGCCAGCTGCGGTTTCAAGGCTGGCTCCTGTTTGAATAATCGGATTAGAATGCATGACTTTGCTCCACCACTGCCAATTTACTACATGGAATAACCAACGGCGTAAGATGTTCTTCGATTAGGCTGCGTTGAGTTTCGAGCCATGGTGGCAATTTTAGGCTTTTACCCAATTGCTCAACTGGCTCATCGACTGCAAAACCAGGCCCAAGCGTTGCCAACTCAATGATATGCCCATCGGGATCATTGGTATAAATGCTTTTGAAATAAGTCCGATCTTGGACAGGCGAAACGCGTTTGCCAAAACTCAGCAAGCGTTCGCGCCATGCCAACTGCTCATCGTCGTTAGCAACTGCAAAAGCAATATGATGGGTTTGGCCAGCACCCATGCGTACAGGCCGCGTATGCGCTGGATCACGCTCAAAATAGGTCATGACCGTGCCAGGTTTGCCATTCTCACTGCCCCAGTACCAGTGCGCCGAAGTTGGATCATCGAAGTTATAGGTCATTTTGACTCGTTGCAAGCCCAAAATACCTGCATAAAACTCGTGCGAACGCTCGACGCTCGCGCCGATTGCTGAAATATGGTGCAAGCCTTCGTGCAACGACATATCGGCGGTAATTTCGGGCACTGGTTCTGGCCAATTGATCGTAGCAATATCACATTCGTTACGATTGCTGCTCATCAAATCCATTGGTGGCATCAAGGCTGTTTGTCCAAGGCTTTCCAATGGCTCATCGACCGTCCAGCCTGGGCCTTTGGTCGCAATTTCGATGATCGTGCCATCGGGATCACGGAAGTACAGCGATTTGAAATAGTTACGATCGTATGGGCCGTTGACCCGTACTTTGGCATCGAGCAAACGGCGTTTCCATTTGAGCAAAGCCTGCTCGTTGGCAACGCTCAGCGCCAAGTGATGGGTGCCACCGATGCCAGTTGCCCCGCGCGGCGCACGTGGCCATTCAAAAAAAGTGATAATCGTGCCAGCAGAGCCATGCTGATCGCCAAAATAAAGATGATAGGAACCGGGATCGTCGAAATTCACGGTTTGCTTGACCAAACGCAGCCCCAATACGCCAGTATAAAAATCAACAGTTCGCTGCGCATCTGCACTAACAATTGTAATATGATGTAAGCCCAAAATCGACATAATCAACACTCCTTTGTGTGAACATGCGACGACCCGGTTGCCCTAATTAACTATTTATTGACTTAACCGTTTCGTCCAAGCCACAAGCGCTTCTAAATGGTTACGTACAACCTTGCGGGTTGGTTCATCGTGTAATTGACCATCGCTAAACTTTTTGTCTGCGAAGGTAATCATCACCTCAGGTTTATTTAAGGGATGCATGTTGGTATTGACGGTCACTTGGCGTAAATGGTGCTGGCCGCGAGCGGTGCCATAGGCTCCAACGCTTGCGCCAATAATTCCCAAGGGCTTGCCGCTCAGTGGCATCTCGCCAGCGCTACCAGGCCGCGAAGCCCAATCGAGCGCATTTTTCAGCACGCCAGGAATTGAGTAGTTGTACTCAGGCGTGGCGATTAGTACAGCATCGGCTTGACTAATTGCTTGGCGAAGGATTTGCACACTGCTCGGGAAGCCATGTTGCTCAACATCCTCATTGAATAACGGAATATCATGCAATGTGACGATATTGAACTCCACGTCATCGGGCATTAACCCAGCCGCAGCCCACAACAACGCCGTGTTATACGAATCCTTGCGCAAGCTGCCCGAAATCCCAACAATCTTGAGTGTGTCTGCCATAGACGAACTTCCTCCAACAAATGGTTGTTGATGATCACACACTGATTGTATCGCGATAATACGATCGTGTTGTCCGTCAAGTTGTCCATCTTTTTGTCCTTGGAAGCGTCCTATTTTCGTTAAACAATAAAGAGCAGCAGGTGCTGCTCTTGGTCGGGGTGAATTCTGATCGGTTGTTTAGGGGCGTTTCCATTTGCGGCAGGTAATTTTGGTACCCTCGCCGACCACCGACTCAATTTCGAACTCATCCATGAGCCGTTTTGCACCTGGCATGCCCATCCCCATCCCCTTGGAGGTGGTATAGCCATCCTGCATCACGAGGCTAATATCCTCGATCCCTGGCCCTTGGTCTTCGCAAACGACCTGAAGCCCCTTGCGGAGCCCCTGTTGAATTTCACTGACAGTGACAGTACCTTCACCGGCGTAGAGATAAATATTCCGCGCCAGTTCGGAGATCGCGGTAGCAATCCGTGCTTGGTCGATAGCGCCAAAGCCCATTGCCTTAGCCATATCGCGGGCCGCCATCCGTGCCGCCACAATGTCGAGGTCGCTCTGAATTGTGATGACTTTATTAGGCATTGCCATCCGCATTGTTCTCCGTAATCAGCCGCAACTTAGCGATGCCTTTTTCCAAATTCAGCGCCGTTGTGACACCAGGCAACTCAAGCCCAAGCTCCACCAACGTAATTGCGACGGCTGGTTGCAACCCTGTAATAACAACGGTTGTCCCCATCAGGCGAGCCATCGCCGCAATATCACTAATCAAGCGGCCTACGAAGCTGTCTAATACATCCATCGCCGTTAGATCGATGATGACCCCTTTTGCTTTGGTCTCATAGATCTTCTGGAGAACCGCGTCTTTGAACTGAATTGCTTGCATGTCATACAGGGCAACCTGAACCGAAGCAATTAAAAAGTTCTCGATCTTAAGAATTGGAATATTAACGATGTCCAAGCGGCCTCCCTGAAGTCGAACGCGAAGATGAGCCACAACAAAAGCTTGCGTATGGAGTATGTGCCTATTATACGTATGATATTGCTACTCGGCAAGCGTGAGTTTGCTGCTCATTTCGGAGTAATTTTCGCTATCATACAGCATAAAGCATCTCTATGCACATGTTTTTAGGCCTGTCCTAGGCTATAACAGGACTTAAGGATTACTCACGGCGGGTTTTAGCAAATCTAGCAACGAAAGGTTGATGATGTTTAATGCACTTTTGATGCTCTGGCGTGGTTTGGGTGGGCGTTGCCCCACATGTGGCTATGGGCACATGTTCAAAACATTTTTTGGCCTAATTGAAGGGTGCGCGGGCTGTGGCCTACGCTTTGAAGGAACTGGCGATCAAAGTACGGGGGCAATGGGAATTTCATTAACAATCACCGTAGCACTTGGCTTTGCTGGAGCATTAATTTTAGTTTGGCAATGGCCTGACCATTTAATTCTGGGTACTGCTGGGTTAATTGGCGTGCTGAGTATTTTTCAATTGTTCTGCTACCGGGTGTCGCGTGGCTTCTGGATTGGCATTCTAGCAATTACTGGGGCGATCCACGAGGATGAGCGGCGCGATGAGTTTTTTCTTTAAACCTTGGTTAAATTTAGCCATTGTCGTAGGTTTACTGGTTGTAGGGCACACTTTTTGCCGTACAATGGCAACGCCGTTTTGATCTTGAATGTGGAAAGAAGCGTCCCATGACTGAGTTGTTGATACCCGACACAGTTGCTGAACCACTAAATTTGGCTGACCCACGAAATTTTCTGAATCGTGAATTGAGTTCGTTAGCGTTTCATCGGCGCGTCTTAGAGGAAGCCCTCGATCCTTCATTGCCCTTGTTGGAGCGCGTGAAATTTTTGGCGATTTTCAGCACCAATCTCGATGAGTTTTTTATGATTCGGGTTTCGGGGATTCGCCAGCAAGTTGCAGCGCGGGTCTTTGAACGCTCAGCCGATGGCAAAACGCCGCTTGAGCAATTACGTGCAATTCGGGCAGCAGTTGCGCCCTTGATGGAAATGCAGCGCGAATGCTTTACCCAAGATTTGCAGCCCAAATTGGCTGCCGAAGGGGTTTTCATTCAAGAATATAGCCAGCTTTCGATTCATCAACAGGCGTGGCTCAAAAATTATTTTGATAATGAGATTTTTCCGGTGCTGACCCCCTTGGCATTTGACCCAGGCCATCCCTTCCCACATATTTCTAATTTGAGCCTCAATTTGGCGGTGGTGATTCAAGACCCTGATAGCGATGAACATTTTGCGCGGATCAAAGTGCCCGCTTCGTTGCCACGCTTGGTCAGCGTGCCCAGCGAGCAGCCAAATACCGTTTGTTATACTTGGCTCGAACAAATTATCGCCGAAAATATTAGCACGCTCTTTCCTGGCGTACAGGTTTCTGAGGCTTATACCTTTCGAGTTATTCGCAACGCCGATGTCGAAATTGAAGAAGATGAAGCCGCCGATTTGCTTGAGACGATTCAGGCAGGTGTCCGTCAACGCCGTTTTGGCTCAGTCACCAAGCTTTCAGTTCACTCGACCATGCCGCCACGAATTGTCGATTTGCTGATCGATAACCTTGAGGTTGAACGCGATGATGTCTATCAATTGAATGGTTCGCTCGATTTGAGCAGCCTCATGAGTGTCGTGCGCTTGGATCGTTGGCAGTTGAAGCTGCCACCATTCAAGCCCAGCGTGCCAGCGGTGCTTTCAACGGGCGAAGATATTTTCAATGTAGTGCAACGCCGCGATGTGCTGCTGCATCATCCCTACGATTCGTTTATGCCAGTGGTGGATTTTCTGCAAGCAGCGGCGCGTGACCCAAACGTGTTGGCGATTAAACAAACGCTCTATCGGGTTGGCTCGAATTCGCCAATTGTTAAAGCCTTGCTCAAAGCGCGTGAGAACGATAAACAGGTAGCGGTGCTGGTGGAACTCAAAGCGCGTTTCGATGAGGAAAATAACATTGAATGGGCCAAGGCTTTGGAACGTGAAGGCGTGCATGTGGTTTATGGCTTGATGGGCTTGAAAACTCACTGCAAAGTTGCCTTGGTGGTGCGCAAAGAGCGCGATGGCGTATCGCGTTATCTGCACCTTGGTACAGGCAATTACAACGCTGTAACCGCCAATATTTATACCGACCTTGGTTTGCTGACCTGTAATCCTGATTTTGGGGCTGATGCCTCGGATTTGTTTAATTTTCTCACAGGCTACTCGCGCCAAAGCCAATTTCGCAAATTATGGATTGCCCCGATCAATTTGCGCCGCCGCTTGACCCATATGATCGAGCGCGAGATTCAACATCAACAAGCTGGGCGGAGCGGCAAATTAATTTTCAAAATGAATTCGCTGGTTGACCCAAACATCATTCAATTGCTCTATCGGGCTTCGCAGGCTGGGGTTGAAATTCAATTATTGGTTCGCGGCATGTGTTCGCTACGACCTGGGGTTGAAGGCTTGAGCGAAACCATCCAAGTTAAGAGTATTGTTGGGCGCTTTTTGGAGCATAGTCGCCTGTATTATGCTCGCAATGGCGGCGACGAGCAATTATATGTTGGCAGCGCCGATTTGATGGAGCGCAATTTAGATCGCCGAGTTGAGGTTTTATTCCCAATCGAAGACCCAAGTTTATTGAACTATATTCGTGAAGAGATTTTGGGCGTGGCATGGCGCGATACCGCCAAAGCACGAATTTTGCTGCCCAATGGCTTATATGGCTGTAATTTGCCACCTGCTGGCGAAGAACCCTTCGATAGCCAGATGTATTTTTTGCGTCGCCACACAGCTTAAGCTACCATAAGAGCGAACTCGGCTGGGTTCGCTCTTAGTGTTTAACCTCTACTCAACTCCACAATCGCACTTTGCTTGGGGGAATCACAATGACTGCTTGTGGTGGTGCCCAGTTTTCGTGTAGCCAGCTTTTGCTACAATTGGTAATTTTTGGCTTGGCCAATGGCGCAATTATCGCCCTGAATGCGATCAGTGTGACGCTGGTGTATAGCGTTGTGCGCATGCTCAATTTTGCCCATGGCGATTTATTTTCCTTGCTCACGGTTTTGGCCGCTGAATCAATCGCGATTTTGGGCTTGCAAGTTGGCGCTTCATGGCTCTCGATTGGGCTGGGGTTGCTGGTAGTATTGGTTGTTTGCGCAGTGGTTGGGGCAGGCACAGGCCTGCTCATCGAACAAATTGGCTTTCGGCCTTTTCGCGGGGCTTCGCGTCTAGCCCCGTTGATGGCAACCCTTGGGATTTCATTTATGCTCTACCAAGCCGCTTTGTTTGTGCGTACCCTGACCAACGCCGTTATTCCAGGCGAACATCGCAGTGTGCCTGGCATTCCTGAAGTAGCCCGAATTAATGTGCCCGATCTGTTGCCGCATGGCAATTTGTTTGGCGATGCGGCGCTGATTTTACAAGGCAAAGATTTGATTGTACTGGCGGCAGCGGTGAGTGTGGCGCTGAGCGTGCATTGGCTATTGCAGCGCACCCGCTTTGGTTGGAAACTCCAAGCCAGCGCCGCCGACCCGACCATGGCCCAGTTGTGTGGCATCAACTACAGTGCAACGTTACGTCAAGTTTTTGCGCTTGGCGGTGCTTTGGCAGGCTTGGCGGCCTTGCTCTTTAGCCTGTATTACACTGCGCCCTACACCAATTATGGGGCACAAAGTGGCTTAATTGCCTTTACCGCAGCCTTGTTGGGTGGGGTTGGCAGGCCGCTGGGAGCATTACTGAGTAGCTTGGCTTTGGGCATTTTGGCGGCCTTCAGCGATTATTTTATCGCCGCCCAGTGGACTCCAGCGCTTACGCTTGGTTTGTTGGTTCTAATTGTGGTGCTGCGCCAACAACCAAAACTAGACGATAGCCCGATTAATTCAGCCTTGGCTGGAAGCGTCCAAGCAGTACGGCAAAATTGGCGTTGGCTGATCGTGCCAGCATTCTTGGCCTGTGTGCCGTTGCTAAATAGCTGGTTTGAATTAGGCATTCAAGTTGCTGCGATTCAGATCTTGATTTATGGTTTGCTGGCATTGGGATTAAACCTGATTGTTGGCTGGGGCGGCATGCTTGATTTAGGCTATGCTGCGCCGTTTGTGCTAGGCGCTTATTTGGTCGGCTTAATGAGCACGGGCTTGCATGGCGGTTGGCAAACATGGCTAAGCTCAGGCGAATTGGCAGGAATTTTACTGGTCTGTGGGATTGGCGGCAGCCTATTTGGCTGGCTAATTGGGCTTTTAGCAGCGCGGCTCGATAATGAACTGTTGGCAATTGTTACCTTTGCACTTGGCGTAATTGCTCAGCGCGTGTTGCAAAATTGGCGCAGCCTGACCAATGGCTCAAGCGGCATTTCGGGCGTGCCCAATCTGCAAATTTTTGGCTTAGATTTGGCTACGCCCAGCGCGACCTATTATGCAGTGTTAGCAATTACCTGTGGCGTTGGTATCTTGGGCTATAACTTGGTGCGTTCGCATTATGGGCGAGCTTTGGCGGCCTTGGCCAGCGATGAATTGGCAGCGGCCAGTGTTGGGGTTGCACCTGTGGCGCTCAAACGCTTGGCGTATGCTTGGGGTGGCGGCGTGGCGGCCTTGGCTGGTGGCCTGTTCGCAGTCAGTTTTAGCTATATTTCACCCACGTTGGCCGAATTTCGGGTTTCGGCAATTGCCTTAATTATTGTGGTTTTGGCGGGTTCGCGGCGAATTATTGCCCCGTTGATCGCCACATGTTTGGTGTTGGGCTACGATTTATTGCTGATTCCCAAGCTTGGCAAATTGTTTGATGATTTACGCGAGCAAACTGGCAATTGGCTGTGGAGCGCGATTAATCCGCGTGGCGCGAATTTTCTCAGTTTTGGTTTGATGCTCTATTTGACCGTATGGTATCGCGCACGAGCACGCCGCGCATGAGTTGGCCACGGCTTTGGTTAGGCTTATGGCTGCTTGGGCTAGGCCTGAGTTATAGCAACACGGTTGATCTACTGAGCGTGCTGCAACCATGGTTTTTTGCGCCAGCCCTGCCGTTATTGCTGTGGGCAATTCCGCAACGGCGGCGCTGGCTGAGTGTAATGGCAATCTTTATCGGTTTGATCTGGCTTTGGTTGTACGCTGAGCGTTGGTTACCTCAACCAAGACCAGATACAACGCCAGCCTTGCGCCTACTCAGTTGGAATGTAGCTGGTTGGAATTTAAACAGCGCTGATATTCTACGAGTGATCAATGATGAACAGCCCGATTTAATTGCCCTGCAAGAAGTTGATGTTGGCTTGGGTCAACCATTGCAAACAGCCTTAGCTAGCAAGTATCCATATGTTGAATTTCGCCCAGCGAGCGGCGCGGCGCAACCAGCCGATTTGGCCTTGTGGAGCAAATGGCCGTTTGAGTTAATTCAGCCATGTGCCTATTGGCAATGCTATCGGCGAGCCTATCGCGTGCAGCACCCGCAACAACCCTTAATTTTGGTGAATGTGCATATTGAGCATAGCCCGATTCGTTGGCTCAAGTTCGAGCGTGAGCGTGAAGACGCAGCGATTGGGCAAATGATCGCTGATTTTAGCCGCACAACCGAGCCATTGCTCTTGGCAGGCGATTTTAATACGGTCGAGCAACAGGCGGGCTATCTGGCATTGAACACGGTTTGGGGTGATAGTTGGCGCGAACACGGGGTGGGCATGGGTTTTAGCTGGCCGCAGCGATCGTGGCATCCGCCTGTGGTACGCATTGATTATATCTGGCACAACACAGCAATCCGGCCAATTCAGCTTGAAACAGGAGCTGGCGTATCCGATCATCGTTATTTGATTGGCGCATTTGATTTTTGATCCGCCAAGGATGGCATACGCAAGAATTTTAGCCACGAATTGCACGAATTACACAAATTATATGTTTATTTCTCTAGTCCAGTACTTATGCTCTGTGACTCTGCGTTAAAGCCTGATATCATTTATCCTTCATCCCTCATAATTCATCCTTTGAAAAACGGTTGCAACTCCCCCGCTTTTAAGCCATAATAGGCACTAACGTTCAGGCTCAAAACAAACAACGCGATGTTGCGACAGGCTTTTTCTGGCTGGCGGCATCGGTTTTTAATTAATCGTAGTACAAGGAGTTGCAATGAACGTTGCTGAATTACCACCGCTGTTTGCCCCACTACCCCAACGGATCAACCGACTCTATGAGTTGGCTTATAACCTTTGGTGGAGCTGGCAACCAGAAGCCCAAGCACTTTACCAAACGATTGATGCAACGTTGTGGGAGCGCACGGGCCATAATCCAGTAAAATTTTTGCGTGAAGTTAGCTTGGCTAGCCTCGAACAAAAAGCTCTTGATAGCAATTATGTAGCCCAGTATGATCGGGTAACGATCAAATTTGATCAGTATATGCGTGATGATCAAACTTGGTTTGCCCGCACCCATCCTGAGCTTAAAGATCAAACAATTGCCTATTTCTCGGCTGAATTTGGCATTCATGAATCATTGCCAATTTACTCTGGCGGCTTGGGCATTTTGTCGGGCGACCATTGTAAAGAAGCTAGCGATATTGGTTTGCCATTTGTTGGGGTCGGCTTTTTATACCCTCAAGGCTATTTTCGCCAATTCATCAATAGCGAAGGCACTCAAGAAGCGCTCTACGAACGCTTGAATTTTGCCGAGTTGCCAGCCTTGGTTGTGCGCAACAGTGATGGCAGCGAATTACGCGTGAGCGTGGATCTACCTGGGCGCATGGTGTTTGTCAAAGTTTGGCGCTTCCAAGTTGGCCGCATCACCCTGCTGCTGATGGATACCGACGTTGACGAAAATCGCCCTGAAGATCGCGAATTGTCAGCCCGCTTGTACGGCGGCGATCAATGGTTGCGGGTCGCTCAAGAAATTATCTTGGGGATTGCTGGCGTGCGAGTGTTACGTGCCCTCAACATCAACCCAACCGTTTGGCACATGAATGAAGGTCACTCAGCATTCTTGGGCTTAGAATTGTTGCGCGAACGGGTACAACGCGGCGAAAACCTTGAGCATGCTGTCAGTGAAGTGCGCAAACGCTCAGTCTTTACCACCCATACCCCAGTGCCTGCTGGTAACGATGCCTTCCCACTCGATCTGATCGATCAATTCTTCCACAACTACTGGCCACAATTGGGCATTGATCGCGACACCTTTATGAATATTGCCTTGCAGCAACAAAGCTGGGGGCCAACCTTCAGCATGACCGTGCTAGCATTGCGCTTATCGGAATATCATAATGGCGTGAGCGAATTGCACGGCGCTGTAGCCCGTCAAATGTGGCAATTCCTGTATCCAGGCAAATCAGTTGACGAAGTGCCAATTGGCCATGTGACCAACGGCGTGCACTCGGATACGTGGCTTGCTCCAGCTATGGCCAATATGTACGATTCAGTGCTTGGGGCTGGTTGGCGCGAAGTTATGGATGACCCTAAAACATGGGACCGCATCACGACGATGCCCGATGAAGTGCTTTGGGGCGTACACTCAGGCCAAAAGCACGATTTGGCTCGCTTTATTCGCGAACGCGCTTGGCAACGCCAACGTCGTTTAGGCTATCATCGCGACGATGCAATTAGCGGCGATGTGAACCCCAACGCGTTGTTGATTGGCTTTGCCCGCCGATTTGCCACCTACAAACGCGCAACCTTGATTTTCCGCGATTTGGATCGGATCAAGCGGATTTTGAACAACGCTGAGCGTCCAGTTCAAATTATTTTCGCTGGTAAATCGCACCCAGCCGATGAGCCAGGCAAGAGCTTTATTCGCGCCGTTTACAACATGGCTCGCGACCCTGAGTTGCGTGGCAAGATCTTCTTTATCGAAGAATATGATATTAACGTTGGCCGCCATTTGGTGCAAAGCGTTGACGTATGGTTGAACAACCCACGCCGACCCTTGGAAGCATCGGGAACCAGCGGCGAAAAAGCTGGCATGAACGGTGTGCCAAACCTAAGCGTGCTTGACGGCTGGTGGCGCGAAGCCTACAACGGCAAGAACGGTTGGGCGATTGGGCGCGAAGCTGGCTACGACGATCTTGAACAACAAGATGTTGACGATGCTGAATCGTTGTATAGCTTGTTGGAAAACGAAGTTATTCCATCGTTCTATGATCGCGATGCCAATGGCTTGCCCCACAAGTGGATTGCAACCATGAAAGAATCGATTCGCACGGTTGCCCCGGAATTTAGCTTCCGTCGCATGCTCAAAGATTACGTAGCCCAATACTACGTGCCAGGCATGCAAGCCGAATAAGCCGCCGTTGTAGCGTGAGCCTGTGCTACAGTAGCGCTTTTTTGGCTTTCAAACAATGTTTGTCAGTCAAACAAACGAGCAAGGTTTTGAAAAAGCGCAAAATCTTGCTCGTTTGGCATTTTTAGCCCTAAACTTCGTTCGCCTGCCGATCTTTCAAGCTTGAAAACTCCCCCTTGACAATGATCTACTTTTGGCGTATTGTAATGGAAACGCTTCCATTACTTCAAATACTCAATCAAGGCCAGAATCACCAGTGTTGGCCGTCAAGTGACCGTTATTCCTGTTTGCCTATAGCTCTAAATGCCTTCCCAGTGCGGGATTTTTTTATCATAATAATGGAAACGTTTTCATGCAAAATTGACGTATGATATAGGAGGATTGCTCGCCGCTGCCAACCTGCCTCATCCACCCAATTTCGCTGTTAGCTTGACGTTTGGTTTAATCAATGAGGATACACCACTATGCAACGACCATGGATTCGCTCGTTTACCTTGCTGATCGGCTTAATTTTGGCGGCATGTGGCGAGGCGGCTACGCCAACCACGCCCCCGACCAACCCAACTGCGGCAACTGGCGCTAGCAGTGCGGCTAGTGGCACGGTCACGCTGTGGTTTCACTCCGGCCAAGGCGCTGAACGCGATGCTTTGAACGCAACGCTTCAAGCATTTGCAGCCAACAACTCAGCGATCAAAGTCGAAGCAATCGAATTGCCCGAAGGCGCGTATAACGATCAAGTCAATGCTGCTGCCTTGGCTGGCGAATTGCCCTGCTTGCTCGATTTTGATGGCCCATTTGTCTATAACTATGCATGGTCGGGCTATTTGCAACCCTTGGATAGTTTGATCGCTGCCGATGTCAAAGCCGATTTCCTGCCTTCAATCATTCAACAAGGAACCTACAATGGCAAATTGTATAGCCTTGGGCAGTTCGATTCGGGCTTAGGCTTCTATGGGAATAAAGAGTTGTTGGAAAAAGCTGGGGTGCGCATTCCAACTTTGACCCAACCATGGACTCGCGCTGAGCTTGACGAGGCCTTGAGCAAACTCAAAGCCAATGGCTTGGACTATCCGCTCGAATTGAAAATGAACTATGGCCGTGGCGAATGGTTTAGTTATGGCTTTTCACCTTTCTTGCAATCATTCGGCGGCGATTTGATCGATCGTTCAACGTATCAAAAAGCTAGTGGCACTTTGAATAGCGCGGCTTCGGTCGAAGCAATGAAGTGGTTCCAAGGTCTCTTCACCAATGGCTATGTTAATCCTAAGCCTGCTGGCGACACCGATTTCGCTGAAGGTAAAGCAGCTTTGAGCTGGGTTGGTCACTGGGCCTACCCCGATTATGCCAAAGCCTTGGGCGATAAATTGTTGGTGCTGCCTGCCGCCGATTTGGGCAAGGGCGCAAAAACGGGTATGGGTTCGTGGAATTGGGGGATTACCAGCAAGTGTGCTAATCCTGCTGCTGCCGCTGAAGTGCTTTCGTTCATCGTCTCGCCCGAAGAAGTGCTGCGCATGAGCGATGCCAATGGCGCTGTGCCCGCTCGTACTTCAGCAATTGCCAAATCCAAATTGTTTGGTGATGGCGCTCCGCTGAACCTTTATGTGCAGCAGTTGACCAGCGGTGTTGCCGTGCCCCGCCCAATTACTCCAGCCTACCCAGTCATTACCACAGCTTTTGCCGAAGCCGTCGATAACATTGTGGCCGGAGCCGATGTGCAAGCTGAGTTGGATAAAGCGGCCCAAAAGATTGATGCCGATATTGAAGATAATCAAGGCTATCCCGTGAAGTAACTGTTGATCAACCACCAAGCCGTTGGTTTCAGCGGCTTGGTGCTTCACAAGGAGTGTGTCTGATGGCTATTTCAAAATCGCAAACCGCTAGCGCCAAACCCACCACCAGCCGCCCAATGCTTAGTTGGAAACGCCGCGAACAACGGGTCGCTTGGGCGTTTGTGGCTCCGGCACTGCTGTTGCTGCTGATCTTTTTGATCGCGCCCTTTGGTTTGGCGTTTTATCTTTCGCTGACCGACCAACGCCTCGTGCCCAACCCCAACTTGCCAACGCGCTTTGTTGGCCTCAAACATTATCTGGCAATGTGGCAAGATGCGACCTTTGTCCGCGCTTTGCTGAACAATTTCTTGTTTGTGGCGGTAGTTGTGCCAGTTCAAACCAGTTTTGCCTTATTTCTGGCAGTTTTGGTCAACCAAAAAATCAAAGCAATCAACGTTTTTCGCACAATCTACTTTATTCCAGTTGTCACCATTATGGCGATTGTGGCGGTCGTTTGGACATTTCTCTACAATCCTGATCAGGGCATTATCAACAAATTTATCCAGACGATCAGTTTTGGTCAACTTGGCCCGTATCGCTGGCTGGAAGATCCTAAATTAGCCTTTCCAGCGATTATGTTGATGTCGATCTGGCAGGGCGTTGGCTTTCAGATGGTGATTTATCTGGCGGGCTTGCAAGAAATTCCTGGCGAATTATACGAAGCAGCTCAGTTGGATGGAGCCAGTGCTTGGCAACAGTTTCGCTTTGTCACCCTGCCCCAATTGCGCAACACCTCAATTTTTGTGGTGATCTCAACCACAATTATGGCCTTCAAGCTGTTCGATCAAGTTGAGATTATGACCAAGGGCGGCCCTAACGATGCCACTGTCACTGCCATGTTGCATATTGTCAACAGCGGGTTTCGCACCCAAAAAGTTGGCTATGCCTCGGCACTTTCGGTAGTGTTTTTCGTGATTGTGTTGCTGATCTCGCTGGGCCAACGAATTTTTACCCGCTCAGAAAGGTAGGTTAATCATGCAACGTCCTGCAATTGAACCAACCAAGCGCTGGCAGCAAAGCTCGCGTAGATTCGGAATCTACCTGCTGATGACGGGAATCGCGCTGTTTACCCTGTTTCCCATCCTATTTATGTTGGTCACGGCGATCAAAGCCGATGAATCGCAGATTTTGCGTGAAATGAGCACATTTGCGGCATTTTTGCCAACTGGTGAGCTTTCGCTGCAAAACTTTCGCGATGTTTTTGAGCGCGTGCCATTTGCCCAATATCTAATCAATTCGGTAATTATCGCCTTGTCAATCGTGATCTGTGGGCTATTTGTCAATAGCTTGATTGCCTATGCTTTGGCTCGTATGCAATTTCGCGGCCAAAAATTGCTCTTGGCAATCGTCGTGGCATTGATTATCATTCCATTTCAGGCAGTTGCCGTGCCTTTGCTGCTGATCGTCAATCAGTTGCCATGGTTTGATGGCCGCATGACCTGGCTCGATAGCTATCATGTGCAGATCATTCCATTTATTGCCGATGCTTTTTCGATTTTCCTGTTCTACCAGTTTTTCCTGAATATTCCCAAGGATATTGAGGAAGCGGCCTTGGTCGATGGAGCCAGCCGTTTTCGGATGTATTCGCAGATCATTGTGCCACTTTCACGCCCAGTTTTTGCGACCGTCGCCATTCTGCAATTTCTGACCCACTGGGGCGATTTCTTGTGGCCATTGATGGTGGTACGTGATCCAGCGGTGCGGCCATTGACGGTTGGTATGCAAGCCTTTTTTGGCCAAATGCCACGCCAATGGGGCGATATTATGGCCTTCGCCACGATGGTAACGCTACCAGTGCTGATTATTTTCCTGCTGTTCCAAAAATGGTTTGTCCAATCGGTGGCCTCATCAGGGGTCAAGGGCTAAACTAGCGTTATAGGCAGTATGAGGAGTGTGGTTATGCAACCACTCACAGTTCAAACAATGCATTTGCCCAATCCAACCACGTTCGACAATTTGCTCGATCAACTGATCACGAATCCGCGTGATCGCGATATTTTTCGCTTGCGCATGCAACGCCACTTTGGCGATTGCTTAGAAGCGCTAGGCGCATTGTATGCCCTGCATCCAGCTTGGACACAGTTGTTGGAGCAATTGCCCGAACGTTTGATTACTGCCTATGCCCAACGCCGCGATGCCCTGAAAATTCACGATTTAGCTCGCGAAATCCAGCCCGATTGGTTTGCTGAGGCCAAGATGGTTGGCGGCATTTACTATGTTGATTGCTTGGCAGGCACGTTGCGCGGGGTGATTGAGCATATTGATTATTTGCAGGAACTGGGTTTGACCTATGTGCATCTGATGCCGCTATTACAGCCACGCCATGGCCCCAACGATGGCGGTTATGCGGTGCTCGATTATCGCTCGATTGATCAACGGCTTGGTAATGTGGCCGATTTTATCGAATTAAGCGATTTGCTCCGCGCCAACGGCATCAGCTTATGCATTGATGTGGTGGTGAATCACACTGCCAAAGAGCATGAATGGGCAGTTAAGGCTCGTGCCGGTGACGCTCAATATTTGGATTATTATCTGAGTTTTGCCGATCGCAGTTTGCCTGATGCCTATGAACAACATTTACCCGAAGTGTTTCCTGATTTTGCGCCTGGTAATTTTACCTGGTATGCCGAGCTGGGCGAGCATGGTCGTTGGGTTTGGACGACCTTCAACGAATTTCAATGGGATTTGAATTATACCAACCCCATGGTTTGGCTGGAGATGCTGGATATTTTGCTGTATCTCGCCAATTTAGGCGTTGATGTCTTGCGCTTGGATGCTGTACCGTTTATGTGGAAACGCCTCAGCACGAATTGCCAAAATCAGCCCGAAGTGCTCGATCTATTGCAAGCGTGGCGAGCAGCCATGCGAATCGTCTGTCCAGCGACAATTTTCAAGGCCGAGGCAATTGTGGCCCCCGACGATTTGGTGCAATATTTGGGCTTGGGGCGGCGCACAGGCAAGCTTTGCGAAATTGCCTACCATAATTCGCTGATGGTGTTGTTGTGGAGTGCCTTGGCCTCGCAACGCGCCGATCTGTTGACCCAATCGTTGCTGAACATGCCCGCAACGCCCAGCAATGCCGCTTGGATTACCTATGTGCGCTGCCACGATGATATTGGCTGGGCTGTGACCGACCACAATGCAGCCTTGGTTGGCGAAGATGGGCCATTGCATCGCCAATTTTTGAGTGCTTGGTATAGCGGCGAATTTGCTGGTAGTTTTGCACGGGGCGAGGTGTTTCAATACAACCCGCTCACCAACGATCGCCGAATTAGCGGCATGACTGCCTCGTTGGCTGGGCTAGAGCAAGCCTTGGAGACCGCCGATCCAACAGCGATTGAATTGGCGATTCGCCGGATCGCGTTGCTCTACGCCGTTATTTTTAGTTTTGGTGGCATTCCATTGATCTATATGGGCGATGAATTGGGTATGCTCAATGATCACAGCTACCTGCAGGACCCTACCAAAGCCAACGATAACCGCTGGTTGCATCGCCCAGCCATGGATTGGTGCTTGGCGGCCCAACGCCATGATCCAACTACGATTGCTGGGCGCTTATGGCAAGTGTTACGCCATTTGATTCAGGTGCGCCAACATACTCCAGCCTTGCATAGCGCAGGCCAAACCTTGCCAATCTGGACACAGCAACGCCATGTTTTAGGGGTGGTTCGAGTTCACCCATTGGGGCGAATTTTAATTCTTGGAAACCTTTCCGCAAAGCCGCAGCGGGTTAGTTTAGCGGTTATCCAACAGGCAGGCCTCGTTGGACGCTTATATGATTTGTTGGATGAAAAAGAACTTAATATTGATACTGAAAGCCATGAAATCGTACTTGATAGTTACCAATGCTGCTGGCTTAGTACCCAAGCTTAAACTTTCTCAAATCAAAAGATTAAGCTTCCGGTAACGATTGCAGTCCTCAATTGGATCAAGTATAGTTGCGCTATCCCTGTTCTTTTTTCAGAAGGAGCGCAACGATGCGAAATGTTCAATTACGCATGCTCTTGCTTGTTGGGCTATTGGCGGGCTTGAGCACTGGGGTCTGGCTGCGACGACCAGCGGCCTATGCCGTGCCTAGCGCTACCAGCCAAACCCTACCGCCACCAGCGCGGGTCGCGGTGACAACTCGTAGTTTCAACAACGCTCGCACTGGCACAACCGCCGCCGAGCAACTACTAGCCCCAACCAATGTTATGTCTACCACCTTTGGTAAATTGTTCAGCCGCACAGTTGACGGCCAGATCTACGCTCAACCGTTGTATGTGCCCGATTTGAACATGCCCGGGGTTGGCACTCGCAACGTCGTATTTGTTGCAACTCAAAAAAACAACGTTTACGCCTTCGATGCTGACGATCCAGCGATGAGCCAGCCATTGTGGTCGCTCAACCTTGGGCCATACGCGATTAGCAATTTAAAAGAATTTGGCACGCGCTATAATGGCGGCGTGTACCAAGATATCAAGCCCTACGTTGGGATTACCGGCTCGCCAGTGATCGATCCGGCCACCAACACGCTCTATGTTGTACCATTTATCCGCCTAGGAGCCTATCAATATCAACATCGTATGATTGCGATTAATATTTTGGATGGCACACTTATTCAATCCACCACGATCCAAGGCTCAGTGCCAGGTGATGGCAACGATGCTAATCCCAATGATGGAATTGTCGTATTCGATAGCCGCCAGCATTTGCAACGTTCTTCATTGCTGCTTGACGGCAATCGGGTGTATGTGGCATTTGCTGGCTATGCCGACACCGATCCTTACCATGGTTGGGTCTTTGGCTACAACAAAACGACCCTGCAACAAGAATTGATCTACAACACAACGCCGCAAAAAGAAGTTACTTCGCAGCCCAACGCCGCCAATGATGGCGAAGGTGGTATCTGGATGAGCGGGCAAGGCCTTACCAGCGATGGTCAAGGCAATTTGTATCTTTCGATTGGCAACGGCAGTTGGAACGCCAATTTGCCCAATGGCCGCGATTATGGCTCGTCGGTCAACAAATTGAATGTCACTAATCCACTCTCGCCAACCGTTGAAACATGGTTTACGCCTTACGATTATAAAACCCTCAACACCAACGACACCGACCTAGGCACAACTGGCGCGGTCTTAATTCCCAATACCAATGTGATGATCGCTGGCAGTAAGGGCGGCAAAATCTATGTCTTCAATCGCAATGATATGGGTGGTCTAGGGGTTCAGCAAGGCACAACTGGCTTTGATAAAACTGTGCCCGGCAAGTTCTATCAAAGCTTCAAACCCCATGGTGGCTCGGGCTTTCGTGGAATTTTTGGCACACCAGTGGTTTGGGCAGCTGGTGGGGCAACCGGCACTCGCATGTTTGTTTGGCCAGTCAATTCGCCGTTGAAAGCTTTTCAATTTAGCACGACGCAGCCATTGACCCCAAGTTTTAATACCACGCCTGTAGCCACCAGCACCTTGCAAACCGTGACGATGCCTGGTGGTGTGATGTCGTTATCGTGGAATGGCAGCAACGCCAATACCGGAATCGTTTGGGCAACCCACTCGACTGGCGGCAGCGCCAATACCACCACCCAGCCCGGGGTTATTCATGCCTATAACGCCTTGACCTTGCAAGAAACCTGGAATAGCAACCAAAACGCTACCCGCGACGCGATGGGCAATTTGGCCAAATTCAATACCCCATTAATTGCTGATGGTAAAGTCATCGTTGGCACATTCTCAGTCGATAGCATCACCAACACCGATAAATTGGTGGTGTATGGTCATTTAGCTCCGCGAATTGTGCGCGAACCAGTTGATACTACGGTTGCTTTTGGCCAAAATGCTAGCGTCAATGTAACCGCAACTGGCGCGGCAAATCTCAGTTATCAATGGTATCGTGGCACAACTGGCGACACCAGTAACCCAATCAGTGGTGCAACAATGCCAAGTTTAACCTTGACCAATGTCCAAACCAATAGCCAAGTTTGGGTGCGCGTCGCCAATCAGCAAGGCAATGTAAATAGCATTACCGCTAGCGTGATGGTGACCAATATTCCAACCAACACGCCGACAATTACGCCAACACCGAGCAACACACCGACCCCCAGCAATACCCCAACGCCAAGCAACACGCCAGTTGTTAGCCAATGGAAGGTTTGGTTACCAATGGCAATGCGAGGTCAATAATGCTGATTGATCGTCAACTAGCGGCCCAACTTGAGGCTGCTGATGCGCATAATTTGCGTCAATATACCGCTGCGGTAGCCAACATTGTGCCTACAAGCCAGGCAACCTGGGCGCAGATTGGCGATGCAACAGCTTGCTACACTGGCCCCGACTTACCGATTAATCGGGCGGTTGGGGCTGGCAGCCAACAGCCTTGGGATGCACAACAATTTGCTGCATTAGAAGATTTTTATCGGCAACGTCAACTAGCAGTTAGCCTCGAACTAACCCCATTCAGCGATCCGAGTCTGTCAACACTGTTGAGCCAGCGCAATTACCGAATTATTCGTTGGTGGAGTGTGCTAGCCTTTGACATGCTGCGTTATACCCCTTTTAGCCCAAGTAGTGTACAATCGCGGATGATCGCACCTGAACAGCCCGAACTATGGGTTGAAGCTATGACCAACCATGGCCAAAGTAGCCCGATGGGCATCACGATGGCCAGGGCTGCCGCCGCCCGATCGGATAGCCAGCTTTTTGGAGCGTGGCTTGAAGATCAACTGATTGGTTGTGGCGCATTAAGCATTAATGCCGAAGTTGCCACGCTGTTTTCAACCTTTGTCAAGCCAGATTGGCGACGGCGCGGAGCACAAACCAGCCTGATTGCAGCACGTTTAGCTTATGCTCAGGCCCAAGGTTGTCGTTGGGCAACCGTGCTAACCATTAGTGGGAGCGATTCGCAACGGATTGTAACGCGAGCTGGTTTTGAGCTTGCCTACAATAAAGTGACGCTAGAAGAGCAACGAGGATCGTAGACAATCTATCTAGGAGGAAGCTGCACATGTATCGTGTGGAATCGGTAGCGGAACGACAAACCTTGGCCGACCTGATTCGTGGCAAATCACTGGGTCGTGATCTTGCGCTGATTATCGGGTTTAGTTTGTTTGTTGCCCTCACCGCTCAAATTGCTATTCCGTTGCCTTGGACTCCCGTGCCAATTACGGGCCAGACCTTGGGGGTGTTGCTGACGGGGGCGATTTTGGGGCCACGTCGTGGCGCTTTGGCGATTTTGCTTTATCTGGTCGAGGGCTTGGCTGGAATGCCTGTCTTTGCTGGCATGACCAGCGGCTTGGCTAAATTGCTCGGCCCAACTGGTGGGTATCTCCTGTCGTGGCCATTGGCCGCAGCTTTGGTGGGCTGGTTGGCTCAACGTGGCTGGGATCGGCGGATTCCAACCGCTTTGGCGATGTTTTGTTTTGGCAATATCTTGATCTACGCGATCGGTGCATCGTGGCTAAACATCTACAAAGATACGTTTGGTCAAATCAGCGTGATGTGGGCGGGGGTTTATCCCTTCTTGCCTGGTGATGCTTTGAAGATTGTGATTGCGGCCTTGGTATTACCTGGGGCGTGGGCGCTATTCGGGCGCAACGAACGCTAAACTTGTTTGGCTAAACCACAACACGGCTGAAATTGCTTCAGCCGTGTTGGCATTTAACCGCGTCGGAACATGCCGAAGAAACTGCTTTTTGGTTGGAGCTTGTGCATCAGCATCAGCCGATATTGGCCCCAATCGCCTGGATCACGCTCGATCCGCAAATCGTAGTGATGATTGATAAAGACTGGACCATATTCGTTGTTGGCCGATTGGGATAAGCCGCGTTTTGTGCCTTCCTCTTTAAGTCGCTCGACAAGTGGTGCAAGCTCTACGCCTTGCATCAAGATTTCACGCTTCACGTTCATCTCAGTAACTCCTTGGGTATGTAGATATCGTTGAATTAATAATGTCATGTGGGTTTTATCCTATCATGCTGTGCAAGAGCTATGCCATAAGCCATGTGTCCTACACAACGATAGGGCGTAGTAGAAAGGAGGAATTATGAGGGAGGAAAGCTGAAGTTTTAACCACGAAGGACACGAAGAGGCACGAAGGGAGCTGATTAACGACTGGTTTTGTAGGAGCTAAATCGATTCAGACAGCTGTAGGAATATGATCTGGGTAATCTGTGGCTAAAAATGGCCTTGGCGTTCTTCGCGCTCTTCGCGGTTCCAATCCTTTGTGCCCTTCATGGATCAAAAATCTGGCTTAATCCCTATGTTCTATGCTCTATTTTATGCATGTTGTTGGCCACGCAAGGGTGGCCCAGCAGCTTGCAATTCGGAATATTCGGCATCGCTAAATACTCGTGAACGAGTTAAAAAGCGCAAGCCTTCAGGCGCTTCGACCGAAAAGCCGCTACCACGACCTTTGACCACATCGATGATTAATTGGGTATGTTGCCAATATTCAAATTGCGGCCCGCTGATATAAAATGGGCAGCCTGCAATCTCGCCAAGATACACATCGTACTGACCGATTCGAAATTCTTGGCGGGGGTAGCACATTGGGGCACTGCCATCGCAGCAGCCACCCGATTGATGAAATAATAATGGGCCATGCAATTGGCTGAGTTTAGCAACCAAGGCTTCAGTTTGTTCGGTTGCCAGCACACGTTCAACCGTCATGATCCAACTCCTTGTTGAGATAAAAACACTACCGCAAGCAGCAAACCTGCGGTAGTGTGACGTTTGGAAGCACCAATCAACTAAAAGAAGCCCATTGGATTGGGATCGTAGCTGACCAACAGGTTTTTAACTTGTTGATAATGGTTAAGCATCATCTTATGGTTTTCGCGGCCAATCCCCGATTGTTTGTAGCCACCAAACGCAGCATGGGCTGGATACAAGTGGTAGCAGTTAGTCCAAACGCGACCTGCTTGGATGGCGCGACCCATACGATAGGCTGTGTTCATATCGCGTGTCCACAAACCAGCGCCTAGGCCATACAAGGTATCATTGGCAATACTCAAGGCATCGTCAAAATCATCGAACGAAGTTACCGAAACAACTGGCCCGAAAATTTCTTCTTGGAAAATGCGCATGCGGTTGTTGCCAGCAAAGATCGTCGGCTGAATGTAATAGCCTTCGGCTAAATCGCCGCTGAGTTCGGCTTTAGCCCCACCAACCAGCACTTTAGCCCCTTCGTCGCGGCCAATCGCCAAATACGACAAAATTTTCTCAAATTGATCGTTAGAGGCTTGTGCACCCACCATGGTGGCAGGATCAAGCGGGTTGCCCTGAATGCAGCGTTTGGTGCGTTCGACCGCTCGCTCTAAAAACTCACCATAGATTGATTTTTGAATTAATGCCCGTGATGGGCAGGTACAAACTTCACCTTGGTTCAAGGCAAACATGGTAAAGCCTTCGAGCGCTTTATCAACAAACGCATCTTGCTTGCTCAAAACATCCTCGAAGAAGATGTTGGGCGATTTACCACCAAGCTCTAAGGTCACAGGAATGATATTTTCTGAGGCATATTGCATAATCAAACGGCCTGTGGTGGTTTCGCCAGTGAAGGCTATTTTGGCGATCCGATTGCTGCTGGCCAATGGCTTGCCTGCTTCAATCCCAAAGCCATTGACCACATTGACCACGCCCGCTGGAATCAAATCGCCAATCAATTCCATCAAGACCAAAATTGTGCTGGGCGTTTGCTCGGCGGGCTTGAGTACCACACAATTGCCAGCAGCGAGGGCTGGAGCCAATTTCCAAGTTGCCATCAACAGCGGGAAATTCCACGGAATAATTTGGCCCACCACACCCAGCGGTTCATAAAAATGATAGGCAATCGTATTTTCGTCGATTGTGGCCGCACTGCCTTCTTGCGCCCGAATCACTCCAGCAAAATAGCGGAAGTGATCGATCGCTAGCGGTAAATCGGCGGCGAGCGTTTCGCGCACAGGCTTGCCATTTTCCCATGTTTCGGCGACCGCCAACATCTCTAAGTTGGCTTCCATGCGGTCGGCAATCTTATTCAGAATATTGGCACGTTGGGCAGGTGAGGTTGCACCCCAAGCAGCTTTGGCAGCATGGGCCGCATCGAGCGCTTTTTCGATGTCTTCGGCGGTCGAACGAGGAATTTCGCAGAACGGCTTGCCATTAACTGGGCTGATATTTTCAAAATACATGCCCTTGACTGGCTCAACAAACTCGCCATTGATGTAGTTGCCATACCGTGACTTAAAACTGACTTTACTGCCCGGCTGATTGGGATTGGTGTAGACCACAGTGTCCTCCAATAAGCATGTTTCAAGCTTGGGCCAAAATGAGTGGGGGAATGTTTCAAACCAGAGGTGAAGCGTTTCCAAACGTCGTGCCTGTTATGATATCACAAAATAGAACATAGAACATAGTGTTGAGTGGGCAGGGATCAGGGGCTAGGGATCAGGGGTCAGATACATTTTAATTAACGCAGAGGCGCAGAGAGCGAAGGATGCAGGATGAAGGCAAAAAGGTCGGAGCGAGCAATCAAGCATTGGGCATAGGAGAATAATCATAGCAATCTGTGGCAAAAAACTTAACTTCGCGATCTTCGTGTTCTTAGCGGTTTCAGTTCTTCGTCGATCAACATTCATATATTCTATGTTCTTTGCGCTTACTTTTGCATAATTACTGCAAATCGGCTAGCATAGAGCGCTGATTATTGTAGGAGTTTGGGTATGTTGCCACCAGCTTTGCGGGTTGCCTTAGAACGTGAATTAACTGGCACTGATCAACGGCGTTTAGCGGCGGCAGCCAGCGGACTTTCCGAGCGCTACCGTGCAGGCCATAGCCGCACCACTGCGCCATTTGTGCAAAATGCTGCCGATGTGTTGGCCTACGCCGCCACGCGCATGCCCGCAACCCTTGGGGCCATCAAAGCCGCTTGTGCTGAAATCGCCCAACGCCAACTAAACTTTCAGCCGCAAACTCAGCTTGATTTAGGTGCAGGCACTGGAGCAGCAACCTGGGCCGCCAGCCAAACATGGCCAAGTTTGCACCAGCATCAGTTAATTGAACGTGAAAACACCATGTTGCAACTTGGCCAACGGTTAATGCAGGCTGGGCCAACTTCGCTCCAACACGCTCGCTGGCAACAGGCCAATTTACCCAATCCCAATGCCTTGGGTCATTATGATTTGGTGACGATTGGCTATGTGTTGGGTGAATTAAATGCAACGCAGCGCCAACAATTATTGATCCAAGCTTGGCAAGCCAGCAATGGCGTATTATTAATTGTTGAGCCAGGCACACCGCGCGGCTTTGAACTAATCTTGGCAGCACGGACATTTTTGCTCGAACAACAAGCCCATTTAATTGCGCCATGTCCTCATCAACAAACGTGCCCAATGCAAGCCAACGATTGGTGTCATTTTGCCACCCGCATCGAACGCACCCGCTTCCATCGCAACTTAAAAGCTGCTGAGTTGGGCTATGAAGATGAAAAATCGAGCTATATTGCGGTTAGTCGTCAGCCAAGCCAGCTAGCGCAAGCACGAGTTATTCGCCACCCCTTGCAACAACCACAGCGCATCCAATTGCAACTCTGTACACCCCAAGGCCTTAGTAGTATAACGATTAATAAACGTGATGCCCAATGGAAACAAGCGCGAAAAGCCGAATGGGGTGATAGCTTCGAGCTAAATCCAACCCAAGATTAACCTTAATCATTGACAAAACTAGCGAACTAAGCCCCTCAGACCATGCTATACTAGCAATGGTATCAGCACATTGCACAGCTTAGGAATTTGGCTGAATTGCAGCCCAAACCAAGCCAAAGCCATGACCTAATCGGCCCTTGGTTTATGCGCGTTTTACCCTTGAAACAGGTCAAGCATTGCTTGCGTTTCAAGCTTTTTTCAAGTATGCTACAGGGAAGCAAATGCCATTTGAAGGCATGTTGTCAACCTGATTTTCCGGCACAGGAGGCTCTCAAATGAGCGATGTAGCAGTAAAACCAATGACTGCCATTGAAATCGATCCAGCATTGGTCACGGTGACGGCATCAGCAGCAAATCGCTTGTTGTCGATCAAGCAAGAAAAAGAATTGTCCGATGAATATGCCCTGCGGGTTTTTGTGGCCGGCGGTGGCTGTTCAGGCTTGCAATATGGTATGAGCTTCGATGATCAAACCAACGAAGGCGATACCGAATTCTTCGCCAGTGGCTTGCGGGTAATTGTAGACCCAATGAGCGCTCAATACATTGGCGGTGCCTCGATCGATTACATCGACAGTTTGATGGGTGGCGGTTTCAAAATTGATAACCCCAACGCAACCTCAAGCTGTGGCTGTGGTAGCTCGTTCAAACCCAAAAATGGCGAAGCTCCCGCCAGTGGTGGTAGCTGTGGCAGCGGGGCCGGCGGCTGCGGCTGTCACTAAGCCTTAAGCTGTTTTACGATACAGTGAGCGGGGACGAGCAACTCGTCCCCGTTTGTTATGTTTCATGAAGCGCAGACATTTCTATGGTTGGTTGGGGTTGCTCTATACATTGGCCGTATTTGGCCTAGCATGGCATAATTGGACAGGTAGCACAACCCAGCCTAGCCTTCAATTGCACATCGGAGCCACAATCAGGGCAGCCATCCAGCAAGGGGGGCGGGTTGCTTTGATTAATATCGTCGGAAATGTGGCGGCATTTGCCCCTAGCAGCTGGCTTTTAGCCTTCTGGCGGCCCAAACTGCGGCTTTGGCAAATTGGTCTCATTGGTATTGGGATAAGTTGCACCGTCGAGCTTGGTCAATATTGGCTGGGCTATCGGGTTGTTGATATTGATGATGTTGTGTTGAATAGCTTGGGGTTTTGCCTCGCTGGCAGCGTTGCTCGCGCAAGCCAACGCTTGATTCAACGGTGTACGAGGGAAGCCGATCGTGGCGATTCCAGCTGATCATGAGCTTTGGCTCACTGCTTATTGTTTTCAAAGTAATAATCATCAAATTATTGCCGCTGCCGTACGGACGATCACCCAATGCCACGATCAAGCCCCTACGCTGGCGCAATGGCAAGCAACCCAGCCCTTCGCTGAACAGGTTGTTCAAGGCATGCCCACCTCATATCATATCGCACCTGCCGAACAAGGCTGGGTGCTGGTTTATCCCAATCGTTATGCCAACTTAGCCTTTGCCTCATCACTCTCACGTCAATCTCGCAAATTAACCATCGCCTATTTTCCTGAGCGACGCGAAGCCTGGGAGCGTGGTCACCCTGCCGATCTGCCAAGTTTGCCCGATTTCGGCTTGCTTGATTGCCGTTATTTTAGCCAACTGATTCAGCCACCAGTTGCCGATTGGTCGCAATGGATACACCTATGGCATCCACGTTGGATTGCCCCTAGCCAAGGAGCTTAAGATGTATAACAACCAAAGTGCCGAAGACATTGCTGCCCGCATTGCCGCTGGGGAAGATTTGTATCTGCTCGATGTGCGCGAACCCAACGAATGGGAAATTGCCAGTATCGCAGGCAGCGAACGCAAAGCAATGAGCCAAATTAACGATTGGTGGGGCGAATTGCCCAAAGATCGCGAGATTGTGGTCTTTTGTCACCATGGCGGTCGCTCGGCTCAAGTGTGTCAGGCGCTTGCTACCCAAGCAGGGTTTACCCAACTCACCAACATGACTGGCGGGATTGATCGCTGGTCGGTAGCGGTCGATTCCAGCATCAAGCGCTACTAAAATCTGGTGGTGACGATGGACATGCCAATCCAGCAAACCAGTGAATTTATCCAAGGCTTCGAGTTATTCAATGCTGGCCACTATTGGCATGCCCACGAAGCTTGGGAAGTGCAATGGCTCCAACGAAGCGGCAACGAACGTGATTTGCTCCAAGGCCTGATCCAAACCGCTGCGGCGTTGGTTCATTGGTCGCGGGGCAACCCCAAAGGTTTGTTGCTCAATTGGCATAAAGCCGCTCCCAAGCTCCAAGCCGCCCTAGCTTGGGTCGATTTTCTTGATCTTCAGCATGTAATTGTTACCATGCAAGCACTGGTTGATGATCAGGCTAAGCATCCGCCGCAATTGCGTTTCGTTTCAGCTTCCGATCCACTTTGCAATCAACATTGAGGGTATCGTCATGTCGGAGATCATTTTAGTTGTTGATGATGAGGCTCGTAGTATTGATACCTTGCGACGGGTGCTTGAACGTGAGCGCTATACCGTGCGCATCGCTCGTGATGGTGTCGAGGCACTAGCTGACATTCAAGCATGTATGCCTGATTTGGTCTTGCTCGATGTAACCATGCCCGTTATGAATGGGTTTGAGGTCTGTCGGCGGTTGCGCGACCGCGAGGAAACCCAGTTGTTGCCAGTGGCCATGCTCACCGGCCTCAACGATGATGAATCGCGGATTTTGGGCTTGGAGATGGGCGCTGATGATTTTATCAACAAGCCGTTCGAGCGCACTGTGCTCTTGGCCCGCATTCGCTCGCTGCTACGAGTGCGTCGCCTCACCGAGGAACTTGAAAGCACTGAGCGAGTAATTTTCACCCTCGCTACGACGGTCGAATCACGTGATCCCTACACTGAAGGCCACTTGCGCCGCCTAGCTTCGTATAGTTATGCCTTGGCGACGGCCTGCGGCTGCGATGCCAAAGAGTCGCGTTTGATTCGCTATGGTGGTTTGTTGCATGACATCGGCAAAATTGCTATCCGCGAAACCGTACTACAAAAAGAGGGCAAACTCACCAGCGAAGAATACGACGAGATGAAGAAGCATCCGCAAATTGGGGCAAATATTGTCGCGCCAATGCGCTTTTCGGTTTCGGTTGGGCCAATGGTTTTACACCATCATGAACGTTGGGATGGCAAAGGCTATCCGCATGGAATCGCTGGTGATACAATTCCGCTAGGGGCGCGGATTATCGCGGTGGTCGATAGCTTCGATGCGATGACGACCGATCGACCTTATCGCAAAGGTATGAGCCGTGCCGAAGCAGTGCAAGTGCTTCAATCGGGGCGTAACACCCAATGGCAAGCCGAATTGGTCGATCTCTTCGTCGAATTGATCGAACATGGCCATGTGGCTTCCGATGATCTTAGTTGGGTGCTGCGCAACGCCTAAGCTCAATGCGCCTCAAACGGGCGTTTCAGTGAGGTAGCTATGCATCCTGATTTGCTTCCATGGTTGCGTTGTCCGGTTTCACAAACCAGCCTTAGCCTGCACGATGCCCGTTGGCGCGATGGCATGATTTGGTCGGGCACTTTGGTCAGCGCCGTCGGTCACAGTTGGCCTATTCGCGATGGAATTGTCGATCTGTTGCCACGCGCCGCAGCTTGGAATGGCGCACAGGTGGTCAATCGGCTGCCCTTAGCCGCGTGGGGCTATGAACGGCTCTGGCGTTGGCAAGCCTTGAGCACGCTCAGCGGGCGCAGTTTTCCGGTCGATGAAGAATTAGCCCTGCTAATCGCTCAATTAGCACCACAACGCGGTGGTGTTTACCTCGATTTGGCTTGCTCGAATGGCTTGTATGCGCGGGCAATCGCCGCAGCTCTCCCCGCCGATAGTTATTGTATTGCCCTTGATCATTCGTTGCCAATGTTGCGCGAAGCCCAACGCCGCAGCCGCGCTAAACGCCTCAAAATTAGCTACATCCGTGGTTTAGCTGAGGATCTGCCGTTTGCCGACCAATGTTTGGCGGGCGTGGCGTGTGGTGGCTCGATCAACGAGTTTGTTCGGCCAGATCGGGCAATTTCTGAGGTACGCCGCTGTTTATTAGCCGCAGGCCGCAGTTTTTGGATGCAAGCCCAGCAGGCTGCCTCACGCTCAGGCCGTTTATTGCAAACATTTTTATTAAGCGGCGGAATTCAATTTCTGGCAGGCGATCAGTTTGTCGAAAGTTTACGCGCCGCTGGCTTGTATGTCGCCTACGAACAGCGCGATGGCGCAGTCCAAATTGTGGCAACTCGTGGCCGGATTATTGCTTAGCTATTGCGGATTTTGCCCATAGCATGGCGCTCTGATTGCAGGATACAATTCATGGCACAAGCACAATTACTCTATATCGGAACTGAACAAGGCGTGGTGTTGTTGAGCAATCCAGGTCGAATTGATCGCTGGATTTCGGTTGGTATCGAATTAGCTGATCAGGCAATTGCCGCCGTTAGTTGTCAAGCCGATGCCCCGATGCAAGCCACCGTTTGGAGCAGCAACCAAGCTTGGCAAACCAAGGATGGTGGTCAATCGTGGCAAGCGCTTGAGCCAGCACCCAGCCTAATCACACCAAGCCAAACGATTCAACTTGCAGGTCAACCACCAGCCACAATTCGCATTGCCAGTGATCCCAACCAACTCGAACGCAGCAGCGATGGCGAAAGCTGGCAAAGCTTGGCAATTGGCCAGGTTGGGGAATGGAGTTGTTTGATCAGCGTAGCCTACCAAATTGATAGTGTTTACGCAGCAACCAAGGCTGGGCAGGTGTGGGTTTCCAGCGATCGGGGCCGCACATGGGCTCTGTTGAAACAACAACTTGCGCCGATTACATCCTTGGCAATTGGTCGGGTTATCTCTTAGCAACAATGTTTGGTGGAGCACATGAGCAAAATAACCGACCGATTCACGCATTTTAGCCAAGAACCGTTATACAACACCAAGGCTGTGGTGCAACGAACAGGCGTTGCCGCCGATACGCTGCGAGCTTGGGAGCGCCGCTATGGTGTGCCGTTTCCTGAGCGCACCGAAGGCCGCCAACGGGCCTATTCTGATCGCGATATTGCGATTATTGATTGGTTGCGCCAACAAACTGAATCGGGATTAACCATCAGCCAAGCCGTGGCCTTGCTGCAAACCGATAGTGTGATCGAACAGCCACCAAGTTTTGATCCAGCACCACTAGCTGAATTAAGTAACGATTGTGTCCAAGCCTTGCTCAGCTTCGATGTGCTCAAAGCTGAAGATATTTTGAACAAAGCCTTTAGCGTTTATCCAGTTGAAACGGTTTGTATCGAAGTCATCGAACGGGCGATGGTGGCAATTGGCGATGGTTGGCATGCTGGCAAAATCTCAATCTCGCAGGAGCATGCAGCTACCGCGTTTATGTCGTTGAAATTGAGCAATCTGATTCATCAAGCCCGCACGCGCTCAAACCGAGGCGTAATTGTGGTGGCAACCGTGCCTGGCGAGCAGCATGAGCTTGGGGTGATGATGGTAGCCTTGTTTTTGATGCGGCGCGGCTGGCGAGTGGTATATCTTGGCAGCAACCTGCCTGCTTCCGAATTATTGCATACGGTGCAACGGCTCAGCCCGAAATTGGTAGCGCTCAGTGCCACCACCAAAGACAATTACAGCCAAGCCATGCATTTGCTCCAAGAACTGCACAAAATGCCAAAACCACCAATCATTGGCTATGGTGGGGCAGCATTAAGTGGCGCAACCCAACAAACCGTGTTGCCAGGGATCTTTTTGGGCTATAACGCCGACCAAGCCTGCGACAAAATCGAGGATTTATTGGCCTAATTCTTGCGCCGACTCATCCAAAACCAAAATGTTTGCGTAGCACCAAAAGCAAACCTATGGTGAGTCTGTAGCAGGAAGGATGCGCTATGTCTTGGCCTTCGCTCGATCCTCAAATGTGTGCTGGGTTGACCTTACCAGCTCAATTTATTCCAACGGTTGCCGAGTGCGTGTCACATCAGCCCAGCAACCAATGGCTTAATCATGCTTATGCCCATTGTACCGAACTAACCAACGTTCACTCAAAGAGCTTCTATTTTAGTACTCAATTGTTGCCTGCTCGGAAGCGTGATGCGATTCGGGTATTGTATGCCTTCTGTCGAACGAGCGACGACTTGGTAGACATGCACCCAGAAACAGCCCCAGAGCGTTTGCAACAATGGCTCAAAACCTTACGTTCCACCCCGCGCCACGACGACCCCGTGCCGTTGGCTTGGCATCATGTGCGCAACCATTTTCGAATTTCCAGCAAACTTGAATCAGAATTATTGGCGGGAGTCGAGATGGATCTCTCGATTAATCGCTATGCAACCTTTGCCGATTTATGGCTCTATTGCTATCGTGTGGCTTCGGTAGTCGGGTTGCTCAGCATGCAAGTGATTGGCTACGCCGCAGGAGCCGTGCCCTACGCAATCAAATTAGGCGTGGCCTTGCAATTAACCAACATTCTGCGCGATATTGGTGAAGATGCGCGGCGTAATCGGATCTACCTACCAAAAGAAGATCTAGCGCGCTTCGGGGTGAGCGAACAAGATATTTTGAATGGGGTACGCAGCCCACAGATGCAGCAATTATTACAATTTGAAATGCAGCGGGCGCATCAACTCTATGATGAAAGTTGGCAGGGCATCGGGTTATTGCACCCCGATTCACGCTTTGCCGTGGCAACCGCGGCAACTGTCTATCGCGGCATTCTTGATCAGATTGTGCGCAATAACTATGATGTGTTTAATCGACGCGCCAGCCTCTCGTTAGGGGCAAAATTGGCTTATCTACCCAAAATTCTCTGGCGCTTGCGCAAGCTCAACCGTGAGTTTCCGCTTGATCAATGGGGGCAAGTATGATTTTAGTAACTGGTGGCACAGGCTATGTTGGTTCACGTTTGATTGAAAAATTACGCCAACGCCCTGAGCCAGTGCGAGTGTTGGCTCGCACCCCAGAAAAAGCTCAAAAGCTGGTTGCTGGCAATGTTTCAATTGTCAAAGGCGATGTGACCGATCCTGAGTCGTTAATCGCGGCGATGAAAGGGGTTAGCACGGTTATTCATTTGGTGGCGATTATTCGCGAACGTTCGGGCGGAATCACGTTCGAACGCATGAATTATCAAGCCACGGTTAATGTGGTCGATGCCGCCAAGGCTGCCGGAGTCAAGCGTTTTTTGCATATGAGTGCGCTTGGCGTGGTCAACGACCCCAATTTGCCCTATATGGATACGAAATTTCGGGCACAAAAATATGTTGAGGCTAGTGGCTTAGACTGGACGGTCTTTCAGCCGTCGGTGATTTTTGGCGAAGGCGATGAATTTATCAATACCTTGGCCGATTTGGTGCGCCGCCCGTTGATGATTGCCCCAGCGCCGTTTGTGCCCGTTGTTGGTGATGGCAAAACTAAATTTCAGCCTGTTTGGCGCGACGATGTGATCGATGCCTTTATCAAAGCCTTAGATGATCACAGCACGATTGGCCAAATCTATCAATTGGGCGGGCCAGAAGCGCTAACTTACGAGCAAATGCTTGATTTGATTATGCAAAAATTGGGCAAAAAACGTAGCAAAATCTATGTGCCAGTGCCATTGATGAAGCCAGCAGTCTTTATGATGGATAAATTATTGCCCAAACCACCAGTCACGCCCGCCCAACTGACCATGCTCAGCCTTGATAATAGTGCGCCGCAATCGGCCACCGAACAGCTGATTGGGCATAGGCCATTAGCTTTAGGCGATGGCATCGACTACATCAAAAAGTCTAACGCTGCTCGCCACGGCTAAACCGCTAGCCCAATTAAACCAACAACGGCGGGTAGCAATTACCCGCCGTTACATCGTTAACCAATCGGTTACTTGGTGCTTTCTTCAACTGCTTCTTGCAAATATGAAGGTTGGCGCAATTCGACAGGCTTTTGAGAAACTTTCTTAACCCGTAAGTTAAGCATTTCGACCAACACCGAAAAGCCCATTGCAAAATAAATATAGCCTTTTGGAATGTGTTGATCGAAGCCTTCGGCCACCAACGACATCCCAATCAAGAGCAAGAAGCTCAGGGCCAACATTTTGACCGTTGGGTGACTGTTGACAAAATCGCTGATTTTGCCTGCTGAGAGCAACATCACGCCCACCGAAATAACCACTGCTGCGATCATAATTTCAATATGATCAACCATACCCACCGCTGTAATCACCGAGTCGAGCGAGAACACAATATCTAAGACTAAAATTTGGGCAATTACTGAATTGAATGATTTGGCTTTGACATTTTGCTCATGATGCTCAGAACCTTCCAAACGTTCGTGAATTTCAAAGGTTGCCTTGCCCAAGAGGAACAAGCCCCCAACCAGCAAAATTAAGTCGCGCCCTGAAATTTCTTGGCCAATAACCGTAAAGAGTGGCTTGGTTAAGCTCATAACCCACGAAAGCGAAAGCAGCAGCAAAATCCGTGTGATCAAGGCTAAGGCTAAACCAGTTTGGCGTGCTTTGGCTTGTTGGGCTTGGGGTAGTTTGCCTGATAAGATCGAAATAAACACAATATTATCGATCCCTAAGACGATTTCGAGCATAGTCAAGGTTAATAGGGATACCCAAGTCTGTGGATCAGATAACCATTCCATACAGGTGCGCTCCTTCAATTAGCGAAAATGAATTCTTCCAAATTGTATGCAATCATGCTGCAATGTAAAGGGTATAATTTCTTGTATGATACGAACACATGCTTCAATCGAATGGCTGGCCAGTTTACCTACCAGCGAACGCCATGTGCTGGCACATTTATGGCAAGTTGCCGATGCTGCTCAGCTTGGGCAACCAAGCGCCATTCAAGCCCTGGTTGCGCGTTTATCCACGCCTGAACGCTCGGCGCTTGATCGGGTGATTGCGGTTGGTGGTAAGCTCGCGGCCAAATCGCTTGAACGTGAGTTTGGCAAAATTCGCTCACATCGGGATATTGTGACTCCTCGGGCCTATTTATTGGCGCTGCACGGCCAAGCTTCGGTGCTTGAACATCTCTATATTTTGGGCTTGCTTCAGCCACTCAAAACGCTGGACGGCGAGTATTACGTGATTTTTAGCGATTGGTTGCAGGCTTTGCCAGCAGTTTCGGCCCCCAGTTTGCCAACATGGCAGCACCATCCCAGCCCAAACAACTGGATCGAAGCGGATCTCAATCAAACCGAAACGCTGCTCACCACGATCTTGGCGCTGTGTTATCAGCAACCATTACGGCTGACCCGCCAACTCCAGCTTGAACGCGACGGCTTGAAAGCAATCTGTCAACGCATAGCAGTTTCTACGCCAGCAAGCGAACGCCAATTTCCGCAATTAGTGTGGCTACGAAATTTGGCGCTTGAGGCTGGCTTATTACAGGTTCAGAATCAGCAGCTTCAGCTCGCTGGCAACCCAATTAATTGGCTGGAAGCTACGCCCAAACAGCGGTTAGAGCGCTTGTTTAATGGATGGTTGACTTGTGATTTTGATGAGTTTAGCTTGACTGAGTTGCAAATTCAAGTTCGATTTACCCACCAAGCTGCTCGTCAAGCCTTATGGCAAGTATTAACAACCGCACCAGGCGATCAATGGTTGGCCTTCGACGATTTACTGGCACAAATCCAAGCCTTGCATCCCGAACTGTTGCGCAGCGATTTCGAGCAGCCTAGCATTCACGATCAAGCTGGCAAGCCATTGATTGGTTGGCAGCATTGGGCCAAGGTTGAGGGCGCATGGATCAAAGCCGCCTGCCAAGGGCCATTGTTCTGGCTCGGCTTGATTGATGTCGATCAACTTAACAATCCGCAGGCCTTGCGTTTAACCCAATGGGCAAGCTGCTTAATCGATCCAGTGTACGAGCCGAGTCACTTCGCAGGGCAACTACAACTAAGCAGCGATGGCCTGATTCGGGTTCCACCAACGGTTGAGCCGTTGCCGCGCTTTCAAATCCAACGCATCACGGAATGGCAATCAACCGATACGCAGGGCACAATGCTCGTGCGATTGACCGCCCATTCGTATAGCCAAGCCTTGCACCGTGGAATTCAAGCCAGCCAAATGCGCACATTTTTGCAACGTTGGTGTGACCGACCAGTGCCAAACGATTTGCAAAGCTTATTTCAGCAATGGCAAACCGATCGCCAGCACTTATTGGCTCGTCCGGCGTTATTGCTGGAAGCCGATGATCCTACGTTGCTCAACGAGCTGGCTAAGCTGCCCAACTTACCACCTTATGCTGAGCTTAATCCCCAACTTTGGGAATTAGAAATAGCTGATAGTGCCGCATTAACCAATCTGTTGCATGCAGCAGGCTATGCGATCAACCAAGTCAGCGAGCCAGATCAACGGATCAATGACCATGATCTTAAACAGTTGATTACTGCTTTATTGACAGTTCAGCGTTTAGCACCAAATTTGGTCAGCCAAGCAGTGATTGAGCGGGTGGTGCAGGCCTTGCCCAACAGCGAACGCCAACAACTCACCGCCAACGTCAACCAGTGGCTATCAATCATTAATCGAAGCTAGAAGGAGCCAGCATGCGCGACCGATTATATACCACTGAAGCCTTGATTATTCGGCGCTCCGATGTTGGCGAGGCTGATCGAATTCTGACGATCTATACGCCGCATCATGGCAAACTCAGCGTTACGGCGCGAGGTGTGCGCAAAATGACCAGCAAATTAGCTGGTCACTTAGAACTTTTTATCCATACCCGCTTACAACTTGCCAAAGGGCGCTCATTCGATGTGGTGACCGAAAGTCGCGTGGTTCAGCCATTTCGCAGCTTGCGTGAAGATCTCTCGCGGATCAGCCAAGGCTATTACGTTGCCGAATTGCTTGATCAAATGACTCCCGACGAGAGCGATAATCCGGCGCTTTTTCGCCTAACATGCGAAACCCTGGCAGCCTTGGATGTGCTTGATGAAGTTGTGCGGCGCGATGTAATTTTGCGGTATTATGAATTACACACGCTGATTCTTTCAGGCTATCGGCCACATCTGTTTGATTGTGCTAACTGCGAACGCGAGCTTAGCCCAGAAGCAGATCGGTATAGCCCAATCACTGGAGGTGTTTTATGTCAACAATGTTCAAGCAGCGAGCCACGAACATTGCCGATCAACCTCAATACCTTCAAATTGTTACGCTATCTGGCACGAATGCCGCTAGAGACGGTCGTCAGCCTTGTGCCAGCCCCAGCGACAGTTCATGAAGCTCGCGCTGTTTTGAAAGCCTCGTTAAGCCAAATTTTAGAGCGTGAGCTAAAATCAACCCAATTTCTCAATTTAGTGCGTGGTTGACAAGCCTATAGCTTACCACTACACTAGCCGCGATTCCCCCTAAAGGAGCACAACCAATGAGCTATGTTGAGCAACTCTTGGCTGAAAACGAAGAGATTAAATATGAAGCCCATCAGCATCCGTTCGTTTTCTTGGGACGCATTAGCTTTGAAGTCGTTGTTATAGCAATTATGGTTGCGGCAATTGTGTTTATCACCAATTTGCCAAGCCAAAAATGGCAAGAAATCCAACCATATGTGCAATTAATTCTAATTGCAATAATTCTGTTGATTCTGGCGAGCGCTGTAGTGGACTTCTTGCGTTGGCGTAACGAAAAGTTTTTATTAACCGATCGTCGGGTCATTCATTTACGCGGCATTGTTAATAAAACGAGCCTCGATTCATCACTCGATAAAATTAACGATGTCCAAATGCGTCAAACATTTATGGGTCGTATGTTTAATTATGGTGATCTTGAGGTACAAACCGCCAACGAAAATAGTGATAACTTCTTTGCATTTATTCGTGCGCCACTTGAATTCAAACGGGCTATGCTCAATGCTAAAGAGGAACATGATCGCGAACCAGCGATGTATATGCAATCAGTTAATGCCTATCAGAACTTTGTACCGCCCTATCAACGCCCCAACGATCAGGATGTTGAAGAATTGTTGGTGCGCTTAAACGATCTACGTCAGAAAAATTTAATTACTGATGCTGATTTTGAAGCCAAAAAACGTGAAATTTTAAGTCGGATATAATGCCTGCGGCCATAGCAATGTGGCTATTGTTGCAAAGGATTTCAATTCATGACCACCAATCGAACTCAAGCAATCGCTGGCGCAGTCGCCACCATTCGTCAATATACCGAGCGTGTACCCCAAGTTGGCATCATTCTTGGCTCTGGTTTGAGTCAACTCGTCGATCATATTCAGGATGCCGTAGTAGTTCCTTACACTGCGATTCCAGGCTTCGCACCTTCAGCGGTGCCAGGCCATCGCGGTGAACTTGTTTTAGGTGAACTCGGTGGGGTTTCAGTGCTGGCAATGCGTGGCCGCTTTCACTTTTACGAAGGCTATGCCATGGACGAAGTAACCTTGCCTGTGCATGTGATGCGAGCGCTGGGAGCCGATATATTAATTGTTACGAATGCTGCTGGTGGCTTAAATGCCAATTGGCAGGTTGGCGACTTGATGCGCATCAGCGACCATATTTTTATGCCAGGCATGGCGGGCTTTCACCCATTGCGCGGCCACAACGACGATACGCTTGGTCCACGCTTCCCAGCTATGCTCAACGCCTATGATCCTGAATTGGGTGCAATGGCCAAGGCCGCCGCTGAACGGGCTGGCGCAACGCTACGCGAAGGGGTTTATGCCATGCTGGCCGGGCCATCGTTTGAAACTGGCGCTGAGATGAACTATCTGCGCGGGGTTGGGGTTGACGCTGTAGGTATGTCTACCGCACCTGAAACGATTGTGGCTCGCTACCGTGGCATGCGCGTCTTGGGCATTTCGTTGATCACCAATATTGCCCACCCCGACGCACCACCAGCCAACCATGAAGAGGTGCTTGAGGCAGGCGAGAACGCTAAACCTATGTTCAGCGCGTTGATCACCGATGTGCTAAGCCAAATTGCTGCCTATGGCAAATAGTTTGCGTGGCTTAGGCTTATTGTTGGTAGGAATTATGATTGGCATGATCATTGGGGTGTGGTGGTTAGCGCCACGCCTCAATGGCACAATTATTCGCTTTGAGAGCGCTACCAATCCAATTGCTAGCCCTAGCGTATTGCCAACTCTACCGACGATCACGCCCAATCAAGCCCCAACGCCAAGCGCCACCAGCCCAGCCAGCCCAAGCAACTCAGCTAGTCCAGTTCCATCAGCAACCATCCAAGCAACTGCCAGTTTGACCAGTTCCGGTGACCTTAAACTTGATCTGTTAGCAGCGGTTAATCGCGAGCGCCAACAAACCAATTGTGAAGCCTTGGTTTTCGATTCGCGGCTACAAAGCATTGCCCAAGCCCATGCCGATGATATGGCTCAGCATGAAAAAATCGATCACGTTGGCAGCGATGGTCGGAGCTACAGTCAGCGACTTGAAGCGGTTGGCTATCAATTTATTCGGCGTGGCGAAAATATCTCAGCATGGTTTGCCACTCCGGTTGAGGTTGTAGCCCAATGGATGGACGAGCCAGTTGATGGGCCACATCGTGCCAACATCACTAATTGTGCTTATCGCCATGTGGGCATTGGCCTAGCCTACGTTGGCGACCACCCGTATTGGGTGCTTGACATGGCCGAACCAAAACCCTAACATGCACTTATGTTAAGCGTCATTGAGCATATCATTCAGCCAATGCTATGGGCAATTGGCACCTATGCAGTGTTGCGCCTGTTAATCCGGCTTGGTCGGCGCATTGGGCTGATTAGCGGGTTAAGCATCCTTGGCCAATTTTTGGCGCTTAGCAGTGCTGGCTTAATTGGCCTATGGTCGGATCAACAGCTTGAGCATTGGCCGCTGCTCACCAAAATGCTACAAACTACCATGACTGTTTCGATTATTGCGGTGGTTTTGCATATTGGCGATCAACTATTGGTGCGGCGTTTGGCAGCCGATGGCCGCCCCAACGCAATCCCGCGCTTGATGCGTGATATTGCGCGAGGGTTTGTGCTGCTCATGACTTTGTTGATTTGTATTGGCCATTTTTTCAAAGTGCAAATTGGCACGGTACTGCTCAGCTCGACCGTTTTTACAGCCGTGGTTGGCCTTGCCTTACAAGATTTGCTCAAAAATGTGATTGCTGGGATTGCGCTGCAAATGGAGCGGCCTTTTATGCCTGGCGATTGGATTTTCATCGATGTGCAAACTGGCTATGGCCGCGTTTTGGAGATGAGCTGGCGGGCGATTCGGGTCAAGCCGCGTGATGGACAGGTCGTAGTCATTCCCAACACGATTATTGCCCAACAACAAATTATCAATATGAGTGCAACTGGGTTGCCTGTGGCCATGCGGGTTGCAGTAACTGTCGATTGTGTGCACCCGCCGATGATGGTGCGCGAATTGTTGAAAGAAGCAGTGCTTTCCAGTCGTGGGGTCGTCGCCCAGCCTGAACCATTTGTGTTTGTGCGCAACTACACTGCGTTTTCGACGACCTACGAAGTTAAATGTTGGATCAGCAACTACGATGATTTTCCCCAGTTGCAAGGCGATGCACTCAGCCGAATTTGGTATGTGTTCCAGCGTCAAGGCATTCACTTTGCCTCAAACGAAATGGTGCTGACCCGTCCTGAACAAGCGAGTCGGCAACGTCGCCTCGATTACACCCCTGAGCAAATTTTCGACCGTTTGCGGCGAATCAAGCTGCTCGATGGCTTGCACGAGCAAGAATTGCGCTTTTTATCAGAGAATGTCGAAATTCGCTTATTTGAACGCGGCGAAATTCTGGCCCATCAAGGCCGCCATGAACATATTTTGTATGCAATCACGCGCGGCAAAGTACGGGTTGAAGTTGCGCATGACGATCAGCCGGCAATTGTCGTCTCGTACTTAGGCGCTGGCGATGTGTTTGGCGAGCGCGGCATGTTAATGGATGAGCCACGTTCGGCCAGCGTGATTGCCGAGGAAGATACCCGCACAATTGTGATCGAACGCCACGATTTAGCTCCGTTGTATGCCAAAAATCCCTCATTGGCTGAACGTTTGGGGGTGATGGTAGCCGAGCGCCAACAAGCCACCCACAATTATCTAGAGCAGCAACGCTCGGTCAACCAAAACCCCACGCCCTCGCCTGCCGCCCGCTCAATCACCGAGCGCATCCGCGATGTGCTGCTCGATTTAAGCAAATAACTACAACGCTTGAAAATGACCAACTAAAGCTGCGTAAGTATCATCCATGGCTTCGGGAATGAGCTTGACCCCGCCGATTAATGGCATAAAATTGGTATCGCCATTCCAGCGTGGCACAATATGCATATGCAAGTGCTCATCGATGCCCGCGCCAGCTGGCCGCCCCAAATTCATACCCAAATTGTAGCCATGCGGGTTCATCACAGTACTCAAAATTGTGGCTGAACGTTGGGTCAAATGCATAATTTCGGCAGCAGTTTCAGCAGGCAAATTGGCAAAATCATTAGTATGGGCATAGGGCACAATCATCAAATGACCTGGATTATAGGGGTACAAATTCATTAGCACATAGCTATATTGCCCGCGATAAAGCACATGATTTTCAGCATCGTTTGATTCTTCATGTTTGACGCACAGCACACAGCGCGAATCTTTGGGCGTTTCACCTTTGACAAACTGTCCGCGCCATGGTGTCCATTTAATCTCCATTACGACCTCCAAAAAGCCAAAGAACCAGCGCCATTGTAGCCGAGAATTGCTGTTTAAATGCCAACCGATCGCCCTAACGACGATCGGTTGAGCCTTGTTTAGTTGGAAGGTTTATCGGTTTTTGACGAACGGAATAAAGAGTTTATAGGGTAGACCATCGTGTACTTGCACATTAATGGGATTACGGGCGCTCGTATAACCAAACGTCCAGCGATCACCAATAAGCAACTCGCCGAAGGCTTGGCCATTGATTGTTAATATCCCCGGAGCCATCGCCCGTAATGTAATCGCTGAACACTGGGTCGGATGTTCAGAATAGCGACATGGCATGGTCAATGGTGGATCAAACTGGGCCAACTCGCTTGCACTAAGCGTGATTTCCATTTGAGGTCCGCTGATATTCTGATAATCGACGGTCATGGTAAAAATATCGCCAACCTGGACTTGGCTTGGGGCACTCAACAGCAACTTAGGTGCTGCTGCTGGTTGACAAGGCACAGGGGTGATGATCGGTGTAGAACTCGGCGATGGGGTTTGGGTTAAATCAGGAACTCGCTGACCAACGACGGTTGGTGTAGATGTATAGGTTGGCTGGACTGTGACCGTAGGCGTTAATGTGGCAGGCACACAAGTTGGGGTTGGCACTGGTGTGCCATTTGGATCAATAACATTAATCGTCAGCGGAGTTCGTGCCGCTGCTGAGCTCCAATACCAACCATTATGAAACGATTCACCTCGTGCATCAGCATTGATAACCAAGGTACCAACGCTAGTAGCTCGCAACGTAATACGCTCACAGCGGGTTGGGTGGCGATCATATTGACATGGCATGAGTAGTGGTGGGTCGAATCGCGCCAAATTCGCATCATTAAACCAGATTCGCGTGTGTTGCATACCAATATTTTCATAGGTAATCGATAAAGTGAATAATTCGCCAACATTAACTTGGCTTGGTCCGTTGAGAAATAATGTCGGATGCACATAGCAAGGATCGACATTGGGTGTTGGAACTGGGGTTCGGGTTGGAGTTAAGTTTGGTATATGCGCCTGAACGCTACTCTCGAGTGGATAGTAGGTTGGACAGATAACACTCGGTGTCGTGGTAGTAGTATTAGTTGGTGATGGTACTATAGTACTACTTGTTGCAATGGGAATTTCGCTTGGGGTTGGGGTTTCAGTTAATCCTACTTTGGCACTTGTTGATCCAGGGTTTTTAGCGACAGCAAAAGCAAATAACACTGCACATAAACCAACTAACAAAGCCAGCCGCCTGTTACTCATAGAAGTTTCCTCGATTCCGAATAATAATCCTAGACTCTTAGTATTGACTATCGGAACTATGCTTGCTATAGGACTAATGGCCCAAAAATAAACTTATTTACAACTATCGTTATTTTTATTCATTAAGCAAGCTTTTACGGCTACTTTGCAGCATCAAATTTCTGGCACGCGCTTTGAAACCGATCTATCACCACGTTAATATCCATTAAAATCTCCCAAATCTAAAGAACTATCACTTCTAACCTTGAAGAAATATGTTTAAATGCCAACCGATCGCCATAACGACGATCGGTTAAGCAGGCTTGAACTCAGCAGTTTATTGGGTTTTGACGAACGGAATAAAGGCTTTGTGGGCTAAAACGCTGCGCACTTGCACATTAATAGGATTCCGTGCATGAGCACTGCCCCAAGCCCAACCACCACCAGAAATTGGTACTTCGCCATTTGCTCCGGCATTAATTGTAATCGTACCAGGCGCAACCGCCCGCAAACCAATCGTGCGGCAATGGGTTGGGTGCTGGTTGAATTTACATGGCATCGTCAATGGTGGATCGAATTGGACAGTTCCGGTTGGGCTGAGTGTGATTCCAGTATACGGCACGCCAATATTGACATACTGAATTGTCAAACTGAATGCATCACCAACATTGACCAATGGCGGCGCACTCAAAATCAATTCTGAAACAATTGGCGTAATGGTCGGACTACCACGGTTTGGCGTGATCGTTGGGGTTCCGATACACGTGCTACCACGCATCGCCAAGTTGGTTGGGCATGGAGTCGCTGTTTTAGTAGTCGTTGGGGTTGGCGTGCACGGCACTTGGGTTGTTTGCACGCGATTGCTATTCAATGGTTGAGCGGTTGGCGTGAAACATGGTGCCGTTGGGAAGGTCGGCGTTGCGGTTGAAGTTGGCGTTGGCGTACACGGCGCTTGGGTTACTTGGGGTGCTTGCTTCTGAGTTGGCCGTGTGGTTGGCGTATAGCATGGATAGCTTGGGAAGGTTGGAGTTGGCGTGCCAGTCTTCGTTGGGGTTGGGGTTGGCGTACATGGTACTCGGGTCGTTTGCACACCATTGCTATTTAATGGTTGTGGCGTTGGCGTGAAACATGGCGCAGTTGGGAAGGTCGGGGTTGGCGTAAAGGTGGGTGTGCCATCACCCGCCACAATATTTACATACACAGGATTACGTGCCCGTGCCCCACCCCACATCCAGCCGCCATCAATAAACAATTCACCAGTTGCCCAGGCATCAATCGTTAATTCACCGACGGCAGTTGCCCGCAAACGAATTTGGGTACAATGGGTTGGATCTTCGAAGAAATCGCAGGGTATGACTGATGGCGCTTCAATTTGGGCCAAGCCATTGGGGCTGAGGCTAATGCCAGTATCTGGCGCACCAATATTCACATAATCAATCGTTAGCGTAAAGACATCGCCAACTCGGACTTGGCTTGGGGCACTCAACAGCAACTCGGCATATGAGGCTTGTTGGCATGGCAGAGCTGTTGGTGTTGGTGTGCGAGTTTTGGTTGGAGTTGGCGTGGCTGTCGCCTGACCTGCTGGAGTTGGGGTATAGGTTGGCAACATCGTAGCCGTTGGGGTTCGGGTCGCAGGCACACAGGTTGGCATAGGAGTTGGCGTGGCCGTCGCATTCGGATCAACGACATTGATCCAAATTGGATTACGCGCTTGGGCACTGCCCCAAGCCCAACCACCGCCAGCAATCGGCACTTCGCCTGTTGCCGATGCAGAAATTTCTAACATTCCCTCAGCCGTTGCCCGTAATGTAATTGCACGACAACCTGTCGAATGTTCATTGTACTTACAGGGCATCGTCATCGGTGGATCAAATTGAGCCAGATTGTTCGGACTCATGGTGATCGTGGTGTAGGGCAGACCAATATTGACATACTGAATCATGATCACGAACAGTTCACCGACTTGGACTTCGGTCGGGCCGCTCAGAATTAATTCTGAACGAATGGGCGTTGGAGTTGGCGTTAATAACGCCTTGGCACTTGTTACTTCAGGTCGTTTAGCCACAGCAAAGCCAAGCAACACTGCACACAAGCTCACTAACAGGGCCAGCCGCCTGTTATTCATAGGGGTCCTCCTCTAAATTAGATTAATGGGCCTAGGCTGTTAAGTATTCACCAACTAGGACTACTCCTGCTATAGGACAAATGGCCCAAAAAACAAGCTATCTAGCAATATAGATATTAAAAATCATTAAAGAAGCTCGCTAGCAATAATGAATTTAAATTGAATTAAACAGCAACCGATCGCTGTGGTAGCGATCGGTTGCTGTTTAATCAACTCAGCAGTTTATTTTCTCGCCAGCGGAATAAAAATCCGATATGCTAACACGTCGCGCACTTGAATCGAAATTGGGTTTGAAATAGCACTGCCCCAAGCCCAACCACCACCAGCAATTGGCACTTCACCTGTAGCGCTAGCACTAAGGTGAAGCGAGCCTGCGGCAATTGCCCGCAACCGAATAGTGCGACACTGGGTTGGATGCTGATTGAATTTGCATGGCATGGTCAATGGTGGATCAAATTGCCCAATTCCACCTGACCCATTGGTGACCCTCGTATAGGGCATCCCAATATTGATATACTGGATCGTCAGGGTAAAAACATCACCAACATTGACCAGGTATGGCGCACTCAAAAACAAGCCTGAAACAATCGGCGTAGCCGTTGCAGTGCCATTGATTGGTGTGATAGTTGGGGTTCCGCTACAGCTACCGCCGTTGATTGCTAAGTTCGTTGGGCATGGCGTAGCAGTTTTGGTAGCGGTCGGGGTTGAAGTACGGGTTGGTATGGCATTGTTTGGCAGAATATTGATATGAACTGGATTGCGAGCATACGCATATCCATCCTCCGCCTGTTGACCATTAATGAAAACCAAGCCAAAAGCACTAGCATCGATCGTTAATTCACCTGCGGAAGTCGCCCGCATGGTTATTTCTTCACACGAAGTAGGGTGCGAGAATCGTTGGCAAGGCATTGCTAGCGGCGGATCAAACATCGCTAAATCATTCGAGGCGCGGCTAATATCGATGGTATAAGGGGCAATATTCACATAACTCATTCTCAACGTAAAAATATCGCCAACCTGCACTTGGCTTGGTGCCTGTAACACCAACTCGGCATATGAGGTTTGGTAGCATGTCAAGGGGGCAGCAGTTGGGGTTGGAGTACGGGTTTGAATTGGGGTCGAAGTGGCTGTCGCCTAACCAGCCAGGGTTGGCGTATTTGTCGGTATATTTGGGGTTGGAGTGCTGGTAGCAGGTACGCAGGTTGGCACAGGCGTAAAGGTTGAAGTTGGCGTTGAATTCCAATCAATAATATTAATAAAAACTGGGGCTTGGGCTTCAACCCAAATGAAGTGCCAATTACCATTGTAATAAGCTTCGCCTAATGCCACGGCATCAAAATTAAAAACCCCTACATTAGTAGCTCGTAGGGTAAAACTACGACACTGGGTGCTATGGTATTCAGCAATACAATACTCATTCATTGCTGGCTCAAAATGGGCTAAACCGCCATCATTAACCCAAAGCGAGGTTGAGGGTAAGGCTAGATTGATATACTCAATTGAGATGGTGAATAGCTCGCCAACCTCGACCTGACTTGGTGCTGTGATAATCACCTTTGGCTCGACAAAACAGGGATCATTTGGAGTTGCAGTAAAGGTTGGCCTTTCGGTCACTGTTGGCTGCTGCCCAGTAGGAGTTGCAGTAGCATTTGGTCGAATTCCTTGGGTTGGTGTTGGCAGATTTACCGCGCAGGTTGGACCAACTGGTGCGGTTGGGGCCATCGTACTACGCGTAACAAGTGAATCAATACTTTGATTATGGGTTGAGGGTAATAATCCGTTGGCGTTGATTACTTCGGAGCGTTTAGCCATAGCAAAGCCAAGCAATATCGTGCACAAGCATACGAACAGGATTAACTGCCTATTATTCATACGTTCCTCTCTATAAAACTGATTATTGGGCCTAGCTCTCTAGTATCACACGATGAGGACTAATCCTGCTATAGGATAAATGGTCTATTAATGGAACTATCTATCAATATAGATATCAAAGATCATTAAAAGATCCTAACGCGAAATAGCTTGCTCACAAGCGTCAAACGGCCAAGCGGCTATGATACAATAGACTCTGTGATGAATCGAACAGATGCGGCGCTACAACTGAGCTGGCACGAGCTTGCCAAAACCTACAGCACCCGCCCGGTCTACGACCAGTTGGCGGGCGAATTGCATAGTGGCGAAGTTTTGGCAGTGCGCGGCCCAAATGGCGCTGGCAAATCGACCTTTTTGCGCTTGCTCTGCGGCCTCGAACGGCCAAGCGCTGGTACAATTCGCTATCAGTGGCAAGGCCAAACCTACAGCCCAAACACCATGCGCCCATGGATCGGCTTTGTTGGGCCGGATGTCGCTTTGTATCGTGAATTAAGTGCGATTGAACATTTGCAATTTTTGGCCAAAGCCCGTGGTTTAGCCGCCGATCAAGTTTATTGGCACGAATTGTTGGCCCAAGTTGGCTTGGCTGGGCGCGAGGCTGAACGGGTCGCCCATTTTTCATCGGGCATGGCCTTGCGTTTGAAATATGCAATCGCGCTTTTAGCCAAGCCACCAGTGCTGCTGCTCGATGAGCCAACCGCCATGTTCGATGAGCATGGTCGCCAATTTGTGGCTCAGCTGGTTGAACAACAACGCCAGCATGGCCTAACCATTTTGGCCACCAACGATCAGCGCGATGCTGCTTGGGCAGATCTGGTTTTGACGGTAGGAGTGGCGGCGCGTGGCTAAACCAACATTATGGCAAGCTGCTTGGGCAGTCGCCTACAAAGATTTACAAATCGAGCTGCGCACCCGCTATGCCTTGAATGCCATGGCCTTGTTTGCAGTCACGACCGCGGTGATGGTCAGCTTTCGTTTGGGACCATTGGGCCTGAGCCGTGATCCGCGCTCGGCAGCAACCTTGGCCGTGCTCTTGTGGATTGCGATCTTTTTTGCGGCAATGAATGGCTTGGCTCGCTCGTTTGTGCGCGAGGAAGAAGCGCATACTGCAACCTTATTACGCTTAAATGTGCCAGCGTTGGCAGTCTATTTGGGCAAACTCTTGGTCAACTTGTTGATTTTGGCCTTGCTCGAAACGCTGGTTACCCTGCTATTTATTGGTTTGTTGAATGTCACAATTGCCAAAGTTGGCTTGTTTCTGGCGACGCTCAGTTTAGGCGGAGTTGCCTTGGCTGGAGCAACCACTATTTTAGCAACTTTAGTCGCCAAGGCCGATGGCAAAGGCTCGTTATTTACAATTTTGGCCTTTCCCTTGGTGCTGCCATTATTGATTATCGCGGTTGAAACAACCGAATTAGCGCTAAGCGGCGGGACATGGGGTTCAGCTGGCAGCGGTTTGCAACTGCTGGCGGCCTATACCATCGCTGAACATGTGGCCGCGCTCTGGCTGTTTGAACGAGTTTGGGAAGCCTAAAACTCTACTGGTGGGAACAATTAAGCATGCTTGCGACAACCTTTAAGTGGTTTACTGGAATTTGGCTAGCATTGGTCACTGTAGCAATGTTCTTGTGGGTGCCGGCTCACGAGGGCTTGGGCAATGTTGGACGAATTGTGATTGTGCACGTGCCAACAGGCTGGCTAACCAGTGTAGCCTTTTTGTTTTCGGCAATTTATAGCTGGCGCTACTTGCGCAATGGCCGTGCTCGTGACGATGCCTTGGCCTTGGCTGCGGCAGAATTGGGCTTGATTTTTAGCATTCTGGCCACCGTAACTGGCTCGATGTTTGCCAAAGTAGTGTGGGGAACTTACTGGAATTGGGACCCACGCGAGACCGCGATCGCTGCATTAATGTTGATTTATGCGGCCTATTTTGCCTTGCGTACCTCGATTGAAGATCGTCAACGCCAACGCTACCTTGGCTCGATCTATGCCTTGCTGGCGTTTGTAGCTGTACCATTTTTGATCTTTGTGATTCCCCGAGTCACCGATGATACGCTGCACCCCAATTGTGCAATTTTGAATACGCCCAATTGCCAAGGCATTCAATTAACTGAAAATGGGCGAATTATTGGCACAATTGAGGATTTCAAGGTTGAATTGCTGGGCATCGAGCAACAAGCTGATCTAACGGTTGCCACGGTCAGCATTTTATCGAATGGCACAAATTACACCCTTAAACCGTCATTTAATCGGGCGAGCAATAAGCCCGAAGCAATTGAGCGCTTGCCCGAAACCTTGCGCGATGTGCAAATCAAGCGGTTAAGTGGCGAGCTAGGCAATCAAACGGTTGAAATTGCGATTGCCAACACCGGCAATATTGGCCTGCTAACCGAGCAACGCACCTTATTAACCTTCTTTGCCAGCTTATTTGGCTTTACGCTGCTGTTTTTCTGGCTCTGGTGGTTACGCGCCGATGTGCTCGATATCAACGAACAATTAGTACAACAAGGAATGACGATATGAATGGATTAACCGACCCCGGCTTAGCCATGTATGTGGCAGCGGCGGTAACCTTGGTGGTTTGGCTAGGCATTTTTGCCTATTTGCTGAAGATTGATCGCCAAGCCAAAGCCTTGCGCCAAGCCCTGCAAGAACGCCAAGCCGATCCAGCCAATCAAACCAGCAATGCCGCGATTCGTCCAGAACGGGTCAACCCAGAACGAAAGGAGACCAGCAATGTCTGAAGTTAAACCGCGTTTTCGCTTAAAACCACTCCATCTCGTGGGGATTGCCTTGTTGCTGCTGGCGGGTTGGTTGGGCTTTACTTCAATGGGTGATTCGCTGACTCCCTATGTCAATGTGACCGAGGCCAAAGCCAGCGGGCGCAATGTCCAAGTGATGGGTTACCCGCAAAATCAAGGCACGGTTGAATCGGGCACATTCCGCTTTACCATGCGCGATGAAATGGGCCAACCAATTGAAGTGCTGTATCGCCAGCCCAAGCCAGGCAACTTTGATCAAGCGATCAGCGTGGTAGCAATTGGCGCATTCGATGAAAGCCAAGGCATTTTTGTAGCCGACGATTTGCTGGTCAAATGCCCATCGAAGTATCAAGAAGATACCCAAGCTGCCAAGTAGGTCGCAAGGCTGGGGTTTGTGCTAACTTCAGCTATCAATCCAAACCAGAGGATCATCCATGAATTTGTTTATGTTTGGCACGTTGCTGCTGGTTGTGGCGTTAGTTGCCGCTTTCACCGCCACCACTTCATATACATTGCTAATTGCAGGCCAGCGCACCGCCTTGAGTTGGGGTCGTTGGAGCGTGCGGATCGCCGCAGTTTCGATCCTTGTGGCTTCGCTATTGCTCTTGGCGTTGTTCTACTTTGGGCGCTATGAGTTCGATTATGTCTACAACTACTCATCGAACGATTTAGAGCTACGCTACAAACTTTCGGCGCTCTGGGCTGGTCAACAAGGTTCATTTATGATTTGGGCCTTGGTTGGCTTGTTGGCAGCGCCGTTGTTGCTACGCCGCTCACGCGAGTTTGAGCCGTTTGTGCTCATGCCCTTGATGGCGGTGCAAGTGGCAATTATCAGCTTTATGTTGATCAATAATCCATTTGCCCTGCGCTTCGATGTTGCCAAACAAATCATCTATGCAGAAGATGGGCGCGGCTTAAACGAGCTGCTGCACAACCCATGGATGGTCATTCACCCGCCGATTTTGTTCTTGGGCTATGGCTTGTTGGCAATTCCCTTTGCCTATGCCATCGCTGGGCTGTGGCGGCGCGATTACGATGGCTGGGTCAAAGCAGCCTTGCCTTGGACAATTACCGCATGGGTTGTGCTGACGACTGCATTAACCCTTGGCGGCTATTGGGCCTACGAAACCCTCGGCTGGGGCGGCTATTGGGCATGGGACCCAGTGGAGAACTCATCGCTCTTGCCATGGCTAACTGTAACGGCCTTGCTCCACGGGATGTTGGTGCAACGCGCCCATGGTGGTTTGCGACGGGCCAATTTTAGCTTGGCAATTGTCACCTATGGCTTGGTCATGTATGCCTCATTCCTCACGCGTTCGGGCGTTTTGGGTGATTTTTCGGTACACTCATTTACCGAAGATGGCCTTGGCACGACCATGGCAGCGGTTTTGGTGGTTGGCTTAGTGGTTTCACTGGGCATCTTCTTCCAGCGCTGGCGTGATGTGCCAATCAGCAAGCTCTCGGAAAGCCTATTTTCGCGTGATAGTTTGTTTGTGCTAGGCATGTTTTGTCTGGTAATTATCACACTGATTGTGGGTATTGGCACATCGATGCCGCTGTTCTCTAAAACGCCAATTTTGCGTGATGGCCTACGCACAACCTTTGCCAAAGCTTTTGATGTTGCTGCCAGCCAAGATGGCCGCTTTAGCTTGCAACCAAGCTTTTTCCGCACGGTCACACCGCCGTTTGGCTTGGTCGTGATTGGCTTAATGACGATTGCCCCATTGCTTGGTTGGCGCGGCGGCAACATGCGCAAATTTATTTTTGCCCTACGCTTGCCAGCAATTTTGGCAGTGGTTGCCACGGTGATTGGCCTGTTGCTTGGCGTTCGCAAACCACTCTCACTGGCCTACCTTGGGCTGGGCAGTTTGGGGCTTGGGGTCAATATTTTGATGATCGTGCGGACTGTGCGCGGCGGCTGGATGCGCATCGGCGGCTATGCAGCCCATATCGGCGCAGCCCTGCTGGTGATCGGCTTCGTCGGCTCGTCGGCCTATAGCTCACCCGATATCAACATGACCATTCCCTTAAACACCACTCAAACCGCCTTTGGTCATAAAATTACCTTCGAAGGCTACGCAACCCGCACCAACAACCAAGGAGCCGAAAAAGGCGTGATCGATTTGGCAGTGCAACGCGGTGATGGCGAAGTCCAAGATGCTGCGCCACAGTTGTATCTCAACCCTCGCGATGGCCAATGGATCAGCAATCCAGCGATTATTCGCGAATGGTGGGGCGATTTGTATATCTCGCCTGGTAAATATTTGGCCGCTAGCAACCCTAATTTATTGACCTTGGCGCAAGGCCAAAAAGGCAGCGTCGGCCCCTATAGTTTTGTGTTTCAAAACTTCGATTACAGTTTGCCCGAAGGCCACACTGGTGCTGAAACCCAAACCGACGAGATTACAATCAAAGCGCGGTTAACCTTCTATGATGAGGCGGGCAATGCCACGACGATCGAGCCAGGCTTACGCGCCGTCGCCAACGTTGGCAACCAACCCGAGCCTTACACCTTGGCCGATGGCAACCAAGTGCTGATTTCAGCCTTGAGCCTGGAAAATCGCCAAGTAGAATTGCAAATTGTTGGGCTTGATTTACCAGTCTTGCCTGAACGCGCTGATATTTTTGTCAGCACCAAACCAGCAGTCGGCTTAGTTTGGGTTGGCACAGTGGTGATGACGCTTGGTGGATCGTTGGCGGCCACACGGCGCTTTATCGAACATGCTACCAAACGTCGTGCCCAAGCTAGCCTGCCTGAGGCCGCTACCCAAGCCGCTTAATCAATTGTAAACGCTACGGATGCAAGCAACCTTTGCATCCGTAGCTAGCGAGTTTAAACAGAATGTCGGAACAACCCGATGAATTAGATTATCGTCCGCTGCCCTCGCGGCGTGGCAATCCCACAATTAAACCCATTGATGTGGAACGAGCAGTGCGTTGGCGCTGGCTGAATGGCTGGTTAGTGTTGGTTATTACAACCGCACTAGTAATTAGCGGAACTGGCGGCTTAATTTGGCTCAATACTCGTCCGCCAGCCGAGACCACCCCGCAACAAATGCCGCTCTTTGCCTCAACCATTTTGAGCGAAATTAGCGACCCAAATGTGCGCGATCAACTGCTGGCGCTTGATGCGAGCACTGCTCAAGCCCAAAGTGTGATCAACCAAAACCCGCGTGATCCTAATGGCTGGATTATGCTCGGCCATGCCCATTATGATTTTATTCAGATGATTTATGAGCATGCCCCCAACGGCCAAGCCTATGTGCAAAACCTCAGCCGTTGGATTCAAGCCAGCGATGCCTATTCGCAAGCCTTGGCCTTGGATAACTTCCAACCGCTGATTCGTTCGGATCGGGCGGTGGCCTTGGCACGCTATGGGCTTGGCTTCGGCAACCCCTTTTATAGCGAACAAGCCCTCGCAGAAGCTGAAACCGCCTTGGCCCAAGATGATCAGACCTTGCTGGTGTTGCTGAATGTGGGGCGCGTTTATGCCTTATTGCCTGAACCACGCATGGCTGATGCTGAGCGTTTATGGCGAAAAGTTATTGAACTTGGCCCAACCAGTTTGCAGGCCAAATTAGCCGAAAGCCTGCTTGATGGAGCCAAGCCCTAGGAGCAATCATCATGACCAGCGAATCTGAAACTAGCGTCAAGCAAGGCCTTTCACGCAAAGAATGGCTTTGGCTCGGCGCAGGCATTGTCGTGGCGATTATCGTTATTGCGACAGTGGCAATCTTAACGAGTGGCGGTAGTAAGCCGCAAACCGTGGTTGGTATCGATCGACCAGTACCTGATATGGTGCTCAAAACGGTTGACGGTGGCAGCTTTAATCCAGCAGAATACAAGGGCAAACCATTAATTATTAATTTTTGGGCCTCGTGGTGCGAGCCATGCAAGGAAGAAATGCCCGCTTTGGTGCGCACAGCCGAACGCTATGGTGATAAAATCGCCGTCGTTGGCATCAACCTAACCGATCAAGATAACGATCAAGAAATTCGGCGCTTTATTCAGCGCTACGCCGTAACCTACCCGATTGCGCTTGATAACGAGCGCGTTGCCCAACAAGCATTTGGGATTTTTAATATTCCTGTTACTTTTTTTATTGATTCTGAAGGCATTATTCGGTATACTCGGATTAATGCGATTACAGAGTCTGAGATGGATCATGTATTATCGGAATTATTGCCCTAAAAAATCGGGTTAGTGTTTTTGGAGAGGATCTCTCACTTATGGAACAACCGTTAATTTTAGTTGTAGACGATGAACCCGATGTTGCCCAGTTGTTGTCGTTGCAATTGACCATGGAAAAATATCGGGTTCAAATTGCCTACGACGGTCCAACCGCCATCGAGTATGTCCGCTCACTCACACCCGATTTAATTATCTTGGATGTGATGTTGCCTGCCATGGACGGCTACGAAACCTGCCGTCGAATTCGCGAGTTCAGCAATGTGCCCATTTTGATGCTGACCGCCAATATTCAAGACCAACAAATTGTCTCAGGTTTGGATAGTGGGGCCGATGATTATGTCACCAAGCCCTATAGCCCAAGCCAATTGTTGGCACGGGTTCGGGCTTTGTTGCGTCGGATTCCACCGCAACGGCCAATTATCACCGCAGGCGAAGGCTTGATGGTGCTGGATCGCCAACGCCGCGAGTTGAAAGTCAAAGATAAGGTGATCGATCTCACGCCAACCGAATATCAATTGTTGATTTTGCTGGCTGATAGTGTTGGTCAAGTGGTGCCGCACGAAAAATTGCTTGGCTCGATTTGGGGCAGTGGCAAAGAATCAGATCACGATTCGCTGAAAGTCTATATCTGGCATTTACGGCGTAAATTAGAGGACAATCCCCGTCAGCCGAAAATTCTGCTGACCGAATGGGGTGTTGGCTATCGCCTAGCTGAGTAACCTGGTTTGCTTGTGGATTGAGGAATAAGCGGCACGATCAACGAGGATCGCGCCGCTTTGGCATTTTAGCGGGTGGCCCAAGGGGCAAATTGATGGTAGAAGGTTTGGGTTGAAACAAATTCGTAAGCACCAAGATCACAGCGAGCCAACAAATCGCCATTGCCATCGATTGGCCGCGCTTGACCACGTTGATCGCTCGCGGGGCAGGCTTGGTTGTGGCCAGCATCAACCGCTGGGCTGGTTTGGATTAATGGCGCAACCCAAGTATAGTCATCAACTTGCGCTAATGGGCTGGTTTGGGCTGAAAGATCGCCCAGGTTGGTGTTTCCAGCAAGTTGGCAATAATCAAGTTCGCTAATCAGCGCATAAAAACCTTGCGTCGCACCCCAGCAATCGGCTCCAGCAGGCGCAGTATTGAGGCTGATCAAGGTATTGGTAAGGTAGCTTGTGCTGGCTGGTAGGGTATAAATTCCACCGCCAACCCCATCCTCATCGCCAAATTTAATGCCATTGCTAATCACACTGGTGTTGATCAAGTGCAATAAACGCGAATTATAGACTCCTGCCCCCGCCAAATTAGCCGTATTATTGCTAATCGTGCTATTGATAATGGTTAATTGATTGGTGTTATGAATGCCGCCGCCAGTGCCAATTGGCGCAGTACCCATAAATTCAATTGCTCGATTGGAATTATCGATGATTGTAGCGCGATCAAGTTGCATCGTGCCAGCATTGCCAATCGCTGCTGAATCGCCAGCATTAGATTTAAAGATACTGCGATTGATATTCGATTGGCCTTTGCTATGAATTGCCGTGCCATGAGCAATCCCATGACCACTTCCAGCAGTATTGCGATCAAAGATGCTGGTATTAATCGTCAAAGCCTTGAGTGCATAGATTGCACCACCAGCATTGGCCTCGTTGCTCCGAAAGATCGTATTGCTGATCGTCGTGGTGCTATTCAACCACAACGCACCACCTTGCGGATCTTCGTTATCGTTCACAATGATTGCTTTGTTATCAGTAAATTCGCTAGTACTAATACTTACTTGTTGATCAGCTGAAGTGCTATAAATGGCTCCGCCATTGACTGCTTGATTTTGGCGAAAGCCAACCGCATTGATTGTTAGCTGCGCGGTATTATAAATTGCTCCGCCATTAAAATCATGCAAGGCTGCGGCAGTACGATTACCAGTTAGGGCACTATTGCTAATTGATAAACTGCCAGCATTGTAGATTGCTCCGCCATGCAAGGCATCAAGATTATCGTTGTAATTAAAGTTCAACACGGTCTGATTATTATTCAGATTAACATTGTTGAGAATTAGTTGAGCTTGATTATAAATTGCCGCACCATTCCATGGGCTACGGGCTTCGATTAAGCTCAAGTTGCTCAGATTAACCGTACCACTATGAATATGCAGAATTCGATTGGTATTGGCAACACTCAGGCCACTGATGATCGTCAGATTCGGAGCCGCGCCGACCAAACTCAGCGTATCGGTAATATCCAAATCGCCATATAAGCCACTATCATCATCAAGCCGAAACTCCGTACCAACTGGCACAGGGTTATCGATATTCAGCGTATAAGTTCCGCTGGCTAAATTGATCGTCGTGACTAGTGCTCCATTGCCACAATCGGCGCTGACACTGTTGGTATTGGCCGCCACAATTGCCTCGCGCAACGAGCATTGACCATTCTGATTAATTTCATCATTAAAGGTGGTTACGGTAAAAATCGAAGCAGCCGCAAGTGTTACAGGGGTTTGTTGGGCATGACCAATTCCAGCGGTCGCCAAAGCAAGCAGCATGCTGCCTAGACCGATTAACGTTTTCAGATGCATACCAAAACCTCGTACTATAAAAAATCGAACTACTACCCATGAACTGGATCGAAGCTAGGGCGTATGGGTTCGACTATGGTTGGGCACCAGATTGAGGTGAGCAGGCTCGAATAGTCTCTCGCTATCAAAGCCGAAGTTGTTAAAACCACACCAGCGGGCTTATCCTAGCATACAATGGCGCATTTAAGTAGGGACGATTGTACTACTCGCTGAAGCGCATACTACGTGCGCCTCAAGACTGATAGCTAAAACTTAAAGCAATGGTATGATGTGTGAAACCTTGAGGAGCACCCGATAATGTCTGTCTTAATTGCTAATAATCTCGGCAAATGGTTTGGAGCCGAACAAATATTTGAAGCTGTCTCGTTCCAAGTGGCTCGTGGCGACAAAATCGCCTTGGTTGGGGTCAATGGCGCGGGCAAATCTACGTTAATGAAAATTATCGCTGGCATCGATAGTTCCAGCGAAGGCTCGTTGCATCGCTCACGCGGTTTGCGCGTGACCTACCAAGCTCAAGAAGCGACGTTCGCTGCCGATTCGACCTTGGAGCGCGAAGCGCATGCCGCCTTTGCCGCACTAAGCAACATCGAAGACGAAATGCGCCAGCTCGAAGTCACGATCGCCAATCCCGATGATCCCCAATGGGAGCAGGCGATGGAACGGTATGGCGAGTTGCAACATCGCTATGAGCATGCTGGCGGCTATGAAAAAGAGCATCGCATCACCCGTACCATCCAAGGTTTGGGCTTTACTGATGCTCAATGGACTCAGCCCATCGCTCAGTTTAGTGGTGGCCAACGCACCCGCGCTGCACTCGCCGTGGCTCTCTTGGGCGATCCGGATATTCTATTGCTCGACGAGCCAACCAACCACTTGGATATGGCGGCCTTGGAATGGCTCGAAGACTTTTTGCGCGATTGGGAAGGCACATTAATCGTGATTTCCCACGACCGCTACTTCCTCGATCGGGTTTCTAACCGCACCTGGGAAATGGAATGGGGCCGCTTGCAGGATTACGCCGCACCCTATTCTAAATACCAAACGATCAAAGCCGAACGCATGGAGCGTTTAGCCAAAGAATTTGAAGCCCAGCAACAGATGATCGCCAAAACCGAGGAATTTATTCGGCGCTTCAAGGCTGGGGTTCGCGCCCGCGAAGCCAAAGGCCGCGAACGCCGACTTAATCGCTTTAAAGAAGGCTGGAATAGTATTCACGGCCATGTTAAGGCGATTGAAGGCCCGCAACGGCGCAAAGAACTTAAATTTGCTTTGCAAACCAACCTTCGTTCTGGCGATGTGGTCTTGGCATTAGAGCAATTGGGCGTTGGCTACACCGAGAACGGCCAAAACACCACTTTGCTGCAATTTGATGAGTTGTATGTAATGCGCGGCGAACGGGTGGCCTTGCTGGGGCCAAATGGCAGCGGCAAATCAACCTTGCTCAAAACCGTGGTTGACCAACTCAAGCCCTTGGCTGGTAGCTTTGAAGTTGGAGCAAATGTACAACTTGGTTATTATGCTCAAGGTCACGAAGGCCTCGATTTCAACAACACGATTTTGGATGAAGTGCTGCGCCATAACCCGCAAATGGGTGAAACCCGGGCACGCACCATGCTCGGCAACTTCTTATTTACCAGCGATGATGTATTCAAGCAAATTCGCGATCTTTCGGGCGGCGAGCGTTCGCGAGTGGCCTTATCGCAGTTGATGCTCAACGGCGGCAATTTCTTGATGCTCGACGAGCCAACCAACCACTTGGATATTCAGGCCCGCGAGGCACTTGAAGGCGTGCTTAACGATTTTAATGGTACCTTACTGTTTGTCTCGCACGACCGCTATTTTATCGATGCAGTCGCTGATACCTTGTGGTTGGTCAACGACGATGGCAGCATTACGCGCTTCCCGGGCAACTATTCGGCGCTTGCTGCTCAGCGGGAAAACGAACGGCGTGCTGCTGAAGCCGCCGCGATCGAAGCCAAACGCGCTGCCGAACGCCAAACCAAGGCCAACAAAGCCAATCCAACGCCTGTGCCAGCCAGTACCAAGCGCCAATTGCAAAATCTTGAGCGCGAAATTGCCAGCCTAGAGCAACGCAAAGCCGCGCTTGATGCCGAAATTATGCAAGCATCAATCAAGCAAGATAGCCGCAAAATTGGCGAGCTTGGCACGCAATATGCCGCACTCGAAAACCAACTCAGCGATTATTACACCCGCTGGGAGCAATTGGCCGAAGAAGTTGGAGCGTAACGAAATTATGAATTATGAAGGATGAGGGATGAAAGATTCCTTTAACCACGAAGGACAGGAAGACTACTATTAACCCTGTTGCGTGCCAAAACCTAAACCTTAGCGTCCTTCGCGTTCTTAGCGGTTTCATCCTTCATAATTCATCCTTCATCCTTTTTATAAGGGCTTGTAATGTATCGAATTGGCTTGACTGGCAATATTGCATGTGGCAAGAGCACGGTTGTGGCGATGCTCCACGAATTAGGCGCAGCTGTTTGCGATGCTGATGCCGTGGTACATCAAGTGCAAGCCCCTGATGGCAGCGCTTATACACCGATCGTCGAGGCTTTTGGCCTTGGAATTCTGCAAAACCAAACCTTTGGTCAGCCAATTAATCGTCAAGCCCTAGGCCAAATCGTTTTTGCCGATCAAGCCCAGTTGCGTCGTTTGGAAGCCTTAGTCCACCCAATTGTCCGCCAAACAATTATGGCTTGGCTGGAAGCTCAGCGCCAAAATAATGCGCAGGTTGTGGTGATCGATGCAATTAAATTGATCGAAAGTGGCTATCCTGCTTTGTGCGATGCAGTTTGGGTTGTCACTACCGATCCAGCAATTCAGCTAGCCCGCTTGATCGAAACCCGTGGTATGAGCGAAGCCGAAGCCTTGCTGCGGATTAATGCTCAAAATAGTCAGGCCGATAAAATCGCCCATGCCGATGTTGTAATTGATAATAGCGGTTCGCTCGCGGAGACTCGCCGCCAAGTTGAACAAGCATTTTTGGCGATTCAACGCCATGATTAAACCAAGTAAGGAGCCAGTTATGCGTGTTCTTGATGCCCCAACCAATCAAGCACGACCAACCCCTCAACCACGATTAACCCCAGCCATGAGTTTTGGCTTGGCAACACTTGGTGTTTTTGTGGGGGTTGGCTGGCTCTGGCTTGCACCACACTGGCTAGCATTGCTGATTACGCTTGGCTCATTAAGCCTTTTGCTCGGCCAAGCATGGGCGAGTATCCAACGCACTGAACGCGAACGCACGGTTTTAGCCCAAGCGCATAGTGCCCTCGATAGCGAATATAACAGCATTCAAGCTGATTATGCCACGCTCGAACGGGCCTACGAAGATTTGCAACAATCGTATCAGCGCTTGCAACGCCGAGTCGATGAACGCACCGCCGAACGCGATCAATCGACCAATCAGTTGCAAACCTTGCTTGATGATACCCGTTCGTATGTCGCCCAACTAACTGCCCTGAATGAAGTTTCAGTTGCCTTGAACGCTACGCTTGATCGTGATGAAGTGTTAGCCTGTATTTTGCGCCAACTTGAACGGGTGGTTACCTTTGATAGCGCTTCGGTTCAGCAGCTTGAAGATGATGAATTGCAGGTAATCGCTGCCCGCGGCATGAACAACGAAGTCTATGATATGCGGATTTCGGTGCCCGATAATGAATTGGCGCGGAAAGTGGTTGGCTCGCCTGCACCAGTGGTTTTGGGCGATGTGCGCAAAGATCCATCGTTTGTGATGCAGCCTGGTCCAATTCGTTCATGGATTGGAGTGGCCTTGCGGGTGGGCGAACGCACGGTCGGCATTTTGACCGTCGATAGCCATCGCGAAAATGCCTATACTGCCGATGATGGCCACTTGGTCGCTAACTTTGCCAACCAAGCAGCCTTGGCCTTGCACAACTCACATCTGTTTGCTGCTGCCGAACGTCGCGCCACCGAAATGGCCTTGCTTTTAGAAATGACCCGCACGGTTGGCTCAACCTTGCACTTACCCGAAGTGTTGCTACGTGCCGCCGCCGCCATTGGCGAGGCCTTGCATGCTGAAGATGTATTGGTGTTATTGCTTGATGAACAGGGCGAGCGTTTGACTCCCCAAGCTGGGGCAATGGGCGACCACAACTACTTGCGCATGCGCTGGGCTAGCCCAACCTCGTTGAGTAACGAGCCAACTTTAGCCAAAGTGATCAAACAAGGCTGCGCCAGAGTAATTCATGCGGTTTCGCCGACGATTCCTTACCAAACCTTGTTGGCCTTGCCATTGAGCATCAAAGAGCAAGTTTTAGGGGTTGTCTTGGTGGCCACGCCTGATCGTGATGCGCCGTTTGGGCCGCAGCAATTGGTTTTAGCTGAAGGCTTAGCCACCTCAGCCGCCATCGCGATCGAACAAGCCCGCTTGTATGATCAAGCACGACGCGCGGCTCAAGCTGAGGAGCGTTCGCGTTTGGCCCGTGAATTACATGATTCGGTCACCCAAACCTTGTTTAGTATGACCTTGACGGCTGAAGCTGCTCGTGCCCAAGTTGAGCGCAACCCAGTTCGAGCGGCGACCCAAATTGATCGCTTGAAGGCCGCAGCTCATCAATCGCTCGGCGAAATGCGCGAACTCTTGCTGCAATTGCGCCCAACGCCTTTGCAAGAACATGGCATTATCAAATCGCTGCGCGACCATATTGCCAGCTTGAATGCTCAAGAAGTTGCAATTAATTTAGAGTGCGAGGGCGAGGATTCGGTGCTTAGTCCAGCCAATGCGGCTGGCTTATATCGAATTGCCCAAGAAGCGATTGCCAATGCCTTGCGCCATGCCCAAGCAACCAATGTACGGGTAAGCTTCAGCTTTGCCAGCAAATCGACAACCTTGATGGTCAAAGATAATGGCTGTGGCTTCGACCCCGATTTATTGGAGCGCAGTGGCCGCCATTTGGGGTTAACCAGTATGGCTGAGCGTGCCGGAGAACTTGGTGGCACGCTCGCTGTGCAAAGCGTCGTTGGCGAAGGCACCTGCTTAACCGTGCACTTGCATGGTTAGGCAGGCTTGCCAGCTAATAATTTTAGCCCGATAATACCCGCAACGATCATCACCAAACAGGCCAGCCGCAACGGTTGAGCCGATTCGCCAAATAACCAAATACCTAAAATTGCCGTGCCAGCCGTGCCAATCCCTGTCCAGATTGCATAGGCTGTGCCTAGGGGCAAATCACGCAAGGCCATCCCCAACAGCGCCATACTCGCCGCAAGCATCACACCCGTGGCAAGGCTTGGGCCAAGCTTGGTTAACCCTTCGCTATATTTTAACCCAACCGCCCAACCAACTTCTAAAACACCTGCCACAATTAAATAGAACCAAGCCATTGTACAACTCCCAAAATTGAAATTAATCAGCGCTTGCAGCGTCGCATAGCCTGAATTAATCATCAGTTCAGTGATATGCAATGATCCTAACAAATTTGGGAACAAAATGCTGACGAAAAACGTCATTGTGCCAAACCCCGAAGAGTGTGTTTCGTCAGTCCACATTGGAGGAATACGTTATGACAATGGACGAGCTTGATCAGGCCATTTTAGAAGTTCTGCAAACCGATGCCCGTCTGCCCAATCGGGCGATTGCCAGCAAAGTTGGAAGCAGCGAGCCAACCGTGCGCCGCCGCATCGAACGCTTGGTTGACGAAGGGTTAATTAAAATTGTCGCGGTGGCCTCGCCCTATGCATTGGGCTATCAGGTGGTAGCAATCATTGGTATGCAAATCGATCGAGCCTACCAGCGCCAAATTGAACAAGCCTTATGTAATTTGCCCCATGTGCATTTTGTTGGCCTCACCTTGGGTAGCTATGATGTTGTGTTAGAGGCTTGGCTCCGCTCCACTGATGAATTATTAGAGCTGTTGGCCGACCATATCGCGCCCTTGCCAGGAGTCCAGCGGGTCGAGCCATGGCAAGTTTTGAAGCTCAGCAAATACAATTACGATTGGGGCAATCAGCCTTCGATCAGCAATTCTCACCATTGACGAAGGCTTAACTGGCGCGTACAATGGCCTAATACTGAATCACTAGCAATCGGGAGAAAGGAATATGCCAGGTCAACGCTGGCGGCTCTTGCCGTCTCTGGTATTGGGATTGGCGCTCTTGGGGCTTGCGCCAAGTGTACCAACTGCCTCGGTTAGTGCTGCCGTGCAGGCACAACAAACGACTGCATGGGAGCCATATCGCTATTTTGCGGCAACTGGCCATAACATCTCATTCGATGTCAAACGCTTCTATGAACGCCAAGGTGATCTTGAGGTGTTTGGGTTGCCATTAACTGAAGTGATTTGGGAGAATGGGTTTCAGGTGCAATATTTCGAGCGTGCTCGCTTGGAGATTCACCCCGAAAATAAGGGCACAGATTTCTATATTTTAGCGACACGTTTGGGGGCAGTTGCCGCCGAAGGTCGTGAAGCTGAAGAACCTTTCGCCTGGCGCACTGGCCCTAGCTACGAAGGCGCAACCTTCTATCCTGAGTCGGGCCACTCGTTGGGCAATGGCTTTCGCGATTATTGGACTAAGTATGGCGGTTTGTACACTTTTGGCTATCCGATCAGCGAAGAATTTTCGGAAGTAAACGCCGAAGATGGCCAAACCTATACTGTCCAATATTTCGAACGCGCTCGCATGGAATGGCATCCCGAGCATGCTGGCACCAAGTGGGAAATTCAATTAGGCTTATTGGGCAAGCAATATATCAATCGCATGGGCATTGATCAAAATTTGCTCAAGCCAGCCCTCGAAGTGCAAAAACTGGGGAGTGCCACCACCTACTACCGCGGCTCTAACGCCGAACGCATCAACAACATCAAACGCGCCGCCGATCGCTTCAAAGGGGTCACGGTTAAGGCTGGTCAGGTCTATTCATTCAACCAAAATGTTGGTGATGTCTCCGAAGAGGCTGGCTTTACCGATGGCTATGCAATCGTCGATGGCAAACTTGAAAAAGTTGTTGGTGGCGGTTTATGTCAAGTATCAACCACGATGTACCGTGCAGTATTCAATAGTGGTATGCCGATTATCGAACGCTATGGCCATAGCTACATCGTGTACTATTATGAAAATATTTTGGGCTTTGATGCCACCGTCTTCGTGCCCGATGTCGATTTCCGTTGGAAAAACGACTTAGGCACCGATATTTTCATGTGGACAGACACCGACACCAGCGCTGGACGAGTAACCTTCTCGTTATGGGGCTATGGCGATGGTCGCCGCGCCACCATGGAAGGTCCAACTTATTCCAACGAGCAAAAACCAGGCAAGCCGGTTTGGCAATACGACAAAACCATGCGACGTGGCGCAGTTGAACAACTCGTCCATGGCCGCGCAGGCATGGATGTGACGATGTATCGCGTCATCAATAAGGCCAATGGTACATCAAACCGCGAACGCTTCTTCACTCGCTACTATCCATGGGAAGATTTCTATCTGTATGGACCTGGAGTTAAGCCACCAGCAGGCGTAACGATCGCCCCACCACGCTACCCATAGACCAAGCACATCAAGCATTAAATTCAACAACGAGCGTCCTTTGGGCGCTCGTTAGTATATCAAAGGACAAATTATGTCAAATCAACTTCCGCCAACTACCCCGATTCAGCCGAGCAACCAACCACCAGCAAATCAACCGCCAGGCCAATGGTATGGGCAACAACCCTATCAAGCACCATCCCAAGCCTATGGCAACCCAACCTACAGCGTTCCAAGCCAGAATGCCCATGCTTCCAATAGCTGGCTACGTTGGCTTGGTTTTAATGTTTTAGCCATGATTTTGAGTAGTGTGGTTTTTGCTGTGCTCTTTTTTATCTTGGCAATCTGGTTGTTTATTGATGGAAGCCAAGCTGGTGGCATCGTCGATTCGATCAATACCCAAGCAGGCGAAGTGGGCTTTACGATCGGATTATTCGCGGGAATTGCTGGCATTAGCGCCTTAGTCGCAGGCTGGATTCAACGGATCGGGCTGCATAACCGGGTTTCTTATGGGCCATGGATCCTCAAAACTGGATTAATAACCGCCCTAACAACCGCTGTTAGCTTGGCAATCTTCTTTTTCATGATCAATCCTAATACCTCTGCTGATAATTACCAATTGATCAATACCTTGTTTCTCACCGCAAGTACGGCAGCCATTGCCTTGGCGACTGGGTTGGGCCAGCTTTCCGAAGTAAAAAAAGTTAGCCAACAGCCCTTTACTTGGGTCATTATTTCAGTTTTAACCTGGACAAGCCTGAGTGGCTTGGCATGGGGTAGTTTTATTTTCTCATTGTAAGCAGCAATTCACAGTTTGGCGTTAGTGCTACAATCTTTAGCATCTATTTGCCAACTCAGCCCTGAGCGTTCTTACAATGCTCAGTGGTTTTATCAGGAGCTAGGTTTATGCCAGAACCAATTCAACCAACTACGCCCTTGACACCGCCAGCAAATCCCGAGCAACCAGTCGCCACCAACGTCCTTCAGCCACAGGTAACGCAAGTGCTGGATTCTTCGACTCAAGCGTTGCCACCTACTCCAAGCTATGGGCAGCAGCCCCAAGCCTATGGCTACCAACAGCCAACGCAATACGGGCAACAACAAGGCTATGGCCAGCCTCAGCCGCCCTACGGCCAGGCACCAAGCTATTATCAACAACCGCCTCAAGCCTATGGTCAAGCACCAGCGCCTTATGGCTATCAGCAACAACCTGTGGTCTATGGCAATCCAGCCTATATGGGGCCACCGCCAATCATTAGCGATATTAATGCGCCTGATCGTGGGCTACGCTGGGTTGGCATGAACGTGCTAGGCTTTTTTGTGGCTTCAATGAGTTTCTTGAGCTTATTTTTTGGCCTAGCCATGGTAATTGCAGCAACTTATGTCGATTCAACTTCAAACTTTGAAAATATTGAGAATATTGCCAATGCTAATATTCTTGCCTTAGTTGGCTATGGGGTCTGCGCAGCATTTACTGCGGCGATTGTGGCCTTAATTCAGCGTGGAGCCTTGCATAATAAAGTTTCGCTCTGGCCATGGATTGGCAAAACGGCCTTGGCTGTAGGCATTTTATTGCCATTAAGCACCTTTCTCAGCGGCACAGTGATTAATATGCTAGAGCCAGCCGAAGCAAATGCTTGGATGTTTATTGTTTTAGCTACGCTTATTTTTGGTATAACCTCGTTCGGCACTGCCTTTGTACAATATCTTGAGCTTAAGGAAGTCGCCAATCGTCCGATGCAATGGGTGATTACGACTGGCCTCACCTGGACAATTCTTGGTGGGTTAGTTTTAGGTGGCCTGTTTGGCTTCTTCGCCATGGCCATTGGAGGCCAGATTTAGTATCTATTCCGCTTGCAGCTAGCGCAACCATCGCAACGACCAATGAGCGTTCTTCGGGCGCTTATTGGTATATTCAGGAGCAAGGTTTATGTCCGAGTCAATCAAGCCACACTATCACGATCAGCAGTCACCAACCGCCTATGCTATTCCAGGCTATGTAGTTCCGTCAGCATTTAATCCTTCAATTAATCAGCCCAATCGTTGGCTAAATTGGGTACTGATCAATATTCTCAGTTTTATCGTGGCAATCGTTACGTTTGCTGTTTTATTGTTTATCGCGATCACAACCATAGGCAAGCTAGGCGATCTTCTGATGCCCATCTTATTTAATATCAATACCTTTCGCGTTCAAGTACTTGGATTATTAATCTTGGGATTGATCGCGGCGATAACAGGCGCAGTATCATCCCTGATCCAACGATCAGCCCTCAATTATCAAGTACCACGTTGGCAATGGGTAATCAAAACTGCACTAGCAGTTGGAATGCTCTTTCCAATTAGCACGGTCTTAAGCAATCTCGTCGGAGATAGTTTTTTTCTCGGCGATGACTCATGGCAACGATATATCATAACGATGATGGTTAATTTTGGACCAACCGCTTTTGGTACAGCGCTAGTCCAAGCATTCGAAGTTAAAAAAATTGCCGATGACCCAACCCAATGGGTATGGGTAAGTGGCTTCACTTGGACAATCCTAGGAAGCTTGGTTGTGGGAAGTATTATTAGTTTTTTTATGGGAGTAATTGGCAGTATTAGTGTGTAAAAGTAAAGGTTGCCTCAACTGTAAACCAAGCTGAGGCAAGCTTAAATGATTGAGAAGAGGAAAAATCTATGCCCGATTCAACCGATCCACTGATTCAACCACCAGCAAACTCCAATTCAGCGCAAGGCTATTACATTCCAACCGCTAACTTGAGCAAAATCAATCATCCAGATCGTTGGAAACGCTGGGTCGGTGCGAATGTGATTGCATTCTTTATGGCAAGCTTTCTGTTTCCTGGTTTATTTGTAGCTGCTAGCATAGCGCTCGTATATGTAGAAGATCGATGGCCTTCCCTATTAAACCAGTTTAGCCTCCATAATACCCGTGGGCCATTAGGTATCTTAGGCTATGGCTTCCTTTCGGCCATAACCACAATTCCCATAGCGCTAATCCAACGCATAGCTTTAGATTCCAACATTCCTCGCTGGTCATGGGTTACTAAAACAGCCTTGGCAGCCGGTGTACTAATGCCGACTAGTACATTTTTAGCCCATTTTATGTTAGGGAATCTTCTCTCCAACAATACTTCTGAATTCATCGTGATGGGATATTTATTTATTATTTTTGGTATAACCGCATTTGGTACAGCCCTGATTCAAGGGCTTGAAATCAAACCGGTTGCCACTAACCCGCTTCAATGGGTTTGGGCCAGTAGTTTAACGTGGATAGTCCTTGGTTGTATCATATTAAGTGTCTTGTTTAGTCTAAGCAAAACAATCTTTCCCCCGATCAACCAATAAGATCTAAAGTATCGATTTGATTAACATTCAATGGAGAGGCGAGACAAGTATGAATGATTCACCTAAACTACCAATTAACCAACCAACAAACCCCAATTCAGTGCAAGACTATCACGTTCCGACAGCTCGTATGGACGACCCTAATCAGCCAAGCCGTTGGAGTTGGGTAGGGGTTAATTGTACAGCCTTTGGGGTTAGCTGTATCCTTTACCCAATGTTTAATGTTGGTGGTTTTTGCATGTTTGCCCGATCCAACTTTCGAATAGGGAGCATCAACGATCATTCTTCGGGCATTCTTATAAGCATATTCATATTCGCTATCCCTGTTTTTATCACGATTTATATTGCGAGTCGCATCCAGTGTGGAGCGATAAACGAGCATTTCAGGCATTCAGTTTGGAGTTTCAATAGTGCGCTAATCGGCACATTTACCTTTATCAGCATAAGTTATCTGATTATTGCCAATAATTCCGAATTAACCTCCGCCCACTTTATTGGGATAGTGTTTTTTGTTTTTGGATTTACCTCAAGTGCAATTAGTTGGGTCCAATGGCGTGAACTTCGGCATGTCGTTGATAACGCTTGGCAGTGGGTCTTAATCACAATCATCACATGGACTGGCCTTGGAACCCTCATTCTTGGTGCTGGTATTAGCTATGGATTACAAGCATTGATACGGCGCTAGCCCAAGGAGTAGCCAATGAGTGAAGAACCACCACATGTTAACCCACTATCAACGAAACCAGAATTGCCAAACTCCAACTCAGCGCAAGGCTATCACATCCCATCAACGGTCATGGCCGACCATAATCAGCCAAGTCGTTGGGTCGATTGGCTGATTATGAATGGTGTAGCTTTTGTTATTAGTTGCATCGTTTTTCCAATTCTATTTATTGGATGTTTATTGCTCTTGGCCGGCTTCACAGAGTCAGCCTCAGCAACCCAAGCTCAAATTTCAGATGGCTTTAGCCTCCTATTCGTCGTGGGAATTCCAGCATTTGTAACGATGTATCTTGCTAGTTTTCTGCAATGGACTACGGTCAGCGAAGGCATTAATCGTTCGACATGGGTCACCAATAGCGCAACAGTTGGGGCAATTGCATTGACTGTATGGATCTATCACCTAAGTCCAATCACTGCTCAATCGATTAAAAACTACAATCAAGTTATCTTTCTGACCTTTGGAATCACCTCAAGTAGTGTTAGCTGGGCGCAATGGCTTGAACTACGCAAAACAATCGATCAGGCATGGCAGTGGGCATTGATTAGCATCATCACGTGGACAGGCCTTGGAACATTAATTTTTGGTTTTGGCCTTAGCTATTTGGTACGACGCTAGCCCAAGGAGAAATCGATGAGTGAAGAACCACAATCAGCAATTTCAGCAACTGGCCAGCCAGCGATCACAGCCGAACAACTAGCAAACTCCCATTCAGCGCAAGGCTATCACGTTCCAGCAACGATCATGGCCAACTATAACCAGCCAAGTCGTTGGCGCTGGTTTGGGATTAACTGTTTAGCTTTTGTTATCAGTGGAATCCTTTATCCAGTCTTAACTATTACTTTTTTATTTGCAATTGGGTCAATCAATGTTCAATTACCTTTAATTGATAATCAACGTGCGCTCAAGCCGAATCTCTTTGTTCTCCTAAGTATCCCTGTGTTCATCACAATTTACATTGCTAGTCTCATCCAGCGTGCAGCGATTAACGAGGATTTCAAACGCTGGGCTTGGAGCCTTAACAGTGCAACTGCTGGAACTCTGACCTTTATAACGGTGGGCTATCAGATCATTTCCAGAGATTCTATATCCACATTATCCAGCTATCTTTGGCTTATATTTTTCATTTTCGGGTTTACCTCAAGTGCGATTAGTTGGATACAATGGCGTGAGCTTCGCAATGTTGTTGATAATGCTTGGCAATGGGTGCTGATTTCAGTTATTACCTGGACAGGCCTTGGAACATTAATCTTTGGCGCTGGGATTGGTTTTTGGATACGGTCGTTGATGCAACACTAGCCCAAGGAGAAGCAGATGAGTGAAGAAGCACAATCAGCAATTTCAGCAACTGGCCAGCCAGTGATCACAGCCGAACCTCCAGCAAACTCCAATTCAGCCCAAGATTATCACGTTCCGGCAGCTAGTATAGACGACCATAACCAGCCAAGTCGTTGGCGCTGGTTTGGGATTAACTGTTTCGCTTTTATTGTTAGTTGCCTTATATTTCCTATGTTTGTGATTCTTTGTATGTTTTTATTAAGGTTAGGAAAGCCTTTTATGCTCAAATCACAGAATAATCTAACCGAAGGCTTGAGCATCCTATTTATGGTTGGAATTCCGATTTTTCTAACAATCTATCTCGCAAGTATGCTGCAATGGGTTGTAATTGGTGAGAGGATTAATTGGCTTGGTTGGAGCCTTCAAAGCGCGATTGTTGGAACACTTTGTTGCACAACCACATTTATTATTAGCAGCTATGCCCACATCTCAAACAATTTGTGGCTTGCATTTTTGATCTTTGGCGTAACTGCAACAGGGATTGGCATCATTCAATCACTAAAACTTCGGCCTCATCTTACTAAACCGTGGCATTGGCTTTGTATCACAAGTATCACATGGACTGGTTTAGGGACATTCGTAATTGGCTTTTGGTTGGGGCAATTATTAGAGCCATTAAGCGATTGGTAAGGAGCTATTGCAATGAGTGAAGACCCAAATCAAGCAGATCAATCGCCGCCACCGTCTGCCAATTATGACTATCAGCCGTATGATCAGCAGCAAACTTACCCAAATTACAACTCCCAACCAAGCTATAGCGTGCCAGCAACTACCGATAACAATACCAATGCTCCCAATCGTTGGCGGCGCTGGGTTGGCTACAACGCTTTAGCATTTGGTCTAAGTTGTGTCATTATGCCCTTGGGCTGTTGCGTCATGTCGGTCGTCGCCAATGTGCTGCGCAGCGGTTTGCAGGAATTGGTCGATAATCACACATTTAATCTCGTTGGAGCAATTGGTCTTTTTTTGCTGCTCAGTTTTCCGCTCTTTCTGACCATAGGCGTTGCCAGCATGATTCAACGATCAGCCTTGTATCACCAAGTTCCCGCCAAATTATGGGTTTTCGGTAGTGCGCTCAGTGGCATCGCTGCAATGTTTGTGGCAATAATGTTGATGGGAATGATCGCAGCGCTATTCAATCCCGACTTCACGCCAAATGCCTATATTTTGAGTATCTTTGGGATCTTTGCTGGTACATCAACAGGCATTGGCTTTTTTCAATGGTGGCAGATTCGGCGAGTTGTGATTAATGCTTGGCACTGGCCGCTGATCTCCGGCGCAACGTGGACTGGCCTTGGCACGCTGATTCTTGGCATAGGTATGAGCTATCTCTACAATCGCTTAGGCATTTAGCGAATGCCCAACATCGCCAAGCTTGTAAATTTGATGCTAGATAGATTGGAGAATAGAATGATAATATCCTCAGATGCTTTCAGTCATGCTATTTTAACTCAAGATTATGAGACGATTCGTCTAGCAATTGCCGCAGGCTTTGATGTAAACAGCCCTTGCGATAACGGACGATTTTCCTTCGTTCGAATTGCACAACCAGCACAGGATATGGTTATCTTAAAAATGCTCTATGAGGCTGGTGCAATACCAGATACGCCATGGTTAGAAAGTCTTTTTAATGATTTTGCCAATGAAATCGAGCCTCCCGATCACCAAAACCCATGCCTTGAAGCGGGAACTCGCGATCTTACAGAAGAATTCACAGTCTCGCGCTTTGAATATCTGCAAGGAATTTTTTACTTTTCAGGATCAATGAGCGATATTGAAATTGAGCTTAAACCATTTATGCTTGATGGTGAGTGTGTTCAAACCTCAATTCGTGCCGATGGAATTGCGCTACCACCATCACGTGATCAACTTTCGGGTCAAACATTTCATTTTCCGTTGAATCCTGATGATGGCTATATCGATGCATCGATCTATCTTTGCGATGGTCACAATTCGGTCAATATCAGTTCAATTAGCTTCAAGAACCTCACACCTGATAAACAACAGATTGATGTGGTTATTGAGATGCTTTTCGATTTTGAAGAGGAAATGCTTGAATACCCAAATGAAGCCCTAACACTCGAAATATCCTTGGCAATCCAAACGCTAGATCAATCTCAATTCAATTTATGATTAACCAGTATCTTTGCTGCTTCAACTTGTGCGAATGCCCAACATCGCCAAGCCCATGGGCAAATCGCGGGCGGTGCGAATGTTAGTGAGATGAATGCCTGCCCGAATGAGGCCTTCAATCAAGCTCGGGCGTAGGCCAATCAACATGCTTTTGGCCCCGATCAATTCAATCGCTTTAACAATCGTGCTAATTGCTTGAATCGCATCGGGATCAAAAGTTAATAAGCCACTGCCATCGAGCAGTACATGCTCACAACCACGCTCGCGCAAGGTTTCAAGAATTGTATGGGTCAGGTTTTCCCAGCGCAGCCGATCGAGCACCCCAATCAAGGGCACAATCAATACATCATCGGAAAGTGGGATGCGCGGAATATCGAGTTCGCTGACTTCTAGCTCTAGCTCAGCCAAAACTTGGGCATTATCGAGCGCCAAAGCCACCGAACTGGCGACCGTGCTCAATAAGGCTTCTTCAAACTCACCATACAAGGCAGGCTGATAGCTCTGAATATTCAACACGCCCACAAAATCAGCGCCAATCAGCAAGGGCACGCTCATCCAAGCGCGTGAACGTTTCTCTGCTTGGCCAAAGCTGCGAGTGTTTTCCACGGTAAAACGTTTGGGCAAATCTTCATGCAAATCATCAAAGCGCACCAATTGCTGGTTGGCAATAATCCAGGCTACGACTTTGGAGCGTCGATAATCCCAAGCATAGGGCACAACGTTTTCAATGCCCTCATCAATCGAGTAGATCGTTTGCATGGTATCGGTTTTGGGCTGATATTGCTCGATAAAGCCAGCATCAAAGCGCAACACGTGATGCAATTGCTCAAAAATGCTGCGACAAACATCAGCCAAATCACGCGGCAGTAAAATCGCCCGAATCAATTCATGAATCGCCAGAATCGTTTGCTCAACTGGCTGATGATGGCGGCTACTTTCATAGGCTGTCATACTCACCTCGCTCAAATTTGGCGCTTGAGATAGCGCAAACTTTGCTGCACATCACGCACAATTAGCACATTATGCTGGCTCAAAATTGGGCTAAGCACTGCGCTATTTTCGGCCTGCACTCCGCTAACAATGCAAGTTGCACCCAATAAGCGCAATGCGCCGATTAATTTATTGAATAAGCCAGTTGCCTGAGGGTCAAACGAGCGCATGCCCGTTAAATCGAGCACCACATAGCGAATCCGTTGGCGCTCAACATGGCCCAAAAGAATCGTTTGCAAAATTGTGAGGCGCTGTTGATCAACTCGCCCAATCACTGGCACAATCCATAAATGTTGATCAACCGGAATCGTGGGAGCACTCAAGGCCAAGCGCAGCACTTCCAATTCTTCAACTCGTTGAATCTGGTTGATCGTGGTGGCCAGCATTAAACTGAGGGTTTGCAACAATTGTAGTTCGCGGTCGCCATACGCCGCCGTTTCATGATGTTGAATCGTCACCAAGCCCAACAATTGACTGCCCAACATAATTGGCAAGCCGAGCCAACTGCAACTAGCGTGGTGCAAATCGGCTCCGAGCGCATGCTCAAGGTTAATTTCGCTATGGCTATCAATGTAGATATTTTCAAACAGCAGTGGTTTGCGCTGACGTAAAATCCAAGCACTGGGCGTATGCGGTTTAATCGTAACTGGCTCATCAGCAAAATTACCACGCCGATGGGCAATCACATAGACATGACGCAAATTCTGCTGCGCATCAAAAAAGCTGATGTTGCCATGATCGATCGGCACAACCTGCTCAAGTAATTGATAAAACGACTCATAGACCACAAACCGATCGCGGGTACTATGGATAATGCGGCCAAACTCTTGAATACACTCCAACTCGGCTCGTGCCCGCACCAACGCCTCAGTCGTCGGCATAGCTCAATCCTTCAGCCTCACGGTTCAGCCAATCTGATGCCCAGCCGCCGTCAGAACTGCCACAGCTTCGTTAAATTCATGCTCACGAAGCAAAAGATAATCGGTATCATAGGTTGATAGCACAAAAATACTGATCTGGGCTTGAGCTAGCGGCGCTGCTAAACTGGCCAAAATCCCAACTTGGCTAAAATCTAATGTGCCTACCACTCGCAGCCCACGCCAATTGCGCTCAGCTTGGACGTTTTCAGGCACAAATTTAGTTTCACACACAATCGATAATTCATCAGTGGTACGACTGATACTCACAAATGGGCTTTGCAAGGCCCATTCCGGCCATGGTTGCTCGATATTCAAACGAGCAACCGCCAACATTTCGGGATAGACGGTTAATTTCAATTGATGCATGTTACTCACGAACCCGCTGGGCTGCAAATAGCGCTCCCAACACCACAAAAAAAGCATTTGGCAGGGTAAAGCCTAAATAACGTCGCGAAGGTACTTCGCCTAGGTACAGCAACCATTGGCTTGGCTCAAGATCGTTGCTGATGCCCAGTGTCCAGAGCGCCGCAACAAGCGCGGCAATTACTACGCCCGCCCCGGCAATCCACATTAATTGAGCATTGCGGCGCTCGTTGGAGATTCGGCCAACGACTTCGCCGCTCAACAGGCTAATTGCAAACACAAACCAAAAACTCCAATCACCCCAATCGCCGAGCAAACGAAACTGGCCCCAAGTAATCCCGCCAATAATTGCCACACCTAGCATTCCCGCAATCGCTTTGAGATATTGCTGGCTGGTGACTTGGCTAAGCAAGGTTGGCACATAATAGCCAGTGCGTCCCGCCACCGCGCCAGTGCAATCGGGGCAGCGCCAACCAACTGGCGTGCGCACAGCACAACGCCCACAAATTGGATTCAAACATTTTGAGCAGCGCAAAAGCGTTGCTTCTTTGGGGTGATTAACACAAAAAAACTCTTCTTCTACGGTTGTTTGCATAGATTTAGCCTCGTTTGATGCGTTGAGCTTCGCGCCAAGCTGCCCAACCAAAAAGCACCACCGCTGTGAAAATTCTGCGCCAACGCTGAGGATGGCGAATTAAGCGCCATAACCATTCTAGCCCAAATTTGCGCATCCATTGCGGCGCTCGTGGGCGCAATCCAGCCAGATCATCAAACGTGCCGCCAACCCCAATGCCCAGTTTAATCCCCAACTCAGCGCCATAACGCCGAATCCAGAGGTCTTGGGCAGGAGCACCATAGGCCACCAAGACAATATCGGGTTGGCTGCGCCGAATTTCGTTGGCAATCACTGGTTGATCAGGTTCGCGCGGCGAGCCAGCCCATGTGCCGACAATCGAACAATTGGGATAGCGTTGTTGTAGCACCGCCGCTGCTTTGGCTGCCACCCCATCAGCCGCTCCCAGCAAAAAGATTTTCCAGCCGCGCTGGGCACTTTCAGCCGCCAACCGTTCAGTCAGATCGATGCCTGTAACTTTGGATCGCAGCTGCTTGCCTTGCCAACGAGCTGCATGCAACAAGCCTGTGCCATCGGGAACTGAAAGACTAGAGGCGGCCAAGGTTGCGCGAAACGCCACGTTGTTTTGAGCCGCCATCACAAATTCAGGGTTAACCGTAGCAATTTGATGCGCTCCACCAGCGGTGAGCATGGCCGCAATCAGCTCAATCGTTTCATCCATAGTCACGTCATCAACGCGCACCCGCAGAATTTCGAGCGAAGCCAGATTGGCTGGACGTTGAAAAGTCATAGTTATTGTTTTTCCTCGCGTTGGCGGCCATGACGTTCGCGCAAGGTAAACCAAACATCCTCAGGCGAAACGCCCTGATTGAGCAACAATACAAACAAATGATAAATTAAATCGCTGGCTTCGTTGCGCAATTCATCGGCGTTACCATTTTTGGCCGCGATAATTACCTCGGCTGATTCTTCGCCAATTTTCTTGCCAATTTTATCGACCCCTTTTTCGAGCAAATAGGTGGTGTAGGAGCCAATCGGGCGGGTTTGTTCGCGTTCGCGCAAGAATTCGAATAATTGGCTCACAAAGGCCAACGGCACAGCACTGCCTTCGCGTTTGGTGCCATCAAGCGTCGTATGAAAACACGAGCGTGAGCCAGTATGGCAGGTTGGGCCAGTTGGCTCAGCCAAAATCAACAAAGCATCATTGTCGCAATCGGTGCGAGCAGCGATAAATTTCAGCACATTGCCGCTGGTTTCACCCTTCGTCCACAATTGTTGGCGCGAACGGCTCCAAAAGGTCACTAAGCCGCTGGTTTGGGTTTTGGCCAGCGCTTCGGCGTTCATATATCCAACCATCAATACCTCACCACTGCGGGCATGCTGCACTACAGCGGGAATCAGGCCTTGGCTATCGTAGGTTAATTCGACCATAACATCACATTCTTTCGACTAAAAAGCAACCAGCGTGGCCGACCATCGACCAACGCTGGCCAGTAGATAGATTTAGTGTTTGAAGTGGCGAGTAGCAGTGAAGATCATCGCGATGCCTGCGGCGTTGGCAGCAGCAATCACTTCATCATCACCTTGCGAGCCACCAGGCTGAACAATTGCGCTCACACCAGCTTCAATCGCGGCCTGAATTCCATCAGCTTTAGGGAAGAAGGCATCGGAAGCCAGCACGCTGCCCTTGGCCCGTTCGCCAGCCTTGCGAATCGCCGTCAACACCGAATCAACCCGCGAAGGCTGACCAGCGCCCATCCCTACCAATTCCTCGCCTTGTACCAAGACAATCGCATTCGATTTCACGCTGGCACAGGCCTTCCAAGCAAATTGTAAGGCGGCCAATTGCTCATCGCTGGGCACAGTTTCAGTGACAACCTGCCAAGCATCCCAGCGATCATTGCCAACGCGATCAACATGTTGAGCCAAAATACCGCCGCCAATGCTGCGATATTCCCAATCGTTGCTGCTCGAACGGCCCGTATCGACGCTCAACAAGCGTAAATTGGGCTTTTCGGCCAAAATTGTCAAGGCTTCAGGGCTGAATGCCGGAGCAATAATCACTTCGTAAAAATATTTTTTCAGCACATTGGCCAAAGCCTGATCAACTGGACGATTAACCCCGACAATGCCACCAAAGGCTGAAAGCGGATCGCCTGCTCGCGCTGCTTTGTGGGCCGCCACCAAATCCTCAGCCGAAGCCAGGCCACAAGGATTGGTGTGTTTAATAATCGCCACGGTTGGCTGATCGAAGTTTTGAATCACTTGCAAGGTTGCATCAGCATCAAGCAAATTGTTGTAGGAAAGCTCTTTGCCTTGATGTTGGACTGCTTGGGCCAAAGTGTTGGCAGCAGCATTGGGAGCGCGATAAAAAGCCGCTGCTTGATGCGGATTCTCGCCGTAACGCAGCGATTGAGCTAATTCCCACGCCAAGGGCAATTGCTGCGGGAAGGTTTCGTCAGTCAAGTAAGCGGCGATCGCGCTATCGTAGGCTGCGGTATGGGCAAAGGCTTTGGCGGCAAGTTGGCGGCGCAATTCAGGCGTAATTTGCTCAGTCCGCAAGGCTTCCAAAACCCGTGGATAATCAGCAGGATCGATCACGATCAACACATCGGCATGATTTTTGGCTGAAGCCCGCACCATCGTTGGGCCACCAATATCGATCTGTTCAACCGCTTCATCTAAAGTAACATCTGGTTTGGCGATGGTTTGGGCAAACGGATACAAATTGACGACGACCAAATCGATCTGGCCGATGTGGTGCTCGGCCAATTGCGCCAGATGGGCTGGTTTATCGCGGCGGGCTAAAATTCCGGCGTGCACGCCTGGATGCAAGGTTTTGACCCGACCTTCCAAAATTTCAGGAAAGCCCGTCAAATCGCTAACACTGCGCACTGGCACGCCAGCACCAACCAAAGCGGCTTTGGTACCGCCAGTTGAGAATAACTCAATGCCCAAATCGCTCAAGCCCTGAGCAAAATCCGCCAACCCCGATTTGTCTGAAACACTAACAATAGCTCGCATGAACCAAAGCTCCATTCGCGGTGTACATAGGGCTAAACAGCCCTTTGCCCAGGCGAGCGGCATCTGCGCAAATCGGCTCCCCCGTGGTTGCCCACGTTTGTGTATCGCCAGTCACCGATTCATGCGCCATTATAGCCGCGCCCCGCTTGTAGTGCAAAGAACATAATTTTAACCACGAAGGACACGAAGGGCACGAAGTAGGGCTATAAACAAGCTTCTTCGTGGTTCTTCGTGTCCTTCGTGGTTCAACAAAGGAGATCTATTTGCTTAACAAAGCCTCAATTGCCGCTTTATCGTATTTCAGAATTGGGCGGCGGGCAGCGGTGGCTTCATCGAGGCGGCGTACTGGCGCAGTAGTTGGCGCAGCATGCAACAGCTCTGGATTTTCAACCGCTTCATGGGCAATTTGCTTCATGGCATCAATAAAGGCATCCATGTTGCGCTTCGATTCGGTTTCAGTTGGCTCGATCATAATCGATTCGGCCACGCTGATTGGGAAATAGACTGTTGGTGGGTGAAAACCAAAGTCGATCAAGCGCTTGGCAATATCCAAGGTATGGACACTTGGCGCACCTTTGATTTTGCCTTGCAAGACAACTTCGTGCATACAGGTGCGGTCGTAGGCCACCGGATAAATTTTATCCAAATTGACCCGTAGATAGTTGGCGTTGAGCACCGCGTGTTCGCTGACCGAGCGCAAGCCAGCCGCGCCGAGCATGCGAATGTAGGTGTAGGCCCGCACAAACATACCAAAATTGCCTTTGAAGGCTTTCAAGCGGCCAATGCTCTTGGCTGGCGTGTGGCGGGTATATTGGCCTTCTTTGAGCGCCACAATTGGGCCTGGTAGATAATCGGCCAAAAATTCTTTACAGCCAACCGCACCACAACCAGGGCCACCGCCACCGTGAGGCGTGGTAAAGGTTTTGTGCAAGTTGTAGTGCATAAAGTCAAAGCCCACATCGCCTGGCTTGACAATTCCCAAAATGGCGTTGAAATTTGCGCCGTCGCCATACATCAAGCCACCAGCTTCATGCACAATTTTAGCAACTTCATGCACGTTTTCATCAAACAAGCCCAAGGTATTGGGGTTGGTCAACATCAAGCCAGCGGTACGTGGGCCAACTTTGGCTCGCAGATCAGCCAAATCAACATTGCCCCGACTATCGGTAGCAATTTCGACCACTTTGAACCCAACCATCGCAGCGGTCGCGGGATTGGTGCCGTGAGCCGAATTGGGGCACAACACTTCATCACGCTGATCATCGCCACGATCAAGGTGATAGGCGCGGAACACCAAAATGCCCGCGAATTCACCTTGCGCACCAGCGGCTGGCTGCAAACAGACTTGATCAAAGCCCGAAATTTCGGCCAAGATATTTTGCAATTCATAGGTCAATTGCAAGGCACCTTGCACGGTTTCTTCGGCTTGCAAGGGGTGAATAAAGGCAAAGCCAGGCAAACGCGCAGCATCTTCGTGAATTTTGGGATTGTATTTCATCGTACACGAGCCAAGTGGATACATGCCTGTGTCGATACAGAAATTGCGCTGCGAGATGCGGGTGAAGTGGCGCACCACCTCGGTTTCGCTGATCTCTGGCAAGCCCGCTAAATCGTCGTCGCGCAGCAAATGGGCTGGCAACTCGGTTTCGGGTACGCCAGCGTCGGGCAGGGCTGCGCCAATTTTACCGGGGCTGCTCAATTCAAAAATTGGTGGTTCGTAGGTATGCATTGGCTTAGCCTCCCAACACTGCGACAAGTTGGTCGATATCGTTTTTGGTATTTTGCTCGGTAACACAGATCAGCATGGCATTGCCCAAGTGTGGGTAATCCTTGCTGAGATCGTAGCCGCCAATAATGCCTTGAGCATGTAAGGCTTGGGTAATTTCAGCCACAGGTCGTGGGCAGCGCACCACAAATTCATGGAAGAAAGCGCCTTGCTCAAGCACTTCGTAACCAGCTAAATTGCCAATCGCTTTGGCAGCGTAATGGGCGCGTTGGTAGCAAAGTTCAGCCACTTTGCGCAAGCCAGTTTTGCCCATCAGCGAGGTATAAATCGTCGCAGCCAAGGCCATCAAGCCTTGGTTGGTACAAATATTCGAGGTGGCTTTTTCGCGGCGAATATGTTGTTCGCGGGTTTGCAAGGTGAGCACATAGCCCAATTGGCCGTTGAGGTCGGTCGTTACCCCAACCAAACGCCCCGCCATGCGCCGCAAAAGTTTTTCGGTACAGCTGAATACGCCAACATATGGTCCGCCAAAGCTCAGCGGAATCCCCAAGGGCTGGCCTTCCATTACCGCAATATCAGCGCCAACCATGCCTGGCGTTTGGAACAAACCCAACGCGATCGGATTGGTGACCATCAACAACAATGCCCCAGCCGCGTGAATTTGCTCGGCGACTGGCTTCAAATCGTGCAACACACCCAAGAAATCAGGCGATTGCACAATAAACACCGCAGTTTCGTTATCGACCAAAGCCGCTGCATCGGCCACACTGGCAGCTGGATTTTCGTCGCCAGTGATTGTTACGCCCAAACCTTGGGTATAACTGCGCAGCACGCCGCGATATTGGGGATGTACCGAAGGAGCCACGACAATTTTGCGCCGATTACGAGTTGCGCTGATCGCCATAATTGCGCCTTCAGCCATGGCCGTTGCGCCATCGTAGTGCGAAGCATTGGCTGCATCCATCTGCAACAAACCACACATCAACGATTGGTATTCGAAAATTGCTTGCAACGTACCTTGAGAAATTTCGGGCTGATAGGGCGTGTAGGCGGTGTAGAACTCCGAGCGGCGCAACAACGAATCGACTGCGGCAGGGATAAAGTGGTTGTAGGCTCCCGCGCCCAAGAAACAGCTATAGTTCAGCACATCGCTATTTTTGCTGCTCAAGCGGCGTAATTCGCGGGCCATTTCACCTTCGGCAAGTGCGGCGGGCAGATCGAGCGTTGGAAACCGAAGATCAGCAGGAACATCGTGGAAAAGCTCGGCAACATCGGCAACGCCAATCGCCTTGAGCATTTCTGCGCGTTCGCTCTCGGTAATCGAGATGTAGTGGCTCATATAACCTCTGACAAGGATGAAGGATGAAGGATGAAGGATGAAACCTAATCCTTTTTGCCTTGCAATCCATTGGTTTACGAATCTATTTCTATGTGGCTTAGGTTCTCCCTCGCTTTGTGGGCGAGAGCGGGCGAGGGGTGAGGGAAGCAAATCCCCGACCCCCGACCCCTGATCCCTAACCCCTACTTATTGGCTTCGTCGTTGAGATATTCTTGATATGCGTCGGCGCTCAACAGGCCACTTGGGGCCGTGGTAAAGCTGAATTTGACCAACCAACCATCACCATAGGGGTCTTCATTGACCAATTCTGGTGAATCGACGACCTCGTTGTTGATTTCGATAATTTCGCCACTGAGTGGAGCATAAATTTCCGAAACCGCCTTGACCGACTCAACATTACCAAACGATTCGCCAACTTCAAAGCTTTTGCCAACATCAGGCAATTCGACGAATACCACATCGCCAAGCTCGCGTTGGGCATGTTCGGTAATGCCAACAACAGCACTATTACCGTCGATGCGCACCCATTCGTGTTCTTTGGTGTACTGCAATTCACTTGGTACATTGGACATTGGTGGTCCTCCTTCAATAACGCCAAAACAGCATACAATCAGCATAGATTGTTAGGCGCTACTATTACCCAAAGCGGCTTTTTATGCAAGAGCAGCAGGCTATTTTTTGTAGCGTGCTTTGTAAAACGGCGTTTTGACCACGCTTGCTCGCACTGGCTTTTCGCGAATCAGCACATCGACTTCAGCGCCAATTTTGAGGCTACCAGCCTTAACCAAGGCATAGGCCAGATTTTTACCCAAGCTTGGGCTAGGCATGCCAGTTGTTACAACGCCCAATTCACTGCCATCGAGCGCCACAACTGGATAGCCCTGACGGGCAATCCCTCGGCCAGTCATTTCTAAGCCAACCAGAGTACGAGCTGGACCATTGGCCTTGATATCTTGCAAGGCTTCTGAGCCAATAAATGGACCTTTATCAAGCTTGACCACCCAGCCCAATTTGGCTTCATAAGGATTAATATCGCGCTCAATTTCATGGCCATACAGCGCCAAACCTGGCTCAAACCGCAGGCTATCGCGTGCACCCAAGCCAATCGGCGTAGCCCCAACCTCCAACAAACGATCCCAGATTCGTTCGATCTCGCCAGCAGGCAAGAACAATTCGAAGCCATCTTCGCCAGTGTAGCCAGTGCGCGAAATATAACCAGCAGCGCCCTCAACTGTAGCCTTGGTGATGCCATGAAACGCCAAATTGACCACATCAGCATTAGTCAAGGGAGCCAACAGGCTTTCGGCTTTTGGCCCTTGCAAGGCGAGCATCGCCAACTCTTGCGAACGATCAGTCAGCACCACATCATAGCCAGCAGTATGTTGATTGAGCCAAGCCCAATCTTTTTCGGCGTTGCCAGCGTTGGCCACAACCATCCATTCGTCGGGGCCAAGATGATAGGTGAAAATATCGTCAACAATCCCGCCATCTTCGTAGCACATAATCCCATAATCGGATTGGCCAATCGCGGTTTTGCTAATATCAAAGGTATCGATCAACTGAATAAAGCGTTCGCTATCGGGGCCAGTGACCCAAAATCGCGCCATATGGCTAATATCGAACAGGCCAGCACCTTCGCGGGTTGCCTTGTGTTCAGCGATGATGCCAGCATATTGCACTGGCATATCCCAGCCGCCGAACTCGACCATTCTGGCTCCAAGGGCGCGATGGCGTGCATTGAGTGGTGTTTGTTTCATCAAAAAACCTCGTAAATCACTTAGCGTCGTTGTAACCATTCAGGGTTAGTATAGCGTTCATGGCGCAAGCGCTCAGCCGTGGCCAACTCTTGCTCAGTCAATTGATCAGGTTGGAATTCCAGATTGAAAGCTGTGACAAAGCCTGCAACAATCGCCTGTTGAGCCTCGTCAAAGCTCACGGGGCGTTGGGCCGCTTCATCGAGCGCAATCAACCGCTCGGCCAACGCTGCTGAATCAAGCTCAGCTGGTAAATGCAATACTTGGCTTAATTGCTGGCGATCTGCCTGCAACAGCACAGTGCCATGTTGCAAAATTGCGCCCCGTGTGCGAGTTTGAGCGCTACCAACCAATTTACGCCCAGCCACCGTGATCTCAAAATCGCTGGGCGTATCGAAACAGGCGGCTGATTTTGGCCCATCACTGGCGCTGGTGGCCCAATCGACAGCACTTACCAGTTGGCGCAAACCAACCAATAATCCATGGCTGATTGTGCGATAGGTTTTTAAAACCCGACCCCCAAGCAGTGGGTTGCTGTTGGGGGCAGTGATCGAGTAGGTCAATTCAGCATCATGCAAAATTGCACGACCACCAGTTGGCCGCCGCACAATCTCGATTTGGGCTTGTTGGCAAGCCGCCACATTAACATCGCTATAGGGTTGAAATGCGCCGATTGAGAGACAAGCAGGCTGCCAACGATAGATTCGTAGGGTTGGGTATGCCGATTGATTGGCATGCAGCGCCAAGGCATGGTCAATCGCCATATTAGTTGCGCCATCGGCGGCGGCTGAGACAATGTAACGCCACATGAGCAAAATCGCTTAAATAAAAAAGAGATCACGACATACAATTATGCCTGATCTCTGTCCATTGACCTGAGAGATTCCTTGCGCTGCAAGTTACTCCATCGGTGCAAGTGAATGCTTGCTCTCCAGAGCGCTGTCGAGACACGGTGTTGGAGCCTGAAAGATTCATCAACGGGTTGGCTACCCGTAATTTGCTTCGTCGGCGATCCTGGTTGGGATACTCTTCCGCGTCCTTCATTCAGCGATATTGGGTTGTAGCAGTAGTATACGCCGCTGTGGGTATTTGGTCAATTTGCGTACTTTATTGGTTTGAGGCTTGATTTGCTTCGTATTGAGCTTCGACTGGCTCGCTAAAACTGCGCAAGCCGATCACGACCGGAGCTACAGCGCAGCAGAGCAACATAAATGCCCAAAACACGATAGTCAACATACTAGGGCGCTCCTCAAATAAAAAGTTCAAAAACGAATTGAATCCATTCCTCGGTTCACACAGCGTTGTGGAATGCAAGTCATATGCCATCGATTAGGTTTAGCTTGGTTGATTTTGGTGGGCGCAGTTCAATTATGCTGATTGCTTCAGCAGCGCACAATAGCCGTTTGTGCATAGTAGACCCATGACTTTTGCCGAGCAAGCTGATCAACGATTGATGTTGGTGCGTCCTATCCATGTGATGGCTGCTAGATTATATGCTGCTTTGCTATTTCTGCAAATTACAGGCTTTGGTTATAAGCTGATAGTTTCCTGATAATTACCTGATAACTCAATAATTCGCCTAACCTGAAAACGTTCAAGCGTTGCAGCGGTAGTGAGTTCAAGGCCCGCCCGTTGATAGGCCAATTGGCGTTGTTGCTCAAACGTCGTAATGCCACTGGTATTTGGCAGCACGACCCCTTGATTGCGCCCACGTTGCACTCGCAAGCCATCAGCTACCGGATCATGGACAGCTTTATTTTTCAGCAGGGCCAAATGTTCAACCAGATCAACGATATAGCTCAATTGATCAAGCTCATCAAGCTGCACTGGGCTAAATCGTGGGTCGTGCACTGCTGCCGCAACCGCCATATAAATCACCTCTTTGGCTAACGAGGCTTGTTGTGGTTGCACGCTGCCAACACAACCACGTAACTGCCCAGCTTTGATCAAGCTGACATAAACCCCTTGGCTGCGGCGTTGATCGCTCGGCAATGGCTCGGCAACAGGCAGCAACTCGCCTTGGCGAATAAAGCGATTGACCGCTTGACGCGCCAGCACAACCAAAGGATCTTGCACAATCAGGGCTGCTTGTTTGGGCATTGGCAGGCTCCTTAGCTGCGTATTTAGTCGTTTAATTTGTTGCGTTTGAATAATGATGAGCGAATATAGACTTCGCTGCCACAATTTTCACACTGGCTTTCGTTAACTCCAACCACCCGTGGCTGACCATCGAAGCGTTCGATCACCGCCCATTCACATTTGGGGCAGCGCGTGGTTTCGGTTGGTTGCGCTCCATAGACAAATGGTAAGCCTAAGCCTTGGGCTACTTTGCGCACCGAAGTCGCAGCGTTGGTATCAGCATCACGACTTGGGATAATCCGCCATGGAATCAGGCCATTGAATTTGCGCTTGATCCAGCGGGCAATGCCTTCAATTTCAGCGCTACTATCGTTCACGCCAGTAACAATTGGCGTGGTAATTTCGAGATGGCAACCCCAGCGTTTGACTGCATGCTCAGCGCCAGCAAAAATCCCTTGCCATTGCTCCACCCCCGTTAATGCTTTATAACTAGCATCACTCAAACCATAGACCGTTAGCATTAAGCCATCGATATAGGGCGCAAGCTGATCGAGCGCCGCCTTCGACCAATAGCCATTAGTGACCATGCCAGTCATGCGGCTGGTCGAACGAGCCAAACGGGCGGTTTCTAGCACATGCTCAAAGTTCATGGTTGGTTCGTTATAGGCCCAAACAATCCCACGCGTCATGCGCTCTTGCGAAAATCCTACCACCCGTTCCGGATCAATCGAACGTTGTTTGGCAGGATCGGTCGGAATTTGGGCATGATAGGCAACATCGTGATGGGCGGGGAACGATGTACCCCAACCCCCAATTGCAAACACGCTAGCCCCAGGAAAAAAATGGCGAAACCCATAATCCTCAACTGGGCCAATCGTGGCTGCTGACACTAAACCATGGTTATGAACTGTAATTGTTTGCTCTTGGCGTTGGCGCACACCACAACGACCCCATTCACCATCAGCGAGTAGACAGCGCCATTGACAGACCTCGCAGCGCAATCCTTGCGCCGAGCGTGACACGAGTGTTGTTTCGTGCATGAAAGATTTCCTCGTTGTCCTACGTGTTGCGTCTTCCACACAGCCGTGCTGACGCTCATATTTTCTTCTGCAACTATAGTACCACGCGCTGATAGGAACGCCGTTGATTTAACCGCATTTAGAGCAGCAATTTCGCTGCTCATCACTAACTTAATCGTCAGCGATGAGCGCTGATTTAGCAAACGCTTAGTTGGATTCGTTGAATTGCATTGTGATGATAGCCTTTGACATTCCAGGCTGGCTGCTCTGGTTGTTGTTGACCAAGCGAATCGGTGGCGCGAACCCAACATTGATATTCACCTGCCGTCAGTTCTAGCTCGATTTGCCAGCGACTCCAACAACCAAGCCTTGGTGGGTCGATCAAGCGAGCATGTTGCCAATGTTGGCCGTGATCAAGCGAAATTTCGACCTGCTCAACCAGCGCTTGGCCCCCAGTAATCGCATAGCCCGCTAGGGTGATCGTGCCTGCTACCAAGGGTTGGTCAGCTGTCGGCAAACACAGCACCGCATTAACTGGCAATTCGTGCAGCATTGGCGCGTTTTGCCAAGCTTCAAGCTCGCTGCTTTGGGCCAAACGATAGGCGCGGCGCTGAAAATAGTTATGTGATGGCTCGCTACTGAATTCAATCGAGCGCAACCATTTGACGCTGCGTGCCCCAACAATTCCAGGAATAACCAAACGTAACGGGCCACCATGCAGCGCTGGCAAGGCTGTGCCGTTCATCGTGTAGGCCAACAAGGCATGCTCGATCATCGGCTCGTTGAGTGGAATCGAGCCGCCATAGCCAAAGGTTTGGCCGTGGCGCTCAACCTGATCGTAGCTTTCAAACACCAAATGCAGTGCCGCTGGATCAATCTCGCAGCGCTCTAGGAGTGATCGCAAAGGCGCACCGCCCCAATTTGCCGTGCTCAAGCCATTGGCTCCCCACGGCAATTCGCCATAAATTGGCTGGTAGGCGTGCATCTCTTGGCGGCGGTTGCCAGCACATTGCAAGGTCGAAACCTGCTCAACATAGGGCAATTGTTGCTTAATGTCGGCGATGCTGATGCTCAATGGTTGAGCCAATAAGCCCTGTACATGAATTGTGGTAGTTTCAGGGTCGAGGCTAGGAATCGTGCCATGGGTACGCACAAAAAACTGGCTGGTTGGCTGAATGTAGCTGCTGGCTAGCTCATCTAAGGGTGTGCCAGCATTAAATGGCTCGGCCTGAACCACCTGCATCGTCGCACTTTTGGCAACGTCAAATGAAGGCAGACTATCTCGCATCGAAATCGCTCCTTTTCTAGGGATGCCGCAACCAGCACCCATGAACAACACTGTTCTTTGAATTGGTATAGCTAGATTTTTCTGCAACGGAGGGACTAAATCGATGCAGCGCTTGCGAGTATAGCACAATTAATGCCCGAACCAGCCGTAATCAAGCTGATAAAGCGGTTCGGGCTTAGCATTAAGCAGCTTGCGGCTGTGTAATTTGCGGGGTTGCTTTCAAGGGTAGGTAAAGCGTGAAATGGCTACCGATCCCAGGATTGCTGCTCAAGGTAATATCGCCGCCAAGCAATAAAGCCAAGCGTTTGCTAATCGCCAAACCCAAACCTGTGCTTGGTTGGCTGCCCAAACTTTTACCCAATCGTGGTTGCTCTTGAAATAATTGGACTTGTTGCTCAGGAGTCATGCCAATGCCTGTATCGATCACATGAAAGGCCAAATAATGCTGGCCGTTGCGCTGTTCTTCGCTGACTTCGATTCGCACTGAGCCATTATGGGTAAATTTGGCAGCATTACCAACTACATTTACCAAAATTTGGCGTACCAAGCGATTATCGCTCCAAAAAATGCGTTGGCGCGTGCCAATTTGCACATGAAACGAATTATGATTACGCACCATCAACGGCCCAACAATCACATTTAATTGATCGATCAACGGCCCCAGACAAACCTCTTCATAATGCACATCAAGTTGGCCATGTTCAATCTTCGCCAAATCGATCATATCGTCGATTAATGCCAAAAGCTGGGCGCTGGTTTCTTGAATGTGATGGGCAGTTGGCTCTAACTCGGCGACTCCCGCTTCGATCAACTGATCAGCCAAAAGTTGACTATCGGTCATAATCGTATGCAGCGGTTTATGCAATTGCTGGCTCATTTTGGCAATTAAGGGCGTTTTGCTCGGCACTTGGGGATCACTGGCGATGCTCGAATGGAAAACATCATGGGGCAAGGCAGTTAATTGCTGAACTTGGCGAAACAGCTCAAATTGATGACTTAATTGCTGGGCGATCAGTTGCAAACTTTCGCGTTGCTGCGGGCTAAGTTGGCGGGGCTGTCGATCGATCACCGCGATACAACCGAGGGCAAAGCCTTGTTGATTGATAATCGGCATGCCCGCATAGAACTGAAAACCCTGCTGCACTAAGGGATGATGCCCAAAACTACGCTCAAGGCTGGGTTGATCATAAACAACCAGCTCACGTTCAACCACCGTTTGTGCACAACACGAATATTTACGCGGAATTGTTTTGAGTTGGCTGCCAAAAGCCGCTTTGATATATTGATATTTATGATCGATCAGCGAAATAATCGCAATCGGTGTCGCACAAAAAAGCGCCGCTAAGCGGGCTAATTCATCGAATTCGTGAATATAGGGGCGGGCCAGCAAGCCATAACTTTGCAGGGCAGCAAGACGTTGGGCTTCGTTTGTAGGGTATTGAGTACGCATGGCGGCTCCTCGCTAAAATCAAGATCGCTGGAAACTAAAGGCTAGTACGATCTTGACATAGCGTTAAGCCACTGTCGAGGGGGCTGTTTGGGTGACTTCGCTGATAGTACGGTCTATAAGCTGAGAATGGACATTTGTCGCATGCAGCGCAGGAACGAGCACACCCAACGAAGCTTCCGGTTGGCATTGATCGCCACAGGTAAAACAATCCCAGAAGGCCGCTCCATGCTCAGGATAGGTGTGTAGCGAGGCATGACTTTCGCCTAACACGGCCACGATGGTAACACCGTGAGGCGTAAATTGATGGGCAACAATTTCGAGCACGGTGGCATTGGTCGCATTAGCTGCTTGCATCACAATTGTTTGCAGCAAATCGCGATCATTGAGGATTGCTGCTGAGCAGCCACCTAAATTTGCAAGTAGGTGTCGCCCAGCAGCGGGATAGATTGGCGATTGGATGAAATTGCTCATGATTTGGATTGCCAGCGTGGTGCGCCTTCAACTCCTTCGGCATTCCACGAATTAAACCAATCGTCCATTAATGCGATCAAGCTTGCCCGAAAAACAGCTTCGGCTTGTAAGAGATGGTTTTGGCCGCGTGCCGCAAACCAAGCCAGTTGGACAAACGCGCCCAAATCGTTGACATCGGCAGGAGTCAGGCCTTCGTTATTACCGTTCGACCACCAATCGCGAATCACGTGTTCGAGCACAACATTAACCGCGATTTTGCGGAAATTGGCGGGGGTATTGGGTGGTAGTTGGTTGACCGCATCGTTGGCAAAGCGCACATGCTGGGTTAGCAAAATCACGGTCGATGGCGGAACGCGCCCGTAGCCTGAAGCCTTCAGCACCTCGTTGTTACGTGAGGCTGCATACACTCCTGCCCCGATTGCCGTGCCAGCCCCAACCATGCCAATGCTGCGGGCAAAGGTTGAATTGCTGAACATCAGTGCGCCAAGTGCTCCCATCATCAGCCAAGTGACGATATAGGAAACAATCGACATATCTGAATCAAAGAAAACGACAGCAATCACATTTACAACGAAGTGGGCAAGAAACCAGCCGCTAATAACCAAAAAGCCAGAGCAACCGCGAAACCAACGTTTGATCAAAAAGAAGGTTGCAATGCCCACAACAACCATCATTATGACCAAAAATACGGGCATACCACCAGTCAGCACCCGACTAGTTTGCCCAAAAATGATGTTTCCGAGCAACAACGATACAAGGCTAGCAATAGCCCCACCCAAGCCAAGACTAAGCGTATGGATGCCGAAGCGTTGCCAAAATGGTTGGGTTTGTGTATCCATGTTAGGTTGCCACTGCCATGATAACAATTGCAGCTAAGGCAATTGTTACTGCTGCTAATTGGATCGCTGCGGCCACATTGCCACGTTTAATTTCTTCACGATAATCAATTGGATCAAGCAAATCGTACAGCCGAGCGCCGCCGTAGAAAATCAACACACTGACGAGCGTCCAGCCAACCGAAGCAGCGACCCGACCCACCAACGTCATAATTTCATCACCAGACATGCATGCTCCTTGAAGCTCAAAAAAAGCGATTTATCCAGCAGTGAGGGCTTAGTATGGGCCAGGTGCACCAGGGTCGCCCGGCGCATTCCAATTTGCCAGCCAATCTTCCATCAAGCCAGTAAGCACCGCCCGAAAAACTGGCGCACCTTGGTTTTCAAGATCGTTGCCTGCTAGTGTGGCAGCAAGCTGCACAAATGAACGTAAGTCGGCCACATCATCAGGCAATAAACCCGAAGTGTTTTCATTTTCGCGCCAGTCGCGCAACACAATCCCCAGAATAATTTCGGTAGCCGCAGCCCGAGTTGCGTGGCCTGCATGGTTAGGCAAGGCAGTTACAACTTGGCCTGCAACGGTTTGGGCAAGGCCCGCTACCAATTGAGCTGTGTTTGGCGGTATCCGGCCAAAACGTGGCGGTTGACTCATTGAGCCTCCTCGGAAGCACTAAAAGGCGTTTCCTCATAACAACGAGCTAGGCCAATTCGCGCACTGCACGAATAATCACATCGGCTAGTTGTTCGGTGAAATAATAATCATATGCCCCAATCAAGGCAATTGCTTGCCCACCGAAGGCCCGCTTGAAGCGCGAAAAGCCTGCAAATGGGTGATGCGGATCGCCGGTTGGTTCAAATCCATAAAAATCGTAACTGGTGCAGCCCAAGCGTTGGGCTTGTTGAATGGCGGCCCATTGCAAGGCGTAGCCTGCCATCTGCTCACGCAATTGGTTGCTAATGCCACCATATTGATACACTGCCCGCTGACCATAGCTGATCAATAGCAGAGTTCCTAAGGTTTGGCCTGCATACTCGGCAAACAACAAATGAGCATGGCCAAGCGGAGCCAAGGTCGCCAACAGATCATTAAAATGGTCGATTGGCTCAACATAGAAATCATCGCGCTCGCCTGCTTCATCCATCAAGCGATAAAACAAGGGAATATCAGCCAGATCATGCGAGATACGCACTGTGACACCACGCCGCGCTGCTAAACGAATGTTGTAGCGACCTTTGGGTTTCATGGCCGCCAACAATTGCTCGGCAGCAGGCCGCAAATCCAAATAAAGGGTTTCACGGGCCAGTATATCGACGGGTGCGCGTCGCCAATCGCGCAGCAAATTAGGCGCTGGGCCTTCAAGTCGTGGCTCGATTCGCAAACCGACTGCGCCATAAGCGCTAGCATGGTGCTCAGCGGCCTCGCGCAATAAACGCAGCCCTTGGCGGGCAAGCGCTTGATTGTGCCACGGTAAAATTGGCCCATCGGCGGCGATCAAATTGCTGCCAACCCCACTCTGTGCTGGAATTGTGCAGAGCATGCCACCAATTAATTGATCAGTAGCAGCAAATAGGCCAAAATGCACAACTTGCAAACCACGTTGTTGTTTGAATTGACCCCAAACTAAGCTTTGCATCACGCCACCAGCGGGGTTGGCTTGAACTAAATCTTCCCACTGCTGGCCAAGTTCGCTGTTGCTGCTCAGTTGTGGCAAAATCGCGACGTACATTATTTCAAGCTCTGTAAAAACTTCTTGGCCGCGTCGTTTTGCTTGGGCAACGAACTTAGTTGATCATTCAAGATTTGGATGAGCTGTTGGGTTCGGGCAATATCATCGTTGGTGCGGCGCAAGGCTTCATCTACGCGAATTTCGGTCGTGCCATAATCAACAATATCGCTTGGGCCATAGCTCGTTTGAATTGACGTGTACTCGGTTTTGTCCGAGTTCAACAGGCTCAAGTCGCTCTTGGCACTGGTTAAATCAGCCTCGATGCGCTTTTTGATTGCCTCATACTCAGTGGTCTGCTTGGTCAAGAATGGCACTAGAACCTTCGTGCGAAACTCATCAGGATACGGCTCGCTGATTGGCTGAGTTAGGGCACTATCACGGAACCAGCCAGTTTTATTGAGGTAGGCTTTGCTACCATCTGGCTGTTCGAGAATCGCCAAACTGCCCTCAGCATTCATCCAGACGCTAGAGAATAATTGAAAACCTCCAGCGCTTGGGGGTACGCGAATGGCTGGCTGATTGGCCGGAATCGACCCTAAGCTTTTGATCGCTTGGTCGAGTGTGCCCCGAGTTTGCACAATGTTGTTCAATTCTGCTTGATCATCATTGCGCCATGGCACAAAGCCCGCCCAACTGACCCAATCGATCCAATCTTGTTTGGCTTTGACGCTGCCATCAAGCCCGCGCCGTTGGCGGTCAAGCTCACGGTGGGTACGCCAAATCAGGGCTTCGTCGCGCTGTAAAAAGACAATCGGCAAGCCATCTTCGGCATCAACCACGGTCATTACTTGGTCAGCAAGCAAGAGATACGATTGATCGGTCAGGCTAATCACGACTTCGCCATTGGCCAAAATATCGGTTTCGGGGGTCAAGCGATAGAGCGCATCACCCTCATTGGGATCTTCGCTTGGGCGTTGATTGCGGTTGTAGTTGCGATACGAGCTACCACCATAATAGCTGCCATAGTAGCGATAGCGGCGGGTTGGATAAGCCGAGCCATATTCATCGATCACGCTGCCGCGCCCGTAGGTCGAGCTTGCGAAACCGCGCCCAGCCACCGTGGAAGGCGGCGCTTGCACCACATCATACGGCGAATTGGTGCGCACCATCGATTGACTTGACGTTGCGCCAGAGCCAGCCGAGGTATCACCTTTGGCATAGGTTGTATCGGGGTGCAGCAAGTTGGCCAAAATAATTACCAAGGCAATCACCGAGACGATTCGTAGGCCACGGCTGAGCAACAATTGGGGATTCTCCCATGTGCGTTGCAGATGGCGACGCAGCAAGCGTAATTCGGCCACAAGTTTGCGTGGCAATTCGCGACTACGCCGCAACAAGGCCTCAACCAAGCTGCGCAAATCGAGCGAATTGAGAAACCGCAAGGGATTGGCGATAAATTCACGCACCATGCTACGGGTTTGTTCGGCTCGTAGGGCTGGCATCACCTGCACCACTTGCTCGAAAACTTGGCTTTCATCAAGCCCGTGATCGGCTTGCAACGCCTGCTGAACAGCACTTGGCACTAAGGTCGCGCTGGTATGCGGCTTGGGCAACGGCGCTGGATCATGCACAAAATCGAGTGATGTCCAATCGGTGCCGCTGGCTTCATCCCAGGTTGGCGCGAACAAGCTGTGCAATAGTGCATCGCTCGCCAGTTTGGTTGGTTGGGCGGTCGTGCGTTTTTCGGCCAGCGCGGCGGGAAAGGCAAAGGCACGTTTCAGTTGCTCAATATCGTGCAAAAATTCGCGTGGTTCAGCCAAAGCCAAATGATCAAACTCGCGTGGGCGTAACGCGCGACGACTACCAATGAAAAAGCCCCAATCATCGCCGTAGCCTGCTTCGGTGAACGAAGGCAAGGCAAAACGATAAGGCTTTGGGTTCAAATCGGCAGTGCGAATGCTGTTATAAATCATCCAATAAGCGACTGGCGTTTGCGATGGCGAAGCAGCATTGACCGCAATCAGGCCTTGGGGATGCAAAATATAGGCCAATTGCTGATACCAATCGATGCTGTGTAAACGAGCGCCAGCTTGATCGCGTGGCACGGTAAAATCGCAGATAATCAAATCGTATTCATCGGCTGCCTGCGCCGCCTGATCGACAAATTGCACAGCATCGCAGATATGCAATTTCAGGCGTGGGTTGGTTAAGGCATGCTGATTGAGTTCAGGCCATTCATGCTGGGCTAAATCGAGGATGGTTGGGTCATAATCGACCAAATCGATCTGCTTGATGGCTGAAGATTTGAGCAATTCACGGGCAACGAAGCCATCGCCACCGCCGCAAATCAACGCTCGGAGTTGGCGTTTGGGGCGGCGTGCTTGGGCGAGCGCGAGTGCTGGCAAGGCCAAAAGCTCGTGGTACACCCCTTCATCACGGCTATCAAACTGCAAATCGCCGTCGATGTAGACGGCAAGTGATTGATCGGAGCGCTGATCAAGGACAATGGTCATGGTTGTTCTCCATACAACGGGTTTGCTGGGGTTGGTACGTGGGTTGCTGGTTATAGGTTACAGATTTATAGCCAGCATGTCAATGGTTATCGGCTGGTGGCTATAGGCGATGGGCTATACTGGTTATCCTTATCTCTGCGCCTCTGCGTTAAACAGCTCTTCATCATCCCCACCAATCTCCGATCCCCAACAACCGATCCCCAATCTTGACACAAACCGCAAGCATAGCTATTATTTGAGCAACTACAAACGACGCTGAACAAGATGAGTAAATTATTGGTTCCCGCCAGAGATTGGGTGTCAGCGGCTGAAAGCACCCTCGGTTGAGCAATAATTGAACGTGGCTTGGAAGTCGATCAACTGAAATACCAGTAAGTTGGTTCGGGTGCGCCCGTTATTGCGCCAATGAGTGATGTTGTATTTGCAACATAATCAAGGTGGTACCGCGAGTTTCCTCTCGTCCTTGTTGGGCGTGGGGTTTTTGTTTTTAGCGGCAATCGAGCTAAATCTGAGGGAATGTGATGGAACCAAGCAACTGGCAGCGCGAGGTTGAACAAGCCTTAGCCCAAAACGACCACAATCGAGCCAAGCAGCTTTTAGCCGCTGTGCTTCGCCAAAATGTGCATGAACGCGAGGCATGGCGCATTTTAGCGAGCATCGTCAATGATCCAGCCCAACAGGCTGAATGTTTGCGCCGAATTGCAGCAATTGATGCCGCCGCGCCAACTGCGATTAAGCCCATTAAGTCAATTAAGCCAATCAGCAAGCCACCAAGCGATCCAAGCCTTAGCCCAACCATGCCTTTGGTTGATTCGCAAGCTGAGCCTAATTTCACAGCATCAAGCATTCAAACTGCACCATTATTTGATTCACAAGCTGAGCCTAGGCTTTCGCCATCAAGCATTCAAACTGAGCCATTAGTTGATTCACAAGCTAGTTTCACGCCGCCAGTCAATTACAGTATGGGCCAACCAACCCAGAAACTGGATCAACCAACGCCGAAACCCGCCCGTTCGTTGCCAAAAATGTTGATGCTAATTGGGGCAAGTTTATGTGGTGTGGGCTTGTTGCTTTTGCTTGGTTTACAACTTTGGCCATTGTTGAATGCGACTAACTCAACGCCTGACAGCAAACAACCGCAACTCGCTGAGGTTGAACTTAAGATCGTAGCTTCAGACGTAGGCCAAGCACCGATGACCGATCAAGCGATGGTCTATTTCGAAATTGAAAATCCTAGTGATCAAGCACTGTATAACATTCCCTACACCATGACCTTGACCAGCCAATTTGATAAAGTGCTGAAAAACACCAATACGATTGAATTATTGTTGCCCAAGCAAAAAATTGTGGTTGCTGATGGAGTGTTTACTGGCGATAGTTTTCGCGCTAAAAGCGTTGAAATTAGCCTAGGCCAGGGCTATCCAATCACGATTGATCAACCAATTCCACAAGTTGAAGCTTATACGCCAACCACGTTTGGCATGCCCTTTCGTGGGCGTTTGCAGGAAAGTTGGGGCTACGAATACCCAACCTATCATGTTAGCGCGATTGCAACCGATAGTGGTGTGGTTACTTCAACCTTGGTATCAATGCTGTTTTACGATACGAACGATCAAATTATTGGCGCTGGTTCGGGCTATATCGATTACATTAATAAAAAAACCTCACTTCCAAATACTCGCCGTGGCGAAACGATGGTCTATCCCATTATTTGGGGCACAAGCGAGGTCGATCGGGTTGAAGTGGTGCCTGCATTTACTTTAGCCACATTTAATCAACAGCCGCCGATTAAGCCCAAAAAGGCTGAGATTGATCAAATGTGGCTAGGCGAATATATTCCAGAGGTTGATCCACCATATCATGTGCAAGGTATCGTTGAATATCCAACATTACCGCCAACCTCAGGCTATCATGCTATGGTGCCAGCAGAATGGGGGCATTACGATAATTTTGTTACTGATGAGGCAATGGTACACAACTTAGAGCATGGTGCGGTGATTATTTTCTATAACCCACAATTAATTACTGCAACTGAGCTTAGCCAATTAGAAGCAACTTTTGAAAATCTTTATAAACGCGACCATCATACAATTTTGCAAAAACGCTTCGATTTAGATGCAACTATCGCAATGACTGCTTGGGAATATCGTTTGATGCTTCGTGATAATGCAAATCTCGATGCAGTCAATACTTTTTTTAGCGAACATATTGCCCGTGGCCCTGAATGCGTTAATTTACGCTGCCCTAATTAATTTCTAGTTTGAGGTTTAAACGATGTCTGCTAACGAACATTTACACAATGCGCTAGCCGGAGCCGACCTTGGCCAAGCCTATGAGGCCGCCAAGGTTGAGGAACATTTGTACAAGTGGTGGGAAGCGGCGGGTTATTTCAAGCCAACTGCTGCCAATACGAAAGATCCGTTTGTGATTGCGATTCCGCCGCCAAATGTGACTGGTGTGTTGCACACTGGTCACGGCTTGACCAACACGATCGAGGATATTCTGACCCGCTGGCATCGCATGCTCGGCCAACCAACCTTGTGGGTTCCTGGCACTGACCACGCAGGGATCGCCACGCAAAATGTGGTAGAAAAGCAACTTGCCAAGGTGAACAAAACTCGCCACGATCTCGGACGCGAGGATTTTCTTGATGCGGTTTGGGAATGGAAGGGCCGTTCGCATTCCACAATCACCAACCAAATTCGTCGCCTCGGCTCATCTGTTGATTGGCAGCGCGAACGCTTTACCCTCGACGAAGGTCTATCGCAAGCGGTCGTCGTGGCCTTCAAGCGTTTGTATGACGATGGCTTGATCTATCGGGGTACGCGCTTGGTCAACTGGTGTCCGCGCTGTCTTTCGGCGATATCCGATCTTGAAGTGGTTTATCGCGATGAGCAAGAGCAAGGCAATTTGTGGTACATTCGTTATAAAGTTGCCACTGATGCCAACGATACCGAGTGGCGGATCAGCGAGGGCGATCAATCAATCACGATCGCCACGACTCGACCTGAAACCTTGCTAGCCGACGTGGCGGTAGCGGTGCATCCTGAAGATGAGCGCTATGCCGATTTGGTGGGCAAATTTGTGGTGCTGCCAGCTTTGGGTCGCCAAATTCCAATTATCGCCGACACCTATGTTGAGCGTGATTTTGGCACAGGGGCGCTCAAAATCACTCCAGGCCACGATCCAAATGACTATATTGTTGGCCAACGCCATAATCTGCCGATTCTCAATGCCATGAATCTTGATGCAACGATCAACGCTGAAGGTGGCAGTTACGCTGGGCTTGATCGCTTTGAGGCTCGTAAGCGCTTGGTCGCTGATCTCACTGAAACTGGCAATTTGGTTGAAACCAAGCCTCACTTGATGAAGATTGGGCGCTGTGAGCGCTGCGATACGATCATCGAGCCATTAATTAGCACCCAGTGGTTTGTCAAAACGCAACCATTGGCCGAGCCAGCAATGGCCGCTGTGCGTGAGGGCCGCACCAAAATCGTGCCCGAACGCTTCAATAAAATCTATTTCCATTGGATGGAAAATATTCAAGATTGGTGCATCAGCCGCCAACTCTGGTGGGGCCATCGGATTCCAGTGTGGTACGGCCCCGATAACCAGATGTTTGTCGAGTTGAATGCGGCTGATGCGATGGCTGCGGCAACTGCGCATTATGGTCAAGTGGTTGAGTTGCGCCAAGACGAAGATGTGCTGGATACCTGGTTCTCATCGGGCTTGTGGCCATTCAGCATTTTGGGCTGGCCCGATGTTGAAAATCCTGATTTCAAACAATTTTACCCAACCACGCTGCTCGAAACTGGCTACGACATTTTGTTTTTCTGGGTAGCGCGGATGATGATGTTAGGGCTTTATCTCACGGGCAAAGAGCCTTTTGAATGGGTGTATTTGCATGGCCTTGTGCGCGATGAACATGGCCGCAAGATGTCAAAATCGTTGGGCAATCAGGTTGATCCGATGGATTTGATCGAGCAATATGGCACTGATGCGCTACGATTTACCTTCGCCACCTCATCAACGCCAGGCCAAGATTTTGCCCTACAACCAACTCGTTTGGATTCAGCGCGTTCGTTCGCCAACAAAATCTGGAATGCCACCCGCTTCGTGATTTCGAAGTTGGGCGATTTGCCACGCACCGCCGAGAGCAAAGTTGATGCTGAACGATTGAGCAATCAAGCCTATACCGTGGCGGATCGTTGGATTCTTTCGCGCTTCAATCGCTTAGCGGGCGATGTTGAGCGCTTGATGAACAGTTTCAATTTGGGCGAAGCTGGTCGCCAAATCCAAACCTTCTTCTGGGATGAATTTGCCGATTGGTATATTGAAACTGCCAAAATTCAAATTGACACTGGCGATGAGCAACAGCAATTGCGCACCCGCGAAACGCTCTACAGCGTTTTAGAAGGAACGTTGCGTTTGCTGCACCCATTTATGCCGTTTGTGAGCGAGGCTGCATGGCAAAAATTGCACAATAGCGAGCAAACCACGCCAATCCCAGCAGCCTTGATTATTGCAGAGTATCCTTTAATTAATGCTGCCATGCTCAACGAGCAAGCTGAGCGTGATTGGGACTTGGTGCAAAATATCATTCGCGGCGTGCGCAACGTGCGTACCGAAACTGGGGTGGAAGCAGTTAAATGGATCGAGGCATTAATTGCGGCTGGTTCAGCCACAGCGATGTTAACCGAGCAAGCGGCAATTATCAGCCGCTTGGCGCGGATCGCTCCCGACAAACTACTGATTAGCGAAAGCTTGAGTGAACGGCCTGAGCAAGCCACAACCTTGGTATTTGCTCCAGCCGAAGTTGTCTTGCCATTGGCGGGTATGGTCGATTTGGCCGCCGAGCGTGAACGGCTCACCAAGGAGCTTGAACGGGTCGAGGCCGATGTCGAGCGCCGCCGCACCAAGCTTGCCAACGAAAACTTCGTAGCCAAAGCCAAGCCCGAAGTTGTGCAAAAAGAGCGTGAGGCTTTGGCCGCTCAAGAGTTGGCGGCTACAACCTTGCGCGAACGTTTGGCGAGTTTTTAAGTAGGGGTCGGGGGTCAGTTTTCAGGGGCCAGACTACCGAAACCACGAAGGACACGAAGAACCACGAAGCTGATTAAGTTTGGAATCCTGAGCTTCGTGCCCTTTGTGTCCTTCGTGGATCATTATGCATTATTTGGCTTCGGCCAAAATCGCCGCTAGTACTTGCTCGAACGAGCTTTGATAGCCTTGCTGCCAATATGCGTTATGTTCAGCAAGTATTGCTTGCAATTCGACTAAACGCGCTTGATGATAACGCTGATCATTGCCATCAAGCAGTTGCCCGTGTTGCTGAGCCATTCGTTGCATAGATCCTGCCAACCATGCTGCTGTTGACAACTGTTGTTGGGCTAAATAACATTCAGTCAACTCCAAGATTGCCCGTAAGTTATGGGCAATAAATTCGTGATGGTTGGCAAGTTGGATGGCTTGAATAATTAATCGTTGAGCTTGGGCAATTTGGGCTTGTTGGCGCAAAGCCCAAGCTTTTTGAATGGTTATATGACAGATAAAATAAGGATCAGCAATGGTATGGCTATAGGTTAATGCTTGCTCATAATATTCATTAGCTTGGCTAAATTGCAGTAATTTGGTCAAGCTATCGGCTAAATTCGTGTAGATTAGGGCAATTCCACGTTTATTTTGTAATCGTTGATGAATTTCTAGGCCTTTTTGGTAGTATTGCTGTGCTTGTTGATAATTACAGATATCATAGGCTAATAAACCTAGGCTATTCAAAATATTGGCAGCCATATGATGATCATTGACTTTGCGTGCTAATTCCAATGATTCTTGTAAATCGAACTGTGCTTGCTGATACTGTTCAAGGCTACGCCGAATTTCACCAAGATTGCTGAGAATCGCCGCTAGATCACGGGTTTTATCAAATTTTCGGGCCAGTTGAATTGCTTCACGAAATGATTCCCCTGCTTGTTCAAATAAACCTTCACGTTTGTAGAGCAAACCGATTCCATTCAACAAACCCATCGCCAATTCATCAAGTTGCTCTTGGCGAGCAATATTTAAACCTTGCGCAAGATATTGCTGGGCTAATTGAAAATCTCCTTGATTGCGCATAAAAGTGCTTAATCCACGTAGCATCATAATCTGATGCTTGGGATCAAATTGAGCTGGCTGATCAAGAATTTGCTTAATCCAATAACTACCTTCTTGGGCGAGATCAGCGCGATGCCAAAAATTCCAGAGCACAGCGCCCAAATGAGCAGCACTAGCAAACGCCCCAGATTTAAGGCTTTGAGCTAATGCAGCGCGAATATTGGGATAATTAGCTTGAAATTGACTCATCCAGTGTTGTTGCTCTGAGCCAGTTAATTCATGCACATGATTTTGAACAAACGTTCGATAATAATCTTTATGCGCTGTATAGTAGCTTTGACTATCAGCTCGCTGATTTAATTGATCTTGAGCATATTCACGGATCGTTTCCAAGAAATAAAAACGTTGTTCGGTTATCTGATGCTGAAGCAGATGTTTTTGCACCAAGCTTAATAACAATAACTCAACTGCTGATTGTTCAGCACTCGCACAAATTGCGCTAGCTGCTGGCAAATCAAAGCTGCCGACAAACACTGATAATTGAACAAATAGCGCTTGTTCTTGAGGTGTAAGTAAAACATAGCTCCATTCGATAACTGCTTGCAAGGTTTGGTGACGGGCTGGTAGATCGCGTGGCCCACTATTGATAAAACTCAAACGTTGGCTTAACCGCTCAAGTAAATTTGTTAACGAAAACAAGCTGATTCGACTGGCAGCCAGTTCAATTGCCAAAGCCAAACCATCAAGCCGTTGGCAAATTTGGGCAATCGTTACTAATTCAGCATCGTTATAAACAATAGTCGCTTGTAGCGCTTGAGCACGGCTGAGAAAAAGATTAATCGCTGGCTGTTGGCGCAGCATAAACTGTTGCGAACAATCAACGCTAAAGGGCATTAATTCAAATTGTTGCTCAGCATACACATTCAAAGCCTCGCGGCTGGTCGTTAGCAATTTTAATTGAGGTGCATGGGCTAAGAGATCGGTCACAATTGGCGCAGCATCAAGCAGTTGCTCAAAATTATCGAGAATGAGCAAGAGTTGTTTATCATACAGAAAATCTTTGAGCTGTTTGAGCAACGGTAATTGACTAGTGGTTTTAATCGCCAACGATTGAATAATGGTCTGGATTAGTAGCTCAGGATCGCGCAAAGCAGCTAAATGCACAACATGCACGCCATCATGAAAGAGCGGCAACCATTGCATGGCACTTTGCAGCACTAAACGGGTTTTACCAACCCCACCACCCCCCAAAACGCTAATCAAGCGAATATGCGGCTGACGGAGAAGCTGCAACAAGCTTTGTTGCTCATTTTCGCGACCAATAAAGGCATTCAGCGGCGCAGGAATATTGGTATAGCTGATTGGCGGCACAACCAAGGGGCTTGGCTCAGTCGTTGGCCCACTTGGCAAATTTGGCGTTGACAGGGCAAAACGATAGCCCAAATCGGCCTCAGCCACAATATAGCGCGGCGGTTTATCGCCCAATTTCTCGCGCAAACGGCCAATCGCTACATGCAGCAAATAGCTACTATCACGGTCATAATTATCGCCCCACACATGCTGCAACAACTGGCGATGGCTGAGCACGTGATTACGATTACGGACTAACAGTTCTAACAAACCCCACTCTTTGCGCCCAAGCCGCAGATAAACTCCCGCCCGCTTGACTCGCTGTTCAGTCAAATTAATCTCAAGTTGATCAATCGTAATGATTGAATCGACAGTCATATGCACCTTCCCTGCATTCGCCATGGGGAGACCCTCGCAAAATGTTCGCCACCATGTTAGCCGATGTTGGCTGAAATGTTAGCAGCCTTGACTAAGCTAAACCTGTTTATTCGTGATCAACAAAGGAGTTATTGCGATAACCAATCACAGTTGTTGCTGTTGATTGTGGAATGTTTACTGTGTGAGGTCTGAATGATTCTGCCCAATCATCGTTGGAAGCGTTTAAGCATGCTCATGCTGGCATGTAGCTTGGCTCAAATGCTGGTTCCTGCTACCTATGCCCAACAAACGGCGATTGCCCCGCAACGCCAAGAGCTTCCATTAAGTAAAGCCGTCGATTATGCACTACCCAAGCAGCAGGCGGTGCAACTAGCAAACACCAAAGCATTGGCTGTTCCTGGTTTAACCTTCGAGCTTGATCTGCCCAAACAGGTCAGCATCGGCCAAACGGTGCCGTTTACGCTCATGCTGATCAACCGGAGCACCACTGAAGGCCAAAATATCGTTGTATCGTTGCCAGTTCCGGCTGGAGCGCAAGCCCTTAAAACCCCCAATCTGGTTGATCAAACGCACTGGCAATGGCAGATTAAACGCTTAGCACCGCAAAGCCAACAGGCGTTAACTGGCAGTCTGCGAATTACCAGTCGCCCTGAACATGGCGCATTGTTGTTTAATCCTCAAGCAAACGCCAACAATTTGCCACAGCCAGCCACCCTCAGCGCTGGGGCATTGATCGCACCGCAAGTTTCAGCCAAGCAAGTTGATATTTGGCAAGCCAACGGCCAAACCATCCACAGCAACGACCAACGGGTCAGCTTGGTTTTGACTGCTAGCACAACCTCGGCCAACTTTAGCTATTCGCCCTATCAAAGCACAGCCAATCGGCAAAAAGCCCTCGGCTATGGCGAATTTGTGCCCGAACGCCGTGGGTTTAGCAGCTTTGAAATTCAGGCTGCTCAAAAATCGTTTGCGCCTGTTGAATTGCAATTTCACTATAGCCCTGAAGAATTGCAAGTGCTTGGGCTGCAAGAGCAAACCCTTCGTTTGTTTAAGTATGATCAAACGAACCAGAGTTGGCAAAGCATCGCCACCACGATTGATGCAATTAATCATGTGGCCAAAGCGACGATTACCAACGATGGAGCCTTCAATTTAAGCGATGGGTCTTCGCCATCGACCGCCTATTTGCCAACCCTGCAAGGCTTTCAAGGCGGCGGTTTTACTGGTGCGGCCAGCTATAGCGTGCCGATCGAGGTTCCAGCTGGAGCTGCGGGGCACAAACCAGCGGTTAATTTAAGCTATTCCAGCGCTGCATCCGATGGTAGCAACGGAGCACGGCCATTATGGCAAGCCAGCTCAGTTGGCAAAGGCTGGGATTTAGGCATCGGCGGATCGATTGGCCGCAATACTAGCGCTGGCTCCAGCGATCATCAATGGGATAGCTTTAGCCTGGTTTTCGATGGTCAATCATCGGATATGGTGCGTGGTCAGCCGCTCGATGGCAATTACACCAATCTTGCCGAATCGAACTGGACATGGCATGCCACCGATGAAACGTTTGTTAAACTGCGCAAATCGGCCAGCAGCGACACTTGGACGGCCTGGACCAAGAATGGCACACGCTACGAATTCAATCAAGCTTTGCGCTGGGGAACCAACACCCCATCCAATCGCTTTGAAACCTACAAATGGTTGCTGACCAAGGTGGTTGATCCAAGTGGCAATACGATTGTCTATCAATATTATGTTGACACAATTCAAGCCGCTGAGCCAATTCACCCAACATGGTTTTTGCAAAATGTCTTTTGGGGCTATGATGGCGCAACCCCTGGCACGGGCACACCTCGCTATGCTCTCTCGTTCGACATGAGTCCACGCTGGTCGGCTCCAACTGAAAATGTCGATTTGAACTGGGAGTACACCACTTCACGGGTGATGGGCAAGGCTGGCACGCCGCACGAAGCCTATCGCATCGACAAAATTAAAGTGCTGAGCATGCCACCAGGCCAAAGCAGATATCAATTAATGCGAGCCTATAAGCTCAATTATGCGGCTTTTGCCAATAGCCTCACCACGGATGTTAGCAATGGGCAGCGGGTATTGACCTTGGCCAATGTTCAGCGGCTGGGCAAAAATAACGAAGCCTTGCCTGCAATCAGCTTTAACTATGGCATGAGCCAAGGCAATGCGCTTGAGCCAACCCCAGGCTGGAACCGCCTAACCCAGGTTGATAACGGCCAAGGTGGCCTCTTAACCATCAATTACGAGCATGTTTGGAGTCAAGGAGTTGCTGATTATGCCAAGTATTACCAGAATTATTATCGTGTGGCCAACGTCGTTCAAGCTGATACCAGTAATTTAGCCTATAGCCGCGCCTATTTGACCACCTACAGCTATGCCTATCCCGCGTTGAACGATTATGGCCATTCGTTAGCAGTGGTCTATGCCCAATACCCAGAAAGTGGCAATGGCGATAGTCGTTTTGCCTTGGCACACGCCGAAAAAAGCGAATTTCGCGGGCATGCTCAAGTCAGTGAGCGGGTGTATGATGGCAACACAACTGCCACACCACTGTTGCGCACCACCGAAACATGGTTCCATCAAGGCAACGGTGGCAGCGCCGCCACTCCCTGTTCGCCAGCGATTATCACCCCTGCGTCTGGCAACCAATATGTGAATGTGAGCGATAGCTGCTACATTGCCATGCGCGATAGCGAAAGTTGGAAGGGCAAGGTTATCGCCCAAGAAACATGGTTTAATGGATCGCGTTTGAGTCGCACAGCCAATAGCTATACCCGCGTCGCCTTGCCGTTCTATGGCAATGATGGCAATGCCACCCACGCCACTCAAAGCAATAACTACAAACGGGCTGGCTTATGGCGAGCCTTCAACTATACCGCCGCAACCACCGAAAGCACCTACGAAGCAGGCACAACCAATGCCCGCAGCATCACCACCAGCTCAGTCTATGAATCAACTTATGGCAACTTAACTGAAAAACGGGTTGCTGATGATACTGGCACGGTGTTACGCAAAGAACTTGCTTGGTATACAACCCGTGATGATGCCAATAGCTATATCGTTGATCGGCCATGGCAAACCGCCACAACCGATGGCGCAGGCCGTTATTTGACGCTTTCAGCCAATTTCTACGATGGTGCAACTAACACCAATCTGCTTGGCACACGCGGTTTACTCACCCGCCAAAGCCACTACTTTAATCTGCCGCTGCAAACCGACTTAACGGGTACAACCTTGTATGGCTCCGATGCGGTATATGGCTACGATCAGTATGGCAATCGCACAAGCCAAGCCAGCTATAACGCCGATTACAGCACCCGCATCAATACCAATGGCGTGGTCAACTATGGCGTGCCAGGCAAGGGAACTGCCGCCCGTACCAGCACCATCGAATACGATAGCACCTACCATGCCTTCCCAATTCGCGAGACCAACCCGCTCAATCAGAGTCAACAGGCTGAATATGACTATCAACTTGGTACGGTAACAAAAGTATTCGATCTGAATGGGAATGCCACTTCAGCAACCTACGATAGCTTTGGCCGCATGACCAACTTGATCAAACCAGGCGATAGCAGCAGTTTTCCAACGGCGCATATCGATTATTATGATAGCTATCGCCCAGTTTTATACCTCGTGAGCCTACGTGAAGATGCTGGTCAGAGCTACTTCCGGCCAATTCTGCACTTCTACAATGGCTTTGGCCAAGAGATCCAAACCAAAGCTGAGAGTATCGACGGCAGCCAACACATTGTCAACGATACCAGCTTCGATGGTTTGGGCCGAGCTACCAGCCAATCCGAACCGCGTTATGTGAGCGATACCAGCAATTTCTGGGGCTATGTTCCCGCCAGCAATCCACTCTATCAAGCAACGACCACAAGTTTCGATGGCTTGAATCGGCCCTTGGTCATCACTAGCCCTGGCAATAGAACGGTCGAGCACCATTATGGCGTAACCACGAGCTTTTTGTATGATGATGTGATCGATCAAAATCGTCATCGCACGCAGTATCGCTACGATGTGTTTGGGCGCTTGCGTGAGGTCAACGAAATTAGCGGCAACTGTGCCACTGGCTATTGGGCAAACTACGCTTGTGGGGGATCATACACGACCAATTGGTCAGTCGCTACCAACACGCGCTACGGCTACGATGCGCTTGATCGGCTGATAACGGTAATCGATGCCCAAAATAACACCACCACTATGCGTTACGACTCACTTGGCCGCAAAATGCGCATTCAAGACCCCGATATGGGCCAATATAACTATAGCTACGATGCCGCTAGCAACTTAAATGGTCAAACCAATGCCAAAGGCCAAACGGTCAGCTTTAACTACGATGCGCTCAACCGTTTGACCAGCCAAGTCTTCCCTGATGGCAGCCACAACGATTATTTCTATGATGTTGTTGGGCAACAAACCGCTGGCTACAACTATGGCAAGGGCCACCGCACCTCGATGCAAAGCGTGCTGGCCAATGGCACAGTTCAAACGTTCCAGCGCTGGGAGTATGATGCTCGTGGCCGCGAAATCTTCAGTGGGCACAACACCAATCTTACCAAAGCCCACCATATCCTGACCAGCTACGATAGCGCGGATCGGGTCAAAACCCGCCGTTATCAGCCAATCGATGAAACCGTGACTTACAACTACGACGCTGCTTGGAATGAATATAGCCTGTGTACATCGCTTGGTGGTTGTTATGTGACCGGAGCCAGCTATGATGCGCTCAACCAGCCAACCCGCGTCAATTATGGCAATGGCAGCTACAACCAATATCGTTACGACGACCCAACGCGGCTGTTAGAAACGCTCGAAATCTTTTCAGCCCAAGGCACCAATCTCTACGCCCGTAACTATTGGTACGATAACGTTGGTAATATCAATGGCATCGGCACATGGGATAATGGCAGCAATAACCAAACCCGCCAAATTCAATATTTCAACTACGACGACCAAAATCGCCTAACCCGCGCATGGACAACCGGCGATAGCGCTGGTGCATACGACCAAAGCATGAGCTATGACTCAATCGGCAATTTGTTGAGCAAAGCTGGTGCCGCTTATACGTATCCGGCTGCTGGCAGCGCTCGACCGCATGCCGCCACCACGATTGGCAGCAAAAACTACAACTACGATGCCAACGGCAATCTCAGCACCACCTACGCGGGCACGAGCGCCAATGGCAGCGGCAACCGCTATAGCTGGGATTACGCCAACCGCCTCGTGCAAGTTGAATCGTATGTGCGTACACCTATCAGCGGTGGTGGCAGTGGCTGTGATGATGGCAACGAACGCATCCCAGATGCCAGTAATCCTGAGGCAATTCCACCCATTACCTGCCCACATCGCATCGCCAGCCCCAACCAGCCAACGGTTGATACCTATAGCGTTCAAGAACAATATGTGTACGATGCTGATGGCAAGCGCAGTGCTCGCATCGCCAACGGCCAAACAATCATCTACTTTGAAGGGGCTTGGGAAGATACGCTTGGCGTAAATGCTCGCAAACTTTATTCGTTCAATGGCAGCATTGTGGCCCAACGTGATAGCGATAACACCATGAGCTATCTGCATGGCGATCAGCTTGGCTCGGTCAGCATCGTGACCAACGCCAGCGGTGGACTGAAACATAAACAAGAATTCGACCCATGGGGCAATATTCGCGAAGGTGGAGCCAGCAGTACCAAACTCAACTATACCGGACAATATCGCGATGATACCGGCTTGATCTTTATGAATGCACGCTACTACGACCCCAAGATTGGTCGCTTTATCAGCGCCGATACGGTTGTACCAGGCAGTCCAAGCGGATCAATGAATGGCAGTGGTTTACGCTCATTGACCACCGATTTCACCGACCCAGCCTTTACCATGAGCCTCAACCAAGAACAACGTAGCACACCATGGTTTACCCTGAGTCAATCGCAACAGCAAGAAATTGGCACACCGTGGGGGCCAGCCAACCCGCAAAGCCTCAATCGCTATAGCTATGTCCAGAACAACCCACTAACCTATACTGATCCAAGCGGTCATGTGCGAACAGTTATTAAATCTCCCGCTCAAGCACGACGTGCATTAGCAAAACTCAAAGCCTATCTAGAAAGCAAAAATCTCGGATTTGAGATCAAAAGTACAGATGTATCAATCGGATATAAAGACATTATAGGAGGAACATTTGCTATAGACTTTGATAAGATGGTAAATATGTTTGGCGCAGAGACCGCCAAGGTTATAAAAACGTATATGGAAGCACTAGATAGAATGGCTAATAATCCACAAGGAAATACTCCTCAATCCATCTATTTAATTTATAACCAAAGTAAGGCAAATGGATATGTTACGACAACTCTAGAATGGGGGGAGTGCTTTGATATCAATTGTATGGAAGAATATTCACCAATTTCTGGAACCATTACCTATAAAGAATTTTCTTGGTTGGAGAGGATTGTGTATATGCACCAACATAGTGGTTCTATACCTATAATGGATGATATTAAACGATTCCAAAGCTATGAAATGGTCTATCTCTATAACGAGGTTGTATACAGTAATCAGACCAGACGAGCAACCCAATAACCCCTAAAACAAACCATTAAGTAAATGTTAGCCTAAACGTTAGTTCATGTTCGTTCGAATGTTAGTCGGTCGGCCTATGATTGCTCCATCAACTATTTTACTGATGGAGCAATCGTCATGTCGCAAGCAACACGCCCAGCCCTCGCCAGCAAACCCAAAGCCCTGCCAATCGCCGCAATTCTGATGGTGGTTGGTAGCTTGATTATGGTTGTTGGTCTGTTTCTGCCCTTCGTTTCCAGCACCACCGACAGCAGCATCAGCGTTAGCGTGATCGATGTGCTCAAAGAAGAGAGCGATCTGGTTGAATCGGGAGCCAAAGTGCTGTATAGCCTAATCGCTGGCACAGTTGGGCTAAGCCTTGTACTCAGCGCTTTAGCCTTCACTGGCAAAAAAGTATGGGGCTGGTTGGCAGTTATCTTAAGTTTTATCATTGCTGGGTTCAATACCTTACTGGCCATGGCTCCTAGTGAAGGCAAATCGGTGCAAATTGATATCGCGGCAACTGTGATCGCCGGAGCTGCGTTGGTGGTTTTTGCCGCCAGCATCGCCTTCTTACGCCGCAAAAAAACCTCAGCCAACTCGTAGCTCTATTTCAGGAGATCTGGCAGGCCAAGCGAGTATGATCGAGGTTGATCATGCTCGCTTGGCTTTTAGCCTATACTATGCTCCATTGCAAGCCAATCTTTTCAAAGGATCAGCATGGAATTAGCGCTTGAACAGGTGGTTGATGGATTCGTGCGGGGTTGGGTCTATTCGCGGGCTTTGGCGACAACCCAGCTTCGACGGATGGGTCAACACTACCACGTCAGTTTTGGTGAGGTAATCAATGGGCGCAGCGATGAATTTTTAATCTTCGATCAAGGTCAACCTGCCAAGGTAGCAGATTTTGGCCGCATGATCAGCCAACAGCACCCTCAGCTAGCCCATTGGCTCACCATCTTCAGCCAAACTCCTAGCGATTATGCGAGTGTGTTGGCTCCGCTAGGCTATCAGCCGTTACACCACGAAACGTTAATGAGTTGTGTCCTGGGCGATGTTCGATCTGAGCCACAAAGCAACGTACAACGGCTCAGCGCAACAACCGTTTTGCCAAACAACACTGAATTTGCCAAACAGCCATTTGTGCTTGGGCGAATTGATGATGCGCAACTTGGCCAATATTTGATCGACATTGAAGGTCAATTAGCAGCAGTTGCCCGCTTGGTAAACTTGCCTGAGGGAATTGCGCTGGTGGATTCGGTGGTGACCGCGCCAAGCTTTCGGAGGCGCGGCCTCGCACGTCAGTTGATGCAACACTTATTAAATGATGCGGTAGCCAAGAATTGCCAACACAGCGTTTTGGTGGCAAGTGCCCTTGGCGCACCGCTGTATCGTCAACTTGGTTACCGCGATCGGGCTGAAGTGTTGATTTTTGGGCGAGAGCAAACCAGCTAACCTATTCTTCGTCGTCTTCAGTTTCCTCTTCGGCTGCTTCGGGGTCTTCAGTCACCATTTGTTCGCGCAAGAATGTGGCTTGCTCCAAAATCACGGTATCCATATCAGTTTGGTCTTTGATATCGATCCAGCGCATCAAAGCTGAAACAAACAATTCTTTCAAGTAGGCAAATGAGAAGTCTTCGGTTACTTCGGCGGCCTGCTGAATGCCAGCTTCAGTTAATTGCGTTGAGCTATGCAGCGCCGTATTCCATTGTTCAATATAGGCCAAACGCTCGGCCAGTTCGGGCAAGCTAAAGTAATATTTGCGGTCAAAACGGCTGGGCCGGTTCATAATCGCAGGGTCAATATTCTCAGGGTGGTTGGTAGTCGCCAGCAACACAACCCCTTGATTTGCGTTGAAACCATCAACTTCATTCAAAAAGAAGGCTCGGTTGGTATCGTTGATCAACGAATCTAAATCTTCCAGCACCACGATACAGGGAGCGCTGCGGCGTGCCCGATCAAACACCGCCCGAATATTGGCGTTATTGGTCGAATATTGAGCATCGAAGCTTTTGACATACAAACATGGGTAATCTAAGGCATTCAGCAAACCTTTGATCATGTGGGTTTTGCCATTGCCAGGCGGGCCAACCAGAATAATCCCGCGTTTCCAGGCAATATTATAGTGTTCGTAGGTGGCTTTGCTTTCAAAAAAGCGCTGCAAATCGCGAAAAATATCCTGTTTAAGCGTCCCAGGCAAAATCAAATTATCAAGCGAGGCATTTTGAATCGCATAGTATAATTCTTGGCTTTTCTCCCAACTGCCTTCATCGAACACCATAATTTCATCGCGAATTTGGGTGTTCCAATCGCAGACTGCGCTGAAAAATGCTTCGATAGCTGTTTGTGAAGCCCCAATCAACCATTGCATACTATAGGAGCTACCATAGGCCATCCACGAAAGCAGCAATAAATCAAAGCTCTGGTCTTGCCAAGTGATCGTTTGCCAAGCATTTTCGAGCGAACGAGCAATCTCACCACCTTCCTCGCCCCGTAGCCATGAATAGTTAATTTGCGGATAGGGCTGTTGATGAACCTGGACCTGACACAAGCCAGCTTGAGCATAGCTGCGCACATCAAAATCGCAATCTCCGGTTTGGAGAATGCCTTGTTCAGGGTAATGCGCGGCTAATTGCTGGCTCACCATATAGGTAAACGATTGGCTGGGCAATTGCAAGGCATCATGTAAATATGTTTCTTTGTTCAAGGGAACATTCTCCTATAACGCAAAGTGCTCGTTTGATGGCTAGAGTATAAACAACCCCGATGACAATGGTTGTCACAATGGCTAAATGTGTCAGTTTAATGCTGTACCTGATTTACAATAAGATCAACATTATTGGAGCAGTGTATGGCTTTTTTCGATGCAATCAACCAAATTATTCATTGCAATGTGCTGTATTGTGGCCCAGCAATGGGTGGTAAAACAACTTCGATTCGGCAGATTGCCCGTTATCATGCGCAACAGCAATTGCTTATTTCCCCTTTACAGCGTTATGCAACCGAAATGTTCCGTTTTATTGGTTGTAGTGTGCTTGGGCAACAGCAGCTTGGTGATTGGCAGCTATATCTACACTGTCTTGGGCAAGAAGGCGTAGCCATGGATACTAGTTTCATCAATGAGTGGATTAGTATTGCTGATGCCGTGGTTTTCGTAGTTGATTCACAGCGCAATAAATTACAGTCAAATATTATTGCCCTCAAAAACGTTGCCAAAATGCAGCAGCAAAATCAACGCATGTTCCGAAAATTACCGTTTGTCTTGCAATATAACAAACGCGATATGTCATACATCATTCCAATCGAAACGCTCCAACGCTTTCTTAACCCGCTGGATTGGGATTGGGTAGAAACGAATGCCTATCAAGGAGCAGCTGAACCAATTGTAGCAGCCCTGAATATGTTAGAAACGCGACTTATAGCGTATTTAAAACAGGATGTGGTTCCGTCGCTAGCCCGATTTATCAAATTAACTGAATGAGGTTTAGAATGTTAAGCCAGCATATCGAGGCTGATTTGCGCGAAGATGCTTGGCATTTTGGCTTTTATCTTGGCAATAGCACACTGTTAGCCTTTTACCACGATGCCGATATTTTCGATGAAGATTATGCTGAATTTTTGCTGGCGAATCGTCACGTTTTTGCCGCTAGCTTTGCCGTTTTCAGCAACAATTGCTTAACCCCACATGGTTCAGGCCAATCGGCTTTAAATCGGGCGGCAACTTGGGTGGCTCAAAGCATGCTCCCAACGATTGCCTGTGCTCATCCAATCGAGCTATGGGAATTAGCCCCAGCCAGCCAAGATCGTACATTTAACGCTGCCTTCCAGCATTTCGGTGAGGCACTGGCCTTGGGTACACTTCCCACTCAAATCATCCAAAATCATGATTATTTTCCACACGTATTCAATGGTGGCAGCTTTTTAGAGCAGGTGATCATGGTTTTCGTCAATAATTTACTCGTTGATGCTGATGGGCTAGTGATGAATGAACAAGCCGCCTTGGAACGAGCAACATGGTGTTTGCTACGCTGGATCGATCGTAGCGTTGTGCTCGATCCACCGATCGCGCCATGGGAAATTAATTGCTAAATCGCTGGAAGATTAGGCAATAATCGCCGAGCATCAGGCAACGCCATTAAAGGAAAATTGACTATACTGGCAATGATTGGTTTAGCTATGAGGTTAGTATGGAGATTAAACGTAGTGGTTCGCAGCCTTCGGAAGTTGGCTCGGCAGCCTATTTTAGCGGCACAGTTCGCATCGATCCACTCTTTCAAGCGCCAGAACCAGCACGAGTGCGCGGCGCAAGTGTCACATTCGAGCCAGGCGCACGCACCGCCTGGCATACCCACCCACTGGGTCAGACCTTGATTGTCACGGCGGGGTGTGGCTTGGCTCAACGGTGGGATGGCCCAATCGAGATCATTCGGCCAGGCGATGTGATTTGGTTTGCCCCAGGCGAAAAACATTGGCATGGCGCTGGCCTCACCACGGCCATGACCCATATCGCGATTCAAGAGCAACTAAATGGTGCAGTCGTTGAATGGCTGGAGCATGTTAGCGACGAGCAATATCAGGCTGAACTTGGCTAAGCACTTGAACGCCGCAAACGAGCCAAATCCTCGGTTGGCGAGCAACCAAAGTAGCGCCGATATTCGCGGCTAAATTGTGAGAGGCTGGCATAGCCAACTTGCTGGCTAATTGCCCCAATCTCCAATGCTGTCGCGACCAATAAACGCCGCGCTTCGTGCAAACGCAAAGTTTTTTGAAACTGAATTGGACTAAGCGCGGTAACCGCCTTGAAGTGTAGATGAAAAGCCGAAACACTCATATTCGCCAGCGTAGCAAGCTCCTCAACCCGCAAAGGTTGGGCAAAATGGCGGCGCAACCAGCTAATCGCCTGCGCTACCGGGGTAACTCGCGAAGTGGTTTGGCCAATTTGAGCCAGCCGACCACCAAATGGGCTACACAACAAGCGAATAATCATTTCGTCGATCACCAACGGAGCCAGCAATTCGACCTCATCAGGCTGACTGAGCAAATCAAGCAAGCGGCTCGCAGCTTGTACCAACTGACGATTGGTGCGTTCAATCGAAATTGCTCGCAGTTGCGTTGGCGCAGGAATACCCTGCGGATAGACTTTAAGCGCCAATTCGGCCACGCGCTGCGGATCAAACTCCAGCTTGAAGCACAAATATGGCTCGGCAGCACTGGCTTGGGTAATTTGGGCGGCAACTGGCAAATCGACAGCCACAATCAACACATGTTCAGCATCATAATTGTAGGTCTGATCGCCCAAAACCAACTGTTTAGATCCTTGGGCCACAAGGCAAATGCTGGGCTGATAGAGCGCAGGGATCGAACGTTGATGCGGTTTCGATTCACGGATGGCATAGATTCGAGGAAAAGCCAAATCAAACCGCCCATCATGTGGGGCATACTGAGCCAATAATTGAGCCAAATAACGGCGTTCTGGCCCTAACAAGGGTTCAGTTTCAGGGGCGGGAGCAAGCTCCAACAGCGTCATGGTAGGTATCCTCGTCGCAATAAGCTGCAACTACTATACCAAAAAGCGCTGCTTGTTGGATCGAAGAAATCAAACAATCGCGCTGGTCAGCGAGTTTAGCCAACCAGCGCGAAAATCGACATTTTACTCTAGGCGTAAATTACCATCACGATTGGCAATATCGTTGGCCTTAGCAGCCTGATCGGCGGTGTAATTCAGGGGTTGCGAGGGAACCCATTGCCCATCAATTTTTTGGCAAACTGCATTTAAGGTAACGCTAACTTGCCGGCTGGTACGTTGATACGAGCCTGCTGGCACGAATGGCCCCAAATTATCTGAGACATTATGGTTCGCTGGATTATCGGTGAACAAGGTTAAAACCCCATCCATATTGGCCAAATCGGTGATTGAGCCAGCTTGGTTAGCCGAATAGCTCAACGGTGGCGATTGCACCCAGCTGCCATCATTTTTTTGACAAAGCGCGGTAAGCGTTACATTAATGTTTTGGCTAGTACGTTGGTAGGAACCCGCTGGAACATATTCTTTCGCTTGTTCTTGCACTGACATAGGTATTCGCTCCTTGTACCAAAAGCCGTTTGCCATAGCTTGCTTATCTATTGACTCCTGCTTGATCGGCTAGCCTTGAAGCCTCGCTAGCGAACCACACAAAGCAATCCTTGCAAGCCATTTGAAATGTATAGATATCTATAATTGAGCGCTCGTTAATTAAACGTTGCTCGCGACCAAATCATGAATTATTTCACTCAACATACCTAAAAGATTACCGTAGACATCCATCAACACCACGTGTATGCTATGCTGGGTGTAAGTAGCAGTCAATGTATGTAGAGGAAGATTGCATGGAACTTTTGCCAGATTTGCCACTGGTTCATTTACGCTTCGCCTATCGCTTTATGGCTGAAACCCGCTTGCCACGTTGGAAGGGCGCACTTTTGCGCGGCGGCTGGGGTCGCGCACTCAGCAAGGTTTTTTGCATCCCAACCTGTGAGAATGTGAGTGATTGCCAAGTTGCCTGCCCTTATCGCAACCTTTTTGCCCCTGAAGCACCACAAAATCAATTAGTTGGAGTTCGTGAAGCACCACGGCCATTTATTGTGCGCCCGCCACTTGATGAACAAACCCAGTTTAGCATTGGCGATCGATTAAGTTTCGATTTGATTTTGATTGGCTCAGCTGAACGCCATGTCATTCCGATTATTGCGGCCTTTGAGCATTTGGGTCGCTTAGGTTTAGGCGAAGATCGGGCGATGGCTGAGTTGAGCCAAGTTGATAGTTTTTCCAGCCAGCGCCAGCAATTCATTCCATTATTAAAGGATGGCCAGTGGTTTGGCATGGCGGCGCAGCTGCAACCACAATTTTTTCTTGATCACGCTCAGCGTTTTGAGAGCCGCTGGCAATTACAATTTGTCACGCCAACCCGCCTCAAACAGCAAGGTCAGTTGGCACGGCAATTCGATTTGCCGCTGATTGTGGGGGCTGCCCTGCGGCGGATACAACAAATGAATAGTTTATACGGCACAAAACCTTGGAATTGCGATCTTGATCGATTATTCAACCAAGCACGGGCGGCACAATTTGAGGCCGCTCATACTCGTTGGGTTGAATGGGGTCGCACTTCGGCGGCAACTGGTCAAAATATGCAGTTTGGCGGAGTCGTTGGCACAATTGATTTTTCACGGATTACGCCCGAATTAACCGCCTTGTTGCTGATGGCCTCGGCGCTGCATATTGGCAAAGCTGCGGTTTTTGGCAATGGCTGGTTTCGGTTACGCTGAGGAAGCAGGGTCAGGGTTTAGAGGCCAAGGGTCAAAATACTGAAGAATAAAGATAGAAGTCAAAAATCAAAAAATATAAGGGCCAAGGATTTTAACCCAGAGGCTCTAGGCTATCGGCATAATTTTGGATATTACTACATAACCAACGCTAGCCAAAAGCCCATAACCTAACGATGCTTCATGTCCTAAGCGGGTCACAAAAGTTCAGGCCCATACTTGCCGATCGCAATCTAATAACTCGCGCTAACGGTGCTCTTCACTGCAATAATCGTCACGTCGGCTGATAATTTGCGCCAATTGGGACAATAACTGCCCAGCGTAAATTGGGCGCTCGCTTTCGTGATAATAGCGATGATACAAATGTGGTTCAAGTTCATTCAGGGTTTGCATTGCCCTTTCTTCACAAGCAATTTTGCTAGCGTTGATTAGGCCATAATTCATAGCAGCAGCGGCAATTTCCATCTGCCCAGCTTCAAGCAAACGAATCACGACGGCGATTGACCCATGCATTTGCGGTTGATCGCTGGCTTGGATAAAACCCGCTCGCACGAGTTGGCGCAAGAGCCGATTGAGCATGGGCTGACTGAATCCAGTTGCCAAGTTTAGGGCATTCAATGGAATCGGCAGATTTGGCGCACAACAGGCCAACAAACTTAGCAAACGTCGCAGTTTAAGCAAATCGCCGCCAGTCTTGGCTTTAACCAACAAATCATAGTTAATCCGCACGGTAGCTGCGATGCTCGCTTGATGATTGATCGTCGAAGGCTGTTCGGTTTCAGCTAAATCTTGGGCATTCAGTTCTCGTTCATCGAGCAAGGCCTGACGGAACCGCTCAAGATACTGACTGGGTGCAAGGGTTGGCTTAATTTTACCCAAGGTGTGGCCAACCAGAGAAAGCGCCAAGGGCACATAACCAATAGCCTCAGCCAATTGGGTTGCCTCAGTTGGCTTCAGCCGTGGAGTCAAACGCTGGAGTAAATCACAACTTTCGCTTGGCTCCAACACATCAAGGGTTAATTGGCGAAGCTTGTTCGCCGACCATGTGCGGTTGCGACTCGTCACCAAAATTCGACAGCCACTCCCAGACGCAGGCCGATACAGTTCAAGCAATGCCTCGTTTTCACAGTTATCGAAGATTAATAAACGTGGGATGGGGCGATTAAAAAAAGCCTGAACCTCGACCAAGCTGAACGTCCGTGTGGGGTAAATTTTGCGCCAAATTGTATCGATACTGGGCAACACCATATATTGAGCTGAATTGGTATCATCGGCGTTAATCCAAAAAACGCCGCCTGCAAAGTAATACCCATAGCGATAGGCAAATTCAAGGGCTAGGCTGGTCTTACCAATCCCACCCGTTCCAGTAATCACCACGACAGGAGTACTTGCGGTTGCATCGGTGCTTGCCATCGCCTGAGCCAACTGTTGCAAATAACGTTTACGCCCAATGAACCTAGGATCTGGATGCAAAGGCAACCACGATTCAGGCGCAGGTTGCTGGCGCTTGGGAATCCGCTTGAGTGGCAATTTGGCTAATTGAGTATGTGCTTGTTGCAAAATTTCAATCTCTGGCAGGTTCATAACAAGCTTCCTCATCAATTGACGCACCTATGATAACCGAAGAAGGCCTGAATAGGTCAGAACCACCTAGAACAGAGCCTCGGGTTTCGTGGTTTCAACTGCTGCTAGCTCTGCACTCCAACCCCGAACTACCAATTTGACAAAAGATCTGAGGCTGTGTATACTTATAGACGCTGTTTGGGCCGGTAGCTCAATGGTCGAGCATCTGACTCTTAATCAGCTGGTTGTGGGTTCGAGTCCCACCCGGCTCACCAAACGCAAAAGGGACGTAGCAAATTTGCTACGTCCCTTTTTTATGGGTTCCAAACAGCTAGTGTTTAATACAACTCAGCAAATTTGGTTTGTAAATATTTGACATACGGTGCGGCATCCATTGGGCGGCCTGTGGCGCGTTTAATCAACTCATTGGGCAAGAATTTGCTGCCATGTTGATGGATATTTTCCCGCATCCAGCCTAGCAATGTGCCAAATTCACCCCGCCGCATTTCATCCCAAATTTCAGGATGTTTGGCGATCGCCGTATCGAACAATTGTACCGAAAGCACATTGCCGATGGTGTAGGTTGGGAAGTAGCCAAACATCATGCCCGACCAGTGAATATCTTGCAAGACACCTTCGGCATCGTTGGGTGGCGTGATACCAAGGTAAGCTTGCATTTTGGCATTCCAAGCTTCTGGCAAATCGGCAACCTTGAGCGTGCCTTCAACCAGGGCAATTTCCAATTCCATGCGCAACAGAATATGCAAATTGTAGGTCAGTTCGTCAGCTTCAACCCGAATCAACGAGGGCTTAACCGCATTAACCGCGCGATAGAAGCTTTCCAGTTCGACCTTGGCTAATGGTTCAGGGAAGGTCGCCTGCAAATCGCTGTAGAAAAATTCCCAGAATGGCCGCGAACGCCCAACGATGTTTTCCCACATGCGCGATTGCGATTCGTGTACGCCCAACGATGTGCCCCGCCCAAGTGGCGTGCGATCAAGCTCAGGCTTGATATTTTGTTCATAGAGCGCATGGCCAGTTTCGTGCAGCGTGCCGAATAAGGCTGGTGAGAGCCAATTAGGATTAAAGCGCGTGGTAATCCGCACGTCGTTGCGGCCAAAGTTGCTGCAAAATGGATGGGTGCTGCGATCTTGGCGACCACGATTCCAATCGTAGCCATAGCGCACAGTCACCTTTTTGCCAAACGCTTCTTGCAAGGCTTCAGGATAATTACCATGCAACGGGGCATCGCGGCCATCGTCGCCCATGGCGGCAATTTTCAGCACCAACGGCACAGTGCCAGCTTTCAACTCTTCGAATAGGCCAATGGCTTGATTGGTGGTTAAACCACGTTCATAGCTGTTGAGCAAGGAATCGTATGGATGTTCCTCGTAGCCCAAAAATTCAGTTTGTTCGCGCACCATCTCAACAATCGTTTCAAGATGGGGTTGAAATTGGCCAAAATCGGAGTTGGCGCGAGCATCTTCCCAAACTTTGCCCGCCAAAGCGCGTACCCGCGATTGTTTGGCCACAAATTCGGCAGGCAATTTGCTCGAACGCTCGTAGTTGTAGCGCGTATGGCTGATCAAACGAGCATCATCAGAGTCGGGCGGCAAATCGGCAACATTGACTGCATCGAGCAATTTAAGCGTTTTTTCGCTAGTAAATAGCTCGTGCGAGATGCGGCTAATCGTGGCCAATTGTTCGGCACGAGTGCTGGCTCCGCCGCGTGGCATTTGGGTACGTTGATCCCATGACAATAGTCCAGCAGTATGGTTGAGATCGCGAATTGTCGCCAGATGGTCACGAAGTTGCTCAAGGGCTTGGCTCATGGGTGCTTAATCCTTTTTAATTGAAGCAGCACAACCAAACTGATCATGCTGCTGACTACTCCTACTCCATTTTAGCATATGTTGATATGATCATACGAGTTTCTTTTCAAAATCAAGCGGCCAGATAGGTTTTGATCCACGAAGGGCACGAAATAAGGCTATGGGCTTTCGGCTTTTGATATCCCAACCTACTCCCGATAGCCCATAGCCTATACGCAGCTGCGTTAGAGCCTTGTGCCTGAAACCGACCACTCCTATGCTCTATGTTCTATGTTCTTTGCTCTATGTTCTATTACTCGCGAATGCCCCAAAACTGCAACTGCCCACGATCAACCGAAACGATCAAGCGTTGATCGGGCGCAATAGTGGCATTTTTGGCACTGAACAAGGCTTGTCCATCATTAACACGATAGATAATTAGATTTGGTTCAGTTAGGTTATTGTCAAGTGCAGCAGATTGTAGCAGCAACAATTGGCTATCGGGGCTAAATTGAATCGCTGGATACCAAGAGCGCGAATCAAACGCTTGACTGCTACTGTGGCACTGAATTGATTGGGTTACTTGTAGGCTTGCGCGATCAAGCACAACTGCACAGATATTGCTTGACTCAGAGGGTTGGGTGGCGACGGCCAAGCTTTGACCATCAGCGCTAACGGCCAACGCCAAAGCTGCTTGATTGAGATCGATTGTTTGCAAAGTTGTGCCTGTGCTCAGCTCAAGCAAACTGACCTGACCTTGCTCAGTAACAAGTGCTAATTGATTTTGATTGGGTACAATCACCAAATCGACCAAATAGACTGGATCAAGTTGGCGGGTATAGAGTGCTTGGCCAGCCTGCGAAACATGCAATTCAACCTGATTGCGATTGACCGATTCGACCACAATCTGTTGGTCGGCATCACCGATAATAAAATTGTAGCCAACATCATCGATGCCATAGAGTTGTTGCTGCCAAAGTTCACTCATTTCACTTAAATTCCACTGGCCTACGCCAAGGTTAATCTGGTTGCTATCGCTGCTGAAGTCGGGTTTCGGATTCAAGCGATAGAAGATTGGGCGTGGTATTTCGTAGGCCAAGCTGGTTGGCTCAAGCTTGAGAATTTGCTGGCCACTGGCAATCGCCAATAATTGGCTATTAGGGCTAAACGTAGGTTGATAATAAACCGGAAACTTGAAGCTTTGGCTATGCCCATCGGAAAGCGTGACAACCGTCAGCGCTTGATCATCAAATAACAAAGCTTGACTGCTATCGGCGCTAAATCGCAAGTGCTTACTGCTATTGCCTGCATAAATAACTTGTTGATCAGCCAATCGAATCAGGCTAACTTTACTGTCGTTTGGTACACCTTCAGGAATCGCAAAACGCGCCTCGATTTGACCATCAGGGCTGATAATCCGTGGGTTCGGCTGATCGTAATTGGTTGGTTGGGTATTCCAAGTGTAGTCAGTATCGTCAGTTGCTAGGCGTTCAATAAACTCGCCCGTTGTGGCGTTATAGCGCTCGATCGACCAGATACCTGCCAAGGCTGGATCGCTGCTTACTTCAATTAACGCTTCGATGATTGTATTGTCAGGGCTAACCCGAATCGCTTTGATCGCACTAGCGCTGCGCACAAAATAGGTTTGTTTTAGCAAGGGTAAGCTATAAACCCCAAAACCCAAGCTAGTTGCCACCACCACAAATTCGTTATTGGGGGCAAAATCACCGCTTTGTAGCGTGCCTAGGCCGATTGTTTGTAATAGCTCAATTTGTGGCAGCGATGCTTCGTTAATCGGTTGGCTACTACGGGCTGGCAAACTTGCTGGGAAGGCCAATAAGCCATGAGAATTAGGGTTGATTTGTTGAATCGGGATTGACGGCATTTGCATTAATTGCGGCAAGGGGTTATTGGTTTGAACCGAGCTAGCAACTTCAGTTGCAACAAGGGTTGGTTCACTAGTGGCCGTTGCAATTAGCTCTTGGGTTGGGCTTGGCAAAGCCTGAGTTGGCGCAGTTGTCGCGCTTGGTTGGGCTTGGGTAGGGGCAAGCGTCGCCGAAGCTTGGGCTACTAAGCCTTGAACACTGCTACTGGCCGTAATGTTGGTCGCGGTTGGTGGCAGGCTTGGGGTTGGTTGGGCTGCTGGCGTGTTTTGGCAAGCACTGATGATCATGATTAAAAGACCAAAACTGAGCCGTTGGGCTGGTTGCTTGAACATAACTCCTCCTTTGCTGAATGGATCTATCATCTAAGAAGGAGCTATGTCAGACCATAGTACGAATCTGATAGAATACTTATGCCTAACTGAAATCTACGGTTTCAGACCCCATAATTGTAATTGACCACCCTCGATTGATAGATAAAGCTGATTATCGGGTGCGAGCATGCCTTGTTTAATTGCATATTTTGGCATACCATCGCTCATTTGATACACAATCGCAGTATTTGTTCTTGAATCAATCGGGATGATCATTAAATCAGCAGTATCGATGACTTGAATAGCTACTTTCTTTCTATATGCCTTATAGTCTAAATTATTGTAAGTAAGCGCAAATTGCTGATCAATCGCCCCAAATGTCCGAATAATACTTAAATCATTGCGATTGAGCAATGCTGCAATAATCTCCTGAGGATTTTCTTCGAAACTTACAACAATTTGATCGCCATTACTGCCAAAGGATAATTCTTGAAGTGCATATGGAAATATTTTGGATTGAACAAATGATTTCCTTGCTAGATCATAGAAATGTAATTCATTATTATTGAGAATAAAACCAATTTGCTCACCATCAGGACTAAAATAGGCATCATTCAAGGTGTCGGTAACTGTAAAGCTATTATAGAGCTGCTCGGCTTTAAAAAGCTTTAGCTCAATTGGTTCATTATTTCTAGCAAATCTTTTTTCGCTGGTTAATAGCCACTCGCTATCACCATGAACGATCGCCATCCCCAAAGCTGCATCCCCGAAAAATGGTAGCCGCTGTTGGCGAATCAAGGCTGGCTCTTGGTTTACCGACCAAATATTTTCGCCATTGCTGAGCATTTGGCCATCAGGGCTGAAGGTTGGGCGCGTATAGGTACGATACATCGTATCAATTGGTTTATTTGGAAAGGTTTTGAAAAGTCGGGATTGATTTAAATCGAGCAATTGAAATCCATCACTGGTGGCGTATAGGCTGCTGTCGGGGCTGAAATTGCCATAGCTGTAGGCTGGAATCACTAGCTGTTGCACGGAGCCTGAATTCAAATCGAGTAATTGAATCGATTGCTCAAAAAATACCGCAGCATAGGCACTATCGGGGCTAAATCGCAGATATAACGATTGTTCATCAGTATAAATCGTGGTCTGATCGATCACGCGCTCGATTGCAACCCCTAAACCAAGCGCTAGGCCTGGTGGTGGCTCAAGATGGGCAAAAAACGCTTGATTCGGGCTGTAAGCACCATAGCCGCCACGCTGCGTTGGAATTGATTGGTTTCCAATGAATGGCTCGCTTGAGTCCCATTGGTTCAGATCAACCATTTGCTCAGTTTGATCGATAAAAGCCCCAGTTTGGCTTGCGTAACGCCGAATTGTGGCCTTAACTGGCGATGGATTGATTAAATCGGGATTGACTAATAGATTAATCGTTGCACTATCATCACTAATGCTAAGGTTATAGATTGTGGCTGGCACTTGCGCAACATAGCGTTGCTGCAAACTTGGCAAATCATACACAACTAAATTAATCGGCGTTGCAACCGCCATAAATTGATTATTCGGAGCAATCGCGAGATCAATCACCTCGCCCAGCCCAATTTTTTGCAAAAGGCTTAGGCTAGGCAAGGTTTGCAAATTGATCGTTCCTGCGCTGCGTTCGGGCAATAATGCGGGATTAGCATAGGTCGTTTGATCATTCAAACTAAAGTTTAGTGGCGGATCAAGCGTCGTTTGCATAAATTCTGGCAGTGGTTCGCTGATCAAAATTGGATCGGGTAATGGTTCAATGCTAGGTTCAAATGGCGTTGGGTTTGGTGCGATGGTTGGCTCAGTCGTTGGCGTTACCAAAACTTGAGCAGCTTCGGTTGGCATTTCTGGCTCGTTGGTTGGAACCAGCGATGGCGTTGCTGAATTCTGAGCAAACTGGGTTGGGCTTGTTTGGGCTGTAGCTGTTGGTTGATTTTGGCTTGGTTGACATGCGCTCAATCCAAGCACGAATGTGCCACAAAGCGCTAATCGAACAAGGTTTTTAAACATAACTCCTCCTTAGATGCGTAGGTTTATCATCTAAGAAGGAGTTGTTACAAAACATCATACGAGGCTGATAGTTGGCTTATAACTGGATGAACGTTAATCGGCCTGTTCACTCAATAAACGTACTTCAGCAGGTTTGTTGGCCAGCGCGAACAGCGTATCGCCAGCATAGACCACATACACATATTCGTTATTGCGATAGCTCCAACGCCGTTGGCCCGACAATGGTGCGCCAAGATTAGCTTCTAGTGCTTTTTTGATAAATGGCAACTTGGCATCGAAGCTCGTATTGATACGGCTATACATGGCTCGATTGATCGTTTCGCGTAGGGCGGCATCGGCGGCTGAGGCATTTTGGGCCGCCACAATTGCACTAAGTTGTTTGACCACCGACCAATTGGTTGTGCCTGTAGCGGCAATTGGTGTATACAGCGCATCAAGCGAGAAAATTTGGGCCGCATAGGCTGCGCCATCGCCAGCCTGCAAACGGCTGCTATTGCCCAACGGCACACCCACTAGCTTACGTGGCGGTCGGCTAATAAATTGATAAAAGGCTTGATCCGGTCGATAATCCACACCCAACGCACCATAGGTAAATTGCATCAGGGCATTGTAAACATCCTGATCGGTCAAATCGTTGGCACGCAGCACAATATCCCATTGATTGTAAGGGCTAATCACAACATCGCGGCCATAGACTTCGCCGGTGTAGCGCACGCCTTTTACGCTAAAATCCATGCCAACCCGAATCGGCGAGCCAAGTTTGTTTTTCAAGGCATATTGATGAAACATCCAATCAGGTCGATATTCACCCTTAGCCAGTTTATAAACCTCGTTGCGCAGTTGTGCGCCGAGGGTATTGGGACGTGGGCCAACGCTTGGGCTGCTTTCATCAAGCAATTTCAAGGTATATTCAACACTATAGCCCCGTGGATCGTCTTTATAGCCAGGCGCAACCGTGCTATGCGCAAAGAAGTAGTCACGATTGATTGGAATCGCATAGGTATCACGAAAATAGCGAATTAACTCGACGAGTGATTTGGTTTGAGCCGTAGTGATCGGCGTACCATCATTTGGCCCCTCAACCTCGACCCCGATCGCATATACATTGATTTCGCCGCCGCTATAGCCACGTGCCCAACTGCGCACCCCGGCATGCCAAGCAATATAGGCTTTTTCATTAACGTAGTGATAGGTTTTACCATCACGCGCAATCAGATAGTTATAACTTGAGCGAACTTCTGGCCGCAGGTTCCATTCGAGTGAGCCATAGCCCGCTGTTTCGTGCAAAATCACAAATTCGGGCTTGAAGCTCGTGGTATTACGGGCGGTTTTGTTGGGGGTTTTGTTGAGATACGAGGTATCAAACTGCATACAGGCTCCTTGCATGATGCCAATCATTGCATCATTACTACCGCTCCTAATAATCTCGTTGTTAATGTACTACAAAATGGATAAGAACATAGAGCAAAGAACATAGGGGATTGTAATTTTAACCACGAAGAACACGAAGAGCACGAAGCATAATTTTTTATGCTCTATGCTCTATGTTCTATGTTCTCATTCCCCGATCTACACAAACTTCACGGCCAACATGGTAATATCGTCGTGCTGCTCGGTATGGTTGGCAAAGTCTTGCACATCGTTGAGCACAGCATCGAGCAAGGCCTGAGCATGAATATCGGCTGGCAATGAGCGCACTAAATCTTCCAAACGCTCGAAGCCATACATCTCGTCGCTGCTATTCATGGCCTCAACAATCCCATCAGTGAAAAACAATAGCATATCGCCATGGTTACACTGAATTGGGCTATCTTCATATTGAATTAATGGTGTGATGCCAAGCGGCAACGATTGGCCGCGCCCAGTCAAATATTCGGGAAATTCGGGCTGATTGCGGCTGCTATGAATGAGAAATGGATAAACTTGTCCAGCATTGGCCCAAACCAAGGTGCGAGCTAAGGCATCGATGCGGGCATAACTGACCGCCGCAAACATACTACGAGGAATATTCTGTACCAAACTGGTGTTGGTTTGATCAAGAATCATGGCCGGGGTGGCTTGGGTGCCCGCCAAGGCGCGAAGGGTACTGTAGGTTGCGACCATCACTAAGGCAGCAGGCACGCTCTTGCCCGAAACATCGCCAATCATCAGATCAACGGTGTTGCTGCCTTGAGCGATCACGCCATAGAAATCGCCTGAGGTTTCGCGTTGCGGCAAACAAATCGCAGCTACTTCAAGCCCCGCCACGCTTGGCAGGCGTTTCGGCAACAGCGCTTGTTGTACATTTCGCGCAATTTGCAGTTCGCCCAGCATTCGTTCGCGTTCACTCTGCTCAGTATAAAGCTTGGCAATGCGCTGCGACATGAGATTAAAGGTGCGGGTCAGGTCGGTTAATTCATCGGTAACTCGTTGATCATCGGGCAGGGTATGACCCAAATGGCCGTCGGCGAGTTGTAACGCACCATGTTTCAAACGCTGAAGTGGCCGATTGACCACAAAAACTGTCGCCAGCCAAGCACAAGCAATCGCCACCAAACTGCCACCAATAATCAATGGCAACAGTTGGTTAATCAACGATTGCTGGGTCAGATCACGCGCCTCAACCGAAAGCGAAGCCTCAACAATCGCAATCACATAGGGCTGACCTTGGGCATCGTTAACCACAATTGGCGCAACCAAGCCATAGTACGAGCCAAATTCATCGGCATAGCGCACGGCATGGCGCTGGCCATCCTCAAAGGCGGCCCAGTGCTCAGGCGTATCGTAGAAGAAGGGATAGTTGATGCCAGTATTATCAACATCGACCCAATAATACAAACGATGGGTTTTGATATCGCGGCGTAAAATGCCAATAAAGCCCACGTTAGCCGCAGTTTGGGCTTGGGCCAATTGCTTTTGTAGTGTGGTATAGGCTTCGGTATACAAATCAGCTGGTGCATCAATTTGGCTCAACAGGGCTGGATCAAGCTCACGGGCAATCAATTCAACGACTCGTGCCAAACGTGTATCCATCTCGCGTTGCCAGCGCTGGTTAGTTTCCCGATAAAAACTCAGGCCAGCAAAGACTAGTGTCGCAATAATGATCACTTGGAGCGGCAACAACACTTTGATAATCAGTGGAATACGCAGTTTCATTGCTCGCTCCCCAAGCGTTGTGGATTACTACCATCGGCATTGAAGCGCCAAATAGTGTTGTTATAGGCATCGGCAGCATAAACATGATTGTTATGAAACGCCAAACCAAAAACTTGCCAACGCGCCAGATCCGGGGCAAAGGCCGCGATTGGCTGACCATCGTGGGTTAGGCGTTGAATCCGCTGATTGCCCATATCGCCAACATAAATATCGCCGGTCGCTTGATCAAGCGCAATATTGAGTGGGTAGGAAAATTCGCCAAGGTTGCTGCCATAGCGACCAATCACCCGCAAAAATTGCAGTGAAATCATATCGCCAGCTTCGTGCAACGAAAATTCTTGAATGCGGCCATTGAATGAATCGACCACATACACATGGCGACGCTCGCGATCAACGACTAAATCACTGATGCCGCTAAATTGTTCATTGCCATTACCAAACTCGCCAAAAAATTCGGCCAATTGCTGGCCATCACGATGATAGACCACCACCCGATTGGCCTTGTAATTGGCCACCCAAATTCGGTCGGCACTATCAACAGTTACGCCATAGGGTTCATTGGTTGGCTCATCCATGGCTGGATCATAATCGTTGCCACCAAACTCGCGTACAAACGAACCATCAGGCTCGAAGCTGCGCACCCCATCGTGCACCAGCGTCGCTTCATCATTATAAATAAAATTGCCGATATACAAACGGCCAAAACTATCGCGCCCAAGATCCCAGCCAGAGTGAATATTGCTTGGGCCAACCCCAAAAACCCCAATACTGGCGGCAATTTGGCCAGTGGAGTCGAGCTGAGCGATGCGATAATTACCGCGATCAGAGACATAAATTTGTTGATCGCTGGCAACGGCAACGCCATTTGGTCGCAGCAAGTGTTGAGGTTGCTGGCTACAGCCAGCCAACAACCCCACAAGCAAGAATGAAAGACAGCGGCGCATGCATGCTCCAAAGTGCGTTTTAGAATCCAAAACGGCCAAGATTCAATAACGTGCCAATAATGCCCGTTAATCCAGCAAGGCCATACAGCGCAATGAGCGCGATTGTCCGTGGCTCAAGCTTGAGACTCTTTTTATAGCTCTGAGTTGGTTTCATTTCAATTCGCTGGCCGCGCCAGTATTGAACTTGCGGGCTGCTGCTAAAGAGCCTTGAGCCTTGGCGATTCTGCCAGATTTGCCAAGCAATCCAGAGCAGAAAGCCGCAGCCAACCAACATAATTGCCACTCGTGCCAAGTTTGGCATCGCCAACACTTGGGTGCGCAGCATAAACAAACCCAGAATTGCAATGATCGCGGGCATCCATGAACGGTCAAATCTCATAGTTCGCTGGTTTCTTGTAGGTCAAAATAGGGCGGAGCATTGGGATCAAGCTCATTGCTGATCGCTGGCTGAGCCAAGCGCCCATACACTTCGGCCAGTCCATAAAGCGAACGGGCTAAATCGTAGGATAGTTGGTCGGGCTTGATGCGCCATGCCCAATTACCACCAGTGTAGCCAGGCCGATTCATACGGGCTTCGCTGCCCAGATCAAGCGCATCTTGCATGGGGATAATCACCGTATCAGCAACTGAGGCATACAAGGTGCGAATCATCGTCCAAACAATCGCATCCTCGCCACAATACAAATAGGTGCGGGCACGATGCTGTTCTTCTGGCCCAGCACTCGTGTACCAGCCGCGCGAGGTATCGTTATCGTGCGAGCCAGTATAGGCAACCGTATTTTGCACATAGGTATGTGGCAAGAAGTTCGATTGGAAAGCTCCTGAGGTGAAGGCAAATTGCAAAATCCGCATGCCGGGCAAGGCAAATTGGTCGCGCAATTGATACACATCAGGCGTGATCATGCCTAAATCTTCGGCAATCAACGGCAAGCTACCAAAAGCATGGCTAATTGCTTGGAAGAAATCTGCGCCTGGGCCACGTCGCCATTCGCCGTTAACTGCAGTTTCTTCGCTTGCTGGCACAGCCCAATAGCCCGCAAAGCCACGGAAGTGATCAACCCGCACGATATCGACGGTGCGCAAACTGGCGCTAATTCGGTGTTGCCACCATTGATAGCCATCTTGGGCCATAACATCCCAACGATAGAGTGGGTTGCCCCAGCGCTGGCCTGTCGCCGAAAAATAATCTGGTGGCACGCCCGCAATATCAACCGGATTGCCATCGGGATGCAGCAAAAACAGGCTGCGATTCGCCCAAACATCAGCGCTATCGTGAGCTACAAAAATTGGAATATCGCCAACAATTTTGATATCGCGCTCGTTGGCATACTGCTTCAAGGCATCCCATTGGCTGAAAAAGGCCCACTGCAAAAACTTATGGAATTGCACATCATCAGCTAATTTGTTGCCCCATTCGCTAATTGCTGCTGGCTCATGCAAGGCAATTGCCTGATCCCATGTCGTCCAAGAAGCGCCGCCATGAGCTGCTTTACAAGCCATAAATAGAGCATAATCGTCGAGCCAGGCTTGTTCGGCAACACAAAACGCGCTAAAACCACGATCATCGGCCTGAGCCTTGAAGTTTTCAAAGGCGGTGTGCAACAGCTGCAATTTGGCTGGAATCACCGCACCAAAATCAACAGCTTCGGCAGGTAAATGGGTGAGTTGCGCCAAATCCCATTCGGCTAGCAAATTAATCCGAGCCAAATAATCGGGGCTAATCAGCATATGGTTGCCAGCAAACGCCGAAAAACATTGATAGGGCGAATCGCCATAACCAGTTGGGCCGAGCGGCAAAATTTGCCATAGCCGTGCCCCAGCCGCTTGTAGCCAATCCACAAATTGATAAGCCTCGCTGCCAAGATCACCAATTCCATAGCGACCATGCAACGACGTGGGGTGCAGAAGAATCCCCGCAGCACGTTCGAAGGTCATCGAACTACCTCCAACTATCGGTGAGAATCTCGTACAATTTAACGTATGTACTTGGTATGATAGCATAGACAAGCAGGAAGGATGAGGGATGAGGGATGAAGGATGAAAGAGGAAATTAAGCAACAAGCAATTTGTTTGCAATAGCATCATCTAGATTGTACCGAGATGGGGATTGCACACTAGCCCAAGGTTGTATGGTATCATCGAATGCCACATCCTACTAAAACACTACGCTCATTGCCACCAGCGATCATGTGGGTTAGGAGCACGCAACTATGTCCTTCGGAAGTGTTTTTATTGCCATGGAAGAATCCATGAGCGATCAATTGATTGATCAAGCTTTGGTGGAAATTCCAGGTTACCGCAAATTGCCCCTGACCAAGCAACAATTGGCTCAACGGGTGCTGATTACCGTTCATGCCTTCGGAATGGATTTGGATGAGGAAGAACCCCATTTTTACCGTACCCACCTCGAAGAAGGGGCTTACCAACGCGCCATGCAAGGCCTACCAATCGATGATTTTGAGCAATTGGTGTTGCTCTGGCATCGCCGTGGCATCGAAATGCTCATGGCCAAATTCGCGCAACCAGCTGAGCATGTCGCCCTTTTACGCCAAACCTTAAAAGTTATTCAATCGGGGCTAGCTGGGTTATATCGCGGCTATGATCGGGCACGAATCGGCCAACTCGACCGCCAACAGGCAATTTTGAGCGAATTGGCACTCCCGATTATTCCAGTCTATAAGCATATTTTGGCAGTTCCGCTGATTGGGGTTATCGATAGCAGCCGTGCTCAGCAAATGATCGAGCGCCTGCTCGATGAAATTACCAATCTTAAGGCTCAAATGGTCATCCTCGATCTCACCGGTGTACCATTAATTGATACTGGCGTGGCCCACCATTTGCTTAAAACCGTGCATTCGGCTCGTTTGCTCGGTGCACGGGTGATTATCGTGGGGATTCGCGGCGAAATTGCCCAAACTATGGTGCATTTAGGCATCGACCTCAGCGAAATTACGACCCGCGCCAATCTCCAAGCAGGCGTAGAATATGCCCTCGCTTGTACTGGCTTTGCAATTCGCCCATTGTAGTATGGGCAGGGATTTTGGATTATGGCTAACCAAACGCCGCAGCACGATCATTCACATCAATTAAGTGCTTTAGCCACCCGCGAACGCGAATTGATCAAACATTTAATCGAGCACCCCACAATTAGCAAAAATACCAATCATCAATTTGAGGCCGACCAAACCTTTGGTGAGCGTTTGGCCGATCGAGTAGCGGCGTTTGGTGGTTCTTGGCCCTTCTTGATCGGCTTTTCCAGCGCTTTGCTCGGTTGGATGCTACTGAATGGGCTATTCTTGGTCAAACCGTTCGATCCCTATCCCTTTATTTTGTTAAATTTGGTGCTATCGAGCGTTGCAGCTTTGCAAGCGCCAATTATCATGATGTCGCAAAGTCGGCAGGCCGCCAAAGATCGGCTTGATGCCAGCCACGATTATGAGATTAATCTCAAGGCCGAGCTGGAAATTCAGCGGCTACATAATAAAATTGACGAGCTACGCGAAGCTCAATGGCACGAGCTAGTACAGCTGCAACAAGAGCAAATTCGCTTGCTCAACCAAATTTTAAGCCAACGCCCCGAATAAGCACCCAACTCGTTAACTTTCCGGTTATGTTGCCTTGTCATACTGCTACTATCAATCCCAAAAGGCTTTCAATCCTAGGAGCAAGCAGATGGATGTAGCACTCAGAAAATCACAACGCCATGGCAACCTGTTGTTGGTTGGTTTGTGTCTGCTTTTATTATTGGTTGGCATGCATTTGGGCTATCAGTTAGCACATTCCACTCAGCAACAGTTTCATGTCACCAACCCAGTGATTAAATGCCATTATCTCTGCAAAATGAGCATCAGCGAGTAAAAACTATTTTTTGGCGCAGGGTATACATTAATTAACGTCTCAATTTCAAGTTCAATTTAACTGTATTCATGGGTGTTTAAACTAAAAATTATTCATTTTAAGCTTCTCTTTCAAACTTCTTGCAGATTTATTCAGTACTTCTAACCTAATACCACATTAACCATCCGGTACGTCCTAGAAAATGACTAGGCCAAAGGAGCGGCTATTTTAGTTTGTGCTGCTACAAAAGTACTTGACTAGAAGTACTAACGCTTATTCCACAGAAGTACGGTAAATAGTTAACGCTTTGGTTGCTTGTGTAAATCGCTTTTTTAATAAAAAATAAAGATCTAAATTATTGATTTGGTTCAGTGAGCATCAGCATTACAATCAAGCACCACACTCGCGAGCCTTCAGCCATTGCGAGAGGTTTGTATGTCAGGTAGCACGATTCAGTTTCCACAAAAATTTCAAGGTATTTTCAAGCGTTCTCAAGCCAGCTTCGCCCCCCATCTCCAAGTCGCCCGCCAGTTACTCAATAGTCTGAACATCCCAGCGCCGTTGCAACATGTCTGGGATTATGTGGTCGTGGACAATCCACAGCCATCGTTCATTCTATTGCCATTGCTCTATTTGAGTTTGGCTGAGCAATTGGGCGGGATTACACCAGCCCATCAACGGGCGCTGCCAGTAATTATGTTAACCATGGAAGCGGTTGCAGTGATGGATGATACGGTTGATATTGCCAGCCAACGCTCGGAGCGAGCAACCGTGCCTGCCCGCTTCGGCGTAACCCAAGCCACGCCAATCGCCACCAGTCTCACCGCAACCATCGCCGAATTGGCGGTCGAAATTGACCCACGTTTGGTTCAGCCAACCATGAATTTTCTGCGCGAATTAGGCGCGTTGCAAATTTGGGAAGTCGAACATAGTTATCCTGAGCAGGCTGAATGGGACGAATGGATGCAGCAACGCTATCGCCAAGGCCAAATTGCCACCGAATTTGCCCTCAATTTGGCCCTGATGTACCACCGCCAAGCGCCATTTCCGGCCACGCCTGCCTATTTCTTTGCCCAAATAATGCAAGATGTTGATGATGTGGTGGGCCTTTTAGAGCAACGAGTGCAATTCGGCGAGGGCTGTGATCTTCAGCGCGGTCGGGTTATTGCCCCGCTCGCTGATGCGTGTGATAATAATATTCAGCTAGCTAGCTTAATCAGCCAGCTTTGGCGTAAAAAACAAGCCTTGTTGGCCGAATCCAATCAAACAACCTTCCAACAACTCAACCAACATGTGCTCGAAGCCGGATTAGCCACAACCCTTGATCGCTTGACCCAGATTGCCATAGCCTGCGAAGAACAAACGCCTCCAGAACTCCAAGCTTGGATGCACGATGTGATTTGCACTTTTATGGCTCGCCTCAGCGGCGTTGGCCTAGCGCAAGCCCAAACAGCCTAGTGCCATGGTGCGCCCACTGATGGCTTACAATCGTGATAGTCGCGGCTATCAGTGGAGCAATCATGAAGGATGGATGGGGTAATTTAGCGCAATCATGGTTCAACGCCTATCAACGCATCGGCCAACAACTCGATCCATTGCCGTGGATCACATGGCTGATTGCCTGCTTTAGTGTTGGAGTCGGCACATTAGGCTTGGCTGGCCTTGATCAAGCTGCACCCAAACTGTTAATTTGGATTGATTTTGGCCTAGCGTTATATCTATTTTGGCTGGGCTGGGTGGTCTATCGCCGCCCAAACTTGGGTTGGCCACGCTGGTTAATTGTGCTCAGCATGACTGCAACCTGTTTGATCGCCCTCAGCATTGTCGAGCTTGAAAGCGCGGCGGTGGTTTTAGTAACCGTGCCAATTCTGCTGACCATTATCGCCACTGGTCGCTTATGGCCGATCGTTAGTTATCCAGCGTTTATGCTGGTTGCGGCGCTGGTTCACCCCGCGGGCTGGAGTTTGTTTAACCCAGCGGTAATTGTGTTTAATTTGTTGTTGTTTTTGACGATGTGGCAATTGCGCAGCTCGGCCAGTCGCGCCACCCAAATTCAGGTGCTGGCCAAAGCCCAGCTTGAGCAAGAACAACAAGCGCGTCAATTTATTCGCTTTTTTCAGCACGAATTACGCGGCTATAGCAGTGGCTTAGAAGGGCTAGTGCCAATTTTTGAGCGTTTTTTGGCCAACGTACCACAACAAAATGCTGGTATTAGCAGCGCCGAAGCGTTGAATGCGCTAGCGACTACAACCCAACATCTTAAGCAATTAACCACTCAATTATTAATTTTGACCCGCGATGGAGTGCTGCAAGTCCAACAATTACAAACTCTCAATTTAGCCGAGTTATTACAACAAATTGTCAATGAGGTGCGCACCTCACATCAGCTTGATCCTGAGCACCTGCGTTTGAGTTTATGCAAACAGCAACCAGTCTTAATTAAAGGCAATGATCTGTTTCTTACTTTAGCCTTACGCACAATTATTCAAAATTCAATCGAGGCCAACCCAAGCTCGATCGCTGGGCAACAGATTAGCCTTGAGTGCTGTACCAACAACGAAATGGCCGTGATTAGCATTAGTGATCAAGGCATGGGCTACCCCAAAGAATTGCTGCAACGCCTCGCCACCAATCAGATTCCGGCGGTGCTAGGCTGGAGCGGCAAGCTTGGCGGTAATGGGCTAGGCTTGGCATTAATTATGCAGGTTGCTCGGTTGCATCAAGGCTCGGTTCGTTTTGAAAATCAGGCTCAAGGCGGCGCACGCACCAGTTTGGCCTTACCGCGCATTTAGGCAATGAGCTGATTGGTAGCCCAGGGTACAGGCAAGCCCACACATGTCCAGCCTGCGCCATGCAAGCGCTGCTGATAGATCCATTCGATGGCTTGGGCAACCTCGTTTTGGGCTAAATGTTTGCTAATAAAGCCATCGAAGCCAACCGAACGAAACAAGCTATCAACATCTTCATAGGCACTCCAGCCAATGAGCAAGGCCTCGGGATGCAAGGCTGGGTGCAATGTGCGATTGGTACGCAAGCGATAAATAATATGCAGCGGCGTGCGCCCAACCATCGCATAATCAACCACCATCAAACGAATACTTTGGGCTGGATATAAATCGAGTTGACGTTCGAGATCGCCAACCGAACTAACCCGATCACAGCCATAACTTAAATTACGCAACAAACTCAAACGTTGATCGGCGATCGCTGCTTGGAGGCCTAAGGCAGCGGCTGGTTGATCATCAACAATTACCACATATGGTTGATTTGTAAGCTGCATACTGCTTTCCTTTCACGCCATTTTTATCAGCTTTGCAAGGTCAAAACAGGCTTTTTTGATTGCGGCTTGTGGCTGTGCTCTCCCTTGTTCGCTTGATTATACTGTGATTCAATTGCGAAAACTACCATCAATAGTCTGAGTAGTTAAAGGTAGTTGAGCATGGCAAATTCTTGCAGCAAGCTCCTTTTAGGCTGAGCCAAAGTTCAGTCGTAAAACCGATGCCCCGCCCCACGAACGGCCTATAATCAAGCAACAATCACAATCGTAGCCTTGTAGAAGGGTCGTTATGAGCAGTGAAAATCCAATTTATCCAGTGGTAACGGGCCAGCAAATTTATTTTGCGACCTTACGCCATGAGCATGTTCCGTTGTATGTACGTTGGTTTAGCGACCTTGGCATGACCGCTAATCTAGGAGCGATCGGCTTTGCTGCTACGCTTGAAGATGAAGAAGCGTGGTATCAACAAGCGTCACGTCAAAACGCCGAACGCATCACTTTTGCCATTCATATCAAAGAAACTGACCAGCCGATTGGCAACATTAGTTTGTTTGAAATCAATCATCGTCGCCAAAGTGCGGCCTTAGGCATTTTGATTGGCGAAGCGAGCCAGCGTAGCAAAGGTTATGGCACCGAAGCTGTGCGCTTGATGGCTGAATACGGCTTTTTCTTCTTGAATTTGCACAATATCAAGCTTTGGTATTACGGCTACAACGCGCGAGCTGGCCGCGCCTACGAACGCGCAGGCTTTCGCGAGGCTGGGCGAGTGCGCGGCGCAATCCCCTTGGGCAATCAGCGCTACGACGAAATTTTGATGGATATTGTGCGCGACGATGTTGATTTGCAAGCTATGAGTATGCTTGTCCCGGGAGCAAACCATGACTAAGCTGTGGCAGCCCAATCCTGCACTGCTCTATCATCTCAGCGAAGATGCCACAATTAGTCAATTTGCGCCACGTCCGCATCCACGCAAGCCTGAGCATCCACCAATCGTTTGGGCAATTCAAGGCAATCTTGTGGCAAATTATCTGTTGCCACGAGATTGCCCACGCATTTGTATACGCTGCGATCAGCAGACCAGCCCCGACGATCAAGCTCGCTTTTTTGGCTTGAGTAATGCCCAAGCAATTATTGTGGTTGAGCATGCTTGGCTTGATCGAATTCGCTCAACCACGCTGTATGCCTATGAATTTGAGCGGGCAACGTTTGAGCTTACGGATGCAGCAGCAGGCTATTGGATTAGCTTTCGCCACGTTGAACCAATCGCCATGCATCCAATTGATGATCTCTTGGGGCAGATTGTCAGTTTGGGGATTGAATTACAGATCATGCCAAATTTATGGCGTTTGCATGGCGCTGTCGCCCAATCGAGCCTGCAATTTTCGATGATTCGCATGCGCAATGCCACGGCACGTAGCGAATAGGTCACCATGGGTAGTGCTTCCTCCCCCCAGCGGTTGCGCACAGCATGCTATAATGGGCGCGTTGTCAGCCATAAGGAGCATTCTCAATGATTGACCGTATTGCAGAATTATTAGGCGATGAAGCATCGTCACTCTTAGAACATCAATCGAAAACGATTAGCAAAGATTTGATCCATCAACCAGGTCCAGATTTTGTTGATCGGGTCTGGACTGCCTCAGATCGCAGTATTCCGGTATTGCGCAACTTGCAAAGCCTCTATGGCACAGGCCGCTTGGCCAACACTGGCTACCTCTCAATTTTGCCAGTTGACCAAGGGATCGAACACTCCGCTGGTGCTTCATTTGCCCCAAATCCTGCTTATTTCGACCCTGAAAATATTGTAAAACTCGCTATCGAAGGTGGTTGTAACGCCGTTGCTTCAACCTTTGGGGTGCTGGGTTCAGTTGCCCGTAAATATGCGCATAAAATTCCGTTTGTGGTCAAAATCAACCACAACGAATTCTTATCATATCCCAACAAGTTTGACCAAATCTTGTTTGGCACAATTAAAGAAGCCCACGAAATGGGTGCTGCCGCAGTTGGCGCAACCATCTACTTTGGTTCAGCCGAATCAGGCCGCCAAATTGTTGAAGTTGCCCAAGCCTTCAAGATGGCGCACGAGTTGGGCATGGCCACAATTTTGTGGTGCTACTTGCGCAACAACGCCTTCAAGAACAGCACTACCGATTTCCATGTTTCAGCCGACTTGACCGGCCAAGCCAACCACTTGGGCGTAACAATCGAAGCCGACATCATCAAGCAAAAACTGCCTGAAAACAATGGCGGCTACAATGCAGTTACCTCAAAAGACAACCCATATGGCAAAACCGACAAGCGCATTTATAGCGAATTGACTAGCGATCATCCAATCGACTTGGTACGCTATCAAGTTGCCAACTGCTACATGGGCCGCGCCAGCTTGATCAACTCAGGTGGTGCATCGAGCGGCGAAAGCGACACCGCCGAAGCAGTACGCACCGCCGTGATCAACAAACGTGGTGGTGGTGCAGGCTTGATTTCAGGCCGCAAAGCCTTCCAACGCCCAATGGCCGAAGGTGCTGCCTTGTTGCAAGCAATCCAAGATGTTTACCTGTGCGAAGACGTTACCATCGCCTAAACATCGCGCAATCAGCCAAATCAAGCGAGTGCATAGCCTAGCTATGCGCTCGTTTTCAGTGGAGCACAATTATGGCATCCTATGATTATCGCACTCGACGCGGGGTTGATCCAATTAGTTGGCAACGCTTCGAGGAACTAACCCGCCAGCTTGCCGTGCAAATTGCCCCGTGGGGACCAGAACTCGTCTTGGGGATCGCCCGTGGGGGCTTATTTCCAGCTACCTTGCTTTCGTATGCCCTGCGCCGCGAACTCTACCCAATTCGCTTAACTCGCCGTTTTGAAGATCAAGTTGTGCGGCGTGACCCATCGTGGTTGGTTAAGCCACCCGAAAAAGTGCGCAATCGGCGGGTGCTGATCGTCGATGAGATGGCTGATTCAGGCCAAACCTTGTTGGTCGCGGCGCTGGTGGTGCGCGATATGGGGGCTGCTGATGTCAAAACTGCTGCGCTCTACGCCCATACGTGGGCTAATCCACGCCCAGATTATGTAGGGTTGTTATCAGATCAACTGATTATGAACCCGTGGGATCGCGAAATTTTGCAGGATGGTCATTTTGTCCAACACCCTGAATATACGGCGGCAATTCGCGCTCAGGATGACGAACAACCATCGGAACAACCATAAAACTATAGTAAAGTAGGACTGTTGCGCTATAGGCAATAACGACAAAATCTACTACATTGCAGCATAGTCGTTAACTTTTTTAAGGATACGCACATATGCGGGCATTGGTTGTTAGCAGTTTAAGCATTTGCTTTACCATGCTCTTAGTGGTTGCCCTCTTAACCGCGCAATCATTAGCTGGGGTAGAGCAAGCCCAAGCACAGACTATCGGGGCGCAACAAGCCGCACAAACATTTCAGCATCACATCCAACAAACGGCGGTTAATCTGGCCTTCTATCGCCTAATTGATTATGGGGCTAGTAGCATTCAATCCGCCGCCTCAATCAAGCCAATTTATATTCCAGAGCATATTTTAGGGCGCTATCAGCTGACAATGCAACGCTAACCAGCTTGCATTCAGCGCCCATTCCGTCGCCTGCTCCCGCAATGGATGGGAGCAGGCGGTCATTTTCAGTCGTGCAAACGCTCAAAATAGGCTTGCATCGCTTCGTTATGCAAGGGAAACGCCAACACTTGCGGAGCATCGATCACCACTAAGGCTTCGGTTTCGCTGCGATCAAAGTCGCTTGGCACATCAGCACGACGAATTGGCTGAGCCAAGCCAAAAATCAAAATCATGCCATCGGGCGTGCTACGCGTCCACCAATCGCGAATACTGTGCGGATCGAGCTGAATATTCGTTTCCTCGAACACTTCACGCACTCCAGCTGCCTGCCAACTTTCATCGAAATTAACAAAGCCGCCAGGCAAGGCCAATTGACCTTTGCGCGGCTCGATTGCCCGCCGCACGGTTAATAATCCACCATCAACTGGCAATAAAATCACGCTGACCGGAATTGGATTACGATAGGTTGAATTTCCACATGCGCTGCAAACTCGCGGAAATCCTTGTACCGCGCCAAAGGCCGCCCCACACCAATGACAATGCTGAAACGCTGGCATGCAATCTACCTCATCAAATGCAGAATCTAAGGTTTAGCTTAACCGAGCCATGCTAAAAAAACAACAGCGTATCGCCACTGATACGCTGCTACAATCACCCATCATGGCCTATCTTCATTACAATAAGGCTGCTCCATGGTCAACCAAAATCGACTGAATGCGCCCACGGGCGGTAGCAGGATCGTGAAGTTGGGCAACAGGCACTTCTAACCGGAAATGACAGCCATCACGCACTCGTTCATCGGGATGCCAATAGATCTTGGTAATATTCAGGCTGGTACGAATTGTGCGCATTGCACGCCATAAAATCGGGACGGTCGCTTCCACTGGTACTACAATAAATGCACTCGAATCAACGGCCATGCCGAACCTCCTTTGGGTAGAATCACCCGTGTGGTATAGGACAGATGTGTTGGCGATTGTAACGACGCAGTGTAGCAAGCTTTGACCAAGATTTCAAGCCCCTTGATCACGCATTTGGGTGATTAACGGGTGGTACTTAATCACCCATAAACAGTATATCTATCTACCCATATTAATCAAGATTAATTTTTACAATTTTAGACTTATTCGCGCTGACTGCTCAGACAAACGCTCATGGGTTCGGCATAATCTGCCAGTTGTTGGCCTTGATCGAGGCTCAAACGCCAAATTTCTTGCACACACTGCCATCCTTGGGCTTGATAGAAGCGTTTGGCGCGATGATTACTAGCGGTTACATACAACTGTATCCGTTGATAGCTATGTTGGCTGGCCCATGCTTGGGCTAAGTTAAGCAAGCTTTGCGCCACGCCCTGCCCCCGAGCTTCTTGCACAACATACAATGCCAGTAACTCAGCCCAATTGCGATGCTTAAATAATGCTGCATCTTGCTGACCTGCCATGATCAATAAACCAATTGGGGTTGAGCCATGCCATGCCAGCATGGTTATACCACGTTGATTCAGCGCTTGATCGATCAAAAATGTATGTAAGGCCTCGCGCCAATCTGGCGACAAGCTAAAGTAGTGATCAAGCGATGTGTTATAGTGGTGTAATCCTTCAAACAGTTGTGCAACCGCCCATTCCTCATGAGCGTGCGCTGGGCGAATTTCAAAAGCAATCGTCATAGCGTTTTGGGTATCCTTATGCCTGCAAACAATTCTTGTTGGTTCTACTGATTATGCGTTGTTTTTGGATGCTTGCCTGCATGCAGCAAAAAGTAGGCCATTCCAGTTTGGAATGGCCTAGAATAATACCAGTGATCGCTATGTTAATGGGTTACAAAACTCCAAATCGTACCATCCCAACCATAGGCCGCGCCATCCAAGGCAGGGCAAGCATGGCCCAAGTAGCGATCAAGCGTGCTTTGCCAAAAGCTTAGCCCCACTCGATTACTCGCTAAACAGCGGATTTCCCACGTCGCTGGAAAGCGATCAAACAACAGCCAAGCAGTTTGGCGTGCCAAGCCTTGACCACGCGCATGCGGCTCGACGTAAAATTCAGCAATCGCCAGCGTCGTTTTCGGCAACAAGGCATAGCGATTCAGCAACACAAAGCCGATGCGCTGCTCAGCTCGCTCGATCCACAATGGCACGCGCTCGGCATCTTCCCAATAGCTGCGCAAATAAGGATACTCGCCGCCTGCCGTCGGATCAAGCTCAGCTAGATAATCAGCGATTAGCGTGGCTAATTGGGCTTGTTGCTCGACCAAAATTGGCCGTAGTTGGATTGACTGCATAATCCTAGCCCACGCGAGCTTGCACTTCGCCAGCCACCTGCGGCGGATCGCTCATGGTAATGCTGATGGTTGGCGTGCGATGCCAGTTGGCACAATCGCGCAGCATCACGGCCAAATCGTCGTACAAAGCTTCGCTTAGCTCGATGTTTGGTTCCAAATGCAGGGCATGCACCCGAAAAATCCCGGCACTGCGTTCAGCCTTGACATCAATCCGCCCAATTACCCGATCTTTCCAGAGAATTGGCAAGGTGAAATAGCCATAGCGCCGCTTGGGAGCTGGGGTATAGCATTCAAGCCGATAGTCAAACTGCCAAAAATCCAGCGTTCGCTGACGATCCCAAATTAAATTGTCGAAAGGTGAAAGCATCGTCGTCAGGCTAGGCATGGGTGTTTGCTCCAACAAATGGCGCTGTTCATGATGAATATAGGCTGGAGTTTTCCAACCTTCCACCTGCACCTCGATCGCCTTGCCTTCAGCCGCCCAGGTTTGCAAGCGTTCTTTAATGCCTGGTCGGCGTTGGCGAAAATAATCGGGCAAATGCCGCTCGGTAGCAATCCCCATCGCCCGCAAGCCACGCTCACTCAATTGCTCGGCGGCTGCCTCAAAACTAAGCACAGCGCGATCATCCCAATTGGGCATAACCCGCTCAGTTAATTCGTAGACCCGTTGAAATTTCTCGCGGCGCACAATCATCAATTCACCCATGCCCCAGAGGATATCAAGCGCCGATTTGGCTGGTTTCCAATTCCACCAGCCACCGCCAGCATGATCGGCAGGTGCTTCAAAATCGGCTGAACGCAACGGGCCACGTTCGCGAATCATGGCCAGCACGCCATCAGCCACCGCCTTATGTTCCTCTAGCCAACGCCGCGATCTGTGCCAGTCGTGGATATAACGCAACATCGCCGGACGCAACAAGGGAAATAATTCGATCGGCAAGAACGAGGCTGCGTGTGCCCAATATTCAAATAATTGGCCAGCCGGAAACTGCAATTGATCAAACCAAACAGGATCGTAATCGCCCAAACGACTCCAGAGCACGAAGTAGGGCGCACGCGCCACCACATTGATCGTATCGATCTGGACAATTTGCATGCGCTGGATGGTTTGTTGCAATGTGGTTTGATCAACAGCGTTGGGACGGCGATCTAAGCCTTGGGCAGCAATCGCAATCGCCCGCGCGTGATCAAGCGAGATAGTCAGAGTCATACATCATCCTTAAATCCAAACTCAACCGACGCAGCTATAGCCCCGTTGGTTGAGCATCCATAGCACATTAATTGGCTTGCAGGCTGGCAAGATCGATCACAAAACGATATTTGACATCACTTTTGAGCATCCGTTCGTAGGCTTGGTCGATTTGGTTTACTCCAATTAATTCGATATCCGCCAAAACATTATGTTCAGCACAGAAATCCAACATTGCTTGAGTTTCGGCGATGCCGCCAATCAACGAGCCAGTTAATTGTCGTCGCCGAAAGATCAAATCGGGGTAGCTTGGGGTTGGATGAGGATTTTCCGGCACGCCAACGAGACAGAGCGTACCATCACGTTTCAACAAGCTTAAATAAGCATCAAGATTATGCGCGGCAGAAACCGTATTGAGGATAAAATCGAAGCTGTTGCGTTGGCTGCGCATGGCCTCGGCATCTTTGGAGATCACCACCGAAGCACCCAAACGCTCGGCATCAGCGGCTTTATGTGGCGATGTGGTGAATAAAACTACTTCAGCACCCATGGCTTTGGCAATTTTCACCCCAATATGCCCCAGCCCGCCCAAGCCGACCACACCAACTTTTTGGCCTGGCTGGACATTCCAATGGCGCAATGGCGAGTAGGTGGTGATGCCAGCACAGAGCAATGGCGCAACCCGTGCTAAATCCAAATGCTCGGCAATCCGCAACACAAAATGCTGATCAACCACAATTTGGCTAGAATAGCCGCCATAAGTTACGCCGCCCGTGTGCGCATCAGGGCTATTGTAGGTATAGGTGGTTTTCGGGCAGAATTGTTCTTGGCCATCGCGGCAATCAAAACATTCGCCACATGAATCGACCATACAGCCAACCCCAACAGCATCGCCAACATTAAATTTGTGCACGTCAGCACCAACAGCCACAACCCGCCCAACAATTTCGTGGCCAGGCACAATCGGGTAGACCGTGCCATCCCACTCGCTGCGGGCTTGATGTAAATCGGAATGGCAAATGCCACAATATAAAATTTCAATTTGTACATCGTTGGCAGTTAAATCGCGGCGCTCAAATTGGAAGGGGGCAAACGGAGCATCGGCGCTAAAAGCAGCAAATCCTTTGGTCGTTAGCATGGGCTTCCTCCTACAACAAAACATATGTGCAGTTTACCCAAAAAATGCTAACCATGCATATGACCTAAGGCTTATTTTTGCAGCCAGACAATCGTTAGATCATCGACGGGGCTGCGATCTTGCATAAAATTGCTCAGTTGTTTGAATAAATACTCGTGATACGGCTCGATCGCTGGCCATTGGCGATAGCCTGCCAGAATCGTTTCAAGCAACTCGAAGCCGAGCATTTGGTTAGCCGGATTACGCGCTTCAACCACGCCATCACTGACAAACACCACATGATCATCAGGTTTAAGTTGAATCATCCGTTCTTGATAGTGAATATCGGGGCGCGAACCAATCGGCAAGCCAACAACATCAATTTCTTCAAGCGTGCCAGCCCGCAGCAAATAGGGCATTACCATTCCGGCATTAGCAAGATGCAAGGTTTCAGTCGCGTGATCATAAATTGCATACAGAATTGCCGCGTTCATATGATTGGCTTTGAGCCGATCGATCAATAAGCTGTTGAGCGTTTGCAATAAGACTGCTGGCTGACTGCCTTCACGCGCTCGTTCTTCCAAAGTGCTTGAAACCAGTGCCATCATCAAGGCTGCGCCAACACCCTTGCCCGAAATATCGCCAATTGCCACTCCAACCCGGCCATTACCCAAATCAACAAAACTATAGAAATCGCCGCCAACCTCCGCCGAAGGCAATGAATGGGCATTCGCCCGCAGCAGATCAGGCTCCCATGGCGGGCGCTGCGAGAGCAAACCAAGCTGAATATCGTGAGCCAAAGTGAGGCCTTGTTGCAGATAATCGTTTTTCTCTTGCAGTTGATCGGTTACTTGGACCAATTGCTGATAGGCCAAGCGTAACTCGTTGGTACGCAGGGCAACTTGATCTTCGAGTTGCTCGCGGTTAGTGCGCAGTTGCGCGGTCATACGGGTAAAACTACGAATTAACAAGCCCAATTCATCATCACGCGAGGGTAAATCGGCAGTTTGCAAATTGCCTTCAGCCACATGGGCCGCTGCCTCGGTTAATTGAGCTATCGGCAAGACCACTCGCCGCATCAAACTCAAAACCGCCAAGACCGCCAAACCCTCTAAAACCAAGCCAATCGCCATAATAATGATGCTTAGTTCGCGGGCGGGAGCAAAAGCCTCGGTTTGGCTGACCTCGCTGAGCAAAATCAGATCGCGACCTTCGAGCCAGCGATAAACCCCAACTACATCGTCGCCAGCATAATTTTGATATTTAGCGTTGCCATTTTGCTTAGCGAGGGCTTGCTGAATGCCATATGAATCAACCACGATTGGCATACCTGGCCGACCAAAACGTTTACTTGAAACAAAACGCTGCTTACTATCGACCAAATAGGTTTCACTGCTACGGCCTAAGCCAACTCGTTGAACCAAAATATCATCAAGCCGCGCTAGATTAACGTGAGCAGCCAAAACTGCATAGACATTATTATTTTGGTCAAACAACGGGCTAGCAATCGTCATGGTGGGAATATCTAAATCATTGGGGTAGATATTCTCGATATACAAACCAAATTGGCCAACATTAACATACTCAAGGCCACTAACAATACTGCCCTCACGCAGCGGATCGGTTGAGAAAATGACCCGCCCAACTTGATTAAGCACAAAAATTTCATCAAATTTAGTTTGATTTTTGACGACTGAACGTAAATAAGTTGCGAGGGTATCGTAGGCACTATTGGCTTCGGGGCTCACTAATTTGGAGTTGGCCAGCATATTGGCATTTGTACGTACCAAAGGCAAGCCAGCTAATAATTGGACTTCCTTGCGCTGATCGTCGATCCAGCGTTCAATTTCTTGCTCTTTGAGCGAGGTTGCAATGCTTAGGCGTTCGACGACCGATTGCTCAATCGCGCCTTGCCCAAGCCAATAGGCTGTGAAGCCCAAAAGACTTACAGCCAAGGTGGCAACCAAACAAAACATTGCCACTAAGCGGGCAACCAAGCTGCGTTTAATTAAGCGCAGCACCATAAACCTCGCGCAACATAGCTAGATTGTTCATCGGCCCCATTGTACCAGCAATTTGATCCACGAAGGACACAAAGCGCACAAAGAATGAAACCGCGAAGAACCCGAAGCTATTGAGCCACAAATTTTACTAAAGGCAGTTTTAGCCACAGATTATGCTGCTTATGCTGCTGTTCCCTCTGTACTTACTAGATTCTCGCTGCTCATCCTGACCCCTAATCCCTGAATCCTGACCCCTTGTGTTCTTTTTGCCTTCTGTATTTTGCCTTTTGACTTGTTAACAACTTGCTCATCAAAAGCGGTTGACGCTACTAGGTAACTCAAGTAAGATTCATTCGCGGCTGGCATAGGCCGTACACCACTATCCACGGGAGATCTTTATGGATTTTAGCAGTTTGGCGTGGCTCGCGGTTATTCCCGCTTTAGGCTTTTTAGTTGTTGTTCATGAATTGGGCCACTATTGGGTTGGCCGCAAAATGGGCATTAAGATCGAAGAATTTGGCATTGGGTTACCGCCACGCGCCAAAGTGTTGTTCGTGCGCAAAGGTATTCCGTTTACGCTGAATTGGCTGCCCCTCGGCGGCTTTGTGCGCTTTGCGGGTGAAGAAGGTGGTTTCGACGACCCCGATAGCCTCGCTTCGGCCTCGCCACGTCGCCGGATTCCGGTAATGGCAGCGGGTGTAATCGCCAATGTGATTACTGCGATCATTATGTTTGCGATCATTTTTGCCATTTGGGGCTACCCCAACCTTGATAAGGTCATGGTTGCTTCAACCGATGAATTTGCCTCAAACGCTGGGTTTCAGGTTGAAGATGTGTTTGTCTCGATCAATGGTTCGCCGATTAGCGCTGATGAACAGGTACGGCGTTTGGTTGAAACCAGTGGTGGTGAGCCATTAACCGTAATTGTGCAACGGGCTGGCGCTGAACAAAGCTTGAGGGTAACCCCCCAATACAGCGAAGAAGCACAACGCTATCGTTTTGGGGTTGGCTTAGGCAATCCACGCGAATCAGTTAATATTTTCCAAGCGATCATCAACGGGTTTACCTATAGTTTTCGGCTATTAGGTGAAATGTTTATGGGCTTTGCGATGTTGATCGGCGGTTTGCTAGGCACGAATGCAGCGCCGGAAGGTGGCTTAGCTGGCCCAGTTGGCATCGCTCGCTTGACAGGGCAAGTTGCTCGCTCGGGCTTGCGCGATTATCTTAATTTTACTGCCTTGCTCAGCCTGAATTTGGCCTTGATCAACATTTTGCCAATTCCTGCGCTCGATGGCAGCCGCATTATTTTCGCCTTGATCGAAGCGATTCGCCGCAAGAAGATTCCACCGGAACGCGAAGCAGTTGTGCATGCGGTTGGGATGATGATGTTGCTTGGGTTGATGCTGTTGATTACCGTTTCCGACGTGCGCAATATCATTAGTGGTGAGCCAGCGATTACCATGCCGCCAACCCCAACGCCAATCGTTAGACCATAAAAGTATGGCCGAGCGTAAGCCAATTATCCGCGCCAGTGAACTGGGCGAATATGATTTTTGTGCCCGAGCTTGGTGGCTACGCCGTGAGTGTGGCTGGGAAGGGCGTTTTCCTGAACGTTTAGCCCAAGGCGAAGCGGCCCATCAACGCCATGGCCAAGATTTGCAGCAAAGCCAGTGGTTACGCACCGTAGCCATTGGCTTGTTGCTGCTAGCCGCCTTGGCTTTGGTGTTGGCATGATTTGGCTAGCCCTTGGCTTGGGCTTGCTGGCGCTTTGGCTCTGGCGACGGAGCAACCAACTGCGAACGAGTACGGGCCTGCCTTGGCGCACAGTGGTTTATCACGATACTGCCCATCGTGAATTAACCAAAGCCTTATTTTCAGCCCGTTATCAATTAACAGGCAAGCCCGATTATGTCTTGGCCGATGGCAAGGCTTTGATTCCGGTTGAGGTCAAGCCGCAGCGCCAAGCAACTAGCCCACGCCAAGGCGATATTTTGCAATTGGCAGCCTATTGTTTGTTGCTGGAAGAAGCGACTGGCATTGCTCCACGTTATGGTTTGTTGCGCTACGCTCAGCATACCTTCCAAGTCGATTGGACGGATCAACTGTATCAGGCCTTGCTGGAAGCGCTCGACGCGATGCGCGACGACCTTGAGTTAAATGATGTTGAACGTTCGCATGAACAACCATGGCGTTGTCGCGCCTGTGGATTTGGCGACCGCTGCACAGATGCGCTAGAATATGACTAGCACATCCCAAGCTTTTGATAATGACGTTGCTAGCAAGCGTTGTGACAAACTATGAAATTTAAAATTCGCCAACATCCACGCATGAAAGATATTTGTGTCGGTGATGAGGTCGTGTGGAATCCCCAATTGCTCTACGCCAATGTCGAGGAAATTTTTCCGGCAGCGGTCTGTGTTAAGCTGGCGATTTTGCAGACTGAACCAATACCCAAATTGGAGCTACGCTCACAGCTTTGGCGGGCTGACGATATTGAAAATCTCAGTGTTTGTCGCTGCTGTGGCTCGCGTGAAAATCTGGTTACGCCCTGTCATACAGGCGTGCCTTTTCGGTTGTGCCAACATTGTTACACCTGCCACATTGAGGAGTCTCTGGCATGAGCCAACGTATTTACCGCTTGCAAGTAACTAAGGATCAGCTTGGTTTTGCGGCGGCGCATTTTATTACCATGCGCGGCAAATGTGAGCGGCTGCATGGCCATAATTATCGCGTAACGGTCGAAGTAGAAGGCTTTTTATGCGAAGATCAATATGTGGTAGATTTTGGGGTGTTGAAAAAACACGCCGCTGAGATTGCCCGCACACTTGATCATCGGGTCTTGTTGGCCGCCGAGAATCCTAAAATCGATTATAGCCAAAACGAGCAGCATTTAACAGTACGCTACGAAGATAAATATTATGTCTTCCCAATCGCCGAAGTGATTATGCTGCCAATTCAAAATACCACGGCTGAATTGTTGGCAACCTATTTTTGTGCCGAATTGTGCGAACGCCTGCGCCAAGATGGCGTTGATACGCTCAAAATGGTCGGGGTTTGGGTTTCCGAAGGCCCAGGCCAGCAAGCCTTCGCCAGCCGCGAATGGGTGCAAAGCTAATGCTGAGGAATACGCTATGGATGGAATGAGCGCTTTGGTCGTGATTATCGGGGCAGTTGGGTTAATTACCCTCTTGATCATGCGCACCAAAACCTATCGCGAACGCTTGCGCTTTCAGGCGCGGGCGATGGATCGCCATATGCGAACCACCAATATTCGCGATGATGTGCGCCAAGACATTTTGGATCTGTTGATTCGTGGCGATCGTTTGGCTGCCATCCAATATGCCCATGAACAAACCCACCTCGATTTGTTAGAAGCGCGAACCTTAGTTGATGATATTGAAAAAGCGCTGAAAAAACACGACCAAACCCAAGGAGCCAGCAGCGATGGCCATTGATCTTGCCCCACACAACCCCTATGGTCTAACCGTGCGCAGCGCCGTGCTTGGGCGCTGTGGCGGTTTTGGGGCGGGCACTGATCGCTTGGCGAATCTCAGCAATCTTGGAGCTATCATCACCGATCCGTTGGGCACACGTGATCAAGCTATTCAATTAATTCCAACGACAGGCGGGTTGTTGTATCGCTCATCAACCCGTACCTGGCGACGCGCCCAACGTGACGCAGCCCATTGGCAAACCCTCGATCTGCCAGTGTTGCTCTGCCTACAACCGCGGAGCATGCAAGATCTCCAAGAATTATTGCGTAATTTGCATGAGGGTGAATGGGCGGCGGTAGTGCTTGATCTTGAGCAAAGCAGCGAATTAAACCATATGGCGCGTTGGTGCGATTTGGTGCGCAATCAATGGGAAGCTCCACTGTTAATTCAAGTTGCCACCGATCAAATTAGCCAACTCAATGCTATTCCTCAGGCAGTTGATAGTTTGTTGCTTGGTTCGGGGCCACGAGCAAAACATGAGTCGCACTATGGGCGCTTGGTTGGCCCAGCCATTGAGCCACTACTAGGCTGGGGGCTTGAGCGTTTGCGCGAACTCACTGAAAAACCACTGATTTGCAGTGCACCCAGCCTCGCCAGTATCACCGCATTGCCTGAAATTGGGGCACAAGCAATTGTATTAGATAGCCTGTTGTGGACAACTACCCCACAACATATCCCGCAAATTAACCTCTAATCCTCACAATTCGCATAGCTCAAGTGATTAACCATCGCAAGACCTAGGCCAATTGTCCCCCCTACTACTATTACTTTGCCTACACCAAAAACAACACTATTGCCCCTCATTTCAGCCTATGGCTTAGGGGTAGACTATCTGTATTGAAGTTGGGCTAGCTGAAAAGCACTCGGCAAAGGTTACTTTTAGGAGTGGAAGCAACCTTGGCAAAGGAAGAATTGTATGGCAAACATTTTAGCAATCGATGACAGTGGCTTGATGCAGGCATTTTGGGTGCGAATTTTGTCGCGTTCGCAGCATAATGTGATTACCGTGAGCAGCGGCGACGAGATGCGCAGCGTTTTAGCAACCATGAATCCTCAATTAATCTTCTTGGATCTCTCGTTTCCTGGCGAGAATGGTTTTGAGCTGTTGCAGCACATTCGCAACTATCAGCATTGCCTTGAAATTCCGGTGATCGCGGTTAGTGGTTATGCTGGCGAAGATACGCGGCAGGCGTGTCGTGAAGCAGGCTTTACCGATTTTTTGGCAAAGCCATTTTCTTTAGCCGAATTGCGGGGCATGCTCGCGCGTTACCTCGAACATGCCACCAATCCACGGGCTTTGGCTCGCTAAACGTGGGTGTGAATCATGCGATTGCGCAGTTGTTTGCGCAATGCTGCAATACCCAAGGCCAGCACAAAGCAACTGGTTTGGGTCAAAACAATCGTCGCACCTGAGGCCAAATCGAAAAAATAGCTCAAATACATGCCGATGCACCCAGTTAAGCCGCCAATCAACGTCGATAGCCCAAGCATCCGATGAAAACTATCGGTCAGCAAACGGGCAGTAATTGGTGGAATAACCAAGGCAGCAGCGATTAATGTCACGCCTAAAATTTTCATTGAAACGATTAATGTGGCGGCGAGCATCAATGAAAACAGCGTATCCAGCCAGTTGGTGCGCACTCCATAAACTTGAGCTACATCATTATTAAAGGTCATAAACAGCAATTGCTTATAACTGAAGAACACCACCAGCCCAACCATCAGCCAAACACCGCCGATCGCCCAAAGATCGTCGCTGGTTACACCGAGAATATTGCCAAATAATGCGGCATCAAACGAGCGGGTGAAATTGCGGTAGCGACTAATGAGGGCGACTCCAACCGCAAAACTCGCGGTGGTAATCACCCCAATCGCCGCATCAGCATTGATTTTGGTGCGCCGAGCAGTTTGGTTGATTAACACGGCAGCAGCAAAGCCCCATAAGCCTGCGCCCAGATAGAAATTCCAGGCGAGTACAAACGAAACGACTGCGCCGCCAAAAATTGCGTGCGATAATCCATGGCCGATATAGCTCATGCCACGCAACACAATATACACGCCCAATAAGCCACACAAACTGCCAATCAATAAGGCAGCCAAGATGCCATAGCGAAAAAAGCTAAAGCTCAGCGGTTCTAAAAGCTGGTTCAATCGGGTTCTCCATGGCTGGGTTCAGCACTTCGCCAATTACTGGGTTGGGAATTAAATCGCGATAGCTATGGCCATGCGGGCGTTGTTGAATTAAGAGCATGCCTTCATGGTGCACTACCACCATCTCGCTATGGTAGGTTTGCTCCAAAACGATCGGGTTAAAGACTGTTTCCGGCGTGCCTTGGGCAATAATCGTTTGGTTCAGGCAAATAATCCAAGGCACATGATTGGCTGCTGAATTCAAATCGTGAGTTGTCATCAAAATCGTCATGCCTTGCTGATTCAAATCGGCCAGCAAATGCAAAATTGTTTCAGCTACCCGTGGATCAATCCCAGTTGTCGGCTCATCGAGCACCAACATGGCAGGTTTGGCAACCAAAGCCCGTGCCAAAAAGACCCGCTGTTGCTGGCCACCCGAAAGATTGCGAATATGCTGCTGGGCCAAATGTTCAATTTCAAGCTGAGCCAGCACGGCCTGCACTGCTTGACGTTCATGGTTGCGTAACCATGGCCATGGATTGCCCTGACGCACTAAACCCATGGCCACAACCTGCTCAACCGTCACCGGAAAATTCCAATCGACAGTTTCAAGTTGTGGCACATAGGCAATCGTTGGAATTTGGTTATCAACTGGATGCTTGCCATGGGTCAGAATCTGGCCATGGCTGGGAGCGTGCAAGCCCAAAATCAAGCGTAACAGACTGGTTTTGCCAGCACCGCTTGGCCCGACCAGCGCCGCAAACTGGCCATGGTGCAGATGAATATTAATGTTATCAAGCACCAAACGGTCGGCATAGCGCAACCCAACATCGCGCAACTCAATAATTGGCTGCATCCAAGCTACTCCCTATTGTTGTTGAACGACGCTGCTATCGCTGCCAGGAATATTGCTGGTATCGAAATTGGCAATCAAGCTGGGGTCACCACCCAAATTTTCGGCCATAATCCGCAAATCTTCGGTCAGCAAGCCCAAATATGAGTGATTAGCAGCCCCAACCTCGCCTGGTAGATCATCATCGCGCAGGCTATCAATATATTTTACGCCAGTTTCGCGGCCAATTTGCTCTAACACTGGCGATGGAAAGACTTCCGAACCGAAAATTGCTGGCACCTTTTGCTCACGAATCTGCGTGATCAAATCGGCAACATCTTTAGCCGATGGCTCGGCAAAGTCGGCAGGCTGAATCGCCCCAATCACGGTCATGCCATAGTGCGGGGCGAAATAAGCCCAAGAATCGTGGTAGGTCAGCAATTTGCGATTTTCAGCCGGAATACTCTCGATCGTTTTTTTGACCGCAAGATCAAACGCTTCAATGCGGGTTTTGAAGCTGGCATAATTGGCGTTGTAATACTCGGCATTGCTGGGGTCGCGGCGCACCAAGGCATCACGCACAATTTCGGCGTAGCGCAAGCCATGCAGCGGGTGCGTCCAGAGGTGTGGGTTGGGGCTACCAGCCTCTTTAGGAAATGAGAAATCATAAACATATTGCTCAGGTGTGATTGTTTGCTCGCCGAGCAAGATAATTTCGGCACTTGGTTGTTTGTTGGCTTCGGCCAATTTGTGGGTTGGCTCCTCTAAATTAAGGCCATTGATAAAAATTAGGTCGGCCTCGGCCAAGGTTTTGGCATCTGAAGGCACTGGCTCGAAGGTGTGTGAATTCACGCCCTCAGGCACAATTCCGGTTAAGCTAATTTTATCGCCAGCAATGTTGTAGATAATATTGGTAATTGGCGAAACCGTACTGACGACGTTAAGTTTGGCGGTTTGGCCTTGGGTGGTTGGGGCGGTTTGTTCAGCACCACAACTTGCCAAGATAAACAGCGAAAGAAAGCTAATAATCCACCAGCGCCGCATAGCGTTATCCATCCTCGACTACATGAATCCAACGAGTATTCTACCATCGATCGTTTGGGCTAGGCTATCTCGGATATACTACTATTCTCTGCCAAAGCGCTGCTTCTGAGCGAGCGCTGAAGGTTGTATGATCAGTACGTTTTACAAGGAGTATTAGGATGGATATTAAACGGGTAACGGTAATTGTTTTAGATGGTGTGGGAATTGGCGAAGCACCTGATGCCGCTGAATATGGCGATGTAGGCAGCCACTCGTTGGCCAACACAGCCACAGCTATCAATGGGCTTGATCTACCCAATATGGCAGCGCTAGGGCTTGGCTGTATTAGTGAAATGCAGGGTGTCGCCTGCCCTGAATCTTTTAGTGGCAGCTATGGCAAAATGCAACCGCTATCGAAAGGCAAAGATACGGTTTCAGGCCACTGGGAGATGATGGGAATCGTCTTGCCAACGCCATTTCCGGTGTATCCCGATGGCTTTCCAGCCGAGGTGATCGAGCCATTTAAGCAAAAAATTGGCCGTGGCGTGCTAGGCAACAAATCAGCCTCAGGCACTGATATTCTTGAAGAATTAGGCATGGAACACATTCGCACGGGTAATCCAATTGTCTATACCTCAGCTGATAGTGTTTTTCAAATTGCGGCCCATGAAGACGTGATTACTCCCAAAGAGTTGTATGCAATGTGCGAAATCGCGCGTGAGATCTTGGTTGGCGAGCATGCAGTTGGGCGGGTGATTGCGCGGCCATTTATTGGCGATAGCCCCGAAACCTTTAAGCGCACCATTCGCCGCCACGATTATGCCCTGACTCCAGAAACCCCCACCATTTTAGATAAAGTGGTGGCGGCGGGCAAACAAGTTTATTCGGTCGGCAAAATCGACGATATTTTTGGCAATCGCGGCATCAGCGTTTCCAACCATACCGTTGATAATGCGGCCAGTTTAGAGGCAGTGCTTGAATTTCTAGAGGTCGATTTTGAAGGGCTGTTGTTTGCCAACTTCATCGAGTTTGATATGATCTATGGGCATCGCAATGATCCGGTTGGTTATGCCAACGCCTTGAAGGCGGTTGATCAGCGTTTGCCTGAGTTGCAAGCCAAATTGCGGGCTGGCGATCTGGTAGTAATTACCGCCGATCATGGCGTTGACCCAACCACCCCTGGCTCGAACCACAGCCGCGAATATGTTCCGCTATTGGTTTTTGGCCCCGAAGTTCCTAGCGGAGTCAATTTGGGCACTCGTCAGACCTTGAGCGACCTAGCGGCGACGATTGCCGAGATTTTTGGGCTAGAGCAACCACTGTATGGCACAAGTTTCCTAAGCGAACTACAAACAAAAGCTTAATCAGTGTAGGGCTTGCCAATATCCTAGCTAGCCAAATAACGCCAACGCACTCTGCGCGAAGTTTGGCGGCTAGGCACTATTTGCATAAGTGTAGAGTTCAGTGCATAATGCTAGCCATCTGCATTTTAGCGCCGCCTACCTCAATGAACCAACCACAAGCAATTCCACTAACACCCACAATCATTTGGTAGGGTTTGGCATAGCGCTCAAGGAGGACTGGTGAATCGTTTCCTACCACGTTGGGCTGTGTTATTGAGCTTACTCACCTTGGTGATTAGCTTATTCGCGCAGCCATTAGCCACGACAGCTCAAAAAGCTCCACTAACAACTGATTATGCCCCTGCGACCAGCGACAGTGTTGCCCCAACCGCAACGCCTTCGCATCGCTTGATTATCGAGTTGCAATCGCCAGCCTTGGCTGCATGGAGCAAAAGCACCAATAAAGCTCGCAACGCCAACCAACGTTTGGATCTGAAGGCAGCTGATGCCCAAACCTACCTGGCCCAACTCGAAGCTGAACAAAACCGCTTCGTGACTGATATGCGCCAAGCCTTGCCTGGAGCCAGCGTCGAAAGCTTTGTCAATGAATTTGGCGACCTCGACGAACTGCGCTATAGCGTGGTGTTTAACGGCATGACCGTCAATGTTGGCAACACCAAACGTGATGACGCTCGCAAAATTCTGGAAGCCTTGCCCAATGTCAAGGGGGTTTACCTCGACTTAGCGCAACACGCTGATTTGCATGTGAGCAACACCTTAATTGGTTCGCCAGCCTTGTGGGATAGCGCGGGAATTGGTGGCCGCCAAAATGCAGGAGCAGGCATCAAAATTGCCTCGATGGACGGTGGCGTGCACAAAGATGGAGCCATGTTTAGTGGCGCAGGCTACAGCTACCCTGCTGGCTATCCGGCAAATGGGTTGGGCTTGACCCAAAACAATAACGGCAAAATTATTGCTTCACGCACCTACTTCCGCACGTGGGATGGCCCCGCTGATGGCGACCAAAACCCATGGCCAGGCACGAATGGCACACCGCACGGGGTTCACACCGCTGGGATTGCCGCTGGCGATGTCGTAACCGCAACCTTTAGTGGCCTAGACTTGCCATTCACTAGCGGGGTTGCGCCTAAAGCATGGGTTATGAGCTATCGTGTGTTCTATGCCAGCGTCAATGGCATTGGCTCATTCTACAATGCTGAAGGGATTGCTGCGCTCGAAGATATCGTAGCTGACGAAGCTGATGTCGTTAATAATTCATGGGGCGGTGGCCCTGGCAGCATTGGCGGCGAATTCGATGCCCTTGATACGGCCTTGATTAACGCCTCAAATGCTGGGATTTTTGTTTCAATGTCGGCAGGCAATGCTGGCCCCAACAAAGGCACCAGTGATCATCCTTCTGATGAATATATTGTGGTAGCAGCCAGCACGACCCAAGCAACCTTTGCTGCTGGCCAGTTGAATGTAACCCAACCTACCCCAATTTCGCCAACCCTGCAAACAATTCCAATTGCTGCTGCTAGCTTTGGCGGGCCAATTAATGCCCTTGTCAGCAACAATTACCTACCTGCAAGCGTTATCTCGCCAACCAATGCGCTTGGCTGTAGCCCATTCGGTCCAACCAGCTTTACCGGCAAGATTGCCTTGATTCAACGTGGTACGTGTGAATTCGGGGTTAAGGCGTTGAATGCTCAAAATGCTGGTGCAAGCTTTGTCATTATTTACAACAATGCCGCCAATGGCAACACCTTGATCAACATGGGTGCTGGTGCAGTTGGTGCGCAAGTCACCATTCCAGCAATTATGATTGGCTTTAACCAAGGGACTGGTTTGGTCAATTGGTATGCTCAACATGGCGCTGCTTCAGTTGCCGAAATCAACCCATCGACCTATCTTGCCCCAAGCACTGCTGACGTAATTGCAGGCTTTAGCAGCCGCGGCCCAGGCGTTGGCGATGTGTTGAAGCCTGACGTTACCGCACCAGGGGTTAATATTCTTTCGCATGGCTATACGCCTGGGGCAAGCGGCGAAGCCCGCCACCTTGGCTATGGCACGGCATCGGGTACGTCGATGGCTGCGCCACACGTTGCTGGTGCGGCAGCCCTGTTGCGCCAAGCTCACCCAAGCTGGACCAACGACCAAATCAAATCGGCTTTGATGAGCACCTCGAAGTATATTGGGGTAACGGTTGCTGATGGTTCGCCAGCCCAACCCTTGGATATGGGCGCTGGTCGGATCGATTTGAGCAAAGCTAGTGATCCAGGTGTTTTCTTAAGCCCACCAAGTTTGAGCTTTGGCCAAGTATTGACTGGCACCACCAAGTCGATTCAGGTAACTGTCAGCAACGCCACCAGTGTTGCCGAAACCTACAACCTGAGCACTCAATACACTGGTGGCGGGTTTAGCAATATCACCGCAATGGCAGGGGTAACCCTTTCAACCAATTCGATCACCGTTCCAGCCAATGGTAGTACCCAATTTACCGTCACCTTCAACAGTCTGGCCGGGCGGGGCTATGGTGATAATCAAGGCTTTATTGTGCTTGATGGCACAACCCACGATGCACACATGCCTGCTTGGGCACGCGTAACCAAGCCTGTTTCAAACATCGATGTATTGGTGATTGATAACGATGGTAGCTCATCACTTGGTGGTGCCTACATCGATGTTACCCGCTACTACACCGAAACGCTTGAAGCAATGGATTTGAGCTATCAGGTCTTAGATGTTGATGATTTAGCTGGCAGCGTAACCACCTTCTTGCCACCAGCCGAACAACTCTATCCATACAAGGCAATTATCTACTTCACTGGCAACTACAACCGCCGCAATGGTGAGCTTTCAGTTGCCACGCCATTAACCGCCTTGGACATGGATCGTTTGACCGAGTATGCCAACAATGGTGGGACGATCATCGCCATGGGGCAGAATTTGGCCCATGTGCTCAACTCAACCAGCTCCAACACAGAATCATTCTTCTATAGTAGCGTGTTGAGTGGCGAATATGTTCGAGCTAATATCAACTCATCGAATGCGATGACCGTTACCTCGCTCATCACTGCCACAGCCCAAGCGCCTCAAGTGTTCCAAACCATGGAGATTGATATTGATGCCAGCGAAACCGCTGGTGGTGGTGCTCGTAACCAAACCAGCGTTGATGCACTTGAATCGCTGTATGGCACCGACTTCGATCCCAACCGCGATCCATTAATTCGCTCGTTGTTCTCAATCGAAGGCGAAGAAGACGTGGCCGCTGGACGGCTGCATCGCGCCCAACCAAGCTTAGAAAGCCCTGGCATCAGCTATTTGGGCCGCACGATCTACACGACCTTCGGCTTGGAAGGGGTCAACAACTTGGGCGATACAACCACGCGTCAACAGTTGATTCAAACCTTCTTCCGCGTCCTTTGGGACGACCCAACCAGCGACATTATTGTGATGCCTCGTGCTTCACAAGTTTGGTTTGATGTCGATCTGAACTCAGAATACGAAGCAGTACCAGTCGAATATCGCTGGGACTTCGGCGATGGTTCGGCCTTTGTCACTGCACCAGCAGGCACTCCGGTTGCTCATACCTATGCAACCCCTGGCCAAGTGCATACCGTCCGCGTGGAAGTAACCGACAGCTATGGTAACAAGTCGATTGCAACCCGCCAAGTAACCGCTCCATGGGGTGTCTACTTACCAATGGTTACCAAAAACTAACCATTGATCGTTGGTTGATCCCTCTGCGACAGGCGTTTGGTACTGCACCAAACGCCTGTCGCTTTTTTAGTGCATTAAATAAAAAAGCCCACGATCAATGGCTGAGCACTGATCGCAGGGCTTCGCTTAATTATTGGTAATTGGCTACTTCGTCCCTAATCCGCGCGATGAACTCATCGACGCTGATTGAGCCGAGGTCGCCGCCAGAGCGTTGGCGCACTGCCACAGCGCCGGCTTCCTCTTCTTTGTCGCCCACCACCAACATATACGGAATCTTCAGCTTTTGGGCATCGCGAATCTTGGCGTTCATCCGGTTGTTGCTGGCATCAACTTCAACTCGCAAGCCTTGAGCATTCAATTTGGCCGCCACCGACTCGGCATACGCCACATGACGATCGGTAATTGGCACTAACGTTACTTGAACTGGTGCCAACCAGACCGGAAACGCCCCTGCATATTGTTCGATCAACGTGCCTACGAAGCGCTCGATTGAGCCAAATGGCGCACGGTGAATCATAATTGGCCGATGCTTTTGGCCATCTTCGCCCGTGTACTCAATTTCAAAACGCTCAGGCAAGTTGTAATCGACCTGCACCGTACCAAGCTGCCACTGGCGACCAAGCACGTCGCGGAAAATGAAGTCGAGTTTTGGCCCGTAGAATGCTGCCTCGCCTTCGACCACAACATAATTGAGGCCTTTCTTTTCGGCAGCATTGATGATCGCATTTTGGGCTTTTTCCCAGACCTCATCCGAACCGATGTACTTGGGATTGCCCACCTCGCGTAAGCCGACCCGCGCTTGGAAATCTTTCAAGCCCATCGTGCCAAAGACGAAGAGAATCAAGTCAACAACTTTCAAAAATTCTGCTTCGAGCTGATCGGGCGTGACGAACAGATGCGAATCATCGACCGTGAACGAGCGTACCCGCAGCAAACCCGTTAATTCGCCACTATGTTCGTAGCGATACACCGTACCAAATTCGGCCAAGCGCAGGGGCAAATCACGATACGAGCGCGGTTCGCTAGCATAAATTTCAATATGATGTGGGCAGTTCATCGGCTTGAGCAGATAAATTTCGCCCTCTGGGTTTTCCGTGTCATCATTTTCGATTTCGCGCATCGGCGGGAAAATGCCATCGCGATAGGTATACCAGTGACCGCTCGTTTTGTAGAGATCTATCTTGCCCATATGCGGCGTGACGACTGGCAAGTAGCCGCGTTCAATTTGCGCTTGGCGCAAAAATCGCTCCAAAACGTCGCGCAGAATTGCGCCTTTGGGCAACCACAACGCCAAGCCCGCCCCAACTTTTTGCGAGAAGGTGAACAAGCCTAATTCGCGGCCAAGCTTGCGGTGATCACGCTTTTTGGCTTCTTCTTGCTGCCACAAGTAATGATCAAGCTCTTCTTTCGATGGCCAGACCGTCCCATAAATCCGTTGCAACATTGGGCGTTTTTCATCGCCACGCCAGTATGCACCCGAAACACGCAGCAACTTAAAGCCATTCGGCGGAATATCGCCCAAACTTTCGACGTGTGGGCCTTTGCACAAATCTTCAAACGAATCATGTTTGTAGGTTGAGATGATCGTATCGCTGGCAGCGGCTTTCTCGCCATATTCATCCTCGCCCTTCGCCAAACCAGCGATCAACTCAAGTTTGTAGGGCTGATTCTTAAACAATTCGCGGGCTTCATCTGCTGAAACTTCGCGATAAGCAAAGCGATGTTTGGCCTTGATAATTTTGCGCATTTTGGCCTCGATATCTTTGAGATCATCGGGCGTTAATGGCCGTGGCAAATCAAAATCGTAGTAAAAACCATTTTCAACTGGCGGGCCAATCGCAATCTTGCCATCGGGGAAAATTTCGAGCACAGCTTGGGCCAACACGTGCGCCGTTGAGTGACGCAAGCGATACAGTGGATCATTATCTGGATTGACTGGTGGCATAAGAAAACTCCTCAATACAGGGATGAAGGATGAAGGATGAGGGATGAAATAGTCAGGTCTTAGCAAACTTCATAATTCATAATTCATCCTTCATCCTTTAAAAGTTACCAACATGGCATGAGATGGCGTGGGGCTTCAGGTTGGTGGGCCAAATCGCGCTGATAGACCAATTTGAGCATGGCGGCGCGATACTCAGCACTTTCGATCAGTTGCCAACCTTCGGCGAGTAATTGCGACTCCATCGCGGCGCGGTCGGGCCATTCGCGAGCCTCGGCAGCACAGGGAGCATCGCCCTGAACTGGGGCATAGGCAATTAAATATTCCAACATTGTTCTGCTCCTTTAAGTGATTAATTGGGTCAGTATCACTTTCGTCCAGAACGATCACCCCCTTCTGAAATTATGAATTATGAAGGACGAAGGATGAAGCATCCAATCATTGATAGATTCAAGAATCGATGGAGATCAAACATTTTCATCCCTCATCCCTCATAATTCATCCTTGTTATTGGGCTTCGACGGTGGCGGTGAGCACGCCTTCGCCGACTTCGATTGCGGTAATCCGTTGGCCATTGGTAGTTAATTGGCTGTTGAGCTTGGTTTCAAGCGTTTGCGCCAATTGCTCAGCATCAAGGAAAAAGCCGAGAGCGCCATCAATTTGCGCATCAACCACATCAATTCGGCCATCGGCGGTTACCTGAACCCCAGCACTGGCGCTACCAGTCATACCATAGGCGCCAACGGTCGCGCCCAAACGACCTGGCGTAAAACGCACCGTCGCACTATCCAAGGGGCTAATTTCATTGGGATTAGCCTGAATATACTGGTTGATTTCAGTATCGGTCACTTGAACTACGCCTTGAAAACCAGCAGGAATTTCGCTATTTGGGCCGCCAAGTTGCTCATCAAGCTTGCGATCAATTTGCTGTTCGAGTTGACCGCCCAAGGTATTGCCTGCTTGTTCGCTGAGCATTGGCCGCAAATAGAAATAGACTCCCAACAGGCCACCCAAGGCCAAAAATACAAATACTGTCAGGGTGGTCAAACAACCAAACAGACAACCGCGGCGGCGTGGTGGCGGTGGTGGTGCATAGCCATAGCCGTAACCCATACAAAACCTCCTGTGGTGCTGTTAAACAAAAAAGCCCCGTCCATCACACATAGGACGAAGGCAAACATAAACCTCGTGGTTCCACCTAATTTCCAAATTAGCAAGCACTAATTTGCTTAAGTTGTCCGTTAGCGGGGACAAAGCGCATCGGTCTACTAGCCATATGGCGTTGGGCGATGAACTCAGAGGGGGTATTGTTTGCATCCGTGCCAGCAACGCTCCCAATCTATGGCGCTGCTTCCCTGATGGTGTGATTCAAACAACATGGCCTCATCACAGTTGGGCTATTGAATTGTGCTAGATGCTACCATACCTTGGCTTGCTTCGTCAATCCGCCGTTTGAATGAGGTTTAATGCTGAGCGATTCTTGGCTGTATTACACAATTGTAAGCCGTATTTAACGCAGAGACGCAGAGAACGGATGGCTATAGGTTTTGGGCTATCGGAAGATCTAATCCACTAAACAGTGATCATTGGAAACAACCAAACTAATAAAGATTTGCCGATTAGTGTTAGCTCAAGTATCATACAAACGAACATTTGAGCGATTATTCAAAGGATTCACAATGGCTGAATCACGCAAGGGCGCAACCAAACTGGCCAATATTCCGCCTGACATTTTACAGCAACTCAATACTGGCCAACTCGCTACTGCTAATTTAATGGAAGGTTTGGCGATTGATTTTCAACAATTAGTGCAACATTGTTTTGCCGAATTGCCTGCCACTGCTTTGGCGAGCTATGAGCCAACCGCAGGAGTCGTCAAACGTATGCAAACAATGGGGCAGATGCTCAATCAACATTTAGGTTTTGGCGCGTTCAGTCGCGTAGCAACTCATCACGCTGATACGGTACGTGGTTGGGCCGCCTTTATGTTGGCCGATCAGGCTGATTTGAGCATTGTTGAGCGATTAACGTTGGTGCAATCCTTGGCTGATGATGCTCATTTTGGCGTGCGCGAATGGGCTTGGCTAGCATTGCGACCACAACTTGCCGCCGATTTAGCCACGAGCCTGAGTGAATTACAGGCTTGGGTTAGGCATAGTTCGGAGAATATTCGGCGGTTTGCAATTGAGTCGTTGCGTCCACGCGGCGTTTGGTGCAGCCATATCAATCAATTAAAACAAAACCCAAGCTTGGCGCTTGAGCTTTTAACTCCAGTGCGCTCCGATTCCAGCCGCTATGTCCAGCTTTCAGTCGCCAATTGGCTCAACGATGCCAGCAAAACCCAGCCAAGTTGGGTTGAGCAATTAACCGCGCAATGGCTGGCTGAATCGCCAAGCGCTGAAACCCGCTGGATCGTGAACCATGCTACTCGGAGTTTACGTAAAACTAAATAAGCGCAGCACCAATGATCGATGCTGCGCAAGGCTCAATTAGGTTATTTTAGGGTAGGGATTTTGCCGTTGGCACTGAAGTATTGGTTGGTCGCGGCCTGGGAGTTGCGCTCGGCACAACTGGCATAGGCTCCTCGGTTGGGGTGAGGGTTGGCGTAATTGGATATACGGTAGGCATCGGCGTTGGGCTTGAGCCAGGCACTGTCGATTGACGAACCTCTTTGCCCAATAAGCCAAGCAACACTTTATATTGATCAACATTATTAGGATGCCACTCGAAACGAGCACGTTCAAACCATTGGGTAACGACCGTATCGCCGTTAGCGTTAGTTTCAACTTGGGCTTCGGTCAATGGCAAGCCAAATAACTGCAACGAGCGTTCGTAGGCACTCAACCCGTTGATCTTGAGGCCATGGCTTTGCCAATAGTTTTTAAAGCCTAAACCTTGGCTTTGATCGCAAACATTATGTCCAGTTTCTTTAAACCAAAGACAACCATCTTTGGCTTCGACCGCTGGCCCGATGTCACGCCCAAGTTGAGCTAAACGATCTTTCCCCAACAGCCCTAGGAGAATTTCGTAGGGTGTACCTGCATTTTCGGGGTGAACTTCAAAGCGATTGCGTTCAAGCCATTGGGTCGAGTAAATATTGCCAGTATCGCTGTTACGCTCATCAGCAGCGGCAGCAAGCGGATAACCAAAGACTGCCAAGCCACCATTATCATCCCAATAATCGCTAAACGGTTCTTCTAGACAAAAGCCTGTTTCTTTGAAACAAAGATTGTGGGCAAAACTTGCTTGCGGCCAAGCGGCAAGTGTAATGATGCCAATAGCCAATAATCCAACCAGACGACGCATTTTTTCCTCCAAACAGCAAACGAATCGGTAGATAGACCGATCTCACGTTGAGCAATTTCGGTTAAGCTATGCTGTAGCTCGGATGTTTGTATGACATGGGATCAATGGTGGCGAGATTGACTGCCAAGCGCCATCGTGTGCTAAATGTGGGAGTACCTAATGGCCAAACGTGAATTTTCGGTTGAACATGAATATAACTACCCGCGAAGTAGCTCAATTCGCTGGATTATAGCGCATGTTTGGCGCTATTGGTTTTTAGCTTGTGTAGTGTTACTGTGTTTTCTTGGGTCGTGGGTGACCTACTCGCAAGCACGGGTTGTGATCGGCGCTGTGGCGGCCATGCTAGAAGTGCCCTTCGATGCTGCCGAGTTGCTGCGGCTTTCGCTGATTATCCTAGCCTTGTTGGTTGGCGATGGTTTTTGTTTGTGGTTTGGCAGTTTGGCAGGCGAAACAATTGCCGCCCGTTTCGAGGCCGATGCCCGCGAAGAGCTGTATATCAGTTTGCTCGGCAAAAGCCAAGCCTACCACGACCGTCAACGGGTCGGCGATTTGATGGCCCGCGCCACCGATGATACTAGCCAACTTGCCAGCATGATTGTGCCTGGCAGTACCATGATTTTTGAAAGTATTTTGGGGATTGTGGTTCCGCTGGCCTATATTGGTTTTATTAAACTTGAGTTATTGTTAGTCCCATTGGGATTTGTGGCCTGTTATATCATCGCGGTACGGCGCTATGTGCGACGCTTGAATCCAGTGGTAGCTGAGCAGCGCGAACAGTTTGGCAAGCTCAATGCTGGCCTCGAAGAAACCATCTCAGGGATTGAAGTGGTTAAGGCCAGTGCCCGCGAAGGCTTTGAACGCCTCAAATATCGCCGTCATGCGCGAGGCTTTCGCGATTTGTTTGTCCAGCAAGGCCGAATCGAAGCCCGTTATATTCCACTTTTGCTGTTTGGCATCACCTTTGGCCTGACCTTTTTGCACACGATGATCTTATTCGATCAAAACCGGATCAGCATTGCCGATATTATTGCCGTGATGAGCTTAATTGGCTTGTTGCGCTTCCCAACCTTTATCTCATTATTTGCCTTTACCTTGGTGCAAACCGGAATCGCCAGCGCAGGCCGGATTTTGGGTGTAATTAAAGAGGAAACTGAGCTAGACGAAAATACCCAAGGCCATCAAGCAGCGATTAAAGGCGAATTGCGCTTTGAAAATGTGCAATTTGGCTATGAAGCTCAACCGATTTTGCATGATGTTTCGTTCAGCGTCAAACCTGGCCAAACCGTGGCGATCGTTGGCCAAACTGGCTCAGGCAAAAGTGCCCTAACCCAGTTAGTCAACCGCACTTACGATGTGCAATCTGGTCGGGTATTAATTGATGGCATTGATGTGCGCGAGTGGAATTTAGATACATTACGCTCACAAATCTCGAAAATTGAGCAAGATGTGTTCTTGTTTTCGCGCACAATTGGCGAGAATATTGCGTTTGGTGCGCCCAGCGCCAGCCGTGAACAAATTATCGAAGCAGCCAAAGCGGCTCAAGCCCACGATTTTATCAGTTCATTCGTCAATGGCTACGATACCGAGATTGGTGAGCGTGGCGTGACGCTCTCTGGTGGGCAACGCCAGCGCATCGCCCTGGCACGGGCCTTTTTGAGCAACCCGCGCATCCTCATTTTGGACGATTCGACGAGTGCGATCGATAGCGCGACCGAAGATCAAATTCAGCGGGCGATTCGTGAGGCACAGCGTGGCCGCACCACCTTGCTGATTACCCACCGCCTTTCGCAAATTCGCTGGGCCGATGTGATTTTGGTGCTCGATGGTGGGCGAATTGTGGCAGCAGGTAGCCATGAACAACTGCTACGCAGCTCAAGCCACTACCGTCGGATCTTTGCCCGTTATGAAAGCTCGCTGCCGCCGATTGAAGCCGCCGTATTGGCCTAAAATACAATGCGCCACTAGCGATTGCTGGTGGCGCATCCTTTTAATTAAGCTGCAACCATGGATGCTCAGCTTGATTGGTAAACACGGTCACAATATCCCGAATCAATTGGTGCGATTGACGATTTTTTGAGATAAAGCCATCCAAGCCAGCGCGATAGAAGACTTCTTGGGCTTGGTCGTCACGGCTCCAGCCAATAATTTTGGCATCATCGGCCAAGGCACGATGTTTAAAATGCTCAGAACGAATTTGCGGCATTAATTCAGCGATGCTCAGCCCATCGGCCAAACGTTGATCAACCAAAATCAAACGGGCATACTGCTGTGGTTGATATTCAAGCCATTGCAAAAGCTGAAAACTGGTGCTACAAATCGCAATTGTCGTCGATAAATTGAACTGGGTCAGTAATTGTTCAGCGCCGCGAAACTGAGTCTTTGCCATAATTTGCAAAACACGGGTACTCTCCACCAGACACACATTGGCCAGCATGCAAGACTCCTTGCTCCATGCCAAGAAATATTCTATACCTAGAATATTGATATAGCTCATTGGCTCAAATTAGGCCTTTGAGTGTAGTAGTCAGCGATAAAACGCTTGTTTGATTAATTATGTGATTGATGTTTGAATTGTAGAAGTTGCTGGTTAGTAGCGACGATGCTCTCGTTGCATTTGATTATAGCATAGCCTGATTGGTATGAATGTGACTTTTGATGCTTAATTTGGCGTAAAAATGCTGCAACAATCATGATTACTTAGTTGATTAGCAACTTTTGGTCGTATAATCGTTATTTGCGCATGCTTCAATCTAATTTTGATATTTATTAATCTATTTAATGACTATTAAATGAATATATCTGCATATTACACTTATAGAATATTGATTAATTGGGACTGGCCTAACTATGCTCCATAGCTGCCAATATGAGGTTGTTCACTGATAACCCGTGCCCCAAACCAAAACATCAATTTGCTTAAATTCTGTTAATTAAACCTCTTGACAAATGTTTAAAAATCGGTTAAAGTCTTTGTAATTCCAATGAAATTAGTTAGTGATTTCTAAGTTGGCTAGCAGTTTGGAACGTTCGCGTCGGATGATCTCTAGTAACCACGAAGGAGTGACGATTATGAATTTGATCCATCGTCGGTTTCGGTTTCTAGCCTTTATCTTAATTCCCGTTCTTGTTATGTTGATGGCATTGAGCCAACAAAAGGTTCAGGCAGCCGCACCTGCTTGGGATGGTAACTATCATGCCTATGCGATTGGTGCACGAGTAAGCTATGCTGGCGGCGAATATGAATGTATTCAACCCCATACTTCATTGCCCAATTGGAATCCAGTTGATGTTCCAGCCTTGTGGCGAGCGGTTTCACCAAGCAATCCAACCGCAACGCCACGCCCAGCAACAGCAACGCCACGCCCAGCAACAGCAACGCCGCTGCCACCAACGGCAACGCCACGACCTGGCACGGCTACGCCAACGCCAAATAACCCAACCGCAACGCCACGCCCAGCAACTGCAACCCCAGTCTTGCCAACCGCAACCCCTGGGATTGGTGGCAAGCGCATCATCGGCTACTTTGCTGAATGGGGTGTCTACGGTCGCAACTATCACGTTCGCAATATCAAAACCAGTGGCTCAGCTGCTAAGTTGACCCACATCAACTATGCCTTTGGCAATGTTGTCAACAGCCGCTGCCAATTGGGCGATACCTACGCCGATTATGATCGCGCTTATAGCGCTGCTGAAAGCGTCGATGGCGTAGCTGATACTTGGGACACTGGCGTATTGCGCGGTAGCTTTGGCCAATTGCGCAAACTCAAAGCCGAATTCCCACACTTGAAAGTAATGATTTCATTGGGTGGTTGGACATGGTCGGCAGGCTTCTCGGATGCTGCCTTGCCAGCTAACCGCGCTGCCTTCGTCAAATCATGTGTTGACCTGTTCATCAAAGACCCACGCTGGGCTGGCGTATTCGATGGCATCGATATCGACTGGGAATACCCCGCAGCTTGTGGTAACACTTGTAACTTCCGCCCTGAAGATACCCAAAATTTCACCGCCTTGTTGAGCGAGTTCCGCAGCCAATTGAATGCAGTTCGCCCAGGCTTGTTGTTGACGATTGCTGCCCCAGCCGACCCAGCCAAGATCGCCAAGATTCAGGTTGGTCAAATTCACCAATACCTTGATTTCATCAACATCATGACCTACGACTTGCACGGCGCTTGGGAAGCCAACACCAACTTCCAATCAAACTTGTATTCAATCGCTGGCGATCCAGGCCCAGTCTACTCGGTTGATATTGCTGTCAACGCTTGGTTGAATGGTGGAACTCCAGCCGATAAAGTTGTGGTTGGTGTGCCATTCTATGGTCGCGGCTGGAAAGATGTCCCAAGCACCAACAATGGCTTGTTCCAACCTGGCTCAGCTGCGCCAGCCACCTACGAAGCTGGGATCGAAGATTACAAAGTTTTGAAAACTAAAGGCTTGACCCGCTACTCAAATAGCGCTGCTGGCGCTGCTTGGCTCTACGGCAACGGCCAATTCTGGACCTACGATGACCCAGCCATTATGAAAGTCAAGACTGACTATGTAAAAGCCAAAGGTCTTGGCGGCACGATGTTCTGGGAATTAAGCGGCGACACCACGAATGGCGAATTGATCAACGCCCTCTACCAAGGTCGCTAGATTCAAACTCATATCGGTGAGGCTAAATGGCGCGAGCAGTGGTGCTCGCGTCATTTGGTTTTTTAGCACAATACATTGAATCAAGAGAACTTACATATTCATACTACAACTCTGATTTTGAATATACCATTATATTATGGGTCTCCCCAAATTGACCTTTAGGGGGTGCAGGGGGATGAAAACACCCTGCGTTTCCCTCCAGCGGAGGGACGGAAGGGAGGAGATCTATAAAATCAATAAACTCTCCATAAATTATCCACATTGATCAACGCCTTGAGCGAGAGTGCTATACTGAGCATATTCTATTTGGTGGAGGTTGTAGCATGAGTGGCGTGCGAATTCGACGTTTGGCTAGCGCTGCCCGCCCGCAAGGGATGGATTATGTGGTGTTGATGCCTGGGGCTAATTTACAATATTTTACGGGCTTGACCTTGCATTTAAGTGAGCGTTTGGCCTTGGCGTTGATCGCTGCTGATGGTCAGAGCATCAATATTGTGCTGCCGGCCTTGGAGCAACCGCGTGCTTTAGCCGAATATAGCGGCGAAGTGGCGGTACGTTGGTTTCCATGGAGCGATGATGAAGGCCCGATGAATGCCTTGCGCAATGCAGCTGCGGGCCTGATTGGCCGCACCGTTGGCGTAGAATATACGACGATGCGGGTGCTAGAATTACGCGCTTTAGAAGAAGTCGCGGGCGTGCATAGCATCGATGCCAGTGCAGCGATCGCAAGCTTGCGCATGCAAAAAGGCAATGATGAAATTGCCCTGATGCGTGAAGCTGTGCGAATTGTTGAGGCAGGGCTTAAAACCGCAATTGAGGCGATTCATCCAGGCCGAACCGAGCGCGAAATTGCCCGGATTTGGGAAGAAGCGATGCAACTTGAGGGTGGCGAAGGCCCATCATTTGCCACGATTGTGGCGAGTGGCCCAAATAGTGCTAATCCACACCATACGACTGGCGAGCGCCAAATCCAAACTGGCGATTTGGTAATTTTGGATGGTGGGGCGTTGTATCGCGGCTATTGCTCGGATATTACCCGCACTGTTTGCGTTGGCGAGCCAAGCGAGCAACAACGGATGCTGTATGAAACCGTTTTGGCGGCCAATCGCGCTGCCTGTGTTGGAGCCAAACCAGGCATGAGCGGCGCACAGGTTGATCGGCTGGCGCGGCAAGTGGTTGAGGATGCCGAATTAGGCCGTTATTTCATCCATCGCACAGGCCATGGCTTGGGTATGGAAATTCACGAGCCGCCCTATATCGCTAGCACCAACACCGTTGCCCTGCCAATTGGTACGGTCTTTACGGTTGAGCCAGGCACGTATGTAGCCGGAATTGGTGGCGTGCGGATTGAAGATGATGTGCTGTTGACCCCCACTGGCGCTGAATGTTTGACCAACTTTCCACGGGAGTTGATTATCAAATGATCGTGCTGGCCCAAACAATCGCCCAAGATCCACCGTTGTGGGCGATGATTCTCGCGCTTGGCGTGGGCAATATTGTTGGAATTATTGGCATTTGGTGGTGGCGGCGACGCTCTGCTACCAGAAAGTAGGCTTATGCAACAACGTCGTGCTTCATTTTGGACATTAAGTTTGTTGGTGATTGGGTCGTTGGCGCTCCATGGCTGGACAATCAGCACGCTGTTTCAGGTGCGTTCGACCGCCAACCAACAACTTAGCCAATTGCAAACGGCGCTCGATGAAGCACGGCGTGAACCCTTAGTCTATCAAGTGCCAATTAACCAAACCGTGCCGATCAAGCTCGATGTGCCAATCAATCAATCCCTGAACATTCCAATCAATACCTCGGTGCAGATCAAAGATACCTTGCAATTGCCCGTCGATACTGGTTTTGGCTCGTTGACCATTCCTGTTCCGATTGATGTCACGATTCCGGTTTCGACCAATGTGCCGATTAATTTCAACCAAACTGTGGCAATTTCCACCAGCGTGGCAGTCGATTTGAATGTGCCAATTACGCTTGATTTGAACCAACCACCCTTCAATGGCTACCTTGATCGCTTGCAAAAAGCGCTAGCCGATGTAGCCGAGCAACTGAATTAATGCTGTATCTGGCGTGTGTGGTCTATTGTGCAACCTTGGCGCTGGGCGCAAGTGTCCAATATTTGCACCTGCGTTTGGGGCGTTGGCGTTGGTTGCATCATGCGCTTTTTTTCGCAACATGGCTTAGCACAGGTGTAGCCTTAGTTTGGCGTTGGTGGAATGGCGTTGAGCAGTGGTGGTTGGTCAGCTTAATCATCCCAATTTTGGCGCTCTTTCCCTTGCAGCGAGCTAGCACCCGTCGGCATCGTTGGCTGGGTGTTAGCGGCTTGGTGGTTTGGGCGTTAATTTTAGCCTTGAGCGCTTAATGCAAAATCCGCGATAAAAATAATTTGGTGCGTTCATGTTGGGGTGCACCAAACACTTGGTCGGGCGTGCCTTGCTCGACAATCGTGCCGCCATCCATAAAGACCACTTGATGCGCCGCTTTGCGGGCAAAGCCCATTTCGTGCGAAACCACAACCATGGTCATACCTTCGCTGGCCAGCGTCAACATTACGTCAAGCACCTCGTTGATCATCTCAGGATCAAGCGCCGAGGTTGGCTCATCGAATAGAATCACTTTGGGTTGCATTGCCAATGAGCGGGCGATCGCGACGCGCTGTTGTTGACCACCCGAAAGTTTGGGTGGATATTTATTGGCCTGCTCAGGGATACCAACTTTTTCAAGCAAACTACGGGCGATTTTTTCGCTGTCGCTGCGTGAACTTTTGCGCACTTTTTGCTGCGCCAAGCAAATATTTTCGAGCACCGTCAGATGGGGAAATAGCTCGAAACGCTGAAAAACCATGCCAACTTCAGCGCGAATTGCATTTAATTCGCGTTCTTTGGGCGTAACATGCTTCCCATCGATCATAATTTCGCCTGCATCGGGCACTTCGAGATGGTTGATACAGCGCAACAAGGTTGATTTGCCAGAGCCAGAAGGCCCGACAATCATCAACACTTCGCCGCGATCAACCGTGAGACTGACCTCATCTAAGGCGCGAAAATCGCCAAAAAACTTGCTGACCTTGTTAATGCTAATCATTGGTTGATTGGAATTGGCAAGTTTAGTGGACATTGCTGCTCATCTTTCGTTGCAACCATTGCAGCAGCAATGACAGCACTAAAGTCATGGTCAAATAGAAGGCGGTCAGAATAAAATAGGTTTCTTCATATTTAAACGACGAGCTAACCGAAAGCCGTGATACTTGGGTAATTTCGCGCACCCCCAATACCGATACCAACGATGAATCTTTGAGAATCGCGATCAGATCGTTGCCTAGGGCTGGCATCACATTACGAAATGCTTGCGGCAAAATCACATAGCGCATCGCTTGAGCATGGGTCATACCCAACGAACGAGCGGCTTCCATCTGGCCACGGCTGATCGATTCAATCCCAGCGCGGAAAATTTCGGCAATATAGGCCGCGTAAATTAACACCAGCGCAATAATCGCCCGAGCAGTTAGCGGAACAGTCAGTTTCTGGCCGTTTATCGTGATCCAATCGGATAACGCTGGCACAATCGCAAATGAGATGGTAAAAATCAGCACCAAAATTGGCACACCGCGAATAAACTCAATATAGCCAATCGAGAGATTGCGCAAGATTAAATTGCGTGAAACGCGCCCCAACCCCAGCACCAAACCCAAGATCAATGCACAAATAAATGAAATACCTGTGACCATCAAGGTTGTGCCAAGTCCGGTCAGAATCGTCTCGAAAATGCGGGTATATTCAGGGTCGCTGATAATCCGAAAGCCCATAAAGGCGATGATCAGGCCAATTGCGACCAGCCACCATGGGATTGTGCGCCAATCAAGGCGTTTGTTGGTTGGGGGTTGCAGCGAGGTTGAAGGCGGAAGGTCGACAGCCATGGGAACTCCTTGTGATGCCTAAGGAGAGGATGGAATAAACCCAGTGGTGTCGTGCATCAACGCACCACACCACTGAATTGGTGAGCTTATTCGGGCAATTTGAAATCAGGGCCGAAATATTTCTTTTCAAGCTCAGCTAGCTTGCCATTTTCGCGCAGCGCCTTGAGTGCGGCATTCACTGGCTCAACCAAATCGCTGTTCTTGGGGAAAATAAAGCCCAATTGATCGCTCTTGATTGGGTCACCAACCAGCTTCAATTGGTCGCTGTTGTTGCCAACATAGCCTTGGCCAGCGGTTTCGTCCATGATGACCGCATCAACGTCGCCGTTGATCAAGGCGGCTACCGCAAATGGGAAGGTTTCAAAACCTTGGATGCGGGCTTCATCGAGCAAACCTTTGGCGGTTTCGTAGTTGCTGGTGCCTGTTTGCGTGCCTAAGCGGAATTCAGTTTTGGCGAATTCGTCCATGCTGGCGAAACGAGTTTCGTCGTTGCGCACCAACAGGCGTTGGCTAATTTGAATATAGCCATCGGAGAAAGCCACTTGTTCAGCTCGCTCAGGCGTGATCGTGATCCCATCGGCGGCAGCGTCGAATTGACCATTGCCAACTGCTTGGATCATGCCTTCCCATGAGGTTTCTTTGAAGACTGGTTTACAGTTCAACTCAGCACAGATCGCAGTCCAAGCATCGTAATCCCAGCCTTCACCTTTGCCCGTTTGGGGGTTGATGTAGTTGAATGGTGGGTACAAGTTTTCGACGGCGATGCTGACTTCACGGCCAGCAAGATCAATCTTGCCAGCGACGGGAGCGGTGGTCGAAGCGGTTGTTGGAGCAGTCGTTGGAGTTGCTGATTCTGCGCCACATGCGCCCAGCACAACCAACAGTAAGCTCAACAGAGCCACAACATTGAGGCGTTTCATCTGCAGTTCCTCCTGATATAGAGTTGGTATTATACCGTCAATCGCACGGTTGTTTTGCAAAATCTTGGTCTAAAATCAAAAATTGCTAGGGCTTATTGCGATCAATGCAATTAACGCAGTAGCGCAGAGTAAATCAACATACTCTGCGCTGCTGCGTTAATGACGGCTAGTGTTACCGCACTAATGGCTGGCAGCAGCCGCCGCTCCGGCAGTTCCGCCGCGACCAGCCCACTTGAGTGGCCAACCAGGCAGGAATAAGCCAAGGAAGAGTGCCACCATTGCTACATAAAAGGTGAAGTGATAGGTTTTTTCAAAGCCAGCAACTTGTTCAGTACAAGCCAGTTGAATGCTGCTACGAACCTGATCCTGCATCGCAGCTGGTGCTTGCTCCATGCCAGCAGGCAAATTCTTGGCTGGGTCAACACCTGGGGTTTCGCACAGGCCAAATGCAGCAGTTGCAACTCCAGCCTGGGCGTTTTCAGCAGCACGAGCCTGCGATTGCTCTTGAAATTCTTTGGTTGCCACCGAGGTTGTGCTTGCGAGAATCGTCGCCAACACGGCCACACCAATCGATTGAATCACTTGGCGTGTGGCATTGATCAAAGCCGAGCCACGCGGCACTTTGGGCAAATCAACATCTGATAGTGCTGTGACGAAGGTGGTTTGCACGGTCATGCCCAGCGCCAAGCCGCGCAAGGCCAGCAAGAACATAATCCAGCCAATTGAGGTATCGGCTTGCAATTTCGAGAGTTGCCACGTGTTGAGAATCAAAATCGCATAGCCAGTTACGATCAACGGGCGCGGGCCGATTTTATCGTATAAACGCCCAGCTGTTGGCGTGGCAAAGCCAGCGGCAATCGCCAAGGGCAGCAAGATGAAGCCAGTTTCTAAAGCGGTGCGCCCACGCAGCACTTGTAAATATAAGGGTAACAAAAATTCGGCCCCAAACAAGGCCAAAACGCTGACCCAGCCCACCAAATTGGCCATAGTAAAGGTTGGTTTTTTGAATAAGCGCAAATCGAGCAAGGGTTCTTTGGCTACGAATAATTCAATCAAGCCAAAGAGCACCAAGCTAATGCCGCCGATGATAAACCACATCGTGACGCTGCCTGATTCCCAGCCCTGTTCGGCGGCAATCGTGGCAGCATACAGCACCGAGCCAAATCCAACCGTGGAGGTGATCAAGCCCAGCACATCAAGTTTGGGTTTGCCAGTTGGTGGGGTTGGCTTGAGCCAGCGAATCGCTAAACTTACCCCAAGTATGCCAATTGGCACATTGATGAAGAAAATCCAGCGCCAAAGATCGTTATCGACCAACAAGCCACCAAGAATTGGCCCCAAGGCTGGCCCAAGTACCATGGCGATCCCAAACACCCCAAGCGCTTTGCCACGTTCGTTGGGCGGGAATGCGCCATAGATGAAGGCTGTACCAAGTGGGGTCGATAAACCGCCGCCAAGCCCTTGAATTGCCCGCGCCACGACCAATAATTCAACTGTTGGTGCGACCCCACACAAAAACGAGCCAAGCACAAAGATTGAAAGCCCAATCACATAGGTGCGCTTGAGGCCAAAACGATCAGCCATATAGCCCGAAATTGGCGTGCTAATCCCCAACATCAAGACATAAATGCTCAAAATCCATTGGGCTTCGTTGATCGTCGCCCCGAGATCTTGTTGCACTGTGCGAAATGCCACGTTTACGACAGTCGTATCCAGAATCACCATGAAGATCCCGAATATAACCGAAATTAATACCTTCCATTTGTAGGCTAACCCGCCTTTTGGTGATTGCTCTGAATCTTGCACTGTCGCCGCCATGAAATACCCTCGCAACTAGCATGTCCAATTTATTCCACATCAAAAAGCAGCAGTCTCTGGTTGTTTCCAGCCCATGCAAACTACTGCTGATAGATTGCAACTATTTGCTTAGTTAATCTAACTAATTAAATGGTACGCCGAAAAATTTGTTTGTCAAGCATGATTAGGGATTAGGTTTCAGGGGCTAGGGATCAGGATTGGATAGGTTTTTGGTTATTGGCTTTGATCCACGAAGGACACGAAGGGCACGAAGGCTAAAATCGCGAAGAAGCCGCAGCATTATTTTATGCTCTATATTCTATGCTCTTTTGCCTTCTGCCCTTTGACGTTTGCCTTGCCCTCGCTCTTCACTCAGGTTTAGTCGCGTTTGCTGACTTGGGTTGGCATATTCATCAAGTAGCTAATCGTTACCTGATCGCCAGCTTGAGGGTTGGCATACATCACTTCGCTACCAAGTCGCGCTTTGATCAAACGCTCAGGTTGATCGTCGTGGGCAAACGTGACATCGTAAAAGATGCTGCCATGTAAACGGACCGCTTGAACAGCCTGAATCACGGCTGGGCGGGTTCCCGAAAGAATCATAGAGTTGCTCCAATGTGGAAGGTATCGCGATTAATTATAGCGATTATTGCTTGGACGCAAACTAATATTCGGTTGAGGCTGTTGCATAAACGCATACAACGGGTGTTGCATTTCACGATAGCGATCTAAAGCCGTATGCACTGGCAAAATAAATGTTCGATGTTCGCTTTGGCCAAGGCGTGGGTGTTGATAAATTCCCGCTGAGCCAATATCCTCGAACATCAGCATCCGATAGAATTTCGCCAAGCGCTGGGTCGATGAAATTACCACATGTTCATGGCCTTGTTGCAGCGCATACATCCACAAAGCCTTGCATAAAAGCAGCTTAACTGCCAATAATTCGCGACAATGGCGAATCGTAAAGCGGGTTGCTTCAACAAATGAGCGCTGATGCAATTGGGGAATCGTGGTGATCGGCACAAATTGCTCTAGCTCGATCTTGCCAGGCCCGCCATCGATTAGCCGCAGCGTGCCGACAATGCCGCGATTGGCCAATTCGGCCACCAGAATTAAACTATGATCAGCCAAATCGAGCATATCAAGCGCTTGATCGGGTGCCGCAAAATGACCATAGCCGCGATAGCGTAAATCCAACACTTGCTTTAATTCGCCAAACGAATCAAGCGGACGAATATGCACCTGTTTGGTCGTTTCAGTGAGTTTTTGCCAGCCCACTGTTTTAAAATCGATCATGCCATCCTCACAGCAAAACATTAAATACCAGTAAAAATAATCATCAAGCCTAGCTATCTAAATTACTAGTAGGACTTTAGTCTTGATTTTACCCTTGGTAGAGGGCAATCTCTGATTAATTGGTTTACAACTGACGGATTTTCGATAGTGACGAGCAAAGATAGGCCAAAAGTTTGCTAGCGATTGTCGTTTTGGCTTGGCGGTTATCCGTTATAATGGAGATACCCGCTTGATATTGTTCGGCGTGCGATTGCGAGGAAGCTCCGTGGTTGCTCCCCTATCCACTCTCGATGAACTGATTTTGCACTATGCTCGTGCCTTGGTAGCCTTACCAAGTGTTACTGGCGATGACCCAGCCTTGGAACAGGCTGCGCCGACGATTGCTGATATATTGCGCGGCCTTGGGTTTCAGGTTAGTGTGCACCCAACTGAAGGCGCACCGATCATTTTGGCCCATCGGCCTGGCAAAAGCGCTCAACGCTTGCTCTTTTTTAATCACTACGATGTGATGCCGGCTGGGGTCTGGCGTGATTGGTTTCATGAGCCGTTTACCTTGGCTGAGCGCGAAGGGTTGCTTTATGGGCGTGGCGTTGCCAGCGATAAAGGCAATTTAGCTGCGCGAATTGCTGCGGTGGCCCAAATTTTGGCCGAAACTGGCGATCTCCCAGTTGGTGTGACATTTTTAATTGAAGGTGATGGGCTGAGTGGTAGCCCATCATTAGCTAATTTGGTTGCCGATCAAGCCAATCATTTAACTGCCGATTTGGTGGTTGGCTATGGTGGCATGCTCGATCAGGCACGTTTGCCCTACTTGTATGCTGGGGTTCGTGGGCGTTTGTTGGTACGCTTGCGATCTGAGGGTGCTAAAATTCCGATCGGTGCTGATATGGCGACCAGCGTGCCCAACCCTGCTTGGCGCATTCTTTGGGCGGCTAATCGGATTAAAAACGATAGCGAAGAAGTGACGATTGATGGGTTTTATGATGCAGTTGTGCCGCCAAGCCGTGAGGCCAACAAGCTCACTCGTGGCTTGCAGCTCGATGAGGAAACGCGACTGAAAGCTTGGGGTATGCCACAATTTTTATTTGGCATGACCGGCGCTGGTTTAGCCCGCGCCGAAACCTTCAACCCAACCTGTAATGTTGCCGAATTAACCGTTGATACTGGCCATAGCCCACCGCCAACCATCCCTGCCAGTGCCGAAGTGCTGCTCGATTTCAGCCTTGTGCCCGAGCAACGCCCAACCGAAGTTGCCCGTTTGTTGCGAGAGCACCTCAATAGTGCCGATTTCCATGATGTGCATCTGGAGATTATTAAGGGTGCCTATCCGCCCGCAATGAATGCGTTGAGCACACCATTGCTGAATAGCTTGGCGACAGCAATTGAACAGGTCTATGGCTCAACTCCGCAAATTGTGCCGCTTGCGCCATTCTCGGTGCCACTACATCTTTTTACCGCTGGGATGAATGTGCCAGCCGTTGCCTTGGGAATTCAACGCCCCGATAGTAACATTCGGGTCATCAATGAACATATTCAGTTGGCCGATCTCAAAGCGATGGCTAGTTTGATTCAACAACTGATTATCGGCCTTGGCTAAATCGATCAATCGACCCACGCCATTGTAGGAGTGGGTCGATTGATGTGATTAAGCGTTATTCGCCAAGCTTCCAGCGTTCGATCGTTGGTTGGGTTAAGCGGCGCTTGAAATCGAGATAAACCGCATTCGACCAGCCAAAGCCTGGCAACGAGCCATATTTGCCGCCCTCAACTTCGCCCGTTGGGTCAACCACATTGTATTTTTCCCACATGGCGTTGGTTCGCTCGAAGACGGTTTCGTTGAGCGTACACCATGCTTGCATGACTTCGCGTGCTTGGGATTGATAGCCGTAGCGCAATAAACCCTCGACGACAATCCATTGCAATGGTGCCCAGCCGTTGGGGCTAGCCCATTGATAGCTGGCATGGGTTTTGAGCGTTGTCACCAAACCACCAACTCGCATAAAGCTTGGCAACCATTGCTCAACCACCTGTGCCGCCTGAGCCTCAGTCGCCCAACCAGCCCACAAGGGGTAAAATCCGGCTAACGAAGGGTTATCTAGGTCAGCCACTTTATTGAGATAATTGTAATCATAGAAAAAGCCACTGGCTGCATCCCAAAAAACTGCTTGCATCGTTTCGGCGCGTTGAGCTGCGCGGACTTGCCATTGCTCGGCTGCCGCATGATCGTCACGCAAACGGGCGGCTTGGGCAAAATCGCACTCACGCAGATACAAAATGCTATTCAAATCTACTGGCAAATGGCTCATCCATTGGCCATTGCAGCGGGTTGAATGATCCCAGCCACTTTCGCAACAGGCTAGGGTATCCAAATAATTAATATCAAAATAGCGCGACAAACCACGATGCACTTGGCGCTGATGGGGATGGGCGGTTGCCAGCCAAACACTGGCATGCTCCTGCTCAGCGAGTGCCATCAGGCGTTGTAACCAAGTAGCACTATCAGGATCGCCAGCGGCCTGTTTGGTTTGATAGGCCAGCCAAATCAATTGGGTCCAGAAAGGTGGTTGGCTGCGTGAAAGAAAATAATAACGGCTAGCGTTAGGAATCACCCCGAAGCGCTGGTAGAGATAGGCCATGTTTTCAGCCATGCCCTCGATCACTGTTTCGTAGCGCGTGCCACCCAACCCCAGCGCAATAAAAAAACTATCCCAATAAAACATCTCTTGAAAGGTTGGGTCGTGGGTTGGCACCATAAATTGATGGGGCAAGCCAATTAAGGTTTTTTGATCTTCCGGCTGTTGACGAACAAGTTTGTCCCAATAAGCATCGATATACTGCGTGATTGCAGGCTGTCGCATACGCTTCCTGTTCTTTTTGACTTCTACCGTGTGCTGTAGTATGATCGCGATGCCGCACGTACCACCGCGCTCGATTATCCGTTCGGGGCGCGTTTGTATGTTAAGCTATGTTTGAACCACGACGTTCAACTAACCCTTAGGAGGACTCAACCATGGCTGCGCCCATTGACCGCGCACAAATTCTGGAGGCCTTGCGCACCGCCGATACGACGATTAGTTGTTATCTCGATCTTGAGTCGGGTAGTGTGATCAGCATTGATGACACGGCTGCCGACGCTGATACCGAAGCAAAGCGCAACGAAATTATGGAAGGCTATGGCGAACGTTTTCGCTATATCTCAGGTGGTCAGACCGGCGCTGATGATGCTGCGGTTCAAACGTGGCTGGACGGCGAAGGCTTATAACCCTTGCTGCCAAGCCAATGACCCATCTATAACCCCAAATGCGTTTTCCAGTGCCTCGTGTTTCATTTGCGTGGATATGGCTGGAGCGATGGATACAAGAAGAACATAGAACACGTTGGTTCTGTGTTCTTTGCTTTTTAGCCCAAGCGCAAATTTGGTACAATCTTCTATTGGCAAGTTGCTTTTAGGAGATCTCGATGGTTAATAGGTATGCTGCTGCTGAAGCTTTGCTCGCCGAGTGGGTGCAAAGCGAAAGTTTACGAAAACACTGCCTCGCGGTTTCTACCTCCATGCGTCATATGGCGCAACGTCAACAGGCTGATGCCGAGCTTTGGGCAACGGTTGGCTTGATTCACGATCTCGATTATGAGCGTTTTCCGAATGCTGCCCAATCTCCTACTGCTGAACATCCTTCGGAAGCAGTTCGGGTGCTCCGTGAACTTGGCTGGAGCGAGGAGATTTGTCGGGCTATTTTATCACATGCCGATTATTGCCATGTTGAACGAATTACGCCCATGGAAAAAACGCTCTATGCGGTTGATGAGCTTTCGGGCTTTGTTACTGCTGTTGCTCTCGTGCGCCCCGACAAAAGCGTGCATAGCGTCGAAGTTAGTTCAGTCAAGAAGAAAATGAAGGATAAAGCCTTTGCCCGCGCTGTCAATCGCGAAGACATTATTCGCGGCGCACAAGAGTTGGATGTACCACTCGAAACCTTGATCGAAGAAGTGATCACGGCGTTGCGTGGCAATGCTGTGGCATTAGGATTAAACGGCATTTAGGCTATGGGCTATAGGCTTTTGGCTTTTTAGTCTGATCCATCTCCGATAGCCAAAAGCCTATAGCCTCGGTGATCTTTGAACATCCATTAACATCTCTCACACTCTATTCCTCCCTTACATTGCTGAATAGCGCTTCTGAATCAGCTAAATCGTTTATGTGGAGCATTTAATGTACGTATACTTTTGGCACTATCCCTGCTAAACAATCTATATATCTGCTCAACGTCGTGCTGGATTTGCCTGCAATGCTAATGTATTGCTGTGTATTGTGCTGTGTATTGATATTAAACTGTGTTTTTAAGGAGGATGGCAAATCATGCAAGAGTTACCAAATCGACTGATGATCGTCTCGAATCGGCTGCCGATTTCAATTGCTGAGCAAGCCGATGGCACGCCTACCATCAAGCCAGCTTCGGGTGGGTTGGTCACTGCACTCGACCCAATTTTGCGCCAAGCACGCGGAACCTGGATCGGCTGGTCAGGCACGAATGAGGCGGATCAAATGGTTGATCAATTACTCGAACATGCCACCAATTCGATTGGGTATAGCATGCATGCGATTCATCTGAGCCAAGAGGAACAGGAAAAATTTTATTTGGGCTTTTCGAATGAGATTATCTGGCCATTATTTCATGATTTGCAGTCGCGTTGCAATTTCGACCCAAGCTATTGGACAACCTACGAGCAAGTTAATCGTAAATATGCTGAAACAATCGCCCAACATTATCGTGATGATACGTATATTTGGGTGCAGGATTATCAATTAATTAATGTTGCTTGTGAGTTACGTCAGCTCGGAATTGATGCGCATATTGGCTTCTTCTTGCATATTCCCTTTCCGCATATCGATATTTTCCTGAAATTACCGTGGCGCGAGCAAATTCTGAATGGCTTGTTGGAATATGATTTGCTAGGTTTTCAGACCAATCGTGATTTGAATAATTTTTTGATTTGTGTTGAAGCCTTATTACCCGATGTTGCGATCGATCGCTCTGGTGAATATCCCTTAATTCTGCATGCAGATCGAAATCCTACTAAAGTTGGCTTCTTCCCAATCAGCATTGATCCCCAAGAATTTCGCGCCGCAGCGCATACGCCAAATGTGGATAATTTATATAGCCAGATTCGTGAGGCTTTTTCAGAACGTAAAATCATTCTTGGGGTTGATCGTTTAGATTACACCAAGGGAATTCCTGATCGTTTGCAAGCATTTCGTACCTTACTCGAAACCTATCCTGAACTACAGCAAAAAATTTCATTAACTCAAGTCGTTGTACCAAGCCGCGAAGATATTAGCGAATACGCCGATTTGAAGCAAACAATTCAGCAATTAGTCAGCGAAATTAATGGCAAATATACCAAAATCGGTTGGGTGCCAATTCATTATATTTTTCGCTCATTACCACGCGAGGAATTATTAGCCTATTATCGCGCTGCTCATGCCGCCTTAATCACGCCATTAAAGGATGGCATGAATCTTGTAGCAAAGGAATATGCGGTCTGTGGGCCTGATGATGGCGTACTGATCTTAAGTGAATTTGCTGGGGCGGCAATGCAATTATCTGAGCACTCATTGACGGTTAATCCCTATGATATTAATGGCACAGCTCAGGCGCTCTATCATGCGGTCACAATGCCCCGCTTAGAACGGATTGAACATATTAGCAAGCTCCGTCATTCGATCAATCAATATGATATTTATTGGTGGGTCGATACATTTTTGCAAGCCGCTAATGTCAAGCGTTCAGGGGCAATTGAACAAGCCTCAGGTCGATAAGTATATATGCGTCTAAAGGAGTTTTATGCAAAACGATTGGTATAAAGATGCAATCTTTTACGAATTGCATGTACGAGCTTTTCAGGATAGCAATGGCGATGGCAATGGCGATTTCCGTGGTTTAATTTCGCGCTTGGATTATTTACAAAGTTTAGGCGTTGATTGTTTATGGTTATTGCCCTTTTATCCATCGCCTGGCAAAGATGATGGCTATGATGTAGCAGATTATTGTAATGTGCATCCTAGTTATGGCACGATGGAAGATGTAGTTACATTTTTCGAGGCAGCCCATTCACGTGGCTTGCGGGTCATGATTGACCTTGTAGTTAATCACACCTCGGATCAGCACCCATGGTTTCAAGCAGCACGCCAACCAGACTCGCCCTATCGCGATTATTATGTTTGGAGCGATACAAATCAGCGGTATCGCGATGCACGAATTATTTTCACCGATACCGAACGCTCGAATTGGGCTTGGGATGAAGTTTCAGAATCGTATTACTGGCATCGTTTCTTTAGTCATCAACCTGATTTGAATTATGAAAATCCGGCAGTCTTGGAAGAAATGTACAATATTATGCGGTTTTGGCTCGATCGCGGGGTTGATGGATTCCGAGTTGATGCAGTGCCTTACTTAATCGAACGTGAGGGCACAAATTGCGAAAACTTGCCTGAAACCCATGCAATTTTGCGCAAAATGCGTGAATTTGTTGATCGGCATTACCCGCATTGTGTGCTGCTAGCTGAAGCTAACCAATGGCCCGACGATGTACGCCATTATTTCGGTAATGATGATGAATTTCATATGGCCTTTAATTTTCCAGTGATGCCACGCATGTTTATGGCAGTTCGCAAGGAAGATAGTACACCAATTATTGATATTGTGCGTCAAACGCCTAAAATTCCTGAAAACTGCCAATGGGCAACTTTTTTACGCAATCACGATGAATTAACCCTCGAAATGGTCACTGATGAAGAACGTGATTATATGTATCGTGAGTATGCTGCTGATCCGCGCATGAAAATTAATATTGGGATTCGGCGGCGTTTAGCGCCCTTGATGGATAATGCACGTCGCCGTATGGAATTGATGAATAGCATGCTGTTGAGTTTGCCAGGCTCACCAATTATTTATTATGGCGATGAAATTGGTATGGGCGATAATATTTATCTTGGCGACCGCAACGGCGTGCGTACTCCAATGCAATGGAATGGCGACCGCAATGCTGGTTTTTCTGCCGCCGATTTTGCCCGTTTGTATAGCCCTGTGATTATCGATCCGGTTTATGGCTATCAAGCGATCAATGTTGAGGCGCAGGAGCGGGTGCAATCATCATTATTAAATTGGATGAAGCGCTTAATTCGGGTGCGCAAGCGTTATTCAGTCTTTGGGCGTGGCGATATTCAAATTCTCGAAACGCAAAATCGCAAAGTTTTAGCCTATTTGCGCAGCTATGCCGACCAAACGGTGCTGATTGTCAATAATCTTTCGCGCTTTATCCAGCCAGTCGAGCTGGATTTGGCTGAGTTTGCGGGCATGCGCTTGGTGGAATTAATTGGTGAAACGCCATTTCCGGCGATTGCGACGACACCTTATTTTCTCTCGCTAGCGCCGCATGGCTTTATCTGGTTCCGAATCGAAGGAGTGCGCCTTGCTCTCGACGACGCTTAAACAACGATTGCAACCAATTATCAAAGTGGAACGCTTGGGATTAATCACCGATATTGATGGCACGATCAGCCGAATTGCACCAACGCCTGATGGTGCAACCGTTGATCCATTATGTCGAGCCGCTTTGAGCCAATTGACTGAGCATTTGCCCTTGGTTGCTGCGGTTTCTGGTCGGGCTGCCCGCGATGTCCAACGCATGCTGCAACTCCCAGCCATGCGCTACATCGGCAACCATGGCTTGGAAATCTGGGGCCAAGATGGTGGGATGCTTGTGCCCGCTGCCCAACCGTATAGCGCCGCTGTGCGCGAATTTGTGGCGGCGATGCAGCGCTACGAGCTACCTGAAGGTGTTGTGCTTGAATCCAAGGGCATCACGGCAACCTTACATTATCGCTTGGCAACTGATCAAATGGCGGCTGAACTTTGGCTGCGCAAGGTTTTGAGCGAACTAGCCGCCGCCCACAATTTGATCATTACCGAAGGGTTGATGATTTTCGAGGTACGCCCACCCGTTGATTGGCATAAGGGCAGCGCGGTTGCTTGGCTGATCGAGGAGCACAAACTTGAGGCAGCAATCTTTTTGGGCGACGATCTGACCGATGTCGATGGCTTTCGCTCGATTGCAGCAGCGCGTGAACATGGTTGCCAAGCCTTGGCGATCGGCGTAATCAATCCCGAATCGCACCCATCGGTAGCCGAAACTGCCGATATTTGTATCAACGGCGTTGATGCTAGTGCTGAGGTTTTACAATGGATTCTTGAGCAACGGTTGGCACGTACACATCCCGCTGGTAGCTAGGACTTTTAGCATAGCTGACATTGTTGACATTGCTCAACGTGTCAGCTATGTTAAGCCAAATCATGCCTATCAAGGAGATACTATGAGTGAACCGAAAGACGCTGGATTACAAGAAGCTCAAAGCCAGCTTTCAAGCAAAATGTTCGACTTATTTGATTCAGTAATCAACGATCGCCGCTCATATTATCAAAAGAATCCGCATAAAATCCCTTCTGAAAGTGAGATTAAAAAATTAATTAAGGATTATAGTAATAAAAATGCAGTAATTACGGGGACATTAAATCTTATACCAGGCCCATGGGGTCTGTTGACCATCATTCCAGAGCTAATTCTAGTCATTTATAATCAAGTATCGTTAATTTACGACATTGCTGCGGCTTATGGACAAGATAAATTTATAAATCGCGAGCTTTTAGCTGGAATTTTTATGTCATCGCTTGGTTTAAGCACTATGGGCTTATTAACTGTGCATGGTGGCACAGTATTAGTTAAACGAAGTTCATTGCGGATATTTCAACAACTTGTTGCATCTTTGGGTGGGAGAGTAACTCAAAAGTTACTAAAACAACAAATTGGTAGATTCTTGCCAGGAGTGGGTGCAGTTATTATGGCTGTTTGGTCGAAATATACAACCAGCAGTGTTGGCAAAAAAGCTACAGAGATCTTGAAAAAGAAAATTGAATTTAGTGATGAAGAAGTAACACAAGCAGAAGTTGACGCAGATGATGTTGTCGAGGTAGTCATAGAAATAGATCCAACCATTGAATCAGAGCTAGATCTAGATAATTCTGCCCCAGATTCAATTGCCTCTCAGCCGCTTGATGTACTCAAAATTGAAACAGTCATTAATCTAATGAAAACTGGTGACCAAATTACTCAACAGGATTTAGATTATGTTGAATCTATAATCAATGCCGCCGCTATTGATACCGAAACTCAGAATTATTTGAATGGATTATTACAAACTAGCAATAAAACAGATCTTGACTATAGCTTGTTCAGCAGTAATCCTAACCATTCCTTAGAAATATTACAATCGATGATTCAATTCGCAAAACAACGTGAATCAATTCACATCACGCAAAAAATGTATATCAAGCAAGTTGGCAAGCTTTTGGAATTTTCCGATGAGGATGTTGTTGAATTGCTTAATGCTTGATTTTAAGTAATTTTTTAGAATTACAATAGTTCATTAAGAAAATTTTAAGATTATCGCGCTATACTTGCTGGCAGCGTGAGCCAATCACGTGGGCTATTTTCTTCAGTTGAAGGAGCAAGTATGCAGCGTAGGTTAACATGGCGTTGGTTGGGGTTACTTAGTTTGGCCTTGGGTTTGCTGATTCAAGCACCTATTTCGGCGCAAACCCGCAACCCGCAACGAGCCAATTTAACGGTAACGGTCACCAATGCTGATGGCAAGCCCTTGAACAACGCCACAGTTTCAGTTGCGAGTTTGGGATTAACTGCCACGACTGACGCGGCGGGTAATGCCCATTTTAGCCTAACTGCCAGCGAAAGCCAAGCTATTGAGGTGGCGGTTGATGCTAACGGCTATCGCGCTTGGCGTTTACGCAATGCCCAATTAATCCCTAATGATACGCTGTTGGTCGATGCGCCACTCACGCTCACCAATAAAGCTGTCGATCAACAACCAGAAATTATTGAGGTTCAGCCGCATCGGTTAACCACCAACACACCCCAAGAAGCTAGTTTAAATGATGATGAATTGAATCAAATTATGGCAGGCACAAATACTACGCCGCCAAGCACAATTCGGGTCTATCGCGTGAGCCTTGGACGAATCGATACGGTCAATTTCAAAACATATGTCAAGCATGTACTACCCAACGAATGGGTGGCGGGTTGGCGCACCGAATCGTTGCGTTCGGGCGCGATGGCCTCGAAAACCTATGCTTGGTATCGCACGATGTACCCCAAATATCCGGGCAAAGGCTATGATACTAAGGATACGACCGCCGACCAAGTGTACAATCCCAATGTCTCGTATGCCAGCACTAACGCAGCGGTTGATGATACCTGGAACTATCGCTTGATCAAAAATAATGCGATTTTCCAAAGCCAATATTGTGCTGGCTCCTACAATGGCAGTCGCACATCGGGCCAGTGCAGCCAAAATCACGGTTGGACGGTTGGCTTGTATATGAGCCAATGGGGTTCGAAATATCTGGCCGATAATGGCTCAACTTGGCGTTCAATCCTGACTTTTTACTATGATAACGCCACAATTGGCACGATCTCTGGTGGTACAACCCCTAGTTTGCCCGCTTGGCCAAGCTTGCGCAATGGCAGTTCGGGCAACGATGTTAAGGCTGCTCAGTATTTATTGCGTTCGCATGGCCATTCACTGACGGCTGACGGAGCATTTGGTGCTGGCACGGAACAAGCAGTGCGAAGTTTCCAAAGCGCCAATGGCTTAACCGCTGATGGCATTATTGGCCCACAAACCTATGCCAAACTGATCAAAACCGTGCAGAATGGTAGCAGCGGCGATGCGGTTCGGGCAATTCAGACCCTACTTGGTATAACGATTGATGGGGCATTTGGCGCTGGCACGGAACAAGCAGTGCTCAATTTACAATCGACCTATGGCCTAACCCGCGATGGAATTGTTGGACCACTGACATGGCAAGCAGCCTTTGGGAAGTAGGTGCAACGTTTAATCAGCGTCAAGTCTTTGCCTGCCAATGTTGGTAGGCAAAGATATTTTAATGATTGCCGCTTAAATATTGCTTTGTTGTAGCTATCGGTGGGTAGTTCGGCATACGACCTCGGTTGGTAAAAGGATATGGCTCGCACCATCCAATATACCAACCTGAGGTCGTTGTGTACCCTCGTTCTACATACCTGTCCGCCCTTAAAATGCAGAGCGAGATGAGGAAGCTAGGAGGTGAGGGAATAGGTTAATCGCGGCGTAGTTTGCGATAGGTAATCCGATGCGGGTGATCGGCGGCACTGCCTAAGCGTTTGCGGCGATCAGCCTCGTATTCGCTATAGGTGCCAGGATACCAAACCACTTGGCTATCACCTTCAAAGGCCAGCATATGGGTAGCAACCCGATCAAGGAACCAGCGATCGTGGGAAATAATCACGGCACAGCCGCCAAAATTTTCCAAGGCTTCTTCCAAGGCTCGCAGGGTATGCACATCTAAGTCGTTGGTTGGTTCGTCGAGCAGGATAACATTCGCACCAGATTTGAGCATTTTGGCCAAATGCACACGGTTGCGCTCACCACCAGAGAGGCCACCGACCTTCTTTTGTTGATCCGAGCCTGAGAAATTGAAACGGGCAACATAGGCGCGGGAATTGACTGTGCGTGGCCCCAGCTGAATCTGCTCAGCACCTTCGGAAATTTCTTCCCAAACAGTTTTTTCGGGGTCAAGCGTTTCACGGCTTTGGTCAACATAGGCCAATTTGACGGTTGAGCCAACTTCAAACACGCCGCTATCAGGCTGTTCTTGGTCGGTAATCATGCGGAACAAGGTTGTTTTACCTGCGCCGTTTGGCCCAATAATGCCCACAATCCCGCCAGCAGGCAAATCGAGGGTCAAATTTTCATAAAGCAACTTATCGCCAAACGATTTGCTCACATTATTGGCACGAATCACAATATCGCCCAAGCGCGGCCCTGGTGGAATGAAAATTTCCAATTCGCCTTGCGCTTTTTCAGTATTTTGGCTGAGCAATTGCTCATAGGCGTTAATCCGGGCTTTGCTCTTGGTTTGACGAGCCTTTGGAGCCATGTTAATCCAATCCAACTCGCGTTGGAGGGTTTTTTGGCGTTGTGATTCAGCTTTTTCTTCGTTGGCGAGGCGTTGTTGTTTTTGCTCAAGCCACGACGAATAATTGCCCTTCCATGGAATACCTTGACCACGATCAAGCTCCAAAATCCAGCCAGCCACATTATTTAAAAAGTGGCGATCGTGGGTAACCGCGATGACCGTGCCAGGATATTCTTGCAAGTGTTTTTCGAGCCAAGCCACTGATTCAGCATCGAGGTGGTTGGTTGGTTCGTCGAGCAGCAAAATGCTTGGCTCTTCAAGTAACAAGCGACAGAGCGCCACGCGGCGGCGTTCGCCACCAGAAAGCACCTCAACTGGCGTATCCGATGGTGGGCAGCGCAGCGCATCCATAGCGAAATCAAGGCGGCTATCCAGATCCCAGGCATTCATTTGGTCAAGCTTATCTTGCACCTCGCCTTGACGTTGGATCAGCGCATCCATCTCGTCGTCGCTCATAGATTCGCCGAATTTAGCGTTAATTTCATCGTATTCGCGCAAGGCATCAACGACGGGTTTGACCGCTTCTTCGACGATTTGACGCACGGTTTTGCCAGTATCAAGTTGGGGTTCTTGCTCAAGGTAGCCAATCGTATAGCCTGGAGCTAAAACCGTTTCGCCTTGAAACTCTTGATCAACGCCCGCCAAAATGCGCAGCAGGCTAGATTTACCCGAGCCGTTCGTCCCGAGCACGCCAATTTTTGCGCCCAAAAAATAGGATAACGAAATATCCTTCAACACTTGCTTATTTGGCGGATGAATTTTGCTCACCCGAATCATCGAGTAGATAACTTTGTTATCCACAAACACCTCACATCTAGGCCAGAGTTCATTCGGCCTTATTGTACTTGAATTTACTAGAACATAGAGCAAAGAACATAGACTTGCGGATTAGAAGTTTTGCTCCACAGAGGGCACGAAGGGAGATTAGGCTATCGGCGTTTGGCTCTAGGCTTTTGGAGTAGAGAATTTTTGAAATGATTAAAACATTCCGATAGCCCATAGCCGATAGCCATTAATCCTCTGTGACTCTGCGTTAAAAACCCATTGCTCTTTATTCATCCTTCATCCCTCATCCTTCATCCTTGTCTTATGGTATGCTTAGCCCAATTTGCCAGCGTACCAGAGGGATGTTGTATGCTACGAGTGTCGGATGCTCTACGGGTATTGTTACAAAACCAAACAGTGGTAGGCAATGATTGGCTACCGCCCACCAAAATTCGCTCGCTCTACTTAAATGATCCTGCCGCGATTTGGCTGGAGCATCATGGCGCGGCGCATGGCTTTGCCCCTGAAACGCTCAGTTATGCCTTTATCGATTTTCTGGCCGAAAAAGGCCATCAATTCGAGCTAGCTTGGCTGCAACGTGTCGCGCCCAATGCAGTTCAAGTTTGCGTCGAACCCTATGAAGGCCGCGAGGCTCATCGTGTCGCCCAAACCCTCGACCTGATTGAGGCTGGAACGCCCGTGATTGCCCAACCAGCCTTGTGGTGGCCCGCTGAGCGAATTTTTGGCACGCCCGATTTGATTGTGCTTAGCTCGTGGTTTCGCCAGCAATACCCTGAAATGGGGCATTTGGTCGGTGAAACTGAACATTATTTGGTGCTTGATTTGAAGTTTTCAAGCAACCTTGAAAAGCGCGAAAAAGCTGCTGATTTGAGTTGCTACAGCGCTCAAACTCGTATGTATAGTTATATGCTAGGTCAGATTCAGGGCATCATGCCCCAACATGCCTTCTTAATTACCCGTGATCGTTTGCATAATCCAATATCGATTCCAATTGAGGCTCAGCTTGAGCAGCCGCTTGATGCTGATATTCGCCAAAACTGTGAGCGCTATTTCGAGATTGTGCGCAATGGCGGCCAATATCTGCCATGGAACGATCCGATTGTGCAACTGAATCCGAATGTGAACGATGAACGTTGGAGCAAAGCCCGCACTCAAATTCGCCAACGCCAGCCAGGCGGCGAGATGCTGCGGCTCTGGAATATTGGGGCAGCGGCCCAACAAAAATTGGTCAAAGCTGGCATTACCACGTTGTCCAGCCTGATGAACGCGGCCAGCCAAAGCCTACCCAAGGGCGTGATGAAGTATCCCGACCCAATGAAGGCCATTATGCAAGCCAACCATACTGGCCTTGCACAACGCGCTGAGGGCATTGCGCCAGCCGCCAAACCTTACGAGTTTTTTGTTGATTTTGAGTTTTTCAGCAATCTGAATGTGAATTTTGAGCAACAATGGCCCACGCTCCAAGGCACGCCCATGATTTTCATGATTGGGATTGGCTGGCTGGCAAATGGTCAGTGGCACTATCACGAGTGTATTGCTGAGCGTGAAGATCATCTCGCTGAACAAGCCATCTTGGCTGAATTTATTGCCGTTTTACAGGCCCAAACCAATCAGCAGCTTGATCAAGCGGTGCTTTACCATTGGCATAATGCTGAGCCAGTCGAATGTCGCCATGCTGCGGCCCGCCATCACTTGCCCAGCGACCATCTCTTACTCAATTTGCCATGGTTCGATTTGAAAAATGTTTTGGTCGATAATGCCTGTGCTGTGCCTGGCGCGTGGGATTATTCGCTCAAGAGCATTGCCAAAGCGTTGGCAGCCCTCGATGCCCAATATGATCCAGCCTGGCCCAGCGATTTAGCCGATGGCTCGCAAGCGCAGTTAGTTGGTTGGTATGCTTATCGCAAGCCTAATCCGCGCACTAGCCCAGAGATGCAATTGCTCAGCCGCTACTTAGAAGCCGATTGCCGCGCGACATGGAAAATTTTGGCTTGGCTACGAGCTGATGATTAATAATGTTAATAGATAGGCCATAGTTTGCTGGTTTCATGGCGACAACGACTATGCTAGATTGAGCAGCAGTTGTTGTGGAAAGGAATCGCTGGCTATGCAAAAATTACTCCCACCAAGGCTCTTTTTGTTGACGATTGGCCTGATGCTAGCATTACGCTGGCTTTGGCCAATTGCGCTTTTAGTGCCAACACCGTTCAATTGGCTTGGTTTGGTGATTGGGGTTGCTGGGTTGGCCGTCGCAATCAGCAGTGCCCGCCATTTTCGCCAAATTGGCACGAATATTATGACCTTTGGCCAGCCTGATCGCTTGGTGATCTCTGGTTGGTTTCGTTGGAGTCGCAACCCAATGTATTTGGGCTTTGGCCTCAGTTTATTGGGCATTGCCCTGTTGCTTGGCGCGGCAATCTCGAATTTAGTGCTGGTTATCGCGTTCGTCATTATTGTTGATCGTTGGTATATTGCCTTTGAAGAGCGGGCGATGTTAGCAAATTTTGGCGAGCAGTACACCGCCTATCAAGCCCAAACCCGCCGCTGGATTTAAATAAATTGGGCTGCACGCCGCTGGGCAGCCCAATTTAACTATTCAGCTTGTAATACCAAATGTTTCCACGGAGCCAATGCTACCTCGCGAATTTTGCCCTCGGCCACGCTATACAGTTCGCCAGTTTGCACATCGCGATAATGGGCAACGCTTGGTAATTGGGCATGCAACGGCAAATCAAGCGTCCAAGGCGTTTCATTATTATTTAGTACAATCACAAATTGGCCTTGATCATCCCAACGGGCACAAGCAAAAATATTCATATCGTTGTCGGCAAACAGTGTCGCATAATGGCCTGTGCGCAAGGCTGTATGCTCATGACGAAACTTAACCCAGCGTTTAGTCCAAGCTTGAAGCTCAGTCTGCCAGGTTTGCGGTTGATCCCACGGGAAACAGCGCCGACAATCGGGATCTTTGCCGCCATGCAAGCCAATTTCATCGCCATAATAGATACATGGCGCACCAGGAAAGATTAATTTGAACAAAACCGCTAATTTCATGCGCTCTAAAGCCCATTTACCAGCTTCTTCGGCCACACTCAAAAATCGCGCAGTATCGTGCGAGCCAAGCAAATTAAATTGGACATAGGTCACTTGCGGCTGATAGCGTACAATTAAATGGTCGATCCCAGCCGCAAAATCAGCGGCACGTACCCGATAGCTGGCAAAGAAATCGGTGCATAAATCGCGAAACAGATAATTCATCACTGCATCAAATTGATCGCCTTGCAGCCAAGCTGAGCCATCAGTCCAAATTTCGCCCACAATATAGGCTTCAGGATTAATATCTTTGACAATTGTGCGAAACTCACGCCAAAAGTTATGATCCTCAATTTCATTTGGCACATCCAAGCGCCAACCATCAATGCCTAATTCAATCCAATAGCGAGCTACATCAAGCAAATATTTGCGTACCGCCGGATTATCGGTGTTGAATTTGGGCAACTCGCGAAAATCCCACCAAGTACGATAATTAGCGGCATAGCGCGATTCATAGGGATGAATTGGAAAGCGCGAGATATGAAACCAATTGGTGTAGGGCGAGTGCACACCATTTTCAATTACATCGTGAAAGGCAAAAAAGCCGCGACCACAATGATTAAACACCGCATCAAGAATAACTTTAATTCCACGGCGATGAGCTTCATTCAATAAAGTTTTAAAGGTTTCTAGCGTACCAAAATGCGGATCGATTTTAAAATAATCGAAGGTATTATATTTATGTGAAGTTGTGGCTTGAAAAATTGGGTTGAGATACAGCGCATTAATGCCCAAATCGACTAAATAATCAAGCTTATCGATAATTCCTTGTAGATCGCCGCCCATATAATTATGTAAGGTTGGGCTTGTACCCCAAGGTTGCGCATTTGCCGGATCATTGGTTCGATCACCATTGGCAAAGCGCTCAGGGAAAATCTGATAAAAGACGGCATGTTTGACCCAATCGGGCGTTTGCCAATCGCTGGTTGTCATAGCTACTCCTGTTGATCGTGGCTTCGCAGCGTATGGTACCACAAGCGATTAGCCCTAATACAAAATCGGCATGGATACGAATCCATGCCGATCAACGCGTTAACTCAATTAATTTAGCTATTACGGCGGGCGACCAAGCGCAATTTGAAGCTACTGTCGGGGGCTGGGGTTGGAGCAAAAACTTTCTTCAATTTATAATCGATTGGATCAGCTTCGAATTTGGCATAGTGCAATAATGCAGCGGTGGTCAGCATAATTTGCACTTCGGCTAGGCCAGCGCCCAAACAGGTGTGCGAGCCAGTGCTAAATGGTGCGAATGCCCCAGGAATGCGGTGCTCATTACGCGGAGCCAGATAGCGATCAATATCGAATTTTTCTGGCTCAGGGTGGAGTTCGGGCAAGAAATGGCCGACCGTCGTTGCCACCAAAGTGCGTGCGCCTGCATCAACCCGATAGCCACCAAATTCAAACGGAGCTTTGACGGTGCGTGGCACGGCTGGCGCGATTGGATACATGCGGAAATTTTCGAGCACTACGCGATGCAACACTTCCATTTTGCGCAAATCGGCTGGATCGGGCACACCATTAGCAAACAGTGCATCGGCTTCAGCCTCAACTTGTTCGTATAGTTCTGGCTTAGTGGTCAGCACATACAACAAGAACGCCATCGTGTTGGCAACCGTATCCAAACCTGCGATGTATGGACCCAAGGCGGTCATGACCAAATCGCCCTCAGGCATTAAGCTAGGATCATTGGTTGCAGCGATAATATCGTCGATCAGGCTGGGCGGGCGGTTGGCATCACGTGCGCCGCTACGATGGGCTTTCAGCACCTGCTTGCTTAATTCCAAGCTGCGGTCGCGAGCACGGCGATATTCAGGCAACATGCGCAAAATGCCTGGGCGTTGGCGCGTGATGTGGGTCATGAGGGCGATTCGGACAAATGTCCGCACATCATCAATATAATCACCTGGGCCTTGGCCCGCAATCAACATCCCCAATTCATCGGTAATCAAGCGTTGGAGTTGGGTTACCGTAGCTTTCGATGTGCCAACCTGCCATTGATCCAAAAAGCCATGAACGACCTTGAGCACTTCGGGAAATTGCGTTTCAATCGTTTGGCGGCTATAACCGCGTTTTTGCAAGGCTCGCAAGCGCGAATGCTGCTCACCATCAACGCTGATCAGCGATTTCGAAGCACCCATTTCACTATCCAACGAGTGCCAAGTATCCCATGAGCTAAAATGCTTGGTGCCTTCACGGGCTAAAAAGAGGCAGGCCTCAGGTCCAGCCAAGATAGTAAATTTATTGTTGAGGGCTTTGACGCGAAAAATCGGGCCAAATTTTTGATATTGCTTAACGAAAAAATCAATTGGATCGCTGAGCATTGCCTGCAAACTACCCACCAAAAACGAGCCATCGGCAACCGGGGGCAATGGCGCATCGGTTGGGCCACTCTTCCAGAGCATCTGTTGAACAGTCATAACACCTCCGCAAATCCTTAACAATAGTTGACACCGCTCCTATCACTATAACACGAACCAAATAGCCTTGACTAGCGGCGAACTGCCCAAATTGAGGTCTCGGTTATTTATTAAAATCTCATTCCTTAGCCCTTGAATCACGATACTGTGAGATATTGCGTTTATGCCAATCCCCAAGTTTGATGTACTTTAATTCGTACTTTCAATGACTGCTCCCTGATCCCTCATCCCTTCGTGCTCTTCGTGTTCTTCGTGGTTACCGTTACCAAACCTGATTTGAATTAATATTTGATGTGGATATCCGACTTAGGGCGGTAGTGAGTTGGGGTAAAATCAACGATACTAACAAGGTCATAAACAGCAAATCTGAGCTACTTGGGGTGAATTATGGGCTTTATTATGGATGGGCTTGATGCCGAGGCCTATGACCGGACGTATACCGATGGTCAGTTATTGCGCCGCATCATGCGCTATTTCTCGCCGCAACGCCGCGCCATGGCGATTGCAGCGGGAGCAATTTTTTTGAATGCAGTGCTGGATACAGCCTTACCAATTTTTGTTTCAATCAGTATCGATCAGCTTCAAGTTGACCGTAGCCTGAGCACCTTCATCTATTTGGCGGTTGGCTTGAGCCTGATTGCCACCCTCGCATGGGTCTTTAATGCAGTTCGCCAGCAACTTTCAAGCCGCGCTGTAGGCGATGTCGTTCTCGCCTTGCGCGAAGATGCCTGCGATGCGGTGCTTGAGCGCGACATGTCATTCTACGATACCTTTCAATCGGGCAAGGTGGTTAGTCGGGTCAACTCCGATACCCAAGCCTTTTCGCAGGTGATGACCCTAACCCTCGATCTGCTCAGCCGCTTGTTGCTGGTCAGTTTGTTGATTGGCTACCTGTTTACGATTGATGTGAAACTGACTTTTACCCTGCTGGGTTTTGCGCCAATTATCTTTTTGTTTGCGTTGGGCTTCCGCAAAATTGCCCGCCGCACAATTACTCAATCACGCCGCATGACCGCGACTGTCAGCAGCCATATCCAAGAAACGGTCAGTGGCATTGGCGTGGCCAAAACGTTTCGCCAAGAGCCAGTGATTTATAGTGAGTTTCATGAAGTTAACGAAAAATCGCGCAGCGTCAACCAAAAAACTCGCTTTGTGTTTAGTAGCATCTTCCCATTGATGAACGGCTTGGCGGGGATTGGCACGGCTTTGCTGGTTTACTGGGGCGCAGTTTCGGTCAATAACGAAAGTTTAAGCATTGGCGATTGGTTCTTATTCGTCCAAGGCTTGACCATGTTTTGGTTCCCTCTGACCAGTATTGCCTCATTTTGGAGCCAATTTCAACTTGGTTTGGCCGCAGGCGAACGAGTTTTTGCCCTGATCGATGCAGAATCGAATGTGGTTCAAAATAATAATCGCAAACTCACGCCTGTGCGTGGTCGCATCAACTTCAAGCAAGTTAATTTCAGCTACACCCCCGATGAGCCAGTGTTGCGCAATTTCTCCCTGGAAATTCAGCCAGGTGAAACGATTGCTTTAGTTGGGCATACAGGCTCTGGTAAATCGAGCATCGCTAAACTAATTGCCCGTTTCTATGAGTTTCAGCATGGCACGATTGAAATTGATGGCGTGGATATTCGCGAGCTTGATCTTGGCGATTATCGCAGCCAACTAGGAATTGTGACCCAAACGCCATTTTTATTCGATGGCAATGTGCGTGAGAATATTCGCTATGGCAAGCCCGATGCCTCTGATGAAGAAGTGCAAACTGTGGCACGCTTGGTTGGCGGCGGCGATTGGCTGGGCAGCTTGCCGAATGGCCTTGATACCGATGTTGGTGAGCGTGGCGGCAATCTCTCGCTTGGCCAACGCCAATTGGTGGCCTTAGCCCGCGTGTTGTTGCAAAATCCAGCGATTGTGATTTTGGATGAAGCGACTGCCAGTATCGATCCGCTGACCGAAGCCTTGATTCAAGAAGGGCTTGATGTAATTTTGCAAGATCGTACAGCGATTGTGATTGCCCACCGCCTTTCGACCGTGCGCCATGCCGACCGGATTATTGTGCTGCGCAAGGGCGAAATTATCGAAACTGGTAGCCACGAAGGCCTGCTCGATCAAGCTGGTCATTATGCCGAATTGTATAACACCTATTTCCGCCACCAAAGCCTTGAGTATATTGAGTCGGGAGTAAGAGCATAGAGCAAAGAACATAGAACATAGGGTAATGAAAGACAAAATTTATCCACGAAGGACATGAAGAGTACGAAACTAGGGATAAAAGCATAGAACATACGTGTAATGGTTCATATCCAAGCGCTGGCGGAGCGCGGCGCGACCTCATCGCCGCGCCGCCCATAGTGCGGGTTGAGGCGGTATGGAGTGGTGCGGTGGGTGTGGACGGGAGCATAAGCGAGGGTTTTCGATGCTTTGGTATCTCTTTATAATTGGGATCGGCTTAATTGCATGGATCAGCCTATGTTATGGTTATGCATTTTTCAAAACAAAAATTCGCTGGTTTTTGCTGCATAGTTTGCGCTGGATCTGCATTGGTCAATATTTTGCCCTGTTGCTCTATCTGATGCTGATTGGGGTTTTACCACTGGCCTATCGTGAATTAATTGTTGTTGCAATGATTGGGTTCATCATTGCGCGAAAACATGTGCCAATGTTGCGTAATGTTTATACCGAGGGGCCATATCGGACACGAGATATGTTGTTTTTTCGCATTTATGAACCAGCCATTGATTCAGAACAAGGACTTTTTGTACCATTTCATGCCGCGGTCGATTTTGGGGCACAACGTCAGTTACGCACCCAGTTGCTACTCCATGGGGCAATGATTCTGATTAATTGTCTGATTCTTTATGGTGCATTTTTGTTGGCCGATTAATACAAAGCAGCGCCTTACAACCTAGCAAGGCGCTGCTTGATCGATTAATTTAATTCCACCCCAAGCTGCTGCATACGACCCAAAGCATAGACCAATTTTGGTGCTGTCTCAGGAAAATAAATGCCTGGCGCAAACGCTTGGCTACCATCTAGCCCTAACATTGTTTCAAGTTGAATCACCGCGCCTACTGCCGTCAGGTGGGTTTGGCCTTGACGATCAACAATTGTTTTGGTCAATTGCTGGGCCTTACCAGCATGATCACGCCCGCTGATCTGCCACACCAATTCATGGGCCGCGCCCTTGCCAGGATTGTAAAGCAAGGCATGGCGCAAACGATCAAAGCGCCGATGCATCAACAATTTCCACACGCCAGAACGCGCCAAGCCCAACAACAAACCCATGGTCAAACGATCATCAAAGGTGATGCGGGCCGAAACACTCGCAGCCTTGGTGCTTTGCGGCAATGTCCATTGATCAGGCGTATCAAAGCGATAGGTTTTGGCGCGATAGCCATTGGGAAAGGTCACGGTTTGCGGCTCAGTATACGGGTAAACCTCTCTTGGCTGATGTTTTTCAGTGATGGTAAACGGCGTAGTAATATGCTCCATATATTCAATTGAATTTGGCCCAGCTTTATCCTTGAGCGAAAACAGCACATGCAAATCCATCTGTTCGGTTTGGGCTAATTGCTGGGTTGCCGCAAACGCCACCACACTGGCCAAGCCCGCCATCCAATGCGAGGCAAATAGCAACGGAGCCTTCAGAGTGTTGCGATCAATCCCATCCAAGGTTCGTTGTAAACGTGATGTCCAACGGGTGATATCAACCATGGGAATCCCACGGGCCACTGCTTCTTGCAACACATAATCATGTGGGTCATTGACAGCATTGATAATCGCCTGTGGTTGCAATGCCGCCAATGGTTGCGGCTTGAGCACATCGATCGCCGCCGCGCTGGTTGGCCCACCAAGTTCGGCGACCAATTGCTGAGCTTGCTGCGGGTTACGCCCCGCCAAAATCAACGGCAGATCAGGGTGACTCTGACGCAAAATCTGGGCAATCTGCGACCCAACCACGCCATAACCACCCAAAATAACGATTGCTTGCATTGCTAGCTCCTTGTAATATATCGTCATTTCGGAATATAACGATATGTTTGATAAAAAAATAATTATTCGTAGGTACAGGTTTTTAAGTAGACCACTAATTCCTCGGCATAGGCGACCATCCGCTGAGTATCGGCTTGGTAAATCACCTCTTTGCCTTGGCGGGTCGAAATCAACAAGCCCGCCCGTTTGAGCATGGTCAGGTGTTCCGAGGCGGTCGATTGGCCAATTTGGGCAAGTTCGGCAATTTCGCCGACCGTGAGTTGCTGATGGTTGGCAAACAAAAACAAAATCGTTTGGCGGGTTTCGTTGCCCAATGCCCGCAGAAAAGCTTGAATTTCAGTTGGGAGTGCCGCTGTCATGCTCAACCTTCATTTCGGTAATATCCGATATGATAATCCAAGTTGACACAAAAGTAAAGCCCCAGATTAAACCAAAAATCCCAAAGCCAGTGGGGCAGCAGCATTGCTTGCCCCATCGAGGTAATCAATTAACTGAGATCAATGGCCGATTGATCGTGGTGATATAGCCATAATCAATTGCCCGACTAGTACTGTAGATAAACCCACGTTCTTCGAGCATCGGGTAAAGATAGGTTGGCTGAATATCAGTCAAAGTCAATAATTGCTGGCCTGGCTCCAAGGTTGTCAAGGCTTCCAAGGTATTGACCAAGGGCAAGGGCGTTTTGAGGCCACGATTATCGATCACGGTGGGTTGTTGCAGCACTGGACGAGCCGCAAACCATTGCTCTTCGCCAGGCAATTGGCGATAAAGATAACAATCCCAGCGTTCACGATTTGGCCGTTGCCAACTGACAAAGCCTTGGTGATCTAAAGCGGCACTAATCGGCTGAGGATCAAATGAATTAACTAATAATAAGACCATACCAGCGGGCACTGCTTTGGCGCTACGCAAAATCAATTGCACCGGATCATCAACTTCATTGGTTAATTGATCAACCTGAATTGTGCGATAAATTGGCCGTTCTTGCAGCCAGACTGGTGGCTCTTGGGGCGTACCTTCGGGCTGATTGGTGGCATTTAAGGCCTGATTGACCGCCATCAGCAATTGATCAACTTCTAAGTGCATCATTTGGGCCAATTGGCTGAGTGTCAACCAACGACTTAAAATCCGTCGCAAATGTGGATTCGACAGGCGAGCCAGCCTTGGCACGTTCAATACGAGCCAATCTTCTAGCTCAGGATGCCGTCCCAGCAATTCACCAACACGCATCGTTGCGGTAATCATCGCAGCCTCCCCCAGACCTTCAAAGCCTGTTGCCGTTGCGTGGCCATACCGATCCTCCTTTGTCGTGATTCAGTTTAATCAGCCAAGCGTAACCGCTAAAGTGGGAATTTGCCTACGCTATGTAACAATTTCTTCACGATCGCCACCAAGCTTAATCTGCCAAAGCCTGAGACTGGCCCGCAACCGTTGATCGCAAGAAGGCTGTGCTATAATGCCCCGTATGTTTCAACGAGCAACCCAAGCCAAAATTGCGATAAAAGGTGTAACCCATGGCAGATGATCGACAGTTGGTGGATGAAATTCCGGCAGCAACCACGCTGGAATTACCAGTGCTTCCACTCATCAATACCGTGCTTTTTCCAACAATGGTCACCCCGCTTTTTGTAGCCCGCGAGCTATCAATGGCTGCGATCGAAGCAGCGATGAGCGCCGATCGGCAAATTGTCGCGGTGGCTCAACGAGCGATTGAAATCGAGGAGCACGATACCAGCCAACTGTATCAGGTCGGGGTGATTGCCCATATTGAACGGGTTCTAAAACTGCCCGATGGCACAACCTCGGTCTTAGTGCAAGGCCAACAGCGGGTACAAATCGTCGATTGGCTGGCAACTGAACCCTACATTAATGCCCAAGTGCAGATCATCGAGCCAGATCATGAATCAAGTTTGGCGATTGAGGCCATGATGCGCGGCGTGTTGGCTTCCTACGAAAAAGTGGTCAAACTAAGCCGCACGATGCCCGATGATGCCTATGTTGCTGCGCTCAACCTTGAAGATGCTAGCGCCTTGGCCGACTTAATCGCCTCGACCTTGCCGCTTGATATCGTGCGTCGTCAACAATTACTCGAACTTTTTGAGATCGAAGAGCGCTTGCGGCGGCTGAGTGTGGTGCTCTCACAAGAGATCGATGTGCTTGAATTAGAGCATCACATTCAAAATCAGGTGCAAAAAGAGGTCGATAAATCGCAACGGGATTTCTTCCTGCGCGAACAACTCAAGGCCATTCAAACCGAGCTGGGCCAAGAAGATCCATTGACCCGCGAATTGAATGAACTGCATGATCGGATTGTTGCGGCCAATTTGCCTGCCAAAGCCCAAGCCAAAGCCTTAGAAGAGCTTGGTCGCTTGGAAATGATGCCGCCAGCTGCACCTGAATATAGCGTTATTCGGACGTATTTGGATTGGTTGTTAGAACTGCCATGGTCGAAAACCAGCGCCGATGTTGCTGATCTTGAAGTGGCGGCCAAGGTGCTCGAAAACAACCACTATGGCTTGAAAAAAGTCAAAGAACGGATTTTAGAATTTATTGCCGTGCGCATGTTGGCTGGTGATAGCACCAAATCGCCAATTTTATGTTTTGTTGGCCCGCCAGGTGTCGGCAAAACTAGCCTTGGCCGTTCGGTCGCCGAGGCGTTAGGCCGCGAGTTTGTGCGGCTTTCGCTTGGTGGCGTGCACGATGAGGCTGAAATTCGCGGCCATCGCCGCACCTATATTGGAGCCATGCCAGGCCGCATCATCCAAACCATGAAAGATGCAGGCACGATCAACCCAGTTTTTATGCTTGATGAAATCGATAAGCTGGGCAATGATTTCCGCGGCGACCCAGCAGCGGCCTTGCTTGAGGTACTTGATCCTGAGCAAAATAATACCTTTGCCGATCACTACCTTGATCTGCCGTATGATCTTTCGAAGATTATGTTTATTACCACTGCCAACATGCTCGACCCAATCGACGAGCCATTGCTTGATCGGATGGAGATTGTTGAGCTACCAGGCTATATCGAAGAAGAAAAAGTGCAAATTGCCCGTAAATTCTTGATTCCCAAGCAAATCGAGGCCAATGGCTTGAAGCAACATCCGATTACGATCAGCGATGAAGCCTTGCGCCAAATCATTCGCACCTACACCTGGGAAGCGGGCGTGCGCAACCTTGAGCGCGAAATTGGCGGCATTTGTCGTAAAATTGCTCGCCGTGTCGCCGAGAAAAAGCGCTATCCACGCCGAATCACGCCAACCATGCTCACCGATTTTCTTGGTCAGCCGCCGTTTGACTATAGCCGCGCCAATGATCGCGATGAAATCGGGGTGGCGACAGGTATGGTTTGGTCGAGCAACGGCGGCGATGTGGTCGCAATCGAAACCGCGATTGTTGATGGCAAAGGCACAACCACCCTGACTGGCCAACTTGGCGATGTGATGCAAGAATCAGCCCAAGCAGCGCTTTCGTATGCCCGAGCCTCATCGCGCCGTTTGGGGATCGATGGCAAACGCTTCGAAAAAATCGATATTCATATTCACGTACCCGAAGGTGGTGTGCCCAAGGATGGGCCATCGGCAGGGATTACTTTAGCCTGTTCGGTCATTTCAGCCTTAACCCATCGGCCATTGCGCCGCGATGTGGCCATGACTGGCGAAATCACCCTGCGCGGGCGAGTGCTGCCAATCGGCGGGCTGCGTGACAAAATTTTAGGGGCATATCGCGCAGGCATCACCACCATGCTGATTCCCAAAAAGAATTTGCGTGATTTGGAAGAAGTGCCCAACAATGTGCGCCGCCAAATAACCGTGGTTGCGGTTGAACATATGGATGAGGTCTTACCAATTGCCTTTGTCTCAAATCCGCTTGAGCGCGGCAGCCAACACACTAGCGACGGCGATCAAACCAGCGTGGTACTACCAACGATCACCCAACCGCAGCTTGGCTCAGTCGAATTGTGATTTATTGCGCAAGTTGGTAAGCTCGGAAGTAAACTCACCCTCGTAAGCTAGGATTAAAGTCATCCATTCAAGTAGCACAATCGCGTACTCTTGGCATGATACCTGCCTAGGTAGCTACATGAGATTAGGCGATTGGACGCAGGAAACCTGACCTTTGCGAGGTTTTTAAATCGATCCACATTACGGGGGTATTGCAGATTATGCAACATATCGTGGTTGTTGATGATACACCAGCGTTAGCCGAATTAGTCATGCGCATGTTGACTCGCTATGGCTATAGTGTGCGCACGCTGAGTGGCGGGCTGCAATTAATTGAATATATGCGCCAACATCGCCCAGCACTTGTACTACTCGATGTAGGACTGCCAGTCAAAGATGGTTGGACGCTGATTCGCGAAATTCGCATGCAGCCTGATTTAGCACATATTCCGGTGATCGCCGTCACCGCACATGCCGCCGACGAAGACCGCCAACGCGCCTTCAGTGCTGGCTATACCAATTATCTTTCTAAGCCGTTTGATGTTCAAGATTTATTGCAGATGGTGCGCGGATACGTGCCATCGGCAGTCTAGAGGAGTCGTGTGTGGCCGCCCGTTCAATGCCAACAATCAACTTGCCAACCCAGCTAAAGGCTCATCTTCAGGCCGGCCATCCATGGGTCTACCGCGACCATGTGCCGCCTAGTACTCGTTTAGCCAGCGGCACATGGGTGCGGCTACACTGTGGCAATTGGCAAGGATTTGGCTTGTGGGATGCTCGCTCGCCGATCGCTCTACGCATTTTTTCGAGCCGCATGCAGCCCGATGCCAACTGGATCAAAACGGTTGTGCAGCAAGCATGGCAAGCGCGTGAACCGTTGCGCCAAACTGCCACCACTGCCTATCGTTTGCTGTTTGGCGAGGGCGATGGCCTACCAGGGATCACCGTTGATCTCTATAATCAATATGCCGTGATCGCGACCTACGCCGATTGTGTTGAGGTATTGATTGCCGATGTGGTCAAAGCCTTACAAGCTAGCGTGCCGCAACTGCGGGGCGTAGTGCGCCGCCGCCGCGACGATAGCGAAAACGACGATGAAACTGGCAAAATTGAGTTGTTGTGGGGCGAATTGCCACCAGCTCAATTGGTGATCGAAGAACATGGCCTTAAATTAATTGCTAATTTGTTTGAGGGCCAGAAAACTGGCTTATTCCTTGATCATCGTGAAAACCGCCATACCATTGAACAATGGAGCAATGGTAAAACGGTGCTCAATTGCTTCTCATATACTGGGGCATTTTCGTTATACGCTGCTCGGGGCGGAGCAACTGCCACCACCAGCGTCGATATTGCACCAGCTGCTGCCCACGATGCTGAGCAAAATTTTATGCTCAATGGCTTGATGAACGAACATCAGCGCTTTTTGGCCCGCGATTGCTTCGATTTTCTCAGTCGCACGATTCAGCGTGGCGAAACCTATGATTTGGTGATTCTCGACCCGCCTTCGTTTGCTCGCTCGAAGAAGAATATTCATGCAGCAACTCGTGCTTATGTCAAACTCAATGTCTTAGCGATTCAATGTGTGGCTAAGGGTGGGCTATTGGCCTCGGCCAGTTGTACCAGCCAACTTTCGCCCGCCAATTTTCGCTTGATGCTGGGCGAAGCTGCTGCCCAAACTGATCAGCAATTGCGAATCATTCATGAAGCTGGGCAAGCGCTCGATCACCCAGTACCAGCGCATTTTAATGAAGGCCGCTATCTCAAGTTTGTGCTAGCTCGCGTTGATGAGCGGATGTGATAGGTGTGATCTAACCGCGAAGAACACGAAGGCTGCTAAGATCTCCAATGTCTGGATTGGCGATCTCATTGTTTCTGCCAACTCCCAGCCTTTGCGTTCTTCGTGCTCTTCGCGGTTTCAACGCTTAATTTGCTTTCTGGATTATTTCCATTACCCCAACTCCCAGCCTTCGCGTTCTTCGTGCTCTTCGCGGTTTCAGTGCTCCCGATCTCCATTCCAAACTAGCTCATTTATGCTAAAAAGCCCAATTTATGCTACAATAGCAAGGCAGAATGTGTATCTACGAGGAGCCTGAGCAATGCCAATTCGTGTTTTAGACCCAACTTTAGCCGCCCAAATCGCTGCTGGCGAGGTGGTTGAACGCCCAGCCTCGGTTGTCAAAGAATTAATCGAAAATTCGGTCGATGCTGGCGCTACCGAGATTCGGGTCGAGGCACGCGAGGGCGGCAAACGCGAGTTGCGCATTCAAGATAATGGCTGTGGCATTGCCAGCGACGAGGTTGAAACGGCATTTTTGCGCCATGCCACCAGCAAGGTAACCGAAATTGAAGATTTATTTTCGATTCGCACGCTGGGTTTTCGTGGCGAAGCCTTGCCGTCAATCGCCTCAGTTGCTCAAGTAACCTGCCTTACCCGCACTGCTGCCGATGAAGTTGGCACTGAATTGCGGATCGCAGGCGGCGAAATTCAGGCTAAAACGCCGCGTGGCTGCTCAGTTGGCACAACCTTCACAATCCGCAATCTGTTTTATAACACCCCAGCACGGCTCAAATTTATGCGCTCCGATGCTACCGAAATGAGCCAAATCAGCACGATCGTTACCCAATATGCCTTGGCCTACCCCAACATTCGCTGGACCTTGCTGCTCGATGGCAAGCTGGCTTTGCAAACTCCAGGCAATGGACGCTTGCTCGATGCCTTAATCGAATTGTATGGGATTGATGTTGGCCGCGAGATGATTAGTGTTGATCGTACCTCGGAAGCCGAAGATGAAACCGTGCGGGTCCACGGCTTTGTCAGCCAGCCCTCGACCTTTCGCGCTGCCCGTTCGTATATGCACCTATTCGTTAATCAGCGCTGGATCAAGCCGCAAGGCAATTTGGTCTATATGATCGAAGAGGCCTACCATACCTTATTAATGAAGGGTCGGCATCCGATTGTGGCCTTGAATATTGAGCTTGAGCCAGAAGCGGTTGATGTGAATGTGCATCCAACCAAGAGCGAAGTCAAATTCCGCAATCAATCGCATGTCTATGGCGCATTGACCAAAGCGGTGCGCGAAGCCTTGGCCGCTCAAAGCACTATTCGGGCTTGGACAGGCTTTGGAGCCAATGAAAGTGTCAATCGGCGGGTCGAATTACGCTCGCCCAATGGTGAACGACGTGGCGCAAGCAATGATGCACCCTTGTTTGATGATGCGCCAGCAGCGCCACGCCCTCAGGTCAATAATTATCCTGATGATGATTTTGATTCGACCGTGAATTTGCCGCCAATCGCGAAACAAACGCGGTTTGAAACTCCAACCACCAGCCAAGCCAGCAGCTTCTTGCCGCCGCAACAACAGGCTTTTGATTCGGCGTATGCGCCGAGTATGCCAGCCCCAGGCGAGGCCAAATTGCCCATGTTACGGGTGGTTGGCCAAGTTAACGAAACCTATATTGTGGCCGAAAGCAGCGATGGTATGTATTTGGTCGATCAGCATGCGGCCCACGAACGGGTGGTGTATGAGCGCTTGATGGCCGAACATCAGGATGTGCCAATTGAACGCCAAACCCTGATGTTAGCGCAACCGATTGAATTACCACCAGCGGTCACCCGCTTGCTCAGCGCTCATTTGGTCGATTTAGAGCAATGGGGCTTTGAGGCCGAGGAATTTGGCGAAGGCACATTAATGTTGCGAGCGGTGCCAAGTGGCTTGCATGTTGGCCAAATTGCTACGGCATTGATGGAAATCGCTGATCATTTAAGTTATGAAGGCGGAGCCACTAGCGACGATCGACGTGAAAAAATGTTGACCACGATCGCCTGTCATAGCTCAATTCGCGCGGGCAAAACCCTGACCCACGAAGAGATGCGCCAGCTTTTGCAACAACTTGAGCGCTGCGAAATGCCGCGCACCTGCCCGCATGGCCGCCCAACCATGCTCCAAATCACCCAAGGCCAAATCGAACGCCAATTTGGGCGCAAAGGATGATATAAGAGCATAGAACATAGGATTTAGGGGCATTTAACGCAGAGGCACAGAGACGATTTAGGGGTCAGGAGCCAGCGATCAGGAGTCAGGATTGACGCTTGAGTTCGGTAATGCCAAGCTGACCCCTCGCCCCTGAATCCTGAACCCTTCGTGTCCTTCGTGGTTAAAAAACTAACTTCCAATAACACCCAAGATCATTTTATGTTCTATGTTCTATGCTCTATGTTCTTCACTAGATTTGCCAAATAAACAAGGCGAGGGTTGCTAAACTAATCGCGATGATTTTGCGGGCAGTTAATTGTTCGCGGAACAATGGCACAGCAATAATCGCCGTAATTGGCGTTTTGAGGTTAATTGCTAGCAGCACAAATGGCAGCGTTGCCGCGTCGGACATGGCTTGGGCATGCATCATCGCCACAAAACCACCGAAGGTGATCAAGCCAACTACCGCACCCCAACCCCATTCGTGGCGGCGCACTTGCGGTGTAAGGTGCAAGCCAGGAATCACCCCAGCCGCAAAATCAACAAACATCAACAATCCAATTTGTGCCCCAAAATTACGCGCATAGGTCACAGCAGCAAAACTTGAAACCACCAACAAGCCTAAACAAACATAGGTGGCGTTGCTTAGTTTCTCGCTACCTTTAACTTGAGCGCCAATGAGCACGGCGACTGCGGTTAATACACAAGCCAGTAGATTGCCCAGCGTAGGATTACCAGCCTGCGAAGGCAAATTGATCGTGACCGAGCCAACTTGCAGCATATTCCAAGCGGCGGGCAAGAGTAGAATCATCACTCCAGCAATCACTAAATCCAAATTGCTAATCGCAAAAACCAATGAGGCAGGCGAATGCTCCAAGGCTTTGGCGCGGGCAATCGTGGCAAAATAAAAGGTCACGCCAGCCAAAAAGGCCAAAATCGCCGCCGGCCACGACCACGATTCACCGCTGGCGATAAAATAGATTAGCCCACAAATTGTTGCAATCACACTTGAAGCATAAACCATCTGGGCCGGACGGGTCCGACTAGCAAGCGCCTTGAAGAGCAGTGACAATCCCGAATAGGCCACTACTGCCAAAGCTGTTAATCCAAAAACCATCGTGTTCCACCTTGGTGTGTCAATAAAGAGTTCAATGCTGGTTGGAACAGAGACGACAAAAAAGCGCGGGAAGACCCGCGCCCAAAGACTCATCAGCGAGGCTACTCAGTAATTGTCTCGCCTGCTGCCGTCCAAGGCGGCTCGACGATACATAAAAACTCTAAGCGTTGTTCGCCATCGTTGCGCAACCATTGTGAGCAACGTGGCGGAATATAGTAATACGAGCCAGCCTCGATCGCATGGGCCTGACCATCAAGCACCATCGTTCCATGTCCAGCGATAATGTAGTATACCTCAGATTGTTCAAGCCAGTGATCGGTAGTACGACAACCAACATCAACGTAGGCATGGGCTAAACTATAGCCAATGTGAACTTGCTGCTGAGCTGGATGCAACAATTCGCGCAAATGGCAACCATCGCCAGCCACAAACTCGGCTTGATCGCGCAGATGCGCCAAAAAAACTCGGTCGCTCATTCCATCCCCAGGTAGGCCTTTTGCACATCTTCATCTTCGCGCAACGTTGCGGCATCGCCTGCCTTAACAATTGCCCCAGTTTGCAGCACATAGGCTCGATGGGCAATGCCTAACGCCATCAAAGCGTTTTGCTCAACCACCAAAATGGTTGTGCCTTGGCTGTTGATATTTTGAATAATTTCAAAAATCAGGTCAACCAACACTGGGGCTAACCCCATCGATGGTTCATCGAGCAACAGCAAGCGAGGCCGCGACATCAAAGCGCGGCCAATTGCCAACATTTGCTGCTCGCCACCAGAGAGCGTGCCGCCACGCTGAGCAACCCGCTCCTTCAAGCGTGGAAATAGCTCAAACACCCGATCCATGTCGCTAGCAATTTCAGCTTTATCGTTGCGGGTGAATGCGCCCATTTCTAGGTTTTCGCGCACAGTAAGGTTGGCAAAAATCCGCCGACCTTCAGGCGATTGCGAAATACCCTGCGAAACAATTTTATGGGCGGGCACACCATTGAGCGGCTTGCCTTCAAACAACACTTGGCCTGTGCGGGGCGGCGTAATGCCAGAGATTGTCCGCAAGGTTGTGCTTTTCCCAGCGCCATTCGAGCCAATTAGGGTCACAATCTCGCCTTGATTAATCTCCAGCGAAATGCCCTTGAGCGCATGAATGTTGCCGTAATAGGTATGTACATTTTGCAATTGCAACATCGCGAATGTCCTTATCATTAAAGGATGAAGGATGAGGGATGAAGGATGAAATACCCGATCATCCAATGCGATCCTTCTCTAGGCAACCATGAATGCTAGGCCACAGTGCTCGGGTCGTTGTCCAGAAGATTTGAATTATGCTAATCGACGTAGCATTCTTCGCGCTCTTCGCGACTTCAAACCCGACCCCCGATCCCCAACAACCAATCCCCAGCCTTAGGCTTTATCAAACACCGGAGCGCCGCCGCCTTTGCCCTTGGCGGCATGACCTGTGCCAAGATAGGCCTCGACAACCTTGGGATCAGTTTGGACTTCGCGTGGCAAGCCTTCGGAAATTTTAATCCCGCGATCAAGTACGGTCACCCGCTCGGAAATACCCATGACCACTTTCATATCGTGTTCGATCAGCAGTACCGTCAGATCGCGCTCATCACGCACCTGATAGATCAACTTGGTCAAGGCATCGGTTTCTTTGGGGTTCATGCCAGCGGTTGGCTCATCGAGCAACAACAGTTTGGGGTTAGTTGCCAAGGCCCGGGCCACTTCCAAACGGCGCTGATCGCCATACGGCAGATTTTTGGCCATTTCGTCGGCACTGTTACGGCCTAAACCGACATATTCAAGCAACTCAAAGGCTTTATGCCGTGCTTCTTTTTCCTCGGCTCGCATGCTGGGAGTACGGAAAAGCGTGCCCAACAAGCCAGTATGCATACGGCAATGCTGGCCAACCAAAACATTTTCAAGCGCCGTCATATGCGCAAACAAACGAATATTTTGGAAGGTTCGGCCAATCCCCAGCTTGGTTACTTCGCTAGGCTTTGTGCCGTTGATCCGCTGACCATCGAAAATCATGTCGCCATCGCTGGGCGTGTACAAACCAGTAATCATATTGAAAAAGGTGGTTTTACCAGCACCGTTGGGGCCAATCAGCCCAACAATCGAACCTTTTTCAATCTCAAATGAAACATCGCTCACGGCGGTTAGGCCACCAAAACGCTTGGTAATGCCGCGAGCTAGCAGCAAAGGTGCCATGCAGGTCTCCTACGCCGCCAACGACGGATCAGCATCCGCCTCGGCTGCCACGCTATTGATATTGATCGGATCATCATCGGAATGTAATTCGGCTTTGCGACGCTCGTTAGGCAACAGGCCTTCCGGTCGAATCAGCATCATCACCACCAACACGATGCCAAACAACAATAAACGTTGTTGGGTCAGATCTTGTAGGGCGGAAACCCCGACCGTACTACCACCGGTGGTGAGGGCTCTCTGGTCAGCAATATCGCGGAATAATTCGGCACCTTTGGGGATAAACATCTTATCAGCGCCCTGAATCAGCAGGCCACCGACAATCACCCCGGCCATATTGCCCAAACCACCGAGAATCACCATACAGAGCAAGATGATTGAAACGCTAAAGTCGAATGAGCTTGGGAAAATTGCCCCGATGAATGCGCCATAGAACGCACCACCAAAGCCTGAGAACATTGCCCCCATCGAGAAGGCGAGCAATTTGGTGCGTACCACATTGATGCCCATTGCATCGGCGGCTAATTCATCCTCGCGCATGGCCATCCAAGCGCGGCCTTGGCGTGAATCACGCAAGCGGTTGATGAAGAAAATCGCCAAGCCCATGATGATAATCAACAGGTAATACCAAGGAATTTTGTTCGATGGCTCAAAATTGCCAATCAACGGCAAATTTGGCGGCGAGATTGGGTTAATCCCTTTATTACCACCAGTTAAGTCCATCTGTTCAATCCCAATTGGCAGGCCAAAGAAGCGCAAGGTCAAGGTTCCCGTGGGCGGGCCACCACCAAGGTTGCGGAAGAGAATCGGTACAATTTCGCCGAAACCAAGGGTCACAATCGCCAAATAGTCGCCCCTTAAGGGTAGTGTGGGCGCACCCAAGGCCAAACCAGCAATTGCCGCGACCGCCGCCGCCACCCAAATCACCAACCAAAAACTAATGTTGATGCCAAGGTGCGGCGATGAGAGCATAGCGGTGGTATAGGCACCAATTGCAAAGAAGGCTGCATAACCTAAGTCAAGCAAGCCTGCATAACCCACCACAATGTTCAAGCCCAAGGCCAACAGAATAAAGATATAAATTGGGATCAAGGCATCGAGCAAAAGCAAGTTGCCAGCGCGATCAATCAAGGGAATCAAGATCACCGGCAGGGCAATCACCGCTAACAGTGGGATATTAGGCCGCAACGGCAAAGCCCGTGCTGCACCCGCTGCCGCCCCCAATAATGCGCCCGTGATGGTACAAAAGACCAAGACAAACAGCAAAATCAGAATATCACTGGCTAAGCCCATCGCATGAGCTAAAATCACGGTTTCGGATAAATGCTCGGCAAACTCGCTAGCATCAACCCCAGCGGCGGGAGCGATCACAAAGGCGGTTAAAAAGAGGGCAAGGGCCGTCCAAGCGCCAGCAATTGCGCCAGCCCCAGCGCCCAAAGCAGCTCCATCTTGGGGTGTTGCTTGTGGTTTGCGTTGAAATGCTAGCAAACCAGCGCCCAAACCACTGAGCATACCCGCAATAATCGCCACACCTGGCTTATCGGGGCCATAGACAATTGTCATGACCGCGCCGAACAAACCAGCAATTAAGCCACCTTTAACCATATCGGGTAAGGGCGCACTATACAGCAAACAGAGCGCGGCAATGACCAGACCACCAATTATTGCCGAGCCAAGCGCAAGGTTCGGGTAATTCCATAAAAAGAATGTCCCGACTGCAAAGCCAATTCCACCAGTTATCAAATAGCGCTTTGTATTTGGCATACAATCCTCGTTTCTAGGCTTTTTGGCCACCTTCTTGTCCGAGCAAACCAGTTGGTCGGAAGAGCAAAATCAAGACAAGAATGGCGAAAATCACCGCATTCGACCAGCGTGCGCCAATATATTGATCGCTCAATGCAAGGATCAACCCAATCAGCAAACCACCCAAAGCCGAACCAAGGATATTGCCAATGCCACCAAGCACTGCCGCCGTAAACGAAAGCAAGCCAGCGGTAAAACCCATGGTAAATAAGGCAGTTCCGTTGTAGAGACCAACGATCATACCAGCAGCACCGCCCAACGCGCCACCAATAAGGAAGGTTACAGAGATGGTGCGGTCGGCGTTGATGCCCATCAAACGTGCTGCATCACGGTCTTGAGCCGTTGCACGAATTGCTTTACCAAGTTTGGTAAAACGCACAAACGAATATAAGCCCGCGAGCAAGCCAAGACTTACAACGACTACCAAGAGATCTTTATAACTAAAATTCAGCCCAGCAGGGATAAAAAAGACTTGTTCCTTTGGTAACAAGTCGGGAATGTTTTTCGGCGCAACTGATTGGCTGCCCATGGCGGTGGAAACTCGTTCAAGGGCATCGGAACCAATGGCATCAGCCGCTTTGCCCCAAATCAGGCCATCGCCCAAGAAAATCCCAACATTCTGCAAGACAAACGACATGCCAATCGCTGAAATCAAGGGAGCCAAACGTGGGGCATTGCGCAATGGTCGATAGGCAAAGCGCTCAATCCCAGCATTCAAGAACGCTGTACAAAGCATCACTAAGCCCAAAATGGCAATTAACGAAAAGAAAATCGTTAAGCCTGAGCTGGTTTTGGGGTCTAAGCCAAATAAACTAATAAAGATCAACGAAAGAAATGCCCCGATCATAAATAGATCACCGTGGGCAAAGTTGATCAACTCCAAAATCCCATAGACCAAGGTATAGCCTAATGCAATCACTGCAATGTAGGTGCCTTTGGTCAAGCCAATGACGATCTGTTGCATGAGTTGACCTGTATCGCCAATCATCTCAAGCAAAATCGTTTGGTAAATGGGAATGGCAAAGAATCCGAGGAAGATAATCAGGCCGACAAGTGTAAAAGCCCGTCGCTTGGTCAGAAATGGCTCACGTGGTACAAGCGGAGCCGACTGCGGCGACGTTGGAGTTTGAGATGCTGCCATAGCGCGTTATTCCTCTGTACCCAGCAAGGGGCTGGCAACGACACAATCCACACAGGGGAAAGGGACGATCAGCAAAGGATCGTCCCTTGGAAACGGTATCTAAGCTTACTTGAGGACTTGAACGAATTCGAACGCGCCACCCTTGATTTGTTGGCCGCTCATTTGGGTCAAGGTGGTGTCGCCGCTTGCGTCGAAGCCCCATTTGCCCAACACGCCATCAAAATCTTTGGTTGCGAAAACGTTCTTCAAGATGGTTTCGCGGTTGACGCTAGCACATGATTGGTTGATCGCAGCCAACGCTACGTTGGTTGATTCATAGCCGTAGACAGCGTAAGCTTCTGGCTCAGCGTTGAATTTGGTCTTGTAGGCGTTGTACCATTCGGCACCTTTGCCTTCAAGCTTGGCTGGTGGAACGCCACCGAAGGTTGCATAAACGCCTTCAGCGTTATCAGCACCAGCAGCGTCGATAAAGGCTTGTTCGAAGATCCCGTCTGGACCCATGAACTTAACTTTATCAGCGGTCATGCCAGCAGCCCGCATGTCTTTGACCAATTGGCCTGCGTTGCTTTGGGTAATGCCACCGAAGTAGATCATGTCGGGGTTGGTAGCAGCGATTTTCGACATCAACGCTTTGTAATCGCTAGCTTTGGCATCGATGCTATCGCGGCCTGCAATCTTGATGCCATTCTTTTCAGCGGTAGCAGCAAATACGTCAGCAATGCCTTTGCCATACAACTCGGTATCATCCAAGATGTAGACATTGGTTACGCCCAATTCTTTGGCCCAGTTGCCTGCGGCAGCACCTTGCAAGTCGTCGGCTGGCACCACGCGGGTGTAGTTGCGGGTACCTTTGGGATAGTAAACTGCTGGTTCGCCTTCAGCACCTTTGCCATCCTTAGTCAAGCCAGGGTAGGTGTTAGCAGGGCTGATCATCACAATTCCAGCATTGTTCAAGATCGGAATCGAGATCTTGGCAGCACCTGAGTTGAAGGTACCGATATAGACCATCACATCTTTGTTTGAAGCAGCAGCATTAGCGTTTTCGGCTTCTTTCGCTTCATCCCAAGCGCCTTTAGCTGCGGTTGCATCGTCAAGATCTTCATACTTGATCTCAACATTCCCATCGCACGCGGTGTATTTGGCTTCTTCTAAACGCATCTTGATGGCGTTTACAATGGTATCTGTTTGTCCTTTTGAGGAACCGGTGCGGGGTAAGCTACTAACAATCGTGACGGTAGTTTTGGTTGTTCCACCAGTTTGGGTGCCACATGCGGCCAAAATCACCATGATCATGGTCAAGACGAGCGAGAATGAAAGGAAACGTTTCATAATTCCAGTTGCTCCTTGTTTAAAAGCGAGGAAAGCCTAAAACTGGCTAGCCCAAAGCCATACATGGTTTTAGTGATGAGGCAAAAACCTCCTTAAAAGCCACATTCAACTCAAAGGTGCAATCATTGAACGACGGCTACCTGCAATGGTAGCGGGTTGGATTGGGAGAAAGTAGAGGGTCTTATAGGGCGGTAGTGTACACAACGACCATGGTTTTGTCAAACAATCAAGGTAGGACAATTTGGAGGGATGAGGGATGAAGGATGAAGGATGAAAGAGCATAATCCAGACGATTTAGGGGCTAGGGGTCAGGGGTCAGGAATTAACCCAGAGGCGCAGCGTTAAGCAGGATGAAGGATAAATTATGAGGGATGAAGAACCATAATCAAACAAATCTGTGCTCAGCTGTGGCTAAAGGTGCCTTCGCGTTCTTCGAGCCCTTGGTGGTTTCGGCCTTCGTGCGCTTCGTGTCCTTCGTGGATCAGAATAAACTGGCCATGATCCCTAATAACGAATCCCTTTTTGCCCTTTTTGCTTGTACAATACCAAGTACCTGAGTCGCAGTGGACGAAAGGAGCAAACATGCGACGGATTGTGATCCTGCTGGGCTTGATTTTGAGCCTGATTCTCATCCCCTCGAATTCGCCCTCAACCAGTGCCGCCGAGCCTTCGCGTCCGGTTTTTGCCTACTACTATGGCTGGTGGGGCAGCCAAACCTGGTATCTCGACAAAATTCGCGACCGCCCGCTGGAACTCTACGAGAGCGACCGCGATAGCACCATGCTCAACCATATTCGCCAAGCCAAAAATGCTGGCATCGATGGTTTTATTTGTACTTGGCGCTATACATGTGCTCGCTTGCTGCAATTAGCCGAGCAAGAAGGCAATTTCAACGTAGTTTTCAGCGTTGATCCGGTAGCCGATGGTACGCTCAACTCAACTCAGGCAATTGTCGATAATATGCGTGAAATGGCTGGCCTCGCCAGCAGCAATGCCTATTGGCGCTGGGATGGCAAGCCAGTTTTCGTCTTCTGGAATGATACAATTTTGCCTGGTGGCCGTGGCTCGCTCAGCGATTGGACTGATTTGCGCAGTCGGGTTGATCCCAATCGCAATCAATTTTGGCTTGGGGGCGGGGTCAACTTCAGCCTGCTCGATGTGTTCGATGCGATTCACTTTTTCGATATCACGTGGGAACGCAAGCAAGGCGATGCGATGATTTCATATAGCCGCAACTTGCGCGAATATAACAGCAGCCGCAATAGTAACAAACCATTTGTCGCGACTGTTATGCCTGGTTATGATGATTTGCTCTATCGCAACGGCCACTTCCGCGACCGCGAAAACGGCAACTACTATCGCGCTGGCTGGGATACGGCGATCAATTATCAACCCAAGGCGATCATTTTAACGAGTTGGAATGAATGGTATGAAGGCAGCCAACTTGAGCCAAGCCAAGGTTATGGTAACTTATACCTCGATATTTCACGCGAAAAAATTAGTGCCTTCAAAAATAATGTGCCGCCAATTCCTGATGGCTTTGCCGATGCCAACTTTGAAAAAACCTGGCAACGCACCGATAAGCCCGTCCAAGATGGCCGCACCAGCCGCTCATGGGTTTGGGGGCCAGCAATCGCCAAAGGCCAGTACGAGCCATATGGTGGTAGCACACGGCTCGTCCAATATTTCGATAAATCACGTATGGAAGTTAATAATCCCAATGGCGATCGCAACCAGCCATGGTTCGTCACCAATGGGTTATTGGTGGTCGAGATGATTCGCGGCCAAGTGCAGATTGGTGATAGCTCGTTTGAACAACGTATCCCAGCTGATGAAGCTTTGGGCGGCGATCCACGGGCAATTAACGATGTTGCACCGGGCTATAGCTCACTGCGCAATGTATTGACCAGCCAGCCCGATAAAACTGGCCAAACTATCAGCACTCAACTCAAGCGCGATGCGACGACCAGTGGCATTACTGCACCAAGCGTTGTCACCAACGCCCATTATGTGAGCCAAACCCAACATAATATTCCCGATGTCTTCTGGAATTTTATGAACCAAACGGGCACGGTCTATGAAAATGGCCGCTTTGTCAACGATAAACAAGTCGTTGATTGGGTGTTTGCTTTCGGCTACCCACTGAGCGATGCCTACTGGATGCGGGCCAAACTTGGTGGCACTGAAACATGGATGTTAGTCCAAGCCTTTGAACGGCGGATCTTGACCTATACCCCAACCAATGCGCCTGCCTTTCAGGTTGAGATGGGCAATGTAGGCCAACACTATCGCCGCTGGCGCTACGGCAACTAGTTTAAATTGATCAACAAAAAATGCGCCCACTTCATCATTTGAAGTGGGCGCATTTTTTTAACCAAGCCTATTGAGGACAGCGCAAGTTAACGCACTCTGGTCCTTTGAGAATAAACTCATCGAAGAAGGCACGAATTGCGGTTTCATCAACACTATCAAGCAATTGGCGATGGTTCCAAGCCGTCATGGCAATTTTGGTATCCATATTTTCGCGGCTAACCAAAATCGTGCGATATTGTTCAGCGCTCAAGGCCGTAAACAATTTAACCAATTGATCGTTTTCGGCGGCGCTGACTGCGCTGGGCTTGAACCAAATAATCACCCCACCATGCTCCATGTTGTGCACAATCCGTTCATCTTCGGGGGGATTGGTTTGGTAGAGACCCCATTGAGCAGGGCCAGCCCAGTGGCTGCCAGAGGTTGGGGGATTCTGCTTGTAGGCGACTTTTTCGCCATCGGCAACGTGTTGTTGGCCTTCATCGGGCAATTCTTGAACAACCCCAGTCGTTGAGGGTGCTGTCGTTCCTTCGGCAACCGTCACCTTGTCAACTTTATCTCCACCACCATTAAGCACCACAACGGCAATCACCACAATCACCAATAGCACGGCCCCAATGCCAAAAAACAATGGCAAACGCGATTTTTGGCCCACTTGGCGACGACCACGACGAGGTTGAGACATGCGAAAAACTCCTTGAATAACTTAAACTGATTGGAACAAAGCAACTGCAACTTGAGCAGCCACCTGAGCATTATTATTAAGTAAAGCGGTGTTAGTGGCGATGCTTTCGCCTTCGGTTTCGCGGGCCATAGCGCTCAGCAAAAATGGCGTAACTGCTGCGCCACGAATGCCTGCTGCTTCGGCTTGGGCAATTGCCCGACCAATTGCCGCCTCGACAAATTGAGGATCAAGCGCTTTTTCAACTGGTGGTGGCACTGCCAAAACCATGCCACTGCCCCCGCCATACACTCGATGCGCCGCCCATGCGGCGGCGGCTTGAGCTGGGTCATCAACGCGGCGACCCAATTGCAAACCACTGTGAGCACTATAGAAAGCAGGCAACTCTTCAGTCGTATAGCCAACCACAGGCACACCATAGGTTTCAAGCACTTCAAGCGTTGCTGACAAATCAAGAATCGATTTAGCGCCAGCGCAAACCACTAAAACCGAGCTTTTGCCTAACTCCCCAAGATCGGCTGAAACGTCCCAGGTATCGCGAGCACCGCGATGCACGCCGCCAATCCCGCCAGTTGCAAACACCTGAATGCCCGCCAACTCGGCGATGGCCATGGTTGCCGCAACCGTGGTAGCACCATCGCGACCAGCAGCTACCGCGTAGCCAATATCGCGGCGGCTAAGTTTGAGCACATCCTTGGCCGTGGCAAAATGCTCAATTTGCTCGTTGGTTAGCCCAACATGCACTTGCCCTTGAATTACGGCAATCGTGGCAGGCACGGCTCCCCCCGCTCGTACAGTCGCCTCAAGTTGCAAAGCAATCTCACGATTATGCGGGTACGGCAAGCCATGGCTAATCACAGTAGACTCCAAGGCCACGACTGGTTGGCCATTGGCAAACGCTGCTTGCACCTCAGGTGCCAGAATTAACTTCGTCACAATGGATTTCCTTCTGTATGAATCAAAACGCAGGTCAGCCTCAATCACTTCAATCAAAGCAAAACTATACCATAACTACATCTTCTAGATGCGTGCCGATAGTCCTAAATTAATATTCTAACTTAAGTTACTCAAGAACAAGGGAGGAGGGGTCAGGGATCAGGGGCGAGGGGTCAGAAGCCTATAGCCTCATTACTTCGTGTGCTTCGTGCCCTTCGTGGATCAAACCTGACCCCTGATCTCTAACCCCTGAGCTATGCTATGTTCTATGCTCTTTGCTCTATGTTCTGCATAATCTACCACTAGACTATGATTTTATGGCATAATAGGGCTACTCCACGTTTGAGCAGCGACATCGACCAGTAGCAGTATTTCCCCCATGCTTGTGGAAAGGCTACCACCCCATGTATCCGCAGCGGTCTGACACTATCAAGAATTAGGGGGTTTGATATGGCCTCAATCGGACGGATTGGTCGGAATGTTTCGAGTTTGCCTCGCCCAGACGAATATCCACCATCGAGTATCACCTTTGATTTTATGTCAATGGTCTTTGCGGCGTGGTGGCTGATTGGCTTGTTCGCTGATGGCGCAGCCCATGCTGCTAACGCTGTTGATACCTTCTTCACTCCATGGCACTTGATTCTCTACTCGGGCTTTTTGGCGGTAGCCTTGTGGATTGGTGGGCTGCAACTGCGCAATATGTACAAAGGCTACACCCTTTGGCGAGCCTTGCCGCGTGGCTATTTGCTGGCACTCGTGGGCATCATCTTATTTGCGATTGCCGCCCCACTTGATTTTATTTGGCATGATGTGTTTGGCTTTGAGTTGCGGCTTGATGCTTTGCTCAGCCCACCGCACTTGATGCTAATTTCTGGCGCGATGTTATTTGGAACCGCTCCATTGCGCACTGCCTGGATTCGCATGCAACAAGGCGAAAAATTAGCAGGCTGGCGGGGCGGATTAGCACCAATGGTCATGTCGCTGTTTTTTCTGATGGTCACGACCGCCTTTATGACCCAATATGCCCATCCGTTAGCCTCACCCAAGTGGCTTTCATTGCCTTATAGTGTCGAACAAGAAATGTATCGGGCTGATCTGTGGGGCATTGCCTCAGCCCATATCAGCACCTTCGTCTTGATTAGCATTTTGCTGCTGTCGTTGCGCTTTTGGCCCTTGCCCTTTGGCTCGATCACACTGCTGATCGGTGGCAGTATGTTCTTGCTATGGGCGATGCGTGCCTCCCGCGTCATGCAATACTGGCCTGTTTTAGTTTGGGCCGTGGTGATTGGCCTTGCTGCCGATTGCGCTATGCACTATTGGAAGATCGATCGTCATAATCGCTTGGGCATTCGCTTGTTATGTAGTTTATTGCCCGCTGGCTTCTTTCTAGGTTATTACCTGATTATTATGGCTGGGCCTGGCCTCACCTGGATTACCCATATGTGGACAGGTATGATTTTCGAGGTCGCAATTGTTGGCTTGATTCTGAGTTTCTTGGTGGCTCCACCCTACGAAGCACCGAGCAAACCTGCCTAAATCTATCCGTTAGAAAGTTCAAACGCACTCCATTCGTCGATGGAGTGCGTTTAATTTAAGTGTAGGAAAACTAGGCTAGATAGCACCTTTTGGTTTACTTAGCGTTTACCTTTTGGCTATCGCCGATTGTTGAATCTATGCTACTATTGGCATATCTTATGACAAGGCGGTCGAGCCATTCTTGCAATTAGCATCCAAGCTGCTAGCTCTTTATCGCCGCCGCACTATCAACCTCAAGGAGGCCAAGAATGGCAACGGTCGGCCCAACCAAAACCACTGCGTCACGGCTGAATCCGGCCCCTACGGGCCATCCGCCATTCAGCAAGCGCCTTGATGTCTTGTGCATCATCTTCAGCATTTGGCTATTAATTGGCCTATTTATTGATGGTTTGGCCCATGCCGAGCAATTGATCGATACCTTCTTTTCGCCGTGGCATGCCGTGCTTTATTCGGGTTTTCTGGGCATTACAACCGTGATTGGCACGGTACAAATTCGTAATATGTACCGCCAATATCCGCTAACCAAAGCACTGCCGCAAGGCTATTTCCCCGCATTGCTTGGGATTATCCTCTTTTCGTTTGCGGCTCCGCTGGATTTAATGTGGCATGAATGGTTTGGTTTTGAGTTACGGCTTGATGCCTTATTTAGCCCACCACATTTGATGATTATCAGCGGCGCGATGTTGTTTGGAACTGCTCCGTTACGCACTGCTTGGCTTCAAGCTCAAGCTGGGGTACATCTGCGGGGCTGGCGTGATTTGGGCACGATGGTGATGTCGCTGTTTTTCTTGATGGCTGCCGTTAGTTTCTTTACCCAATATGCTAGTCCAATTGTGAATGCACCGTTTCTCTCTGAGCCGTACCTTGAATCAACCATGTCGAATATTGATATGCGCGGCATCAGCACTGGCATTATCACCACACTGGTGTTGATTGGAATTTTGCTGCTCTCGCTGCGTTTCTGGCCCTTACCATTTGGTGCAATGACCCTATTAATTGGTGGCAGCACTGGCCTGATTTGGTTTGTGCATAATAAAAGTTCACAAGCCTATTGGCCTATTGTCGTTTGGGCGGCGATTGTCGGCTTGCTCGCTGATATTGCAATGCATATGTGGCAGATCAATCAACAACGACCCTTGGCGGTGCGCTTGGTCTGTAGCCTACTGCCAGCAAGCTTTTTCCTAGGCTATTACTTGATCATTATGGCAAGCCTAGGATTGAATTGGATTGCTCATATGTGGACTGGCATGGTCTTTGAGGTGGCAATTTTGGGCTTTTGCTTGAGCTTAATCGCGATTCCACCATATTCGAAGAGCATAGAACATAGAACATAGCATAGGGATTAGGGGCCAGAGGTCAGGGATCAGTTTTGATCTACGAAGAACACGAAGCGCACAAAGTACTATTATCTATTGCCTAGCAGGTTCAAAACCCAACCATCCTAATCTGTGGCAAAATAGCCTTAGCGATCTGCGCGCTCTTCGCGGTTCCAAAGTTCCGATCCTCTCCCATGCCCCCTTCGCCCCTGATCACTCCTCAACCGTGGCCAAATCGGTTTTGAGCAAGGCATCGCCCAGCGGGTAGCGCAGCGAAACTAAAAAGCCCAGTACCACATTAATCACATTCAACACCAAAAACAGGGTTGAAATGCCTAATGCCAAACTGGTCGCTTGTTCGCTGGTGAAGCTGCCACCAGCCACTGGCACCATTTGACCAGTTTGAGCTAAGTTGGTCATAATCAAAATCATCACGACATCGCGAATGCCAATGCCAGCAATCGAAATCACACTGACCAACGAGATAATCGCAATCATGGCCATATACGGGCCAATATCAATCTTGACTCCGGTTGCCAGAAACAGTAAATACAGCCGAATAAACGTCCAGCCTAAGGTGACGAATGAGAATAGAACCAAGGTCCCAATCCGGCTGAGTGGCATATGCAACACACGATCTTTGAGGCCAGCTTTAACCGCGAGTTGGCGTAATTTGGCAGGCACAACCACTGGCACAACTTTGGTCGTAAACCAACGCCGCAAGCCAGCACTCGCTAAAATCGCCACACCAACCACCACACCCAAAAGCGATGCCACAATCAAGAGTTGCACATTGCCTGGCAAAAAGGTGCGGTAAAAATACAAGCCTGAGCCAGCAATAATCCCCATAATTGCCACATCGAAGAAGCGATCAACCACAATTGAAAGCAAACTTGGCCCCAGCGGATGACCTTCGCGGCGCAAATACCAAGCCTTGACCGCATCGCCGCCCTGGCCAGGCGTAACTGAGCCAACGAAAATGCCCAAGGTATAGAGCAATGAAGCAAACCATGGGCTAATTTCAATATTCCAGCCTTGCAAAATCAAGCGCCAGCGCCAGCCCTTGGAATAGAGAAATGGCAATACCAAGACCACCGAACCACCAAACAACCAAGGATCGGTGGTGCGAATCACATTCCAAATGCTAGTAAGATCGTTGGTAGCCAGAAACCAAATCAAGATCGCTGGCCCCAAGGCAGTCAAAAGCCCATTGATAATTCGTTTTTTCATTGGCGAATCCGTTCAAAGCGCAGCGCTGCAATTGTTTCGGCCAACAAGCCAAAACAAAAGAAAAACATGGTCGCAATCAAGCAAAACAGCGCCGTCGGCGGCAGATGCAACCAATTATTATCGTTCAGCGCTCCCAACACATACGAAATAATACATAGCACAAAGAAAAAGCCACTAACTGGCATAAACACCCGAATCGGATTAAACAGGCTGATAATCCGCAGGATGATGATGGTAAATTTAAAGCCATTTTTCAGCAGCTTTTGCTTAGAGCGACCACCTTGACGGCGTTGCATGGCGATTGGCTCGAAGCGCACGTGGTAGCCAGCTTTGGCAAAAGCCAAGGCGCTGGTGGTTGGCCACGAAAATTGGTTTGGCAAGAGATGAATATAATCAAGCAAAATTGAACGCCGAAAAGCCCGAAAGCCCGAAGTCAAATCTTGCATTTCCATGCCTGTCAGATACGAGCCAAGCCCATTCAAGGCGCTATTGCCCAGCCAACGCAGCCAATTTTCCTGGCCTGAGCGTGAACGAGCGCCTATCACCATATCGTAATCGCCGATATAGCTCAATAACCGTTCGATGTCGGCGGGGTTGTGCTGCCCATCGCCATCCATAATGATCACGATTTCGCCAGTCGCGGCTCGAACACCAGTTTTGACCCCAGCGCCGTTGCCAATGTTATAAGGACGGGTGATCACGCGTGCTCCGGCAGTGGTGGCAATTTCCACGGTTGCATCGGCAGAATGATCATCAACCACGATAATTTCAAGTTCAGGGTAGCGTGTGCGAACCTCGTGCACCACCCCGCCAATTGTTGCGGCTTCATTAAAGGCTGGAATCACAATGCTCACCGTCCAAGGAAACGGTGATGACGTTGTGGTTAGAGCACTTGCAAGCGTTGTGCGTTCCACAGTTGAACCTCCGGAGAGGCATTGTACCAGAAACTAGCCTAGCGCAAACGCATGGTTTGGGGCCACAATTGCAGCGCATTCGCAACAATCGCTTGGAGTTGATTGGTGCTAGCTCCCAAGCGTGCTTGCAACGACATGCCTTGCAGCACACAAATGAAAAATTGAGCTAATTCATCAGCGTTAGTCGTAACTGGCAACTCACCTGTTTGCACGCCCAAATCGATCAATTCGTTGATTTTGCTCATACGTTGCTGGCAGCGCTCCACGATGGCTTGCTCAATTTCATGCGAATCGTAAGTTGTGGCAATGCTAGAAAGCACAAAACAGCCCGCTGGATAAGCCGCATCGCTGAAGGCCTCAGCCGCCCGTTGCAGCAGTTGGACCAACATCGCTCGTGGCGAGCTTTGGTCGCTGGGTACGGCGTAAACGTAGGCTCCGCGCGTTGCCAAATAATGGTCGATCGCTTCGAGAAAAAAGGCTTGCTTGCTGCCAAAAGCGGCATACAAACTCGGCGGATTGATCCCCAAGCAGGTTGTCAGATCAGCCATCGAGAGCGTTTCGTAGCCATGCTGCCAAAATTGGCGCATCGCACACTCCAAGGCATTGGTTCGGTCAAATTCGCGTGGTCGGCCACGCCGTTGGTTATTGGCTAATGGAAGTTCTTGGGTAGACATCACAGTCCTCTTGCTTTCTTTGCTTAGGTCTATTATACTATTCTGTAATAATCACTACATAATTCATTATACCCAATCTATTAGCAAGGAGCAAGCCGATGCCACGCTATCAAGCAGGCCAAACAATTAATCCCCGCAATTTGACCAGCATTGCCGATCAAGCGCTGAGCATTCCGCACCCGCAGCAATTGACCCACCTGCAATTTCGGCGCTTTGCAGGCTGCCCGATGTGCAATCTGCATATTCGGGCATTTATTCAGGGCCATGCGGCGCTAGCTGAGGCAGGCATTCAAGAAGTTGCAGTATTTCACTCCTCAAAAACTGCCATGCTGGCGAGCCATGCCGAGGCTCCGTTTGCCCTGATTGCCGACCCCACCAAAAAACTGTATGCAGCATTTGGAGTCGATAGCTCAATTTGGGCGGTATTACACCCTCAATCGTGGCTACCAATGCTCAAAGGCTTGTTCAAGCATGGGGTAGGTATGCCCGCAAAAGGCGAAAGCCCATTGGGCTTGCCTGCCGATTTTCTGATTGCGCCTGATGGCACGATTGTGGCTTGCAAATATGGGGTGCATGGCTACGATCAATGGTCGCTGAGCGAGGTGTTGGAATTAGCTCGGCAATATCAGCAGCGCAGCGTGGGCCACTAAAACAACCAACCGCCCTTGATCTTAACCAATTCAAGGGCGGTTGAAGCAACAATAAGCGCTATTTGTTCAAGTAAGGTGAGCCAACTGCCAAATAGCTATAGCCACGTTCGACCAACTCGTTGTAGTCGGGAATCATGCGGCGACCATCGATGATCAGGTATGGCGCTGGCACGGTGCTTTCAATGGTGCTCGAAAGCCCACGGAATTCTTCCCAGTCGGTCGAGATAAACAGCATATCGCTGCCTTCAAGCGCTGCTTTGGCCGAAGGATGATAGCTGATGCGCTCGAACAAGTGGTTGTGTTCGGGGTTGAAAAAGCGCTTGGCTTCCTCTTCGGCCATTGGGTCGTAGGCGCGAATTTCCTTGACCCCACGGCCAAGCAAGCTTTCGACAACCTTCAAGGCCGAGGCATCGCGCATATCGTTGGTGCGTTGTTTGAACGATAAGCCGAGCAACGCCACAACTTTATTGTTAAACTTCACGCCAGCTTCTGCCGCTGCCCGATCGATCAAATAGGTCTTTTGATATTCGTTAATTTCATAGACCGATTCGAGCAAATCGGTGCTTTGGTTGCGGCTCTTGAGTTGATAGATCAACGATTGAATATCTTTGCCAAAGCACGAGCCACCAGCGCCGTTCGAGACAAACGAACCCCATTTGCTAATGCGGGTATCAGCGGTTACACCACGCTTGAGATCTTCCATGCGCACATTTGAGACCGATTCAGCCAAACGTCCGCCAACCCCGTTCCAGAACGAAATGTAGGTTAGCAACAAGGTGTTGGCAACATACTTAATCGATTCAGCAGTTTCAGGGGTAGTTTCGATAAAGGCAATTCGCACATGGTTGATAAATTGCGAGTAGATCCGACGTAAAATTCGGAAATCTTCCTCGGTATCGGCCCCAACCACGACCCGATCAGGATGGCGTGATTTTTCAACCGCGTTGCCTTCGGGCAAGAATTCAGGGTTCGAGGCAATGCCCACGTTTGGCACATTATGGCTTTTGAGCACTTCCTCAAGTTGGCGACCTGTGCCAACTGGCACTGTGCTTTTATTGATAATCACCACGCGGCGTTGATCAGCACGTTTGGCCAATAGCTTCGCCAAATGATTGACCGCATCGAAATAGTAGCTCAAATTCGAGGAGCCATCGCGGTTTGGGGGGGTTGGCAAACACAAGAAAAAGGCATCGACCCCTTCGATTACCGGCTCAAGATCATCAATGAAATGCAGAGAACGGTTGATATTTTCTTGGATAATGCTGGCCAAGCCTGGCTCATTGACATATTTTTCAATTTCTTCGCGCTTAGCGGTTTTGTAGGCCGCAATCCGCTTGGTATCAATATCATAGGCATAGACTTCATGACCATATTCTGAGCAGACCGCAGCGTGGGGCAATCCCACAAAGCCTGTTCCTGCAACGACGATCTTCATGCAAGCTCCTTCGGTAGGCCACTTCGACGGTGGAAGCAACCCCAACCATGAATAACAAACGGCACCGTCCCATGTGAACCAGCGAACAATGACCAACATCCTCGTTGATGGTAGAGCGCCCTCGCCGCACCTGACAACCACAGTGGGTCGTCAGCCATGAATTTATGCATCATAGCCAACATCAAGCATTTGTGCAACAGGACTATTCGACCATCCCAGCCTGACGCTGAAGGCGTAACGCCAAACGTTCCCGCAGCTCACTCAAACGGTGTTGATAGCTTGGCTCATTAATCACATCAGTCCACATAATCAGGGCATCTTCACCATTGTCGGTGTAGTAGCGCACCCGCGTGCCGCTTGGCTCGAAGCCATATTTCAAATAGAGCTTTTGGGCCGATTCATTTGAAATGCGCACTTCTAAGGTCAGGCGGGTTGCCCCCATATCAATGCCTTGATCAATTAAGCCATTCAGCAGCAACTCGCCAAGGCCTTGGCCGCGCTGCGATGGAGCCACAGCAATTGTAGTGATATGGCCTTCATCAACCATCAACCATAAGCCAGCATAACCCACCAAGGGAAACGGGCTGACTGGCTGCGGCTTGGTAAACACCGACGGCAACAAGGTCTGCAGCAACGAGCGCCGTGGCACATACGGCATAATTGGCTCATCGGGCGGCAAGCTTGGGCTAGAACGCGCCACAATATAGCGGCTGGTCGCAGGCGAACTTAATTCACGACGATAGGTATTGGCCGACCATGGCGCTGAAAAACTTTGGCGCTCAATTTCTTGGACACGCGGAATATCATCCTCGTGCATAGCCTTTAGGAAGTAGTACATTGCAGCCTTCTATGCTGATGAATGCTTATTTGATCGGTTTAACTGATGTTGGATCGAGAATCAATTGTGAGCCATGACGACCTTCTAAGCCAAATTGCCCGCCCGTTTGGAAGGTGCCAGTTACTTCAACTAAACCCCAAACGAAGCCATTGCCAGGCCCAACGTTGAGTTGGCTCGAAAGATCAGGCGGAAAGCCTTCCATCGAAATTGGCGTGCCCATCGGCTGCGGATTAACCCCACTTGCCACGTTATCGCCGAGTGGCTTTTCGCTTTGCACCCCAGTGGTCAACAAACCAGAGCTGGCTTGAGTCCAGTAATACATGCCACGGGTGGTCACGGTTTGGCCGTTGTAGGCTGAAGGATTTTTCTCAAGCTCATAGATTGAAACCTGGTTGGGCTGAGCTGCGGTTGGCGCTGGGTATTCAACCCGCTCAACTTGCTCAATCGCTTCGGCAGATTGCACCACCAAACGGCTGGTAAAACTGCCATCTGGGCCAAACGCGCCAGTTTCAAATTTGCCCTTAACTCGCACCGCGCCATAAACACTATCGATTGGGCGATGCAAATTAGCGCTAGCCTCAGCCGGAAACTCGTCAAGCCAGACGAGGCTATCAACGGGCTGAGCATCAGTACCATCGTTGCGGGTTGAAACCGCCTTGGCCAAAACCGACAACCCAGGATTACCCGGCTTCCAGAGGTACACACCTTCGACTGTAATTTCTTGACCGTTATAATTTGCAGGATTGCTGGTAATATCGTAGATTGTCAGGCTGCTGCCGCAACCAGCCAGAAATACTAAGAGCAATAGACAACAACTTCGCCAGATGCCAGAGCGCATCGCAACCTCCAACTATGATCATGGTTCGGCGTGCGATTATAGCAGATCGTCTGGCTCGTTGCCATAATCTAAGCAAAATTAGATCATTATGCTACAATAGAACCATGGCCTTTCTAGCCTTTTCATGATTTATTGTCCCCTCACTCCCGTAGTGGGGTATTGCATACGCTGGGTACTCAACAGGAGAGTGGTTGCGATGTGTACCCTTCACCTTTCAGCATGCGCTCAAATATTGCCTGTTCGGAGGTATCCAGCAAGGAATATCTGTGTTTTTCACTATGACTACACCACATACAATTGCAATTGATGGCCCGGCAGCGTCGGGAAAAAGTACGCTCGGCAAGTTGTTAGCAGATCATTTTGGCTATATCTATTTTGATACTGGGGTGCTCTATCGCGCCTTGACCTATGTAGCCCTCGAACAAGCCATTGATCTCGCTAATGCCGCCGCTCTCGCCAAACTCGCCCAAACCAGCAACTTTGAAGTGCTTCCGCCAACCATCGCCGATGGCCGCCAATACACGGTGTTGGCCAATGGCGAGGATATTACTTGGCCATTACGCGCCGCCAATGTTGAACGCAATGTTTCGCAAGTCGCCGCTCAACCAGCTGTTCGCGAGGCACTCCGCGATATTCAACGTCAAATTGGCAAAGCGGGCCATGTCGTAATGGCTGGCCGCGATATTGGGGCAGTGATTATGCCCGATGCTCAATTGAAAATTTATCTTGATGCTTCGGTTGAGGAGCGTGCCCAACGCCGCGCCCAAGAACTCAACGCCCGTGGCCGCTCAATCAGCTATCGCGAGGTGCTTGACGACTTGACCCGCCGCGATGCCAAAGATGCCGCCAACACCTTCTTGGCCGACGATGCGATCACCATCACCACCGATGGCCGCTCGCCCGAAGAGGTTTTTCAGGCAATCTTGAGCGTCATCGGGGTCGAAGCCCAAGCTTAATTTCGGCAAACAACGACGTGGAGGTTGCTCCACGTCGTTTTTGTTTAAGCATTGTTCCATTGGCTGGGAGCAACCGCTGCTTTTGGCGCTTGACGATTGGCTCACAAACAAAATACTATAGCAATAGCAACCCTGATGTGGGAGGGTAATCGATGAGCCGCTTCTATCGTTTTTATCACTATCTCGCCAAAGTGCTCTTTTTTATCTTCACTCGCCGCGTGATTGTCCGAGGCAACCAACATATTCCCAAACATGGCGCGGCAATTTTGATTTCTAATCACATTAGCTACTCCGATCCGGCCACAATTATCGGTTATATCAAACGCCATGTCTACTTTATGACCAAAGCCGAGATGTTCGACGGTGGTTTTATGGATTGGGTGATTACGCGAGCTGGGGCGTTTCCGGTTCGGCGTGGCGAGGCTGATCGCACGGCGTTTCGGCGGGCACTAGAATTGCTCAGCCAAGGCCAATGCATCGGCCTCTACCCTGAGGGCACACGCTCGACCACCCGTACCTTGCAGCAAGCGCGGGCTGGCGTGGTGTTACTGGCTAAACAAAGCGGTGCGCCGATTATTCCAATTGCAATCACGGGCATGGAGCGGGTGTTTTTGGGTAAATTTCCATGGTTTGGGCGGCCAACTGTCACGATTACAATTGGCAAGCCCCAAACCTTGGAGCAACTGGCGCAAAGCAACTTGCCAATCGCCCACCAACGCGATTATTTGGCTGAGCAAATTATGGCCCAAGTTGCAGCCTTATTACCGCAAGCCTATGGCGGCACGAATGTTAGCCAACTCAGCTATGAATAGGATGGGATGTTATGCCAACCAACGTGCCTCAACTCAGTTTTAATATCAATCTCCAAGCTGATGAACGGGTCAAGTTGATCGCCTATCGTCATTGGCTGATCTTGGCCCGCAATCTTTCAATTTGGTTTACTTTTTGGTTTATTTGTACCGTGATTTTCTTATGGCGAGTCTCGGTGGTTGGCGTTGATACCCTCAACACTGTGCTGTTTGGTGCTGGCACAATCTTTTTCGGGGCCATGATTTATAGCTATTTCGATTGGCGCAACGATGCCTTGGTGGTCACCAATCAGCGGGTTATTTCGTATAACTCGCGCTTTTTGATCAGCGTGCAGCGCAATGAGCTGTATGTGCGCGAAATTGAAGACGTAAAAACCGTCACGGAGTCGGTGGTTTCGCGTTATTTCGATTATGGCGAAATTGAGGTACAAACTGCTAGCCGTTTGCGCAACATTGCCTTCGTGGGAATCGTCAATCCTACGTTGGTACGCGACACAATTCTCGAATTTGTTGCGCCGCTCAAAGAAGTTGAGCATGTTGAGCATATTCAGCAAATCGTCAGAGCCAAAGTGCTCAAACAAGGCACAATGCCCAGTTTGCCACCGCTGAGCGATTTTATTCCACCAGAACAAACTGGCCGTACACTTTTGGGCATTATTCCGCCAAGCCCCGAGGTGCGCGGCAATTCGATTATTTGGCGCAAACATTGGCTCTTTCTCTTTGTCGAGGCAGCTAATCCAATTTTGCTCTTTCTAATCATCAATTTGTCGTGGTCACTGTTGCTCGGCTACGATTTTATTCGGTCTGGTGGGTCATTAGTATTTTTGGCAATCCTCGATATCTTTTGTCTCGGCTGGCTGATTTACGAGGTGATTGATTGGCGCAACGATGAATATATTGTCACCCCAATCAACATTATTGATATTGAGCGCAAGCCGTTGGGCCGTGAAACCAAACGTGAAACAACCTGGGACAAAATTCAGAATGTTTCGCTGAATCAAGAAAATTTATGGGCACGCATTTTGAAGTATGGCGATGTCGAGCTATTTACCGCAGGTCAAAACGAAAATTTCACCTTTCGCGGGGTAGCCGCACCCGATAGCGTGCTGGCGGTCATTTCCGATTATCGCGACCAATTCGAGCAGCGGGCGCGTGACCGCGAATTTGATAGCACCTTAATGCTGTTGCAACATTATCATCAACTACAACGCGATGAACTCCAAGTGCTGTTTGATGATCATCGCAGCCATATCGAAGCCAAATTGCCGCCAACCGAGCGGTTGGAAACTGGAGTGTAATCCTAATTGGGAGTCAGAATCTGTTGTGCGAAGGAGTTTTCATGGCGCAGTCAGCCCGGTGGCGTGGGTGGTTTTGGCTTGGTTTAGGCCTAATCTGCCTACTTTGGCCCAACCTAAGTCATGCCCAAAATGCCGATGCCATCACCATCACTATCGATCAGGTTGGCTTTGATGCCCAAGGCCATGTCGCGAATGGTGGTTGGTATCCAATTATTACAACGATCGAAAATAGCGGAGCCGACCTTCAAGCCCAAGTTGTGGTAACCACGGGCTTTGGGCAGGCCGATTTGCTGCAAAATGTCGATCTGCCTGGTGGTTCGCGTAAACAAGTGCGTTTGCTCATGCGAGCCAATCTCAATCAAACGGTGGTCGAAATCAAAGTTGTTGATACTCAAGGCAAGCAACTAGCCCGCAATCGCAGCAATGTGCGGGTACACGATAGCCAAGAAATTTTAGTAGGTGTATTTGGCGGGCCAGCCTCAAGTTTAGCTGGCGCATCAGTTCCAGGCCGCCTCACCACGGTGATGCCGCTTGAATCAGATCAACTGCCAAGCACCGACGGCGAATTGTTTAACTTTGCAGCAATTGTGCTGCAAGATGTTCAACCGACTGCCGAGCAAGCCGCCGCCCTCGAACGTTGGGTCGCAACCGGCGGCACACTGATCGTCAGTGGTGGCCCGAATAGCGCCGAACTGCCCAAAGAACTCGTAGCGCTCCTGCCTGCGAGCGTTAGCCGCAGCAGTAATTCAGCCGTGTTAACCACACTCAATGGGCGCAATACTCCCGCTTTTGCTCAAATCAATCTACGAGTTAACCAACTTCAAGCAACCGCCGATGCTAGCATGTTCGGCGTTGGGGCCAATAATGAAGCCTTGATCGTCAGTCGCAAGCTGGGCATGGGCCAAATCCTCGTCACAGCCTTCAATCCCAGCGACTTACCCGCCGAAGTTAATGATCGGTTGGTTTGGCCAGTGCTCTTACAACCCCAACTCTACCGCGATTGGAATGTAGCGCTTTCGCCATGGTCAATCCAGATTCGTGGCACTGATCAAAATTTGCCTTCAGTTTTAGGCTTGATGGGAATTTTGTTTGGCTACATTCTGCTGATTGGCCCGATCAATTACTTTATTTTGCGGCGTTTGGATCGGCGGGAATGGGCTTGGTTTAGCATTCCATTGGTTGTGCTCGGCTTCGTGGGCATTATGTATTTGGCTGGTGGCGATTTACGCACAGGCAATATCAATGTCACCACGATTAACATTATCGATAGCCAACTTGGGGCCGATCAAGGCCGTCTAAGCGTCAACTATGGCTTCAATGCAGGCCGACGCGGCGCATGGAATGGCAGTATTGATACCAATTTAATTGCTGGCAATCAACCAACTCAAGGCTTTGGCGGCGAGGGTTCGGGCACAATCGAGCAAACCAACGATGGCAAAACTCGCTTGCCCAATTGGCAAAGCAACATTGGCCAAATGCAAACCCTCGCCGCAATTGGCCCAGCCGCAGTTCCCTACAACTTTGAGGTTAACGTAGCCAAAGCTAATTCGTGGGAAGGTGCAACAATTACCAACCGAAGCGAACGCAAGGTTGAATATGCGATTCTGTTCAGTGGCGAAGAAAGTATTATTTTGCCAGCACTCGAACCAGGTGCTTCGATTACGATCGATAAAAGCCTTGATCGCGTCATGCAAAGCAGCCCCTATCTCAACAACAACGACCAATTAACCCAAGCCCTCCAATTGCTCTGGAACGCAGGCAACGAGCGCACCAACTACAATGGGCTGCCCAAAAATTCGCTTTATACCGAGCCGCATATCACAGTGCTTGATACCGAGGTGCTCAACGAAATTACCGTCGATGGAATCGCCGCTCCGCAAAAGAGCAGCAATATCTACAATTTGTATGTTGATTTGGAGCAACGCTGATGGAATTGATCGTTGAAACCCACAATTTAACCCAGCGTTTTGGCACTCACCTAGCGCTCAATCAGGTCAATTTGAGCATTCCCAAAGGTGCGGTCTATGGTTTTATTGGGCCAAATGGCGCTGGTAAAACCACCACCATGCGAATTTTGACCACCTTGCTCCAACCAACCGCTGGTGAAGCCTTTGTCAACGGCGTTTCGGTACGCAAAGATCCCGATGCAGTGCGCAAAATGATTGGTTTTATGCCCGATTATTTTGGGGTTTACGAAAGCATGCGGGTTTGGGAATACCTCGATTTCTTTGCCCACATCTATGGTATCAAACAGCCACGCCGAACAAGTTTGATTCAAGAATTATTGCAACTAGTCGATCTGACCGAAAAACACGATAGTTATGTAATGAATCTCAGCCGTGGGATGAAACAGCGCCTCAGTTTAGCCCGCACCATGGCCCACGATCCCAGCTTGTTAATTCTCGATGAACCAGCCAGTGGGCTTGATCCACGCGCACGAATCGAACTACGCGAGTTGCTACGCGAATTAAGCCGCATGGGCAAAACGATTATGGTTAGTTCACACATTTTGTCGGAACTAGCCGAAATGTGTAGCCATATTGGCATTATCGAGCGTGGCACACTCCTAGCAAGCGGTCCAGTCGAACAAATTATGCAGGATTTACGCCCACATAAATTGATCGAAGTGCAAGTGCTTGAACGAGCAATGCCAGCCTTGCAAATGCTCAAACAACTGCCAACCATCAACGATGTGCATTTAGCCAATGAGCTAGCCGATGATCAGGCAGGCGGCAAATTAGCGATCAACTTCAGTGGCACAGCCGAAGAGAGCAGCGCAATTTTGAGCAACCTGATCAGCCAAGGCTTTCGGGTCAATCACTTTGCCGAACGCCAATCCGACCTCGAAGAAGTCTTTTTGCATGTGACACAGGGAGTGGTGGCATGAAGGCAATTTTGCAAAAGGAATTTCGCTCGTATTTGCGCGGCAATCGGGCGTTTACCATGCTCAGCATCTACTTATTCATTCTCAGTGGCTTGTGTGTGCTAATTTACGCTGGCCAAAGCGAAAATGGGTTTATCGATCGCAGCCAGATTGGCTTAAGTTTATATAGCACCGCTGCCGCCGTAGCCTTGTTTCAACTAACCTTTTTTGCACCATCGCTGAATGCTTCATCGCTGGGCAGCGAACGCGATCGCCAAACCATCGACGTGTTGATGGTCACACCTGTACGGCGCTACCAAATCATCTTGGGCAAGCTGATTGCGCCTTGTTTATTCCTCTTTTTGCTTAGTTTAGCCAGCTTGCCAATTGGCGCATTGGCCTTGCTAATTGGCGGGATCGAAGCCCGCGACCTATGGATTGCCCTGGCGATTCAATTGGTCACAGTTTTGGGCTATGGCAGCATCGGGATTTGGGGAGCTTCGTGGGCTAAAACCAGCCGTGGGGCGATGATGGCAACCCTTGGCTTAGCATTGGTATTGGCGATTGGGCTGCCATTACTGGCGATATTAGTCTTAGCAGTGCTCTCGAATGATCAACCATTATTTGATTCCATTATGAACAATGGCTTTATCCGCAATCTTGGGGTTGTGGCCTTGTCGTTCAGCCCGTTCTTTAGCCTTATTATGTGGATTCAGAGCGTTACCGATGGTCAAGCAACCACCTGGACTTTAGATTTACAAGGCCAACTTGGTGGTGGCACAATTTTACAACCATGGGTTATTTCCGTCTTGATTTGGCTGATGCTCATCCCTTTCTTGATTTGGCGTAGCTCCAAGCAATTGCAAAAATCGGTTGCCCATTCAAGCGGCGGCTAGCAATTGTTGAGCAGCGGCATGCCCTATTGCTCATGCCGCTGCTTTCGCGGTACAATTCAGCCACATGTTGAAATCCAAGGAGGCTGGTATCGCTACACTTGTTGTGATCGAAGACCAACCAGATACGCTATTAATCATTCGGAGCACATTGCACCAACAAGGCCATCAATTACACTTCTTCCCCAATGGCCGCGTGGCTACAGCTCAAGCCGTGCAAGCCTTACAACCTGCCCTCATTTTGCTCGATGTGCAGCTGCCAGATCAATCAGGCTTCGATTTGATTGGCTCCTTGCGCTCGATAGCCCCCTGTATTGCCTTGACAGGATTTAGTGATATGAGCATTGTTGAACGTGCCAAGGCTTTGGGCTTTTTTGGTTTTTTAGGCAAGCCAATTCGCCCAGCCTACTTTCCGCAACAAATTAGCCGTTTGTTGGCTGGTGAAGCGGTTTGGGAACACACGTGGGCAGGCGATGTGCCAGTGCCAATCTTCAGCTAAACAGCAATAGAATTTGTTGTAATTCGCTGCGTTGCTGCTCGCTCGCCATACTCATGGCCGAACGCAACCATAAACGACCTTCGGGGCTTTCATAATGCAGCCAAAATTTCCACAAACCGCCGACTAACTCCAATAATTGCCCATGCTCATAGATCGCCGCCCATTGCAAACAGCCACGAATCGTCGTATAACTCTCACGCAACAACGAAAGATCGTTCATCGGCGTGAGCAATTCGCCATGATCTTTGGCGCGTTCGATCGTTTGCTCCCAACGCTGCAAAATCTGCTTAATTTCATTGGCCCAATATTGGGTAAATTCCAGCATCAACTGATGATAGACATCGCGTTCGAGCGCTACTTGCCGAGCATAGAGCCGAATTACAATTGGCATACTAAACCGCGTTTCGCCACGGCTATCGACACTACCCTCCAAGCATGATGCATCGACCAAACCGCTAGCCACCCGCCAATTGACTTTAAAAGCTTGGGTGGCTTGGGCTAGGCTAAAATGATGTTCAAACAAGGCCAAGCGCAAACAAGCAGCTTGAACATCATCATTTAACAACGAAAAGGTATATTCAACCATTTGGCGCAAGGTGCGATGCGAGGCCGAGCCATTTGCCAACGATTCGATCTCCAACATTTCAACGTTGGTCATGGCCAAAATATCGTTGAGCGAAACCAGCAACAATTGCGAAGCAGCAATTTCAATCGCCAAGGGATGGCCTGCCAAACGCTGAACAATTTGCTCGGTTTGCCGACGCTCAACCTGACGGTTCAAATCGCGAGCACGTTGCTCAAACAACAAAATCCCTTCTTCGAGGCTCAAGGCTGGCACAGGAAAGCGTCGTTCACCATTGATGCTCAAGGCAATTTGCGTGGTGGTAATAATTGAAATATTGCCAAAATTGAGTAATGGCAGCAGCATCTCGGCAACTGCCCGAATATGCTCACAATTATCGATAATCAAGACCGTGCGGCGATTGGATTGCTGAATATAACTGGTTAAATCGGCTTTGGGGTCGCCGAGCCAGCGATTGAGCAAGGCATGCCAGCTATCATGCACTGTGTATTCATTGCGTAAATCGATAAAAACGACTTCTTGAGCAAAGCCAGCATTGGCAATATAGCTAGCGAGGGCAATCGCGAGGCGGGTTTTGCCGATGCCACCAATACCATGCAAGGTTACCAGCCGATATTCGCGGCAAAGTTCAAGCAACTCTTGCAAAACTGCTTGGCGGCCAACCAAAGGCGTAAGCGGAATCGGCAGACCAATGATCGTGGTAGGACGCAGGCTAGGCAGATGATCGAGCAAATGGCGTAATTGCTCATAAAAACGGCCACGTTTGGCATAGTAGGTGCTATCGGCCATATTAAGATTTGCAGCTTTTTGGCTTTCTGTGGTATAACGATTTACCTGCTGTTCAAAGAAGGCAAGTGCATCAACATCGTGGCTCATGCCATCGCGCAACGTTTGCACAACTACCTGCCGACCACCATGATTATCGACCCACTGCTGCAACGTTTGCGATAACATCTCGCCGCGGAGTAATTGGCGGAGCATTTTATTTGGCCAAGGATGTGGCATGGAACAGCCCTCTGGTCTAACCTACGACCCACCAGCCAGCCAACTGCTCTCCTTGCAGCAGGCGGCGGCCTATACCCGTGAATATTACCCGGCTCAATCGCTCACCGAAGGCACCTTGCGCGTTTACCTTAATAAAGGTAAAATCCGTGGCATCAAACTTGATCGCTATTGGTACACAACGGCGGCTGAGCTTGAGCGCTATCTTTCTCAACCAACATCAGCCACAATCACTCAACCCTCAGTTACGGATTCGTAATTTCTCCAAGATTCTCCCGCCAAACTCTAGACACAATAAAGAGAGATATTGCACTCTCTTGGTTTGATTGTATGCTATCGTAGCATTATCGACGATTAATTCAACCAACAACTTAATAAAGCAACCGAGCCAGTGCGAATGTGGCTGTGCCTTAGCATCATTATATCCGACTATCGATTTCAACCAACAGTCTGTGCTAGGCAACCAGCCAAATTCAAGCGTCGCAGCACTCCATCGGTCACCACTAGGAGGTCTCATGGTCGCCAGCCGTGCGCTCTGTAGCTGTAGAGGGCTACATTGCCAGCCATTGCAAACCCACAGTGGCCGTTGTAACACTGTTACACTAGCCGCCATCAATCTATCGTCAACGCTTGTGGGAGAGAAGAACAATGGAGTAGGTTGGAAGAATGCCAATAGTCCGCTTGTGGGAGCCTAGATAATTTACCGAGGAAGAATAAACAGGCAGGCCGCCGTGAGAAGCAGCCTGCCTGTTATAATTTAACGCCCAAGCAGCTTTTGCACACGTTGTTCGAACGCAGCTTCGCTCATCGCCCCAATCCAGCGATCAACCTCTTGACCATGCTGAAATACCACCATCGTGGGCAAACCACGCACACCCAAACGGCTGGCATATTGCACATCTTCGTCGGTATTGATTTTGGCAACCACAATTTCACCAGCATAGCGCTGTGCCAGTTTGGCCAAAATTGGCGCAATCACGCGGCAATGCACACACCAAGGTGCCCAAAAATCGACAATGACTGGCGTATCCGATTGTAATACCTGCGTTTCAAAGCTGGCATCGCTAATATGAACTGGCTGATCAATCACGGTTTGCATGAACGAGACCTCCGCTTGACAGCTATTGCATGATTACAGTAGCTCGTTGGCAGTCTACAAGTTCAAGTCAACTTGAAGTCAAGCAGCAATTTCAGAGGTCGGCATATGCAACAACTTAGTATCAGTATGGTCGCCAAACAGGCTGGCATCAAAGCCTCAACCATTCGTTATTATGAAGAAATTAATCTATTGCCGCCTGCTGCTCGCCAGAATGGTCGGCGTTATTACGATCAACAGATTTTCGAGCGTCTAGCGTTTATTCGCACAACCCAACGGCTTGGCTTTAGCCTTACCGAAATTCAATTGCTGTTTCAACATGAGCAGCAACAGGCTCCGTTAGCAGGTTTATGGCGGCAATTAGCCAAGCAAAAGTTGGCCGATCTCAGCCAATTGCTCGAACAAGCTAGCCATGTGCAACAATTACTCCAGCGCGGGTTGCGTTGTCGCTGCGCCACCCTTGAAATGTGTGTCCATTGTGTGTTACAACATTGTCAAGATTAAATCGTGAAACCTTTTGATACTGTGTCTACGTATAACGCCTTAACAAATCGATCAACTTAGGAGGATGTGCATGTTCCGTAAATTGCTCGCCAGCGTTGGTATTGGCAATGCTCGTATCGAAACCCATCTCCACAATAATACAACCGCTCCAGGTGGCACGATCACTGGCGAAGTGCATATTATGGGCGGTGATGTCGAACAAGATATCGAAGCACTGTATTTGTTTTTGGTCACTCGCTATACCCGCGAGTACGACGACAGCAAAATGACCCAAGATCACACGATTGGGCAATATCCACTGACGCAGCGGTTTAAGCTTCAACCAGGCGCTCAACAACGCATTCCCTTTAGCATTAATTTGCCGCTCGATACGCCATTAACCATGGGCCATCAACCGGTCTTTATTCGGACTGGTTTATCAATCAGCGGCGGGGTCGATGCAGGCGATGTTGATCAATTACAAATTCAGCCGCATCCTTCGCAGGCAACGATTATTCAGGCCATCCAACAAATTGGCTTCCAACTATATACCGTGCACAACGAATACAATTCACGCTGGCGCGGCCCCTATCCATTTGTGCAAGAGCTTGAATTCAAGCCCTATGGCCACCAAAGTTTCCACATCGAAGAATTAGAGGTTGTGCTCGATTTGCAAGATTATGGGGTTGATGTCTATTTGGAAATCGACAAGCGTTTGCATGGCTTTGCTAAGCTGTTTGCCGATTTTGATCTCAACGAACGCTATGCCAAGTTGACCTTTACCCACGCCGATATTCAACGCCCTGATTTGGCCCATATCATCAGCCAAACCATCCAATCGCGCATGCGCCACTAAGTTCACGACGACGGTCGATCACTACAATTGGTGATCGACCGTCCACTGTTTAACCTAAAACATATTGCGCCAAAGCTTTGTGCAATAAATTACGCAGCATCTGACTAAAATGGCGATTCAGATCGGCTGGCAATAAGGCTAATTCTTTGGTGAGCGGCTGTGGTTGCCAGCCTTGAATCACCAACATCAAGGCCGCTTTCTGAAATTCAGTCAGCACCGCTTTGGCTAAATCGCCGCCTAAGCACCAAACCTCAAACTTTTCTAAGCCCTCAGCCGTTTGGCGGTCATGCAAATCGACCAATGAATAAATATCAATATTCGTCCAGAGTGCCCCAGCCTTGGCTTGCTCCAAAAGATGCCCACCATGAAACACAATTAAATCGCGGAAACCCTCGCCCCCAGCCACGCAAAATACTGCATCAAGCGCCGCCAATTGCTCAGGATGGCGTTTGGCAAAATGTTCAAGCGCCACTTCGATGCTGCGCAGGTAGGCGGGCAAAACATACGGCTTGCTAGCTTGGGCATATTCAACAATCCGATGAGCCAAATTTGCCAACAACACCTCGCGCAAACTGCCCAACGCCGCCATAATTGCTGGCAATTGAGCCGCATCAAACGACGATTCAACTCCAATTGCGTTGATGCCTGGATAGATTGTCGCCAGATGTTCGCCATATTTTTTGGCATACACCGCATGCATACCATGGCGTGGGCAGCCACCGCGTTCGACTCCAGGCCCACGAAAATGCGCTCGGATCGGCGCAAACAGACTATAACTCGCTTGCAATTGTTCAGCAATTTGCAGATCGTTCATCGCAGCAGCCCCCTTTTGAGCATTCACACACTAGCCATACTATAGAGCATAATCGCCCCAAACCTAGCAGAATTTTCAGGTTTCTCAGGCCAACTTCAGCCGCAAACTATGGTTTTTGGCCCACCACAGCGCTATACTCACCATAGCTATTTGATGTTGGAGGGATATATGTTGCGTCGAATAACCCTAAGTTTTTGCTTATTAATTGTCAGTTTGAGTTTCGTGCCCCAACGCCCAAGTTATGCTGCGTTTACTGATGGGTTTGCCGATACAGCCTTTCGCCAACGCTGGCAGCGTGCCGATCAAGCAGTGGCCGATGGTCAAACCAGTCGTTCGTGGGTTTGGGGTCAAAACATCGGCCCACGAATAATCGAGCGCTATCAGCAATCGCCCCAAGCTAGCCGCCTTGTGCAATATTTTGATAAGGCTCGCATGGAAATTAGCCAGCCTGATGCAGATCGTAACAGTGAGTGGTTTGCAACCAATGGTTTGTTGGTCGTTGAGCTGATCAGCGGCCAAATACAAACAGGCGATCAGCAATTTGAGGCTCGTTCAGCGGCCAACGTGCCAATTGCTGGCGATCCTGATAGCCCAAGCCCAACCTACGCCAGCCTTGCCCCTATCGCGACCACCAACGGCGATCATCGCAGCGAAAACCGCCAAGGCCAACGGATTAGCAGTCTGCTCGCGGCAAACGGCCAGATCAGCGATCAGCCAGATTTGGCAACTGCCAACACCACCATCGTGCAGTATGAAAGCGTCACGGGCCATAACGTGCCCAAAGTATTTTTCGATTTTCAGCAATCGTTGAGCAATGTAACCAATGTGCTAGGGACGTTTGGCTACCCAATCACCGAAGCCTACTGGATCGATACAACGATTAACGGCCAAGCCCAACGAGTGCTATTTCAAGCTTTTGAACGCCGTGTGCTGACCTACAATCCCAATAACTCGGCGAATTGGCAAGTTGAAATGGGCAACGTGGGCAGTCATTACTATCGCTGGCGCTATGCCAAGCCAATGTATTATTTTCAGGATAGCAGCATTGCGGCTAAAGTTTCTGAGGCTGGCACGTTGGCCATCAATACCGAAGGCTATCAGCCAGCGCTGGTCGATAGCCTACCCAGCGACCCAATTTACCCCTACAAACGAATTGATCGCAGCAAAATTACGGGTTATCAACCCAAAAATTATCGTTTGCTCAAGCTTGAAAATCGTTATGTCATGCTAACGATCTTGCCTGAACTGGGCGGTCGGGTTTATCAACTGACCAACAAAGCCACAGGCCAAAACCTGCTCTATCAAAATCCGGTGATTAAAGCTAGCCATTTGGGGCAGCGCGGTTGGTGGCTGGCCGCAGGTGGTATCGAATGGGCCGCGCCCACCGAGGAGCATGGCTACCTCGAATCCGAGCCATGGGATTATCGGTTGGAGCAAACCAACGATGCCGCACGGGTGATCGTTTCAACAACTGAGCGCCATACTGGCATTCAAATTGAAATCACAATTGAGCTAACTAACGATAGCCAAATTGTGAATATGCGCGGCAATTATCGCAACCCAACCGCTAGCCCACAGCCATTTCAATTTTGGATGAATGCGATGATTGCGCCTGGTGGAATCAACCAGCTGCAACGTAGCTTACATTTTGTCGTGCCAACCCAGCAGATGATTGTGCATGCAACCCAAGACGCGGCGCTGCCAGCACCACAACAAACAATCAGCTGGCCCAATTTTAATCAGCGGGATCTTAGTCGTTATGCCACCTGGAACGGCTATATCGGCCTCTTTGCCGCCGACAACCTGAGCGGCAAATGGGCTGGCGTGTATGATCCAGCGCTCAACCAAGGCTTGATGTTGGTTGATCTTGATCCAAATTTGCCTGGGATTAAAACCTTTGCCTTTGGCGACCAATTTGATCGCAGCCTTTACACGACCGATGGCAGCGATTATGCCGAACTATGGCATGGCGCACAAGCCACATTTTGGGATTACCCAAGCCTAGCCGCAGGCCAAAGTCGTTCGTTCGAGGCGCATTGGCTGCCCTTGCACGATTTGGGCGATTTGAGTGCGGGCAATCGTTATGGCGCAGTTGGCTTGCAAATCAGCAGCAACGGCACTGTGAGCGTGGCAATTCAGCCAAGCCAAGCCTTCGTTGCAACGCCAATTCGCATTAGCAAGGCAGGCCAAACGATCTGGCAAGGCACGCTTGATCTCAAGCCACAACAGCCACTGCGGATTGAATTAACCCAAAATATTGCTCGTGGCGAGCTGCTTGCAATCGAATGGGCAGGCCAAACTCAGCAAATCGTTGTTCCTTAGCAAAAATCTGTTTTTAGCAACCACGAAGTTTATTTTTTGATCCACGAAGGACACGAAGGATACGAAGGTTAAGTTCTTAGCCACGAATTGCACGAATAAGCTATTCATCCTTCATCCCTCATCCTTCATAATTCCCTTTGCGCCGCTGCGTTGAAACCTAGCCCTTGACCTGCGAAAAATCCGCAAGCTGGGGCTAGGCCAAAGATTTTGACAAACCAGCGCCGCTTCCGTATACTAGCGCTCAAATAAAATCTATTTAATCCGACTAAATTGATTTTATTCTACATAATCAAACAAACGTCGAGCATATATGGAAGGATCGAGCAGCATGAGTGCAGCACAACTGCCCAAGGTCAGCGGCGAAGCCCTAAATCTCACCAAATCGATGGAATTGTTAGCCCAAGCCGAAGCGATTGTTCCAGGGACAACCCAATCGTTGATGAAACGGCCTGAGCAATTCGCCTATGGTTCGTTTCCAGTTTTTATTGATCATGGTGATGGCGCGTTGGTAACCGATGTTGATGGCAATCAATATATCGATTTTATTTGTGGCTTGGGCGCAACCACCTTGGGTCACAACCATCCAGCAGTGGTCGAGGCAATTCGCAACAATTTGGATAAAGGGCTGATTCATTCGCTGCCCACTGAAGTTGAGCTACGGGCAACTCAAGCGTTGATCGATATTATTCCGAATGCTGAAATGGCTCGCTTCTTTAAAACTGGGGCTGATGCCACTTCTGCCGCCGTGCGTTTGGCTCGCCACCTTACCAAGCGCGAACGGATTATCACGGTTGGCTACAATGGCTGGCACGACCATTTTATGTATTACACTCCTGGTGTGCCCGCCGTGCTCAGCCAATACACCGAACAAGTATCATTGATGGCTCCCCACGAAAAGCCCAACTTGATCGCTGCCATCAACAAGCATGGCGATCAATTGGCCGCCGTGTTGCTTTCAATGCCCTACAAACACTGCTTGGATGCTGAGTATTTGAACGAAGTTAAGGCTGCTTGTCATGCAGTTGGCGCATTATTTGTGCTCGATGAAGTAGTAACGGGCTTCCGCTTAGCACTTGGTGGAGCGCAAGAATTCTATGGCGTTGATGCAGATTTCGTCTGTCTCTCGAAGGGCATCGCTGCAGGCATGCCACTTTCCGCGATTGCTGGCCCCAAAAAGTATCTCGAACGCTTATCCGATTTGCAAGTTTCAACCACCTTTGGCGGCGAAATGCTCTCGCTGGAAGTTTGCTACGAAGTGATCAACGTCTATCGTGACACTAACTATTTTGAGCATGTGGCTAAGCTTGGCCAACGTTTGCGCGAAGGTGTGAATGCCAAAGCCGAGGCGCTTGGAGTGGCCTTGCGCGTTTGTGGCTATGATGCAATTCCCTTCTTTGCCTTTGCGCCCGATATGCCAACCCATGCCCGTTTGATGGAAGCCTTGTTGGGCACATTGGCCAAACGTGGAGTCATTTTGCGCCGCGATGTCAACTTCTTGACCAGCGCCCATACGATTGAGCAAATTGATTTCACGATCGAGGCTGTCGCCCAAGGTTTACAAGAATTGCTTGATCGCGGCATTATCGAATCGACCAATGGCAAAGAACAAGCTGCTGGCTAATTTGATTGATCCACGAAGAACACGAAGGGCACGAAATTAAAGATTAGAGTTAATTAAGAACAATTCGCAATCTAAATATTCGAGGTGCAGGGAAAATAGTCCTTGCACCTCTGCTTTATACCTGTACTAAATCCCCATGCCACCAGTTACTTCGAGAATTTCGCCGTTCACATAATTGGCCAAGCTTGAAGCTAAAAAGACCATCGGCCCAGCCGCTTCTTCCGGCGTACCAGCTCGCCCCATCGGGTGAAACATGGTAATTCCCGCCATGAGATTTTCGGGCACGCCAAGTTTAATCGCCTGATCGCCGCGTTGAATCGTCTCGCCCTGCTCTTTGGCAGCTGTCAAGCGAGTTTCAATAAAGCCATAGCAAACCGCATTCGTTTGGACATTAAAACGGCCCCATTCCTTGGCAAGGGTTTTGGTGAGGCCAATCACACCTGATTTGGCCGCCGAATAATTGACCTGCCCAGCGTTGCCATATACGCCCGAAACTGAAGAAACATTGATAATTTTGCGGGCTTTGGCCGCGCCATGAGCCTTAATTTCAGCTTTAGCGGTATCGCGCAAATAGGGAGCCGCAGCCCGAATCAGCCGAAAGGGAGCCGATAAATGCACATCGAGCATGGCTTGCCATTGGGCATCATCCATGGTGTGCAACACGCCATCCCACGTATAGCCAGCATTGTTGACCAATACATCGAAGCCGCCGAAGTGCTCTAAGGTGGCGGCAATTGCTTGCGGCGCAAATTCAGCACTGGTCACATCGCCAGCAAACGCCAAAGCTTGGCCGCCAGCAGCTTTTAATTCAGCCGCCAATTGCTCAACGGGCGCAGCATCCAAATCGCACAAGACCACCCGTGCCCCGTGTTGGCTAAACAATCGCGCTGCCGCTGCTCCAATCCCACGTCCAGCTCCCGTAATTAACGCCACTTTCTCGGCCAATAACGCCATTGTCTACCTCCAAAAACAGCTAGTATACGACGATCATACTAAACCTTAGGCCAAAATGCCATTGCACAATTGCTAATGATTGTTTTAGGCCTTACTTCCATTGTTTAACTTGATCATCGTTGGTACGTTTGCCACTGGATCGTTTGGCAGCTGATTGGTCGAAAGCTTCTTGAATCGCTTGGACGGTTCGGGCATGGCTAGTGCGAATACGTTGGCTGGTCTGGTGGTTATCGCCAAAAACTTTTTGACTAATGGTCAATGCCTGGGCATGCAACTCTAGCGATTCGCGGTATTGGCCGCTCCGCTCTAGCGTCACCGCCAAATTTGCCATAGCAGTGATCGTATCGGCATGCTCTGGGCCAAACACCAATTCGCGAATCGTCAGCGCTCGTTCATACAAGGCCTGCGCGTCAGCATAGCGTTTTTGTTCGAGCAACAATCCCGCCAGATCGTTCAGGCTGGAAGCAACGTCGGGATGTTCTGGCCCCAAGGCAGTTTCGCGAATTGCCAACGCCTGTTGATAGAATGGCAGGGCTTGCGAATATTTGCCTTGGCGTTCCAACAAGCGGGCCAAACTGTTCAAACTTGCCGCTGTATCGGGATGCTCTGGCCCTAAGGTTTTTTTCCAGACCTTCAGCGCTCGTTCCTGTAACGCCTGCGATTCGGCATAGCGTCCTTCGCGCTCCAAAGCTACCGCCAGATTGTTGATACTAATCGCGGTATCGGGATGCTCTGGGCCTAAGGCTGCTTCCCATACTGCCAATGATCGTTCAAGCATCGCCAGAGCCTCAGCATTCTGCCCTTGTCGCCCTAAAGCCGATGCTAAATTGTTCATACATCGCGCGGTATCAGGATGCTCTGGGCCTAAAGCAACATTCCAAATCGCTAAAACCTGCTCATACAAGGCCTGCGCCTCGGCATAGCGCATTTGCTCCAAACGAATACCCGCCAAATTATTCATCATGCGGGCAGTATTTTGATGCTCTAGACCCAAAACTTTTTGCATAATTGCCAAGCCCCGTTCATACCAGCGCTCAGCCTCACCATAAACGCCACGCAGATGCTCCCAATAGCCAAGACTATTGCACAACCGTGCGACCCGTTCATCCTCACGCGCCAGCGCTTGCACGGTCACATGACGCAAATGTGGCTCAAGTGGCAGCATGTGCTTTGGCACGCGCGTAGCACTAATTCGCACCGCATGCTCGTTAATTCGAGATTCGACCAGCTCGCGGATTTGCGCTGAGCCGCGATGAACCTGAACAACTTGCGCCAACAAACGATGCACAACCAGCGCCTCGCTCCCATCAATTAATCCACGTTGCTCCAATAATTGCAGCGCTGCGAGTGCAGTTTGATCATCAGTTTCATTGGGAACAAAATCGAGCACAAGCTGACGGGGGATTGGCACACCAGGCGCACACCACGCCGCACCATCCAACATATCTAAGGCCAGCATCTCCAGCGCATTAGCCGAATCAAACTGGTTCAAACTGAGCATAAATGTCGCTTCAACATCTTGTTCATGGCGGGTTGGCAAGGGCAACCCAGCCCCGCCTTTGAGCGAATGATGGGTAACCGCCAAATCTTGGCGATATTGAGCAACACTCTGCTGATCATAAGTATTGAGGTAGCTGCCTGCAAGCTGCAAGGCCAACGGCAAATGCCCAAGATCGGCGGCGATTGCCTCAGCCTCAGCGGTTGTCAGGCGTGGGCAAAGCTGTTGTAGCAAGGCACGGCTTTCGGCAGGAGCCAAAACTCCAAGCCGAATCGCGCTCATCGTTGCTAATTGATTGCGGGCAGTCACCAACACCCGAAAACCGCCCAACGTCGGCATCCAACGCTCAAGGATCGCCGGATCTTCACAATTATCGAAAATGAGTAGGCGCGGCAACGGCGATTGCCATGCTGCTAAAACGTGTTGCACTTGGGCATCAAGCGTCAAACCTGTTGGATCGATAGCCAGCGCCTCGGCACATGCAGCAATTTGATTTTCAACCTGCTCAGGATCAGCGCAGTTGATCCAAAATACGCCGCCGTGGAAATAGCTGCCATAGCGATAGGCAAACTCAGTGACCAAGCTGGTTTTGCCAATTCCGCCAAGGCCAGTAGCGACGGCGGGCAGCACAACCGTTGGCTGAGCATGGCTAAGCGCGGCGGCCAGCGCCAACAATTCTTGCTCACGCCCAACAAACGTGCTACTTGCTTCAAATGGTAATCGCGAGGCTGCTGGTTGATCGGCACGCGGTGCGGGAACAGTTGTCGGTGGTAGCGAGGCGACCGCCGCTAGCGCTACAACCAGCGGGTCAAGCGGCTCAGGCAGGTCAATAGCAATCGTCTGGCCTGCATACACGATTGTCGCACGGGGTTGATTGCCCGATTGATCAATCAGTAGAGATAAAGGAGCATCATCAAGTAGCATTGGTTTACCCGCCAACATCGCGCCAAACGCCGCTTCAATGGTCGGGCGATCAGCGGCAGGCGACACAGCAAGCACAGCATCAACGAGCAATCCAATTAGGGCTGGCATCTCCATAGGGAATCCTCACATCACGAGTAAGCGGGGGTCTCACTCTACAAAGATCCTCGTTGAGCATATTTCTGGCATAATTTGGCTAAAATTGAGCAATAATTCAACTAATTGCGAGAGCCAATGAGGTAAACCGATGGTAACAACCTTAGAACACTATGATCAGGCAGGTTTAGAACTTGAAGGCCAACTCTTTTACGAGCCAAATTGGTATTTGCTAAGGGTTGCGGCTGAAGCTCATGCCAGCCTATTGTATTTGGTCGAAACCGCCAATATTGCCTGCAAACCTGCTGCACGTCCACATATTTCAGTGATCAAGGGCGAAGCTCCCAACCGCAACCAAGCCGATTGGGGCGTGGCATTTGTCGGCGAGACAGTCACATTTCGCTATGTGCCAGTGCTACAAGCTGAAAACGGCCTGCATTTATGGATTGATTGCCATAGCCCAGGCTTGTGTACGATTCGTGAACATTTTGGCTTGCCAACCTTGCGGCGCAGCGATGGAGCCTATTTAGTCAATTTCCATTTGACGCTTGGCCGCCGCAAAAAAGCGGTTACGCCACAGCTGCGCCCGCAACTACGGTTATCGCCACAGAGTCATATTGATCTTGAAACTGGAATGCAACACCTGTGAAGAATGCAAGAGCGTGATTAAAACAAATTCAGCCGCCACAATTGGCGACTGAACGGCTGCCCCACCAAGATTTATGCTACGCTACCCGACCTTACCAACGTGAAGAAGTTCGTTGCTTTTGAAAACAATCGCGGCAATAGACCGGACGGCCTTGAGTTGGCTTGAAAGGCACTGTCGTGGTACGCCCACACTCAGCACACACCGTATCGTACATTTCGCGTGAAGCTTGGCCAGCAGCATCGCGGCGATTGCCACCACCGAAGCTAGAACGCCCACCACCACCAAAACTATCGCGACCGCCATACTCGCGGCTGCGCTCGCGACCACCACCAAAACTGCTATCTCGGCTAAATGATGAGCGGCTACTTGGCTCGCTCCGCTGTTGTTTTTTGCTTTGACGACATTGAGTACAGCGACGTGGTTCGTTGGTAAAGCCTTTTTGTGCGTAAAACTCTTGTTCACCAGCAGTAAAAACGAAGTCATTCCCGCAATCGACACAGACGAGGGTTTTGTCGGTGAAACTCATAGGATTCCTTCCAAAAAAGGTTAAGACCAGATTTCGGGGTGAAAGGGTTCGGGTCAACGCAAAACTCAAGCGAGGAAGCCGATTGCGTGTGGGGCAGCAGAGCTACATTTGAGCTCGCGACCAAAACATTCACTTGCGGCCAGTATATCATAGCTAAAACGCTGTGCAAGCCACTTTTTAGGCAATTTTAGCCCTTCAGAATGGGCTAAAATCATTCTTTAGTTGCAATTTTTAGCGCTTGAGCCAGCATGGAGTTTTGCTATAATCAAGCCAACATCGCTAGATTATCCAAATGTTCAAAGGAGCCAACGAGTGGCACGCACCGCCGACCCCCACCGCCGCGAAGCAATTCTCCGCGCTGCCCGCGAAATTTTTATGGAACAAGGCTATACCAAAGCCCGCATGCTCGATATTGCCGCCCGCGCCGAGATGGCCACTGGTACGCTTTATCTCTACTTTGATTCCAAGCAAACCCTGGCAATGGCCCTAGCCGATTCGGTTCTAGAGGGTTTAACCGAGGTGATTCTGCCGATTTTGGCGCTTGAATCAACTCCAATCATGATTCGCGAATGTGTGCAAACAGCGATTCGCTTTTCGCTGCAACATACCGATTTATTTCGCTTGTTGGGGCTAGAAGCTGGCTTGAGTATCGAGGTTGAACACCAACAGCCTGCTCGCCTCCGTTTGCACGCCCTGCTGGCCGAAGCGCTAGCCCAACGCATGCAGCAAGGTACAATCTATACCTATCAACCACTGGCCTTGGCCGAAATTCTGGCGGGCTTGATTGAATGGGTTGTGACCATGGCCATGATTCGCGGTGAAAGCGATGTCAGCCATTACGAACCAACCTTATTGCAATTTATTGAGCAGGCTTTACTACCACCAAACCCAACCCACTAATCTAGCGCGTTTCAAGCTACGACAACGCCTCAAGCTCAGCCAAATAGGGGATGCAAAGTCCTACTGCACAAAAATATCCAGATATGCTATCATAAGGTGCAACCACACCTCAGCCATTAGGTATTCGAACCATGCGTGCATTCTTTACTCCAGCCACATGGCTGATGAAACGCCTAACCTATCCCCAAAAATTTGGGTTATTGAGCTTGGTTTTCGCCATTCCATTAACCTTTTTGCTGAGTGCCCAATTAACCGAAATTCAACGCCAAATTAATTTTACGCGGAGCGAACTAACTGGCACGACCTATTTGCAACCGCTACGTGAAATTTTGCAAGATATTATCGAGCAACAATTAATCGCCGAGCGCTATCTTGGTGGCGATCAAGCATTTTTAACTCCACTTTTGCTTAAAAACGAAGAGCTTGCCCAACATCTTGAAGCATTTAAAGCCTTCGATTTGCAATATCAGGATCGCTATGATACCCAAACACAAGTCACAATCCTGTTTAATGAATGGGAACGGCTGCAAGCTCAATTAACCTTGCGCAGTGTGCCCGATAGCAATGCCGCCCACGATCGGCTGATTCAGGCGATTCGTGCCTGCATGCAGCGGATCGGCGATCAATCAGGCTTAATTCTCGACCCAAACATCGATAGCTATTATTTAATGAATGCCTTGATTGAAACCTTGCCAGCCCACCAGGCTGCTACCGCACGCGTCGCTGGAGCTGGTGGCAATGCAATCACTCGTGGCACGGTCAGCAGCGAAGAAAAAAACACGTTGACGGTTGTCAATAGCCAACTCCAAGAAACCAATACCAAAATCAACTATAGCTTAGGCGTAGTGTTTAGCAATAATGAAAGCTTGCGCCCATTACTAGAAAGTGCAGTTCGCACCTTTATTCAGGCGACTGAGGAATTAAGTTTCCAAATTATTTTGCAAGTGATTCGCGTTGAAACTCCAACGATTGATCCAAGCATTTTTCGCCAAGAAACCGAACGCACGCTCAATGCTAGCTTTGGCCTGTGGGATCAAACGTCAATTCAGCTTGATAATGTGCTCAACCAGCGCATTAATCAAGCGCAAAATCGTCGAATCTTTTTCATCAGCCTAATCACGATTCTCGTCTTAGTGGCAGTATATCTCTTCCTTGGCTTCTATCGCGCAGTAATGGATACGGTTCGCGCTTTTCAACGGGCGGCTGGCAGCATGCTGACCTCAAATACCTTGAGCAATGTAGCAATTGATACCCGCGATGAATTAGGCCAAGTTGCAACGTCGTTCAACTCAATCGCCAGCGCAATGGTCGAATCGAGCAGCCAACGCCAAGCCATCGTTGATCACGCTGCCGAAGCAATTATTACCTATGATCAACAGGGCATTATTCGCTCAGCCAATCGCGCTGCCGAACGCATTTTGGGCCGCAACGTCGATCAACTAAATATTGCTGAAGTGCTAGGCGTAGAACTTGCTACCATCCAACAACAAACTGCTGCCTATGAGTTTGATGTGCGCTTGCCAACCAATGATATTCAACCAGTTGAAATGGTGTTGGGCACAATGCAGCTCGGCGAGCAGCAACTCTGGATCGCCTTCCTGCGTGATATTCGCATTCGCCGCCGCACTGAGCAAGAACGCAATCGGCTGCAAGATGAGATTATTCGTGGCCATGCTGCCGTGCTGGCTCGCTTGAACGCTCCGTTAATTCCGCTCAGCGATAATGTGGTGGTCATGCCGTTGGTCGGGGCGCTTGATGGCGAACGCTTACAGCAGATTACCAATAATTTGCTCGAAGGCTTATCGAACCAACGGGCACGGGTTGCCTTGCTCGATATGACTGGCGTGCCAAATGTTGATCGTGAAGTGGCCAGCCGTTTGTTACGTGCCGCCCAAGGCATTCGCTTACTTGGCGCAGACCTCATTTTGACCGGAATTCAGCCCGATGTGGCCCAAGCATTAATCAGCGTCGGCGGCGATCTGGGCGATCTCCAGACCTACCCCACCTTGCAACAAGGTATTCGGATGGTATTACGCAACCAAGCGTAACCCCAGCCATCCAATCCACGTACCAGCAACGAACCTATCTTAACGCCTCACAAAGCGCTACAATAGAGCTTGTCAGTTTAAGGAGAATAAGCTTATGCAACGCTTCTTCCGTAGTTTTCTAGTCGTTATTATGCTGGTGCTTGCAGCTTGTGGCGAAGAAGCCCAACCTACCACCACCACTAACCAAACTAGTGGGCCAGTTGTAGGCGCAAATGATCTACTGATTAGCATCACCTACAGCCCAGAGAAAACCAAATGGCTTCAAGAACGCATCGCCACTTTCAACAACCAAAATGTGCAATCCAACGGTAAACGGGTCATCGTTGAAGGCAAAGAGCTTTCCTCAGGCACAGCCCGCACCCAAATTCGCGCTGGCCAACTTCAGACAACCATCTGGACACCTTCGGCCTCGACGTGGCTGGAAGTATTGAAGAAAGAAAGCAATAATCCCACCATTGCCGAAGCCGATCCTCAATCGTTGGTGCTCACACCAGTGGTTATTTCGATGTGGAAACCAATGGCCGAAGCCATGGGCTACCCTGGCAAAGAGGTCGGCTGGTCGGATATGTTGGCGCTGATTCAGGATACCGAAGGCTGGGGTAAATTCGGCCAACAAGATTGGGGCCGCTTCTCGTGGGGCCACACCGACCCCGACATTAGCACCACCGCACTTTCAACTGTGCTGGCTGAGTTGTATGCAGCCAACGGCAAAACCAGCGATTTGACGGTCGAAGACATCAATCAAGAAAAAAGCCAACAATTTTTGCGTGATTTAGCCCAAGGCATCAAGCACTATGGCTCGAATACCTTGGTGTTCAGCCAAAACATGCAAAAATATGGCATGGCCTATATTTCAGCCTTTCCGATGGAAGAAATTACCCTGATAGATTTCAACAAACAGGCTCCCAATGTCCCGTTAGTGGCAATCTATCCCAAAGAAGGCACGTTTATCCACGATAATCCCTTTATTGTGATGAGCGATGCAACTGCCGACCAAAAAGCTGCTGCGAGCGTTTTCTACGATTTCTTGCTTACGCCTGAAAGCCAAAATTTGGCCATGCAGCAAGGTTTTCGGCCAGCTAACGTCGATGTAGCGTTGGCATCACCATTAACTGCTCAATTTGGCGTAGACCCCAATCAACCACGCAATTCGTTGGCAACCCCACCAGCCGATGTGATTGTGGCTGCCAAAAATGCATGGGCTAACAATCGTAAGCCCGCCAATATTATGTTGGTGGTCGATAGCTCTGGCTCGATGCGCGACGACGACAAAATGGATCAAGCGAAACTTGGGGTTGAAGTGTTTCTCAATCGCTTGCCGAGCAAAGATAACATCGGCATGATCGGCTTCTCATCAAGCCCAGCCGTCTTAGTGCCCCTTGCCACGCGCAGCGAAAACATGGCTAATTTGCAAATGCAAACCCAAGGGCTAGTGCCCGATGGTAATACCTCGCTCTACGATGCAATCGATTTGGCCCGTCAGGAGTTGGAAAACCTCAAACAACCTGATCGAATTAATGCAATTGTGGTGCTAAGCGACGGCGCTGATACTGCTAGCCAGCTTTCAATCGATCAAATGCTCAGCAATTTTGGTGAATCAAGTATTCAAATCTTCCCAATTGCCTATGGTGCTGATGCTGAAACTTCAATTTTGCAACAAATTGCCGATTTCTCACGCACCGAGTTGGTCCAAGGTAGCACTGGCGATATTGATAAAATCTTCGAAAATTTGAGCCGCTACTTCTAAAAATAACAGCGGTGGGGTTGGAAGCAACCCCACCGCGCTGTTTCAGCCGAACTAGTTGCCCTAGTAAACAAAGATAATAAAGATAAAGGTGATCACGAAGGCAGCCGCTAGCAAGCCAACTCCTAGCCAACTCATAATCCGTGACCAATCGCGGAATACTCGCGATTCTTCTTCGCTAATGCTATTTTTGAAGCCAAGCAAATGCAAGGTAAACAGATCGCTTGGCAATTCGCCTGGCTCTTCGACGATCACTGGCACGCTGGGCGTATCTGCGTCGTTATCATCATTATAGAGCTTGACCACATCGCCATCATCAAGCTGTTGGCCAATCGAAAATTGCAGCTTGGTCACAGGCACCATATGTGCCACCAATCGCGCCAAAACGATCCGCTTATCCTTGGTGACTTCAGTCATGGCTTTTTCAACCAAGCTATCAAGTTTGGGAATTAACGCCCACTCTTTGGGAATCATGTTGAGTGTATAATTACAGACCTCGACTGCTTCGCTTTGCAACACAGCCTCATCAACCGCTGGTAAATCATCATTAATCTGCCAGGTTTGCGGAATTCGTTGCCAATTGAAGGCCTTGCGCTTGACGATCATGCCAATCCCCTGACAATCAGGGCAAACCAAATAGCCTTTACCTTTACAATCGCTACAGGTTTGAACTTCGTTTTCGACAACTTGGGTTGGGGTTTGCACCTTATTGCCATTTGCATCGGTTACATCAACCATCTTTTCGACAGTTTTAGTAATGGTTACCCGACCGTTGCCTTTACATTTTTGACATAAGATGTTGCATTTGCCAGCACAACGCCCACATTGGCTGACCTGTTCCGAACCTTTGATCCGATCAACCAAGCCTTCGGAAGCGACGAAATCGGTGATCTCAGGCAGCTTGACCTCCCAAACCCCCAGTTCCATATCGCCAGTCATGGGTTGGCGTTCACGATCAGCCTCTTGCTTAACAAAAGCTTCGCCGCGCACTTCATACAGCACATCAAGTTTATAGTAATAAATATTTTGGCTTTGTACGCGATAGAAGGTTGCTAAGCGGCCAATGTTACGGCGGCGAAAGCGTTCGCCCATGCTCCAAGCTTCCAGCAAATTGACCAAATGATCAGGCTGGCTCAAAATCGCGGCCCGTCGATGGGCACGTTTGATATGTTCGGCTTTTAGGTGTGGACCAAGATATTCTTCGACGGCGTTTGGTTGGAGACCTTCCGCTTGGAAGGATGGGGCTAGATAGAGCGAGTGGCGCTGCACAGAGACGCTCCCTTCACTGGTAGTCAAGGCAGGATGCTCCGAAAAAATCCGACGTAGCGCCGCACTCGCTTCGGCCACTGTCCGATAGCGCTGAGCGGGATCAACCGATAACAATTTGGCAAGTATCGGGTCGATGTCAGGCGAAAGACCAACTAACGTCGAGATGGGTGGAAACGGTTGAACATGCTCAGGGTCGGCATAATCCAGCGGGTCGGCCCATGGCAAACGGCCAGCCAACATCGCATATAAAATCAAACCAAGCCCAAAAATATCGGATTGAGCATTGACTTCGCGTGCTCCCCGCAGATGCTCAGGCGAGAAATAGCCAGGTGTGCCCATAACCACACGATTGGTCGTGTTACTGTGGGTTTGCTCCGAGCGGGCAATCCCAAAATCGCAGAGCATGGCCTGCTGTAAACCCTGATCAAACAAAATGTTGCCAGGCGAAACATCACGATGAATGATGCCTTGGCTATGGGCAAAATCTAAAGCCTCACCAATTTGGTAAAACACGCTGAGCGCTAGATCAGGGCTGAGCCGTTGCTCTGGGGCAGTTTCGAGCATGCGCTTCAATGAACCACCCAGCGCCGCCGCCATCACCGTATAGGCAAATGGCCCTTGCATCCCATGATCATAAATTTCGATAATCTGAGGATGGCGCAGCTTGCTGGTGATTTCGGCCTCACGCTGAAAACGCTCAACCAGCTCCTCGGTATGATTAAGCAACACCTTAATTGCCACTTGGCGCGGCAAGGCCCGATGCTGACCAAGAAAAACTGCTGCAACCCCTCCCCGATCTAGTTCACGCTCAATCGTATAGTTGCCAAACGTTCGAGGTAGCACGATCCGGCTCCTGTTCAGCAGACAGCTTCAAAAACTCAATCCAAGCGCAGATTATAGCATAGCCGTCCCACATGTGGGGGAGGCCCGATAAATTATGAAGGATGAAGGATGAGGGATGAGGGATGAAGGATAGAACAAAGAACATAGAATATAGAAATTTAGGGCGATTGATCCACGAAGGGCACGAAGGCTATAGGCTTTTGGCTTTTGGCTATCGAAGATTGGGTGGAAATGCCAACAATTGTTCCGCTAGCCAATAGCCTAAAACCAAAAGCCTAAAACCCAACTTCGTGTCCTTCGTGGCCTTCGTGGATCGACATCGCTATTGCTGATTGGGCAGAATGAGGATTAACCCGTAAAATCAGCTATTGAACTGAGTCGCACGCAGCGATATATCAGCTAGAATAGCCATGGCTTAGCACGAAAGATTCGATCATGCCTGAATTTGCCTATAACATCCGTCAATATTATCCCCAGCAACGCCAAGAACTGTTGCAGGTGATCGCCCAAATTGAAACTTATCCTAATGCTGCTGAACGAGTATTGACCAAAGCCAACTTGATTATGCTGCATTGCGATCAGGTTGATCCGCATACGGCCATGATTGTGAAGCAAGAATTATTGGCGCTCGATGGCGATGCCTTGGTCAGCCCACACGTCTATCTCGGCCAAAGCACGCAGCCAACTAATCTGCTGGCGTGGGCCAATGAACGCTCGTGGCGAGCCTTATGTGGCAAGTTTCAAGCGATTCCCTTGCCTGCCTTACAAGCTTTAGCCCAACAAATTGGTGCGTTGCTGTTACACAATCAAGCGCGGGGCAGCCTCAAACTTGGTGCAACTCAATGGGATTGGGGTCGAAAAACCTTGGTGATGGGTATTGTCAATGTTACCCCCGATTCTTTCTCCAACGATGGCTTGCTTGAGGCCGAAACCAGCCAGATTCAGCAACAAGCGCTTGAGTTTGCCGCTGCAGGAGCCGATATTCTGGATGTTGGCGGCGAATCGACGCGACCTGGTGCCAGTATTGTGAGCATCGATCAGGAGATTGCGCGGGTTGTGCCAGCGATTCAAGCGATTCGTCACGTTTGCCAATTGCCAATTTCGATTGATAGCTACAAAGCTGAGGTTGTGGCGGCTGCGCTTGAAGCTGGGGCAAACGTTGTTAATGATATTTGGGGTTTGCGCCAAGCCGATGGCAGCTGGAATACGGCGCTAGCGCAGTTAGTGGCACAAGCCCAAGTTCCGATCATTTTGATGCACAATCGAGTCAGCATGGTTGAGCAATTTGCTCATGGCACAAATTACGCTGCTAGCGAATATGGCGATATTATCGGCGAAGTTTGTGCCGAATTACGCCAAAGCATCGATTTTGCCCTGCAAGCGGGCATTGCCAACGATTTAATTGTGCTTGACCCAGGCATTGGTTTCGGCAAAAGCCCTGAACAAAATCTACAAGTATTACGTCAACTACGAACAATTGCCAGCTTAGGCTACCCGTTGTTGGTCGGCACTAGCCGAAAATCCATGATTGGGATAACATTAAACCGACCTGTTGAGCAACGCCTGTGGGGCACAGCCGCCACCGTGGCCTATGCGATTCAAGCAGGAGCCGATATTGTGCGGGTGCACGATGTTGCGGCAATGGTCGATGTTTGTCGAATGACCGATGCCTTAGTTCGTCACGAAGGATAGAATATGCAACAAGCGCAAACCCAGCGCCAACCCTCCCGACTGTTTACCATGGCTATCATTGGGCTAGCCGTGTTTGTGGTAGCCGCCATTTTGCTAATTGGGGTCGCTCAAGGTGGCCAAAATGTGATTACCTTGGCGGTTCCGGCCTTTATGGCGGGCGTTTTATCGTTTCTATCGCCCTGTACCTTGCCCGTGCTACCAGCCTATTTCGCTTGGACGTTTGGAATCAATAGTGCTGGTGATGAAAGCCTCGCGCAAAAACGCCAACGTACAATTATCTCATCGCTAGCTTTTTTTGCGGGCTTGGCAACCACGATGGTGGTGTTGGGAATGGCGATTACGGCCACCAGTCAAGCCATTCGCGGCATTTCATCCAACAAAGATTTGTTCGCCCAAATTGGCGGGGTGATTATCATTGTCATGGGTGTGATGAGCATTTTTGGGATTGGCTTCACCGGAGCGAATATCAAACGTAGCTCCAGCGCCACCGTTGGCAGCGCGTATCTGTATGGATTAACCTTTGCGCTGGGCTGGACAGCTTGTATTGGGCCAATTCTTGGGGCAATTTTGACCTTGCTGATTTCAACCGGAGCCTCGATTATTGCTGGCGCAACCTTGACCTTTATCTATGTGCTTGGCTTAGCCTTGCCTTTGATGATCGTGGCGACCTTCTTCAACAAACTTGGCCAAGGCTCCAAGGGCTGGAAGCTTCTGCGTGGGCGGGCTTTGGAGTTTAATATCGGCAAGCGCGTCGTGATTTTGCACTCCACCAGCGTGATCAGCGGCGTGTTGTTGATTGCGGTTGGGATTTTGCTAGTGACTGGCCAAATGAGCACATTGAATGATATTGCCCTCGATAATCCCATTAGCAAATGGGCCAACAACGTGCAATACGATATTCAAACCTTCTTTACTGGCGAGTAAGCAGGGAGCACACCAAGCCAAACTGCCCTTCTCCCGCTGGGGGGAGAAGGGTTGGGGTGAGGGCAACACTTAAAACAATTCATACATCACATTAATCGGGTCGCGGTCGTCGTTGTCGGGGGCGATGTTGACTGGCCGCACATAGCCGCGCAAATACAAATATTCAACGAATGCGCCCACTTTTTCGATGCCCAATAGCTGATCGTAGCCCTGTAAACCACGATACATGGCGGCGCTAAGCTGGGCCACAGTTTGCGGCTGGGCCTTGAGCAAATCGCTAATCCGATCGATTTTACGTTGATTAGAAGCGAAAATTTGCTCTAAGCGCTGGGCTAAGTTTTCGATTGGCTGCTCGTGGCCGCCCAAGGTCAATTCAATGCCATCAAGTTTGGCAACTTGGCGCAAGCCACTAATATAATGCTCCAAGCCTGTGCCTGGGGTAATCATTTCGGGCGCAAGATGGGGAGCGGTTCGCGCCAAAATATGATCAGCACTAAACAACACCTCATCCAAACGCAAACAAACTTGGCCCGGGCAATGGCCAGGGGTGTAAATAACCTCAAACAAATTGCAAAGCCGATCGCCATCTTCAAAGGTTTGCTCAATCGGCTGGGGCCGAAACGCATCTTTATTATGCAAATACATACCCATCAAATGCTGATGTTGCTCAGCTGAAACCCCAGCATGGCGCAAAAAGCGACTTAATGCCTTCGAAGCAAACAACAAGCGCCCATCATAATTGGTAATCACCCGCCGATCAGCAATGTGGATAGCAGTCGGAGCTTGGGTAAATTGCCGAATAAAGGCCAAACCACCAAAATGATCAATATGGGCGTGAGTCAAAATAATCTGATTAACATCGGCCAAACTCAGCTTCTCGCCCCATTGAGCTTGAATTGTTGCAAAGCCAGCGACGAGATCGTTGTTGGAATTACCATGGCCAGAGCCAGTATCGATCAAACAGACCAAACCATCGGCGACCACCAGATACACATTGGCATAAAATTGAGGGAAAACCTCTACAGGAAGGCTGTAGATGCGCACCCCAGTATGTGTTTCAAATCGTAAAACACGCTGATCCACAGCGACCTCCTTTCTGTTGCTAGGCCAATTGTACCGCACCCAAGGCGGGCTGTCTCGTGGTATGATGCAAGTAAGGCAATCGCACCATCAATACTAGAAATCTGAGGATTGTTATGTTGGAACTGCAAGTTGGTGTTGCAAAAGTTGGCAAATATGCCACCCCCGAAAGCGGCGACACCCTTGAGATGATCGAACGACCGCATGGCGGATTTTCGTTTGTATTGGCTGATGGGCAAGGTAGTGGGCGAGGAGCCAAGACCCTGAGTAACCTTGTAACAACCAGGGCAATTTCAATGCTCAAAGATGGAGCACGCGATGGTGCTGTTGCTCGCGCGGTTCACGATTACCTGTATGCCTATCGTCATGGGCAAGTCTCAGCAACGCTTAATATACTTTCAGTAGATCTTTCAGCGCGAAGTGTGTTAGTATCAAGAAATAACCCTTGCCCATTTTATGTGATCGATGAGCAGGGGATGACGACCTACAACGAGCCATCGACCCCAATTGGGCTCTACTCGATGACCAAACCAGTCATCACCAAAATTAGCCTACGGCCTTATGTGTATGTGGTAGTGTTTACCGATGGCATTCTACATGCAGGCCGACGCTATAACGAAAGTATTGAGCTAGACAACTATCTTGGCAATTTTAATGTTCGCCAAGGACGAACAGCCCAAGAAGTTACCGATGATTTACTAGGACGTGCCGTGGAACTTGATCAAAATCGACCGAACGACGATATGAGCGTGATCGTGATGGCCGCCTTACCGATGGAGTCGGAAAATAAAGTTCGCCGCATGACCGTATGTTTTCCGGTCGAACGAGCCTAATTCACAGGCTTCATCGTTACCAAGCTGGCGGTCAGCAGATACGCTGAAAGGAACCGCCGATGGGTAATCAAGCTGAAACAGTGGTAATTGTGGGGCCATGTGCCGCAGGTAAATCGACCTTACGCCAAGGTTTAGAAACCCATGGAATTCAAGCGCGAGTAATTGCTCAAGAACATTCGGGCATTCGTGGGCTTTGGCGCAAACATCAAGCCAACTACTTAATTTATCTTGATGTAGATTTACCAGCCGTGCATGAACGTGGCCGCCCCAGTTTCCCTGCTTGGTTGCACAACCAGCAGCAACAGCGTTTACAAGAAGCGCGAGCTGCTGCCGATATTTACCTCGATACAACCAAACATTCGATCAACGATGTACTAAATCGGGTACTTTCGACGATCAACCACTAAACAACCAAGCCTACTTGGATTAATCACGATGATTAACCAGTAGGCTTGGCGGTTTAACCCTCATATCCAGTATAATCCTCGTATTCAGCCGTCAATGCCTAGCGAGGATTATGATGCTCAAAGCCTTAAAAAATTGGTTGCTTCAACAAAATTATCTAACCCTGATTGCATTTATATTGATTTTTGCCATGAGCGCCTGTATGAATTTTGGCAGCGATACATGGTGGCTCTTACGTACAGGTCAAGATATTTTTCAACAAAAAAGCATTATTACCAACGATCTCTACAGTTGGACAAACCTCAATGCCTATTGGCCCAATCATGAGTGGCTAACCCAATTATTAATGTATCTGATTTATTCAATTGGTGGACTGAGTTTACTAGTGATCGTATTTGCATTACTGGTAACCTTCACATGGTTAATTATCTATCGAATTAGTCCAAGTGGATCTAAATTAACCTTATTTCTCATAACTTTAGGCGTTATTGATAATATTAATGCCTGGAGTATTCGGCCACAAATTATCTCATTTTTTCTATTTATCAGTTTAATTGTGCTGATTCGCCAACCAAAATTGCACTGGTGGATTGTACCGTTTATGTTAGTTTGGGCAAATTTACATGCTGGTTTTGTAATTGGGATTGTGCTGCTTGGGTTGGTTGGTATTGCAGCGCTAATCAAACGTGAGGCAATTATCCATTGGCTGATGATTGGCACAGCAGCAGTTATTGCAACCATGGCTAATCCACATGGCTATAAACTTTGGCTTTTTACGCTCAATTCCTTAGATAACAGCACCTATAGCTTTATTGAAGAATGGCGCAGCCAAAGTATCACGAGTATCAACAGTTATCCATTCTTTCTTTTAATTGGTTTAATTGGAATTGTTTGGTATAAAAAGCGCTTCAAGCCAAGCACAAGCTACGATTGGTTTTTGCTCTTAGCAACAATTCTATTTGGTTTTATGGCATTTCGTTCAGTACGTCAAAGCATCTTTTTTGATGGCCTAGCAGTGTTATGTCTAGCACAAATGCTAGCACCCAGACAAGCAATTACTGTCAAAACCAGTAAGATCGAGCCAACGCAGTGGGGATTAGTTGGCATTACCAGCATAATTGCAATCGGATTAGCGATTTTTGTCTGGAACCAACGCCAACCACTGCTTTCTGAGCCAATTCTCGCAGCATTGGGGCAATGCCCCGGCAATATGTACAATAGCTACGATATTGGCGGCGAATTAATCTGGTTCCTGCCCCAAAAGCCCGTATTTATTGATAATCGTTTTGATCCATATAGCCGTGATTTTATCCAAACCAATGTTGCGCTAGAAAACACAGGCGATTATCAAGCAGTATTTAATCAATATACAATCGGCTGTGCCATTACAGAAAATAACAGCCCCTTAGCCACAGTACTTCAACGCGATGGCTGGCAACTCCAAACCAACAATCTCAATTACAGCGTCTTCTATCAACCATAAGCTCAAACCAAAAAAGCCATGGAGTTATATCCATGGCTTTTCGATCCTTACGATGCTAAAACAACAACACCGCGAGGAATCTCACGGTGTTGCTTGGAGCGGTACGCATCCCCCTACGTTCCCACAGCGGGTGCTGCAGTAGCCTCGGTGTGTGTCGCGTTCACGGCCTGGTTCGGGATGGAGCAGCGTGGGTCACAACCACCTCGACACGTACCAATTTGGCTGCC